>OIFP01000002.1_pt1 | contig 458350 bp, 401 predicted proteins | sample 1582061 | NCBI WGS metagenome assembly OIFP01 (sample SAMN07501072, study PRJEB24779) | human gut metagenome | isolation source: stool | host: human infant | place: USA: Pittsburgh, PA | reverse complement strand
TTAATCTATACTCATATTACTTATAAAAGAATTGCTGGTTTATGTTAATATCTTCTGTTTAATTTTCAAAGACCATTTCGTCGTCGCCCTCAAGCGACTTTCTTAGTTTAGCATCACTTCGAAACTTTGTCAACAACTTTTTTCAAAACTTTTTATTTATTTTGTTAAGTTGTTTGTGTGTCTCTCAGCGACGAGATTTATCTTACCATGTATATTGATTTAACCGATTTTATAATACACATTATTTTCATTATTATTCCTATAATTCTTTATTTTCCTTAATTTTTCTATATAATTCTTACATTGATACGCTGGGATAAGTTTTCATATAATTTATTGTATTAATATGTAAAATAAAAGGAATACTGTAAAAAAGCATTCCTTTTAAAAAAATTTATATTGTTTTACTTACTATTTTCTTTTAAATCTTTTGCTTTTTAATCCAATTCCAACTAAAAGTGATAGAGACCCTAATCCAAAAATGAATTCTTTACCAACACCTGAACCTGTTTGTGGTAATTCATCTTCATTATTATCATCACTATTCTCTAAATCCTCATTATTTTCTTCATCTTCTTTATCCTCATCTGGGCTTAGAGGCTTATCCTCTTTATTATCTTCTATCGAAAATTCTGAAATAACATATTTCTGTTTAAAACATCTTCCTTTTTCATCAATAAGTTCTGAACTTGTTATTTCTATGCTAGTTAATTCAGCTTTATCAATTGCCTTAAATTCTAAAATGAAATTCACTTCATTAGCCTTAAGAGAACCCTCTTCTAAATTTATTAAAACTTCTAAAGTATTATTATCTATAATATTAGTTTGTAAATCTCCACTAAACTCTACCTTACCATTAATAAATTCTAATTTTTCTCCTTGAAATTTAATCTTGGCTCTATATTTACCTGCTACGATTTCATTAAAATCACTTAAATTAAACTTTACTTGAAAATTATCACCTAAATTTATTTTTTTATTCATACTAATATTAACATTTCCCAAGCTATTGATATTTGTAATGCCATGTCCATAATCGTAATAATTAACTTCAGTATTCATAGTTCCATCATTATTTAAACTTGGAATATCTACTGGTAACTTTCCCTTAGGCTCTACAGCTCCAAAAACAACTCCCATAGATGCTGGTATATTAGGTCCTGAAGATTTAGTTGGAAACAAAGTATCTCCTTCTGTTGGATCCATTCCTTTAAATCCATATGCAACTACCTGTGCCTTAGCGTTATCATAAGCTGCCAAATCATATGGATTTCTTAAACTTATTAATACAGTATCTTTATTCAACTTATTTCCATAATCAATTACTGACCTAGGTAAATCTCTATTCCAAGCCCCAGGCTTTAAGTGGTTAGCATTACTTGACAGAGAAGCCACTATTATATAATCAGAACTTTCTATTTTTTCTTTTAATACATCATCAATTATTCCTATGTTATTGTACTCATAGGTGTCTAACTTAATATTATTTAAACTATTTTCATGTATAAGTCTATTTATACCAAACTTCATACTATGAATTTGACTTTCATTTGGCGCTATTAGTAAAACTTTTTCTCCTTCTTTAGGATTTAGTGGAAGTATATTCTCCTCATTTTTAGTAATAGTAATTGCTTCCTCTGAAATCCTTCTTTCTATATTTCTATTTTCTACAGATCCAACAGTTTTCTTAGCTTTCTTAATCTTTTCCTCTAAAGATGCATTATTATTTTTTAAATCAATTATTCCTCTATCTATTTTTAGTTTAACGATTCTTTCAGCCGAATCAGTTATTTCCTCTTCTTTTATTTCTCCACTTTTAATAGAGTCTAAAATCCCATTTACTATATAATCTAATTTTTTAACATCCTCATTATTTCTTAATATAGTAGGCATAAGAATAATATCTATCCCTGCATTTATAGCCATTTTTGTTGACTCTAATTCTCCAAAATGATCTGATATAGCTTTCATATTCATTGCATCAGTTATTACAACACCATCATACTCCATTTCTTCTCTTAAAATTCCTTTTATAATATCATCTGATAATGTGGCTGGAATTGATATTTGGCTTCCATCTTTTTTTGATATAAAAGTATCTTTCTCTATTTGAGGAAATTGTATATGAGCTGTCATTATCATATCTATACCATTTTCTATAGCTATTTTAAATGGTTTAAGTTCTGTTTCCCTGAGTTCTTCAATAGATTTATCTACCATTGGCAAACCATAATGTGAATCCGTTGCAGTATCACCATGACCTGGAAAATGTTTTGCAGTAGCAGCAACTCCTTGATCCTGAATACCCTTAGCAATATTTTTTCCTAACTTCCCTACAAGTTCTGGATTACTAGAAATTGATCTTACTCCTATAACAGGATTTTCCGGATTATTATTTGTATCTAGAACTGGAGCAAAGTCTACATTTACTCCTAAAGCATTTAATTCTTTTCCTATTACGTAACCAGCATCATATGAAGACTTTTCACTTCTAGTGGCACCTAATGCCATATTACCAGGTAAGTTAGTTCCTTCTCCAAGCCTAGTTACTATTCCACCCTCCTGATCTAAAGTTATAAGTAATGGTAAATTTCCATCTTCATCATTTATAGCTACCTCTTGTAAATCATGTATTAAAGTAGTTGTCTGAGATATCTCCTTAACATTTTCAGCAAAAAGTATAACTCCACCTAAATCATATTTATCTATGACCTCTGCAACTTCACTATTTATTTCTGTTAAATCACTTGGTTCTTTAGCTCCTTCTTCCTGCCACATTCTAAAATCAGGCATTATCATTTGACCAAGCTTTTCTTCTAAAGTCATGTTAGAAACTATTTCTTTTGCCTTACTATAAGAGTCAGTTGCCATAACCTCTTTATTACTAGTAAAAATAGTAGCACCTATTGAGGCTATAGTTAATATTGCAGCTAATTTCTTTAATAACATAAATTCTCCCCCTAAATTAAGCTATTTTTTCGTAGCTATTTAAAATATTCTTATAATTAATTTAATAATTAATTTTCCCCAGTATATGTATACTAACCTTCTCATATAATTATCAATTAAATTTACTAAAATATTCAAAAAAATAATATCTATAAATATACATTTAAATATTTATTACAGTTTACTTTTAATTATGGAATTCTAACTATTTTGTTATTGATTAATTGCAACTATTTTAACTCAAATTATATTTAGCACCCTTGTTATAAGAAATTATTAAGTATAGAATTTAATTATGATTTTTACAAAATTTATTTTTATATAAGGAGGTAATTAAATGGCTGCTGAATTTAATAATGATTGGGATGATTTATTAAAAGATGAGTTTGAAAAGGAATATTACTTAAATCTTAGAAAGTTTCTTATAAATGAATATAAAACTCAAAAAATACATCCAAGCATGTATGATATATTTAACGCATTAAAATTCACACCTTACAAAGATGTTAAAGTTGTTATTTTAGGGCAGGATCCATACCATGGACCAAACCAAGCTCATGGATTTAGCTTTTCTGTTAAACCTGGAGTTCAAACTCCTCCATCTTTGAGAAACATGTTTAAAGAATTAAATTCTGACCTTGGATGTTACATACCTAATAATGGATTTTTGGAATCTTGGGCTAAACAAGGTATCCTTTTATTAAATACTGTTTTAACAGTTAGAGAAGGGCAAGCAAATTCTCATAAGGGTAAGGGTTGGGAAATATTCACTGATAGAGTAATTGAATTGTTAAACAAAAGAGAAGAACCTATAGTATTTATTCTTTGGGGAAGAAATGCTATTTCAAAAGAAGCTTTAATAACTAATCCAATACATAAAATAATAAAATCAGTACATCCAAGTCCACTATCTGCTACTCGTGGATTCTTTGGTTCAAAACCATTCTCTAAAACTAATGATTTTTTAGTTTCAATAAATAAAGAACCTATAGATTGGCAAATACCTAATATATAACCAAAACTTTATACTTAATATTAATTATTATTTTAAGTTTACATTAATTTATATAAAACTCTTTATCAGTACCTAATCTAGCTTTTGAAATTGCAATTTTAAATTTATATTGATTTATATAAAACTAAATTGATTTTTAAGGAAACTTTACACCCCTAACTTAATATACTCTATTAGGAGTATTAATTAAGTTAGGGGTGTAATTTTATGAAAAATTATAAAGATAATGATGAGAATTTTAAATTAGTTCCTATGAACATGAAATGTAATCAAGAATATTCTTTTATGCCTATGAATAAATTCAATTCAAATTCAATGAATCTTAATCCTATGATTAATAAGAATTCAAATCATAGTTGTTGCTGTATGCATAACTATGTGATGAAACCATCACCTTACAATAATAATTATTATGAAAATCAAATGTTTCCTCAAAATCATACAGATAATATGATGGTAAAAACATTAATAACAGTAAAAAAGAAATCAGATCTATTTGATTAATCTATATGTAGTGTATATCTCTACATATATTAAGCCACTACTAGTATATAAATTAATATTATACTAAAGTGGCTTTATTTGTTTCTTTTTTATTACGATTACTGTAATCATCTATTCTTTTAAAGATTTATATTATATAATCTACTTAAATTTATTATTATTTTAAAATATAAAATAAATTAATCTTAAAATATATTTTTATTAAGGAGTGTTGCTATTGTTGAAAAGGTTACCACAAGAATACCTTATACATTTAATTTTATATATTTCTTTTATTATATTTGCCTTTTTTTTAGAAAGCCCTAAAGAAATACTTAATGGACTTTACAATATAATTTCAAATTCAGACATATTAATAACAGATTATATAAGTATAGGTGGTTTTGGAGCGACCTTAATTAATAGTGCTCTTTTAGGCTTAATATTTATATTTTTATTTTATATAACTGATACGAAATCTACAGGAAAAAGCATAATGTCTTTATGGTTTTTAACTGGTTTTGGAATGTTCGGTAAAAATATAATAAATATATGGCCTATTGTCTTAGGTACTTTTATATATTCTAAAGTGAAAAAAAAGCCCTTTAAAGATTATTTAGTTATAGCATCTCTCGGTACTGCTTTAGCCCCTACAGTAAGTCAATTTTCGTTTTTTCCAGGAGTTCATCCTATATCTGGAGCTATTATGGGTGCATTAGTTGGAATAATAGTAGGATTTATTCTTCCTCCAATTGCTAAAAATGCATCTAAGATTCATTCTGGTTTCTCTCTTTATAACGTTGGCTTTGCTGGAGGAATTATAGCTATAGCAGTAATGTCTTTAATGAGAGCCGTTGGACATGACTTTGAGACAAACTCTATATGGCATAAAGGAAATAATATATTATATATGCTATTTTTATTTACTATAAGTGCTTACTTCATAATTTGTAGCCTTATACTAGATAAATCAAAGAAAAGTGTTCTGAAAGATCAAATAGGAATTAATAAAGAACATGGTATTTTCCCTAGTGACTTTTTTTCAATCTATGGTAGTAGTTGTTATTTTAATATGGGAGTACTTTGTATATTCTCAACGCTTTTTGTTTTACTTATAAATGGTGATTTAAATGGTCCAACTATTGGAGCTATTTTTTCCATGGCAGGCTTTGGATGCTACGGAAAAAATTTAGCTAACTCTGTTCCATTAATTATAGGAGCTTCATTAGCATCTTTAATTAGCATATCAGATATAAATTCTCCTGTTACAGTAGTTTGTATATTATTTAGTACGGGATTAGCTCCTATTTCTGGCTACTATGGTTGGCCTTATGGAATAATAGCAGGATTTCTTCACATATTTATGGTTTTTAATATTGGTGAATTACATGGAGGATTAAATTTATATAATAATGGACTTGCAAGTGGCTTTGTAGCCGCAATTATTGTTCCAGTTATAGAATCTCTTCAAGTTACAAATACAAAAAATAATTTAAAAGATTCTTCTAAGAAACATTCTATTAGTTTAGGAATAAAAAAAGAAGCAGATTAATCTGCTTCTTTTTTCTTTACATTTATAAATTTTATATTAAAAGGGGCTTATAGTTTAAGTAGGGGGAAATTAACACTATGTTAATTTTATACTATAAACCCGAACAAACTCATTTATATATTAATTGATTAACTTTTTATCTGATTTAATCTTAGCTCTTTTTACTAAAGTATAAATAAGAGAGGCTACTATTCCAGTTACTCCACCTAAGGCAAAGCCAAACTGAGGATTATTAAAAATAGCTCCTAAAGCAAGTCCTATTAAAACTCCTCCCGCTATACTTTTAGCAAGATATTCACATTCTTTATCACTTAATATCATCTTCTCTAACACCTTTACCACTCCCAACAAATTCCTTTAACTTAATTATACAAATTACTTATTACAAAGTATTTACATTGAATTTAAGCATTGGTTACTTTTGTAAATTAGCTTTTATCTTATGTTAGAAAATAGATAATATTTTAAATAATATCCTAATATCATATGACTTAAAGTCTTATATCATTTAATAATATTGTCATTGTAATATACAAATAATATTACAATATTTATAATACACACCATTATTTATTGCTTTGGTTGTTCTATATATAATATTAAGACATTCATCTTACTTTGTAAAGAGTTATTTTTTACTGTTTTAAAAGATTAATTATATATATTAAGAGTTATTTCTAATCATTTCTATTGTTTTTATAAATTTCCTACTATTTTGGTTCCATGAAACTCCCTAGCATTGGTATAATCTTTTAACTCTAAAAAATTATCTTTAGTAACTCCTCCACCTGGAAGTATTATTATTTTATCTTTAGCATGTTCAACTAATTCTTTTAAGGTATCTTTATTTTTAAAAGCATTATCTAAACCACCCTTTGTTAAAACCCTATCTACTCCTAAATCTATAAGTTTATCTAAGGCATCAAACTTATTTTCTATTTCATCAAAGGCCATGTGAAATGTAACGCTTAAAGGTTTAGCTAACTCAACAAATTCCTTTGTTGCTTCATAATCTAAAGTATTATCTTCCTTTAGAAATCCAAATACTACTCCTGTTACCCCTATATCCTTACAAAGTTTTATATCATTTTTCATTATGTTCAATTCTTCTTTAGAATAAACAAAATTTCCTCCTCTTGGTCGAATAATTACATTAATGTCTATATTCATATCCTTTTTACATTGAAGAATTGTTCCATAGCTTGGTGTTGTTCCCCCTTGAGCCAAGTTATCACAAAGCTCTATTCTATTAGCTCCCAATTCCTCAGCTCTTTTTCCTTCCTTATAATTTCCAACACACGCTTCTAACTTAATTGTCATACGCCTCTCTCCTCCTCAGTAATATTTTTTATGGATTCCAACTCAGTGTTTTCAAGATTACAATTCCCAGATCTTCTCTCAAAACCTTTAAAATCAAAATTTAAAAACATTAAACTAACATTTTCTTCTCTTAATATCTCTAAGATCTTTATATTTATTTCTTCCTTAAGCTTTTCATATTTTAAATATTCAAATTCATCTGTGTAGAAATATATAAAAACTCCAAAACCATAAGTTGAAAGCTCATTAAAACTTACTATTATCAAATTTTTATCTATTTTATCATGTTTCTTTAGCATATTTTCTATTTTATTAACAGAATTTTTTATACTTTCTATTGGTGTCTTACAATCCATAGTAAATTTAAAATGAATTCTCCTTAATTTTCTTTGAGTCCAATTTATTATGTTACTATTAGCAAGTTTTGAATTAGGTACAGTAGCAATTGCCATGGAAAAGGTTCTTATCCTTGTACTTCTAAATGTAATCTCCTCAACAACTCCTTCAACATCTCCAGCTTGTATCCAATCTCCAATAGAAAAAGGTCTATCTAAAACTATTACCATTCCCCCAAACAAATTTGAACAGGTATCCTGTGCAGCTAAAGCAAAGGCAACTCCACTTACACCTAACCCAGCAATAAAACCAGTTAAGCCAAATTCATTTGCAATTATAATTATTCCAACTAGCAATATTATTAATCTAATAATTATAGAAACAAAAGGAAATACAATAGTATTACCACCATCATTTTTATGTAACTTAGAATAAAGTAATGAATTTTCTAAAGTTAAGTTATAGGAAAAATATATAATTGACACTATTATTCCTACTCTTAGAATCTTATATGTAGATAAAAAATCTATACCTAAGGAATCAAGATTTATAACTTTAAATATTGAATATATTCCAACAAAGGATACAATAAGCTTTAATGGATTTTCTAAAGCTCTAACAATATTATTATCTAAGTAATTTTTAGTCCTTCTTGCCCCTCTCATTAGTAACTTAAATAGATTATTTATTAATATTTTATTTATGATTAAAACAATTATCATAATAACAAGAATTATAATAATCTCTTTTATATTAATAATTGTTAGTCTTCCTAAAAGTCTTTCTAATTCCTTCATAGCACACCTCAAAAGATATTCTTCTTTTTATCTTTTCCTGAAATGACTAATTTATTTTAAATTTAAATATAAAAATAAACCTAGATAAAATATTTTTTATATTTTATCTAGGTTTATTAATTTCCACTTTTATACTATTTCATCAAAGTATTCACTAACTTCTTGATTACTTTTCTTTATGCTTTATTGAGGTATATGACTTTTTATATAAGACTTTACCTCTTCTGGACGAATATCAAGGATAACTGCAAACTCTTCATTTATTAATTTTTCCGCAGTTTGCATAATCTCATCGTCGCCCTTACATGCCTTTTTACCATCTAATTTTCTTTTCTTTTTATCTAAATATATACTTCTTATTAATACAATTAAATCATCACAATTTCCACTTCTAAGCATTGTTTTAAACTCATCATTTCTTTGTCTATCATTATCTATCCATAAAGTTTCCGTCTCTGGGATACTATTTATAATGGAATTTACATCCTCCTTAGAAAGAAGAGTTCTCATAGAAATTTTCTTATTATCAACTGGAATTTTAATTACTGTCTTTTTAGGATACTTAGAATAGACTGGACTTAATACATAATATTCTTTTTCAATATTATTCATAAGAGTTTCTTTAGTAATATCTATAACCTGACAAACCCCAACGGTTCCATACATTATATAATCATTAATTTTAAACAATAAATTTTCACCTTCCTTAAATTAAAATTTTGCTTTCATCTCATCATTAAGAGATTGCTCTTTTAACTCAAGTAGTTAGCACTATACTTTTCTAAAATAAAAAAAGTAGTTTTAACAACTGGAATTACGTCATTAAAACTACACGCTGTATACTTCTATTTTACCACATTAAAAATATTTAATGTAAGGAAATATTTTATTTTTAAAATATATATGATTTTACTCAATATCAATTTTCATATCTCTATAATAATATTTCATATCATTTTCATTAATTTCTCTTAATACTCTACATGGATTTCCTACAGCAATTACATTAGATGGAATATCCTTTGTAACAATACTTCCTGCTCCAATTACAGAATTATCTCCAATATTAACGCCTGGAAGTATCACAGAATTTGCACCAATCCAAACATTATTTCCTATATGTATAGGAATATTATATTGAGCTTGTTTACTTCTTAATTCTGGATGTATAGGATGTGTACCTGCTGATAATGTAACATTTGGCCCAAATAACACATTATTTCCAACGAATATATCACAATCGTCAACCATTGTTAAATTGAAATTAGCATAAACTCCATTGCCAAAATGTACATTTTTCCCTCCCCAATTAGCATGAAAAGGAGGTTCAATATAACAATCATCTCCTATTTCAGCAAACATCTTCTTTAGTATTTTCTCCCTTTTATCCTGTTCTGAAGGTCTTGTTTGATTAAAATCATAAAGTAACTCTAAAACCTTCATCTGTTCCCTCATCAAATCTTCATCATTACAGTAATAAAGTTTTTGACCATACATTCTTTCTCTTATTTCTTTCAAGTCCATAATCTTCTCATCCTTTTATCTAAATCATATTTATAAAACTATCAAACTTAATATTACATAAAAATATGAAATAAATATATACTTTATAAATATAAAAATTAAGAGTTATAAGTCTAATCACTCTTAATTAATCAAAATAAAATAACTCTTCAAATTTTTTATCTAAAGCAATACATAATATTAATGCTAGCTTAGCTGTTGGATTAAATTGTCCCGTTTCTATAGAACTAATTGTATTTCTTGAAACCCCTACTAAATCAGCTAAAGCCTGCTGTGATAATCCTTTTTCTACTCTTGAAATCTTTAGTTTATTTTTTAAAATTAATTCATCTTTCATTTTTATTAATTCCTTTATATCAATTTAATCTGCCTATTCTAAAGTAATTATAATAAAATTTGCAAGCCAAATAATTGTTGCAACTCCTCCTGCAATAGTTATAACTAAATGTGATTTTTTTCGTGTAAACTTAAATTTTTCAAATGCATCTGTTGAAATAAATATCCAGAACATAGATGAAGCTGCATAAAAAACAGAATTATTACCACCTGAAAAAAAGAGATTAAATAAAATTATAAAAAGAAATATTAAGCTAAAAATAACAAATCCTATTTTACGCCCTTTAGATTCAGCATATTCTATACCTTCATCTCTTCTAGAATTACGGCTTTTTTCTAAAACAGTATTCTTATCCATATTATTTCTCCCCTTCATACCAAGTTTATTTGTTGTTTTGCAAAGTTTTATTGTCAATTTTATTTTACCAATTGACAATAAAACTTGTCAACAACTTTTCATATAGACATTGTATATTATTGTAAATAAATTATAATTAAATTATAAACAAATATTTGGAGATGATTTCATGGATGATAAGATAAACAAATTAAAAGAAATAATAAAAAATAGTAATAACATAGTTTTCTTTGGTGGAGCTGGCGTGTCAACTGAGTCTGGAATTCCTGACTTTAGAAGTGCTAATGGCTTATTTAATGAAAAACTTAATATTACTTTTACCCCTGAACAATTAGTTTCTCATAGTTTTTTTAAGAGATATCCAGAAGAGTTTTTCAACTTTTATAAAGCTAAACTTATTTATCCTAATGCCAAGCCTAATGATGCACATATTGCCTTGGCTAAACTTGAAGAAATGGGAAAATTAAAGGCTATAGTCACTCAAAACATAGATGGACTTCATCAAATGGCAGGGAGCAAAAATGTTTTTGAACTTCATGGTTCAGTTCTTAGAAACTATTGTGTAGATTGCCACACTTTCTATGATGAAAAATTTATTCTTGAATCAAAGGGTGTTCCAAAATGTACTAAGTGTGGTGGAATAGTTAAACCTGATGTGGTTTTATATGAAGAGCCTTTAGATGATAATGTTATTAGAGGTGCTATCGATGCTATTTCTAAAGCAGATACCCTTATAATAGGAGGAACTTCCTTAGTTGTTTATCCTGCTGCAGGGCTTATTAACTATTTTAGAGGAAAGAATTTAGTTTTAATAAACAAAAGTTCAACTCAAGCTGATTCTAAAGCTGACTTAGTTATAAATGACTCCATAGGAAAAGTATTAGGAAAAGTTATTGATTAATTTTTATTGTACTATAAATTTTTTGTTAAAAATATCCAAAAGATTATTGTTTGATATATACTTAATAAAAAGCATTATTATATATTACTTTAAATAAATTTAATTTAGGTATATTAAGGGGTTGGGTATTAAACAAATGTTTATTCAAAAGATTTTAAGTTACAAAAAAATTTTTAAAATTAATATGTTATTTTTAATACTATGCTTAGCTATAAATATTATCTTATTTAAAAATTTACCGAACAAAATTGCTTTACAGATAGTAGAAAGCGGAGAATTAGGTAATTATATTCCAAAATTATTTTTTATATTTTTCACACCAATAGTAATTTCTTTAATAACTTTTTATAATTATATGAAAACTGAACTTAGGGTTTCACGTTCTATAGTACCAGTAATAGTTCTGTTTATTCTTAATATAATTATTTTAATAACAAATTTATTTGCTTAATAAAAAAGAGACTATTAATTTTTTAATAGTCTCTTTCTAAGTTTATTTAACAAATTTCTATGTAGTATTCTTAGTTAGATAATTTTATCCTTGAGAAACTTGTTGTTTTACAGTAGCTACTTCTTCTGGAGTTGCTTGTTGAGCAGGGATATAGTATCCTTTTTCTTTTGCAATTTTGAAAAGAGCATATTGACGTACTTCATCTTGGTTTCTCATGTTTTGTATAGTTTCTCTTAATTCTTGATTCTCACATTGAGAAATTATACCACCATATCCTGCTAAACTTGCATTTATTCCAGCAAGATAATCGCTTATCATTTCTTTTTCTTGCATGTTAATTGCCTCCTATCCTAAAAATGACATTAATTTTTCTTTACTGTTTTTAGCATCTTGTGCATCTTTTTTTAACATATTTTTTAATGTTGGATCAGTACATTGTTCTGAGTAACATTCAAGTTTTTTCTCAATTGTACAATGAGCTCCTATTAAGTGACGAAGATTTTGTAATTCTAATTCATTTAGATTAGCCATAATAATCCCTCCTAACATTTTAAAATTCTCTATTAGTTTAAGCTTTTTTTTTTAATTTATTCATACAAAATTATGTAATTAATCTTATGTTTAAACAATATATTATATTAAACACTAATATAAAGGAGTAATTTAATTTGATCTTTTTATGTATTTTTTTAATACTATTAGGTGTGTGTGCTGTTGCCTTTGTACTATATCAATGCAATATTAAAATTACTGAATATAAAAGGCAAATTTTAACTTTAAATAATCAACTTTCAAAATATAAAGATACAACTTATAAAAAAAGTAACAATGATTCCAAAAAAAATTTAATAATAAATTTTAATAAGCCTGAATTTAGATATGGAATTACACTACCTTATACCTCAATTTTCATAGCTCCCTCTGAGGAATCTATTGCTATTAGTAAAATCAAAGAAAAATCACAAGTAAAAATTATTGATGAAGCTGAAATAAACAATGAAATTTGGTATTATTCATTGTTAAATACAGAATCAAAAATAAATTGTAATGGTTGGATTAAAAAAAGCCAATTTTCAATGCTTATGGAAGATACTAATAATATTATTGGAGAATAAACATTTACTTTTTAAACTTAAAACCCCCACTTCATTCTAAAAATGAAATGGGGGTTAAAAATAAATTTTATGTTATTTAAGTTTCTCAGTATCTTCTCCTAATAATATTGTTTTTTCACTTGGAATAAATTCACCGGTATTATTATTTCTACCTTGTAAAAAATATCTTTCATCAGATTTTCCCATAGTTTCAATGGCTTTATCACAAAGCTCACCAATCTTTCCACCTTTACATCTATTTATAATTAAGCTAACCTTTGTATCATCAAAATCTGATAGCATATAATAGTCACCATTACTATCTCCTCCAGTGATTACAGGGCCTTTATTATGAGTTGGAACTAAAAATTTTTTAATAGTTTCTGTCTTACCTTTTCCTTGAGTTTGATAATACTCTGGATTTAGTTCAGCCTTTATTTTACCATCATCTGTTTTTAAAAGTTCCATAGCATATATATTTTTAGATGGTAATTCATATCCGTACTTAGGATTAGTTGCAAATTCCCTAACAACGTCAATGTAAGAAGCTGAGCATATATAAACATCAATACCATTTTTCATTAAAGTTTTATATAAATTTTGTTGTTCTTTAATAGTTCTTAATCCTGTATCAAATGTAACAGAAACAATTCCTGCTTTTCCTGGAATCTCTTCACTACTAGTCCAAGTTTCAACACCTAACTTTTCATTTAACCAGTAATCATTAGACTTTTCAGTAAGTTTAGCAACCTCCTCAGAAGTCATTCCTTTAAACAAATAAGTTACCCATGGATAACTTACATCTGAACTAAATGATTCTCCAATTGCACTATAAAGATATCTAAGTTTTGCTTTAAAATCTTCATACTCTTTTTCTTTTTTTATTTCATCTAAGGATTTATTTCCTTTAAAACCTTTATAATTTTCATATAGATATGTATAATCACTAACAATATCCTCTGTAATTAAATCAATATTAACAGGCTTTCCCTCTTTATTATTGCATTTTTCAACAAAGTTATCCTTTGGAATATTAGTTTTCATAACAGTATCCAATTCTTCAGGCGTCATTTTAAATTCTAAATTCATCAACTGATAAGCAAGTAATGCTTCTTCAACATCATTCATTATTGTTGTATTATCCCAATCAAAAACAGCATAAGGCTTTTGATTTTCATCATAATTTTTACTATCCTTTCCATATTCCTTTATAACATTTACTAATGCCTTATAATTATCAGGATCCCAGTTTAACTCTTCTAATCCATATTGAACTTTTCCATCAGCTTTTTCTTCTACTTTTGTCTTTGAAGCCGTTAAATCCTCCTTTACTGAACTACTTCCACAAGAAACTAAAGAAACTGTAATTAATGATGCTAAAACAATACTTAAACTTATTTTTTTATTATTCTTCATAATATCTCCCCCTCTAAAATTTTTTAATATTCTTACAAACCATAATTTAAATATAAAAATAATCCTGTATATTAATTTTATTAAAAACTTGTAACTTATTGATGCTTTTATAAATTTAAACGTTTTCAACAGCTTTATAGTTATTATATCAAACTTTTTATTTAATAAATACTCTTTTTTTGAATTTTTATGAATATATTTTATTTTTTATTAACATTTTTAAATATAGTTTTCTTTAAAAGAAAAAGTCTATATCAAAATTTAATAAAATTATCTTGATATAGACCTATATTTTAATAGCTTATAAATTAACATCTATCTTTTGAAGAATGAAAATAATCCTTTTTTCTTCTTTTTAATTTTTTGTCCTTGGAATACTATCTTTTCATTATTTAATAAAGCAAGTCCATTAGCTTCAAATCTTCTACTTGCTCCTCTGCTTATGCTATTTGCAACTTCACAAGCTTCCTTTAAGTTAGTATTTCTATTTCCATTACTATGAGCATCAGATCCAATAAAGCTATATAGATTATTTTCTAAGAATAGCTCTGCTATTTTCTTCACTTCTTTTCCAAATAAACCAGTAAGACTTCCTCCATTTAACTGGAATAAGTATCCCTCATCAATAAACTGATTTATTGTATCTGGATTATTTATGAAATCAACATATCTTTCTGGATGCGCAATCACTGGAGTTATTCCTTTTATTTTAAGCTCATATATTTCATCTATTGCTTTTTGAAAATATATTTTATCCATAGGGAATTCTATAAGCATATATCTTGATTCCCCCAAGGTTCCAATATCTCCAAGCTTAAAATCCTCTAATATGTAATTATTAAAGAATACTTCTTGTCCTGGATAAATTTCAATATTCAAATTATTTTCCTTAGCTAAATTATTTAACTCTTTAACTTTATCTTTTACACTGTTATAGTTTTCTGTCCAATATCCCTTAAAGAAGTGAGGAGTTGCTATTATTTTCTTAGTTCCTGACTCTTCTGCTCTTTTTAACATTTCTAAGGACATTTCTAAACTTTTTGAACCGTCATCTATATTAGGTATTATATGTGAATGTATATCTATCATGGTTTTCCTCCTTAAAATAAATACCTAAAAGGAAATCTATCTTCCTCTATAGGGTTTAAATAATTTTTACTATAATATAAAACCCTTTACTAATCTACTCTTAACTTTCTATTTTTTACATGAATATTTTACCATAATACAAAACCAAATAATATATTCTACATACATATATTTCATAGGAAATAGTATCTTCATAAAAAACAAATAGCTGTATCAAATTATATTCTAAGAAATTTATTTTTTAGAATATATTTAATACAGCTAAATTAATTTATAAACTCAATTTTTCTTTTTTCGTATTTAAAGATTTAATTTCTAAATTCATAGTTTTGATTTCTTCATATAAGGATTTTATTTCTTCATTTCTATACTTTAATTCCTCTTCATAAAAAGAGTTTATCCTATAATTCAAAATCATTATTAAATTTAAAATAGACTCAGAAAAAGTTAATTCTTCACTTTCCTCTTTTTCTTCATCCTTTGCTAAATCACATTTTATTTCATTATAGATTTCTTTTATCTTATAATTTGATATATCATATGATAAAGCACTTTCTATATTTTTAAAAGCCTTATTTTTCTCATCTATTATCATATATAATAATGCTAATAGAATTTTAACTTCTATTAATTCACTTCTTCTTTTATTGATTTCCTCTAAAACCTCTATTGCTTGTGAATAATTTTTATCTTCTATTAAGTTTAGTGAATATATATATTTTTCACTTATTAGTTTAAAATCATCACTTTCTATATCTTCTATAAATTCATAAGCATTATTATCTTCACATGAAACTTTCAAACTCTCATTCCAATATTTCTTAGCTTCATAAAAATCGCAATACATATATTTTATTATTCCTAAAAGATTTAAAATATCTATATTTATATTTCCAGAGCCATAAATTTTTTCTAAGAGCTTTTCTCCCTCTTTCAATTTCTTATTTAAGATTAAATCCAAAGCATTATTATAAGCACCTTCTAAAGCTTCTTTACTATTTTTCATAATAAATGCTCCTACTATTAATTTACGAAATCAAATAAAAAATCTGTAAGTTCTTCATCTAATTTCATAAGTGCCATTTTATCATTATCTACTATGGCATCCTTCATGTCACTCATAATTTCTTGAAGCTTTTCTCTATCGGCACTTGGTAGCATAGGAATTTTTCTTTCTGCTAATCTAAAGTTAGGTTCTACTAATTTAAATAAATTAGCTGATTTCCAAGGTACAAGTTCATTATTATTTTCATTACTTGAAACTACTTCTTTAAGATCCTGAATCTCTTCTTTTGAAAGGCCTTTAGTAGACATTATTTTAGAAATTTCATCTCCAGTAGAAAGAATTTCTGCTGAAACATTTAAAATTCCATTTAAATCATAGGTAAAGGTAATATCTATTTTTTCTTTACCAGTATCAGCCTTTGGTATTCCTGATAATATAAATTCATCTATTAAGGTATTATCACTAACATATCTACTTTCGCCTTCATAAACACTTACTAATACTTCTGTTTGATTATCCATAACTGTACAATATCTCTTTGTTACATTTGCAGGTAATTTTGAATCTCTATCAATTATAGGATCAAAAATTCCTCCCTTTAATGCCACTCCTAAAGTATAGTTACATGTATCAGTAACTATTATTGTACCTGAATCTCCAACTGGAATATCATTTTTAATAGCAGCTTGTACTGAAGCCCCTAAAGCCACAGCCTCATCTGGATTTACTCCCCTTGCTATTTTTCCTTTAAATCTTTTTTCAAGCATATTTCTTACATAAGGTATTCTACTAGAACCACCAACTAATAATACTGTGTCTATTTCATTATCAGTAATATTTGCATCCTCTAAAGCTTCATTTACTATATCCTCAGTAGAATCTATTATTTCTTTAACATTAAACTCAAATTCTTCCCTAGTTAATACCATTTCTAAGTTTATTGGATTATTATCTTTGTCAGCACTAATATAAGGAAGTACTATTTCAGCCATCTTAGATGTGGATAATGTTTTTTTAGCTTCCTCTACACCTTCCTTAAGTCTCGCCAAAATTCTACTATCTGAGGTATCTAATTTTACACCTGTTGATTTATTAAATTCATTTACCACATGGTCTATTAATTTATTATCAATATCTTTTCCACCTAAATAATTATTTCCTCTACTTACCTTTACATCTAAAACTCCATTAAACATTTCTAATATAGTTACGTCAAAGGTTCCCCCTCCAAAGTCATAAACTAGAATATTACCGTTTTTATCTAGGTTGTCTACTCCATAAGCCATGGCAGCCGCAGTAGGTTCATTTATTATTCTTTCTACTTTAAAACCTGCTATTTCCCCAGCATTTTTTGTAGCTTTTCTTTGTATATCATTAAAGTTAGCAGGAACAGTTATTACAGCTTCTTCTACTTCTTCTCCTAAAAAATATTCAGCTACTTCTTTTAATTTTTTTAAAATTAGCGCTGAAATTTCTTCTGGTCTGTATTCTTTCCCTTGAATTTGTATAATATTTTCTGTTCCCATAACTCTCTTTACCTCAGCAACTGTTAATTCAGGCTTTAGTAAAATTTGATTTTTAGCTTTCTTTCCAACCTTTATTTCATCTCCTTCTATGGAAACCACTGATGGAATAGCATGCTCATCCCCTTCTTCAATATTTCTTATTATACATGGCTTACCATCTTTTACATAAGCTATTTCTGAAGTTGTTGTCCCTAAATCAATTCCTATTATTCTTCCCATTCTATATCCTCCTTATTTTTAACTACTACTACTTGAGCTGTTCTCTCAACTTTTCCCTTGTATATGTATCCAAACTTTAAAACCTCGTTTATCTCATAATCTTTTCTTCCGTCATTCCAAATAGTACTAACACACTCATGTAAGCTTTCATCAAAAAAAGTTTCTTTCCCATCAATAAGAAGGATATCTACATTCACCATTGATTTTTTTACTGTGTTTAATAGATTATTCATAGCCTCATTTAATACTTCATTGTTAGATTTTTGGCTAAAATCATAAATATATTTTATATTGTCCACTATACTTATTATGCTTTTAACTAATCTCTTTTCCCTTCTTTCTAATTCTTTGTTTATTCTTTTACTTCTAAGCTCCTCTTCCTCACTCTTTTTGCTTATATAGGTTGTAATCCCTTCAAGGCTACTAGCTATTTTATAGACCTCTTCAATATATCCTTGATTCATATTTTCATTTTGTATAGCTATTTTTTTTATAGAATTTTTTATTTCTTTTAACCCTCTATCCTCTTCAAATAAATCTATATACTTTTTTTCTTCACAGATATCCTTTAAAGCCTCTTCATAATTCAAATCAGTACCCCCTTATTTTATTTATCTCTAAAACTATTTATTACTTTTCTAAATAAAATTTTTACGGGATTCCCCTCTCTCCTATTAGAATAAAATTCCTTAGGTACATTCTTTTCTTCTTTTATTTTCTGAACTTTGCTATATCTACCCAAGACCTTATCACTTAACTTTCTTGTTTCTAAATACACATTTCTATAATCATTTTTTAACTTCCCAATGGATTTTACTAATTCATCATTTTCAAAGTTAAAGTTATTAAAAAAGTTTTGATTTATTCTTTCAAAATCCTTATTAAATTCAATATCATCCTTTAAAAATTTGCTTACAGCATTATAAAATACTATCTTTTTAAAATCTTCATTTATACTCTTATCCTCATAAAGCCTAGATAGTTCTAAAAAACTACGCCTTAAATCCATTATTTTTTCTAAGGTTTCCATATCCTTTTTTTCATCTATTAAAACTAAAGCTGTTGATGTAAGCCTAACTCCATTTTTAAAATGAAACTCTTTTAAAATTCTATCTAATAAATTTAATATTGAACTTTTTACTTCTTCATAATTATCCTTTAAAATGATTCCGCTTAAAGCTTCACACCCCTTATTAAAATCATCTTTGCAATCTAATCTATCTGATAAATCTAAAAACTTAAGGTATAACTTATACTTCTTTGAATTTATATTTTTATTTTCTAAGCCATCCTTTAAAACCTTAATAGCCTTTGTATAATCCCTTAATTCGCTTTCATTGTAAATTTCAAATAATTTTAAATAAAAATCCACTTCTACATTTTTCAAATTCAAGCTCTTTTTAAGTACACTCTCTAAATTTTTAAGATCATAATTATCTCCATAAGCATTTATTAAAAGCTTATAGTATTCTATATTATTAGGTTCTCTTATAACTAATTCTTTTAATATCTTAGAACTTTTTTTATAATTTCTACCTCTCATTAAACATACAGCTAAGTCCTTTTTAACCTTTGAATTATCAGGGTATTTTTTAAGAACTTTTTCAAAATTCAAAGCTGCTAAATCATATTTTTCACTTTTAGCTAAATCAATACCTTCATTAAGTATATTTTTTATTTCAATATCAAAAGTCTCTAAAATATATGCATCCCTTTTAGACTTGTCTATTAAGGTTTCATAGGCATCCCTTATAACTCTATATTCCTTTGGAAACTTTTCTGGTGGATATTTTTTAGTCATATTAAAATAGGCATTTTTAACTTCATTATCAGAGGCATCTATCTGAATATTTAATTCTTTAAAATAATCTATCATATAATCCTCCTAAAATTAATTAACGATATATCTCTATACCATAACTTTATTTCAGTAAAACTAATAATATTCATTGGTAAGCCTATTTTATTTATAAAACTTAGAATACTCTAGATTAGAACTATTTTTTTACCCATAATTATATTTATTTTAATTTGACATAAATTACTTATATTAATAAAATGTTAATGAATTATTTGATAAAAATAACTAATAATTCAAATATTATATTAAGAAGCTTTCGGAGGTTTATATGACGCATAGACCTATGCTCAATAAGATAAAACTTTTTTTTATAGTTCAAATTATATTAAGTTTTTTAGTTTTGGCAGGAACATTACTTTCTATATTGGTAATACCATCACACTTACCAGACTACTTTATATGGGCCATAGCCTTTTCATTTTGGGTTTTTCAATGTGGCTTTAGTACAATCTTTGCATTTAGATATAGAATTTCTAAAAGTTCTCTAAGCACCATAAAATTAAGCTTTATATTAATTGGAAGCATACAAATTTTAATAACCTTAGCAACAAACTTGTTTGGTATATTTGACCTTCCAATTTTTAATACACTAATAATAAAAAACTTTCAATTTTTAATATTATCATTAATATTTATTGTAATGATTTATAAACTTATAAAAGATATGCTTAAGTATAGGGTTTTAAAGGATTATATTATTCGTGATTCATTTTTCACCTTTATACCTTTTGCTTTTATTATTTATAAAAATTCTAAATACTTTATATCCTCAATATATTTCTTAGATGATTCAGTATATAGTTTAGCTCTATTAAATATAAACAGCTTAAGGATTTTTTTAGAAGGATTTCTTATTATATTGATCTTTGTAAAAACTATTTATTTAAGAGGAAATAAAAAAAGTAGCTTTCTATTATTAATATATTTTTATGTCTCAAATCTTAACTGCTATATAATCTCATATTTTAATAGTAAGTTGCTTTTTTCTCATTACTTATATCAAGGTATTGGAATCTACTTTATATGTCCAATATTATTAATGCTTTCTATATATTATTCAATTACAGAACAAGAAAAAGCTCCAGATCAAGTGCTATTTGATGATTCCTATATGAATATAAATAACTCATGGATAAGTATTACTATTGGAATTTTCCCAGTATCCTTTTCGGCTATAGATATAATTGCATCCTCTATAGCAAGTGGTGATTTTAACGGCATAGAAAGCTTAGTAATTATACTTCTTGTTATGATTTTACTAGTATGTAGAGATGTTATATTAAGAAAAGATAATCTAAGATTAATTGAAAGTGTTAAGAGGGCTAATGAAATAGATTTTTTAACTAATATGTATAGTAGAAATTATTTTTTAAAGAAACTTGAAACCATAAATACTGATTATGCACTTTTCTTTATAGATATAAAGAGCTTTAAGGACATTAATAATATTTTTGGACATGTTGTTGGTGATAAGGTATTAGTAGAAGTTGCAAATAAATTTAAAGAACTTAAACTACTTCTAGGTAAAAATGTTTTCTACTGTAGATATAGCGGAAATGAATTTGCCTTAATCTCTAAATTAGATCAAGTTGATCTTATATTAAAATTTTTTAGAGACCTTGAAAATATAAAAATTCAACATAACTCTGATTTAATACATATAAACTTTAATATTGGATATTCATTAAATGATTCAAATATTAACTTAGACTTACTAATTCAAGAAACAGATTATGCTCTAATGAGAGCTAAGAAGCTTAAAGTTCCTAATAACTCTATACTTATGTATGATGATAATTTAAAAACTGATTTAGAACATATGAATATATTAAAAAAGGATTTTAAAAATGATCTTTTAACAGGTAAGTTTCATTTAGTCTTCCAACCTAAAGTTTGCGTAAAAACATTAAAAATAGTAGGTTTTGAAACTCTACTTCGTTGGAAACATGATAAACTAGGTGAAATTTCTCCTTCTAAGTTTGTACCTATAGCTGAAAACTTAGGTGAAATTTCTTCCCTTGACTTATATGTTTTTAAAAAGTCCTGTGAATTTCAAAGATGCTTAATAGATAAAGGAATAAAATTAAAGTGCAGTGTAAATTTATCCTTAAACACTTTAAAATCCTATGAAAAAATCAATGAAATTCTAAATATTTATAAAGAATATAAAATTCCAAAACATTTAATAACAGCAGAAATATTAGAAAATGTATCACTAAATAATAATGCTAAAACAATCTCTTATATTAATCTTCTTAGAGAAAATGGAATTTGTATATCCATAGATGACTTTGGTACAGGCTATTCTTCTCTTAGCCAAATATCTAATCTGTATTTTGATGAATTAAAGATTCCAAGAGAGTTTGTAATAGATGCAAGAACCCCTAGTAAATTAGCTGTTATTGAAGCAATATCTATATTAGCCAAAAAATTAAAGGTAACCTCTGTTATTGAAGGGGTAGAAAATTATGAAGACTTTAAATTATTTAGTAGTTTAGGATTTGATATTGTTCAAGGATATTATTTCTCTAAACCCTTAACTAAATCTGAAATAATAGATTATATAAAAGTTAATATTAATAACAAAATAAGCTAGTAACTAAGTAAGTTTTCATATTTAAATAATAAGAAAACTAGCTGTAGTAAAATATAATAATAAAACTTACAAACATTATGAAGAGAATATCTAGATGAGCTTTAGAATTTAAATTATTACGTAGAAAATATCACGTTAAAAAGCTGAGACTGTTCGAAGCGTAGCAAGTTTCGAAGCTTTAGTGATATTTTAGAAGTAATAATTATAAATTCTTAGCGAAGTCTAGTAATTCTCGGAATATGTTTGTAAGTTTTATAAAAAGTTATTTTGATACACGCCCTTTTTCTTTATTTGTATACATATCTTTCATATTTTCCAATGATTTTTATAAGTAAAAAATTAAATGCATAATTCCTAAAATTAAATTTCATACTAAAATAGCCACTATTTAGAAATTTTCCTAACTTTAATACATCTTGAAATCTCAATTAAATATGGTAAAATTAACAATAAACTGAAATTATTGTAGTTAATACTATTACTACTATGATATTTTCTTTAATTACAATTATAGAGTGCCACAAGACATTCTTTATATTTTCAAAAATTATAATCATTTAAGCTATATGATTAAATCTTAAATAACTTAGGAGAAATTATATGAATACTACTAAAATAGCTTTATTTGATGTAGATAAAACATTGATACATGGTGATTCCATGTTTTATTTACTTAAATACACAATAAAGAAAAAACCTTATTTATCCATTCATTTACCTATATTATTTATAAAATTATTAGGATATAAGGCTAAAATAATAACTACTACCAAAGCAAAAGAATCTATGTTTTATACCTTAAATTATCTCTGTGAAGGTGATTTAAGTGACTTTTTTAATACAATGATAAAACCTAAGATTTATAAAGATGCTTTGACTAAAATTAAAGATTTAAAAAGTAAAGGATATTATATATTATTGATTTCAGCATCTCCAGAATGCTACTTAAAATATTTTGAGGATGAAGATTTTATAGATGGTGTAATAGGAACTAAATTCGAATTTATAAATGGCAGATTTATAAACAAAATAAGTGGACTAAATTGTAAGGGTGAAGAAAAGGTAGAAAGAATAAATACATTTTTACAAGAACATGATTTGATAATTGATAAAGAAAATTCCGTTGCTTATTCTGACTCTTTATCAGATGCGCCAATGTTTAGTTTAGTTAAGAATGCATATCTTATTAATAGCAAAAATTCAAATCATGAATATGAAATATTAAAATGGAAGTAGGTAAGAATTTTGAAGAATAAAAATTTAAATAAAGGGATAATTTTAATATTTTTCTCCGCACTCTGTACCTCTTTCGGACAATTCTTCTGGAAAATAGGGGTTGATTCTAATCTCTTTCTATTAATTATAGGTTTTGTCCTATATGGCATAGGGGCTCTTAGTATGATATTAGCCTTAAAGTTTGGAGATCTTTCAATAATACACCCTTTAATGTGCACAAGTTATATATTTGCATTAATTAATGGTAGCTTATTTCTAAAAGAACATATATCATTAGTTCAATTATTAGGAATTATAGTTATTATTACTGGAGTTATTTTTATAGCAAGAGGTAAATCTTATGAATAATATATACTTAGTTTTTCCAATAATGACATTCTTCGGTGCATTAGGTGGTTTCTTTTTTAAAAAAGGTGCAGAAAATGTAGATAACTTCTTATCTCTTATATTTAATTTCAAAATTTACATAGGTGGTTTTTTCTATGTAACAGCTGCTATTTTAAATATATTTGTACTTAAATATCTACCTTATAGCATTGTACTACCCCTTACTGCCATGACTTACATATGGACTATGATCTTAGCCAAAATAGCTTTAGGTGAAAAAATAACTAGTAATAAAATTATAGGTACAATATTAATAATTTTAGGTTCTCTACTAATAGCTATATAATAACCTATTTAGAAATTTTCTATAAAAATAAACTTCTTTATCAACCCTTTATTTTTATAGATAATTTCTTTATTTTTTGATTTTATAAATAATTTATGAGACTAATGAAATTTATAATAAAATATATGGATTGGAGACTTTTTGATGAAAAAAAATGTAGCGCTCAGTAGTTTTTTAAACATATCATTGAAATTTTTATTTCTTTTGATATTAGTAGAAAGCATTGTTCACAGAAATTTATACTATAAATTTTCAATTACTTCATTAATGCTTTCTATTATAGCAATAAGCTTAGTAATATTTGTGTATTTTTATTTAAAGAAAAATTATAGCAAAAAACTATTATTTATTATTCTTTTATCAGTAGGACTAATATTTAGAGTCTTATGGTTTCTAAATTTAGATAGTATTCCTGTAGGTGACTTTAACAGGATGTTTATATGTGCAGGTGAATTTTTAAATGGAAGTAACTATATGTTTAGAGGAACAAGTTACTTTGCAAGATTTCCACATATGACAGCAACAGTACTTTATTTTACCATAATAAGAAAATTTTTTAGTAATCCCTTAATAGCTATCCGAATTATAAACATAGTACTTTCAATGTTTAACATAATTTTGCTTTATATGATTTCTAAAGAAATTTTTAAAGATGAAAAGAAAAGTTTTTGGGTTTTATTAATAAGTGCTTTATATCCACCTATGATATTATATAACAATGTTTATTGTTCAGAAAACCTAGCTATGCCACTTTTATTGCTAAGTGTCCTTATGTTCTTTAAATCAATAAACAATAAAGAAAATTTATTATACCTATGTCTATCTGGAATCTTTTTAAGCTTATCTCATTTATTTAGACCTAATGGATATGTTTTTATAATAGCTTACATAATGTATTTATTTCTTTATTTCAAAGAAAACATTACTGTTAAGCTTAAAAATATTCTAGTAGTATTAGTATCATTTATAGTTCCTTTTGTTTTATTTAGTACACTGCTTATTAAATTAAATATAACTGAATATCCTCTTTGGCATGGTACAGAACCACCAAGTATTTCTATGCTAAAAGGAACAAATATAGCTTCTGGTGGAAAGTGGAATGAAGAGGACTTCAAAGTTTTTCATGACTGTGATGAAAACTATGAAAAGGCTGATAAAAAGGCTAAAGAAATAATAAAAGAAAGATTAATAAATACTCCTAAATTAGAGCTTGCTAAATTCTATGTTTCAAAATTTTCAAACTTCTGGAATAACGGAAGTTTTGCTGGTGATTACTGGTCTGAAGCTGGATTAGATGAAGCTTATAATAAGGAAGATTACTTAAAAATGCTAGGAAAAGAAAATGGAAATATGACTATAAGAATCAGTGAAGAAGGAGTATTCTATATTCAAAGTTTCTACATTATACTTCTTGCATTATCATATGTTGGATTATATAAAAATAAGTCAAAAAGAAAGAACTTAATTGATCTTCTTTATATACTTTTTGGTGGTATGTCACTACAGTTATTACTCATAGAAGCTCAAGACAGATATTCATATCCTTTATCATGGATATTTATAATTCTTGCCATGACTGCTTTTAATCCAAAAGAAAATGAGGAGGCCTTAGATTATGATTAAATACATAATCAAACTACTTAGACCAAATCAATGGATAAAGAATCTATTTATATTTGGCCCAATAATTTTTTCAAATAAATTTTTAAATATTGATATTCTAAAAAATAATATACTTACCTTTGTAGCATTTTGCTTTATATCTTCCACAGTCTACATAATGAACGATATTGTAGATGTAGAAAATGATAGAAAGCACCCAAACAAATGTAAAAGACCTATAGCTAGCGGTAAAGTTAGTATTCCAGTAGCAATATTAATTGGCATAATTCTTTGCGTAACCTCTTTAGCTATAGCCTTTAGCTTAAAATTTTCTATATTATTTATAATAATTGTTTATTTAATAAATAATATATTTTATTCATTTAAAATTAAAAATTTAGTTATTATAGATGTCTTCTCAATAGCATTAGGATTTATTTTTAGAGTATTAGCTGGTAGCTTTGCTACTGGTGTCCTTGCATCAGATTGGATAATTTTATGCACATTATTTTTATCTCTATTTTTAGGTTTTGGTAAAAGAAGAAATGAAGTTATTTTTTTAGGTGAAAATGCAAGTACTCATAGAAAAAATTTATCAAAATATAATTTAGAATTTTTAGATAAAGTAATTAATATTTCACTAACTTGTACAATAGTCTTTTATTCTATATATTGTATTTTAGGTACATCAATAAGATTTTTTATTTTTACAGACATCTTGGTAATCTGGGGAACAATAAGATACTATTATTTAATGTATTCCAGTAGTGAAGGAGAAAGCCCTACTGATTTAGTACTTAAAGATAAGCAATTAATCTATTTAATATTAATATGGGGAATTTTTTGTATAATCTTACTTAACTTAAATAATTATAATTTTTATTATTAATATGAGTATTTAAAAACTATAGGAAGATTTGTTTTACACAAATCTTCCTAAAAAAATTTAATTTTTTCTTTCCTTTATTGCTTTTTCTAAATCTTCATTACTAAATACCATACGCACTTCAATTCTTCTATCTTTCTTGGTTTCTTCTATATTATATTCATCATATCCCCTATCTCTTTCCTCTTTAGAAGCATAGTTTTCAAACTCAGACATCCCTGAAGCCTTAAACTTTTCTCCATGAAGGTTTTCAAGCTCACTATCCTCTGGCATCATTTCATTTAAAAAGCTTATTGCTCTTTCAGTGGATAACTCTCTTCCATGAATTGTGCTTCCTGCAAAATCTGTATGCCCTACAATCTCTATATAATCTATTTTTTCTTTTATATCCTCATTAGATAGTAACTTAAAAAATATATCTCCAAGTTCAGAGGCTAATTTCTTTCCATCTTCCTTTAAAACTGAACTATCACTATCAAAAAAAGTTTCTGTTTTTATATCAATTTTTCCTTCTTCTCTGTTAAAATTCATTACCTCTTCATTAACTGCATATTGATTTAATTCTCCTTGAATTTTGTCATATACAGTTTCTCTTTCTACAGCTATATTATCTACAAAAATACTTGAAATTCCTATTGAAGTAAGTAAGATAAAGAAAAAAACTAAGGTAACAGTAGTCATTATGTCAACAAAGGAAGGCCAATAAGAAGGTACTTCTTGTTCTGTCTTATACTTTCTTCTCCTAACCTTCATTTTTAACACCTACCAATCTCTTTACTATCTTTTTTCCACCCTGAATCTACTTTTCCAATTTCTCTATTCCTATTAGTACTTCTACTTAACTCCTCAGTTGCTAGGCTAATATCTCTTAGAGGAACATTTAATTTATCAACTATATTTGATGAAAGTTCTTGAGTTTCTCTTTGAAGAGCGTAGTATATACCATTTGCAACTTCATTTTTCATATTTGAAACATTACTTGAAAATTTATTTATTCCTCTTTCAAATTCTCTATATCCATCATTTAATTTTGAAATTTGATTTGAAATAATTTTATTATTTCTGCTTTGCTCATCTTTTATAATATTAAATACATCATTAAAGGTATTATACCCTCTTCTCACCTCATTACTTTGAACCTCTAATCTCATACAAAGCTTATTTATTTCTCTTTTATTATCATTTATAGCCTTTGATAGGTCATTTACACTCTCTTCAAGTCTAGCAGATTTATTAAGGAATTTATTATTTGTTGAATTTACAGAATTACAAAACTCTGCACTTACCCTACTAAACTTTTCCAAATCTTCCCCAAAGCTTTTTATAGGTGTTTTTATTCCCATAACCGAAACTCTAAAGTATGATACAATATTCTCTAAATCACTTATATGTTTATTCATTCCATTAAAGGTACTTGTCATATCTACGGTGTTTTTATTTATGCCTTCAACTAAATTATTTATTCCATTGTTAAATAATTCATCTAACTTTACTGAAAAACTTCCTAAAGCTTTATTCATAAAATCAGTAAGTACATCTTTATCTGATTTTATATAAATAGAAAATAATATGTTATCTAAATAGTCTTCAAAAACATCATAAAAATCCTCTTTAGCTCTCTTTAAATTAATGTTTAGACAATTTAAGATGATAGAACCTATTACCCCTACAATACTTGTCCAAAAGGCACTAGACATACTTCCTAGAGGCATATTCATACTTCTTGAGAAGTCAGCCATGCTCTGTGTTCCAGAGGATAATATACCTGTTGTTGTCATAATAGCCACAGTAAGCCCTAAAAATGTACCTATAAGACCTAAGGCTATTGAAATAGATGGCAGTATATTTGCAATATTTTCTTCTTTTAATATTCTCTTTTCTATATTCTTTTGAATTATTACCTCTGTGTTGATATTATATGTTCCTTTAATAGCACTCTTTCTAAAATCATCTGCCATTGCCTTTAACTCTGAATTAAGAAATTTAAGTTCCTTTTGATCTTCATTATTTGAAACATTAATCCACTCACTCTCATTAAAAGCATTTAAAAGATTCTCATACTTTTTCTTAACCCTCATATTGTAGATAAATCCTAGGCATATAACTATTAAAATTAATGTAACACCAATATACCCTAAAATATTTTGAGTTAAAAAAGATTTTAATATGTTACTTATTGTACTCATTATAAAAAATTCTCCTCCCCTATTAATTAATCTTTATATGAAATATATGATTACAAATAGGTTTTTATAATGAATTTCCATAATAAATAAAATAAAAAAGCCTTATGAATACTCAAGTTACCCTTGATTTCATAAGACTTAATTTTAAATATTTCTTAAACTATAAACTATCTATATAAAGAATAAAGGCTGAAGAAATTATTCTCCAACCAAATCCAAAATAAATACTAACACGCTATAAGTATTTACTATATGTAGACAGTATCATATTCTGGTTAAAAATTCAATAAAATCTACATAATTTTCTCTATTCTTTAAAAATTTTTATCATTTTATTGAATAAACTGGCTGTAACACCATAAAAAATCATAAAAATCTGCCTATTTCTCTTGTCTTAACTTTAGAAATTAAATAAATTTATATTTCATTAAAGCTCTGTTTCCATAAATCTAATTCTTCTAAATGCTCATCAATTAAAGAATCTTTTATGTACTTAACTCGCTTTCCCTCTGCACTTCTATATTTAGTTTCACATATCTTTACTAAAAACTGCATTATTCCATCATAACATTTCATAACATTTCCTATTCTATAGCTACGCTTCTCTATATTGCAATCCCCATATATTAGCCTGCTGCTTTGTATCATAGGTATGAAATCTCTAAACCGTTCCTCTATTGCTTCCCCTAAATTAGTTGCAGAACATATTAATTTATAAATTCTTATTAATTTAAGCTTATCATCTTGAGCACATTGTGATATCTTTTTCATTTCATCTCTTGCTGATTGTATTTCCATAGTTTCTTCATCTAAATTTTTATTTATTTTGTTTATCTTAAAGACCTTAATAAAAGGATTCTTTATATTTTTTATAATAGACTTTTCATCATAATCTATCAGTAGCAGTTCTTTAATAGGTCGTATATTATAATCATTTATTATATATTCACTACTGACTTCTTCTCCTAAAGTAGCTTTTATACTTTGTCTTTCTAAAATACTCATATTCTTAGCATATTTAGGTACTAGTGTTTCTAATATATATATTTTTTCTTCGTTTATTTTGTTAACTAAGTGCTTTATGTCCCTATTTTCATTCTTTAACTCTTCATTATATTTTTCTTTTTCACCATAAAATAATTTTTGAAGTTCTAAAGCCCTATTATATGCCTCGTCAAAACCTTTGGTAAACATTTCTCCTCCTGAATAAAAAATTAAAACTAATATACGTCCCTATATTTATTATATATCACAAAAGAGAAAGTTCTAAGTACTTATAACAATTTAAATATAATAAATATTTAATTTCCTTGACTTTAATTATATATTAACGTATAGTTAAAGAGTAGTAGATACAATTTAATGACGCGGGATGGAGCAGCTGGTAGCTCGTCGGGCTCATAACCCGAAGGTCGTAGGTTCAAGTCCTGCTCCCGCAACCACAAAAGGTTCTGTAAAACAGAACCTTTTTTATTTTCATTATAATATATGTTTAAAAAAGCTATATCAAAACAAATTATTAAAATAAAGTTTTGATATAGCTTATTTTTTAAATCTAACTATATTTTATTTTTCTAATCTTTTTAAATCTCTTATAATATCTTTTTTTAATTCCTTGTATTGTTTTTTGTATTCTATAGCCTCTTTCTTTAATTCTCTTATCCATTTTTCAGCTATTTGTTCTTCATGAGTTTTAAAATGCTCATATTTCTTATACTCTTTTAAAGCCTCTTTTATTTTTTTATCTAATTCTTTAGAATCAATTAAATCTTCGCATTCCTTACCAGTTAGATCCTCATACTCTCTATAAACTTCATATAAAGCTTTCATAGCTTCTCTTTTAACTTTTTCACCTTTTAAATTATTTAATAATTTTTTTAATATATTTTTATGTTCTGCTAACTCTTCATCCTCACCATCTTCAGCTAAAGCAAGTAACATCTCTAATTTCTTTTTAGTATAATCTAATGTAGTGTCCTCTAAGGCATCTTCTATTCCATATTGTTTAAGAAATTTTCTAAATTCTTTCATATCTGCTGCATCATTAAATGGTATAAATTCTTCTACTTCAATATCTATTATTTCTTTACTCATTTGTATTACCTCCTAAGATAAATACAAATACTATAGTTTCAATGTAGACTTTCTCTACACTCAAGCCTTAGTATTTATATAATTATTTATTAATTATAATAATACTAAGACTATTTCTTTTAAAGGATTATAATCACTAGTTATTAATCTCTCTATTTTAATCATTAAAAATCTTACTTTTTTTATATTTTCAATCCATACCTTTAAAAATAATTTAATAATAAATAAGCTTTCTTAAATTATTTTTAAGTTCTAAACATTTGCCTTTACATTTAAATCTACACTTTTAGATTTATTATTAAAAACAACTTTCAATAAAATAGGGGTTACTATAGTTGTAAACACAACCACTATTACTACGGGAGCTAAAAATTCTGGTAGCATAAGTCCCATTGCAATTCCTTTATTTGCAACTATAAGCGCCACCTCACCCCTTGATATCATTCCTGTTCCTATTTGAATAGCTTCTCTATTACTATACCTACATAGTTTAGCTCCTAAGGCGCATCCAAAAACCTTGCTTAATATAGCTACTAAAAGTAATAATATTGCAAATATGAAAATAGTTTTTGTCATAGCTGTTAATTGAACCTTTATACCTATGCTAGCAAAAAATATAGGAGATAATAACATATATGACAAGGTTTCAAATCTTGAGTTTAAATATTTACTTCTATTTGAATCAGATATTACTAGACCTGCTATAAAAGCTCCTGTTATATCTGCAACCCCAAAGAACTCCTCAGCAGAAAAAGATAATAATAAACAAAATACAAAGGCTATTATTACAAATCTTCTTAAATCTCTCTGATATCTTTCATCTAATTTTATAAATGCCCAGTGGAACAGATATCCTGCAAAGCCAGCAAAAATAAAGAACATAACTATTTTTGCTAAAACCATTATTACATTAATTGATGGATCTGCTAAGCTAGTTGTTATGGTTAAGGCTATTATTCCTAAAATATCATCAATAATAGCAGCTCCTAGTATTGCATTTCCTGCCCTTGTGTTTAATTTTCCCATTTCCTTTAAAGTTTCTACAGTAATACTAACTGAAGTGGCTGTTAATATAATTCCTATAAATACATTTTGCAATATTGTATTAACATCATTTCCCTTATTAAATATACTTGCAATAAAAAATCCTCCTGCAAGAGGAATTATTACTCCAAGTACAGCTATTATAAATGATGCTTTACCAGTTTTCTTTAATTGATTAATATCAGTTTCTAAGCCAGCTGTAAACATAAGTACTATAACACCTAATTCTGCAAGCTTTTGAATAAATTCTGTCTCAGATAAAACATTTAAAACAGCAGGTCCCAAAATAACCCCAGCTACCAAAGCCCCAACAACCTGTGGCATTCTAACTTTTTTAGTTATTAATCCAAATAGTTTAGTACTAATAAGAATAAGTGCTAAATCAAATAAAAACTCATAAGATAGCATTACAAATCCTCCCACTTAAAATATACATTAATTTACATTATAGTTTTATTTTGTATTTTTTTCAATCCTATTTATAAGTAAATTCTTTAATATATTGATTTTATATAAGTATTAATACACCCTAAATTATTTATATTATTAATAGGAAAAATTTCACTTTACTTATTCCAATAATCAAAAATATGAAATTTACTCTTTAACAATAAAATTAATATAGTACAATTAATAAGTAACCTTTTATGCTAAAATTAAAATTGCTGCTAAATTCTAATAAAGGGGGAATAAACAGTTATGAAAATTTTAGTTGTAGATGATGAAGTAAGTATTTTACAACTCATAAAAATGAACTTAGAAATAGAAGGTCATGTTCCTATAACGGCTGAGAATGCTTTAGATGCATTAGAATTAGTAATAAAAGAAAAGCCAGATATAATAATTTTAGATGCTATGTTACCTGATATAAGTGGATTTAATTTAATCCCTAAAATAAAAAATATTGATGATATACCTATAATAATGCTAACTGCAAAAAGTGATATAAATGATAAGCTTTTAGGGTTACAATTAGGTGCTGATGATTATATAACAAAACCATTTAATAGCACTGAACTAATTTTAAGAATAAATATAGTTGGCAAACATATTTCAAGTGATTCAAAGAAAAAAGTAAAGGATTTAACCGTTGGAGATTTAACCTTACTATTAGATGAAAGAAAGGCTCTTATTAAATCTGAATATATAAACTTAACCTTTAAAGAATTTGAAGTATTAAGATGCCTTTGCCAAAATAAAAATAAAGTTTTTTCAAGAGAAGAGCTTCTAAATAAAGTTTGGGGATATGACTTTGAAGGAACAACTAGGGCTGTGGATATTCTAATTCAAAGACTTAGAAAAAAATTAGGTCCCTGTCAAAATTACATAAAAACCTTATATAAGGCTGGTTATAAACTAGATGAAAAATAATAAAATACAAATAAATTTAAACTTAAAACAAAAAATTATTTTAACTAATTTATTAATATTAGCTCCTATAATAATTTTTATCTTCATAATAACTTATAACGCTTTAAGTAAAAATTTAATAAATAACTCTATTGAATATTTACTTGATAAAAGTAGAACAACAGAATCATATATACTTAATCTACTTTCATCAAATGATTCTGGAGATAAAGAAGATATTATTAGAGATAATGCTCCATTTATAGCTTCAACACTTAGTGAAAAATATAATGTGAGAATACAAATAATTAGTAATTCAGCCCAAATAATATATGATTCTTCCTCAGATGAAGTCTCATTATTTGGTTCAGATATAAATGAAGCCTTAGATGGACAGACTGCTTACATAGTAGAAAAAATAGATAACGTACCTACTCTATTCCTTTCTAGTCCAATATTTTATAAAGGAAAGGAATATGGTGCAATTAGACTTATATTAATAAATACAGAAGCCTATGAGATTTTAAGAAATACCTTAACCATATTTATTATAAGTGGTTTAATAGCCATAGTAATTGCAATCTTTTTAATAAATACTTTTGCTAAAGAACTAGTTAGTCCTTTAATGATTTTAAAGCAAAAGTCTAAAAATATTTCTGAAGGAAAATTCAAAGAGGAATTGCATATAACAAGTGGAGATGAGGTTGAAGACTTGGCAAACACCTTTAACATAATGAGTGAAAACCTTGATAAATATATAAATGAAATAAAGTCAGCTAAGCTTCACCAAAAAAAGTTTTTTGATAATGTATCCCATGAATTCAAAACCCCACTTACTGCCATAATTGGCTTCTCTGAAATAATTCCTAAGTTAAATGATAAGGAAAAAATAGTTCAAAGTTCAGCTCTTATAGAGAAAGAAGGGAAAAGACTTTTAAATTTAGTAGAAGAAATACTTCTTTTAGCTAAAAGTAATAAGAATACCTTTGAAATTGAATACACCTATATAGATGTTAAATCCTTAATAGATGATTGTCTAAAAATATTAAAAATAAAACTTGATAATTATGATATTAAGGTTTATAGAAATTATGAATCCTTTTTCATATATGGAGACCATGATAAAACAAAACAAGTCTTCATAAATATAATAGATAACGCCATAAAATACAGTGGTTGTGAAACTCTTAATATATCAACAAAGAGATCTCCAAATAAAATGGAGGTCATTATAGAAGATGATGGTACAGGTTTCATAATTAAAGATGAGTATGTTAATCCTAAAGGAAATGGACTTGGAATAAAAATATGTAAAGATATAATGCAAAGTCAAAACTATGGTTTTAATATAGAAAGTGAATTAGATGTTGGTACTAAGGTTACACTCTCCTTCTCTATTGGTAAAAATAATGAGACTAAGGAGGGGGATTTTAATGAGTAAAAATTTTAAAAACACACTTGCTATTTACTTATTTTTCATAGTAATAATACTTGCTACCTATATCTATTATTCTAGTAATATATATGACTCATTAACAGTTGTTAAAAGTTCACAAGAGAATAAGGGAGATTTAAATATTAAAATACCTGATAAAATAATACTTTCAAACCCTTATTTAGGAACTACAGTAATATCAAATAAATCTGAACTTAATGAATTGCTTCAGTATTTTAATAAAATATGCCTTACTAACTCAACTAAAGAAAATGCTTTACCCTTAGAAAACACCTTATTTATATCTGGTGAAATTCATTATTTAAATGGAGATAAAACTCCCTTTGAAATATCAAACATATTAAAATTAGACGGTGAAAGTTATTCTAATAACTCCTCTTTAATAAATATGCTTAGAAATAATCTAAAGGATGCATTTTATACTGTTAACAACCTTGAATCCATATTATCAAGTCCTGATAATCTAATAACCTATAAAGAGGATGGAACTATGAAAAATCTATCAAAGGATTCTAAATATCTTTTATTAGAGGACTTTAAGTCCTTAAGACTTATGAATGATAATAAGGATTTTTTAAAAACTGATTTAAGTGAAATACCTAAACATCATTTAACTTTATATAGATATGCTAAAGAAGGAGATATCTCCAATAATACTTTTTATATAGATGTTTATAATGACTACGTGATCATACAATATCTAGGTGATGAAAATGGTAAAAATATTTATTTAAAGGGGAATTTAAATGAAGAAATTTTTAAATAAAAAAATCACCATAATATTAACTATTATAATTCTACTATTAATAGCAAAGTTACATATTATAAAAAAAGAAAAGGCTTTAAGTACATCTAACATGAACCATATAGTTGTTTATGGCTCTCTTAGAGAGGAAGAGGGAAAATATCTTCTTGAAAAATTTAAAAATGAATATGATTGTACTTATGAATATATAAAGCTTCCAACGGAAGAAGCTGTTCAAAGAATATTAGACACCAGGGATAATCCTCAAGGAGATATTTTTATTGGGGGAAGCTGTGATGGATATGAAATTTTGAAAAAGTATGATGCCTTAGAAGAATATAACTCTCCCTGGGCTAATAATATTCCTGCAAAATACAAGGATTTAAGAGGATATTGGACTGGTTTTCAAATAACTCCACTATCAATAGGAATAAACAAATCTCTATGGCAAAAATATTTTGGAGATTCTGTTCCCTACCCTAAGAAAATTGAGGACTTATTAAACCCAGAATTTAAGGATAAAATAATACTTCCTAATCCTCAAACCTCTGGTACAGGATATACCTTAATGGCATCACTTTACCAGGAGCTAGGGAAAGAAAAGTTTGAAACATTTATAGCTAAGCTTAATGACAATGTATCCTCTTCAACTATAAGTGGATTTAACTCAATTCAAAGGGTTGCCTCTGGCGAATATCTTATAACGGTTAACTTTCTAAGTGACCAATTAATAGCTAATAGATCTTCAGACAATATAATTAGCATAGTCCCTGAAAATGCTGGTTGGAATGTAGACTCTATAGCTTTAATAAAGAATTCTAAGCATGAAAAAATAGCTAAAAGCTTTATAGACTTTGTATTATCAAAGGAAACTTCAAATGACTTATCAAAGTTCTCTAAGGCTATTTCTACTAAGAACTTTGACACAAATCAATTTAAAATATATGATAAATATAATTTCTATCTCGCTGCTGAAGATAGGGAAAAAATAATGCAAATACTCTATAAAAATAAAGAGTAATTTAAATAACAATAACTTATATGTAAGTGAAGTTTATTTAATAAACATCATAGTATTAAAATTAATTAAAATCTCTTAAATGTTACATTTATGAAACATTTAAGAGATTTTGTTGTTTAATTCTTATTTTATTATTAATAAGTAAACTGTTTTTTGAAAACATTAACACGTATAACACATATAACTAGGAGGATTATAGAATGTTTGGATTTTTTAGCCCAGCTCCAGCAATACCTAGACTTCCAAAAGATAAGGTATCATCAGCATACAAAGCATACCGTATTCGTATGTTCCTTATGATATTTATTGGATATACAGGTTACTACTTAGTTAGAAAAAACTTTGCTGTAGCATCACCATATTTAATTGATAACTATGGATTTTCAAAAACACAAATCGGACTTATAAGTATGGGACTTGCTGTATCTTACGGTTTAAGTAAGTTCATTTTAGGAAATTTATCAGACAAATCAAATGTAAAGAAATTTATATGTTTTGGACTTATTGCATCATCAGTATTAAGTGTTCTAATGGGATTTGCTCGTACAGTTCCAATATTCTTAATACTTATGGTATTTAACGGATTCTTCCAAGGTATGGGAGCTCCACCATGTTCAATAGTATTAGGTAAATGGTTCTCTCAAAAAGAAAGAGGACTTAAAATGGGAATATGGAATACTTCTCATAATATAGGTGGAGGTTTAATCGCCCCTATAGCAACTTTATGTTTATTAGTATTTGGACAAAATCATTTCCAATCAATATTCTTTGTACCAGCAATAATATGTACAATAGTAGCTTTATTCTGTTATGTAATTGGAGCTGATACTCCAGCATCTGTTGGATTACCTCCAGTTGAAGAATATAGAAATGATTATCCTGAAGTTAAGGCTGAGGTTAATCCAACAACTTTATCTTCAAAAGAAATAATGGTTAAATATGTTCTTAAAAATAAATATGTTTGGTACTTAGCACTAGCTAATATCTTTGTTTATTTAATAAGACAAGGTGTTGTTAACTGGATTCCTATATACTTAAAAGAATCAAAAGGATTCTCTGCTGCTAATGCAAACTGGGCAATGTTCTTATTTGAATATGCTGCAATACCAGCATCAATATTACTTGGATGGCTTTCAGACGTTGTATTCAAAGGAAAGCGTGCTCCACTTAGTATCTTATGTATGATCGGTGTTATATTTGCTACAGTAGCTTACTGGCAAACAAGCAGTACATTAGTAACAATGATTTCTGTTGCATTTATAGGATGCTTTATATACGGACCTCAATTATTAATAGGAATGAACTTAATAGACGTTGTACCTAACTTCGCTGTTGGTTCTGCTACAGGTTTCTCAGGACTTTGCGGATACCTTCTTGGTGAATTCATGGCTGACTTCGTTTTAGGTATGATAGCTGATAGCTTTGGATGGAACGGTGCATTCATATTTATCATAGTAGGTGCATTCATTGCATTACTTCTTTTAGCTTTAACTTTAAAGATAAAGAAAAATCCACAAGTTGAAGATAAGATAGCTTAATATTTTAATCACAATATAACTAAATATATACATATATAAATCAGATAAAGGAAACTAGGAGGCTCCCCCTTTCTAGTTTCCTTTTTATTATAAAGCATAAAACTTATAAATATTTTTAGAGAACCACTGATTTTATCTTAAAATATATAAATTTTATTATCTTATATGCTTTAAAGTACTTACTGGATATCCCTTTAAAAGTTTATTTCCATCAGTATATCCTTCTTCTCTTCCTTCAAGCTCTTTAATTAATATTTTTCTTAAGTAATCTATTCTTTCCTTATACTCTTCTGAATTTATAAGATTAGTAAGCTCCTTTGGATCCTTCTCTAAATCAAAATATTGCTCTTCCCCTCTTTGAGAAAACCACAAAAACTTATCTTTTTTTGTTACAATGTAGTGATTAGAATCCTCTCCAAAGGAATGCTCTCCATGAATATATTCTCTCCAAGTAGAATTTCTTTCCTCTATTAAATCCTTAAGGCTTAATCCTTCTACTGAATCAGGTATAGAAATATGAGCAAAGTCTAATAAAGTTGGCATAATATCTCTTAGCTCTAAAACTTCATCAAATACTTTTCCCTTTTTTCCTTTTAATAAGTTTCCTGGGTCATAAATAAAAAATGGAACTCTAGAACTTCCCTCATAAGGAATTCCCTTTCTAAACCAATTATGATCTCCCATCATATCTCCATGGTCAGAAACAAATAAGAATATTGTATTATTTAACTCTCTATACTCTGATAAGGCTATTAAAAACCTTCCTATTTGGTGGTCAATATGAGTTATTGACCCATAATAAGCAGCTTTAGCTCTTTTTAATGCTTTCTTATTAATTATTCCCTTTACACAATTTATATCTTTTCCTCTATTTTCTTCATCCTCTTTATTCGCCCAATCTCCCATTAAAGGAGCAGGTAAATCCTCATCCTTATACATATCAAAATAAAACTTTGGTGGATCTAAAGGGGAATGTGGTCTAACAAAGGACATTTTTAAAAAGAATGGCTTACTTGGATCTCTTCTTCTTAAGAAATCTATTGATTCATTAACCACCCAATTAGTAGGGTGTAAGTTTTCCTCATATCCCCAAGGTCTAGATACCCATGAATTGCAATCAAGTCCTATATCTATTAAATCAACATTATGCCCTTTCTTTTCTCTAAACCACTTTAAATAATCATCACATTGCTCAATTTGAGTAGATGCCTTTCCTTCTTTATTTCTGACAAAGTGTAAATACCCATCATGTAACATAATATTATGAAATCCACAAAGATTTCTCTCTGGATAAACATGCATTTTCCCAATACATTGAGTATGATAACCAGCTTTTGAAAATTCTGAAGCTATGGTATTTTTATAATTCCATGAAACTCCATCTTCATATCCAACTCTTCCATGAGATTTTTGGCTCATACCTGTTAAAATAGCTGCCCTAGATGCAATACAACTTGGAACTGCTGTATAAGCATTTTCAAAGTTATATCCTTCAGTGGCCATCATATCTAAGTTTGGAGTTTCTATAAATTCATTTCCATTAACCCCTAGACAATCTCCTCTCATCTGGTCAACCATAATCAAAACAATATTTGGCTTCATATCTAATCCCCCCCCAATTTTTCTCTTCATTTATACCAATTTAAATATATTATAACTTTTTCATTTTAAAATGTAGATTGTCTATTTTTACATATTTATTTATTATTTTTAGGCTCCTTTTAAACAAAGCCTACTTTTAAAATATCTATAATGAATGTCTTCCTATTAAAGTTTCCACCAAGCAAAATATACTCATCTTATAATAATTACTTTCTTAAATAAAAAAAGATTATATCAAAACTTAAAAATAAAACATATAAACAATATATTTATAAATTTTATATACAGATTTTGATACAACCCTTTAATTTTATCCTATTTATTTTCCTCTAATAATTTTTTTATTTCTAATCTGCAAGCAAAACAGCCATAAGTGTTGGCACCTGTCTCTTTTTTTACTTTTTCATAGGTATCTGCTCCATTTTTTATTGCTTCTATTATTGTTCCCTCTGATACCTTTTTGCATCTACATACAATTCTATCTTTATCTATATTACCCATTCTAAAAATCTCCTTAAGTTAAAAATATATTTTTAGCTTACCACATAAATCTTCAATATATAAATAAAAAGATGCATCCAAACAAGAAATATTTTCCCTGTTTAGATACATCCCTTTTTTGCAAAACTATTTAAATATATGTCTTATATATTCCTTTGGATTATATATAAGTATTCTAGGTCCTGAAAACTTCATTACCTCTTTAACTTTTTCTCTCATATCTTTTTTATAACAATGAATAGGGCACTTTTTACAAGAACTTTTTTCATTTCCGAACTTACAATAAGTTAATCTCTTATAAGCATATTCTTCTAACTCTCTACATTCATTACAAAGTTCCCCATTTGAACCTCCATGTTTCTTCTTGCAATAAAGCTTTATCATTAATGTTATTATCTCTTTTTCTTTATCTATTCTGTTCAACAACCTCACCTACTTTTACGGTTTTAATTCTAAAGATAAAATAATAGAATTTAAACATCATTAATATTACTATAAATATTTTTAGATGAATACTCTTTGATAGTATAAGTGGAAATAATAACATAATATCAGCTGTAAGTAGTATAGTTAATTTAGTTTTTAAAGTCATAGCCCTATTTTTTTCAAAGCTTTCTAAATGATTTTTATATATCTTTGTCCCTTTGAACCACTTATCAAATTTGTCTGATCCTTTAACAAAACAGAATGCTGTTAATAATAAAAATGGTGTAGTAGGTAATATAGGTAAGATTATTCCTATTAACCCTAATCCTAAGGAAATAAAACCTAAAATAACATAAAATATCTTAAGCAAGCTCATGTTTCACCTCTTCACATTGAATTAAATTTCCCTTATTAATTCTAAATACCTTTTCACATACCCTAGTTGTAGACTTTCTATGAGTTATAAGTATAAGTGTTTTATCTTTTAAATATGTTCTTATAGACTTTAAGATTATTCCTTCATTTAAAGTATCTAAGTTACTTGTAGGTTCATCTAGAATTACTATTTCACTTTCTCTTAAGAATACTCTAGCTAGTCCAATTCTTTGTTTTTCTCCTGAAGATAAGTTTCCTCCTAATTCTCCTACTTTTGTTTTATATCCATCCTCTAAGCCCATAATAAACTCATGTATTCCCGCTTTCTTTGCAGCTTCTTTTACTTCATCTAAAGTTGCATCTAGCTTTCCTATTTTAATATTGTCTTCAATACTCATATTAAATAGACTTGTTTCTTGTCCCATTAAGGCCATTTTCTTTCTTAACTCTTTTGTCTGAATCTCTTTTACATTCTTATTTCCTAAGCTAATTTCACCCTTTGTAACATCCCAGAATCTCATAAGTAATTTTACAAAAGTACTCTTTCCAGTTCCACTTTCTCCAATTACAGCAATCTTGTCACCTAATTTTATATCTATATTTATATCTTTTAATACATTTTCTTTTCCCTTATATGCAAAAGAAACATCCTTATACTCTATGTTGTTTCCAACTTTCATTCCTTCTCCTAAAACTTCTTCTACAGAAGGCTTTTCATCTAAAATATTAAAAATTCTTTGAGCTGAAGCAAAAGTTAAAAGAAGATTGTTAGATAGATTACTTAAGGCTACAACAGGTCCAAAGGAAGATGCTATTAAAGTAACCACAATTATTAACTCTCCTATTGTCATAGTTCCTTTTAAAACCTCTAAATAAGCAACATATAAAGCAATAAGTATTGTTAACATTATAATTAAATCACTAAAGGCTCTTATTATTCCCTCATGTTTTTTTATAACCTTTTGCTTCTCATTTAATTCTTCAGAGAATTTTTTTATATTCCCTCTTCTTTCATTACCATTGTTGAAAATTAAAACCTCTTTAATTCCTCTAAGAGAATCTAAAATATAAGAATTTGTTTTTCCAAAGGCTTCTCTATATTGAACACCAGCTTCTTTTCCAAAGCTACTACTAATATAAGGAACTCCAAATCCTATTAATATATAACCAATTATTCCAACTATACCTACCTTTACATTTATACTTAATAGTATTAATCCCATTATGGTGTTAGTTATAATTGCTATACTTATTGGTGCTATAGTATGAGCGTAAAAAACTTCTAAAAGCTCAATATCAGAAGTTATCATAGAAATTAAATTTCCCTTTTCCATTCCTTCTAATTTAGCTGGCGCAAGTTTTCTAAGAGCTGAAAACACTTTGTCTCTTAATATAACTAATATTTTAAAAGCTATATAGTGTCCACTTAATTGTTCTCCATATCTTAAAGGTCCTCTTAATATTCCAAGTACTATCATCAAAATAAGAGCTGTTTTAAATGAAAAACTTATAGTACTATCTATTAAACTTGATATTGCTACACTTCCAAATACAGTTATTCCTATAGCTGCTAAAAATCCTAAAACTCCCATAAATACTGTTATAAACATTACAGGGGCAAGAGGCTTAAGCTCTACTATAAGCCTTTTCATTATTGAAAAACCTGATTTTCTCATTTATATAACACCTCCTACTTCTAATTCATTTTGATAATTTACCATACCATAATACTTGTTCTTTCTTTCCATAAGATCCTTATGGCTTCCCTCTTCAACTAGAACTCCTTTATCTAGCATATAAATTCTATCTGCATTTTTAACATTAGCAAGTCTATGAGAAATAACTATTACTGTTTTCTCTTTTGATATTTCATTTATAGATTTCCAAATCATATTTTCACTTTCAACATCAATATTTGAAGTTGCTTCATCAAAGATTATTACTTCTCTATTTGCTAATATAGTTCTAGCTAAAGCAAGTCTTTGCTTTTGTCCTCCTGAAAGCTTTGATCCACCTTCACCAACTTCTAAATCTAATTTTTCCTTTTTAGAATTCACAAAATCTAACAGGTTAGCCTTTTTTAAAGCATAATTTATCTCTTCTAAAGTTGCATCCTTCTTAGCTATTAATAAGTTATCCCTAACTGTTCCATTAAATATATAACTGTTAGTTGATATTATGGATACCCTATTATAAAGCTTTGAAAAATCTATATTATTTATATCAGCTCCATTTAAAGTTATCTTTCCTTTTGAAGCCTTATAGTTATTTAAAATCAATGAAGCTATAGTACTTTTTCCACTTCCACTTTCACCAACTATTGCTACATAGTCTCCTTTATTTATTGATAAAGATATATCTTTTAAAACTTCTCTTTTTCCATCATAAGAGAAACTTACATTACAAAGAGAGATATTTGATATTTCATTAAGATTACTATCTGAAGAAACCTTACTTTCATCAGCTTCTAAAACCTTAAAGATTCTATCTGCAGCAGCTATTCCATTCATAGCAATGTGGAAATATGATCCTAATAATCTAAGAGGTATGAAAAATTCTGCTGATATTAATAAAATTACTATCATTCCTCCAAGACTTACTGTTCCAGCTCTAAATTGTAATAAAGACACTATACTTCCAAGGGCAGCTCCTCCAAAAGCAATTAAATCCATAACATTTATTGAGTTTAATTGCATACTTAAAACTTTCATAGTTATCTTTCTAAAGCTTTCAGCCTCTTCATTCATAAGTTCATGTCTTTCATTATCCACATCAAAAACCTTTAATGTTGTAAGCCCTTGAAGGTTTTCTAAGAATGTGTTTCCTAAATCTGAATACTGTCCCCAATATTCCTTTAATATTTTCTTTGCTATTTTCATTATTAATATTATTGATATTGGTATTAAAGGCAGACAAAGTATAAATACTAAAGCTGCTTTAAATGAAATAAAAGCTAAAGCAAAAAATAAAGTTAAAGGAGCTAAAATAGAATATATTAACTGAGGTAAGTATTTACTAAAATAAACCTCTAAAGCCTCTACCCCTTCAACTGCCATTTGAACAATTGAAGATGTAGAATCCACCTTATCATATCTCATTCCAAGTTTTAAAAGCTTCTCATATATCTTATCTCTAAGAGTAATCTTAACCATCTCTGAAGATTTATATGAGAAGTGTCCACTTAATAAATTCACACAAAATCTTACCCCTAAAAGAGCAGCTAAAATTAATATTTTTTTATTTAAGTTTTCAATATTCCCTAAACTAAAAAGTTCCTGAATGCTAAATCCAATAACTATTATTGTCATTAGATTACAAATTACAGAAATCCAATTCATTAAAACAGTTAAACCTATGTATTTCTTAGATTCCTTGCACAAGTTTAAAAGCCTCTTGTCTATCATCATAATTCCTACACCATCTTTCTGAAGTTTATAAAATTTATTTAACAAATAGTTTTTGGTATAAAATAAATCTCTCCAGTTTCCTTACATTTGTTAATAACACCATTAACCTTATAAACTTCCTTTAATAAATTTTCATCTATTACATTCTCTGATTTTCCCTCTTTTACAATTTTTCCATCTTTCATGACAACAATATTATGACTATATTTAATTGCTTGATTTATATCATGTAAAACCATAACAACAGTTAGCCCATTATCCTTATTTAACTTTTTTACAATCTCTAATATTTCTATTTGATGAAAAATATCTAAATAAGTTGTTGGCTCATCTAAAAATAAAATTTTAGGCTTTTGAGCTAAAGCCATTGATATAAAAGCTCTTTGTCTTTCTCCCCCTGATAAATTCATAACTCCCTTATGTTTTAAATCATCAAGTCCTGTACATTCTAAAGCCCATTTAATTATGTTTTTATCTTCCTTGTTGTTACTTTTAAAATATCCTTTATGAGGATATCTACCATAGGCAACAAGCTCCTCAACCTTTATATCCTTTGGCACACTATTTTGTTGATGAACAGTTGCTAAAATCTTTGCTATATCCTTATATTTAAGATTGTTCATGTTTATATCCCCCAAATAAACATGTCCAGTTTTACTTTTATTTAAAGCACATAATAGACTTAGCAAAGTTGATTTTCCACTTCCATTAGGGCCAATAATAGTTGTTATTTCTCCCTCTTTTATATCTATATTTAAATCATTAATGATATTTTTTTCTCCCTTGTAATTGAATGATAATTTTTCCCCTCTAATCATCTACATATCACTCCTTCTTAGTAGATATAAGAAGAACGGTGCTCCAATAACTGCCATAATTATTCCTGCTGGTATTTCATATGGCTTTACTAGCATTCTTCCTATTGTATCTGCAAGTAAGACTAATGCTCCTCCAACAAATATTGAAAAAGGAATCAAATATCTATGATCAGAGCCAATTAATATTCTACAAATATGTGGTACAACTAATCCAACAAAGGAAATAATACCTACAATAGCCGTTGATACACTCCCTAAAAATACAGCTACCACTGTTATGAGAATCATTTGTAAATCTGAATTAAAACCTAAACTTTTTGCATTTTTATTTCCTAAAACTATAACATTACATGATTTAGCTAAAATTAATGCAAAACCCATTCCTATTATTGAATATAAAAATAAAATTTTAACTTCATCCCATGAAGTGGCAGCTAAGCTTCCACTTATCCAAGATTGTATATTCCCTGCACCTACGCCACTACCTATAGTTAATATTTGTGATAAACCTCCTAAAAGAGCATTTATAGCAGCCCCTGCAAGGACTATTCTCATAGTATCTAACTCTTTTTTATAAGCCATTAAATACACAACTATACAAGAAACAAGCCCTCCAAAGAAACCTACTATTGGTCTTATTGATCCTGAAGCTGGCATAAATATTATGAATATTAATGATACTAAGCATGCTCCAGAAGATATTCCTGTTACTTGAGGATCAGCCAAGGGATTTCTTATTACTGCCTGAAGTAATACCCCTGCCAAGGCAAGATTTCCTCCAACTAAAGCAGCTATAATGACTCTCGGCATCCTTAAATCTTTTATTATTCCTATATTTCCTTCATTACTTCCACTTAAAAGACCTTTTATTAGTTCACCAAAACTTATATCAATACTTCCTAGCTTTAAAGAAACTATCATTAAAATTAAAACTATTAATATTGATAAACCTATATATAAGCTTTTTAACTTATTATTTTTCACCATATATTATTTCACCTAACTTATCTAAAGATTCTATTACTTTTAGGTTTGCACTCATACCAAAGTACCCGTTTTCTAAGTAATAGACCTTTCCTTCTTTAACAGCTTCAATTCTGCTCCAGGCTGGATCTGAAGCAAATTTTTCTTCAGCCATTTTTTTAGCTTGTTCAGGCATTCCATGAGTCATAACTAATACCATATCTGGATTTAGCTTTACTATTTCTTCATTGCTATATGAAACAAATGGCTTTTTATCATCTTTAACTATGTTATTTGCTCCCACCTTATCCACTAAGTTTCCTATGTATGATGAAGGAGTAGCAATCATCATGCTTCCTGGTGCTGCAAATACTAATAAAACATTCTTTTTTTCTTCTTTAGATAAGTTCACAAACTCATCTTCCTTAACTTTAAGCTCATTTAATATTTCATTTGCTTTTTCTGTCTTATTAAATCTTTCACCTAAAGTTGATATACTTGTTTTTAATCCTTCTAATGTAGTTAAATCTATAAATTCACTAGGTATATTGTTATCAGTAAATAGTTTTTTATAATCTTCTCCTAAGGTATCTACAGATACTACAACATCTGGATTTAAAGATTTTATTATTTCTAAATCTGGATTCATGGGATTACCAACTTTAACCGCATCTTTAGTACTTTCAGGCAAATCATAAGAACTAGTTGGAACTCCACTTACCTTTACTCCTAATTCATCTAATATTTCTGTTACAGCAACAGAGGTTGCCACAACAATCTCTTCTCCATTTTCTTTTTTTAAACTTTCCTTTGATTCTCCAGAGTTATTTGAACATCCCATAACTCCAAAGCCTAAAAGGCATATTAAACTTAAAGCTATACCCTTTTTTAAAAACACTATTTTCCCTCCACTAACCTATTAATTTTGCTTTAACTATGTATCTGTCTTTTCCTCTATTTGTACATGTAACTATGGTCATTGTTTTCTCATCTAAATTTTGATTCAAAACATCAGTATCACTAGGTGATGTGACAAAAATCTCATTAATTTCATACTGAAATATATCAGTTAAAGTTGTGATTTTTATTTCATCTCCTACTTGAAGCTTGTCTATATTTCTAAAGACCTCATTATTTATAGTATTTCTATGTCCTGCAATACTAAAATTTCCATTTTCGCCTGGCATAGCAGTATTTTCAAAGTGACCAATGTTATTTTCTAACACATCTAAGGTACTACCCTCAGCAATAACTGTATGTACACCTATTTTTTCTATATCTATTAAAGCTATTCCATCTCCATTTTTTATTTCTTCTAAAGTCTTTTTCTTCTCTTCTTCTGAATAATTAAACTTTTCCTTAAACTCTTCTAAAGTTTTTTTCTCAATACTACTTTTATAAAGTTTTCCTATAAGAACTGTAGAAACTATAACTAAACCTAAAATAAATAATCCTTTAGCTAGTTTATTTCTCATGTTACTTTTTCCTTTTAAATATTACTAAGGAAACTATTAAAGCAACTATTATAATTCCACCACCAATATAAATGAACATATTCTTATTATTTGCTAAACCTGTTGCTTCGCTTATAGCATCTTCACTTTTTCCAGTTTCATCAGAAAGATTTTCACTGCTACTTTCCTTATTTTCCACTTTAGGTGCTTCTAACTTCTCAACAAGAGTTAAAGTATCAAACTTTGGAATTACCTTAAATTGAACATCTCTTTCCATAGGTCCTACATATATTTTCGCCTCTAGCTCTGAATCCTTATTAGGAACCTTAACTTTTAGTTTTATAGTTCCATTCTCTTTATCTTCCTCAACAATCTCAGCATTTCCATCATTACCATCTACTAAGATTCTGAAGTTTTCCATATATTCTGTTCCTGAAAAACCTATAGTATATTCTGTTTCATCCCCTAAAATTTTAAGCTGCATAGTGTCATTTAAATAGCTTCTAGACATTGACATCCCTATATCTGAATCATGATAAACATCATTTTTAACATCATATATTCCATTTTCTAAGTTTTCATTTGCTAGTACATCAACACTTCCCAAAACTCCTGTTAAAGAAATAAAAAGTGTCAACATAACTAATAAAACAGGTTTTAAAAATCTCATCTAATTTCCCTCCATTTGTTTAAAAATAGTTTGAGAGGAAATCCTCTCAAACTAAACTGCTTTTACTCTTCTCTTTTTCTAATAAACATAGAAGCTCCCATCATTGCCATTCCTAATAATGCAACTGAGTTTCCTCCTATTGGTGAACCAGTCTGTGGTAAACTTGATACAGTAAAGTCTTTTACAAACTTTTTAGTATCTTTTAAAAGTTCTACATTAAACTCAACATTTCTTCCCATTGGTATTACATATAAACTTACTTTAATATCTGCATCTAAATTAGGAATTTCAAATCTTAATTTAATTGAATCACCATTCTTAGATACAACTTTATAGTTAGCATCTTTACCATTTACAGTTATCTTGTGGTCTTTCATAAACTCTTGACCAGTAAATGTTAATGTTAAATAAGTTTTTCCATCAATTTCTTCTAAGTCAGATATTTTGTTTAAATATTTTCTTGCCATATCAACACCAGTCTGACTTTTATGAACAACTTTGTTTTCTATTGTGTAAAGTTTTCCCTTAGTAACTTTATTTTCTGTAACTGTACTGTTTCCTTCGTTAGCTGAGCTTCCATTATTAGAAGAGCTTGTACTATTACTTTCTTCTGATTTATTTTCCTCTTCTATGGCAGGTTTGTCCTCTCCACTGACTAATTCTAAAGTTCCCTTATTAAGTATTGTTTTAAAGCTTACATCTCTACCCATTACACTTACAAAGACTGTAACAACTATATCAGCATCAAGACTTGGTATCTCAAAAGATATTGTTCTATCAGCTTCATTTGGCATTGCTACCACATCTTTACCATTTACAGTTATTCTAAAATCCTTAAAGAATGAGAACTGCTCTTCATTAAACTTTAGTGTAAGAATTTTTTTATCATCTTTTACCTCTAATTTACTATTCTTAGATAGAGCTTTTCTTGCCATATCATTTCCCACATCTTGATTTCCATCACCAATGTATGAAACATCATTTTTTATGTTATAGATACCATTCTTTAATTGATTTGCATCTACTATTTCTCCTGAACTTCCTTCACTTTCATTTTCTTTATCTTCATTTGCACTTCCATTGCTTCCTGAGTTAGTATTTCCTGAATTATCTTGATTTCCACTATTCTCATTTTCACCTGGAATATTCTCATTATCTTCATTACCAGGCTTATTATTATCTTCTAAATTATCTTCTAATTTCTTAGCTGTATCATAATTTAAAGTAGTTTTAAAACTAACTTCTTTCCCCATCATACTAACTAGTGTAGATACAACAATATCTGAATTTAAATCAGGTATATTAAACTTTATAGTTCTATTATCTTTATTTACTTCTGCTTCTACTTTTTCTCCATCAACTGTTACATTGAAGTTCTTTAAGAAAGCATATAATTCACTATTAAAAGTTAATGTAACTGTATTTTTCCCATTTGATATATCAATTCTTGAATCATCTGATAACACTTTTCTAGCCATGGAATTTCCTGTTTCCATGTTTCCTTGTCCAACATATTGAACTGTATTCTTAAGGGTATAACTTCCATCCCCTAAAGTTGTTTTTTTATTAACTGTAACATTTACTGTTTTTTCATCAAATTGCCCTGATGAATCTGTAACTTTATAAGTTATTGGATATACTCCAGGAATCTCAGCTTTTCCATCTTTTATAAATGATGTATCTCCACTTATCTCAACTTTTAAATTAGAATCTTCCTTATCAGTTCCAATAACTCCAGATAATAAATCAATAGCATCACCTTGAGTAACACTAATATCCTTAGCATTATTTATAGTAGGTGCTTCATCTAATAAATTAACAGTATTCATATCATTAACTAAGAAAAGCTCAACCTTTCTTCCCATCATTGTTATGAATAATCCTATTTTTACCTTTGTATCAGGTGATGGTACTTCAAATGTTATTGATTTATCATCTTTATTTTCTTCTATCTTTAAAGCTTCTCCTCCAGCGCTAACTTCAATATTGTTCATAAATCCATATAAACTACTATTAAAGTAAACAGTCATTAATGTTTTGCCATCTTCAATCCTAAACTTTGTTTTTTCTCCTACAGCATTTCTTGCCATATTTTCGCCTGTAGAATTTCCTTCTTCAACATATGAAGTTACATTATTAGCTTCATATATTCCATCTCTAAGTCCTTCTGAACGCACAATTGCAGTTCCACTATTTATATTAGTGGCTGCATATACAGTATCCGCTCCTACTCCAACTAACATAGATGTTACAAGTGCATAACCTAAAATTTTATTAATTTTCTTTCTTCCCAAAGTTAATCCCCCTTTTGACTTTCTTTTCCTATTGAAAATGATTATCAATAATGTTAACATACTTATATTATCATAGATTTTTATAATTGTTTTTCTCTATATTAAGATTTTTTTTAATATATTAAGTTTAAAAAGGAGGATTTTGTGTGATTTTTTTAAAATCAGTTCTTATAGATTTTTATAACTGCTGTGAAATTCCAATAAGAGCTGTAGATAATAATATGAATATTCTTTCTGAGGTGGGTTACTCTTCTTTTTATGATTACATATTTAATGACTTGAACTTAAATAGCAAGTTTGAACGCTCATATTTAAAACATGATCATAATGACTCACTAATAATTACCTTTGAAAATAATATATCTTTTTATTCATTGTTTAATTATAAATCAATTGATAAAGACTTAATTTTCATAATAGGTCCCCTATATTTAAAAGAAGATTTAAAAAATTCTAATGATGATTTAGAACTTTATAAAATACCTTTAAAGACTAAAAGTTGTCTTAAGTATTATAATTCTCTATTGAAAATAATCTTAGATGAAAAACTTAAAGATAATTTTTCAATTTCATATTCTCCTTATGTAGGAAGAGCTATAGATTTTATAGAAAAGAATTACGCAGAAGAAATTACTATAGACTCTCTTTGCACAGAATTTAAAATAAATAAGTCCTACTTCTGTAATATATTTAAAAGCGAAACTGGCCAAACATTTATAAACTTTTTAAATAATTACAGGATCGAAAAGAGTAAGGACTTACTTAAGGATCTTGACCTCTCACTTTTGGATATTGCACATAAGGTTGGATTTAGTAATCAAAGTTACTACTGCACAGTATTTAAAAAATTTACTGGTCTAACTCCATTAAAATATAGAGAGGATAACTATAAAAAAGGTTTGTAAACTTAAATATTTTTTAGAAAATAGATGTGTAAAGTAATTACTAAAGATATTATAACTTTTATAAATAGACTAAAACTATAATGGTAAACTCCACTTATTATATTTATAATAATACTTACTACTAATTCTAAAAAAAATATTACTGGAAATCATTATTTCCAGTAATATCTAATTAAAATAATTTCAAGCTACCTAATATCTCTAATTTAAAGTTATTGTTTTTATTATATATTTTTAAAATTAATTTCGTTTATTTTAATGCTTCATAAGCTTCAATTATTTTTGCTAACTTCTCCTCAAATTCTTTTATTATTTCAGGAGGAAGATCTTTAGATGAATATCTATCAGGATGATATAATTTACTTAATTTTCTAAAAGCAGCTCTAATTTCTTCTTTACTAGCTCCTTCTGAAACCCCCAATATTTCATAATAATCATTTTTATTTTTTTCAATACAGTTATCTCTAAAATAATTTAATAAATTTGTATATTTAGTAGCAGATATATTAAATATACTAACAATATCGTCTAATATTTTATTTTGATTATTAGAAGGTTCTCCATCATCACAAAATGCTATAATCATAGCACATCTAAGTATAAGTTCTTTGTAGTCTTCGGCATCTGTCTTAGAAAAATCATAATTATTAAAAATATTATTTAAATCATTTATTATGGTTTTAGTATATGGCTTACTTTTAGACTTATTTAAAATATCTATAGCCATTTTCATATCTTTATCTTCTAATCCAAAATTTTTTTCAAGTAGTTCTTTAGTTATTGAAACTTCATCTTTTGTTACAATCCCATCAGCTTTACATAATATTGTAAAAAGTGTACATGCTAACTCAACTACAATAGGTAATCTTTCATCCTGCCTATACACAATACCATCTCTATATTTGAATAAACGACCACAATTTGAACAATTAAAATCTCCATTTTCAGTTAAGTAAAAAGCTGCATTACAATATGGACAATTACTATTAGCTTTATTTCCACTAACATCTTTCTTATTTGACAAATGAGATATTACAAAGTATGCTATCAAACAAAATATAATAAATCCCATAAAAACTCCTATCTGTATATAAAATAAATTTTAAACAAAAGTAACATAAATTTCATAAAAATATTATACAATAAAAGAATATAATTTTCAAAATTTACTATATTTTACTTTAAAATAATTTTAATTTAGCACTTAACTTTTAAAACTCTAGGAATTTAGGATTACAAGAAAACACACTTGTTCACTTATTAAATAATAGATTATGAAACAGATATTAAAATAGAAAAATATTATAGTAATCTATAAAAATTATTTTTCATAATTGAATACGTAACTATATGTTATAAAAAAATGAGAATGTAAGAAATTTATTTTCACATAAAATCCCTACATTCTCAACTTTTATTTATTATAATTTTTAGTTTTAATATTACTTTAAACTTAATTTATAATATTCTTTCTTAAATAAATATCAATAATACTTTTTCTAAACAAATTATTTACCTATTAATTCTACAGTTTCCTTAGCTATCATTAATTCCTCATTTGTTGGAACAACATATGCTTTAATTTTTGAATCAGCTTGTGATATTTCCGCAAGTTTTCCTCTAACTTTATTTTTTTCTTTATCTAAAGTTAATCCTAAGAATTCTAGATCTTTTAAACACTCTTCTCTAGTTTCAGGTGAATTTTCACCTACACCTGCAGTAAATACTATTACATCTACACCACCCATATTTACTATAAATGAACCTATTTCAGCTCTTATTCTATAGTGGAATATGTCTAATGCTAATTGTGCACGCTTGTCCCCATTTGAAGCGGCATCTTCTATATCTCTAAAATCTGAGCTAACTCCTGATATTCCTAAAACTCCTGATTTTTTATTTAAAGATTCAGAAACCTCTTCTATAGTATATCCACATTCTTCAACTAAAAAAGGAATTATTGATGGATCTATATTACCTGATCTAGTTCCCATTGGAATTCCAGCAAGTGGAGTGAATCCCATAGTTGTATCTATACACTCTCCACCTTTAATTGCTGATATACTTGCACCATTTCCTAGATGGCATGTAATTATTTTTAAATCCTTCATATCTTTTCCCATAGTTTCTGCAACCTTATGAGATACATATTTATGTGAAGTTCCATGGAATCCATATTTTCTAATTTTATGATCTTTATATAAAGCATAATCTATTGCATATATATAAGCTTTTTCTGGTAATGTTCCATGAAAGGCTGTATCAAATACAGCTACCATTTCTTTATTTGGCATAAGACTTTGACATGCTCTTATTCCAATTATATTTGCTGGATTATGTAGTGGAGCTAATTTACTGCATTCTTCTAAATATTTTATAACTTCTTCATTTATGATTATTGAAGAAGAGTATCTTTCTCCCCCATGAACTACTCTATGACCTACTGCTGTAATTTCATCAATAGATTCAATAACTCCAACCTTTGAATCCACTAAAGTGTTTAAAACTATATCTATAGCCTCTTTATGATCTTTTATTTCTTTTTCTAATATATATTTTTCTCTCAATTCATTTTTTTGGACTAATCTAGATTGATCAAGTCCTATTCTCTCAACTATACCCTCTATGATATCCTTTTCATTAGCCATATCAATTAATTTATATTTTAATGATGAACTTCCACAATTAATTATAAGTATTTTCATTTTTATCCCTCTCCTAATCTCAGTTAAATTGATTTAAACCTTTAACCCATGCCAATCTTAAGATAAATTTTATATTCTAATCTAATATATTTCAACCTTAAACATAAAAAGATTTTGTAAATATTTTCGCAAAATTATTTTATTTCAAAGAAAATAATATAATAACTCCAAATTAGGAATTTTATGTAACAAATTACTTCATAATCACTTTATTAATAATAAAAATAACTTCTATTTTTTATAAATACTCCTATTTATAACCATCTCAATAATTTTACAAGATTTATTTTTAATATCTATTATTTAAAACTAATAATAAATATATAAATCTCTTTTACTAAATTTAAAGCCTTTTTGAATATTAAATCAAAAGAGCTTTTTTATTAAGCTCTTTTGATTTTAATTTAACTTCTTTCTATTTTAACCTTGCTTCCACCTATTCCTGCCTCTGCCGGTGTTAATATAAGCTTAACTGGAACTCTGTTTTTTATAGATTCAACGTGGCTTATTATACCTACAGATAGTCTTTCGTGATGAAGTCTTTCTAAGGAACTCATAACAACATCTAAAAGATTATCATCTAAAGTTCCAAAGCCCTCATCTAAGAAGAATAATTCTAAAGGTGCTGTTCCTTTTAACTGAATTTGTGATGAAAGTGATAATGCTAAGGCTAAGGAAGCTAGGAAGGTTTCTCCCCCTGAAAGAGTTGAGGCATCTCTCTCTGCACCTCCATTTTTATAATCTCTTATTATAAACTTACCATTTTCATCAACCTCTAATCCATAAACTCCATTTGTTATATCCTTAAGCTTTTTAGAGGCCTCTATGGATATATATTTTAATTGATTTGCTGCAATAAATTCTACAAACTTCTTTCCTTTAAACAATTTTTCTAAATCACTTAAAAGAGCAAGCTTATGTTCTTGTTTAGCTTTAATGTGAAGTATATCCCTTTGTTCTTCAAGTTTTTTCTTTATAACCTCACTTTCAGTAACAAGTCTAATTTTTATTTCTTCAACTTCCTTTAATTCTTTTTCAGTATTATTTTTCTCCTGAAGAACCCTTGTCCATTCTTCTTCTGTTAAACTCTTTCCATTTAACTTTTTAATTAATAATTCTATGTTTGCCCTAATCTTAATCAAGTTATTATGGTATTCTTCAATTAATGTTTTTAATTTTTCCTTTTCATCCTTAGATAAAATACCCTCTTTAACCTCTAATATTGTCTTAAATCCTTCTTCCTCTAAAGCTAAGTTTACTTTTTTCTCCTCATTTTCTTTTCTAAGATTTAATGAATTTACTCTTTCCTTAGTAACAGCAACTTCTTGATTCATATTATTAAAGGCTTTTTCTAGTTTTTCTTTTTCCTCACTTAGATTTAAATAAGACTTTTCTATATAATCAATCTCTAATTGTAAATCTTCTAATAAGCCTTTTATATCTATTTTTTCAATAGGTAAAGCTTCATCAATTAAGCCCTTTAAAGCTCCTTTAATCATTCTTTCCTTTTCTCTATAAACTTCTACTTTACCATCTAACAAGGATTTTTGACTTAAGTAATTCTCCTTTAATTCATCTCTTTTTTCTCTTAATTCATCCTTTATCTTATTTGACTCTTCTAACTGAGTTCTTAAAGTCCTAATCTCTTTCTCTAATAGATTTTTTTCTTTTTCTTTTTTTAATATCAACTCATTTTCTAGTTTAATATCCTCAATCTTTAATTCATTTTTTATGGAATTAAGCTCAGAATTTTTTAACTTTAACTCCTTATCTAATTCCTTTATCTTTGAAGCTATTTCTTTCTCTCTAACTATTTTTTCACATAAAATAACCTCAACCTTATTGAAGATATTTTCTAAATTATTCTTTTCTTCCTTTAATTTTTCTAAATCTTTTTCTAAATTTTCTTTTTTAAGGTTAAACTCCTCTACCTTCTCTTTTAAAGTATTAAACTCTTCTTCTAAGGATTTTAATCTTTCCTCATTAACTTCTCCTACTTCTTCTATGGAAATATTTAATTCCTCAATTTTCTTATTTTCATATTCTAAGGTAGCTTCTATTTTTGAGAACTCTAAAATAAGCTCTTTTAATTTTTCTTCCTTGCTTTCTAATAAAATTGTTTTTTCATTTGATTCCTCTAAATTAATTTTCTCAACCTTATTAAGTTCATGGTGAGTTGATCCACAAACTGGACAACATTCCCCGTCTACTAAGTTCTCCCTAAGTTTATGAGCTAACTCTTCAACCTTAACCTTATTTATATACTCCTTAAGCTCTCTTACCTCTTTTTCTAATAATAATTTTTGATTTTCAAAAGCTTTAAGTTTTTCTTCAAAATTATTTTTACTCTTTAAGGATTCTTCTAAAGAATTTTTTATCTCTTTATATTTATTAAGCTTCTCTCTATACTCTCCAAGTTTTATTTGTTTTTCTAAAATAGAATTACTATCCCCTGGTGTTTTCTTTAAAAGACTTTCTAGTTTGTCCCTTGTCTTACTTAAACTTTCTATCTTAACTTTTAAATCCTTCTCTGACTTTTCTTTATCCTCTGTAAGATTTTTTATATATTTCTTTAATTCAATTTCTTCACTCTTTATCTCATTAAATTGTTTATCTAAGCCTTCATAAGAATTTAAAATAAATAATCCACTATTAATCTTATTTTTAAATTCTTCATGTACAAAAAGCTCTTCTTTTCTCTCTTCCTTCTCTTTTAATTCTTCATTTAATCTCTTTTCATTTTCTTCTATAGAATTTAATTTAGTATCACATTTACTTCTATCCTCAAAAATCTTCTTGCAAGCTTCCTTTAATTTAACCCCATCAGCCTTTATTTGAAAAAGTATATCCCTTTCCTTTTGGCTTTCTAATAACTTTTCCTTCTTTAATCTTAAGTCAGGTAATTTTTCTTCCTTCTTTTTCGCAACCTCTTCAAACTTTAGCTTATTTTCTTCTCTTAAATTTATAAGTTCCTCTAATTTCTTATTTAACTCATTAAATTTTAAATCCTCCTTATTTATTTCCTTTAAAATCTCTTCAAGATTATTTATAAATACTATTACCTTATCCGCCTTATTTGAAATTTCAACCCTTTCTTTAAAAGATTTTATTTCCTCACTTCTACTTACTAAACTCTCTTCTTCAATTCTTTTGTCATAAAGTTCTTTTTGAGTATTCCAAACTTTTTCCGCTTCCTCAAATTCTTTTTTTATCTTATTTAATAACTCTTCTTTACTTTTAATACTTAAGTTAATTTCATTAATTTCTTCTTCCTTTGCTTTTAAAGCTCCTTCACTAACTCCCTCATATCCCTTTAATTGTCCTTCTAAGACATTCATCTTATCTTTTTCTTTTCTTATTTCCAAACTAAGCTTACTAGAAAGATCATCCCCATATTTTCTAAGATTAAATAATCTCTCAAGCATATTTCTTCTCTCTTTTCCTTCTAGCTTAAGAAATTCACTAAATTTTCCTTGTGGCAGAACAACAGTCCTCATAAAATCATCTAATTTTAGCCCTATAATTTCCTCACACTTTGAAGTTACAGCCTTTGCCTTTTCCTCTAGTACATTTTCAACTCCGCCTGTTATATCAATTATTTTCGAACTTTTATTTCTTATTCCACCACTTTTATTATCTCTTTTAAATTCCCGATCAACTCTATACCTTTTTACTTCATTACCTGTTATTTGAAATTCATAACTTACATAGACACCATCACAGTTAGTATTTATATAGTTTGAGCTTTTTCTTGCAATATCACCATATAAAGCAAGGGTTATTCCATCTAGAATTGTAGATTTTCCACTTCCAGTAGGTCCAAAAATACCAAAAAGCCCTCTCTCTGTTAACTTATCAAATTCAACAACTTGCTTATCTATAAAACTATTTAATCCCTTAACCTCTAGCCTAATTGGTTTCATTTTCTTCATCCCCTTCCTCTTTAACTATATTAAGTAAAAGCTCTAATAAATCTTCCTCTGGCTTAACCCCTCTTTCCTTTTCATAAAAGTCAGTGAATAATTCTTCAAAAGATTTTTCTGAAAAACTTCTTTCATCATTCTCCTCTTCATCTAGTGTTATCTTAGGAATAATTTCAATAATATCCCCTTTAAGCTTCTTCATGGCCTTTATTTCATCTTCTCTTATATATCTATCTGTTTTTATTTCTAAATAAACCCAACATTCTCTATCTTTATTTTCTTCACATTTGTAAATGGCTTCATCTATGCTATCACACTTCCAAACTTCTATAGGCTTGTACACATCAAATTTTATTTCATCTATATTTGCTTCCTCATTTGCTTTAACATCTACAATAAAACACTTTTTTTCAAAGCTTATTTCTTTTTTATTATATTGAAGTGGTGAACCTGCATATCTTATTTTTTTATTAGTTCCTGGTAGAATCATAGGCTTGTGTATATGCCCTAAGGCAATATATTGGGCTTCTTTTGGAAAACATTCCTTATCAACAATGAAACTTCCTCCAAGCTCTATATTTCTCTCTGAACCAGTATTTTCTGCTCCCGTTGCAAAAAGATGAGATACTACTAAATTAATTGTATCTTCTTTAAAATTTCCTTTAAGAGAATCAAATAAAAGCTTTATTCTATCACTATAACTTTTTATTCTCTCACAAGTTTCATCCATTGCACCATATAAAACTTCATTTAATCTCTTTTCACTTGGATATGGAACAGTTAATATTACAGACTTTTCTCCATTTATATCTAATTCAATAAATCCTTCTCCTGAATTTAAAACTTTATTTCTTCCATATTCCCCTACTTCAACTATACTCTTAGGAGTTCCAACCATCACTATGCCATGTTCTCTTGCTAAGGGACCTGCAGCCACTAATCTTTCTGGATTATCATGGTTCCCTGAAATAACTAAAGTCATCCTTTCTCCATTAGCTGATATCTTTTTTAAGGTATCATAAAACATTTTTTCTGCCCTAGCTGGAGGATTACTAGAATCATATACATCCCCTGCTATAATAACTAAATCTATATTATTATCCTTTACTATGTGAACAAAATCCTCTAAAAATCGTTCTTGCTCATCCATACGACTTAATCCTTCTAAGTTTTTTCCTAAATGCCAATCAGCAGTGTGAAGTATCCTCATTCCGCATCTCTCCTAACACCTTTTTAAATTTATAGAAACTTTCCTCTTTACATAAGATTATTTCTAACTTTAATCCTTATAAACATTATACTAAACCCTATTTATATTTAATAAGATTTTGATAAATATTTTATAGCATAAATTGCTATTTTAAATTTATATTTTTTATAAAATTCTAGTATTTTTATTAATAATAATTATTCTCAAATAATTATTAGCTTAACTTTCAAAAAAATATATATTTTATTATCAAATTGTATAAAAAATAATTATTTTATGAACCTAATTCGTAAAATATCTTATTTGATGATGATATTTTTAAGTAGTATATTAAATTTATAAAAGAGATATTAAAACTTTAACATATTAAAATTTTGAATAGATTTACGAGGTGATTTTAATGAACTCATTTATGATGGATATAAAAAACAATAGTAACGATTTACATGCTGTAGCTGAAAAAACAGGATTCTTAAAAAGATTATTAGAAGGAAAAGCTTCTACTGAAAGCTACGCTGAATATCTTTATAATCTTTACGAAGTTTATAACGCAATAGAAGTTAACTTAGAAAAATGTAAAGATAACAAAGTAGTTAAAGACTTTGTACTTCCTGAAATTTATCGTGCTGAAGCTATACTTAAAGATTTAAAATTCTTATTAGGAGAAAATTTAAATACAATGAAACCATTAGCTTCTACAAGAGCTTACGTTGCTAGAATAAATGAAATAGGCGAAACTGCTCCTGAACTTTTAGTAGCACATGCTTATACTAGATATCTTGCAGATTTATTTGGTGGAAGAACAATCTATGGTATGGTAAAAGATTTATATAAAATAGATGAAGAAGGATTAAATTACTACAAATATGAAACTTTAAGTGATGGACCTGAAATGAAAGGTTTCGTTATGAACTATCATAATAAACTTAACAATATTGAATTAAATGAAGAAATGAAAGAAAGATTCATAAATGAAGTTGCTAATTCTTATGTTTATAATATAGCAATTTCAAATGAATTAGACTTTATAAGATTTAATAGATAATTTATACTCCTAAAAATATATTAGAAAAAGGGATTATATCAAAAACTTAAATATAAAACTTATAAACATCTTGAGAATTATTAAATTGAAAATCTATAGTGCTTACTCCCAATGTTATATAACCTATAGAATAGCTTGAATATCATAATTTCTTAAGATACATTTTAGAAGTTTTGTTACTAGGTTACTTTGGTATAAGCCCTTTTTTATATGACTTTATCCTTTAATTTCATATTTCTTTTAATATAAATATTATATAAAATTAGAGCTATGGAGTATCCATAGCTCTTTCCCTAGTAATGCCACCCCATAGTTCTGCCCAAAACTATGGTTTTTATAAGGTCTTTTCACCTTATATACTTCCCTAATTTTAAAATTTATAAACATAAATTCATTATTATTTTTAATAGTTAATTTATTTACTAAAGAAATTTAATTTTTAGCATAGTATATGTTACTAAAGCATACCTTATTATCTATGGACATACCTTCTTTTTAGTTGATATTTGTCGAAAGAAAATTTATAATATATTTTGCTTTAGTAATAAGTAATAATTTATAGGAGGTTTATTGATGAAGTTTGATCTTAGTAAGATGTACGAGAAGCTTTTATCTTGGATTACAACTAATGGCTTTAAATTAGTAATTGGTTTAATTCTACTTTATATTGGATGGAAAATTATCAATAAAGTAATTAAGATTTTAGCTAATATAATGAAAAGTAGAAATGTAGATCCTACATTAACATCATTTGCAGAAGCTTTTTCAGAGGTGTCTCTAAAAGTTCTTCTAGTTATAACCCTAATGAGTTATGTTGGATTTGATATAGCTGGACTAGCAGCTCTTATAGCTTCAGCAGGTTTAGCAGTTGGACTTGCCTTACAAGGAAGTTTATCTAATTTTGCTGGTGGAGTAATAATTCTTTTATTAAGACCTTTTAGAGTTAATGATTTTATAGAAGCCTCAGGATATTCTGGAACTGTTGAAAGAATAACTGTGTTCTATACTCATCTAGTAACGCCAGATAACAAGGAAATACTTATTCCAAATGGTACACTAGCTAATGGAAGTCTTATAAACTATTCATCAAAGGATACTAGAAGAGTTGATTTAGTATTTAGCGTTGGATATGATGACGACATAATCAAAGTTAAAAATGTTCTTTGGGATATTATAAATAAAAATGAGTTGATTTTAAAAACACCTGAAGCATTTGTAGGTATAAGCCAACATGCTGCAAGCTCTATAGATTTTACTGTTAGAGTTTGGACTAAACAAGAAGATTATTGGAAGGTTCATTTTAGCTTATTAGAGGAAGTTAAATTAAGATTTGATGAGGAAAACATAACTATTCCATATCCTCAAATGGATGTAACCTTAACTAAATAAAATATAATAAAACAATAAAAAGCCTAAATTAAATGAACAAATAAACACATTTAATTTAGGCTTTTATCAATCCTACCACACTAAATCTTAAATAATTATCTTAATTTTATAATAACGTTTTCAAGAGCTTTTGTCAATATCTTTTTCAAAATATTGACAAAAATTATTTTAAATATTTTTAATATAAATATTCATCTTCTATATAATTAGTTAAATTATAATTGCTTAAAATATTATTATTACTATCTAAAACATCTTTATTATTCATATAAAACTCTAAATTTTCTTTGCTAATTATATTAAAGTTTAAATCAGCAAAGTACCATATCTCTTTGTCATCTTCACCGAAATAACTACTTACAGGCATTTCAACAAATTTATAATATATATTTTTATTTATATAATATGGTTTTTCAACATCAAATATTAAGCAAGTATCTTCAAAAAATCTTTTTGAGGTTCTTATAGGTTTTAAAATATATCCCTTTTTATTGCTAAAATCCTTATTTTTATCTAAAGGAAGCTTTTTAGATTTTCTAAACTGAATATAGTATTCCTTACCTGCTGACTCAATACTACGAACATCTGGTGAAAATTCATTATTTTCTAAATAAATATTTAGAAGCTCTACTTTCTTTTGATCTACACTTAAATCCTCTAAATTCTTTATTGGTTTATCCCTAAAGCTATCCTTATTTGAATCTATGCTATTTTCTATTTCTAATATATCTTCTTGAACATTTTTATCTTTTAAATCAAGGTTTTCTTCTTTTATTATATTAAGCATAATTTCTGCATTTACTAAATCTCCATGATTAATATAAGTTTTTGCCTGAAACACCTTAGCTTCTAATCCCTTAACTCTCTTATGCTTAAATTCCTCTATTCCAAAAACTGATATTCCAGCAACCAAAACACCTATTATTCCTACAGCTAGGAATCTTTTCATCTTTATCCCTCACTTATCTACTTTGTATCTTTCTATATTTTTTATTACTTCTTAATCTCTAATTCTCTTCAAACCTCAAAACTTTATTATAATATCCTAATTGTTCACTTTCAATAGTTCTGTTTATTACAACAAATTGTATATAAAAATAATACAATAACACTTTTCAAAATTAAAATAAAATTATTAAACCACTTATTTAATCCTTAAGATTTTTTTCATAATATCTCTAATTATCTATTTGTTATATATCTCTACAAAATTTATTATATTAGAAAAAAAGTTATATTTATATAACTAAATTTGTGTTATAATTAAGTAAAATTTATAGATAATGCTAATTAAACTAAGAACTTTCAAAAATTGTTCTTTTTCACCTTTATGAGAATTGTAACAAAATTTATTTGTCCAAATAATAATATAGTATGTAGAAGTTAGCATAATTTATAAATTTAAAGCTGGTATAAAAATACCAGCTTTTTTATTTAGCAAAATCAAAGTTATCTTCTTTAAACTTTTCCATAAGTTTATTGCTGTTACTTATTAATCTGTTTAACTTTTCATTTTCAACTGAATTTTCTTTTAAATCAACTCTTATATCTTCTAAGCCACTCTCTTTATCTGCCAATATTTTTTCTAATTCTCTTATGGTTAAAAGCTCATTTTCAAAAACTCCAGATTCCTTGGCCTCTTCAATAAGCTTTTCTTCTAAAACTTTTATATTCTTACTTATTTCTAATTTATTTAGTTTATACTTCCATGTATCTAATGAGAAAAAGTTTTTAATAATACCCCTATCCTTAAGACTATGCTCTTCTGACACCTCTATAAGATTTTTTTGGTTAACAGCCCTTATATATTCTTCATAAGAATTAAAGGATTTAATCTCCTCAGACTGAAGAGCCTTCTCTTTAAACATATCCCATTGAGATTTTATAGCATTTTCAGTATTATCTTTTTCAGCTACGAATTTTCTCTCATTTGTTAATAATAACTCCCTTGCCTCTTGCACTTCCTTAAGATTTTTTTCTAAGTTATTTTTTTCTGAAAGTATTTTATCATATTTCTCTTTTTCTTCTAACCAAGCTTGAACTAACTGATTATAGTATATTTTTTCTCTTCTTTCTTTTCTTAATATTTTATTTGATATGCTTATTTCCATTACAAAAATAGGCACTAAATTCTCTCTTGAAATTTTAAACTCCTTTAAAAGAATTACTAATAATAAAGGACCTATATAAGCTCTTAACATATCATGTCTAGTTCTAAATTCATAAAAATCAAAATCTTTTTGAAAGGCTACATAAATTGAAAAAACTGATCTTATAACAAATTCAGAGCTCTCACTTATTCCACAGTCTAAGGCAGCTTTTAAAAACTCCACTTGATTTAATCTTATATTTTCCTTAATTGTCCCCTCAGATATATCTGTAAAATTCATCTTATTTAATATGATTTTTCTCTCATCTAAAGGTATTGTTCTTAAAACTTCATAAATTATATCAGAAACCTTGTCTTTATTATCCTCTTCATGATTTATTTCAGCTGACAAACTATTCATTATTACTATTAAATAGTAATTTATTATAGCCTCTAATTTATCTACCTTCCCATTAAATCCATTACGGCTTTCAATTATAAAATAAGCCTTCTCAACTATACTATCTAAAGATTTATCAAAGGTTTCCTTATCTGCAACTGAGGCTACTGGCGTATTAGTAAGCTTTAATAAAATATAATATAACTTTAATTTTAAAATCCCGTCAGAATATTTTTTTAAGTCCTCTACCTCTTTTTCAATAAACTTTAAAAATTCTTTCCTTTGAGATTTTAAAAATATACTTTTAGATTTATTTAAGAAAATACTACCTAAACTTAAACTCTTTAAAAAGGCATAGACAACTCTAAGTTCATATCCTTGTAAGGATAAAAACCCCTTATAAAAGTCTGGATATTTATTATTACTTTCTTCAGCAGATTGATCCTTCTCTATATAAGTAGTAAGTTTAACTTGAAGTTCTTTAAAACTATTTAAAACTTCCTGAAGCTCTAACTCTTTCTTCTCTAGTTTTTCTGTAAGCTCCTTCTTTTCTTCCTTAACATTTCTTAAAAGTTCCTCAAGCTCTTCTTGCTTTTTTTCATCATCACTATTAGTTTTTATTTGTTTTTCTAGACTTATAATAAATTTTTCCTTATTTTCAAGGACCTTTTTATCTATTGCTAAGTCACATTCACTCTCTTTTATGCTTTCTGGAGTAATGAAACTATAATCTGCCTCTAAGCTCATCTCTTTAGTTACATTTTTTAAGTACCATATTAAAATTTCATGCACTTTCTTTAATGCTAATAATGTACTATTTTCTTCTAAATTGCTATCAATTTCTTTATTAGCACTTTTCTCCCCTTTAATTCTTATATATTCCCCATACTCAATTATCCAACTTGGAACATATTCTTTTAAATTATTTAAGGTATTCTTAAAATTAGCTTCTTTATCTCTATTTACTTCATATTTTTCTTCAAGCTTAATTAATAGGTCTTCCACAACCATTCTTAAAGCGATATATGTTAAAGCTGCATGGGTCTCCCATGCCTTTTCAGCATTTTTCAATAAATCATAATAGCTTTCAATACTTGTTTTTAATATAAAATCAAAATTTGTACTTTTTTTACTCTCCATACTTTCCCCTCTAAGCATATATATTGTTTAATGCTTGTTATCTTTAAATAAATCAAAAATACCTTTTAATAATACTTGAGCTTTTTTGTCTTCAAGCTTTTTAAATTTATTATTAATGTATTTTTTATTGGCCTCAACTTTAAGATTAACAAAATCTATATCTTTTTTAATCTCTTCAGTAACAGTTTTATGTTTTATTATGTAAATATATTCTTCATAGCATAAATTTAAGTTAGAAAATGATTTTTTAATTATAAGTATTAGAGCTACTATTAAAACCACTCCTAATACTGAAATCACTCTAGCCATATTATTATAATGCTGATTATAATTGCTAATTAAACTTACTATAAAATCACTAGACATTATACTGTTTAAATTTTCTATAGCTATTAATATTGCAAATATTATAAAATAAATTATTCCTAAGTACTTAACTCTTGTATATACTAACCTTTCAAAGTTACTTTTCTCCTCAATATTAATATTTATGTTATCTATAGATGACATAATTTCTCTTATTCCTGACAATATAAAAATCATAGCTATTATGCACATAACATATACATCTAATGATTTAGAAAGTCCATATTCACTTCCAAAAAATTTATAACTTATTACTCCTAGTGTGGTATATCCTATTATAATTTTAAAGTCACCTAGTATAAATTTCTCTTTTATAATTTTTATCTTTGTTATAACAAATATGACAACTATGGCCATTATAAACTTAACTATAACTTCTCTATATAAAAATATCTCATTAAATATAATTTCAAATAAATTTTTATTATTTATTTTAGAATTCATTCTCCCTAAGGTATCTATTAAAATAAATAACATTGGAATTAACATTATTAATAGGGATACTTCCTTATAATTATTAAAGTTCTTTCTTTCCATTGCCATGGTAACACCTCCATTCACAGTTATTTTATAAATATTTTGTGAATTCCTTATTATATTATATACCTTTAATTTTTAGGTTAAAACATTTAAAATATAAAAAAGTTATGAAATAATTACATATCTCATAACTTTTAAAATATTAATATACAATACTATAATTATTTAAAGTTCCAATTAATATACCATCTAAATAAATATCTCCATTCTTCTTTATAAATCCTCTTCTTCCTTCTATATATATAACTCCACTTGGTTTTAAAATTCCTGCATACCTACCATCTAAATATACACAACCATTAGTATCTACTAAGCCTCTTCTATTGTTTAAATAAAACTCCTTAATACACGCTTTTTCTCTCCTTAACATATATAACCTCCATTATATACTTCTTGTTGTAAAATTATATTATTATTTAAGATTAAATATTACAAAAAAGGCTTAGAAAAACTTTTCTAAGCCTTAATAATTATTTATTTTCTATAATTATGTCCTTTGGTTCTATATCCTTAATATCCTTAATCTTTCTATAGAAAGTAAGATCTCCATTAAATAAAAATTTGCTGACAATACTTTTATTTATTAATACCATCATAAGAAGTGGTAAACATACTCCAATTATAGTAAACATTATATACCCATAATTAAATACATCCATAAATAAAGTTGCAACTTGTTTATGTAAATACATTATTACAAGAGAGTTAGCTCCAATTATAGTAAATAATTTCTTATACTTAAACTTACTAATCTGATAGCTTAAAGAAAGTATAAAAATTGTTATGGTAACTGGCATTAATATATCAAAAATAGGATCCTTATAGTAAGAGTATTTTATATTTAAGTAATAGTATATTCCAATACTACTATTTAGTATAAACATAGCTACTACCCCTATACTTGATAAAATTAATGTAGAAGTTTCTTTAAACACCCTTTGTATATTTAATTTAGTTATATAGTATCCTAATGCATAGTATGGCAATGTTATTAAAACAGTATCTAAATTCCAAAATACAAATTGATTTTCAGTTATCTCAGTTACACTTGATGGTATAAAACTCATAGAATATATGTGAGCTAATATATAACTTAATATACACACAAAAGCTAACTTCTTAGATGTTAATCTCTTATTTAACTGATCAAATACTACCTTTGTAACAAACATTACAGGTATAAACCAAAATACTCCCCATGTGGCCTTTCCACCATATGCATATTTGATAATTTCATGTATTAAATCACCTAAGGAAAAATTCCCATGATAATACATAATATAATTAAAACTAATATCTATTAATGAAAATATAGCATAAGGAACAAAAAACTTTATTGCTTGCTCCTTTATGTTCATTCCTCTTTTATATAACATTCCACTTATTATAAAAAAGGCTGGCATGTGAAACCAATAAAGAATATAAGCATTTTCAAAAGACGAATGACATAATACAACACTTATTATAAGAAGTCCCTTTGCAATGTCTAAATAATCTAATCTTTTCCTTTGTTTTAAAACAGTATTCATATTACTTCTCCTAATTTAATCATTAATATAATGTAGCTATTACCCTATATTTATATTTCCCATAATTTATATAAATATGAAGATATCTTAAAAAATTATAATTTTAAAATACTCCATTAATCTTTTATCATATCTAATATAATACTTTTATATTTTAAATATGATTTAAACTTAATATGAATTTATAATTAAATATATAAATTTTATAATTAAAAACAACTTAATATTACACTATTTTTAATTATATTGTATTTTTAATATTATATTTTTAACTTTTTTGTGAATATATGCATATATCTGTGTTAAAATCTAATATATGCTATAAAATATAATTTTAATAACTCTTATATTAAGGAGATTTAAAACATGGATAATCCAATATTTTTTCATATTTTTAATGATGATAAAAATAAATTAGAAACTCAAAGAATAATAAAACTATCCATTTTTATAGTTTTCTCTATATTTTTTATATTGCTAATAGATTTATCCTATAAAGTGCTTATTAGAAAAAATATAGAGTTTATTCCTGGTAATTCTATGCCAAGTTTCTCATTAAGTTTATCATTAATATTAGGAACAATGGCATACATAAGTTCATTAATATACTATTCAAGCACCAAAAAAGATGATTTTTTTATAATCTCTTTAATATATATGAATTTATCTGTAGAACTTTTAATTACTAAAGGACATAACCTAATAATATTCGATAAATTTATTTTTATACACGCAATATTTAGGATAATTTTGCTTTTTTATGTTGCCTTTAATAAGAAAGGAATATCCCCTCTTATTACTAAACATAAAATAATTACATCAATAGTAGTTTTTTTATTTTCAGTTATAACACCTATGATTAACTATAGAATTTTTTCTAACAATTTATTTGCTAAAGATATTTATTTTTATGCTACTTTAATGACTATGATTATTATTCTATACATAATCGCTTGCATATTCTTATCAAAGAAATCTTTAGATGATTGTGAGTTAATATATTCATTTATAATTGCTAGTATTCTTTTAATAGCCCTTAGAGGATTATATTGGATTTGTGAAGTGCTTCTTCCAAATATAACACTTTTAAAAACCAATAATGTTGTTCTTCTACTTACCATACTATCATTTTTATTGGCTATAAGTGGAGTTTTTAATGAAATTACGGCTAAAAACAAAAGAAGCTCTTTACTACAAAATGAACTTCAAGTTTTTTATCACTTAGTTGAATTTAATACTAGTAGTTCTATAATTTTATATGATAATAAAAAGAAGGTTATATATACAAACAAGACAATAAGAGAACGCTACTGCAAATCAACTAAATTAAAAGATCAACTTAAAGAAGTAGAAAAATTATTTGTAGATTCGATTTTTATAGATGACTCTGAAAAAAATGCTACTAAAGCACTTTTTAATAAGGGCAACTGGGAAGGTAAGCTTATTTTAAAAAATGGCAAAATAGTAAGTGCCTACATACAGATATTAAATGTTGAAAATAAAAATTATTTTGCTGTGAATTTAAAAGATATAACCGAAGAATATACCCTAACAAAAAATATTAAAAGAAATGAACAATTATTAAGTTGTATAAATAATAACGTACAGGATTTAATAATAAGTGTTGATAATAATGGTTTAATTACATATGTTAATGATTCTGTATTAAAAACATTAAATTATACCTATGAAGAAATTATAGGAATGCCTATAATAAACCTTTTAGGTAAAAATGATGAGATATTAAATCAATTAAAACTAGAAGATGAGGAAGATAGTATTAAATGTAAACTTGTTGGTAAACATTCCTTTGTATATGTAGAATCTATAATTAGAACTTTAAATGATAATAATGAAATTCCTTATGGAAAAGTTATAGTTGCAAAAAACTTAACCTCTAAAAAACGTCTTGAAAATTTAGCTATAAAATTTAAAGAAGCTAAGGCTTATGAACAAATAAGAAATGAATTTTTCGCCAATATATCACATGAGCTTAGAACACCACTTAATATTATCTATTCTACAATACAGTTATTAAATTCTAAGCATGAAACTGACCCTATGGACTTTAATAACTTCTATGATAAATATAAGCAAGGTCTTAAGATAAATTGTTATAGAATGCTTAGACTTATAAATAACCTTATTGATGTTAGTAAAATTGAAGTTGGATTTTTAAAAGCTGATTTTACTAATAGAGATATAGTATTCCTTGTAGAAAATATAGTATCTTTGGTTATTCCTCATTCTGAAAATAAGGATATTAATATAATCTTTGATACTAATGTTGAAGAAAACATAATAAAATGTGATCCTGTAAAAATTGAAAGATTAATTCTTAACTTACTTTCAAACGCAATAAAATTCACCCAAAATCATGGTGAAATATTTGTAGATTTAAACATCTCAAAGGATTGGGTTAAAATAAGCATAAAAGATAATGGAATCGGTATTCCTAAAGAAATGCAAGCATCAATTTTTGATAGATTTGTACAAGCTGATAAATCCTTAAAAAGAAGAAATGAAGGTAGTGGAATAGGTCTTAGCATTGTAAAGTCTATTGCAGAACTGCATGATGGTAAAATTGAACTTATAAGTGATGGAATAAAAGGTTCAGAATTTATAGTATGGCTACCAAATGTAAAATTAAATTACACAGAAGAAAGCAATAATTTAGTTGATTATATAACAGATGATAAAAATATAGAATTAGAGCTTTCTGATATTTATGAAGTGCATTAAGAAAACACTTATAAAAATACCTTTTTTGAAATAACTTATTTTCTTATAAATTTAAAAGCTTTATTATATTAAATTACACCTCGTTAAGTAAACACAGTATAAAATACTGTTTAAAATCTACTTAACGAGGTAATTTTTTTATGCAGTACAATTCTCTTTTATCTTGATTGCACTAACCTCATCCCTAGTTAGAGTTTTTAAATTATTATAATTGATTAAATAAAAATAATTGTATAGCTTTCTAAGCTTATTTAAATAATCATAACTTCTTTCTGGTATATCAAAACTTACTTTTGTCTCATCTCTTTCATCTGCATATTCAATTTTAAAATCATCTACTTGAGGAAATTTTAAAAGCCCCTCAAATGTTATTTGTCCTCTTACAAACTGATGTCCAGAACAAGAATATAAAGTTTTTATATTAGGCTGAGTATTTAAAAAAATTATTAAATCCTTTAACTCAACATCTATAGCTAACCTACTATTAAATCCGCACTTTTCTGTCTCTTCCTCACTTAAAAGAACTGATCCCCTTCTCAATTCTCTCATATAATAATTGTATGCTTGTATTAAATCAAACTCATCTTCAGAAACCTCTGAAACCCTTCCCCTAATAAATTCAGGTAAGTCTCCTTGTTCTCTTTCTAATTTCAACTCAGTTACTATCTTAAGTGCTTTTAAAACCTCTTCATTGGAATAATCCTTTAATAAATTCTCCATTTTAAATCCCCCTAAATTTTAAGAATAGTTACCCTACTTTTAATAACAACTTAGCATATTCCTCATATTATGCATATTTTCAACTTAATTAATAAAACTATAATCTTATAAAAACTGACATATTCTATATATCAAAATATTTTTACTATTATATTATTTGCACCTCTACTCATACTAATCTTAATTAATATTTTAGTGCTAATTCTAATGGTACCTAATAAATCTTTTATTTTTCACATATGAATCAAACTTAATTAATATAAAGCTTATAATTTTAATTATCAATTCTACTTTACTATTTCTTCACTTATATATTATTATATTTTCGACTTCATTTTGTAAATATTTACCATATAATTAGTATATATGTTTTCTTACAAAAAATAAAATCGTATTTTAGTCCATTTATTCAAATTAGATAAAATTAAATCTCATTTTCTTTCATTTTGGATTTAATTGTAAATATTTTACATATTAAACAAAAAGAAAAGTTATATCAAAAATATATACCTTTGATATAACTTCTCTTAATTATTTATCTTAAAATTTATTCTTTGACTTATAATATTATATTCTAACTTATTAAACTTTCTCTAATCTCTCTTATTTCAACCCTATTAGAATCATAGTTGGATGTAACCTTAAAAAAAAATCTAAACTTACATTCTCTACACCACCCATTTTATTTAACATATTCTCAATGGTTGCTGCACAGGATGCACATTCTATTTTTCCTATTATAAGTCAAATATATATTCTTTAAGTCTATGTCCTAATTTATCAAGCTTAAATTCTAATTTATTAACTTTATTATTAATATACTTAAAGAAAAACTCATAAAAATTAAATTTTTAAAAAATTCATTAATTCTAAATTCGCTTTAAATTGCTCAAAAATTAGCTTTTGAACCCTAAAAAACAACAGATCTAAATAACTTTATACTATATACAAAGCTATAAACATCATTAGAATTTCGATTTATTATGATAAAAGCATACATTATTCTAAAATAACCTTAAATTTATTAAAGAATTTTTAAAATATAAACATCAGCTATAAGTAATTTTATATTGTCTATAAAATTACTTATATAGTTAAATGATTAATATATAAAAATTATCTCTTATTGCTCTAAAATCACTTTGAATTGCTTAAAAAAATAAATTTCTTTAAACCCTCCAAAACAATAGATCCAAATAAATTTATATTATTTATAAAATCACTCACATCATTAGATCAATAATATTTTTATTTTAAATAAGCTAAAAATATTACAGTAATTATTCTAAATTCGCTTTAAGCTACTCAAATAAAAAAATTTGAATCTCCAAAAACAACAGATCTAAATAATTTTACCTTAATAAAGTTAAGTAAATCATTAGAATAATTTATTAATATAGAGCATCCTAAATTTGCTTTTAGGGATTCAACTAAACTAAATTGAAACTCTAGAAACAACAGATTTAAAGAACTTTATATTATAATAAAACTAAATACATCATTAGAAATATAATATTTATTTATCTATTAGCTTATTTAGTACACTTAATATCTCTTCAATTTTTTCATCTTTAGATTCATTATTTTCGAAAGCACTCTTAACACAATTATGCATATGTTGTTGCAATATTAATTTATTAGCTTTCTTTAATAATGCTTGGGAAGCCATTACTTGATTTGAAATATCTATACAATATCTCTCATCTTCAATCATTCTGATTATTCCTTCAATTTGCCCTTTTGCTGTCTTCAAGCACTGTAATGCTTTCTTTTTCTCTGCATTCATGTTCATCGCTCCCTATACATTTCACATCCAACCCCCACTGGGTGTCTGTAATTATATAATAACTCTCTACTTATTTTATGTCAACATACTTTTGAATATTTTATGAACACAATTAACATTTAATTAATATATTAGATTTTATCAAAAATATTTCTAATAATTTAACAGATTATAAATCTATTTCTAAAATAAATCTTTTTATAAACCTCTTTTTCAAAAAGCTCTCCTATTCTATTCTTTCCACTTCTTCAAATTTCCACATCTTATAATTTTCCACTTATTCTATTAATTCAAAGAAAACCATCTATTTAAATATATAGTATATTAATAATTATCTATATTATATAAAAAAATAAAAGAAGATTCACACTATATTTAATATGAACCTTCTAATTTATATATAAAACAAAATAATATCTCTAAAATATAATTATAATTTTAACATAATATTGAACCTTCTTTTATATAAGTATTTTTATCTATATTGCTATTTGCCAGTATTGTAGTATTAGCTTCAATATAAGATCCTTCTTTAACCATTACATTACTATCAATATTACTATTAAAAGATATAAAAGAATAATCTCCTATCTCAATATTATTTCCTAAAGAGCATTTTTGTTTTAAAATAACATGTTTACCTAGCTTAAATCTTCCTACACCAATTAATCCTGGATATATTATAGTTCCCTCTCCAACTTCTTGTTTATTAAAAAAACTAACATCAGGATGAATAATAGTAGCAAATTTTATTTTATCTTTCAACTTATTTTCTATTTCTTTTTTTAATTTACAGTTGTCTATTGCTATAATCGTAAATAATTCATTTTGACTTTCTAATTTCTTAAAAAAATAAAACTTATCTTTTTTTCTACCTTCAAAATAATTAAACATTGAATCTATAGATCCAAGAACACTATATCCCTCAATATTACTTCCTTCTTCATCTTTTTTAAGACTTATAAATCCTAACACATTCCAAGTATTTCTTTTTGAATTTATAGCCTCTATTATTTTAACAACCTCTTTTCCTATGTTTTCAGTTCCAATTATAACAATATCCTTCATTAAAACACCTCACTAAACTAATTGTTTAAAGATCTATATCAAAATGCTCTTATTTATTAATAATATAATATCAATTCAAAATATTAATTAACTTATTAAATCATATTAATTTAAATATTTATTTATTCTCAATTATTTTTACAATTTATGTATATTAATCCGTTATTTGTCCATAATTAAAATATCCACGATTAATAAGTAGATTAATTCTTAGTTGTAAAATAATTAATGATACTTCCCCAACAATATATCCTTAATAACTTCCCCTTTTATTGCTATGAACTAAGAAACTACTTATTGTGGATTTAAAATTAAAAAAGGAATATTTATAAAATTTATTTACATAAATAAATTTTATAAATATTCCTTTTACTTTTTCATCTTATTCATATTCATCTTAGTTCATATTAAAAATCAATTTTAATTATGACTTTAACTATAGTATTAATAAATATACAATTAAATTACTATTTAATTGTATAAAAAAAGCTTAGTGAAAATTCACTAAGCTTTTGGTGGCTCGAGCAGGAATCGAACCAGCGACACGAGGATTTTCAGTCCTCTGCTCTACCGACTGAGCTATCGAGCCAAATGTCTTGAGCTCTTCAAGACATTTATTATTATATTAACTTAAAATTAATTTGTCAACTTATTTTTTATTTTTTTCTTCTTTTTCTTTCTCTTCTGCTTTTTTCATTTCTTCTGAAACTTCATCAGCAATAGATTTTTCTTTTTCTTCTAATAATTTTCCTATATCTTCTTTTGTAAATTTATATGCTTTATTACAGAAGTGGCATTTTAATTCCTCTTCTTTACCTTCATCATATAATTCTTTTAAATCTTTATATCCTATGCTTAATAATGCTCTCTCTACTTTTTCTCTTGAGCAATCACATTTATATTTTGGAGTTTCTTCTTCTAATATTTTTAAATCCATTCCATCAAAAATGAATTCTATAACTTCTTCTATTGTTTTTCCTTCTGATAGCATTGTAGTTAATGAAGGAATCTCATCTAGTCTATATGTTAATAAGTCACCTAAAAGTTCATCAGCTCCTGGTAATAATTGAATTATAAATCCACCAGCTTTTTTTATTGAATGATCTCTATCTACTAATACTCCTAGAGCAACTGCTGAAGGTATTTGCTCTGAAGCTGTAAAATAATATGCTAAATCCTCAGCTATTTCTCCACTATATATAGGAACTTGTCCTACATATGGATCTTTTAATCCTAAATCTTTAATTACTGTTAATCCACCATTTTTACCAATAGCTTCTCCAACATTTAATTTACCATTCTCTGTGTTTAAAGGTAAATCAACATGTGGATTTCCTATGTATCCTTTAACACTACAATCTGAGTAAGCAGTTACAGTAACCCCTTTAGCCATTCCTCCACCATTTATTTGTAAAGTTACAACTTCTTTATCTGATTTTAACATTGCTCCCATCATAGTACCTGCTGTTAACATTCTTCCTAAGGCAGCAGCAGCTGTAGGTGTACAATCATGTATTTTTGAAGCCTCATTAACTAACTCTGTAGTTTCTGTTGCAAATATTCTTATCATGCCATCTTTAGCTATGGCTCTTATTAATTTATCACTCATAATTTAATCCCTCCGTTATTTTTTTACTATATAAACTATTCTTTCAGTATCTGGTGTTACTTCATCTTCTGTATAACCATTATGCTTTTCTACTATTTTAAAACCTATTACATCAAGAATATATTCTATTTCACTTTCCTTATAAGCTCTTTCTTCATGAACCTCTGTAAATCTTTCATACTTTTCTCCATCTTTCACAAAGAAATTTAAATTCATCTCTACTATTTCATCCTCAAAAATATTTTCCCAAGCATAAAATAATTCTTCACTATCATATGTGTAAACATTGTTGCCTAATACTTCTGATATTTTATAGTATGAATTTATATCAAATACAAATAAACCATCCTCTTTTAAATGATTATATACCCCTCTTAAATAATTTTCTACACTTTCATCATCTAAAATATAATTTGTTGAATCTAAAACACATGTTATTAAATCAAACTTTCTATTTAACTCTAACTCACACATGTCTTGGCAAACTATCTTACCTCTAACTCTATGTTCTCTAAGCTTTTTATCTGCTTCTATAAGCATATCTTGTGAAAGATCAACAAAATAATTTTCTTTGAAGGATTTTCCTACATGAACACCAACATTTCCTGTTCCACAGGCTAAATCTAAATACATTTCTTTATTAATATTATACTTATCACATTTTGATAAGGCATATTCTGCTATGTTCTCATAGTTTACATCTTCATATATAAGTTCATCATACACTTTTGCCATCATCTTATAACTCTTCATAATAATTTAAATCCCCCATATATTATTCTACCTAAAAATTATATACTTTTTTTACTTTTCGTCAACGTGAGGTTTTTTCCTACCTAATATTTCATCATTGCTAGGTAATTTAAGTTCTTTTTTTCTCTTAGTCATTAACCCACCAATTCTTCCTGTTTCCTCAGCAGTTAATCCTCCCCATCCAAATTTATCAACCTTATCACTTAATCCTAATTCACCAGCTATTTCATATTTCATCTTTTCTCTTAATTTTTCTGCTGGTGTTAATTCCTTATTAGATTTTATTTTTCCTTTTATAATTTTTTTTAATGGTGTCTTGCTCATATTCTTCCCCTACCTTAAATTTATTTTTAAAACTATTATTCCCCCTATAAGCTTAAATATTCATATTTAGTCAAATATGAAAGTTAACTTACTCAAATCCTTCAAATTAATCATAAAATATACTTGATAAAGTGTTTATCATTGAACTATATTTAATATATAGAAATAGAATATATTAAGATTATATTTAGGAGGGATATTGTGTACAATGTAGCAATAGTTGGGGCAACAGGAAATGTTGGAATAAAATTCCTTGAAATCCTAGAAGAAAGAAATTTCCCCGTTAAAGAATTATATTTATTCGCATCAAAAAGATCTGCAGGAAAAACTTTAAAATTTAAAGGTGAAGATGTATTAGTTGAAGAATTATGCGAAGCTAATATTGAAAACAAGAAAATAGATTTTGCATTATTCTCAGCAGGCGGAAGTGTAAGCTTAGAATTTGCTCCTATTTTCGCAAAACATGGAGCAGTGGTTATAGATAACAGTAGTGCTTGGAGAATGGATAAAGAAGTTCCTTTAGTAGTGCCTGAAGTAAATCCAGAGGATGTAAAATGGCATAAAGGTATTATTGCTAATCCAAACTGTTCTACAATCCAAGCTATGGTAGCTTTAAAGCCACTATATGATAAATATGGTATAAAAAGAATAGTTTACTCAACTTACCAAGCAGTTTCAGGAGCTGGAATTCAAGGTATATTAGATTTACAAGAAGGAACTACAAAGAAATTCCCATATCCTATATTAGGTAATGTAATTCCTCATATAGATGTATTCTTAGATAATGGATACACAAAAGAAGAAATTAAAATGATTGAAGAAACAAAGAAAATACTTCATGATGATAATTTAAGAATAACTGCTACTACAGTTAGGGTACCAGTTTTAAATGCTCATAGTGAAAGTATAAATGTAGAGCTTAATTCTGAATTTGAACTTGAAAATGTTATAGATTTATTTAATAGTTCTAAAGGAATAATAGTTCATGACGATGTAGAAAACTTAAAATACCCTACTCCACTTGAACTTAGTGGAAAAGACGAGGTATTCGTTGGAAGAATAAGACGTGATTTCAGCTTAGATAATGGTCTTAACCTTTGGGTTGTGGCTGATAATATAAGAAAAGGGGCAGCTCTTAATGCAATTCAAATTGCTGAAATACTTATAAACGAAAAATAATTTATTTTTTTGGAGGTAATACGTATGTTTAAAGGGTCTTGTGTAGCTTTAATAACACCATTTACTGAAGATGGCGTTAATTATGAAGAGCTAAGAAAATTATTAGAATGGCACATTAAAAATCATACTGACGCTATTTTAGTTTGTGGAACTACAGGAGAAGGTTCTACTATGACTTTAGAAGAAAAGAAAGAAGTTATAAAATTCTCTGTGGAAGTTGTAAATAAAAGAGTTCCTGTAATAGCTGGAACTGGAACAAATAATACTAAGGCTTCAATAGAATTAAGTAAATATGCTGAAGAAGTTGGCGCTGATATGGTATTAATAATAACTCCATATTATAATAAAACTTCTCAAAAAGGATTATATGCTCATTTTAGTGCTATAAATGATGCAATAAATATTCCTATTATGCTTTATAATGTTCCATCAAGAACTGGAATGAATATAACTCCATTAATGCTTGATAAACTTGCAGATTTAAATAATGTAGTTGCTATAAAAGAAGCTAGCGGAGATCTTTCACAGGTAGCTAAAATGGCTGAATTATGTGGTGATAGAATTGCTATCTATTCAGGTAATGATGATCAAATAGTTCCAATTTTATCTTTAGGCGGAGCTGGTGTGGTTTCAGTTTTAGCAAATATTCTTCCTGAAGAAACTCACAATATATGTGAAAAATATTTCTTAGGAGAAGTTATTGAATCACGTAACCTTCAACTTAAATATCTTTCATTAGCAAATTCTTTATTTATAGAAACAAATCCAATCCCAGTTAAAACAGCTATGAATTTAATGAATTTTAACTGTGGACCATTAAGATTACCATTATGTGAAATGGAAGATTCTAACTTAGTAATATTAGAAGAAAACTTAAAAGCTAATGGTTTAATAAAATAATCTATTATATAATAAGCATAATCGCCTTTAGGTGGTTATGCTTATTTAAAACTAATATCGGAGGTACCAATTATGGTTAAAGTTATATTAAATGGTTGTTCAGGAAAAATGGGTAGCGTAATTTCAAACTTAGCTGAAACAAAATTTCCTAATGTTGAAATAGTTGCTGGTATAGATAATAACACTAAGGCTCAAAGACCTTACCCAATCTTTGCAAAACCAGAAGATTGCAATGTTTCCTATGATGTATTATTAGACTTTTCAAGAGCTGATGCTTTAAAAAGCTTAGTAGAATTTTCAAAGAAAACTAAAAAACCACTTATACTATGTTCAACAGGATACACTGCTGAAGACTTAAAATTTATAGAGGAATCTTCAAAAGAAATCCCTCTATTTAGATCTGCTAACATGAGCATAGGTATTAATTTAGTAAATAATTTATTAAAGAAAGTAGCTCCAGTTCTTTATGAGAACTTTGATATAGAACTTGTAGAGAGACATCACAATCAAAAAGTTGATGCTCCAAGTGGAACTGCCCTTTTATTAGCTCATACTATTCAAGATTCTCTTAAGGAAGAAACAAAATTACTTTACGGAAGAGAAGGAATTGCTAAAAGAGAAAAAAATGAAATCTGTGTAAATACAGTAAGAGGTGGCGGAATAATAGGAGACCATGAAGTTATTTTTGCTGGTGATGGTGAAGTTATAGAAATAAATCACAAAGCTATTTCAAGAGATGTTTTCGCTATAGGTGCTTTAAAAGCATGTGAATACATGGCTGATAAAACTAAAGCTGGAAAATACTCAATGGATGATGTTTTACAACTAAACTTCTAATAAAATTTTTATAAAATACTGAAACACACCTTGTTTTAAAGTATCATTAATTTCTATGTACGAATTTAAAGATCTGAAAGAAGATTTTAAAAGATTATATACTCTTTTAGAACCTTTCAATTTAAATTATTCATAAGAAATAAAAATATTTAAAACAAAGTAAAATAATAAAACTTATAAATATATTTTGAGAATTATTTTCTTCTCTTAATACTATTTATAAGTTTTATTTTTAATTTTATATAACTTATTTTATTTTTGCCTTTTTAAATTATCTTTTATTTAAGACATAGTTTACTTTTTTAAAGTTTTTACAAAAGCCTCTAATTTATCTAAAGCTCTTTCAAGTTCATCTTTGCTATAACAGTAAGATATTCTAATATACCCTTCTCCACCTTTTCCAAAGGCATCTCCTGGCACACAGGCAACTTTGCCTTCTTTAAGTAATCTATGACAAAATTCTTCTGATGTTAATCCAAACTTACTTATATTAGGGTAAATATAAAAAGCTCCTTTAGGTTTTTCCACTTCTAAGCCCATACTTTTTAATCTTTTATAAGTAAAATTCATTCTTTCTCTAAAAGATTCCTTCATATTCTTAACATCATTCATACAAGATTTTAATCCTTCTAAGGCTCCCCATTGAGAAATAGATGTTGCACATGAAGAATTGTATTGATGAACCTTTATAATTTGATCATATATTTTCTTAGGACATGCTACATATCCAATTCTAAGCCCTGTCATTGAAAACATCTTAGAGAATCCACTTACATATATTATTTTTTCTTTTATATCCTTGCATTGAGCTACAGAATAATACTCCTCTTCAAAACAAAGTGATGAATAAATTTCATCAGTTAATACTAATATATCATTTTCTTTTATAATCTCTACTAACTCATCTCTACTTTTTTTACTAAGTAATGCCCCTGTAGGATTACATGGATAAGAAAGAACTAAAAGTTTTCCCCCTTGTTTTATTCCTTCTTTTAAACTTTCTATGTTAACTGAAAAATCTTCATTTAAGTCGTAATTTATAACTTCACATCCTATTATTTTGCTTATGCTTTCATAAGCTGGATATGCAATTGATGGAACTAAAACCTTCTCTCCTGGATTTAAAAGGGCTGTCATAGCTGCATATAACCCTTCACTTCCACCTACAGTTATAATTATTTCATCCTTACTAAAATCAATGTCAAAATTATTCTTTAATAAACTTGATATTTCTTCTCTTAATTCAACTATACCAGCATTAGCTGTATATGTTGTCTTTCCTTCTTCAATAGCCCTTATCATAGCTTCTTTAACCTTTTCTGGAACAGGAAAATCTGGCTGTCCTAGAGTTAATGATATAGCCTCTGGGAATTTTACTACTTCATTATAGAATTTTCTTATTCCTGATATTTCTACCCCAATAACATTTTTATTCATTAAAATTCTATCCCCTCTCTAGCTGGAACTCCTTTTTTATAATAATGTTTAATTTCTCTCATCTCTGTTATTAAATCAGCTTTTTCCATTATTTTTTCTGGTACATTTCTACCTGTAAGAATTAATTCCATATCTTTAGGTTTCTTTTCAATTAATTCTACAATTTCATCTTCTCCTATGAATCCTCCAGAAATTGAAGCCATTACCTCATCTAAAATTAATATATCACATCCTCTATTTTCAACTAGTCCTTTTACAAAATCAAAGCCTACTCTAACCTCTGATTTTAACTGAGCTAACTCTTCCTCATTTAATTCCCAAGTAAATCCTTTAACCTTTTCAAATCTTAATATCTCTAAGTTATCAAATCTTTTAGCAGATTCTAACTCACCTGTTTTCCATGATTTAAGGAATTGAACCACCTTTACTTCCATTCCATCACCTGCAGCTCTAAAAGCTAATCCCATTGCTGCTGTAGTTTTTCCTTTTCCATTTCCAGTATATACTTGAACATATCCTTCTTTAAGTCTTGCCATATTTTATCACTCCTTTAAATTATATTTTATAATATATTTGATTTTTTAAACAATCTATTTATTAAATAATATAAATTTTACGTTTTTCTCTTTTATTGATAATCATTTTTGTTTATAATAATTTATATTGTATGTTATATTTTAATAAATATATAGACAAAATGCATTATAAATAGAAAGGATGTAATTTAATATGAGTTATAACTTTACAGATCCATATGAAATTGCTAGATTCATAAAGGAAGTAAAAAAATCAACTCCTGTTAAAGTTTATCTTAAAGGTAACTTAGAAGGTGTAGAATTAGGTTCAATAGAATGTTATGGAAATAATGATTTCTATGTATTATTTGGAGAAAGTGATGAAGTTGCTACTTTCTTAACAGAAAATAAAGATAAAATAGTAAGCTTTAGACTTGAAAATGATAGAAGAAACTCAGCTATTCCAATGTTAGACCTTTTAAACATAAACGCTAGAATCGAACCTGGCGCAATAATAAGAGACAGAGTATCAATCGGAGATAACGCTGTTATAATGATGGGTGCTGTCATAAACATAGGAGCTGAAATAGGCGAAAGTACAATGGTAGATATGAACGCTGTAATAGGTGCTAGAGGAAAACTTGGAAAAAGAGTTCACTTAGGTGCTGGAGCTGTTGTTGCTGGAGTTTTAGAACCACCTAGCAAAACTCCATGTATAATAGAAGACGATGTTTTAATAGGAGCTAATGCAGTTATCCTTGAAGGTGTTAAAATTGGAAAAGGCTCAGTTGTAGCTGCTGGCTCAGTTGTAGTTGAAGATGTACCAGCTGGCGTAGTTGTAGCTGGAACTCCTGCTAAAATAATTAAATCTGTTGATGAAAAGACTAAAGATAAAACAGAAATATTAGATGATTTAAGAAAATAATAAAAAATAGCCATGAGGATTTATTCCCATGGCCTTTTTATTAAAACTTTTAAGAAATTTCTTCACCTGATTCATTTTGTTCTGATTCAACAGATACTTTTTCCATTTTAGAAATTGAAACCTCATATGCTATTTTCTTAACAACTTCAGTTTCAGATATTTTCTTTTGATATTCTCTACTTTGAAGTCTTCCCCAAATTCTTATATTATCCCCTACTTCTAATGTTTTACAGAATCTTGAGTTTCTTCCCCATGCTATAGTTGGGATATAATCTGATTTATTATAAGATCTATTTACAGCTAATAATAAGTCAGCAATTTCTCTTCCAAATGGAGTTGTTCTATAAACTGGCTCCTTACAAATAAATCCATCTAAGAAAATCTCATTAGGATTTTTACTTCTTTCTTCACAGTATTCTATATTTCTTGCAAAAACTGTTAAGATAAGCTTATTATTTCCATCTATGAATTTGTTGTAACTTCTTAGTTGTCCTTCAACTACTATTTCAGTTCCAATTTTTAAATCCATAGTGGTTATTAATCTTTCTGATACAGTAATATTTAATAAGTCCTTTGAATCACTTAATCTCATAACCTCTAAGTTAAATGTATAGAAACCCTCTCCATACATTTCGTGACTGAACTCTAATTCTGAAACTACAGTTCCTTCTAAATAAATTTTGTTGTTTAACATTAAATTATCCATTTTAACCTAAACCCCTCTCCCCATTAGTGTTTAATCATATAAGTTTAATATGTTTTTTATATTTATCTGTATATCCAATAACTATTTCCATTATAATACATTTTGTTCAACGATTTCAACTATTATTTTGTTTCGTTTTAATTAACAATTGTTTTCCATTGTCATCTATTTCGTAACTATTTTCATATATTATGTCGCTTATTTTAACAAATTCATATCCTTCTGATTTTAATTTTGGAATTATTTCCTTAAGATTCTCTACAGTATATTTACCATTATTATGATATAAAAGTATTGACCCACCTTTTATATTATCAATTACCTTTTTATATTCCCTCTCTTTACTCTCTCCTTTCCAATCCACACTATCAACATCCCACTGTATACTTTTATATTGTAATCCATGAATAACACTTAAACTTTCTTGGCTATATGAACCACTAGGAAATCTAAATAAATTAGTCTTTACTCCAACTTCCTTTTCTATTATTTCTTCTGTTTTTTTAACCTCTTCAATTATTCTCTCTTTTCCTATATTCTTAAAATCAGGATGTACATAACTATGATTTCCTATTTCGTGTCCTCTCTTATGAATTTCTACTAACTTTTCTCTATTACCTTCAGGATATATTACCCACTTACCCATTATAAAAAATGTAGCTTTTACATTATTTTCATCTAGTAAATCTAAAATTTCATATAAATAATCATTTTCTGCCCAATTCACATCAAAGGTAAGAGAAATTTTTTTATCCTCTCTATCCACACAATGAATTGGCTTATTATCTTTTGCAAAAACATTAATAGGCAATGTAAATATGGCAATAATAACAACTAAAGTAATGGTAGTAATAAAGTTTTTACAAATAAAAAAATTATTATTTTTTTTCAAAGTATTCACTCCTTAATATTTAATATTAATCAAATAACTTTATTATCTTAAAACATATATGGTATAATAGGATTATTATTTCAAAACAGTTATGGAGGAAAACATAAATGTATGATAGCACATTAGAATTAGCTGAGAATAAATTACTTCTTTTATATATAATAAAGTCCATAAAATATCCTATATCTAACACACAATTAACAGATATAGTTTTAGAAAATAGTTTTATAAATTATTTTATGTTACAACAATATGTATCTGAATTAATTTCTTCTGAGTTCTTAGAATATAAAACTCAAGATGATGATAAAGAAATCATAGTACTTACGGAAAAGGGAGATAAGGTACTATTCTTCTTTAAAGATAGAATATCTCCAAACAAATTAAAACTTATAGATGAATATGTACGCAAGCATGTTGAAAAAATAAAAAAAGAATTAAGTATATCTGCTGATTATACTGTTGGAGAAGACAGTTCTTTCATAGTAAATCTTAAAGCAATAGAAAATAATACTATTCTAATTGATTTAAATGTAAGCGTTCCTTCCAAAACTGAAGCAAAAGCTATTTGCAACAAATGGGAAAACAATTCTTCCGATATATATAACAAAATAATTCATGCTCTTATAGAAGATTAATAATCCTGCTATTATTATTAGCAAAAATCGTTATAAAATTTATATAATTTAGGGGGAAAACATAATTGTTTAAAAAACATAATTTTCACTTTAATTGGCTCCCACTAATATTGATATCAACAGTTTCAATCATGTTAATTTTTAATATTAGGAGCATTTTAAGTGAAGGTATTAGACCATTTTTATCAGTTTTAACACCATTTTTTTGGGCTTTTGGTATAGCTTATTTAATAAATCCTCTCATGATGCTTATAGAAAAGAAGTTTAAACTTAAGAGAGCTTTTTCCTTAATGATAAGCTATATTTTAGTTATAATATGTGTTTACATATTAATTGCAATTATTGTTCCTACAATATTTGATAGTTTGTCAGAATTATTTAGTAATCTTAGTGAATATGCATCCTCTGCTGAAAGTTGGATTAATAACACCTTAGCAAGTATGAATGTTCCTTTAGATTTAAATCACTTAAATACTTCTGCTACGGAATTTATTTCTAAGACATCAACCTTACTATCTAATATAGTAGGTAGCTTGTTAACTCAAACTATAAAAATAACTTCATCTGTTGTTAAATTTGTATTTGGATTTATTATTTCCATATACATGTTAATGGATAAGGAAACTTTAATTGAAGGGTGTAAAAAAATTATAATTGCAGTTATGCCATCTGAAAAATCTTCAGAACTTTTTATTAGTTTCATGGCAGAAGCTCATAATATCTTTAGTAGATTTATAATAGGTAAAATTATAGATTCACTTATAATAGGAGTGCTTTGTTACATAGGTTTATTATTAATGGGTACTCAGTATGCGGTGCTTATTTCTTTCATAGTTGGATTAACAAATATGATTCCATATTTCGGTCCATTTATAGGAATGATTCCTGCATTTTTATTAACACTTATTGTTCAACCATCTATGGCAATATGGGTTCTTTTATTCATATTCATCCTTCAACAATTTGATGGTTGGTACTTAGGTCCAAAAATATTAGGAGATCAAGTAGGTGTTTCTCCACTATTTATAATATTCGCTGTTACAGTTGGTGGTGGAATATTTGGTGTTTTAGGAATGTTCTTAAGTGTTCCTATAATAGCCTTAATAAAAATATATACAGAAAAATTCATTGAATACAGATTAGAAAATAAAAAACAAAACTTTAGTGAATAATATAAAGGGGATATTTTATAATATCCTCTTTATTTTTTTATATTTATTATTTAACTAATTGTTAATAATTATTTAAATATGATGTTCTAAAATAAATATTATGTTATTATTAAATAATTAAGTTTTAGCTACTCATTAAAACGTTTAAACAAATCATAAAAAGGAGTACTTATGGATAAAAAGAAACACTTTAATTTTAGTAAAAAACAAAAAATAACTATATTTTCTTTATTAGCTATCCTTATATTAATCGCATCTGTAGTAGGCTTTTTTGTTTTTAGATTTTACAACCACTCCTACGAAGGAAATACGGATCCTGCTAAAGTTAATACTGTAGATGAAGATATTAAGTTTAAAGAGGTTCCAGGAATAACAAATATTCTTTTGCTTAGTAGCGATGCTAGACCTGGAGAAGATGTATCTAGATCAGATTCCATAATGATCTTAACAATAGATAATATCAATAAAAAGTTAAAAGTAACTTCTTTAATGAGAGATATGTTAGTAAAAATAGATGGTCACGGAGAAGAAAAGTTAAATCATGCCTTTGCTTATGGTGGTCCTACTAAAACAATTGAAACTATTCAAAATAATTTCGGAATAAAATTAAATAATTATGTAATCGTAGATTTTAATGCTTTTGTTAAGGTTATAGATGCTATAAACGGAATTGAAGTAACAGTTAAAGATTATGAACTTGATGAACTTAATAAATATATTTTAGATGGTGGCGGTTCTGAAGAAGATTTACTTCCTTCACCTGGAACTTATAATCTTAATGGTTATCAAGCCTTATCTTATGCTAGAATTAGAAAAGTTGGTAATGGTGAATATGAAAGAACTGAAAGACAGAGAGCTGTTCTTCAAATCGCTTTAGAAAAAGTTAAAGATATGTCAACAGTTAAACTTGTTTCCCTGCTTAATGAATTATTCCCATATGTAAAAACTAATATTTCCTTAGGAAATGCTATGGATTATGGATTTACAGCTTTAAATGTAGGTAAAAAGTGTAACTTTGAAATAGAACAATTTAGAGTTCCTCTAGATAGTATTTCAAAAGGTGGAATCATTAATAATAAAGGTTGGGTCTTTGTTATTGATAAGGTAGAAACATCAAAGGCTCTTCAAGAGTTCATATTTAATGACAATAAAAATTATGAGCCTGATACTAGTAATTTTGACTCTATAATAGAACAATACTTTAATGACTATGATATTAAAGATGATACTACTCACCCAGATTATGAATATGTACCTAGTATAAATACTAATGGAAATTTTGAAAAACCTAAAAATAATTCTGGCAATAGTAGTAATAATAATTCTAATAATAAAGTAGAAAAACCTTCTAACCAAGGAAATAGTGTAAATTCTTCTAATAAACCAATTAGTGGAAGTACTTCTACTGGTAATAATTCTACAGAAAAACCTAATACTTCAGAAAAACCAAGTATTCCTCAAGAAACTCCAACAGAAAAACCGTCTGAAAATAATGGCTCTAGTGGAAATGGAGAATCCTCTAACACACAATCTAATAATGGAAATACTTCTTCTGAAAATAGTAATAATCAAAATAATACTTAAGGAAATTAATAAAGAGCTATATAGAACTAATAACTTAGATTCTATATAGCTTCTTCTTTGTTATTATAAATATAATATTACAGAGAAAAAGTGACTTATGCTTCCTCCCATTACAAATAAATGCCAGATAGCATGATTGTATGGCATTCTATCTAAAACAAAAAATATACATCCTAAGGTATAAAACAATCCACCTATAAGAAGCCAAAAGACGGCCATATGAGGTACTCTTTGCCATACATCCTTAACTACAAAGATAACTGACCACCCCATAAAAATATATAATAGGGTTGATAGATTCTCAAACTTATTTATACAGATAAATTTAAATACTATTCCTAATATGGTCATTACCCAAATCATAATAAATATTGCCATAGCTTTTTTATTATCTCTTAAACATACTAATACATAGGGTGTATAAGTTCCTGCTATTAAAAGATAAATAGATGAATGGTCAATTATTCTTAAAAACCTCTTTACTTTTTTATTAGGAATACTATGATATAATGTTGATCCTAAATAAAGTAAAAATAAAGTTATTCCAAATATAGTGAAACTTATTATCTTATAAAAATCTCTACTTAAAGATGAGAAAACTATAAGTAAAACAGCTCCCACTATGGCTAATACCACTCCAATTCCGTGGGTTATGGCATTAGCAAATTCCTCTTCTCTAGTATAAAAATTTAATTCTTCACTCACAATTACCGTCCCCCTTCCTTTCTCATGTTATTATATGCATATTTTAAATTTATATTTGTAATTATACTATTTATGATTTATGATTAAACATGTTTAGAAAAATTATTTGAAAGGTGGTTTTTAATATGAATCATTCAGCTGAATATTTTATAAAATCATTAAATATGACAGCACATCCTGAAGGTGGATATTTTAAAGAATCCTTTATTTCACCTAGCAAACTTGCTCCAAATACTTTACATATAAATGAAGAGCGTTTACTTTGGACTAGCATATATTTCTTATTAAGAACTGGAGAAGTTTCAAATTTTCATAGATTAAAATCTGATGAAATGTGGTATTTCCACGCTGGAGAATCCTTAACAATTTATATGATAAGCCCAAGTGGTGAACTTATAGAAAAACAACTAGGATTAAACATAGAAAAAGGAGAAACTCCTCAAGTTTTAGTTCCTAAGGATTATATATTTGGTTCTGCTATGAATAATGAAGGCTTCTCCCTAGTTGGTTGTATGGTAGCACCTGGCTTTGATTTTAAAGATTTTGAGTTATTTGAAAGAGAAGATTTGCTTGAAAAATATCCAAAGTACAGAGAAGTAATAGAAAAATTAACTAGATAAAAAACTTTTATAAAAATAAAAAACTTACAAATTTACTTAAAGAGTTACCCTATTTCTTTAAGAATTATTTGTAAGTTTTTTTATTAGCTTTTAATTTAATGTGTTTTATTAATTAAATTTCACAATATGTTTTTTTTGATATTTCATCATAGTACTGAGCTTGTTTTTCTTTGCTAAATATTACTTCTAACACATCTCCAGCCTGAATTTTAACCTCTCCATTTGGTATTATTTCCTCTGCTCCTCTAAAAATAGTTATTATTAAACTACCCTCAGGCCATTTCACATCTTTTATAAGTTTTCCATCTAATTCAGAACCAATCTTTACTTCAAAATCAAAAATTTCTTTTTTCTTTACACCAGTATTAAACTTAATATTCATTCTTTCTAATAATTTCTCTAATAAACTTTCATAAATAGGCTTATTATTAAGCATATCAGAAACTAAATATGCCACAGTAACTGTTATAGCCACTGGTAATAAGTGTTTAAAAGTTCCTGTCATCTCAGTTATAAGCATTAATCCAGTAATAGGAGCCTTAACTATTGATGCAAATTGTGCTGCCATAGCTAGCACTATAAAGTTGACTATTAAGGAATCACTTATTCCTAAATATTTATTTAAAAGTAATCCAAATATTGCTCCTACTAAAGCACCTATAGCTAATAAAGGAAAGAATATTCCTCCTGGTACTCCTGATGAATAACTAAAGAATGTAAATATAAATTTTATTACTAAAATTACTATTAAAAGTTTTATTGCAATATTATTTCCTATTACACTTTCAATTAAAGAGTCTCCTCCATCAATTGCTTCTGGAATTGTTAATGCTAAAATTCCAACCATAACAAAAGGTATTATTGTTTTAAATTGAATAGGAATTTTTTTTAAAGTCTTCACATAAAAATCCTGTGTTTTTAAAAGTCCTTTATTAAAAATCCATCCTGTTACTCCTAATATGGCTCCTAATATTAGTAATGTCCAATAATATTGTATTGGCAATGAATTTGTAGGTGGTATTTTTATGCAAAAATCATTTCCTAAAATAAGATTATCCACAAAAACTCCTGTAAGAGAAGCTGAAAGTGCAGCTAACATAACTGGCAGTGAAAAACTTCTATGTACTTCTTCAAGAGCAAATATAGCTCCTGATAAAGGGGCATTAAATATTACAGCAAGACCTGAACTTGCTCCCCCTGTTATTAATAATCTCTTTTCAAAGTCACTTCTTTTAAATATTTTAGCAAAGCCTTCTCCTATTGAAGCTCCAATTTGAACTGAAGGCCCCTCTTTACCCAATGAAAGACCAGATGCCATACATATTATTCCACCAATAAACTTATCTCTAAATACTCTTAGCCAGTTTACACTTATTTTTCCACTTAACTCCCCTTCTACCTGTGGAATACCACTTCCACCTATCATAGGATTCTTTTTAACTATAAGGCCAACTATAAACCCTAAAAATATAAGAACTAAAAATAAAGGAATTATAAGCTTTGGATTTTCTCTTGTATATGAATATACCTTGTTAAAACCTTCCATTCCAAATCCTATTATGGTCTTATAAATCATTATTACAATTCCAACAATTATGCCTACTAATATTCCTTGTACTATTATTTTAAACTCTAAATTATTTAATCCACTTATCTCTTTATCCTTATCCATATTAATCACATCCATAATATTTTATGAATAAATTATATACCTTTTGTTAACAATAGTTCAAATTTTAAATTCCTCATTTATCCAGTTAAATACAATTTATCTACTTAAGCCTAATACTTTATACTTCTTAAGGATGTATTCTCATTATTTCTTATGGCCTTTCTCATATCTCCAACCATGTATAAAGAACCACAAATTAATAATAAATCATCCTCATTAGTAAGAGAATATGCCTTATTATAGGCCTCTTTATAATCCTTAAATTTAAAAACTTCTTTTACATATTTTTTAACTTTAATATATAAATCTTCAATATCCTCTGCCCTATCACTATGAGGTTCAACTATAACTACCTTATCTACACCTCTAGTTATTTCTTCCACCATTTCATCTACTTGTTTATCACCTAGAACCCCTAATATTAATGTTATATTTTTAAAATTAAAATATTTATCTATACTATTTCTCAAATTTCTTATTCCATCAATATTGTGAGCTCCATCTATAACAACTAAGGGATTTTCATTTAATACTTCCATTCTTCCAATCCATCTTACTTTTTTAAACCCTTGCTTAATAGCTTCGTTGCTTATGTTTACTCCATTATTTCTCAATTTAATTAAGGTTTTTAATGCCACTAAGAAATTCTTTACTTGATGATCTCCAAGTAAACCTAAATCTATTTTTAAAATTTCATCTTCTAGTGAAACTTCTATTTTCTGAACATGTTTTTCTTTATCTATAATTATATTTCTTATGTCTTCAGTATCAACAACCTCTAAATTACAACATAATTCATTACATCTCTCTTTTATTACTTCTAAGGCCTTTTCTTCTTGTGGATAAGATATTACAGGTACACCACTCTTTATTATTCCACACTTTTCCTTTGCAATTTCCTCTATGGTATTTCCTAAAATATTCATATGATCTAGGCTTATTGAAGTAAGTACAACTACCTCAGGAAGGACCACATTAGTTGCATCTAATCTTCCCCCTAAACCAACTTCTAAGACAGCATAATCAACTTTCTTTTTTGAAAAATAATAAAACATTAAAGCAGTTATTATTTCAAACTGAGTTGGACTTTCATAGCCAAGCTCCATAACTTTATCTATAGCCTTTTTAACATCTCCCATAAGAACTGCTAAATCATCTTTATTTATATTCTCCCCATTAATCTGTATTCTCTCTTCAAATTCCTCTAAATAAGGAGAGGTATACATTCCAACCTTAAAGCCAGCTTCCTTTAAAACTGAATTTATCATAGCAGTAGTTGATCCCTTGCCATTTGTTCCCCCAATATGTATAAACTTAGTGTCCTTATGCGGATTTCCTAAAAACTCCAAAACCTTTTCTATTCTATCTAATCCTAAATTCATTCCAAACCTTGATGCAGTAACAATATACTCCATAGCTTCATCATAATTCATCATTCCTATAGCCCTCCTTAAAATATATAAAGAAAGTGTATCACAAAGTGCTTAAATAATAAAACTTATAAATAGTATGAAGAGAATATCTGTGTAAGCTTTAGAATTTAAGCAATCATGGAGAGAACTTTGCGTTAAGAAGATTGAATGTCCGACGCGGAGCTAGTTTTCAATCTTTAGGAAAGTTCTCGGAATGACTGCTATAAATTCTTAGCGAAACACAGTAATTCTCGGAATATATTTATAAGTTTATTTAGCACTTTAGATACACTAAAGTTTTCTTGTTATATTATTGTAAAGCTTCTATTCTTTCTAGAACAGCCTCTAACATTTCTTTATATTTAACACCTTTTGCTCTTTCTTCATTAACAACAGCCTCTGGTGCTTTGCTTACGAATCTTTCATTAGAAAGTTTCTTCTCAACTCTTAAGATTTCTCCCTCAAGTTTAGTTTTCTCTTTATTTAATCTTTCTAACTCTTTTTCTCTATCAACTAAGTCAAGTAATGGTAAGAATAATTCTCCACCCTTAACAACTACTGATACTAAGTTATTATCTAAGTTATCCTTATTATCTAAGAAAGTAACTTCTGATGCAGATGCAAGCTTTTCTAAGTAAGCTCCACCATTTATGAATGCATCTTTAGCCTCCTCTGAAGCATAGGCCATAACCTTAGCTTTTCTTGAAGGTGGTACATTCATTTCAGCTCTTAAGTTTCTTAATGATCTTATAGCTTCCATTATGAATGTCATGTCCTTCTCAGCTTTTTCGTTATTTAAAGCTTCATCATATGTTGGCCACTCAGCTATTGTAATTGACTCAGTTTCTGTGCTTAAGTGAGTATATATTTCCTCAGTTATGAAAGGCATTACTGGGTGTAATAATTTTAATCCTGTATTTAATACAGTGTAAAGTACGTTAAATACTACTCCCTTAGCTTTTTCATCATCACCATATAATACTGGTTTAACTAATTCTATATAGTAATCACAGAACTCTGTCCATAAGAAATCATGTACTTTTTGAAGAGCTATTCCTAACTCATATTTTTCCATGTTTTCTGTAACTTCTTTGATTAATGAGTTCATTCTTGATAATATCCATTGATCTGCTAAGCTATACTCTTTACAGTCTTTGTATTTATCCATAAGCTCTCTATCTAAGTTCATCATAACGAATCTTGAAGCATTCCAAATCTTATTAGCAAAGTTTCTTGCAGCTTCAACTCTTTCAGGAATATATCTTATATCATTTCCTGGAGCATTTCCTGTTACTAACATGAATCTTAATGCATCAGCACCATATTCATCTATAACTTCTAATGGATCAACACCATTTCCTAAAGATTTACTCATTTTTCTTCCTTGAGCATCTCTTATGATACCGTGAATTAATACTGTATCAAATGGAGTTTCTCCCATGTTGTGGATACCTGAGAATATCATTCTAGCAACCCAGAAGAATATTATGTCGTATCCTGTAACTAATGTTGATGTTGGATAGAAGAACTCTAAATCGTCAGTTCTATCAGGCCATCCTAAAGTTGAGAAAGGCCATAGAGCTGAACTGAACCAAGTATCTAGAACGTCTTTATCTTGTTCTATGTTCTCTGATCCACACTTACAGCACTTAGTTGGATCCTCTAATTCAACCATGATTTCTCCACAATCTTTACAGTAGAATACTGGTATTCTGTGTCCCCACCATAATTGTCTTGAAATACACCAATCTTGAATGTTTTCCATCCAGTTGAAGTAAGTCTTTTCAAATCTTTCAGGAACGAATTTAGTTCCTTTGTTTCTAACAACCTCTATAGCAGGATCTGCTAATGATTGCATTTTTACATACCATTGTTTTGATATGATTGGCTCTACAACTGTACCACATCTATCATGAGTACCAACATTGTGAGTATGAGGTTTTATTTTAACTAATAATCCTAACTCTTCTAAGTCAGCAACCATTTGTTTTCTAGCCTCATATCTATCTAAGCCCTTATATTTTCCACCTAGGTGGTTTATTACACCGCTATCATCCATAACTCTTATTTGTGGTAAGTTATGTCTCTTACCAACTTCAAAGTCATTAGGATCGTGAGCTGGAGTTATTTTAACTGCTCCTGTTCCAAATTCTACGTCAACATAGTCATCAGCGATTACAGGTATTTCTCTATCAGTTAAAGGTAATTTTAACATTTTACCTACTAAGTGAGCATATCTTTCATCATTTGGATTAACTGCTACAGCACTATCTCCAAGTAAAGTTTCAGGTCTAGTTGTAGCTATTTCTAAGAATTCATCTGAACCAACTACTGGGTATTTAATGTGCCAGAAGTTTCCTTCTTTTTCTTCATACTCTATCTCAGCATCTGATAAAGCAGTTTGACATTTAGGACACCAGTTAGTTATTCTGTTTCCTTGGTATATTAAACCTTCTTTATATAATTTAACGAATACGTGTCTTACTGCCTTACTTAAGTTTTCATCCATTGTGAAAGCTTCTCTTGTAAAGTCAGCTGAGCATCCCATTTTCTTAAGTTGCTCTCTTATTCTTTCTCTATATTCATCTGTCCATTCCCAAACTTTTTCTAAGAAAGCTTCTCTTCCCATTTCTTTCTTATAAAGACCTTCTTTTAAAAGTTCATTTTCAACTTTAACCTCAGTTGCTATACTAGCATGGTCCTGTCCTGGTAACCATAAAGTACAATATCCTTGCATTCTCTTAAATCTTATAAGCATATCTTGAAGTGTATTATCAAGTGCATGACCTAAGTGTAATTTACCAGTTATATTTGGTGGTGGCATTATTATAGTGTAAGGTTTTTTACTCTTATCTATTACAGGAGTAAAATACTTCTTTTCTTGCCAATTGCTATAAAGTCTTTCTTCAAACTCTTTAGGATTATACGTTGTAGAAATATTCTTATTATCCATTAGACTAACCTCCTTAAAACTTAAACACAATTTTATGTATTTATATAAAACATTCCAAAAACTATCTTGAAATGCCTTTTAACAATTTTTTATTTATGGTATATTTTAAATGAATATTTATTTAGCTAACCATTTATATTTGTATTAGGTTTCTCTCTAAAAACAAACACTAATTTAAAACATTCTTTATTTAAAAGTAATTTTAGGCAATAAAAAAAGCCCTCATCCATAAAAGGACGAAAACTCGCGGTACCACCTTTTTTCCCTCACAAAAAGGGCTCTCTAAAACTAACGACTGAAATTGCCGTCTTTGATTACTTTAATAATTTCACCAAAGAAACTCAAAAGCTACCTTCAAGATATCAAACTTAGAAATCTTACACCCAAGGATTTCCTCTCTTAAAGTTCTTCCTATCTTTACTCCTCTTTATCACTGTTTGTATCATCATTTAAATTATAGATATATCTTATACCATTATTTTAACCTATGTCAAGTAACTCTAATCAAATATGATATAAATTTATAATATTTTTAGTCTTTAAATATGATTCTATAATTTATGAATTAATCAAATTATATAATATTCTCAACCTATGAATATAATCCCAAAATAAGTTAATAATTAAAATAGATATTATTTAGGAGGTCAAAAATGAGTAACTTTTCTAAAGGTAATGAATTATACAATACTAGAAATTATTCTGATGCTATAAATTACTATAAAAAGGCTTTAGATAATGATGAGTGTAAATGCCACAGTTACTATAATGCTGGCGTTTGCTACATAAAACTAAAGCAATATGAAAAAGCTATTGAAATGATAACTAAAGCTTTAGAGCTATACCAAGACTCAAAATATTTTTTCAACTTAGCCTATTGTTATTCAATGATAAATAATAATTCTAAGGCTTTGAGATATTTTAACTTAGCTTGGGCATTAGATAATGCAGATATTGATTGTGAAAAAGCTATAAGTTTAATTTTATCAAAAATCTCAAAATAAATCCTAATAAATATAGCCTACTTAACTCTCAATACCTATTCTAATTTATAATTAAAATTACATAAGCAAAATTTCATTAAAAGAAATATAGAAAAATCTAATTCTCCCTAAAACCAAAATAAAACTTACAAATAGTATTAGAAGAAATTTTATTTTCTCCAAAATATATTTGTAAGTTTTATTGTATTTCATATGAATTATTATCTTACCATTCTCCAACTATTTTTCCATCTCTGTGTGATTCACTATTTTTCTTACTATCAAAATAGTTTCCAGCTTTACCAAAGGTAGGATCAACAGTTATCCATTGATTTTTTTCTGGTAAATAAACCTCATTCCAAGAATGTGGTCCCCATTCCTTTCCATTGAATCCTTCTCCAGTTACAATTCTAACTTTAAGCCCCGCTTCTCTTGCCATAGCAACATAAAGACAGGAATAATCGAAGCATATTCCTTTTCTAGTTTCAAAGGCTTCAATAGCTCCAGACTTATACTCAGAAGTTTTTTCACTTATATTTTCAGCTTTATTATCATCATAATTAATATTTTCACTTATCCAAGTATATATTCTTTTAGCTTTTTCTCTACTACTTTTTGCATTTTTAGTAAGTTCCTTAGCTTTTTTATTAATAGCTTCATTTGATTTTATACCTTGTTCTAAAGTTACACCATTATAAAGATTTATAACATTTCTATTACTTTCAACCACTTTTTCACTATTTGGCTCTTTATTGCTTTCAACTACAGAATCTATGTTTTTGTTAATAACATCTTTATATTCATCATGAAAAGCTTCATATTCTTTATTTAAAGCAGCATAGTACTTATTACTATTTATAACCTCATAAGCCTTTGAAGCTAAAGTCATGCCTTCCATTTTCTCTCCTAAGAAACCATTGCTTCCTAGAATAACTATGACTAAAGCAATTACTGCCATATAAAAAAGAGACTTTGGTATATTTATTATTAAAGCCGCAACTTTACCAAATCCCTTGCCCCTTCTAGACTCTGCTTTCTTTAACCATCTAAGTATGGGATTTATAATAATAAAACTAAATATTTTAAGTATAACTTTTACTATAAAATAAATTACAAGGGTAAGAGCTAATACTATGAATATTATTATAACCTGTGGTGAAATGTTGAAGTTAGATATAATATTGTTGAATTCAACAACTACAATTGAAAACATCCTCTCTATTATATCTATCTTTTTTATAGCTATAAAACTTAAGTATAAAGCAAGAAAAAGGGATATATATCCTCCTAATTCCTCTATACTATTCTTTATTCTAATAATATTAAACTTTCTTTTGTAAGCAACTACTAATGGCAGTATAAAAGAACAAACTATAATTATATCTACTAAGTTAAAATTCATTTTATCTACTCCATATATTCATTATTTGTTAATCTTCTAACTATGCTATTACAGCAGTCATAATCATACCCTTTAGATAAAAGAAATCTAAATAATTTTTGAGATAATTTATATTTATCACTTTCTTTTTTCTTTAGTATATTATATTTCTTTTCTGCTAACTTAAATGCAGTATCATTTTCATCCTCAGTATCAATATTAGATAATTTATCTAAAAGTATATCTTCACTAACTCCCTTTCTTATAAGAGCATATTTTATTTTATTTCTTCCCTGACTTCTAAGCCTATCCTTTATATACATCTCTGCATATTTTTCATCATTTAAAAGATTATATTCCTTTAAAAATTCTATGGCTCTTTTAATTGTATCCTCTTCAAAACCTTTTTCAGTAAGTTTATCTCTTAATTCCTTTTCTGTTTTATAGGTTTTCTCAACTGTTCTTAATGCAGAATTTTTACATTTTATAAATTCATCTTCTTTTACAATTTCCTTGATCGCTTCAACATCTATTATAGAATCCTTTTGTATTCCTTGTTTATATATAAGTTCAGCATCACAAGCAAAGGTAAAGGCTTCATCCACATAAACATTTACTCTATTTACATTTCTCTTTTGAACTTCTATACTTGTTATTTTTCCCATTTTATCTACTCCATTGGTTTTAATATGTGTATAGTAGGCTTATTCAAATATTTATTACAAACCCTATAGATATCTTCCCCAGTTAAAGTTTCTAATTCTTCCATGCTATTTATAAACTCAGTTATATCTTTTCCCGCTAAGCTTTGAACTAATACATAACTGCATAAACTGCTACAATCTTCTAAGGTAGAAACTACTCCTGTCTTATGAGTCTTTTTCATCATGCAAAGCATATCTTCATCAAAGTTTATATCTTTATTTTTTATGTCTAATATGGCTTTGTCTATTACTTCTATTACCTCATCTATGGATTCTTCTCTAACTGAGGTAAAAATATTCATTGTATTTACATTTTCGTCTAAATCCATTTGACTATATACATCATAAGCTAATCCACGCTCTTCTCTAAGCTCTCTAAATAATATTGAGTTTGAACTTTCAGCTAACTTATAACTTAATATCTTTAATGGAAGTTTATCCTTTTCGCAAACCTCTTTAAAGGCATAAAGATAAGTAACAGTTCCTTGCTCTATTTGAGATTTGTAAGTTGTTTTTATTAACTCTTTATTTTCTTCTTTTATTATTTCAGCTTTTTTATGGGATTTTCCTTCCCATTTTCCAAATAAGTCTGTTATTATTTTTTGCATTTGTTCATGACTAAAGGCACTTACAGTTACAATAACACAATTGTCAGGAGTATAATATTTTTTATAAAAATCATAAACCTGCTTTCTTTTAAATCCCTTAACATGTTCTTCAGTTCCTGCAATAGAATTTTTAAGTGCTGATTTATCAAAAGCATATTCATGAGTTCTGCTAATACTTAAATCTTCAATATCATCCTTATCACTTTTTATCTCTGATAAAACAACGCCCTTTTCCTTTTTCATCTCTTTTTCATCAAAGGAAGAATTTAAAACCATATCACTTAAAAGTTCTATTCCCTTTTCAAATTCCTCATCTAGACAAGTAATGCTATATACTGTTGAAATATAATCTGTATATGCATTATAATCTCCACCTAAAAATTCTAATTCTCTATTTAATTGTTCATTACTTCTATTCTTTGTTCCTTTAAAAAGCATGTGCTCAACAAAGTGACTCATGCCTAATTCTTTTTCGTCTTCATATAAAGATCCTATATTAACACCAATATTTATAGATGCTAACCTTGTATCTTTTTTTATTGTTATAACTTTTAGCCCATTGGGTAAAATTATGGTATTTTCATCAAATGTCCATCTTTTCATTAAAAACTCCCCTAAAATTATTTATATAAACCTTAGTTTTCATTGTATAATATTAAGTAAGTTAAAACAATATTTTTTAAAGGTTGGTGGTTATATGAATAAAACGGTACTTATTGTAGAAGATGAAATACGTATAAGATTTCTTGTAAGAGATTACTTCAAGAAAGAGGGATTTAATGTGTTAGAAGCTTCTGATGGTGAGGAAGCTCTTAGGATATTTTCTGAAAATATAGTTGATTTAGCAATATTAGATATAATGATGCCAAAATTAGATGGACTTGCTGTTTGTAGAAATATAAGGGAAGTTTCCAATACTCCTATAATATTATTAACAGCTAAAAGCCAAGAGGAAGATAAACTTTTAGGTTATGAGCTTGGAGCTGATGACTATATGACTAAACCCTTTAGTCCTAAGGTTTTATTAGCAAAGGCTAAGGCATTATTAAGAAGAACAGGTACATTAAACGATAAAAACATTTTAGATTTTAATGGATTAACAATAAATAAACTATCTCATGAAGTAAAACTAAATGGAGAAGAACTATTACTATCTCCTAAGGAATATGATTTACTTATTTACCTTTCTTCAAATGAAGGAATAGCTTTATCAAGGGATAGAATTCTAGATAATGTTTGGGGCTATGATTACTTTGGAGATATAAGAACAGTTGATACGAACATAAAAAGACTTAGAGAGAAATTACTAGATAAAGCTAATTATATAGCTACTGTTAGGGGAAGTGGCTATAAGTTTGAGGTGAAATAGTGAAAAAAAGTATTTCAAAAAGATTATTTATAATAACTTTTGGTATAATAATATTCTTAACCTTGTTTACAATGATATTCCAAATTACATTTTTCCAAGAATTTTATTATAAAAGAAAAAGTAATGATTTAAGCAATGCAGTTTTAAAGTTTAGAGCTCTATATTCTTATGACATAAAAAATACAGACTCTTTATATAGGGCTTTAAGCCTTTTTGAACTTGAAAATAACGCTAAAATAGGAATTTATTCCATAGATAGTACACCAAAATATGTTCCTGATCCAGCTAATAAAAACTCAGAGGCTGTAGATTTATTAAACGATATTTTTAATGAGTTATATAGTGACCAAGATTTTGCAAAAACCTTATTAAATTCAAATTCTGGAGTAACTACAGAATTTAAAAGCAGAAAATACTCAACAAAATATATTGTTTATATGGTGCCATTTTCTCTTAATTCTAAGAACGATTCTATTATTATAGCCATAACATCATTCCAAGCAATTGAAGAAGCAAGCGCCTTAATAAAGGATTTTTATAAATACATAATTCTTATAGTCATAGTGATTGGATTAATTTTATCCTATGTATTTTCAAACTTAATTTCTAAACCTCTAGTGAAATTAAATAAATCTGCAAAGAAAATGAGTGCTATGGATTTCTCTGAAAAGTGTGATATAGAACGTGAAGATGAAATAGGAAATCTAGCTAAAACTTTAAACTTTTTATCTAAAAATCTATCTAATGCCCTAGATGATTTAAAAATAAAAAATAAAAAGTTAGAAGAAGATATAGAAAAAGAAAGAGAACTAGAAAAACTTAGAAAAGATTTTATTGCTGGAGCATCCCATGAACTTAAAACTCCTATTGGTATAATATCTGGATATGCTGAAGGAATAAAAGACGGTATAGTGGATCATAAGGATCAAGGAGTTTACTTAGATATAATAATTGATGAAGCAGAAAAAATGAACAAATTAGTTATGGATATGCTTGAACTTTCAAAGCTTGAGGCTGGAAAAATTGATTTACATATAATAGATTTTTCCCTTACAGAACTTACTGAGGAAGTTTTAGTAAAGAATTCTGTTGACATAAACAAAAATAATTTAACTGTAATAAAAAACTACTCTCCTACTGAAGATTTATATGTTCAAGGAGATGACTTTAAAATAGAACAGGTACTAACTAATTTTGTTACCAATGCTATAAAATATTCTGAACCTAACAACCAAATAATAATAGATATAAAACCAGTTGAGGAAGATAAAATTTACTTCTCAATTGAAAATACCGGTGCCCATATTCCTGATTCAGACATAAATAAAATTTGGACTCAATTTTATAGGGGAGATACCTCAAGAAATAGAGGCTCTAGAAGTACTGGACTTGGACTATCCATAGTTAAAAATCTACTTCAAGCTCATGAAAGTGAATTCGGAGTTATGAATACAGAAAATGGAGTTAAATTCTACTTTACCCTAAAAAAATCTAAAGAAATAGATGAAGTAGAAGAAATCTAAAAAGTAACTTTTAATAAAGCTTACAAACATATTCCGAGAATTACTAGATTTCGCTAAGAATTTATAATTATTACTCCGAAGATATCACTAAAGCTTAGAAACTTGCTGCGCTTCAAACAGTCTAAGCTTTTTAACGTGATATCTTCTACATAATAATTTAAATTCTAAAGCTCATCTAGATATTCTCTTCATATTGTTTGTAAGCTTTATTATATTTTTATACAGAATCTTTTAGTTTTTTTAAAGCATTCCACCATCTACAGTTAATATTTGTCCTGTTAGGTATGAAGAATCCTCTGAAGCTAAAAATTTTGCCACTCTTCCAATCTCTTCAACCTCTCCAAATCTATTCATAGGAATTTCTTCCTCTAGCCCCTCTTTTTCTTCCTTACTAAGCCATGAATTCATCTCTGTATTTATTACACCTGGAGCTATACAATTTACTCTTATTCCCCAAGGAGCTATTTCTTTTGCTAAGGCCTTAGTAAATAAATTCATTCCCCCCTTAGTAGTTGAATATAAAACTTCGCAGGAAGCTCCAACATTTCCCCATATTGATGATATATTTATAATTGATGAATTACTTCCTTCTCTTAATAAGTCCATAGAATCCCTTGTAAGCTTCATAGCACCTATTAAGTTAACATTCATAATAGAATCTATCTCTTCATCACTAGCATCCATAAATAATCCTATTTTTGAAATTCCAGCATTATTTACTAATACATCAAGTTTTCCAAATTTATTTTTAATGGAACTTATTATATTATTTCTCTCATCCTTATTGGCTACATTTCCACCTAAAATTTCTCCTGAACCCCCTAGTTCCTTAATCATATTTAAGGTTTCATTAGCCCCTTCTAAATCACTATTATATCCAACTAAAACAAAAGCTCCAGCCTTTCCAAATTCCCTTGCTATTCCTCTTCCAATTCCCTTTGAAGCTCCAGTTATATATACTATCTTTCCTAATAATTTTTTCTCCATTAATCCTTCATCCTTTTCTGCACAATATTAAAATTCTTAAAAGTTGTATCAAAATAACTTATTAAAAGTTATTTTCATAAACCATTATATAACTAAGTTATAAGACTATCTTAAAACATCTCTTATTATTCTCTTTGCATTCTTATAATATATTTTCTCTATTTCCTCCTCTTTAAATCCTTCAATCTCCAAAGCACTTAATAATAAATTCATCTTACTTGAATCTTTAATTTCAACTTCATTTTCTATACCATCAAAATCAGATCCTAAGGAAATAACATCTATTCCCCCAATATTTCTTATGTGTTTTATATGTCTAACCATATTTCTTATGGAAGCTAAATTTAAATCCTCTTCCCACTCTTCTTTTAAGAAAGCATTGCAAAAATTTATTCCTGTTACCCCACCACTATTAGCTAACTCTTTAATCATATGGTCAGTTAAATTTCTACTATGATTAGTCTTTGTTCTACTATTAGAATGAGATGCTATAATTGGACTCTTTGAATATTTTATTACATCATAGAATCCTCCATCAGAAAGATGAGAAACATCTATTAACATTCCTAGACTATTCATTTCTTCCACAACTTCTATCCCCTTTTTAGTAAGACCCTTATCCTTATATTTAAACTCATAATTTGGATATCCCAAGTCATTTATATAATTCCAAGTTAAGGTTATTAAAGAAACTCCCTCTTCTTTAAACTCCCTTAACTTTTCAATATCACCCTTAATGGTATCTCCCTCTTCAATAGTTATAAAGGCCCCTATTTTATCCTCTTTCTCTGCCTTTTCTAAATCACTTATATTTCTGCATAAGACTATATCTCTTGAATTTTCCTTTATTTCTCTTTTAAAATTCTGTAGCATTTCTTTGCAATAAGAATAAGTATCAGAGTTATATTCTTTATTTATAAATAAAGCAAAGAATTGAGCTAAAGCATCTCCTTCTCTTAATTTATTTATATCAACCTTCAAATCATTTCTAAAAAGCTTTTTATTTTCTTGAAGCATACGTGATGCTGTATCACAATGAAAATCTATAAAATTCATAAAAATCTTCATAGGTAAATTCCTATGAAAGTTCACCTCTTTCATCTAGTAATATGAATGTTTTCACAATATAAACTATATCAAAATTTTTTCTCTTTTTAAATTATTCTCTTGTAATACTATTATTATTAAAAAATTAAAGCCATGTTACAAATTTAAATTGCAACATGACTTTAATTCTTTATTCAGTATTTCTTAAAGAGAATACTAAATTCACCAAATCAAAATTTTAATACTCCCTTTAAAAACTATTTTTTAATTATTAATATAAAGGATATTTAGCACATAAAGCTTTAACTCTTGCCTTTAATGGTTCTAAATCTCCATCTTTTTCTTTAATAGCATCATTTATTATAGAAGCTATTTCTTTCATTTCTTCTTCTTTAAATCCTCTAGTTGTTATAGCAGGAGTTCCTATTCTAACACCACTAGTAACAAATGGGCTTCTTGTTTCATTTGGTACAGTATTTTTATTTAAAGTTATTCCTATACTATCTAAAAGAATTTCTGCATCTTTACCAGTTATATCTTTATTAGTTAAATCAACAAGTATTAAATGGTTATCAGTTCCATTTGAAACTAATTTAAATCCATAAGATTCTAAAGCTTCTGCTAAAACTTGTGCATTTTTAACAACTTGCTCCATATATGTTTTAAAACTTGGTTCTAATGCTTCTTTAAAACAAACAGCCTTTGCAGCTATTATATGCATTAAAGGACCACCTTGTATTCCTGGGAAGATATTTTTATCTAATGCTTTTGCAAATTTTTCTTTACAAAGTATTAATCCACCTCTTGGTCCTCTTAAAGTTTTATGAGTTGTTGATGTAACAAAATCAGCATAAGGAACTGGTGATGGATGTAAGCCTGTAGCTACAAGCCCTGCAATGTGAGCTATATCAACCATTAAGTATGCTCCTACCTCATCTGCTATCTCTCTTAAAGTTTTAAAATCTATAATTCTTGAATATGCACTAGCTCCTGCAACTATTAATTTAGGTTTATGTTTAAGAGCTAATTCTCTTACAGTTTCATAATTTATTGTTTCTGTCTCTTTATCTACACCATATGACACGAAATTAAATAATCTACCTGAAAAGTTAACTGGTGAACCATGAGTTAAGTGTCCTCCATGGCTTAAATCCATTCCTAATACAGTATCACCTGGCTCTAATATTGAAAAATAAACAGCCATATTAGCTTGTGATCCTGAATGTGGTTGTACATTAGCATGCTCAGCCCCAAATAATTTTTTTACTCTTTCTCTTGCTAAATCTTCAACCTCATCTACTACGTGACATCCACCATAATATCTTTTTGAAGGGTAACCTTCAGCATATTTATTTGTTAAATATGATCCCATAGCTTCCATAACAGCTTTGCTAACAAAGTTTTCTGAAGCTATAAGCTCTATACTATTTTCTTGTCTTTCCTTTTCCTTTTGAACAAGATGTGCAATTTGCTCATCTTCTCTTTCTAAGTTGTCAAAATTCATTTTCTTCACCCCAAACGTAAAATGTATATTACTTATTATAAATTTATTAATTATTTTTAGCAACAAAAAATAATTTGTTTATATTTTGATTAAACTAATATGAGTTTGTATAGCTTATTTTAACTTTTCATATGTTATAATTACTATATTGGTTATAAATTTACATAGGGGAGAATAATATGGATTTTGACAAAGTATTACATATTGCAACTTTTGCAGGTAGAATAATACTAGAAAGCGGTGGAGAAACTTACAGAGTTGAGGAAACTATTTGTAGAATCTGTGCTGCTTACGGTATTAGATATGCTGAAAGTTTTGTTACCCCAACTGGAATTATGGTTTCTGTTTACGATGAGAATAATTATACAACTACTTTAGTAAAAAGAGTTACTAATAGAACTGTTGATTTGCAGAAAATCCACTTGGTTAATGAACTTTCAAGAAAACTTTATACGGAAAAATATTCTCTTGATGAGGTTTTAGAGAAATTAATAGATATAAATGAAAACTGTCCTAAATACGATTTCAGAACAAATCTAGTATTTTCAGCCATAGCAGCTGCTGGATTCACCACTATATTAGGAGGTAATATAGAAGACTGCGTAGTATCATTTTTTGTTGGAATGTTTGTAAAACTAGCTACCTTTAAGGCTGGGGAATTAGGAATAAACGCCTTTTTTATAAATACTTTAGGTGGAGCAATCGCTGCTCTCTTATCCTTAATAGCCTATAGCTTAGGAGTTGGAAGCAATCTAGATACAATGATAATAGGTAGTATAATGCTATTAGTTCCTGGTTTATCTATTACAAATGCTATTAGAGATACAATAGCTGGTGATTTAATATCAGGCCTTATAAGGGCAGCTGAGGCCTTCTTAGTAGCTATCTCTATAGCTGTTGGAACTGGTATGGTTATGAGTATTTGGATTTACTTTGGAGGTGGTATATAAGTGGTTTTAATTAAAGAAGTTCTAGCTACCTTCATAGCTACTATAGCTTTTGGAGTATTATTTAATATTCACGGAAAGAATTTATTCTTTGCCGGAATAGGTGGAGCCTTAGGGTGGCTAGTTTATAAAATAGGATTATATTTTGGACTAAGTGTCATATTATCAATGTTCTTTTCAGCAATTGCCTTTAGTGCTTATTCTGAAATATATGCAAGAATTTTAAAAACTCCAGTAACCACAATAGTTGTTTGTGCCTTAATCCCCTTAGTTCCTGGAGGGGGCATGTATAATACTATGTACGAAGCTATAAAGGGAGATGCTATGTCAACTTGGAATCAAGCCATAATGACAATTTCATCTTCAGGTGCATTAGCCTTAGGAGTTTTATTTGTATCTACAATCACTCGTTTAATAAACAATAGAAAAAAACAATATACTCATGGATCATTAAATCCTAAAAACATATTATTATTTAAAAAATTAAAAAACAAAAGCAATATAGATTTTCATACAAAAAAATAGACCACCTTTGTGGTCTATTATTTTACAAAACTATTTAGTGTTTTTATTAATTGTTCTAAACCTGCTAATTCCTCTTTATCCTCTTCTCCTATACCAATACAATTTCTAGCATAGTTTTCTATAAGAAGTACCCCAACTTTGTTTATAGCAGCTCTTATGGCAGATATTTGAGTTAATACATCCCTACAACAAACATCCTTCTCTACCATTCCTTGAATTCCTTTTACTTGCCCCTCTATTTTTCTTAATCTTACAAGTATATCTTTTCTTAAAGCTTCATTATCATTCAAAATTTACACCTCATACCATTATTGTAATCTAATATATAATATTTTTAATTTATATTATTATTTCATATTAATTACTTAATATACCTTAATTCCTAATTGAAAGTCAATAAAAATAGCAATCTATAATTAAGATTTACTTTTTAAATGGTAAAGTAATAAAAACTCTTAACTTATAAAGTATAAGCCTTTTTACTCATTTTCCATATAAATTGACTAAAATTAGCGTGAGTAAAAACCCACGCTAATTAAGTTTACTTTAGTATCTCAATTTAGATTGCTCAAAAATTATTCTGCCGTATCTTCTTTCTTTATTGTTTCAATTCCTAATTCTTTTAATTGTTCTTCATCTACTATATTAGGTGCTTCAGTTAAATAACAGAATGCATTTTGGTTTTTAGGGAATGTTATAACGTCCTTGATATTTTCAGTTCCTGCTAAGAACATTATCATTCTATCTAAACCGAAAGCTAATCCGCCGTGTGGTGGTGGTCCAAATTTAAATGCTTCTAATAAGAATCCAAATCTTTCCCAAGCTGATTCTTGAGTAAATCCTAATACTTCAAACATTTTTTCTTGAAGTTTAGTATCATGTATTCTTATAGATCCTCCACCTAACTCTTCTCCATTTAATACTAAGTCATAAGCCTTAGCTCTAACTCTTCCTGGATCAGTATCTAAGTACTTTATATCCTCATCCATTGGCATTGTAAATGGATGGTGAGCTGCAAAGTATCTTCCTTCTTCTTCATCGTACTCAAGAAGATCAAACTCTGTTATCCATGTGAAGTTAAACTCACTCTTATCTTTGACTAAATCAAATTTTCTTGAAAGCTCTAATCTTAATTCTCCTAAAGCTTTTAAAACTACTGAGTTTTTATCAGCAACTATAAGAATTAAATCTCCTGTTTTAGCTCCCATAGTTTCAATTATTTTGTTTAGCTCTTCTTCACTAAAGAATTTAGCTATTGGTGATTTAACACCTTCTTCTTTTAATTGAATCCATGCTAATCCTTTAGCTTTGAAAGTTTTAACGAACTCTCCTAATCTATCGATGTCTTTTCTTCCCATAGAAGCTCCGCCTTCTAAGCATAAACCTCTAACAGAACCGCTATTAGCTACAGCGTCTGTGAATACTTTAAATCCACATTCTTTAACAACATCACTTAAGTTTGTAATTTTCATTCCAAATCTTAAGTCTGGTTTATCTGAACCGTATTTTTCCATAGCATCTTTAAATGTCATTCTCTTTATTGGAGTTTTTACATCTACTCCTAAAACTTCTTTAAATACATGCTTTATTAAACCTTCATTTAAAGCCATAACGTCGTCTTGCTCAACAAATGACATTTCTAAGTCAACTTGAGTAAACTCTGGTTGTCTATTAGCTCTTAAGTCCTCATCTCTGAAACACTTAACTATTTGGAAGTATCTATCAAAACCTGATACCATTAATAATTGTTTAAATAATTGTGGTGATTGAGGTAATGCATAGAACATTCCTGGATAGTTTCTTGATGGAACAAGATAGTCTCTAGCTCCTTCTGGAGTTGACTTTGTAAGTATTGGTGTCTCCATTTCTAAGAAACCATTTTGATCTAAATAATCTCTTATTGCTTTAGTTGTCTTATGTCTTATTTTGAAGATATTTTGCATATCTGGTCTTCTTAAATCTAAGTATCTATACTTTAATCTAATACTTTCAGCAGCATCTAAATCTTCTTTTATATATATTGGAGGAGTATCTGATTCAGATAAAATCTTTAATTCCTCAGCTTTTAACTCAACCATACCTGTTGGCATGTTTGGATTTACTGATTCTCTCTTAACTATTTCACCTGTTACAGCAATACAATATTCAGGTCTTATTGATTTTGCTTTTTCTAGGATTTCTTCTCCTAAATCATCATTAAATACAACCTGTAAAATTCCTTCTCTATCTCTTAAGTCTATAAATTGAAGACCTCCAAGATTTCTATTTCTTTGAACCCAACCCATTACGGTTACTTTTTGTCCAATATGGCTTTCTCTAGCGTCGCCACACATTATGTTACGCTTTAATCCATTTAAAGCTTCACCCATTTTAATTCTCCTCCTGTCTACTACTTAACTATATTTACTATTTCATTTATATCTAAGCTGATTTCGAATTGTTCTCCATCGCTCATTCTCTTAATTTTAATTTTATTTTCTTCTATTTCAGAGTCACCTATAACAAAAGTATATTTAGCTCCTATTTTATTAGCATATTTCATTTGAGCTTTAACACTCTTTCCTAAGTGATCTATTTCAGCCTTGATACCAGCTTTTCTAAGGTTAAATGCTAATTTCATAGCTTCAAGCTTAGCATTATCTCCCATTGAGCCAATATAAACTTCGCATCTAACAGGTTCAGGAATTTCTATTCCTTCTTCATCTAATATTAAAAGAAGTCTTTCTAAACCTAATCCAAATCCCATAGCTGGAGTTTTAGGACCGTCTACTTCTTCTACTAAATAGTCATATCTTCCTCCACCACAAACTGTTAATCCATCTTTTATAACTTCAAAAACAGTTTTACTATAGTAATCTAATCCTCTTACTATTTGTGGATCTATGTTATACTCTATTCCCATAACATCTAAGTAAGCTTTTAACTTACTAAAGTGATCACTACACTCTTCACAGATGTAATCTAGTATTGAAGGAGCTTCCTTAACTATTTCCTTACATCTCTTTTCTTTACAGTCTATGATTCTCATAGGATTCTTTTCAAATCTTGTTTTACAAGTTTCACAAAGATTATCATAGTTCTCTTTTAAGTATTGTTTTAAAGCTTCATTGAATTTTGCTCTACATTTTGGACATCCTAAACTGTTTATATTTAAGCTTAATCCTTTTATTCCAAAATCCTCTGTTAATGCTCTCATAACTAAAGATAAGATTTCTGCATCAATAGAAGCTTCTTGTGAACCAAAAACTTCTATTCCATATTGATGGAATTCTCTTAATCTTCCTTTTTGCATTTTTTCATATCTAAAGCATGGAGTAAAATAGAACATTTTTGTTGGCTGAGCATCAGCATATAAACTATTTTCAATAAATGCTCTAACAGCTGGAGCTGTCCCCTCTGGTTTAAGAGTTATACTTCTTCCACCTTTGTCTTCAAAAGTATACATTTCCTTTTGAACCACGTCAGTAGTTTCTCCAACTCCTCTTTTGAAAAGTTCAGTTGCCTCAAACATAGGAGTTCTGATCTCTCTAATTCCATATTCAGCTGATATTTTTCTTAACTTTTCTTCTATATAATGCCATTTATAAGCGTCATTAGGTAACATATCCTTTGTACCCTTTTGAGCTTGTATCGCCATAAACAACTCCTCCTACATAATATTAAATTTTTTATTTATATAAAGTATCAAGTAATTCTATCTTACCTTCAACCATTTCCTCTATTCTTTTTACATATTCCTTTACATCTTTAACATTTGCAAATCTTTCTATACGATTTTTATCTTCTTCTAAAAATACTACCTTAGAAACTGCATCTGCTCCTAATGCAATTATAGTCTGCTTATCTTCAATCATTTGAATATTGTAGATACATTCCTTGTTATCTTTTGAATATCCCACATTCTCCATGTTACCAACCATATTTTTTTGTCTATACATATAATATGGATGCATATTTAGTTCTCTACCTAAAACTTTACTCATTTCATACATCTTATTAAGATTTTTTTGCTCTGCAATAGTTATAGTGTTATGTAAAACTAAATTTTCATGAAGTCTTGATGCTCTTTTAATAGACATCCCATGAATAGTTAAACTATCTGGATTAAGATCCTTTATCATTTTACATGTTTTAGAAACTTCTGAAATATCTTCATTTGGAAGACCTATTATAATATCCATATTTATGTTATCAAAGTCTAAGCTTCTTGCCAAATTGAATTTATCCACTACATCCTCTGTTAAATGCCCTCTACCTATTGATTTCAAGGTTTTATCGTTCATACTTTGAGGATTTATAGATATTCTAGATACTTCATATCTCTTCATAGTTTTTAATTTTTCTTCAGTTATAGAATCAGGTCTTCCACATTCAACAGTGAACTCCTTTATTCCTTTATTATTAACGAAACTATCATATATATGTTTCATTAATACTTCAAACTGTTCATTATTTACTGATGTTGGAGTACCTCCACCAAAATAAACAGTTTCTATCTTTAAGCCTTTCTTTGATACATAATCACTTATAGCTGAAATTTCTTTGCTTAAAGCTTCTAAATAAGGCTTAACATCTTTCTTACATCCAGCAATAGGATTTGCTGCAAAGGAACAATAAAGGCATCTTGTAGGACAAAAAGGCATACCAACATATATACTTATGTTTTTTTCCTCTTTATTTACAAAACTTTCTTCTCTTTCTGCAACTTCTATGCAAAGTTTAGCCTTTTCTTCCCTAGCCATATAATTATCTTCAAAATATTTTATTATCTCTTCGTCAGATTTTCCTTCTCTTATTAGAGATAAGGCTATTTTACTTGGTCTTATTCCAACTAATGTTCCCCAAGGATATTCATCCTTAAGAGTTTTAGATAAAAATTTGAATATTCCCTTTTTAAGTTCTGTTTTAAATCCGTATCCTTCTTTGAACTCATAAGAAAAACTATTGTCTCCCTCTGAAATCTTAACCATATTTTCAGATATAAAGACATCGTAGTCTCTCTCTTCATCTTCATTTACAAACTTTAATTCCTTAAAAGTATAGAATATATTAAACATTTGATAAACGTCATATCTATACTTTAAGTCATTAAGATATATTTTAATATACATAAAAATCTCCTGCTAAAAATGGGTTTCTTTGTCTTTCGTGTTTAATAGTTGAACTTGGTCCATGTCCTGGATATACTGCTATGTCATCACCTAATGGAACCAGTTTATCATTTATACTCTTAAGAAGAGTGGCATGATTACCCCCTTCAAAATCACTTCTTCCAATTGATTCTCTAAATAGAGTATCTCCTGTAAAAAGACAATTATCTATTAAGAAGCATAATCCTCCTGGAGTATGTCCTGGTGTTTCTAGACATTTTATTTCATAATTATCTGAGAACTTAAGAGTATCTCCATCTTTTAAATATCCATCTGCCTTTGGAAGTTTTCCAAAAACATCAACATTTCTTTCTATCATATCTTCATCTTTTTTATCTATATAAAAAGGTATTTTATATTTTTCTGAAAGTTTTTGCACAGCTCCCACATGATCAAAATGTCCATGAGTTAATAATATCATTTTTGGTTTTGCATCTAAAGATTCTATTACACTTTCAATTCTTGATGCTTCTTCACCTGGATCTACTATTATACAATCCTTAGTTTCTTCATCTATAACAACATAACAATTAGCTTGATACATTCCTACTGGAATTGTTTTTATTAACATATCAATCCCTCCTAAAAAATGAAGTTTAATTTATATTTTTAACCGAATTTATAGGAGTCTAACTTATTAAGCTAAACTCCTATAAAAAATCTCAATGTTTAACTTTTCTAAAAGCCTATATTTATTATAATGCTTTATACACAAAATAGTAATATTTGTTTAGAAATTCTTTTTGCTATCTAAAATTAAAGTTACAGGCCCATCATTTTCTATGTCAACTACCATATGGGCACCAAAGACTCCAGTTTCAACTTTTATGCCCTCTTCTCTACACATGCTTACAAACTCATCAAAAAGTTTCTTAGCTTCATCCCCTCCAAGAGCATTCATGAAATTTGGTCTTCTTCCCTTTCTACAGTCTCCATAAAGGGTAAATTGTGATATAAGAAGTAGTTCTCCACAAACATCCTTTAAAGATAAATTCATTTTATCTTCTTCATCTTCAAAAACTCTTAAGTTTAAAACCTTATCTTTCATATATTTTAAGTCTTCAATAGTATCCTCTTTACCAATTCCAACTAATACATTAAAGCCTTTATTTATACTTCCAACTATCTCATTATCCACTTTAACAGAGGATTTATTTACTCTTTGAACTACAACTCTCACGGTTATGCCCCCTTTTATTTATTTACTCTATAAACGTCTAATATTCCTTGTAGTCTTCTTATTTTCTTCATTAATTCTTTTAATTGTTCTATATTATCAATTTTTACTTGAATATTTATATTTGCTACTCCATTTTTACCTGATTTAGCATTTAAAGAAAGTAGGCTAAGATTAGAGTCAGTTATAACTAACATAACATCAGATAATAAACACATTCTATCCTCTGCTTTAACTTCAAGTTCAGCCACATATGCAGTTCCCTTTTCAGTTCCCCAACTAACATCTACAACTTTCTCTCTCTGTTTTTCTACTATAGCCTTAAAATTAGAACAGTCCTTTCTATGTACAGAAACTCCTCTTCCCTTAGTTATATATCCAGCTATATCATCTCCAGGTACAGGATTACAACATCTTGCAAATCTAACCATTATATTGTTTAATCCCTTAACAGTTACTCCATAGCTTTGTTTTTTCTTTGTTTGTCTTTCAGTTTTAGCTATTTGTTCTTCAATATTTTTATTTAATTCTTCTTCGCTAACCTGTTTTACAACATTCTCTTTAAGCTTAGATATTACAGTAGATGAAAGTAACTCTCCTTCTCCTACAGCTACATATATTTCTTCAACATTATTTAAATGATATCTCTTTAATAATTTGTCATATAATGGCCCTTTACAAAGATCTGAAAATACTAAGGATTGCTTTTTACATTCCTTTTCAAGCATTTCCTTTCCTCTTTCTAAATTTTCTTCTCTTCTTGCTTTTCTAAGCCATTGTTTTATTTTACTTCTAGCTTGATTACTATTAGCTATATTTAACCAATCTATATTAGGCCCTCTAGATGATGAAGATGTTAATATCTCTACTATTTCCCCAGTTTTAAGCTTGTAATCTAAAGTTACTATCTTTCCGTTAACTTTGGCTCCTACACACTTATTTCCTATATCTGTATGAATCTTATATGCAAAGTCTATAGGAGTTGCTCCCGCTGGTAAATTTATAACTACCCCCTTAGGAGTAAATACAAATATTTCATCTGAGAATAAGTCAAGTTTGAATCCTTCCATAAACTCAGTTGCATCAACAGCTTCCTTTTGCCACTCAAGTATATCTCTAAGCCATGTTAACTTGTTTTCAAAAGTCATATCTTTTGAATCAGTTCCAGTAACACCACTCTTATATTTCCAGTGAGCTGCTATTCCGTACTCAGCCGTTCTATGCATTTCAAAAGTTCTTATTTGAATTTCAAAAGTCTTTCCTTCACTTCCTATTACTGTTGTATGTAAGGATTGATACATATTAGGTTTTGGCATCGCTATGTAATCTTTAAATCTACCTGGTATTGGCTTATAAATCGTGTGTACTATACCTAGTACTGCATAGCAATCTTTAACTGTATTAACTAAAATCCTTATAGCTGTTAAATCAAAGATTTGTTCTATGCTCTTATGTTTATTTACCATTTTTCTATATATACTGTAGAAATGTTTTGGTCTTCCTTCTATGTCGCTATCTATATTAGCTTTATCTAAATTTTCTTTTAGCTCTTCAATTATACGAGAAATAAATTTTTCTCTCTCCACCCTTTTTTCAGCTATCATATTTACTAAGTCATAATATTCTTCTGGGTGAATATATCTTAAACACAAATCTTCTAATTCCCACTTTATTTTAGATATACCTAATCTATGAGCTAAAGGTGCAAATATATCTAAAGTTTCTTGAGCTTTTTTCTTCTGTTTTTCAGGCTTCATATATTTAAGTGTTCTCATATTATGAAGTCTATCTGCTAGTTTTATTATTATAACCCTTATGTCTTTAGCCATTGCTAAAAGCATTTTTCTTACATTGTCAGCTTGTTGTTCTTCTTTGCTTTTATATTTTATCTTACCAAGTTTAGTAACGCCATCAACTAAATTAGCTACTTCAACATTAAAAATATTACTTATATCTTCATAAGTATAATCCGTATCCTCTATGACATCATGAAGAAGTCCTGCAACTATAGTATTTGTGTCCATTCCCATATCAGCTAATATCATAGCCACGCTAATAGGATGGATTATGTATGGCTCTCCTGATTCTCTTTTTTGTTCTTTATGTGCTTCAAAAGCTAAATCATATGCTTTTTTAACTAAATCTATATCAACATTGTTCCCATTAGCTTTTATTTTAGAAATTAGTTCTTCTAACATACTGGATTATTCTCCCCTACTTAAAATTTCTTTTAATATATTATATTATTATATAACAAAAAAATAAAATAAACCAATAATAAAATTAATGGCTGGTCAATAAACCAGCCATTTTAAACTCTATTATAATTTTTTACAAAATTAAAGAATTTTAAACATCATAATCAACTAATGATGTTACTTCGTATCCTTTTAATTTATCTCTTCCTTTTAATTCTGTTAACTCAATAGTAAATGCTAATCCAGCAACTTCTCCACCAGCTTGTTCTACTAATTTAGCAACAGCAGCTATTGTACCACCAGTAGCTAAAAGATCGTCAACTATAGCAACTCTCATACCTGGTTTTATAGCATCTTTGTGTATTTCTAAAGCATCTTTTCCATACTCTAAATCATATTCTACTCTAACTGTATCCCCTGGAAGTTTACCTGGCTTTCTTACTGGAATGAATCCAACACCTAAAGCATATGCTACAGGAACTCCAAATATAAATCCTCTAGCTTCTGGTCCAACTACAACGTCAATATTCTTATCTTTGAAGAATTCTGCCATTTGGTCAACTGAATCTCTTAAGCCTTCTCCATCTGCTATTAAAGTAGTTATGTCTTTAAAACTTATTCCCTTCTTAGGAAAATCTTCTATAACTCTTATTTTATCCTTTAAACTCATTACTTTGCCTCCAAAATCAATAAATATATATAAATTTTAATTACTACCTTATTTTTTCATTATAAATATATTTAGTTATTTGCTCCGCTCTGTCCTTATCATTTGTAGTCAATAACTCCACAATTATCTTCGCGTTATCTTTTTTGCTAATGGCACCTTCTCTTGGAGTTATCTCATTAACTATTTTATTAATACTATCTATATTTATATCACTAATATTAAAGAAACTCTTAATAGCATTCAATCCTATACTATTAGTATATCTTAAATATTGAATGCCTTCCTTTAATATTATTCCATTTTCCCCTTTATTTTTAACGTTCTTTGAAACACTACCTATAAGTATTAAATCTAAATACTTATTTATTCTTTTCATGTTATAATATATAGCAATAGCTTGCATTAACTTAAAAGTTAACCCCGAATTAGTCAAATCCTTATATCTATACGAACACTTTTCTTCACTTGGGTTTATATATGTTGAATCATATATGCATTTTGTGCGTTTATTTTCCATTATTATTAGATCTATATTAAATCTATTACAGAGATTCTCCACCTCTTTATTTTTAAGTCCACAACCTACTGTTATTAAAAGTTCTGCACCTAAAAAAGCAATATCTTCTCTTAAAGTATATTCATCTATATCATAATTTTTCTCTTCATGTTCTGAACTTACACAATATTCAACATCAGCATTTAAATACTTTAGTATAAGCATTAAAGATGATATTGCACATATGGAATCTAAATCACATCCACCATATATAACTATCTTTTCTCTATTGTTAATTGCAGATGCTAGTCTTTCTATTGCTTTATTCATATTTTTAATGTTAAAAGGGCTATACCCAGATATGTAATTAGTGCAATATATGTTTTTCCAAGCCTTCTGCATAATTTAACTCCTCCATAAAATTAAGAAAACAAGTATATTATAATTTAAAATTACCTTTTTGACAAATACTTTTCAAATAAATACGTATTCATTAGTCATTTTTATTACTTTTCTCCTATTTTTCTTAAAAAACAATAAAAATTCTAATTAAAATAAAAAAAATGCTAAAAGTTATAAAACTTTTAGCATTTATATACTATTACTTATTTCTTGCCTTTTTATTTTTTTGTCTGTTAGCTAAAATACACCAAATTGGACTTGCTATAAATATTGAAGAACAAGCTCCTGATGCTATACCAACTATTAATGGGAAAGCAAAATCTCTAACTGTAGGAACAAATATATAAACACAAACTATAGTGATTAAAGTTGTAAGTGTTGTATTTATAGATCTTGACATTGTTTGAGTTATACTCATGTCTGCAATCTCTTCCACAGATTTTCCTCTAAGTTTTTTTCTATTTTCTCTTATTCTATCAAATATAACTATTGTATCATTTATAGAATAACCTACTATTGTAAGTATAGCCGCTATAAATGGAGTATTTATTGTTATTCCAAATACAGCATAAACACTTATAGTTATTAATACATCATGTAATAGAGCTATTATAGCTGCAATACCAAAAGAGAATTCAAATCTTATAACTACGTATATAAGCATACCTATTACGGCTATCACAAGAGCTACTATGGCATTTGTTGTTAAATCTCTTCCTACTGAAGCCCCAATCTCATTTTGTGATACTAAGGCATCATCTTTTAAATCATATTTTTCTTTAAGAGCCTTAAAGATATCATTAACTTGAGAACTATTTAACTCTTTTGCTTTTATTTGAAGTTCAGTACCATTAACTTGATTTGTAACGGCATCCTTTGAATATTCATCTACAATTTTATCAACATCGGTTTTATTAAAATCTGTACCCATGTTTATTACAACCTGAGTACCCCCTCTAAAGTCGATTCCAAAGTTCATACCTTTAGTAAACATAAATCCAAAACCTATAACAATTATAAGAATTGATATAGTAAACCATATTTTCTTCTTCTCTACAATTTTAAGCATTATGTCTACCTCCTTTTATACGACCAAACATTGAAGGCTTATTTAATATTCCCATGTTGAATCCTAAATTCATAAAGAATCTTGTCATTATTATAGCGGTAAACATACTTATTACAATACCTATTAATAATGTTAAAGCAAATCCTTTAACTGGTCCTGATCCAAAGAAGTATAATACTAAACCAGCAATAAGGGTTGTTATATTAGAATCCATTATTGATCTTAAAGCATTGCTAAAACCTATTTTCATAGCTGATGTTATACTTCTACCATTTCCAAGTTCTTCTTTGATTCTTTCAAATATAAGTACGTTAGCATCTACTGCCATACCTACTGTTAATAAGAAAGCTGCTATACCTGGTAAAGTAAGAGTTACTCCTACTAATGCAAATATATAAAGCACTAATAATATATAAACACTTAGTGACATACATGCAATGAATCCTGGAACTCTATAGTATAGTATCATAAATAAGAATATTATAGCTACACCTATTGCTCCTGCTTTCAGAGCATTTGGAAGAGCATTTGCACCTAATTGAGCACCTACAGTCTCAACTGAAACTGCCTTAACTGGAACTGGTAATGCACCAGCATTTATTATTCCAGATACCTTTTCAGCTTCTTCCATTGATCTATTTCCTGAAATAATAGCTTCACCATTAGAAATTATGTCATTTACTACTGGATCTGTTAATGTTTCATTATCCATTTTTATAGCTATTTTTTGGCCTTTATATTTTTTTGTTGCCTCAGCAAACTTTTGCTTACCTTCTTCGTTAAGCTCTAATTTTATAACTGGCTTACCTGTTTGAGGGTCTATATATACACTTGACTTTTCAACATCTTTACCTGTTAAAATAACATCATCCTCAGGCCCTACAAATGTTAACTCCCCTGTTTTTTGAAGAGAATCCACTATAGTTTTTGAATCGTATTGTCCTGGAATATCAATTCTTATTCTATTATTTCCCTCTGTTGTTACTACAGTTTCTGAAACTCCAACCTTATTAACCCTTAAAGATAGAAGTTCCTTTGTTGTGTTTAATTGATCTACTGTTACGTCATTACTTTGGATTTCCATAAGAACAGAAACTCCACCTTGTAAATCCAATCCTTTAGTTATAACCTCATTAAACGTTTTAAATTGATAGTCCCCTAATGTAAATCCTTTGAACCCTGCTAGAGCTAAAAAACTTATCACTGCTATGGAGATAAAAAATAATATGAAGCTACCTAATTTTGATTTCATGGTTATCCCCCTCTGTAAAATTTTCTCTGATAAACTAAATTATATTAATATGTTGCCATATAGTCAATATATGGCAACAATTATTAATATTATATTTTTATTCAGCGTCCATAGTCTTTGACTTTAATGCAATAGCACACTCAATTCTTTTCTTTTGCATTTCACATCCAACTTCATAAGGAACATGAATATCGCCATTAAAGTTAAAGTTATTAGCTTGACATCCACCACTACAGTAGAATCTAGCCCAACATTCTTTACATTTTGGTTTATTATATATGTGAGCTTGTTTAAATTCTGTTGAAAGATCTTTTCTGATTTCTCCATCATAGATATTTCCTAGTAAGAAATCAGTATTTCCAACGAATTGGTGACATGGATATATTTCTCCATCTGGAGTTACAGCAATATACTCATGACCTGCTCCACATCCTGCTATTCTCTTATAAACACAAGGACCACCATTTAAATCAATGTTAAAGTGATAGAATTTGAATATGTTATCTCCCTCTTCTAATCTTCTCACCATTTCATTGTATAATTTATCATACTCTCCAAAGATAGTCGGTAAATCTTCTCTTCTTAAAGATAATTCATGTTCATCTGGAAGAACAACTGGCTCTATTGAAATCTCAGTAAATCCTTCATTAGCAAGAGCCATTACATCTTGGAAGAAGTCAGTATTATTTCTTGTAAATGTTCCTCTAGCATAATATTGTTTACTTGGATCTCTCTTTTCAACCATTTTCTTTATGTTTGGAAGTATTCTATCATAACTTCCTGAACCATCAACTCTTATTCTAACAGCATCGTTAACTTCTTTTCTTCCATCTATTGAAAGAATTATATTTCCGATGTTTTTATCTATATAATCGATTCTTTCATCATTTAAAAGAGTTGCATTAGTAGTCATAGTAAATCTTACATTTTTGCCTACTTCTTGTCCTCTTTTCTTACCATAATCTATTATTTCTTTTATAGTATCAAATACCATTAGTGGTTCCCCACCAAATAAATCAACTTCTATATTCTTTATTCCACCTGAATTTGCTAATACAAAATCAATAGCTTTTTTACCAACTTCAGCACTCATTGGTTTTCTACATCCTTTGTATTCTCCCTCATCAGCGAAACAATATTTACATCTTAAATTACAGTCATGTACAACATTTAAGCATAGAGCTTTTATGTATGAAGGTGCCTTATCACTTTCTTTAGCAACCTCTTCATATAAATCTCCTGAGTATAAAGCGTCTTCTTCTACTAATTGAAGTAAATCTTCATAAGCCTCTTCAATTTCCTCAACTGGATATTTATCTTTTAACTTTTCAATTAAAGATTCCTTACTACTTAATTTGTTATCATTATCTATCATATTGTAAATAAGGTCATCAACAATATGAACACTTCCTGAGTTTACGTCTACTACGTAATACTCTCCACCTTGCATAAATTTATGAATTAATGCCACAATATTTCCTCCTAACTAAGAACTATGGCAGCAACTTTAAAAGTTACTGCCACTTAAGAATTTTTATAATTAATTTTCACAAGCTAAGTTTGCTACTGTAGCTGATGTTTTACAAGCTGATTGGCATGAGTTAGCACACTCTCTGCAATCTGCTGGTTTACATAAGCTCTTTTTTAAGCTTGACTTGTTTACTGTTTTTATACGCTTCATTTACTCTTCCTCCAATCAAAACTATCTTTAATATTATACCATGTTAAGGTTTAATTTTAAAGTTCTTTTTAAAAAGCTAATTTGATTTACCACCCTTATTCTTTCACATTATACTGTAAAATTCAATACCTAAAATGAAAAAATAGTTATTTTAATGCATAAAATACATTAAAACAACTATTTCTTTAAATTATACTAATCAATCTTTGAACTTATGCCTTGTTTTGAAAACTCGATCTTTGTTCTATCTTGAGTAGTCTCTATTATAACGCTATCATCTTTTAATTTTACTATTCTACCTATGATTCCGCCTCTAGTTATGATCTTATCATTTACTTTTAGCTCATCTATCATAGCATCATATTTTTTCTTTCTTTTCTTTTCTGGTAAGATAAGTAAGAAATAAAATACACCAAACATTAAAATAAAAGGTAATACCATTGTTGCTATTTGTTGAAAATTCATACTAGCCACTCCCTTCTTATTATGTAAATTTTATATTATTAAGCTCTTCCATTCCATTCTTCTAACTTTTTAGCTTTGAATTCTGCAAAGTATCCGCCATCTATAGCATCTCTTATATCCTCCATAAGCTTATTATAGAAGTATAGATTGTGAAGAACACATAATCTCATAGCTAACATTTCTTTAGCCTTAAATAAGTGTCTTATATATGCTCTTGTGTAATTTTTACATGCAGGACATTGACATCCTTCATCTATTGGTCTAGCATCTAATTCAAACTTAGCATTCATTAAGTTTATTTTACCTTCCTTAGTGAAAACATGACCATGTCTTCCATTTCTAGCAGGTAAAACACAATCAAAGAAGTCTACTCCTCTTTCTACTGCCTCTAATATATTTGATGGAAGACCAACCCCCATTAAATATATTGGTTTATCCTCTGGTAAGTGAGGAACTACAGCATCTATAACTCTATACATTTCTTCATGAGTTTCTCCAACTGCTAATCCTCCAATAGCATATCCATCTAAATCCATTTCTCTTATAGTTTTAGCATGTTCTATTCTTATATCTTCATAAACTCCACCTTGGTTAATACCAAAAAGCATTTGCTCTTTATTAACAGTGTCATCTAATGAATTTAATCTATCCATTTCCTTTTTACATCTTTCAAGCCATCTTGTTGTTCTTGCAACTGACTTTTCTACATATTCTCTAGTTGATGGATTTGGAATACATTCATCAAAAGCCATAGCTATTGTTGAACCTAAATTACTTTGTATTTGCATACTTTCTTCTGGTCCCATGAATATTTTTCTACCATCTATGTGTGAGTTAAAATAAACTCCCTCTTCTTTTATCTTTCTCATTCCTGCTAATGAGAAAACTTGGAATCCACCTGAATCTGTTAAGATTGGTCTATCCCAATTCATAAAGTTATGTAAGCCTCCCATTTGCTTTACAATCTTATCTCCTGGTCTTAAATGTAAATGGTATGTATTAGAAAGCTCTACTTGACATCCTATTTCTTTTAAATCCATTGAAGAAACAGCACCTTTTATAGCTGCTAAAGTTCCTACATTCATAAAAACAGGAGTTTGAATTGTACCGTGAGGAGTTACAAACTCACCCCTTCTAGCTTTTCCGTCTTTTTTTAAAAGAGTATATCTTTTTTTAGTCATGAAAAAAGTCCTTCCTTTGCTTTTTATTTTATAAACATTGAATCTCCAAATGAGAAGAATCTGTATTTTTCTTTTACTGCAGTGTTATAAGCATTCATTATGTTATCTTGACCAGCTAAAGCTGAAACAAGCATTATTAAAGTTGATTCAGGTAAATGGAAGTTTGTAATTAAATTATCAACTATTTTAAACTTATATCCTGGATATATGAATATATCTGTCCATCCACTTTGTTCTCTAACTCTTCCATTTTCATCTCCAATAGTTTCTAAAGTTCTTGAAGATGTTGTTCCTACAGCAATTACTCTCTTTCCAGCTTCCTTAGTTTTATTTATAAGTTCTGCATTTTCTTTATCTAAATGATAATATTCTGAATGCATAACATGATTATTTACATCATCAACCTTTACTGGTCTAAATGTACCAAGTCCTACATGTAAAGTTAAATATGCTATATTAACACCTTTATCTTTAATTTCTTTTAATAATTCCTCAGTAAAATGTAATCCAGCTGTTGGTGCTGCTGCTGATCCCTTTTCTTTAGAATAAACTGTTTGATATCTTTCTTTGTCTTCTAATTTTTCATGTATATAAGGTGGAAGTGGCATTTGTCCTAATTCATCTAAAACTTGTTCAAATATACCATCATACTTAAACTCTATTATTCTATTTCCTTCTTCACCAATTTCTCTAACTATGGCTTTAAGTTTACCTTCTCCAAAAGTGAAAACTGTACCTACTTTAGCCTTTCTTCCTGGCTTAGCTAAACACTCCCACTTATCTCCTTCTATTCTCTTTAAAAGAAGAAATTCTATTTTACCACCAGTTTCTTCTTTTTCTCCTATAAGTCTAGCAGGTAATACTCTAGTATTATTTAAAACTAAAGTATCTCCTTCATTTAAATACTCTAATATATCATGGAATTTTCTATGTTCAATCTCTCCAGTTTTTTTATCTAAAACCATTAATCTTGAAGAATCTCTCTTTTCAAGTGGATATTGAGCTATAAGTTCCTCTGGTAGCTCAAAATAAAAATCACTTACTTTCATTTTAATTACACCTTCTCTATTTTATTTTTCAAATAACGTACACTGTTTAGAATCTATCTTAGATTCATTAAATCTAACTCTTCCTAAGTGTTTATATGCTTTATCTGTTGCCATTCTTCCCCTTGGAGTTCTAACTATAAACCCTTTTTGTAGAAGATATGGCTCATAAACATCTTCTATAGTATCTAATTCCTCTCCAACGAAGTAAGCTAAGGTTTCTATCCCTACTGGTCCTCCATTGAAGTTATCTATTATGGCTTCTAGAATTTTATTATCAATTCTATCAAAGCCTTCTCCATCAACTTCTAAAATCTCTAAGGATTTTTTTGCAGCCTCTTCTGTAATTTCATTATCATATAAAACTTCTGCAAAATCTCTTACTCTCTTTAAAAGTCTATTTGCTATTCTAGGAGTACCCCTTGACCTTTTAGCAATTTCAAAGGCCCCTTCTTCAGTTATATGGCATCCTAAAATTTCAGCACTTCTAATTATTATTTCCTTTAATTGCTCATCAGTATAATATTCCATAGAACATAAAACCCCAAATCTATCTCTTAAAGGTGAACTAAGCATACCAATTCTAGTTGTGGCACCTATTAGAGTAAATTTAGGTAAATCGAGTCTTATGGATTTACTAGCAGCCCCTTTACCAATAATTATATCTAAAACATAATCCTCCATGGCAGGATATAGTATTTCCTCTACACTTCTATTTAATCTATGTATCTCATCAATAAATAAAACATCATTAGTGTTTAAGGTTGTTAATATTGCCGCTAAGTCTCCTGCTCTTTCAATAGCAGGCCCTGATGTTATTTTAAGATTTCCACCCATTTCATTTGCTATTATATTAGCTAATGTTGTCTTTCCAAGACCTGGTGGCCCATATAAAATTACATGGTCTAAGGCTTCCTCTCTTCTTTGAGCAGCTTTTATGAATATGTTTAGTCTTTCTTTAACTTTGTCTTGCCCTATATATTCATTTATTTTCTCTGGTCTCAAACTGTATTCGTTAGTTGAATCTATTCCAATCTCATTAGAGGTAACTAATCTTTCACTCATTTAATTACACCTCCTAACGCATTAAAAGTTTTAAAGACTCCTTTATCATATTTTCTATAGATAATGTCTTATCAACTTTTTCTAAAGCTTTTTGAGCTTCCTTCTCTGTATATCCTAATGCCATTAAGGCACTTAATGTTTCATTTATATTGAAACTATAATCAGAATTATCATTAATTCCTTCTATTAATTGTCCCTCTTCAGAAGTAAGTTCATCTGGTTTTAACTTATCCTTAAGCTCTAGAATAATTCTTTGAGCCGTTTTCTTTCCTATTCCAGGTGCCCTTGTTATATGCTTTTCATCTCCCATCATTATTGCGTACTTTAAATTATTAACAGTACTAATTGATAGAAGTGATAAAGCCGCTTTTGCTCCTACCCCATTTATGGATAATAAAAGCTTAAACATTTCTAATTCTTCTCTTGTTGTAAATCCATATAGACCTATGAAATCTTCTCTAACGATCTGCTCTAGATATAGAAGAACTTCATCTCCCACTTTTGGCATATTAGACATTGTATTTCCAGATGTGAAAATTTTATATCCTATATTATTTAATTCTATTACAACATAATCCTTACTTATCCCTTGAAATTGGCCTCTTATATATTCGTACATATTTAATGCTCCTATGTATAATAAGTTCTTTAAATCTATATAATACTTTAACATGAAGAGGGAATATTATCAATGAATTACACAAAATTTACTATTCATTAAAAACACTCTAAACTCTCTATTTTCCTAGGTCATACTTTCATTTAAGTAATAAAAAAAGCCACATCTTACTAAGACATAGCTATTGATTATATATATTTTTTCAAATGATAAATCTACTTACATTTTTAACTTATATAATTTGTTATATTTTCTTCACATTCTTCTCTTGTATCATATTTCTTTTCAAAATTACTTATTTTACTTCTATCAACCTCTGGCAAATCTTCTATCTTCTTTGTACTAACATCCTCTGGCTTTTCAATAAATGGTCTTCCATCTTCACCAGACTTAAATATTGCTATGTATCCATCTTTTTCGCCTATATAATATTTACCAGCTTCTAATATTCCCATATCATTTAAGAAAATTATTTCTCCTGAAGTTGATGAAACTAATTCATACCCATCTTTTTCTACAGCAGAAATTAACTCATCCATATTTTCTCCCTTGATTTCATCATTTTTAACCATTTCTCCAATAGTAGTTTTATAATCAACTACAACATGGTCATCTAAAGTTCTTCTTGTAAATATTACATCCATATTCTCAGCTAAAACAAGTTCACCTTTTTTCTCTGTAACCTTCATATTAGTTTGTTGAATTTTTCTACTATTATAAAAGTAAGTTATCATATAACTGCTTGCAAATATAAATATGCCTAAAAGAATAAATATTAAGTTTTTGATTTTATCATTATTTTTTATATTATTAAAATTCATATCATCACCTCATTGGTGATTATTAACATATTTTCTCTTTTTATACACACATTTTATGTTTTTTTATTTTTAAACACTTTTAATATTAATATTCTATCTAAATCTCCCTAGATTTTTTAATAATCTTCCTATAGTAATTAAATTCTTACTATCTTATCTAAAGTAAAAATCAAATAAAAATATTCATGGTTAAACTAAAAAAATCTCTATTTTTATATCTAAGATCAAAATTAGATTAAAGTATATCATAAAATAAAAAGGGAGTGATTAAAATTCACTCCCAAAATAATTAATTACTATGCAGCATTATTCTTTTTCTTTCTTAATACAGCTAGTCCACCAATTGTTAATACTGTACCCATAGCAGCTACTACTCCAGTTCCAAATGGCATACCTGTGTTAGGTAAGTTTTCACCATTATCAGGATTTTCTGGATTTTGTGGTGTTTCTTGGTTACCTGGATTTTCTGGATTTTCAGGTTTTTCTGAATCAACAGTTGTATCTTCACCAGCTTCTAATAAAGTAGCTAAATCAGTTATAGGATCTATTCCATTTTCTTTCCAATAATTTGCCATTTCATCTCTTATAACTAAGTTTGTATCCACTACATTTTTAGCAGCTGAGAAATCATAAGAATCTCCACCTACAGCCATGAAATCATTAGTAACTACTGTATAATACTTGTCATTTTCTAATTTAGTTCCATCAGCTAATCTAACTGAAGTTATTTTTTCTCCTCTTTCAGCCCCTGGAGTGTACCAAAGTTTAACACCAGCATGTTGTCCCCATCCAAAGTTATCTGGTTCTATTCCATGCTCTAAAACTTTTATTATATCTGAACCTTTCATTTCCATTGTAACTAAAGTATTATCAAATGGAAGTATTGTGTACATATCTCCAACAGTAACTGTTCCAGCCATTAATGGGGCTCTTACTCCTCCACCATTAGTTATTGCTATATCAGCATCAACTATTCTTCTCATAGTTTCAGCTACAGTAGCCCCCATAGGACTTACTCCAGTATCTCTATCATGTGGTAAATCTACTGATAAATCAGCAACTTTTTCATTCATTATAGGAGCTAAATCAGCTTCAAATTTTGCTAATATATCTTCCATATTCTTATCAACTGGAAGAGTATCTTTTCTCTTAGAAATATCGTCAAGTTTAGTTGTAACTACTAATTCATCTTTATAGTCAAATTTTAAGTTAACATATCCTAAATTTCTACCATTTTTATACGCTTGTATAACTGGTACTCCATTAACTTTTCCTTCAACTTTTTGGTGACTATGAGCTGATATTATAGCATCAACTCCTGGTACTTCAGCAACTTCAACAATCTCACCAGTTATTTCTCCAGTCTCTCTATTTTGTTCACTTCCTAAATGACTTAAAACAACAACGGCATCTACATTTTCTTTATTTTCTAAATAATTTACCCAAGTCTTAGTTGCTTCTACAGGATCTTTAAATTCTAAATGAGCAACGTTATCTGGTTTTGTCTTGTATGCAGTTTCAGGAGTAGCAAGTCCTATAAATCCAACTTTCTTTCCTTCTCTTTCAACAACGCCATAAGGCTTAGCCCATTCAACTGGTTCTCCAGTTTCTTTTTCATATATATTTGATGCTAAGAAATCAAATTCTCCAGCTTTAGCCCAATCTGGTATATATTCATATCCCCAGTCAAACTCATGGTTACCAACTGCTGAAAATTCTAAGCCCATTTCCTTAAGCATAGCAGTAACTGGCTCACCTTTTAAAAGATTTGACATAGCACTTCCTTGATATATATCTCCACCTGTAACAACTACAGTATTTGGATTTTCTTCTTTTACTCTCTTTATTTCTCCAACTAACTTAGCTGCTCCAACATCACTCTTAGATTCTGCTAAAGATCCATGGAAATCGTTGAAAGTAACTATTGGTATTTCAACTTCCTTAGTTCCTAAAGCTTCTAAAACATCATTCCAAGTTACAGCTTTTACATTTGGAGTTCTTCCATCTTCTGATACAGGTATTTTTATTTTACCTTCATTTACAAGTTTAACAGCTAATTCTCTTTGTTCTGAATCCCAATCATTACCTGTTATCTTCCAGTTATTATCAACGTTTTTAGTAATTTTTCCACCTTTTACATTTTGAATATAATCAACTATTAAATCTCTCATATCTGATATTTGATCATTATTTGTATCATATATTTTCTCATGCTCACCTTGGTCCATTATTCCAGCAGCTAATCCAGAATTATATCTATAATCATTTACTGTTAAGTAAACTACATCTGAGTCTTCAACTGGCTTACCATCTTTTTCAAACTTTAAGTTTTCAATTCTTTGACCTGGCTCTTTAGATATATTTATTTCATAACTTATTCCATCAAACATATCATATAAATACATTCTAACATCTTCATTAAAAGATACTGTTAAATCCCCATCTTTATAAGTATTATAATACTCAGCATTTTTTTCCATATACTTTTTAAGTTGCTTTCCATTTGTTTTTATAGTATATAATTTATTATCATATCTATAAATATTTGAAATATCTGCTTTGCTTATATTTCCTTCATATAAGTTTGATGAAGCACTAAATAAAGCTGCTCCAGAAACCATATAAACCTCATCTGGATTTATATTCTTTGATTCTAAATGCTTTCTACTATTATATAATTGAACTTCATTTATAAAGTCAGTTATACCTTGATCTTCAACTAATGATTGTGGAATTTCTTTTATTTCATTTTTATCAGCAAGATTTCCTCCAACCATTTCGCCAACAGGTGCTGTTGCATCAGCAATTGCTGTGTTATGAAAATCAGCAAGTAAATCATTTATTTTTTGATCCTCTGCTACACCCTTTGTGCTTAATAATTTAGACTTTTTATCTACAACTTCTACTTTTTCTCCATTTTTTCTAACAGTTAATTCTATTTTAGAAACCATTTGACCATTACTTGTAGGTTGGCTTATAACTGCATTGTTTATTTTTTCTTCTGGTACATTAGTATGACTATGTCCTGCAACTATGGCAGATACCTCTGGGTTCATTTCAGCTATGGCTCTAGCACTATCTCCATTACCATATTCACTTTCTAATCCCACATGTGAAACTACTGCATAAACATCAGCGCCACCCTCAGGTCTATTTTCTATTTCATCTATTACAAATCCAACTTCTTCTGCAGGATTTTTAGCCTCATATCCTTTTAGATTTTCTGAATCCCATTTCATTATATGAGGACTTACAACTCCAATTAAAGCAACTTCAACGCCTTCTATTTCCCTAGTTGTATATCCTTCATAAACTCTCTTACCATCTTTATAAAGATTTGCACATAATACATCTAAATTATCATTAGCTTGACTTACAACATCATTAAGGTTGTCCATTCCATAGTTAAATTCATGATTTCCTAAAGAGAAAACATCATACCCTATAGCATTCATTCCCATAACCATAGGATTAGGACCATTTTTAAATAAGTGATTGAAATTTCCTTGTATAGTATCTCCATTATCAACCACTATTGTATTAGGATTTTCATTTCTAGCTTCATTAACTAATGTGGATATTTGATTTAATCCACCATCAGATTTTTGATTACGAGCATACTCATAATTCATAAATCTACCATGAAGATCTGATGTACCTAAAATTTGAATAGTTACATCTCCTTCTTTTTCTAAACTAGCTTCTTCTCCTTTTTTCTCTAGGTTTTCTGGTGCTAAATTTTCAGTAGCCTTTACAGTAGTTAACGGTGTTGCAATTCCAAAGATCATTGAAGTAGCAACAGCTAATGCTGTAAATTTCTTATCCCTTACTTTTTTAAGCATATTTTTCCCCCTCATTTAGTTTACTATTGTTATAAAAGTAAATTTTATACATATGTATTGTACATTATTTGGCGAATATTTTTCAATCTTTTATTGTTAAATATTCGTTAACTTTAATTAACTTTTTTATTTTTTTTAATTCCTAGTAAATTCTATGCTTAAATAAATTTAAATTTAATAATCAATTAATCTTCTTAAATAATAAAAGCAGTAAAGAAAATTTCTTTACTGCTTTTTTAGTCATTTTAAATTAAGCTGCATCATTATGTTTCTTTTTTAGAATTATGCTACCGCCTATAGTAGCTAAAACTCCCATTGCTGCAAAAACTTCAGCTCCAAAAGGATTTCCTGTGTTAGGTAATTTAATTAAATCATCCTTTTTATTTTCTTCATTATTTGAATTATTATCTGGATTAGATATTTCAGGCTTATCTGTATTAATATCATCTATAGTTGGATCCATTGGCTTATTTGTATCTATAGATGGTTTTTCTTGTTCAACTGGTTTGTTTGAATCTACAGATGGATTTTCTGGTTCTACTGGTTTAACAGCTTCTCCCTTATCTTCTCCAGGTTCAATAAGAGTTGCTAAGTTAGTTATAGGATTTATACCATGATTTTTCCAATAATCACTTATGCCTTCTCTTAAAACTTTGTTAGTGTCTTTAATATTCCTAGCTGCTGAGAAATCATATCCATCTCCACCAGCTGCCATAAAATCATTAGTCGCTAATTTATAATATTTATTTGGATCTAGCTTACTTCCATCTAATAATCTTACAGAAGTTATTCTATTTCCAGGTTCAGCATCTGGATTATACCAGAACTTAAGACCAGCATGTTGGCCCCATCCAAAATCTTTAGGAGCAATTCCATGTTCTAATACTTTAATAATATCTGAACCTTTCATATCCATTGTTACTATAGTATTATCAAAAGGAAGTATAGTGTACATATCTCCTACTGTTATTACCCCTTTCTTTAATGGAGCTCTTACTCCACCACCATTGTTTATAGCTATATCTGCATCTACTATTTTTCTCATAGTTTCTGTAACAGTTGCTCCCATTGGGCTTACCCCTGCATCTCTATTGTGTGGAAGATCCTCACTTAAATCAGCCACCTTAACATCTAAGATAGGTGATAATTCTTTTTCATATTTTCCTAATGTTTCTTCCATTTCTTTATCTACAGGTAAATCTTTAATATTTTTAGAAATATCCATACGTTGAGCTTCAACAGATAATTTTCCATCTTTATCAAATTTTAAATCTATAAGACCAATAGCACGTCCATTTTTATAAGCTTGTACTATTGGAACTCCGTTAACAATTCCTTTAACAGGCATATGACTATGAGCTGATACAATTGCATCTAAGCCTGGAACCTTTGTAAGATTAACTACTTCACCTGTTATTTCTCCAGTTTTTCTATCTTGTTGACTTCCAATGTGTGTTAAAGCAATTACTGCATTAACTTTTTCAACTTCTCTTAAATGTTTAACCCATTTTTCTGCTTCAGTGTTAGGATCTCTAAATTCTAAATCTTTTACATTATCAGGATTTGTTTTATATGCTGTTTCAGGTGTTGCAAGGCCTATAAATCCTATTTTCTTACCACCTTTTTCAACAACTCCATAAGGTTTAGCCCATTTTACAGGTTCTCCTGTAGCTTTTTCATATATATTAGAAGCTAAGAATTCAAATCCACCATCTTTAGCCCATCCTGGAATTAAATCATAACCCCAGTCAAATTCATGATTTCCTACAGATGAAAATTGAACACCTAAAGCTTTATTCATATCACTAACTGGCTTTCCTTTTAAAAGGTTAGATAATGCACTTCCTTGATACATATCTCCACCACTTACTACTATTGTGTTAGGATTTTTTTCTTTTACTTTCTTTAATTCCCCAACAAATTTAGCAGCTCCAGGATTTCCTCCTGATTCTTTTAAAGAACCATGAAAATCATTGAATGTTAAAATAGGAATCTCAACTTCTTTCTTTTCTTCTGGTAAAGCCTCTGCAAATTTTGATACTTCATCCCAAGTAACAGATTTAACATTTGGAGTTCTTCCATTTGATGAAGTTGGTAGCTTTATTTTTCCTTCATTAATAAGTTTAACTGCTAAAGCTCTTTGTTCCGGATTCCAATTGTTACCTGTTATTTTCCAGTTTCCATCTACATTTCTATTTATTACTCCATGTTTAACATTAATTATATAATCACTTATTAAATCTCTTATTGCTGATATATCATCATTTACTGTATCATATATTTTTTCATGTTCACCTGAATCCATTATTCCTGCAGCTAACCCTGAATTATATCTATAATCATTTACTGATAAATACACTACATCTGAATCCTCAACAGGTTTACCATCTTTAGAGAATTTTAAGTTTTCTATTCTTTCACCTGGATCTTTAGCTATATTTATTTCATAATTAACGCCTTCAAACATATCATACTTATACATTCTTACATTTTCATCAAAAGATATAGTTAAATCTCCATCTTTATATTTATTAAAGAACTTAGAGTTTTCTTCCATGTATTTCTTTAATTGTTTTCCATTAGTTTTTATAACATATAATTTATTATCAAATTTATATATATTTGAAACATCAGCCTTGCTTATAGGACCTTCTTTAAGATTAGCCTTAGGACTAAATAAAGCTGCTGATGAAACCATGTACACATTATTTGGATCTATTCCTTTAGTTTGTAAAAACTTTTTACTATTATATAATTGTACTTCATTTATAAAATCAGTAACTCCTTGGTCTTCAACTATTGATTGTGGAATACCTTTTACTTCATCAGGTTTTGCTAAATCTCCACCTTTTAATTCTCCAATCTTAGCTGTTGCATCATTTATAGCAGCTTCATGGAAAGGCTTAAGTTTCTCAGTTAATTCTGGATCTCCTTGTACCCCTTTAAGACTTATAAGATCTGCATTCTTATCAAGAACTTTTGTTCCACTTTCATCTTTTTCAACAGTTAAATTAAATTTAGAAACATATTTTGCTCTACTTGCTGGTTCACTAATTATAGCGTTTCCTCTTAATTCTGATTTAACTGTGTCATGACTATGTCCAGCAACTACTACACTTACTTCTGGATTTGCTTCAGCTATTCCAGCAGCACTATCTCCATCACCATATTCTCCATTTAAGCTTGCATGAGAAGTTACTACATAGACATCAGCGCCTCCATTTGCCTTTATTTCTCCTATTATTTTCTTTACTTCTTCTGTTGGATTCTTAGCTTCATAACCTTTTAGGTTTTGAGAATCCCATTGCATTATATGTGGAGTAACTACTCCTATTATTGCAACCTTTATTCCATCTACATCTTTAATTGTATAAGGATTAAAAACTCTCTCTCCATTTCTGTAAAGGTTTCCACATAAGACATGAAGATTTGGGTTTGCTTGACCAATAATATTATGAAGTTTGTCCATTCCAAAATTAAATTCATGATTTCCTAATGAAAAAACATCATATCCTATTGTGTTCATAGCAAGTATCATAGGATTTTCTTTATTCATAAATAGGTGATTGTAATTTCCTTGAATAGTATCACCATTATCTAGCACTAGAGTATTAGGATTTTCCTTTTTAGCTTCTTTAACCACAGTAGCTATTTGATTTAATCCACCAACAGATTCCTCTCCCTGTGCATAATCATAATCCATAAACTTACCATGCAAATCAGAAGTGGCAAGTATTTGGATATTGACAGTTTTTTTATCTGTCTTTTCTGTTACATTTGAATTTTTTGTTTCAGAAATTTCAGCAGCTTTAACTGGTATTGGTAGTATAAAGCTAAAGACCATTGCTAATACAACCATTAAAGCAGTAATTTTTTTGTTACTAAACTTCTTTAACATAAATTATCCCCCTTGAATTTTATTTGTTATAAAAGTTAATTTTATACATACTAATTGTAACATATATTAATATTTTTTCAATAATTTGTTATAAAAATTCAAAAAAAGTATATAACTAATAAAATAGGATTTGTTATGATGGAGTTTAAAAATTCTTTCATAACAAATCCTATTTTCTTTAAAATTAATCTAAATATTATTTCACATTATATTAAATAAAGGTTGTAAGATTTCTTAAATTTATTTAACTAATATAAATATTCATTTCTTAAAAACTCTATTTTTTCCTTAGTTAATCCGTATTCTTTAAAAAAATATGTTTCATAGCTACCATAAGTATCTTTTATCTTATTTAAACTAAGTTCTATAAATTTCTTTTTTACTCCTAAAATCCCCTCTATTAATTCCTTTATGGTTTCATTTGATACATGCTTTTCATAAATTTGAAGTATTCTATGATTCTCCCCTTTTCTATATTCATTACTTAACATATAATCCTCTATTACCTTTTGCTCTGGCACACCTAAAAGCAATAATATTAAGGCTGATCCTAAACCTGTTCTATCTTTTCCTGAGGTACAATGCTGTAATACAGCTAAGTTTTTAGGATTTTCTATTATATTTATAAGTTCCTTAAAAGCTAAATTATTTAATGGCATCTCACTATATCCATCCATAAGTATCTTTTCAGGAAGTTCTTGATTGCTATCCTTTGATAAAATTCCTTTTAAATAGGATTCCATATTTAGATTTTGATTATCTAAATTTCTCATTGCAGATATATTTATATTTTTTGTTCCCTCAACATTTCTATCTGGGCTTAATTTAACTTCTTCTAAGGATCTATAGTCAAAAATATATTTAATTCCTAGGGTTTTAAAATATTCTAAATCTTCTCCTTTTAATTTATTTAAAGCTTCTGAGCGATAGAATAATCCCCATTTAACCTTTCTTCCATCTTTTGTTTCATATCCACCTAAATCTCTAAAATTGCAAAATCTTTTAAGTGGTACAAGTCTCTCTGCTAAAATCAACTCTTCATTTTCACATTTTATAAAATAAAAAGTTCTATTCTTAGGCTCTGGATCCTTAAATTCAAATTCATTTTCTTTTTCTATATGTTTAATAAACTTTAATTCTCCATTAAGTTTCTCAGAGTAATATAAAATTCCAGTAACTTCTTTATTTAATGTTATTTTTAACAATTCTCCAGAGATTCTTATTAAATTTCCATTTAAGCTTCTCATAAAACATCATCTCCTAATATAACCCAAATCCTTTTTTTAATTATACTACTTATTTTTATAAATTGTTAACTTTTATTAAACCTTATATATATTTTCTCTTTATCATAAACTTATTAAATCTCTTAAGTTTAAAGAAATTTTTTCAAAGAATTAATGTTTTTCCATATTATGTATGATAAGATATTATTATAAGATGTAAACCTTATTATTTATATATTTTTAGATATAATAAGATTTATTTTTCTATAGTAATAAACAATTTAAACTTTTTATTATATTTAAATCTATTTTATTTATGCTTAAGGAGGTCCCATGGAATTATTATTTATATTGCTTTTTTTAATAATGCTTATGACTGCATTTTCAACCTCACTAAGAGAAACTAAGAAATAACTATATTAAAATTTATTTTTTATTTCATTAAAAATAAAATAAAAAAGATGAGCTGATTTAACAGCTCATCTTATATATTATTCTATCTTGAAGCATACATCTCTTTTTCATTATTTATAAATACTTCAGCTATAACTCCATATGTTTTAGCCCACGCATTGATAATATCTTCAGTTGCACCATCACCTAAAACTTCTTTTATTGCTCCTAATAAGTGTTTACCTACTATTGGATAATGTTCAGGTTGAACTTTTGCATTACAGTGTATAACTCCTATTCTATTAACTACAGGTTTTATAGCTTCTAAATTATCTATATTTTGAGCAACTGCTAATATTGCCATTGCTAAAGCTTTTGGTTGCTCTTCAGATTCTTGTTTATTCATATTGAACAAAGGTTTTACTTCAGGGTTTTGTTCAAACATATTTTTATAGAAAGTTTTTGTTATTTCTAATCCATTGGATTTTAAAACTGGTACTGTACTTTTTATTATATCTATTGTCTTTTGATCTAACATAATCTCCTCCATAATATTTATTTTTAATTAATAATTATTATTGATTAAATTATATAATAATTTAAAATTTTTTCAAGTTAAAAATATTAAATATTTTTTTAGTAAAATGTTAACTTATAACTAATAATATAAAATCATAAATTACAAACCAATATTTAAATCTACTATACTATTTTATTAAACAAAAACTATAATTAGTATTATCTATATAAGTAAATTTAATAAAATACACCCTAATCTATAAACCTAATAATATACCGTAAAACTAAACTTTTATTAACTTTAAATAAAATTTGAAAATACAAAAAACACACTTTCAATGTGTATATAAAATTATTATTTTATATTAACATTAAAAGTGTGTTCTCTTACTTTTGTATGTCATTATCTATTATTTTTTTGATTTTCTAAAATGCTTAAAACGTATTATTCATCCCATCCTTCAGGGAATTCAGCATTGTGATACACTTCTTGAACATCGTCGTCATCTTCAAGTAAGTCAAGCATTTTTTGGAACTTCTTAGCATCGTCTTCGTTTATAGCAGTTTCAGTATCTGGTATCATTTTAACTGCTGCTTCTAAGAATTCTAATCCTTCAGCTTCTAAAGCTTCTCTTACTGTACCAAAATCTTCTGGTGAAGTTGTAACTATGAATACTTCTTCCTCTGATGCAAAATCTTCTGCTCCAGCATCTAAAGCCATCATCATTATTTCATCTTCATCTAACTCAGCTTTTTCTATTACTATTTCACCTTTCTTTTGGAACATGAAACCAACGCATCCTGATGTACCCATGTTTCCGCCACCTTTAGTGAAAGCACTTCTTACATTACCAGCTGATCTATTTTTATTATCTGTTAATACTTCAACCATTACAGCTACTCCTGATGGTCCGTATCCTTCATAAACTATTGATTCGTAGTTTACTGAATCTCCTTCTCCAGCAGCTTTCTTTATAGCTCTTTGAATGTTATCATTTGGCATGTTTGCAGCCTTAGCTTTTGCTACAGCATCCTTTAATCTTGAGTTACCATCTAAGTTTGCTCCACCTTCTTTAACTGCAACAGCTATCTCTTTTCCTATCTTAGTGAATATTTTTCCTCTTTTGGCATCCATTTTACCTTTTTTAGCTTGTATATTATGCCACTTTGAATGTCCTGACATCCTTATTCCTCCTAACATATATGTGAACTATAGTTTAAATTTCTTTAAATATCTTGAAATAACACCTAAATATTATATCATAGAGATTTTTTCTCTTCAACTTGGCTCTTTTCTGTAGTTAAAGCTTACTCATCAAAACTTTCATAAAGTCTATTTCCTTCTTTAAAATAAACTCCTTCTAAATCAGTACTCATTATAGCTTTTCCATTTGTTGCTTCTGTAAAGCTTTTTTCTATTTCATCTATCATAGTTTTTTCTGCTAATATATATATCTTAACATTATCAGTAAACTCTGTATCCTCTATGTGCCAATTATTTTGACCGCATATATATTGAATCTTTCCATAAAGATCATAATCTATTTCTGTACAAAGCATTGCTCCTTCTACTTTTTCTACAATACCTGCTGCACTTATAGCTATGGCCGCCCCTTTAATATAGGCTCTAGTAAGTCCCCCTGTACCTAATAATATTCCTCCAAAATATCTTGTTACCACTACTGCACAATCTGTTATTCCTTGTTTTTTTATTACCTCTAATATTGGAATACCTGCTGTCCCCTGTGGCTCACCATTATCACTATATCTTTGTATTCCCATATTTTGTCCTATAACATAGGCATAGCAATTATGTCTTGCATCCTTATGTTTATTATTTATTTCTGCTACAAACTCTTTAGCCTCTTCCTCTGTTGTAACTCTTTTAACATAGCCTATAAAAACTGATTTTTTCTCTTCAAATCTATCATCAGCTGCTTTTTTTACCGTTATATAATTCATAATATCTACCTACCTTTTAATACATCGTATATATTATCTATTCCTTTTTCTATCTTACTATAATCTATTTGGGAAAATCCAATTCTAAAGCTTTTATCTCCATCATTAGGATTTTTAAAGAATATGCTTCCTGGAGTAATTATAGTTTGTCTATCTTTCAGTTCATAAAATAACTTTTTAGAAGTTATGTCTATATTTTTATTTATATTTAAGAATAAATTAAGTCCTCCCTTAGGCTCTCTATAAGAAACCATATCTCCTAATTTATTATCTATAAGTTCTTTTATAAAATTATATCTTTTTGAATATTCCTCATTTAATCTTTCTATATGCTCTTTCCAATATCCCTTTGCAATATAATCCTGAAGAGCTCTTTGCATTAAACTTGAGGTAGCTATATCACTATTAAACTTTAAAGCTTGAAATTCCTCTTTAAATTTATCTGGTGCTATTAAATATCCCATTCTTATACCTGGTAGAAATATTTTAGAAAAACTTTTTATATATATAACTCTCTCAGAATCTAAACTCCTATATGGTATATACTCTAAATCATTAGAATAAACTAATTCTGAAAGATAATCATCTTCTAATATGTAAAAATCATATTTATGTGCAAGCTCTATTATTTTTTTCTTTTTTTCTAAAGAACAACTTATACCTGTAGGGTTCTGAAAGTAACTCATAGTATAAAAGCACTTTATTTTATTTCTCTTTAATAAATTTTCAAACTTTTCAATATTAGGACCATCCTTCTCCATTGGAATTTCTAATATATTTGCTCTTCTAAGCTTAAATACTAAAAGTGCTCCCCCATAAGTTGGCCTTTCTATTACAATATTATCATTTATATTAACTAAGGACTTACCTACAATATCAATACCTTGCTGAGCTCCAGAAATTATAAGTATATTATCTAAATTATTTTTTCCATTCCAAAACTCTTCATTTATACTTCTTCTTAGTTCTAAATATCCTAAAGGGTCACTATACATTAGTGCCTCTACACCATCTCTAACTAATACATTATCTAAAACTTTCTTAAGCTTTTCTACTTGGAAGAAGTTTGCACTAGTAGTTTCTCCAGTGAAGTCTATCCAATTTTTTAAATCTCCAGAGGCTATTTTTCTAAATAAATCATTATAATCATGCTTAAAACTTTTTCCTACATCCTTATTTTTAGCATAAGTTCCACTTCCTTGAGCTTGATATGCATATCCTTCTTGTACAAGTTTCTTATAAGCATTAATAACAGTTACCTTATTAACTTCTAAAAAATCTGCTAGTTCTCTTATAGTTGGTAACTTTTCTCCCTCTGATATTTTCCCATTTTCAATTAAACCTTTAATATTGTCGTATATTATTAAGTATTTACATAAACCCTCTTTAAAAACCACACTAAATTTATTCATCTCTTACACCTTATTTAAACATTATCTTTTATTAAATATACTTTTTCTGTTGTAAGCTTTTGTCCACAGGGTGAGAATTTCTCTCTTCCACTTTTCTTAACTATATTTTTCTTATAAAGATATCCTAATAATTCCTCAAAATCTATTTTAAAGCCTTGGAATTCTTCTGATTTTTTTATTTCTTCCGAGCTTAAATAATCCTTTTGTTTTTTCATAAAATCAACTAAAGCTCTTATTATTCCTCTAATATTTCTCTCTAAGAAGCTTTCAATATAAGAATGTACATATTCTAAAGCCTGTTTATCTGCTGCTTTGAATATTCCATTAACCATTTTCTCAAAGTTTTCATCTAATTTCATAAGCATACCAGTAGAGCTTTTTGTTATTAAATATCCATTAAAATTTAAATATAGTCTACTAAAACTATCTACTGAATACATAAGAGCTTCAAAGGCAGCGTAAAAATGTTCATTATGAATACATTTTTTATATAAATTCATATCTTGTAAAAGCTCACTTAAATAAACAAGATTCCACTTTTCACTATGAGCATCTGTATAATATTTTATTGAAGTAAATTTATCTGATATTTCTTGATCCTTACAAAAAATTAATTTTGAAGATATAAATTTTCTATGTATTGTGCTTCCTGTTATTTCTTCTTGACAGAAATTAACTAGAAACTTTTTAGATACTATTTTTAAATGTAAAGATACGCCTAGTTCCTCACCATAAACGTCCTTTACTCCTTTAAAGTCTCCATTTACAATAACAAATAAATCTATATCTGACCCTTCCCATATATCTCCATTTATTATACTTCCAAATGCCGTCACTCCAATAACATCCTCATTCTTTTGAAGGTCATTTATAACTGATTTAAAAGAATTTTGATATTTCAATATTATTTCACTCAAATTTTTTTCCTCCTTAATAACTCCCATTAATTAAATAATATCTATAAACAATTCCCTTTTTCCACCAAAACTTTTAAAGACTCTTTCAATAAACAAATTCCAACTTCCATCTGTTCTAACATGTCATAAGAAATATCTAAAGCTTTTTTTCCTTCTCCTTTTTTCCCATAGGTATTAGATTGATAAAGGTTAGCTGCTGCCGCTGTATTTTGTATTGCAAAACTTAAAAAATAAATAATGTCCAAAGCTGGCTTAACCACCCTATCATAATACATTTTATATTCGTCACCTATATTTAATGTAGCTACACTTGCTTGAATAGTAGCTGCTTTTAATAAAATATCCTGTAACTGATTATATGCCTTATTAAAATCATCTGTACATACATTATTAGTACTTTGATTATCACTTGCAGCTGCTTGAGCTGCAAAAAGATCTTCCTGTCCATTAGAGTTTCCTGATCTTTCTCTACGACCTCTTATGTTTCCACGATCTAAAGTATCAGTAGTTTCCATGATTCACATCCTAAAAATTAGTATCATTATTATTATACTTATATATATTATAATTTATGATGTGACAATTGTAATAATAAAAGCTAAATTCTTGTTGAATTTAGCTTTTACTCATGAATTTAATACTCTTATTATAACTCGTATTCTCTACATTTATTTTCTACTTCTTCATCCACTTCTGCTTTTATATAAGTTCCCTCTTCTCTATATTCTTCTTCACTTACATTAGCATTTCTATGAAGATAAGCTACAACTTGTTGAACTGTATAAGGAATTATATATTCCTTGCTTTTTAATGTATAAGGCAATTCTTCACTTATTGCTTCTAATAAATCATCTAAGTTTATTCTTTCCCTAGCAGAAATCTTTACTACCTTATTATATATTGAAGAATATTTTGCTTCTAATTCATTTAGCTTTTCTTCATCAGCCTTATCAATTTTATTAAGAACTAATATTTTTGCTGATTCTAAGGCTTTTAATTCACCTAAAACTTTTTCTACAGCTATAATTTCTTCTTGTGCATTATCTGAAGAAGCATCTACAACGTGGCATAAAAGATCTGAGTATATAACTTCTTCTAAAGTTGATTTAAAAGCTTCAACTAATTCATGAGGAAGTTTGCTTACAAATCCAACAGTATCTGTTAATGTTATATCCCTATTATCAGGAAGTTTTATAGCCCTTGTTGTAGTATCTAAAGTTGCAAAAAGCATATCTGCTTCAAAAACCTTATCTTTAGCTTGAGTAGCTAAAGTTGAAGCTGATTCTGCACATAGAGTATTTCTTAAAGTAGATTTTCCTGCATTAGTATATCCAACTAAGGAAACCTGTGAAGTTTTATCCTTACTTCTTCTCTCTCTTTGAGTTTCTCTTATCTTCTTTATCTTTTTAAGCTCAGCTTGAAGATCGTATATTCTTTCTCTTATATGTCTTCTATCTATTTCAAGTTTCTTTTCCCCTGGTCCTCTTGTTCCTATTCCACCACCAGTTCTAGACATAACAGTTCCAAGTCCCATAAGTCTAGCGGCTCTATACTTAAGTTGAGCAAGTTCTACTTGAATTTTAGCTTCTCTTGTCTTAGCTCTTCTTGAGAATATTTCTAAAATAAGAGTGGTTCTATCAATTACCTTAACTCCTAAGTTAGCTTCAAGATTCTTAACTTGAGCTCCTGATAATTCATCATCAAAAATTACTAAGTTAGCTCTTGTTAATTGTCTTATGTTAGCAATTTCTAAAACTTTACCTCTTCCTATATAAAAAGAAGCATCTATTTTGCTTCTATTTTGAAATACTTTTTCTAATGTAGGAATATCACAAGCCTTAGCAAGTTCCTCTAACTCATCTAAGCTTTCTCTTGTATCACATCCTACTAAAATAGCTCTTTCACTATCATCTTCCTCAACATTGCTTGTTTTAATAACTTCTTCAACATGATTAATCTTATCTAAAATATTAATTTGTAAGCACTTATCTATAGTTAAATGAGGAGCTTCTTCACTTATAAGAATTTCATTTTCTACATAACAAAATCCTAAAGAAGCATCTTTAGCCTTGCCTTCCTCTACAGCTATGGCCATTATTGTATCAAGTTTTAATTTCATAAGGGCAGATATATCTAAAGCAGAAAGTCTAGAAACCCCACTTGGATGAGTATGTATTATTCTAACTCCAGATAATCTTTTTTCGTGTATATCTATTAATGGAATCTCTACACTTGAAGAATCTCCTATAGCTACACTAATTACCTTTCCTTTTCTATTTATTCCTACACTAATTTCTCTTTCTATTTGAGAAGATAATCTAGAAATAATATTTATCATATCCTCTGTACAAACACTATATTTTGGTACATTTATTTTATAAAGTTCTTCTAATTCTTTAAGTACTGAATTCCTTATTCCATCAGTATTTCCATGTATCATATATTACCACCTCGTGATATTTATTATGTTTCTTGACAATTTTCATTTAATTTTATACTATAAATACAATATTGTAAATAATACGGAATAGTTAGGGGAGAAAATAATGGAAGATAAAAACAGAAATATACTACTTTCTGAAGAGCAAATTAAAGAACAAATAGCTATTGTAGGTAAAAAATTAACTGAAGATTATAAGGATAAAAACCTTTATGTTTTATCTTTATTAAGAGGAAGTTTCATATTTGCAGCGGATTTAGTTAGAGCAATAGATACTAAAGCTCAAATAGGATTTATGACTACTTCAAGTTATGGCCATGGTGAAGAAAGTACTGGTATAGTCAAAGTTGTAAATGATATTCCTGATAATATTGAAGGCTTAGATGTCTTAATCGTTGATGATATCATAGATTCAGGTATAACAATGAATTTTGTTATAAACCATGTTAAATCACTAGGAGCTAAATCAGTTAAAACTTGCACTCTTTTAGACAAACCTTCTAGAAGAAAAGTTGATTTAAAACCAGACTATTGTTGTTTTGAAATAGAGGACTTATTCGTTGTTGGTTACGGATTAAACTATGGTGATCATTATAGAAATATCCCTTACATATTTAACTGGGAAAAATAATTAAAAGGAGGAATTTCCTCCTTTTTTAATGGGCTAATTTGTATCTTCTGTACTTTCTTCATTAATGCCTTGTAGCATATTTCCACCCCACATGCTATTTGGAACTTCTCCAACTATGACAGTATCTGAAATTGGAATTTGATTTACCACTTCAACCTCTTTTGATTGAAGTGGTAATATTATTTTAAGATTAGTTTTTACATTAACTAAAATTTTATGCCTTGTTTGATTTATTCCTGCACTTTCAAATAAGGACTCATAAGTAACTACCACTCTTCCTATAGGCTCCATTTTAACAGTTATACTAGGTCCCCAATAAGACATTATATTATTTTTTGTTATATATCCAATTGGCATCTTTACACCTATGGATCCAACTTCCTTTATATCCCTCTGTGATTTTATGGCAACCTCTGTGGCTAACTCATTTAATTTTATAGTATCAGCATTAATCATTTTTATTGCCCCAGATGAATCTTTTTGAACCTTTATTACATCATTATAATTAAATTTTTCTGTATAAACCTCAGCAATATTAGTATTTATAATATCTAAAGTTTTAGCTTGCATTTCTGAATCTGAAACAAGTAAAACTGTAGGTGCAATTATTTTATCAAAAACATATATGAAAATTAAAAAACAGGCAATAATCATTAATAAAGTAATTATTAAATATTTTTTAAAATCTATATTTTTACGTTTATTTTTATTTACATAATACAAAGACTACACCTCTTATAATTTGGTTTACTCTTAATATTATTATGCTATAATATAATATAATATTTCTTTAAATGTATAATAATATAATTATGTAGTTTTTTAGAAATAGAAAGTTTTATTATGATAGGAGGAAAAAATGACTGAAAGAAAAAGAGAGCATAAAGATAGAAAGCAGAAGAAAAATTCACCTAAAAATCAATCGAAAGTAACAAAATTTTTGAAATGGTTCTTTATAGGGATTCTGCTTCTAGGGATAACTGCCGTAACAGTAGTTGGAATTTACGTTCTTTCTATTATACGTTCATCTCCAGAGTTAGATGTTCAGGCAATTCAATCTCTAAATCAGCCATCCATTCTTTACGATGATCAGGGAAACTTTATGGATAATGTTATAACTCGTGAACAACGTTATGTAGTTAAATCTGAAGAGATACCTGATAACTTAAAAAAGGCTTTTGTAGCTATTGAAGACGAAAGATTTTATGAGCATAAAGGAATAGACATTAAAAGAATTTTTGGGGTAATAGCTTCTAATATTAAAGGTAAACTTTCAGGAAGTAATACAGTTCAAGGGGCTTCAACCATAACTCAGCAACTTATAAAAAATGCCGTACTTACTAATGAAGTTAGTTATGAAAGAAAAATTAAAGAAATGTACTTAGCTTTGGAATTAGAAAAGCACCTTTCAAAAGATGAAATCCTTACTACGTATTTAAATACAATTCCTATGGGTGGATACCAATATGGGGTTAGCGCAGCTGCTCAAAGATTTTTTAGTAAGAATGTTTCAGATTTGAATTTAGTTGAGTGCGCTTATTTAGGAGGACTTACTCAAGCACCAACTTCTTATGATGGTCTTTCAGAAGCAAATAAAGAAAATCCAAGTAGATATTTAAATAGAACTAAATCTGTACTATTTAAAATGCATGAACTTGGATATATTTCAAGTGAACAATATAATGACGCAATAAATGAAATTGACACAAATGGTATAAAATTCACACCAAATAATAAATTAAGTAAAACTAACTTTGAGTGGTTCACAAGACCAGCTATAACTCAAGTTAAACAAGACTTAATGAATAAATATAAATATACACAAGAGGAAGTTGACAAACTTATAGCTAATGGTGGATTAAAAATCTATACTTCTATGGATAGAAATCTTCAAAATAATGTTCAAAAAGTTTTAGATGATCCAAATAACTATAAAGCTATAACTAATAATCCTAATGAAAAAAATGAAGATGGTGTTTATAAATTACAAGCATCTGCCACAATAATAGACTATAAAACAGGCCATGTTAAGGCTTTAGTTGGAGGAAGAGGGGAACAACCTGCTATGTCTCACAATAGAGCTTATTATGATTTAAAATCTATAGGTTCTGCAACAAAACCATTAACAGTTTATGGTCCTGCTATTGATTTAGGACTTGGTGGCGCTGGCTCTGTAGTAAATGATTCTCCATTAAGTAATAAAGAATTATCTTCTACAGGATATAAAGATCAACCTAAGAATGAATACAATAGTTATAGAGGCCCTTTAACTTTTAGAGAAGCAATTAAAATCTCTAGTAACTTAGCAGCCATAAAAGTTGCTAATGAAGTAGGTGTTTCAAACTCTATAGCTTATGGAGAAAAATTAGGTCTTGTTTATGGACCTCATTCTAGAGGTATTTCCACAACAGCCTTAGGTCAATTCCAAAATGACCCTAATAATCCTGATGGAGGAAATACTTATACTCTAGCTTCAGCCTTCGGTGTTTTTGGTAATAACGGTGTTAAAACAAATGCTAAATTATATACAAAGGTATTAGATTCTCATGGAAATGTAATTCTTGATACAAGTACTCCAGAAGAAACTAAAATATTTAGTCCTCAAGCGTCTTATATAGTTTATGATATGCTTAAGGATCAAGTAGAAAGTGGCTCTGCAAAATCTGCTAAATTTGGTAATATTCCTGTGGCGGGTAAAACAGGAACTACTACTGGAGATAAAGACTATTTATTTGCAGGATTAACTCCATATTATTCTGCGGCTATTTGGATTGGATATGATAAGCCTAGAGAAATGAGAACTAGTAGTGGTACTGTTACCTCTCCTATTTTCGGAAAAATAATGGGCTTAGCTCATAAAGACTTACAGTACAAAGAGGTTGAACAACCTAGTGGAATAAGCAAGGTTGCAGTATGTATGGATTCAGGTCTTAAACCTACTTCCCTTTGTACTCAAGATCCTAGAGGCAGTAGAGTTTATTATGATTGGTTTATTAATGGTTCTGCTCCTACTCAATATTGTAATTATCATACAAATTCACATGTAAATGCTCCTGATACAAATGATAATAATAATTCTGGAGCAAATGAAGGAAATAAACAACAAGAAACTAAACCTGAAGAGGTTAAACCTAACGAAAATAATAATAATAAACCAAATGAACAAAATCCAAATACTAAGCCTGATAATACACCAGCTAATGGTAATAATAACACTAATAATAACGGAGGTGGAAATGTGACTCCTCCTCAAAATCAAACAGAAAACAATACAAATAATGGAGTTATTACTCCACCTCAAGCTGGAAATAACCAAAATCAAAACGGTCAAAACAACAACATTACGCAATAGAAGGAAGCTCTTCTTGCATTTTGACCTTATTCAAAACAAAGCCACTATGAATTTTTTATTTCATAGTGGCTTTATTATTGATAATTAGCCCTCTATAGCTTTGTAATACACTACTCTTCACTAATATACGCTATTTACTTTTTATTAACATTTAACTTCTATGTTTTCCATTCAAATATCTCACATATGAATAAAGTAATATTAGTTCTTGCATTTTTTTATTATTCATATTAAAATTAGATATAAAGTGTGACGCAAAAAATAAAAAACTTATCAACAGGAGGAGGAATTTATGGAAATACTTAATAACTTAGTAGTTAGTTTTAATGATTTTCTTTGGGGCTACATATTAATTATTTTATTAATAGGTGCAGGTCTTCTATTTTCTTTTAAAACTAAATTTGTTCAATTTAGATATATAAAAGAAATGTTCCGTTTATTAGGAGACGGTATAGGAAAGTCAAATAAAGAAAAAGGCGGAGTTTCTTCATTTCAGGCATTTTGTATAAGTACAGCTTCAAGAGTTGGTACTGGTAATATAGCGGGTGTTGCCATAGCCGTAGCTGTTGGTGGACCTGGGGCTGTTTTTTGGATGTGGCTTATAGCCTTAATAGGTTCTGCGTCTAGTTTCGTAGAAAGTACATTAGCTCAAATATATAAAACTAAGGATAAAGATTCTTTTAGAGGTGGTCCTGCCTATTACATGGAAAAAGGACTTGGAAAGAGATGGTTAGGAATTATATTCTCAATTCTTATTACAATCTGTTTTGGATTCGTATTTAATGCAGTTCAAGCTAACACAGTAAGTGTTGCATTCAATAGTGCTTTCGGACTTTCAAGAGGAGCAATTGGTATAATATTAGCAATAGTAACTGCTTTAGTTATCTTCGGTGGTATTCACAGAGTTGCTAAGGTTTCAGAAATAATAGTTCCAATTTTAGCGGTTCTTTATATTCTTATTGCTATTATAGTTTTAATTTTAAATATTACTGAAATTCCATCAGTTTTCAAACTTATATTTGAATCAGCCTTTGGAATAAAACAATTAACTGCTGGTGGACTTGGTGCCGCTGTTATGCAAGGTATTAAAAGAGGTTTATTCTCAAATGAAGCTGGTATGGGTAGTGCGCCAAATGCAGCTGCTACAGCAGATGTTACTCACCCAGTAAAACAAGGTTTAATTCAAACTTTAGGAGTATTTACTGATACATTATTAATTTGTTCTTGTACAGCATTCATAATACTTCTTTCAGGTCAATACGCTGATAGTTCACTAACAGGTATAGAATTAACTCAAAAAGCTCTTGTATCTCAAATAGGACCTTTCGGAGCTTATTTCATAGCAATTTGTATATTATTATTTGCTTTTAGTTCTATTGTAGGTAACTTCTATTACGGTCAAACAAACATAGAATTTATACACACTAATAAGGTATTATTAAATATATACAGAATACTTGTTATAGGCATGGTATTATTTGGTTCAATAGCAAAAGTAGATTTAGTTTGGAATTTAGCGGATCTTTTCATGGGATTAATGGCTATACTAAATATAATAACTATATTATTCCTTGGTAAATATTCTTTCCTTGCACTTAAGGACTATACATCTCAAAAGAAAGCAGGAATTAAAGAGCCAGTATTTAAAGCATCTTCTATTCCTGGATTAGAGAATGTAGAAGAATGGCAATAATAAAAAAGCTTTGAGATTTTTTTCTCAAAGCTTTTTTATATTAATCTTTCAAATATAACTTTTTTCTCCACACTTAAATCCTTAGGATTTATTGTTATTTTAAAAATTGGAGGACAACCTTCCTCTCTCCATTTCTTCATATAAGCTGGTGTAGCTTTATAATTATAATAATAAACTTCTTCATATTCATCTGAAAATTCTAAAACTTCAAGTCTACTATCCTCACTTAAACTTATTAATTCTTTATGAACATTATTTATTATTGGCCAAAAATATTTCATTGGTATATTATATTTAAACTCATTTTTTACTACTCTACTCTCAAACAATGCTCTTTTTAATATCCTGTTATCTTTATGACACTCATCTATATTTGCTCTAAATATAACTTTTCCTCTTTTGTCTTCATCTAATTTTATGTTTATCATATAATAAACAACTCCTATTCATAACACTATAAAATATAGCATCAAATCTATAAATCAAATCTATTTAATACAGATTCTCCAAATAACTTTTTAATTATGTATTTTATTCCTTCTATTTCACAGGATTTTTTCTTAACCATTATAAGTCTTCCATTATCAATAATATCTTCATCAGAATAAGATGTTAAGGCGAGCTCTTCTTTTATTAATTCAACCCACTCCTTAGAATAATACGCCTTTAAACCTCTTAAAAACTTATTTTTTATAAATGGAATTATACTATTTCCTAGAACGCAGACAGTTTCACATCCGTTTATATTGTTTAAGAGCTTTTCAAATTCCTCATTTTCATAGAACTTATTACTCTTACTTCCTGGAACAATTATAACATCTAGATCTACTTCCTCTATAGATTTTACATTTTCAAACTTTATATCATACATTCCATCTTTTATTATATTATTTTTTGTACCTACTAATTCCACTGAAATTATTTCTTTATCTAATGATTTATTTATATCATGAAAAATTTCTAAGAAAGATATTACTGTGCTTACAACCATCTTATCATAAATAAATATTCCAAACTTTCTCTCTTTTAAGTCTTTGATTTGACTATTAAAATCATCCTTAGATAATCTATATGAATATCCATCTTTATTTTTATACATAATCTTGAAACCAATTTTTTCAAGTCTTTCTCTGTTCTCATCTAACGAAACCGTATCTAGCATATATAAGCCACCAAATTCATTGAAAAAACATTCTAAGATAAGATGTACCGCTTCACTTCCATAACCTTTTCCCCTATGTGAATTTTCTATCCTAACATTTAACCTAGCAGTTTTAGTTATAGAGTCATATCCATGAAAGCTTGCTTCCCCCACTGGATTATCATTATAATCAAAAACCAAGCAATACAGATTTCTTCCATCTGTAGGACTCACCATCTTTTTATAAAAACTATCCCACTTATACCTTGGAAAAGATATTGTTTTGCCTACATCGGTCATACTCTCCATATCTCCCCATAGCTTTTCAGTATACCCTAGTTCTTCTAAATATGGTGTTCTTATATAAACTTTTCTTCCCTCTCTCCTATAACAGTTTCTTTTTTGTATCACATTACCACACCAATCATTTATTAATTCAAGAGTATTTTATCATAAATTACCACAAACTGTGAAATTTTTTATACATTATTTATTAATTGTTATTTTATTGTTTAGTTATACTAAATTTAATAATAGATTAGCCTAAACTCCATAACATTTTTTTCCTTCTAAAGTTGCTAAATCACTATTTTAAGGCAACATTTAAATATTAATATATTTTTTTAATTTTTTGTTGATTTTTATTTTAAAAGTATTTATAATTATTTGTGTTTGTTTAGTAATTTTAAACTTAAAGTTTAGTAAAACTTATAGTAATGAAATTGAGGTGTAAAACTTGGAAATAGGAGATAAAATTAGACGTCTCAGAGTGGCCAAACAGTTGACTCAAGAAGAATTAGCAAATAGATGTGAATTATCTAAGGGATTTATTTCTCAGCTTGAGAATGACCTTACTTCTCCATCTATAGCTACATTAATAGATATATTAGATATATTAGGAACTAATTTAACGGAATTCTTTAGTGAAGATACTAATGAAAAGATAGCCTTCTCTAAGGATGATATGTTTGAAACTGAAAATGAAGAATTAAAATATAACCTTATGTGGTTAGTTCCAAATGCTCAAAAGAATGATATGGAACCTATAATGATAACTCTTGAACCTGGAGGACAATATATTGAAGAAGAGCCTCATGAGGGTGAGGAATTTGGGTATGTCCTATCTGGAGCAATATATCTTCATCTAGGAGACAAAAAAGTAAAAGTAAGAAAAGGCGAGAGTTTCTACTTTAAGCCCAAGGCTAATCATTATATTTCTAATGCAGGAAAAATTTCTGCAAAGGTTATATGGATAAGTACTCCACCATCATTTTAGTATAAACATTTAGAAAGCAGAGGTGTTAGATTTGAAAGATAATAATATTATTGAATTAAAAGGAATAACTAAATCATATGGAAAAGATACAATTTTAGATAATCTTTCCCTAAATATAAAAAAGAATGAATTCCTAACTCTTTTAGGACCTAGTGGATGTGGTAAAACAACCACTTTAAAAATTATAGCTGGCTTTGAAACGGCAGATAGTGGCCAGGTGGTCTTTGAAAATAATATTATTAACGATATACCACCTTACGAAAGACAATTAAATACTGTATTCCAAAAATATGCTCTATTCCCTCATATGAATGTATATGAAAATATAGCTTTTGGATTAAAACTAAAAAAAATGCCTAAAGATGTTATAGATCAAAAGGTTAAGGAAATGCTTAAGTTAGTTGCCCTTGAAGGATATGAAAATAGAGCTATTGAAGCCCTTAGTGGTGGTCAACAACAAAGGGTTGCCATAGCTAGAGCTTTAGTAAATGAACCAAAGGTACTTTTATTAGATGAGCCTTTAGGTGCATTAGATATGAAACTTAGAAAAGGAATGCAAATAGAACTTAAGAGAATTCAACAAAAATTAGGAATTACATTTATATTTGTAACTCATGATCAAGAAGAAGCTTTAACAATGTCAGATACAATAGTTGTTATGAATAAAGGTAAAATTCAACAAATGGGAAGCCCAGAAGATATATATAATGAACCTGCTAACTCATTTGTAGCAAAATTCATCGGTGAAAGTAATATAGTTGATGGAATTATGTTAGATGACTTTAAGGTTGAATTTGGTGGAAGAATATTTGACTGTGTTGATAAAGGTTTTGAAAAGAACGAAGCTATTGAAGTTGTAATAAGACCAGAGGATTTTGAAATGGTTAAATATGAAGAAGGTATGTTAAAAGGAACTGTTACTTCAGTTATATTTAAAGGTGTTCACTATGAAATAGAAGTAAAGGATGAAAACCACACTTGGATATTACACAATACAAAACATGCTGAAATAGGATCTAAAATAGGATTATCTCTTGATCCAGAAAGCATACACATAATGAAAAAAGAGAGTGATGTTTAAAGATGAAAAATAGAAATAAAAATTTATCATTTGCAGCTTATCCATACGTTGTATGGAGTGCTATATTCATAGTTATCCCTTTACTTTTAATAGTTTTCTTTAGTTTTACAAGTAAAGTTGATGGAAGATTTGTTTTCTCTTTTGAAAACTTCCAAAGATTATTTGAGCCAATATATTTTACTGTTTTTATACGTTCTATATGGCTTGCTGTTTTATCAACAGTTTCATGTTTAATTTTAGGTTATCCAATAGCTTATATAATTTCTAAATTACCTATAAAAAGAAGAAATATGTTAATACTTTTATTCATATTACCAATGTGGATGAACTTCTTACTTAGAACATATGCGTGGATGGCTATACTTGGTAGAGATGGGCTTATTAATACTCTTTTAGGTTATATAGGAATAGGTCCAATTAAAATGCTATATACTGACGGAGCAATCTTACTTGGAATGGTATATAACTTCTTACCATTTATGGTTATACCAATATATACTGTACTTATAAAAATTGATAAAAACTTAGTTAATGCAGCTTATGACTTAGGTGCAAATAAAGCTCAAGCTTTTAGAAAAATTATTTTACCACTTAGTATTCCTGGAATAATCTCTGGAATAACTATGGTATTTATGCCAGCTGTTTCAAACTTCGTAATCCCAAGCCTTCTAGGTGGTGGAAAATACATGTTAGTTGGTAACCTTATAGAACAACAATTTACTACTATCGGTAACTGGAACTTTGGTTCTGCTTTATCAATCTTTATGATGATATTAATATTAATTTCAATGGCCTTTATGTCTAAATATGAAAAGAACGGAAAAGAAGGAGGTAAACAGCTATGGTAAAAAAGTTAGGTGATTTTATTTCTAAATTTTATTTAGCCTTAGTATTTATATTTTTATATGCACCAATAGTAACACTTATGGTATTTTCATTTAACAAAACAAAATCTATGGCTGTTTGGGGTGGCTTTACTTTTGATTGGTATGGCTCCCTACTTGAAAATGATAGAATAATAGCAGCTCTTTATTATACAGTTTTAATAGCAGTAATAGCCTCTGTTGTTGCTACGGTTATAGGGACTATAAGTGCTATAGGAATTAATAATATGAAAAAAGGTCCTAGAACCTTATTATTAAACGTAAACTATTTACCTGTATTAAATCCTGATATAGTTACAGGTATTTCATTAATGACTTTATTCGCTATTGGTGGAGTTTTATTTAATTTAAAACCTGGTTTTTGGACTATGCTTTTAGCTCACATAACATTTGATATTCCTTATGTTATATTATCTGTTTTACCTAAGCTAAGACAATTACCTCCAAATCTAACTGATGCGGCCTTAGATTTAGGAGCAAAACCATCTTACGCTTTAAGAAAGGTAGTAATTCCTCAAATAATACCTGGTATAGCTGCAGGATTCTTAATAGCATTTACAATGTCAATAGATGACTTTGTTATAAGTTTCTTCACTACAGGTCCTGGTGTTTCTAACCTTTCTATAGAAATTTATTCTATGGCTAGAAGAGGTATTTCTCCAGAAATAAATGCTCTTTCAACATTAATGTTTATAGTTGTCTTAGCATTACTTCTTATTGCTAATAGAAAACAATCTTTAGTAAAGGGGGAACGTTAATATGAAATTAAAAAAATTTTTAGCATTAACTTGTTCAACACTTCTTTTATCATCTCTTTTTCTTGGTTGTGGGCCAAAAAAGGATGAGGAAGCTACTCAAGATAAAAACAGTAACGTTCTTTATGTTTATAACTGGGGAGACTATATAGATCCAGAGCTTCTTACTAAATTTAAAGAAGAAACTGGAATAGATGTTAAATACGATGTTTATGATACTAATGAAATAATGTATCAAAAACTTAATAGTGGTAATGTATCTTATGATATAGTAATTCCTTCTGATTACATGATAGAAAAAATGAAAGAAGAAGATATGTTAGCTAAGATAGATTATTCTAATATTCCTAATTATAAATATATAGGAGAACAATTTAAAAATTTAGCTTATGATCCAACTAATGAATACTCAGTACCATATATGTGGGGAACAGTTGGAATAATATATAATACAAAGAGAGTTAGTGATCCTGTAGATAGTTGGAATATCCTTTGGAATCCTAAATATAAGGATCAAGTTATAATGCCAGATAGTGTTAGAGATGCTATGGCTGTTGCAGAAAAAAAATTAGGATATTCATTAAATACTGAAAACTTAGATCAAATAGAAGCTGCTAAAAAGGAACTTATGACTCAAAAGAAAGATGGATTAATCTTAGCTTACATGGTTGACCAAGTTAAAGATGCCATGGTTGGTGGAGAGGCTTCCCTTGCTGTTGCTTGGTCTGGAGATGCTGTAACAATGATAGAAAGAAATCCTGATTTAGCTTATGCTATTCCTAAGGAAGGATCAAATAAATGGTTTGATGCCATAGCAATTCCTAAAAATGCAAAGCATAAAGAAAATGCTGAGAAGTTTATAAACTTCCTTTGCGATCCTGAAAATGCTGAGCAAAATGTAGAATATATAGGATACTCTACTCCAAACACAGCTGCATATGACCTTTTACCTGAGGATATAAGAGATGATAAAGTTGCATACCCAGATGAAGAGTCATTAAAAAATTGTGAGGTATTTATAGATTTACCTTCTAAAATACTTAGAAAATATGATGAAGCTTGGTTAGAAATCAAGTGTGTTTATTAAAAAAGGTCTTTATCAAAATATAACAAATAAAACTTACAAACAGTATGAAGAGAATATCTAGATGAGCTTTAGAATTTAAATTATTACGGAGAAGATATTACGTTAAGAAGCTGAAACTGTTCGAAGCGAAGCAAGTTTTGAAGCTTTAGTAATATCTTCGGAGTAATAATTATAAATTCTTATCGAAATCTAGTAATTCTCGGAATATGTTTGTAAGTTTTATAAAAAGTTATTTTGATAGAGACCTTTTTATATTATCCACAAATTTCTTCATAAAATACTTTTGGGAACCATAGCTTAATTTCTTTCTCAGCACTTTCTATTGAATCTGATGCATGAACTGAGTTTTCTGTTCCACTTAAGGCAAATCTTCTTCTTATTGTTCCAAACTCAGCCTTTTCTGGATTTGTTGCCCCATTTAGAGATCTTATTTTATTTATAGCATCTTCTCCTTCAAGAATTAAAGCTACAAGAGGACTTCTTGTTATATATTTTATTAGAGAATTAAAAAATTGCTTATCTCTATGTTCTTCATAATGTTTTTCAGCAAATTCCTTATTTATTTGCTTCATTTCCATAGCCTTTATCTTTAATCCTGCTCCCTCATAAACCTCTAATATCTTACCTATTAAATTTCTTTCAACGGCATCAGGTTTTATTAAAACAAGACTTTTTTCTAACCTCATTGAAATTCCTCCTCAATATTATTTCCCTCTAAGATATATTATACATATAATTTCCTATTTATGTAAACATTCACAAGAAAATTACTAAATATTTAATTGTTAAATTATTATTTCCACCTTAGTTAGAGAAATAAGTGCCTTTTATATAGTATTGTAATTATAATAAATATAGGAGGTGTTTACTGTGATTAGAAAAGAATTTCTAGTAAGTGGTAGAGTCCAAGGAGTAGGTTTCAGATTCTTTTGTAAGTATCAGGCAAGCTTATTATCTTTAACTGGTTATGCTGAAAATTTAGATGATGGTCAAGTACTTATAGAGGTGCAAGGTGATGAATCATCAATAAGAAAATTTAAAACTAAAATTTTAAATGGTAATGGTTTTTCAAGAGTTATTTCTATAGATGAGAAGGATTTAACTGTTGATACCCGCGAAAAAAGATTTTCTACATACTAATTATAGGTAAAGGAAATGGGGCTATTATCAAACTTAAAATTTATAAATATATAATAAATGTTATTCACTAATTATTATAATATAGTTTATAAATTTTGTTCTTAAATTTTTAAAAGCCCCTACTCCTTTCTATAGCTTTTTATAAGTCACAGCTATCTTGTTCATATCCATATCTTGAGCTTCCATTGCTATTAAACTCTTCATTTTCTTTGTATGAAATAAATGTACCATCATCAGGTTCATGATCTTTATGTTTTTTATTATTATAATTCTTATTATTTTTATTATCTTTCATATTTATCACCCACCTTTAAATTTATTATTTCAAGGCAGGCTTATTTATATACTCTATTTTTAAGTTGATTATATATATTATAGTTTGATAAATTTTTTACTTAAATTATAAGTTTTTATATGAACAAAATCTTTACTTCTACCTATTGACTTAAAAATTTTTACTTATATTATAAGTTCTCCCACATATCTTGTATGCTACTATAATCGTCTAATACTTCATCAATTAAATCTAAAGCATCTTCATTGTTCCAAGATTCATATTTTTTTCTTTTTACTACTCTAATTATGTTTTCTTCTTTTCCTTCTTTAATTAAAATAGAATCTTCACAGGACTCTTTGTATTTTTCTAAATCCTTTTTAATTGTATTACAAACTTCAATAGTCTTAATTCTATTGTTGTCTTCATCTCTAAAATCTATAAGTATTTTGTCTAAGTTAATTAACCCATTTAAAAAGTCAAAGTGCCAATTAAATCCATAGTTTAACCATAGATCATAGGTATTTTCCTCTCTTTCGTCAAACCTAATCATAATTAAAAGCAAGTCTAATTTTTTATTGCTTATAATACTGCTTTTTAAGGCAACTAAGACATTATCACCTATATCCTTTAAAGCTTCTAAATAATCTTTAACAAAAATTATAGGTACTACTTTATCATTTACTTCTACTATTAGTGGAATTAATGTTCCAACTTCACTTTCTTTTAAAATATCATCTACAGTTAAAGCTGCCATATTATCACATCCTAAATATTAATTAATTGCTTCAAATACCTTATATTATATAAGATATGTATTGTAAATACCACAATTAAAGCTTTACATCTCTTTCTTTATTATTATTGTTATTATGCCCTATAGATGTTATAATAAAAAAAGTTTAATGAGACTTTGAAATTAGGAGAGATGAAAATTGATTAAATTTAAGAAAAAGCTTTTAAGTTCAATATTGATTGCTTTATCAGTATCACTTTTTACGCCAACAAAAGCTACTGTTCAGGCTGCCGAAATTTCCCAACCTAATATAGTTGGAAAGTATGCTGTCACTTTAGATTATGACACTGGTGAAATTATTTATGCAAAGGGAATTGATGAAAAAGCATATCCTGCTAGTACAACAAAGGTAATGACAAGTCTTTTATTTGCTGAACATGCTTCAAAGAATGATTCTTTTCCATATACAGCAGATGCAAAAGCTCAACAACCTTATACATTAAACAATAGCTTTGGACCAATACCTGTTGGCGAAGGAATGAATGCTAATGATTTAATGAAAGCTTTACTTATGTTTTCAGCTAATGATGCTGCCGCTGTAATTGCAGACGGGGTGGCTGGAAGTGCTGAAAAATTTAGTGTAATGATGAATGACGAAGTAAAAAAATTAGGATTAAAAAATACTCACTTTGTTACTCCAAATGGCTTACATAATGATGATCACTATTCAACAGCTTACGATTTAGCTGTCATTTTACAAAATGCTTATAAAAATCCTTGGGTAAGCGAAACTATGGCACTTAAGGATAGCGACATAACTGTAAACGGAAAAAAAGTACTTTTAGAAAATAGAAATAAAGAACTTGGTATCGACGGAAATATTGGTGGAAAGACTGGATTTACAACTCCTGCTGGAAGATGTTTAGTATCAGTATACGAAAGAAATGGTAGAAAAATAATAGGTGCTGTTTTAAATTCTCAATATGATGCTAAGGATGAAATTGTATTTAATGATATGAATAAAATTATTGATTACAGTTACTCTGTAGATAAAGTTCCATACATAAAGGCTGGTACAACAATAGATACTATTCCAGTTGAATATAAACTTTTTAGATGGTTTGGACCAACTAAGAAAATCGACGTTCCTTTTGTTGCAACTGAAAACATAGATTATTATAAAAATTATGTAAATGAAAAAGAAACATCAAAATCAATAAACTTAAATGATATGAACGCTTGGCAATTAGCTTCTAATCCTGAATCAGCTGCTGTTACTGTTACTCAAAGAGCTTACGTTAAGGATTATCCAGTAAAAGCTGATATAGGTACTTTTACTCTTATAAAAGCTAATTTCTTAAGTTATTTAGGAATAATTGTTCTAGTAGCTGTTGCGATTGTATTAATATTACTTATTATAAGAGCAATAAATTTAAGAAAACGTAGAAGACGTAGAAGAAATATATTTTAATAAAAAAAAGATTTAGTCTAAGACTAAATCTTTTTTTATTATAAATCTATTAAATTAAGAATTTAATTTTTCAACAAGATCTAAAATTTCTAAAGGTTTATCTACATAAAAGTCTGGCTCACTCTCTCCTAGTTTTTCAAGAGGCAATGCTGTGTATTTAACTCCACAGGTCTTAGCCCCAGCATTTTTACCTGCTAAAATATCGTAAGGTGAATCACCTACCATAAGAGCTTCACTAGGAGATACTCCTAAATTTTCACAAGCCTTTAAAACTGGCTCCCCATCTGGCTTATGCTTTGTAGTAATTTCAGGAGTTATAAAAGTATCAAAATACTTAAATATACCCATTAATTTAGCTCCACGCTCTGCCATATCACTTTTCTTTGAAGTTACAACTCCAATTTTAATTCCTTTACTCTTTAATGTTTTTAGCATTAAATCTACGTCAGCAAACTCTTTACATTCATCATCATGTAATTCTAAGTTTATTTTTCTATAACAATTAATCATTTCTTCTATTCTATTTTCATCATAGGATTTAAAAATTTCCTGCAATGGTCTACCATAGTTCATAGTAATCTCTTCTTCACTTGGCTCTAAATCTAACATAGTTTTAAATGTATGTTTAAATGATTTTAGTATTAAATCATTAGTATTTATCAATGTTCCATCTAGGTCAAACAATACTGCTTTTATCATAAATTTCTCCTTTATTATTTTAAAAATCAGCTTTAAAATATATATTTTTTTAATAATTATATCATAAATTTAAAAAAATTTTAAAAAACCCCTTCACAAATTAAGATTTTTAGTATATATTAATTATTAAATAAATAAGTTGTACAAAGCATTGATTGGAAAAAGTAATCTTTGGAAAGAGTTTTAGCGATTGAGGGATGGTGAAAGCCTCATACTATACCTTTGATGAAGAACATCCTTGAGCTTCTAACCGAACTTCAAAATTTATTTTGGACAGTAGGCTTAGACGGGTTTCTTTCCGTTAAAAGAAGGACAGTGTTAAGATGCACTGTTACTAAGTGAGTGCTTTTGTACTAACATAGGTGGTACCGCGGAGATGATTATACAGCCTTCGTCCTATTAAAAATATAGGATGATGGCTTTTTTTATTGTCTTTTATAATATATTTTTAAATTTTATTATTTTAACTATACGTATAAATCAAAATATTTAAAGAAATTTTAATAACCTGTTTGGGGCCAAACAAATTTATAAAAAAATATATGTAGCAAAAAATATATCTACATTTAAAATTAAGGAGTTGTTTAAAATGGAAAAATTATTTATACCAAAGGGCTATAAACCTTTATTATCACTTAGAGAAACAGAAGTTGCTATTAAAGAACTTAAAGACTTTTTCGAAGATTCTTTAGCTAAAAACTTAAACTTAACAAGAGTTTCTGCTCCACTTTTCGTAAATAAAGGTTCAGGATTAAATGATGACCTAAATGGAATTGAAAGACCTGTAAGTTTTGATATGAAAGCTATGCCAGAGTTTAACATTCAAATAGTTCATTCTCTAGCTAAATGGAAAAGACTAGCTCTTCATAGATATGAATTTGAACATGGTGAAGGTCTTTACACTGATATGAACGCTATAAGAAGAGATGAAGATTTAGATAACATTCACTCTATTTATGTTGACCAATGGGATTGGGAGAAAATAATAGATAAAGAAGAAAGAAATTTAGAAACTTTAAAAGAAACTGTAAAATCAATATATGGTACTTTTAAAGCAACAGAAGATTTTATAGTAGCAAAATACCCTCACATAGAAAAAATTCTTCCTGAAGATATAACATTTATAACATCACAGGAATTAGAAGATCGTTATCCAGATCTTACTTCTAAAGAGAGAGAAACTGCTATATGTAAAGAATTTGGCGCTGTATTCATAATAGGAATTGGTGGAAAATTAGCTTCTGGTGAAAAACATGATGATAGAAGTCCAGACTATGATGATTGGACATTAAATGGAGATTTATTATTCTACTACCCTCTATTTGATGAGGCTGTAGAACTTTCATCAATGGGAATAAGAGTTGATGAGGAAAGCCTTTTAAAACAATTAAAAATAGCAGAATGTGAGGAAAGAAAAGAACTACCATTCCATCAAATGCTTCTTGAAGGAAAATTACCATATACTATAGGTGGTGGAATTGGTCAATCTAGAATATGTATGTTCTTCCTTAGAAAAGCTCACATTGGAGAAGTTCAAGCATCTATGTGGGATGAAGATATGATAAGAACTTGTGAAGAAAACAACATACATTTATTATAAAAGTTATATTAAAATTTTGATTTTTATTTAATTTAACTTTAACTTTAAAAAATTCAATATTATCCCTCTTATAAATATAGTATAATTTCTTTAATAAACTAATATTTAAAAGGGGGATAATTATTATGAAAAGGTCTATTTTAAATACATTATTGAATGTCCTTGCAATAATTTTTATAGTTTTCTTAATGATTAAGGTAAGTGCGCCTATGGGGAGCATACTACTTCTATCATTTATAATATTTAAATTAACTATAAATAAGCATTTAATTTATATGTTTAAAGGTGCTAAAAAACTTAGGGCTAATAATTTAGAAGAAGCTTTATCTCTTTATAGAAAGGCTGCTCTATGTAATAGTTCTAATGTAAAAGCTATAAAAACTTATGTTTTCTTAGAACTTAAAATAGGATCTTATACTGAAGCTTTAGAAACTTTAAAAAGCATAGTATCTAAAAGAAAATTTTTACCTGAAGATGCAAATCAACTTGATTTACTTCAAGCAATACTTTATTGGAAATTAAATGATATAAAAACTTCTCTTCAAATCTTAGATGATTTAAAAGCTAATAATTTTAACTCTCTAGATTTTTATGAAGTTTATGGATATGTTTTGATTCAAGATGAAGATTTTGAAAAAGCAATTTCAATAAGTAATGAAGGATTAAAAGTTGATGAATTAAGCCAAATAATAAGAGCTAATTTAGGAGAGATTTTCTATAAAATTGGGGATATAAAAAAAGCTTGCTTTTATTTTGATGAATTAATAGATGAATGTGTAAATTTTTCAGAACCCTACTATTTTATGGGAATTATATCAAAAGAAAAAGAAGATTTTTATAAAGCCAAAGAATTTTTAAATAAAGCACTTAAGTATGATGAGTCTATTCTAAGCAACCTATCAAAAAATGATATAGAAAACGCTTTAATAAGTATAAATCATTAATTATTATGATATTTGATTATAGCTTTAATTTTAAATTCATTCTATAATGTATAAGGAACTTAAAAAATAGTTCCTTATATTTTTTTAATAAAAAAAGGAAGTGATTATCTAGTGAAGCTTTTAAGAGAAATGCTTATTGTAGTGTTTATATACTTCTTAGGCGAATTTATTTCTAAAAGTTTTATACATAGTGTACCTGGAAATATTATTGGAATGTTAATATTATTAGTTTTACTATGTACTAAAGTTGTTAAAGTAGAATCTATTGACTGTGTTGCTCAATTCTTCTTAGATCATTTAGCCTTCTTCTTCGTTCCTGCAGGGGTTGGACTTATGACATCTGTTGGATTATTAGAAGGAAATGTTCTTAAATTATTATTTATTTGTATAGCCTCAACTTTTGTTGTAATAGGAGTTACAGGTTTAGTTGTTCAAGCTTTAATAAGAAGAAAAGAAAAAAAACTACTAGGAGATGAAGTTAATGAATAACCTTGTTAATAACCCTTTATTCGGAATTTTATTAACTCTTTTTGCATTTGAAATTGGTATGACCATATACAAGAAGACTAAAATTCCACTACTAAACCCTTTATTAATAGCAATTGCTCTTGTAATTGCAGTTTTAGTTTCATGCCATATAAGTTTTGAAACTTATAATATTGGTGGTAGTTTTATAAATGCATTTTTAGGACCTGCAACTGTAATTTTAGCAGTACCTTTATATAAACAGTTACAACTTTTAAAAAATCATTTTGTACCAATAATGACAGGAATAATAGTTGGAAGTTTTGCTTCTATGTGCTGTGTTATAATAATGGGATATTTCTTAGGAGTAAATCATGAACTTATTGCTTCTTTAGTTCCTAAATCAGTTACTACACCAATCGGGGTTGAAGTAGCTAGCGGACTTGGTGGAATACCTTCAATCACAGTTATAGCAGTAATAATAACTGGTATCACAGGTGCAATCATAGCTCCTATGGTATGTAAATTACTTAAGATTGATCATGAAGTTGCTATGGGAGTTTCTATGGGAACAGCTGCCCATGCCGTTGGAACTACTAAAGCTTTAGAAATTGGTGAAACTCATGGTGCTATGAGTTCATTATCTATAGGTGTTGCTGGATTAATAACAGTTTTCCTTGCTCCACCAATATATATGCTATCTGCATTAATATTAAAATTTGTCTAAACAGTGATAAAATTTCACTGTTTTTTTCTTTTTATGACTATATTTTCTTAATTATAGAAATACTAAAAATATAAATCTATAATTAAGGAGAATTAAAATGAAAATATATAAAAAAATTCTAGGCTTTTTTGCCTTAGCAGTTCTATTAAATCCAAATACTCTAACCTTAGATGCAAGCACTTTTTCTAAAGAAGATCAAATTCAAAACAAAGAAATTTTATATGATATTACAGCCTTCACCACAGAAAAAAACACTCTTAACTTAATAATAAATCAATTGTTTAAAGAAGATGATACTCTATTTATAGATGCTTATTTTTTAAATACAACTGAAAACACTACTTTTGAAAACTTAGAAAATTTTAATATCTCAGTTTGTGATACCAATAATAAAGAGGTACTAAATAAAACCTTTAAAAGTGTTGTTATCCCTAAGGGACTTCCTCCACAACATGGAAGAAGAATTTTATTTCCCATAGAAAATGAATTTTTTAACCTACAAGAAAAAGATTTATCAAAATTATCTTACAAATTCACCTTTGATTATAATTAAAATTTTAAACCTTTCCTCTTAACCAAATAAAAAGGAGTTGTTTTAATACAACTCCAAAATATATTTTATTAAATAAATTCCATTCTCCATGTGAAATAACCTTTTTCTTCGTCTTTTTCATATATGAAGTATGCTGCAAAGGTATTTCCCTTTTTACTTTTTAAATTTCTAAATCCAACTTTTCCATTAGCTAATAGAAGTTTTACCATCTGAGGTGTTACTTGTTTTCCAAAGGAAGCTATATACTTATCATTTTTCCATATGGTATATTTACATCCATTTTTCCAGTTAACACATCCAAATCCTCTTTCTCCCTCTATAACAGGATTTCCACAGTTAGGACATTTTCCTAAAACCTCTACCCCTTCTGGAGCCTCTACTTTAAAGTGTTTTGCCATGGAATCATCATTTTTTATAGCCTTAACTCCCTCTATAGTAAAGTTTTTTATAAGATTTAAGAAATCTTCCTTTTTAACCTTCCCTCTTTCTATATCTGAAAGAGTTTTTTCTAGTCTTCCTGTGTATTCTAAGTCTAAAAGCTCCTTAACAGGGAATATTTCAACAATTGTTCTACCAAGTTCTGTACAAGTTAAACTTTTTCCCTTTGTAGTAATATATCCTACATCCTTAAGTTTTTTAATTGTTTCAGCTCTAGTAGCAGGTGTTCCTATACTAAATCCACTTAGTATAGAAGCCATCATTTCTTCACTATCTTCCTCTGCATCCTCTTTAAAACTCTTACCACAAGTCTCCATTACCCTAAGTAAAGTCTTCTCAGTATGCTTTTTAGGTGGTTTTTTAGTAACCTTATTTATTTTACTATCTACTAAGTCTACTACTTCTTTTTCATTTACCATTGGAAGAATTGTATCTTTACTATCTATTTTTTCAACAACTCTCCATCCTTCTACAAGCTGAACTTTTCCTTTTGAAATAAATACGCCCTTAACCTCTTTATCATTTACCTTAGAAGTTATTTTTGTTTCCTCAAATTCAGCTACAGGCATAAATTGCATAATAAATCTATTTTTAACTGCTGTATAAACTATTCTCTCATCTTGAGTTAAATTATTAGGTTTCATGTAAGTTGGAACTATGGCACTATGGCTCTCAACCTTTGAATTATCAAAAACCCTTTTATTTTGAACAAACTTTACTTGCTCCTCATAAGGTAATCCTACCTTAAGCTTTTCTAAAACATTTCTAGTTCTATCAACTAAACTCTCCTCTAGAGCCATACTTCCTGTTCTAGGATAAGTTATAAACTTCTTTTCATATAAAGACTGAGCTACTTTTAAAACCTTATCTGAAGTCCATCCTTTGTATTTACTTGTTATGTATCCTTGAAGATTAGAAAGATTAAATAAAAATGGTGGATATTCTTTTTTTCTTTCTGTTTGCTTTTCAATTATTTCAGCATTTTTATCCTTTATCTTTTCTTTAATCTCATCTAAAACCTTCTTATCTTCAAACTTCTCTGAATTATTCTCATAATAAGTTCCTTCAAACTCCTCATTTTTTGAAGTCTTAAAAGTACAATTAAGTTTGTAATATGCACTTGATTTAAAGTTCTCTATTTCTTTATCTCTGTCATAAATTATCTTTAAAGTAGGTAGAAGAACTCTCCCTATATTTAAAATCTGTCCATCATTTAGCTTATATTTTATTGTTGTCACAGAGGTTAAGTTTATACCTATTATCCAGTCTGCCCACTGTCTTCCTATACCAGCATCTTGAAGAGATTGCATTTCCTCATTAGGTTTTAACTTTTCCATTCCTTTTTTAACTTCATCTGGTGTCCATTCATTTAATAAAAGTCTATATACTGGTTTCTTTTCACTAAAATATAGGAAAATTTCATCTGCAATTACTTGTCCCTCTCTATCAAAGTCAGTAGCAGAAATTATTCCATCTACATCTTCTCTATCTATAAGACCTTTTATTATCTTTATTTGCTTTTCCGCACCCTTATCAATGATGTTTCTATTTAAAGAATCTTGTTTTATTTTATATCTAAAAACTTCTGGGATAAAAGGAAATTTTTCCATTCTCCATCCCTTCATGTTCTCATCATAATCCTTTGCATCAAATAACTGCAATAAGTGTCCGAAAGCCCATGTTATAAGATATTCTTCGCCTTCAAAGTATCCATCTTTTCTCTTTTTTATATTAAAAGCATCTGCAATATTTCTAGCAACAGATGGTTTTTCTGCAATTATTACCTTTTTCAAAGTATCACTCCTAATTATAATCCTTTTGTTATATTATCTCCTCTTCTATATCTTTGACAGATTTAAAAATTTATTTCACTTATTAAAATAATAAGGGCTGTCTCAAAACTTAGCATTTAATTATAAGTTTTACTAAGTTATATTGATACAGCTCCATTAATTTATCTAAAATATATTAAAAATCAAATTCAAACATTATTTATTATAATATAAAATTGCTTTTATTCCTAGTCTTTATAAACTACCTCTCCATTTATAATTGTATAAATAGTTTTTGTAGCTATTTCAAAAGGACTTCCATTTAAAATTACTAAATCTCCATCCTTTCCTTCCTTTAAGCTTCCAACTCTTTCATCAATACCTATTATTTCAGCTGGATTTATTGTTATTGCTTCTAAGGCCTCATTAAAAGTAATTCCTTCTTTCATAGCCATAGCTGCACAAAGAGGAAGATTGTCTATTGTTACCACTGGATGGTCTGTAGTTATTGCCACTTTAATTCCTTTATCTATTAAGGCCTTTGGAGTCTTAAAGGTCTTATTTAAAGTCTCAGCCTTTCCATTAAAGCTTAAAGTTGGCCCAACTATAGCATCTAAGTTTTCTCTTTTAATATAATCACTTATTAAATGTCCTTCTGTACAGTGATCTAAAGTTAATTTAAGATTAAATTCCTTAGCTATTCTTATGGCAGTTAAAATATCATCTGCCCTATGGGCATGAGCTTTCATAGGTATTTCTCTATTAATTAAGGGAAGTAAAGCCTCATATTTTAAATTCTTACTAAAATCCCTATCCTCTATTTCAGCATCAATTTTTCTATTTTTATAATTAACAGCCTCTGTTAAAGTTTCTCTTAATAAAGCTGCAATAGCCATTCTTGTATTAGGCATTTTATTCTTTCCAGAATAAACTCTTTTTGGATTTTCTCCAAAGGCAACCTTTATTGCTACAGGTTCCTTTATTATCATGTCATCAATACATATTCCACTTGTTTTTACAGCGGCAAACTGTCCTCCTATTACATTAGCGCTTCCAGGTCCAATTACAGCTGTGGTAACTCCTGCTTCCCTTGCAGATTGGAATCCTCCATCAAAGGGATTTATTCCATCTATAGCTCTCATTTGTGGTGTTATAGGCTCACTAGCTTCATTGGTTCCATTTCCTGCCCCATTATTTCCTTCTTCATGTAGTCCTAAATGACAATGTGCTTCAATAAACCCTGGAAATATTAATAGTCCTTTAGCATCAATAACCTCTTCTTCTCCTATGTATTGACTTAAATCTTCCCCAATTCTACTTATCTTTCCATCCTTAATTAGAATATCACCTTTTTCATATATTTTACCTTCTTCGCAGGTAAATATTTTCCCATTTTTAATTAACATTTTTTATCCCCCTTTTATTTATGTGATTTAATAAATATTACCTTTAGCTATTCTTTAAATCATACTTTATTTTAAAGAAAGTTTTTATTAAATATCTCTATATAATTATAGCACTAAATAAAAAATCCCTCTTATTCTATTAAAATAAGAGAGATTTTTAAATTACATTTCATTTAACATCCATATAAAAAAGTTTAATACTCCAGCAAAGGAAACCCATATGATATAAGGAATCATAAGAATTCCTGCTATTTTATCAAACTTTAAAAATTTAATTGTGGTTATAACTATAAATATTAATAATATGATGAGTTCTATAAATGCTAATCCGTATAACTTAAAGTAAAAGAATATTATGCTCCAAGCAAAATTTAATACAAGTTGTATTATATAAAACCAAAGGGCTGACTTTGTTTTTTCTCCTTGCTTATGCCTTAAAAATATTCTGTAGGCTGCTATTGCCATAAGTATATATAAAATAGTCCATACTATGGGAAAAACTATGGCTGGTGGACTAAACCAAGGTTTATTTAAAGTGCCATATACTTGTACACTCTCCTGAGTAAACTTTCCAATAACATATCCTCCACCTAAAGTTATTAACAAACTTATTATTAAATCACCTAAATTAAATTTTCCATTAACCTTGAATATATTCACATAAATCACCTCTCAGGTAATTATATGTATTCCTTTTGATATATATTATATGTATATATCAGAAAATTCAATTTCAGCTCTTTCCTTTAAGTTATAGTAATTGTTATTAAAAATATGTTCTGTCCTATCAGTTTCCTTAAATAAATCTACATCATAAAAATATAATTTAAATCTATTTCCATGTCCCTCATATATATCAACCTTTAAATCTCCCCCTTGCATTTTCATAAGAGATTTACTTATATAAAGCCCTAACCCACTTCCTTCTTGTGTTCTATTTAAAGCCTTATTACTTTTAGTAAATTTGTCAAAAATATATTTTTGTTCATCATAACTTATAGCTATTCCATCATTTTCTATCATTATTACAAGATCTTTTCCTTCAAAATATATTTTTACATATATGTTTCCATTTTCACTTCCATACTTTACTGAATTTGATAATAGATTTAATATTATTCTTTCTAAAAACTCACTATCAATAGCTATGAATATTTCTTCAAAATCAGGATCAAAAACAAAATTTATTTTTTTCTTACTTATATATTCTGAAGAGGCATCTAATATATTTTCAACAACTTCAACTACATTAAGAACCATAATATTTGTTTCTATCTGTCCCTCTGATATTTTATTAGCATCAATGAAGTTATTTATTGTCCTTATAAGTCTTAAACAATTTTGTTTAATTACTAGGTTATTTCTTTCTATAGAATTAAGATTTATATTTTCTATATTTAAATTATTTAATTGAAGAGCTGAACTTATTACATTTATAGGAGTCCTTAACTCATGACATATATTTGTAAAAAATTCTCCCTTTATATTTTCTTCTTCTAATTTATCTTTTAAATACTTATTTAACCTTAAAGCATTATTTTTTTTAGTAATATCATTTATAATTATAATTTTATAATTATCTCCAAAAGGTATTGTGTAAAATTCTCCATTAGAGTAGCCTCCCTTAATATTTTTAAAAATTATTTCTTTATAAGAATCCATACTTCCTTTTTCTTTTAAATAAACTTGCTTTTCTAGTATTTTTTCATATAAAACTTCCATACTTTCAAACAATATAGATTCTTTGTTTTCAACTTCTAAAAATTCCAAGGCTTCGTCGTTTAAATAAAATAATTTTTCATCCTTAGAAATAAATATATAGTCTCCAATGGCAGCAGTAATATTATTAAACAACAATTCTTCTCTATCTAAAAGATTCTCTAATTCTTTTAGCTCCTCTATTTTTTTTCTTAAATACCTTTTATTTCTCTTAAATTCACCTCTTTTTAAGAGCATTATCCTATTTATATTATTAAAATTCTTATTTAAAGAAAATCTTATTATACCTTCTACTAAAATGTAATATGCTGAGAAGTCTAGTATTTGACTAAAGGAAACTCCTAATAAATAAGTATTTCTTAAATTATGAAGATTATTTAATAAAATAATATTTCCTACTGAGAATAATAATATATAAGCAATTAAATAATAAAAGAATTTATCAGATGTATTTTCTTTATCAGCAACAATTACTATTAGTAATATTACAAATAAAATAATAACAAATATAAACATAAAATTATTTATATATACACCTTTAATAAAAGCTCTCATTAATTTTGTATTATTTATTACTATGAGATAAATAATGTTAAAGATAATATTTAATAATAGAAAAATTTTATTTATTTTCTTAAAAGCTAAGTCCTTTTTCTTCCCTAAAACTATTACAAGGGTAATAAAATACTGAAATAATAGGCCTATTATTTTATAAGCTATCATCTTATCTACTACATATAACTCCAAGGAAACAAATGAAGAAAAAACCTCAGGAATAATAATCCAAAATATACCCATATTAGTATAAGAAACTAAGTTTTTTTCCTTATCTACATTACTGCTTATTCCTATTAATAATGAGGTTCCTAACATTATTACTGAAGACAAGTCTAAAAATTTATAAAACATAATATATTTTTCTTTTCTTATAAAAAATACTGCTGATAGTATTATTAATATATATATTATTCTTAATATATAATATTGTAATTTAGGATTTTCATATTCTACTTTATATTCCACAACTTTTCTCCCTACTAAATTCCAACCTTATATTTGTTCCTGTATCTTTAATTGAATTTATATTTATGGTTCCATTTTGCAATTCAACTAAATTCTTAACAATATATAATCCAATTCCTGTACTTTTATTTTTTACCCCTTTTTTATTTCCCTTGCTATATCTTAAGAAAGCCCTTTCTATAAATTCTTTATCCATACCTTCACCAGTGTCTGTAAAACTAATAATAACTTTACTTTTCTTTGCCTTAATCTCTACTCCAATTCCACCTTCCCTTGTATGCTTTATTGAGTTAGAGATTAAGTTTAAAATAATTCTCTGAATAAATTCTTGATCGCACCTAACATATACTTCTTCTTCATTGGTATCAAAGACATAAGTTAAATTTTTCTCTTTTATATATTCAGCTAAATTTCCTATAGAATCTTCAATCAATGTTACTATATTATAAATTTTAAAGTTTGGTTTTAAATAATCGTAATCAATTTTGGATGAGTCAATTAGATTGTTAGCTAACCTTAGTAAGGTCATACAATTTTCCTTATTAACTTGGTTATAATAATCAACTTTTTTAATATTTTCATTACTATAAAATTTCTCCTGCACTTGAACTGATGAATATATAACATTTATAGGAGTTTTTAAGTCATGAGAAATACTTGATAAAAAATCATTTTTTATTTGTTCTGATAAGGTTCTTTTTCTTAAATTATCTTTTATCTTTTCTGAAAACTTAAGTTCAGTTATATTTTTCATTGATATTATTAAGTAATCCTTTGATTGTAGTAAAATATCTAACTCCCAAAAAACTTCTATTCCAGAAGTAACAAATGAAGCTTCTCCCTTTTTTGTTCTTAAGAATTCCTCTTTATTTTCAATATTTATTATTTTAAATAAGTTCTTATTTATTACCTCTCTATTACTTTTTAAATTTAATTCATCTGAAAATCTTTTATTCACAGCAAAAATCCTATGATTATCATAATTTAAAATCGCTATAGACATAGGTGCATTTTTTAAAAAGTTCCTAAAATAAATTTCATTATCTCTTAATTTTTTCTTAAATTCTTTAAACTCATTATTACTCTCTTCCATTTTCTTATTTAATATTTTAAGTTTTTTATTTTTATCAATTATATCTTCATGTAAAGTTTTATATGGCTTTGTAATAAGCATTTCTGAAATCCAAACATATATAATTAAATATATTGATATTTTTAATATATCACCTAATAGTATAAGTGACTCTAAACCTAAACTATATGATAAAATATCTAATACTATTAAAGATAAATTTATTAGCACAAATAACTTTAAATAATTTAATAAATCATTTTTAAAAAGTTTAAAGCTTCTTAAAAGATATAAAATTATTAAAAGAAGTACTGTTGATACTACCAAAAAAACACTCATATCATAAAAAAATATACTGATTAATGATACTAGGGTTAAAAAACAAACAATTAATTTTATAGTTAAATCTATTGACTTTACATATGCTATTATCATAAAGCAATATACACTTTCTAAAACAGTACAAATAGCTATGGGTTTTAAATTTAAACATTGAAGTATTTCCTTTTCTCCCCAAAAGGCTATTAAATAAACAAGTATATCAAACTTGAACATGGCAACTAATAATAAATAAATACCTATTAATTTAAAAATCTTTTTATTAGAAAACTTAAATACAGTTGTGGCAATAAATGTTATAGCAAACACTACTATAGTTTCAATAATTGTAGATAAATAAAGAGCTGTACGTGGATTAAAAAAATATAACGTATATAAAATAATTGCTATAAATATAATACTATTAACTAAATTTCTAATTTTACTAAGTTTCAAATACATATAGTCATTTTCTATGTACTCCAATATACTTCCCCCTTAAATATAACCATATAAATATACATTATCATAAAAAAGAGAGGAAATTATTTAATTTTTGTAAATTATTGTATTTAATTGTAATTTAAAAGACCTTAAATATTGGAATTAACCAATATCTAAGGTCTCTAAGAAACTTTTAAACTTATTACTATTTCTTACCTCAATTAAATCATTATCTTTATTTATATATTTCATAAATTCTGGATAAAATTCAACAGCTTTAATTAAATCCTCTGTGGCATCTTCTAAATCATTTCCTAAAATAGCCTTAAAGCAACTTCTATTATAATATAAAAAATGATTTTCTGGATTAAATCTTAAACCTAGGGATAATATCTCTATTCCCTTTTGTATATTATTTTCTTCCTTATATATAACTGCTAAATTTAAGAATGAAAAAGCATAACCAAAATTCTTTTTAATGGCTTTCTCATAAAATTTCTTAGCCTTATCATATACATTTAATCTCTTATATATTACTCCCATATTAAAAAGAGCTAAATAGTGCTCTCCATCTATTTGAAGAGCTTTAGAAAACATTCTATAGGCCTCTTGAAGCATATCCCTTTCTTCATATATAGATCCTAAATTTATATGAGCCCAAAAGTCTTCTTTGCAAACCTCTATTGTCTTTTTGTAATACTCTATTGCACCTTCTTTATCTCCCACATTATCTAATGCATTTGCTAAAAAGAATATAGCCCTATCATAAACTGGATTTATATCTATAGCCTTTTTATATAATTCTATAGCCTTTACATAATCCTCTTTTTCATCATAAATCACTGCTAATCCATAATAAGCTCTAACCTCAAAACTATTTATACTTAAGGCTTCTTCATACTTTTCCTTAGCTTTTTCAGTATCTCCTAGCTCATCTAGCATTAAAGCTATACTTATTATTAAATCAATATCCCTTTCTCCTTCTAGAAGCTCCTCAGCTCTTAAATAATAATTTAAGGCCTTTATTAAATTCCCTTCATCATGAGCTTTATCACCACTACGTATATAATTATCTATAATTCTATAGTTATTATCCATATCTTCTCCTATTTTTCTAATCTATTATATCAAAATCATCTTAACTTATATAAAGCAAAAAGGAGGTATCAAAATTTTGACACACTCCTAATTAATACTCTAATTAATTATATATATCTTTTAAATATTTTTCAACAGCCACTGAATAGTATCTTCCATAACTTCTACTTTATTTTTTTCATTTAACATTTCATGTCTTCCATTTTCATATAGCTTATACTCAATATTTTTTACTCCTACTTTTTCTAATTTATCTTTTAAGTTGATTACACCTTTACCAAAATTACCTACTGGATCTTTATCTCCTCCAAAAATATAAATAGGCATTTCTTTATTTATTCTATTCATATTTTCAGCTTTATGTATGCTTCTTACCCCTCTTAACAAATCGTAATAAAAGGAACTTGAACATATAAAACCATATCTTTCATTTTCTATATACTTGTCTACTTCACTTTCTACACTACAAAGCCAATCAAAATCTGTCCTATTTGGTTTAAAATTCTTATTAAAGCCTCCAAAAATCAACTTGTCCATAAGTTTACTTTTATGTTCTCTTCCCTTTAATGACATTTCTACTTGAGCTACAAATTCTCCAAGTGGAGCTAACTTATCTGGCTCACCATTAGTTCCTGATAAAACTAACACATCCACTAAATCATTATATTCTTGAACTAGCCTCTGACTTACAAAAGATCCCATACTATGTCCAAAAAGTATTATTTTATATCCTTTATGTTTTTCTTTAGAGGACTCTATTAAAGTTTTAGCATCATCAATCATCCATTGGAATCCATCATTTTCTGCTTGATATCCTAAAGAATCTAAATCCTTAGCTGTAAAGCCATGCCCTCTATGGTCATGAGCATAAACTAAAAATCCTGCTTCAACAAGTTTTTCTGCAAATTCATCATATCTAATAGCATCCTCTGTCATTCCATGTAATATGTGAATAACTGCCTTAAATTCTTTACCATTACTCCATTTATACCCTTGTAATTCTAATCCTTCATCATCTTTAAATATAAAATTCTCTCTCAAATCCATCAACTCCTTTTAGACTATGTAGTATAAAAATCTCCTTAATACTAAGATACTACTTAATCTAAAATCTTTAAACAGGTACTTTAAGTGATTTACTATTTTTTATTAACTTATTAATATTATATTAACAAATTTTTATCCTCTGCATAAATTTCAAACTTTTCTCTCCATATATGAGCTCTTTTTTCATCAATTTCAGCTACATAATTTAAAAATCTATTTAACTCATCTCTTTTAAAAAGCCCTTTAAAAAGATGTCTAGGAAATGAAACCCTCTTTTTATAGTTATTTTTAGGATCTATTATTTTAAGAGTATAATCATCTTGTATATATATATCCTTACACCTTATATCAATTCTTTTAAATCCCAATCTTTCAAATTCTAAAATCATTAAATATAATTCCTTACAAAGCTCCTCATCTAGATTTCCTCTTCTTAGATACTTATCTAATCTAACCCCATCAACATATTCTCTTATAATATATCCTGGCTTAGCTTCATATATCCTTGGAAAAAATCTAGACTTTCTAACTCGTTTTAATATACTACTTTCATCTTTCCAAACACTCATTCTTCTAAAAATTTTTATTGCTTTATTATTTTTAAGGAGAAATACAACACCATTATGTCCCTCCCCTAATAATTCTGCTTCTTTTAAAGATTTTTCTAAATTACTACTTATATCTTTAAGGCTATAATCAAAATTTTTACTCATTTTACCCCTCTTATTAATAAGTGCTTAATACTATATTATACATTTTTTATAATAAAAAATGACTAATTTCTTAATTAAGAAATTAGTCACCTTGAATAAGTATATAAAAATTTAAGTTATACTATTCTTTAATACCAAATTGGTGCAGATAGCGGGACTTGAACCCGCACACTCCTAAAAGTAATACCCCCTCAAGATATCGTGTCTGCCATTCCACCATATCTGCATAAAATATTGCCCATTTTAAGTATATGAACAATATTATTTATATTATTACTTATTATTTTAATCCTTATATTTTTGAAAAGCTAGTAGTGCATTTAAATTATCAAAAGAATATACGCTATTTGTCTTTTCATCTCCAAATCCACCATAAAGCACACTATCTTTATTTTTTATTTGATAATATTTTAATTTATCTATAGCCTTGTTAAATAATTCCTTATCTCCAATGTAATTTGCTATTAAAGCTACATTAGAGTATATTGATGGAGATTCAATCTGTGAGATAGCCTCTCCATTTTTACCATTGTAGGTAGCTACTAAGAATCCATCTTTCTTAAACTTTTCTTTTATCCATTTAATAGATGACTCCTCATTTTCTCCAGCTTCAATTCTATTTAAAATTACTATTGTAGATAATAAGAAATCAACATTTTCTTCTTCATCATATTTTTGAGTTTCTTCATAAAATACTTTTCTGTATAAAGGAACCTCTTCAGATATTTTTCCATTTTCTATTATACTGTTAGATTTTTCATAAATTCCTTCCCACTTCTTATCTACTTGACTCAATAATTTCATAGTAGGCAAGTCTAAATAACATAAAGTGGTTGTATTACCTTTTCCATAGTTATCTATATAATCTACTAAAGTTTCATTTTCTTCTGCATGTTTAAGTAAAGAGTTAGCAATATTTATAGCATAAAATTTATAATAAAAACTATTCCATCTGTTGTTGGCTAAAAGAAGAGCTTTTATTATTCTAAGTTCATCTATGGTTGCAGAGGAAGGTGAATTTTCATCTCCTTCTTTTCTCCAACTAATAAGTCCATTTTTTAATCTCATTTCTTTTACTATGTCAAAATGCTCATCAAATAATTCTTTATTATTAGCATTTACTGAATATAACATCATAAGCCCCTCTGACTCAGATAATACTGAGTGACCCTTAGTTATATCTCCTTCTGAACTTTTATCTATATAATTTGTATATATTCCATATCCACTTTTACTTAAATCCTTCTCTATAAAATCAAAAAGCATTTTTTCTTCTGGTGGATTAAAATTATCATTCCAATTAACATCCATATGTACTGGTTTTAAATACTCTCTATTAAAAAATAATATAAAAATAGCAATTATTAAAATACCACCTATAGCTATTAGCCATTTTTTCAAAACATCCCCTCCCAAAGCTTTATCCATAGTATATTAAAATACATAGGTCACTTAAGAATAAAGTGACCTATATATATTGTAATAAACATTTACTTTTTTAACATATTTATCAGTTTCTTTAAATGGTATATAAGTAAGATTTTTTCCATCATCAGAATGTTCAGCACTATTAAGCCATTCTTGAACCCGTCCTCTTCCTGCATTGTAAGCTGCAATTACAAGATCCCAATCTCCAAACTCTTTATGAAGATTATTTAAATACCAACATCCAAACCTTATATTAACTTCTGGCTCTAATAATAAATTGGTATCAAAATCAATAATCCCTTGTTTTTCAGCTATCCACTTTCCAGTAGAGGTGGTAATTTGCATAAGCCCTCTTGCATCCTTATTAGATTTAGCGTCTTCGTCAAAGTTACTTTCTGCTTTCATAACCGCCATAACAAAATAAGGATCCAAATTATATTCTTTACTATATTTCTCTACATAATTCATATATTTTAGTGGAAATATAACATTTTTTAATATATATCCACTCCCTAAAAATAGTAAATATATGGCTAAAACAATTATAACTAGCCTTATAATTTTCTTCATATAACTCTCCTACTGGTATAAAGTAAAAAATTCTAACAAATCATCAATTTGTTCCTTTGTTTTAATTAAATTACCGCTATTATCAATTATTATGTTAGCATAATCTTTTTTTCTTTCAAGACTTAATTGAGAATTTATTCTATTTATAGCTTCCCCTTTGCTAAGCTTATCTCTAAATCCCATTCTTTCTATTTGGCTACTTTTATCTACCCAAACTAGAACAACCATATCCATATCCTTATGCATATCATTTTCTATTAAGGTTGCTCCATCTACAACTACAAGCTTAGTATTTATTTTTTCATATTCTTTAAGTTTAATCTCTATTTCCTCTTTTATATAAGGCATTATGATTTCTTCATACTTTATTCTTTCCTTTGGAAATCTAAAAATATGGTTTCCAAACTCTCTTCTTCTAAAATCACCTCTCCAATCAAAGAAATGACCTCCAAAAGTAGCTCTTACCCTTAAAAGTATATCTGGGTATTTTTCTAATACTTCTCTTGCAATAATATCTGCATCTATAACTGGGATTCCTGCCTCTTTTATCATAGAAGAAATAGTGCTTTTGCCTGAGCATATTCCTCCTGTAAGGCCTACTTTAATCATAGAATCAGTACCCTCCTTATTTTAACTTATACCAATCTTCTCCAACATTAACATCAACATCTAATGGTACACTTAATTTAATTGTATTTTCCATTTCCTCTTTTAGAAGTTTCTTAACAATGTCTAATTCTCCTTTTACAACATTTATTATAAGTTCATCATGAACCTGTAATATTAACTTACTATTTAAATTTAATTCTTTTAACTTGTTATATACATTTACCATAGCAAGCTTTATTATATCTGCTGCTGTTCCTTGTATTGGAGCATTCATTGCAAGTCTTTCTCCTAAGGCTTTTACTATTTTATTTGAAGCATTTGCTTCAGGTATATATCTTCTTCTATTTAACATAGTTAATACATATCCCTTTGTTTGAGCTTCATGAATAACCTTAGAAATATACTCTTTAATTTTTGGATATCTTTCAAAATATATATCCATATATTCTTTAGCTTCTTTTCTTGAAATATTTAAATCCTGAGAAAGACTAAAATCTCCTATTCCATATACTATACCAAAGTTTACTGCCTTAGCCCTACTTCTCATTAATGGAGTTACCTCTTCAACTGGCACTTTAAATACTTCAGAAGCAGTCTTAGTGTGTATATCTGAATGATGATTAAATGCATCTATCATATTTTCATCACCAGAAATATGAGCTAAAACTCTAAGTTCTATTTGTGAATAGTCAGCTGATATTAATAAATCTCCTTCTTCTTTTGGTATAAATACCTTTCTTATTTCTCTACCCATTTCATATTTTATAGGTATATTTTGAAGGTTAGGCTCTGTTGATGAAAGTCTACCTGTAGTAGTTACAGTTTGATTAAATGTTGAATGTATAGAACCATCTGTATCTATAACAGACTTTAATCCTTCAACATAAGTTGAATATATTTTTGAAAGCTGTCTAAAATATGTTATTTTTTCTATTATAGGATGTTTGTCCTTAAGCTTTTCTAAAACTTCTGCGTTAGTTGAATAGCCAGTTTTAGTTTTCTTTATAACTGGTAAATCTAATTTTTCAAATAATATCTTACCTAATTGTTTTGGAGAATTTATGTTGAACTCTTCATCTGCAAGTTCAAAGATCTCTTTTTGTGTTTCTTCTAGCTCTCTTTTAAACTTAATAGATAGCTCATCTAAAATATCTTTATTTACTTTAAATCCTATTGATTCCATAGAAGATAAAACTGTTTCTAAAGGAAGCTCAATATCATACATAAGTCTTTCCATTTTCTCTTCTTCTATCTTTTTCTTTAGAACTAAAGTCAACTCTTTCATAAATGAAATTCCAACTAAGTCTTCTTCCCCCTCTTTTACATTAGGGAATTTTGAAAGATAGTTATTTATTAAGGATAAAAGAGTATATTCTCCCTTAGATGAATCTATTAAATATGCTGCTAATTCACAATCAAAGGATAATCCATTAAAATCTATTCCTAATTTTTTTAAAGCTGTTAAGGCATTTTTTATACTATAGCCATTTTTTAATATATCTTCATTCTCAAAAAATTCTTTAAAGGATTTAATATTCTCCTCTTCTTTTACTAACTCTTTAAAGTTAATTAAATAATTTTTCTCATCATAATTAATAAATATTTTATCAATCTCTATAGTAGAATACTTTTCTTTATTTAAGTAAGTAAAATTAATATATACTTCCTCTTTTATATTCTTAAATAACTCTTCTAATTCTTTATTATTTTCTATATTAGTTATTTTAATTTCTATTTCTGGCTCTTCTTCTTCCCCATTTGATAATTTATCTAATATAGATTTCATTTGAAGCTTTGTAAATAAAGCTTTTAACTGATCTTTATTATAATCATCCTTTGATTTAATCTCATCTAAATCAAAATCTATAGGAACATTAGTCATAATAGTAGCTAACTTTTTAGAGAATATAGCCTGTTCGCTGTACTCAGTTAAATTTTCTTTTAACTTTTTACCACTTATGTTATCTATATTTTCTAAAACTGCCTCTACTGAACCATACTCTTTTATTAATTTAAAGGCTGTTTTTTCTCCTACTCCTGGTACCCCTGGAATATTATCAGATTTATCTCCCATAAGTCCTTTAACATCTATGAACTGAGTAGGAGTAACTCCATACTCTTCAACCATTCTATCATAGTTATAAACTTCTATCTCAGAAACGCCCTTCTTAGTTATACATACGTTTATATCCTTAGCTGCTAGTTGAAGAGCATCCTTATCTCCAGTCATAATATACACTTCGATTCCTTCACCTTCAGCCACCTTAGCTAAACTTCCTATAATATCATCTGCTTCGAATCCATCTAATTCGTAAGTTGTTATTGAAAATAACTTTAGCATTTCCTTAACAATAGGAAACTGCTCTGCTAACTCAGGAGGCATTTTCTTTCTTCCAGCCTTATAATCCCCATACTCTAAATGTCTAAATGTTGGTGCTTTTTTATCAAAAGTACAAACTATATAATCAGGTTTTATATCCTCTCTCATCTTAAAAAGCATATTTGTAAAACCATAAATAGCATTTGTATGAGTTCCTTCACTATTGCTAAGCAAAGGCACAGCATAAAAGGCTCTATTTAAAAGACTGTTCCCGTCTAATATCAATAATCTTTTCATTCTAATCCTCCAATATATTATTCTATTAATCTAACAAAAAACTTTACTATTAATAAATTTCACTTCTAATCTACTCTGTAAAAAGTAGTTAAAATAAAATTATAAATAATATGAAGAGAATATCTAGATGAATTTTAGAATTTAAGCTATTACGTATAATAATTTGCGTTAATAAGCGAAATCTGTTTGACCGAAGGGAGTTTTTTCGCTTTAGCAAATTATTAGAAGTAATTGCTATAAATTCTTAATGAAATCTAGTAATTCTCGTAATATATTTATAATTTTATTTTTAAAGTTTTTAAACAATCATCTCTTTTAATGATTTTTCCCATTAGTTCTAATAATATTAACACATTTTAGAAAATACTTAAATCTAATTCCTCAGATAAATCCTTCATAACATGTGTTCCTGCTATACTATTTCCCTTATCATCTAAAGAAGGTCCAAAAATCCCTATTCCCATTCTTCTTGGAACAGCAGCCATTATTCCGCCACCAACTCCACTTTTTGCTGGAATTCCTATATGTACAGCAAATTTACCTGAGTCATCATACATACCGCAAGTAACCATTATTGTTTTTATTATTCTGCAAATTTCTCTAGATATTACTCTTTCTCCATTCCAAGGTAATACTCCATCATTAGCAAGCATAGCACCAAATCTAGCTAAATCTTTAGCATTAACTTCTAGAGAACATTGCTTAAAATATAAATCTAATATGTCATCTATATTTCCTTCTATAACTCCATTGCTTTTCATAAAGTATGCTAAAGCTCTATTTCTATCTCCAGTTTCCTTTTCAGATAAATAAACATCTTCATTTAATTGAATATCATCATTTCCTGTTACTTTTCTAGTAAATTCTAAAATTCTCTCAAACTTTTCCTCTTCGCTATCACCTTCAATTAAAGATGTTGTCAATATTGCTCCTGAATTAACCATAGGGTTAAAAGGTTTTTTAGAAGGCTTTCTCTCTAAACTTACTATACTATTAAAGCTATCTCCAGTTGGTTCAACACCTACCCTTGAAAAAACTCTATCTTTTCCATTATCTAATATTGCAAGCATTAAAGTTATTACTTTTGATATACTCTGAATAGTAAACTTTTTATCATACTCTCCTGCCCCTACTTCTTTTCCATCAAGAGTAACTATATATATACCTAAATCTTCTTTATTAGCTTTTTCTAATTCTGGAATATAAGATGCCAGTTTTCCATGTTCAACATATTGTCTATTATTTTCTATTAAACTCTCAAGAAAATTTTTCACCTTTTTTCGCTCCTTAGTTTAATTTTTTTATTCAATAAATTAATAATTAATATATAAACATTATAACATTTTCAACGAATTATTATAAATCTTTTAAAATACTTTTATGTTCTATATGTAATATAAGAAAAAAATATTAGTAATTTATGTTTATTATCTAAATAATATATTACTTCAATCAACTTTTATTAAAGTTCCTTCATAGAATATAGAATAAAAAGCTTTGAGGTTTTTTTATTATGGATATAGATGATATTAATATACTTGTGAAATATCTAAGCAATCTTCCAATGAAAGAATATAAAAAGAAATTTACCTTTTTAGGAGAAGGAATAGCAAGAAAAGTTTTTTCTTTAAATAAAAATTTAGTGGTTAAAGTTGCTAAGGATGAAGATGGGCTTCATCAAAATTTTGTTGAATCCTATATTTTTAAAAATGCTCCATATAATCTTAAAAGATATTTATGTCCTGTACTTCTTTATAATAAAAGGATTTTAATAATGCCTAGAGCAGAAGTTTTCCCTAACATAAGAAGAAAAACTTTTGTTGATTTAAAAAAATTGCGTGAAGAAAGTTCTATAGAAGAAGATATTTATACCCTTGGAGAAAAATATTTTCTATTTAAAGAAGATTTATATGTTCACAGTTCTTGGGGAATTATAAATGATACCTATTATTTAATAGATTATGGTTGCACTTCTGAGGAAGGAGACTTATATTACGACCTTCTTATGAAAACAAATGGACTTTTATAAAATAATCTTTATTAATTAATTGTTTTATAAATTTTACTGCATTATAATAATGGTAAGAATTTGTAAAGAAAGGACTGATATTATGAACAAATTTGAAAGCATGTTAGAAAATTATGCAAAGTTAGCTACTCATATAGGAGTAAATGTTCAAGAGGGTCAAACCCTTGTTATATCTTCTCCTGTAGAATGTGCAGAATTTACAAGAATGCTTGTTAAATCTGCTTATGAAAAGGGAGCAAAGGATGTTGTTGTTCAATGGAATGATGAAATATGCGGCAAAATTAAATATGAACACTCTCCATTAGAAGTTTTTGAAAACTTCCCAGATTGGATGAAAGAATCAAGATTAAGCTATGCTAAAGAAGGAGCTTGCTTCTTAAGTATTTCTGCCTCTGATCCTGAACTTCTAAAAAATATAGACCCTGCAAAAATAGCAGCCTTTAGAAAATCATCAAGTACAGCTTTAAAAGAATTTAGTGAAATGTTAATGAGCAATAAAAATGCATGGTCAATAGTTTCTATTCCAACTAAAGCTTGGGCTAAAAAAGTTTTCTCTGATTTACCTGAAGAAGAAGCAGTAGATAAATTATGGAATGAAATCTTTAAAATAGTTAGAGTTGATACAGAGAACCCTGTTGAAGCTTGGAATAAACATAAAGAAACATTAAAATACCATATGGATTACTTAAATGAAAAGAATTTAAAATCACTTCATTTTGAAAATTCACTTGGAACTGATTTAACTATAGAATTACCAGAAAATCATCTTTGGGCTGGTGGAGCTGAATATACTCAAGGTGGGGTTGAATTCATAGCTAATATGCCTACTGAAGAAGTATTCTCTATGCCTTCTAAGTTTGGAGTTAATGGAACAGTATTTAGTTCTAAACCTTTAAACTACGGTGGAAATTTAATAGATAATTTCTCAGTTACTTTTAAAGATGGAAAAGTTGTTGATTTCTCAGCTGAAAAAGGATACGATACTTTAAAACATCTTCTAGAAACTGATGAAGGTGCTAAATACTTAGGAGAAGTGGCTCTTGTTCCTTATAATTCTCCTATATCAAACTCAGGAATAATTTTCTTCAACACTCTATATGATGAAAATGCTTCTTGTCATTTGGCTTTTGGTAAAGCATATTCTCTATGCATAAAAAATGGTGAAAATATGACTAATGAAGAGCTTGAAAAAGCTGGAGCTAATGATTCATTAACTCATGTAGATTTCATGATAGGAACTAAAGATTTAAAAATCACAGGTTTAACTCATGATAATGTTGAAATTCCAGTATTTAAAGATGGTAACTGGGCATTTTAATATCTAAAAACATATTTTAAATATATGATTATATTAAACCTTCAAAAAAATAAACACATGTTTTAAATCCATATTTATTTTTAAATATAATTTTAAAAACATATGCTAATTTAAAGTAAAAGGCAAAGAATAACTTATTTTAATGTAAATTATTCTTTGCCTTTTTTTATATAAATTATTTTAAATTCATTTTAGATTCCATATAATATTTCCACTAAGCATTTTGAGATGAATCAAAATATACTCTATGAAGTTTATTTCCATTTATAATTGTTGCAAATCCATTAGAATACATTTGTAAGAAGTCACCTTCATATTTGTACTCTTTTCCATTTTTAACATCTTTAACAATCTTTTGTTCTTCTTCTAAAACGTATATTTCTCCATCTTTTCCTATATAGATCTTATTTAGCTCTAAGCTTTTTTCTAGAGGTATTTTATTCCAAGTATCAATTGACTTTTCTACATTTCCATAAACTATTTTAAATACTTTATTATCTTTTATTTCTCCAAAGTATATATTTCCAGTTTCATCAACACCTAAAAGTCTAACTTTATATATTGGATTAATTCCTAATTTCTTATTTGGCTGTGTAAGATATATTCCTGATTCTTTTTCACTGTCATATACTAATCTATCTGCCCTTGGCATTACTTCAATATTTCCTGGTGAATCAGTTACTAGTCTTACATCAGTTATATCATCATTATTATCTATTCTCTTAACTATAGACTCTTTTGTATCTTCATTCTTAAATTCAATGTATATAACTCCTGTTTTAGTTGAAACTGTTATCTCATTAACTTTATAAGAAGAATTCATATTACCAAGCTCAATTTTCTTAGTTTTATTGGTATCTACATCAATAGAATATAAATTAACTGTATTCTTTTTATTATTATATTTAATATTCGTAATTACAATAAGTCTATTTCTATCTCTAAGCCAAGTATAATAAGATGCTTTTTCATTTTCTATATCAACATGACTTTCATCATCTTTAAGAGTATTAAAGACTTTAAGTTCATCATTATTGTTTAAATATGCTATATATTCTCCATCATAAGATATCTTTTTATCCATCATATTCCCTGGTAATTTTACATCATTATTCTCTTTTGTATGTTGGCTAGCTATATCTATAGCTTTTACATTTACATCAGAATTTAACTTAAAATAAAATTTATCAAAAACAAATAAAACTAAGCATTGTAAAATTACAGACAATAGTCCCCACTTTAAAAATTGCTTTAATTTATCCATAAAATTCTCCTCTTTGTTATTTTACTATTATAGCTGAAGGAATAGATCTCTCCCCTACATTTGATGCTGGATTATTTATTACTTTTCCATTTAAGTACATAGTAGTTGATTTACCACCATCAAGGTTTATAGCAGTAACTACATTACAAGTATTTAATAATACTTCCTGTAATTCCTTTAAAGTAGCTCCTCCACTTGTTAAACTTCTACCATCAATAACTAACATTACTATTGATCCATCAGCTCTTTGTCCCATAGCAGTTCTTGGAGCAACTCCCCATCCACCATCACCTTTCATAGGTGTAGGTTCTCCTTCTTTAACTAAAACAGGTCCAAAACTTACAGCTTCTTTAACATTTAATTCTTTAAGATTATTAAATGAATACATACCTGCAATCATTTTTCCTTCTTTTGTTATGCCAACTAACTCAATTTTTTCATCGTCTGGTACATCTTTATAAACCAATTTCCCCTCTGATATAACTATTCCAGCAGGAGTTCCACCATTACCAGTCCATTGAGCAGTACTAGATTTATCTGTAAAAGCTCCTCCATTTACAGCCGCAACAGCATTGTATTCCCTAGCTATTTCAGAAGTAGTTTGTCCTTCTTCTCCAAGATATTTAGAAACTCCTATTTTTACTCTAGTAGGATCTTTTACCACTATATAATATCCACTATATTTAAAGTTTTCAAAAGAGTATAATTCTATACTATTATCATGTTTAGTTGGTAAATTAACATTTGTCTTTATATTTGTATTTTTATGATTTGTATTTGTATCCTCAATATTAGAATTTAATATCTCATTAATTTTTTCATCTGATAAAAATGTAGTTGCCATCCACTGATGACTAAAACTAGTCATGGCTGCCCCTACATAAGTCCTTTTAGCATTTTCAAATGGTCCATATAAAAGTATAAAAGGTGCTGTAACAGCAGTGAATATGAATTCAAAAGCAATAAATATCGCTATAGTCTTCCACTTCTTTTTACTTCTCCTCTTCTTTCTACTATCTCTCCCCATTTTTCCTCCTTAATTTAAAATAATTAAATTTCCTTTGTAATCTAAACCAACTAACCCTTACATTCTATTGTTTTTAAAATATCACTTATCTATTATACATTATTTTTAATACAATATTATTACAAAGTTCTATTTTATTTATTAAAATTATCTATTTTTTTTAAAATCTCATAATTAATTCATAAATAACTATTAATATAACTTTTATCTATAAATTAAATTTTCTTTCATCATAGCCTAAAAATAAAACAAAAAATATAACTTTTATAATCTCAAATACTTTTCTCATTTGTTTCAACTCCTTTAAATTCTTACAAAACACTTATGAATTTATTAGTTATGAATTCATATTTTTCTAAATTACGAATTCCTTTCAAATTTATAATCTCCTCTATTAGATATATCCAATAAAATTAAATTAATACTGTAAGATTAAAGTTAATAAGGAAAGAAACTATCAGTATATTTTTTTGTAAAATAAAAAAACACTTAGGTATTATAACCTAGTGTTTTATAAATACGAGATAAGTCTATAAGCCGAGTTCTGTATTTGACAATCATCTATCTAGGCCTACCGTTGCCGATAGGCTCAAGCGACACACCCGAGGACGGGACGGGCAGCCCCTATATGTCCTCCTATTTGGTCTTGCTCCAGATGGGGTTTACATAGCAGTATAGTCACCTATACCCTGGTGAGCTCTTACCTCACCTTTCCACCCTTACCTAGATAAATCTAGGCGGTTTATTTCTGTTGCACTATCCTTAGAGTCACCTCCACTGGACGTTATCCAGCATCCTGCCCTATGGAGCTCGGACTTTCCTCTCCTAGTTCTAAGACTAGCAGCGATTGTCTGGCTTACTCGCAAGATTAATATTAACATATATACTTATTTTTTTCAAATTATTTTTTCTACCATTTATTACAAATCACAAATATTGCTACTATTCCAATACAAACAATTGCTAAAGGAACTCCTATTTGACTTATTATAAGGAAGGTTAATATGCCACCTACAGCCCCCCACTTTAAGGCATTTCTGAAATAGCAATTATTAATAAGACATCTTTTACAAGCATTTCTCTTAAAATTTCTCATTAATCTATTGAAATCTCTCCTTAAGTCTTTAAAGCAGTCTCCATTAAATCTATTTCCAAAATTGGACCACATAATTCTCCACCCTAAGTATTACTTATACATCATTATATGAAAAAGAACTTGTTTTCTCCATAAAACAAGCTCTTTTTCCTAAAAGTTTATTATAAAATTATGTTTATATATTATCTTTATTTATATTCTTATAATAATTTAATGTATTTATATCTAAACATACTAATCTCCTACCCCAAAGTCTGTATTTTCAAATAATACTTCTATGGTTTTATTATCCTTTAAGAAAGAATACTCTTTTTCAAACCATTTAATAAGCTCCTCGTCTCTTTTGAAAGAAGTTGTGTTTTCAGTCCATATATTAACTGTTCCATACTTAAAATTATTTAAAAGTATGTCCATATCTCTCTTTATCATATCCTTAGTTTGTCCCTTTATTCCAACCATTAAGCATATTGACTTAAAGTATTTTTTTACTTCTTCTACATCATTAAATCTAGCATTCTTGTTTAAAATATCATTTCTAAAATGATCATCAAAGGTTTCAATACCAGTTTTAAATATTATAGGAACTCCAAAATATTCTTCTATCTCCTTTAATCTATTTCTATAACACCAATGTGCTTCAAAGAAAAGTTTTTTAATATTTTTCTCAACAACAATCCTTTTTATCTCTTCTAAGGTTTCCTTTGGAAGTTCAAAAACACTTCCAGAGTTTATTACTTCTAGAACGCCATAAATTCCTTTTACATTGCTAAGAACTTCTTTATTTAATTTTATTATCTCTTCAGTATTTTTTGAATTATCTTCTATATAATCACAAAAAGCACACTTTCCCCATACACAAGGAAAAGATTTTAGAAGAACTATCTCTCTATTATTTTTATTATCTATAACATTATATCTATCCAAAATTTTTTCATCTCCATTTAATTATTCTGTACTCTTAACAAAATATTTTTAGGTAATCTTACAACAACTTGTAACATTATTAAAACTGCTACTAATTTATCACAATAATCTGTTAAAAATTGTGTTATAAAAGCACTTACCACAGGGTTAACTCCTAAATTATTTAAAATAACTATTATATAACTAGAACCTGATGAAGTAATACCACCAAATATATATGCAGTTAAACAAGCTCCTGTAAAACTTACAAATAGAGTCATTACAAAGACGCTTAAAAATAATTTCTTTCCTTTCATAAGACCTTTTTCATAAAAATATCCTGCAAAAAATCCAGTAAATATTTGAACTGGTGCAAAATATAAAGAATATATATCAAAGGTTATTCCACTAACCACACTTCCTAAGACTCCAGTTGCCACTCCATAAACAGGCCCTAATACAAATCCAACCATAATTGTACCTATAGAATCTAAATAAATAGGTAATCTTAAATTTAAGGCTATAAAAGCTCCAATTATATTTAATGCTATTCCTATTCCCATTATTGTTAACTTTAAACTTTTTGAATTTCTCATATTAATATTCCCTCCCTATTAAATACCATACTTTGGATTATTAAGTACATTTTTAATATCCTCTTTATGGCTTGGGAATATTTTATTAAGAAAACTTACCATAAATTCTTTGCTATTAACTTTATCTAAAACAAACACATTTTTTCTTCTCTTATAAAAATCTGCAACATCAACAACACTTTGTCCCATTGATATATCTTCGCAAGCTATGTCCACATAAGCTTTAAAACCCTCACAAAGCTCTCTATTTATAAAATACTCTACTGCTAAGGGGTCATTTATAACACATCCAAGTGTTCTCTCTTGTTCCCAATGGAAATCAACATAAAATCTAGTAATATCATATATAAAATCACCAATTTCATCTTTAAATTGATGTATCATTTCTCTTAAATTTGGTGTTAAAACTATCTCTCTTGTAACATCTAAACCAACCATGGTAAATTCACCATTAAACCTTTTTAGAAACTCCCTTGCTCCATGAGGATCTACCCAGTAATTAAATTCAGCTACTGGCGAACAATTTCCATGACTCTTATAAGCTCCACCCATAGAAACTATTTCCTTAACTCTATGGAAAGTTTCTGAATCCTTCTCTATAGCTCTACATAGGTTTGTTAGGGGTCCAAGAGCAATAATACTAACATTCTCCTGATTTTTTAAAGTATTTAAAATAAAATCAACACCATTTTCTCTAATATATTCACTAGAGACCTCTTCTAAAAAAGTTTCTCCTAAGCCATCTTCCCCATGAGTATCCTGTGCTGTTACAAGCTCTCTTTTAATTGGCTTACTTTCTCCTAAGTAAACAGGAATATCCAATCTACCTAAAAGCTTAAGTACCTTTAAGGCATTTTTAGCTCCCTGTAAACTTTCAACATTTCCTGATACGGTGGTTATCCCAATAACCTCAATCTCTTTTGACTTTAATGCAAGAATAATGGCTAAAGCATCGTCTATCCCTGGATCACAATCAATAATTACCTTTCTCTTATCCATTTTAATTTCCTCCCTTTGATTTAACTTCACCAAAAGGAACTGTTATTATCTTTAAGCTTCCTTATAACTATCTTTTTGCTAAGATAAATTTTAAAACTAATCTTACTAAGCTTTATAATAATCCTAAAAAAAATTAATCACCTATTAAAAACATAATTTAACTCTTCATTTATACTTTTTAATAATCTTAGTTAAAATTTAAGTTAGTTATTAATAGCTATTTAAAAATTCATATTTACTTACAAAAAAGCTTATAAATTCAGCCTAAAAATAATAAAAACTATATTACAGGCATACTAAAGAGTATAACTATCCTATAATACAGTTACAGCCCTTAGTTTTTTATAGAGGGATGGTTACGAACCTCTACCAAATTACATTGGATTTTTTTATAAAATTTTAGGTATGGTGAAGTACCACACCATACCTATTATATAATAAAATCACATAAATTCAAATAATGTTATTTATCCAATATTATGTTTTAATTGTAATATTATATACTTAAAAAATTATATGAATTCAAAGGGATCTTTAGCCTCTTTTGAAACAATAAATTCCACATCTGAATCTAATCTTTCTTTTACTTTTTCACTTACCTTAATTAAAACAGGCCACTCTGAATTAAAATGTCCTATGTCTAGAATATTTAATCCCATTTCCTTATAATCTGAAACAAAATGATATGTTGTATCTCCAGTTATTATTAGATCTGCTCCAAGTTTTTTTGCATCTCCAAAGAAATCTTGCCCACTACCATTTACAATAGCAATTTTCTTAATAACTTCATTTAAATCTCCTGCATATCTTAAATTCTTAACACCTAAAGATGATTTTATAAGATTTATTATTTCTAGAACAGTCATTTCCTTAGTTAACTCTACTACTCTACCAATTCCAGCCTCAGAATCAACTGGGCTTTTATCCATTATGATTCCTTCATTAAATCCTAAGATTTCAACTAAGGTATCATTTAATCCACCTTTAACTGAGTCCCAGTTAGTGTGCGCTGAGTAAAGATTTATATCATTTTTTATTAAGTTTATTATTTTTCTACCTAATAGAGTGTCTGTTGTTATTGTACTTGGCTTTCTAAATAAAAGTGGATGATGAGTTAAAATAAGCTCTGCACCCATTTCCTTAGCCTCTTTAATAACCTCTTCAGTACAATCTAAAGCTAATAAAATCTTAGTTATATTTTTTTCTCTATCCCCAACCATAAGGCCTACATTATCAAAGCCTTCTTTTAAATTAACTGGGGCAATATCTTCTATTATATTTATAATGTCATTTAATTTCATTATAACATCCCCTTAAATTTATTTATCTTTTCTTCTAAATCACTTTTTCTCTTTTTAGCCGCTTCTGTATCTTCTTTTATAAAACTTAATATAGTCTCACATCTATTTATTTTTTCTTCTATAAATTCCTTAAATAATGGATGATTTTTTTCTCTTAATAAAGGACTTACTTCGTAATATAATTCATCCTCAAATACTAGTTTTTCTGAATTTTCATTGTATTTTACTTTAAATAATTCATAAAATCTGCCTTCATCTTTAATTAAATCTTCATCTATTATTTCATAATCATTCTTATATAAAAACTCTCTTAAAACCTCTGGGTTTTGAGCTGGCTGTAATATTATAAAATCATACTTTTTTACCTTATCCATATCAGCTAATAAAATATCTCTAGTTAGATTTCCACCCATTCCAGCTAATATAACTCCATTTACTTCTCCTACTTTTAAAGGATTAAGCCCTGGTCCTAAAAGGCATTTAACCTTATTTGAAACCCCTTCAAAAGCAACATTAACCTTTGCTTTTTCTATAGGTCCTTTATTTATATCTGAAGCTATTGCTTTTTTGCATATTCCTTCTTTAACTAAATATATAGGTATGTATCCATGATCTGTACCTATATCAGCTACACTTTCACATTTATCAACATGTTCTGCTATTCTTTTTAATCTCTTACTTAACTCCATATTATCCCACTTTCTACAAATAATTTACCAGTGTTTGTATTTGAGAAACTAAAAACACCAATGATATTATTAAAGACAAATAAATATATCTTTGAGCTAACTTTTTATCATATTTAGCACAAAAATGACTTGCATAATAAATACATACTAACAGAATCATATTCATTATTCCATATATAATTTGTCTTCCTACAAAATCCTTCGCACTTCCAATAGTACAAGGTATGAAATGTGCACTAAAATCAATTGGCATTTTATCAGGCATAGCTCCTGATAAATATAATATAGAAGGTATTAGTATAATGCCTAATATTAATAAGGATGTTATTATAAAAGGAATATAAAATCCCTTATCCCTTATTATTGCTCTTGCATTATTAACTTTTACCTTGAAACTTTCTTCCTTTATTCCCTTTGATACTATTAACTCTTTAAACTTTTCAAATTCATCTGGAGATAATCCATAACTTATATCCTCTGTATGTATATATATAACCCTCTTACTAGAAGTTACAAACATACGAGCAATTCCTACATTATGAACAACACATCTACCAAAACAATATTTATGTTTTCCAAAACCAGATAATTTAAATCCATTTATAACTTTATCTTGTTCTAAAAAACCATTTACATCTTTAAAATTTATCCTAAATTTTTTTAATCCTTTAAAACAATTTATTTCAATGTAATCATCATTAACTTCGTAAACTAAGGATAAATCAAGTAAAATGTAATAAATGCATACAATGCTATAAACAAAGCTTGATACTATTACTAAGTTCCTCTCTAAATAACCATTCACTATGTTATTCAATATGATTAATAGTGCATTTCCTAATAAAAGATATGCCAAGACTTCAAATACGCCATGGCCTCTTCTAGCCTTAAATTTTGTCATTTACTACTTCACCTCATTGTAATTATATCATAAAATAAAGCTTTATTCAGAAACTAGCTCTTAGCTTTTATTATTACCTCTATACTTTATATGAATCATAATTTTTATCTATTCATTTCCTTAAACTCAGAATCTTTTTCATATAATTTTAAACTTCTCACCTTATATAACATTAAAACCTTTTTAAATATTAACTAAAAAAAGATTAGCACCTTTTAAGGCACTAATCTTAAGATACTAATCTAAATAATCTTTTAACTTTTTACTTCTACTTGGATGTCTTAATTTTCTTAAAGCTTTTGCTTCAATCTGTCTAATTCTCTCTCTAGTTACGTTGAATTCTTTACCAACTTCTTCAAGAGTTCTAGCTCTTCCATCATCTAATCCAAATCTTAATCTTAATACTTTTTCCTCTCTAGGAGTTAAAGTATCTAAAACATTTATTAATTGTTCTTTTAACATTGTAAATGCTGCTGCTTCTGCTGGTGCTGGAGCATCATCATCTGGTATAAAGTCACCTAAATGTGAATCTTCCTCTTCACCAATTGGAGTTTCTAATGAAACTGGTTCTTGAGCTATTTTTAAGATTTCTCTTACCTTATCTACTGGCATATCCATTTGTTTTGATAATTCCTCTGGTAATGGATCTCTTCCTAACTCTTGAACTAATTGTCTTTGTATTCTTATAAGTTTATTTATAGTTTCTACCATATGAACTGGTATTCTTATAGTTCTTGCTTGGTCAGCAATAGCTCTAGTTATTGCCTGTCTTATCCACCATGTAGCATATGTTGAGAACTTATACCCTTTTCTGTAATCAAATTTTTCAACAGCCTTTATAAGACCTAAGTTACCTTCTTGTATAAGATCTAGGAATAACATTCCTCTACCAACATATCTTTTAGCTATACTTACAACAAGTCTTAAGTTAGCCTCTGCTAATTTTTTCTTAGCATAGTTGCTTCCTTCTTCTATTTTTTTAGCAAGCTCTATTTCATCCTCTGATGATAATAGTGGAACTTTACCTATTTCTTTTAAGTACATTCTTACAGGGTCATCAATAGCAATACCTTCTGGAACAGAAAGATCTAATTCTTCCTCCTCTTCCTCTTCTTGCTCGATTTCACTTATGACCTCTATACCCATTGATTCTAGAACCTCATAGATTTTTTCTATTTGTTCTGGGTTTAATTCTATTTCATCAAGCTCATCCATTATCTCCTTGTAAGTCAATGAACCGCTTTTTTTACCTTTATCTATAAGTCTTTTTACTAAGACCATTTTGTCAACTTTTTCTTTACCTTCACCTTTTTTTGCTTTTGTTGTTTTAGCTTTCATTTTATTACCTCCTTCCGCCATTAAAACTACTTACTCCTTTCTAGTTCTTTTAATTTATCACTTATTTCTTTAGCTCTTTTTACTAAATCAAGTGACTCTTTAAACATATTGTTTTGTTCACATCTTTTTAATTCTTTAAGTACAGTAGTCTGTTCCTGTTCTAACTTATATTTTCTAATAAGATTAATATAATCTTTAACAAGAACTTCTATATTAGAAGAATGATCTAGAATAAGTAAGTCTTTTACTTCTAACCATTCCTTTAAAACTTTTGGATCTTCACACTTAGCTTCTACATGTTTTCCTAAGTTATTAAATCCTATTTCCTCAATTGAATCATTGATTATCTTTTCTAAGGATTTAATATTAGGAGATATTAAATCATCATCTTCTAAGTATTTCTTTACTAATGAATGGTTTTCCTCCATACAAAGAAGTTTTAAAACACTTCTTTCACATTTAACATAAGGAGGTTCTACATATAATTTTGTTCCATATTCTTCCTTATTATTCACATTTTCATGGTTTTTATTACTATTTATTAAGTTTTTATTTAATAAATCATAAAATGCTTGTTCTTTTATGGATGTTTCTTCTGAAATCCTCTTTATGTAGACATCTTTTTCTATAGGATTTAAATCTGATAGTATATTAACAACTCTTTCAGCATACTTTATTAATCCATTATTATCTGAAAAATCTATACCAATTCTAGCCCTATGAAGCTTATAATCTATAAGTTTTTTTGCAGATTGAATTAACTTTATAAAAGCCTCTTTACCATTAGCTCTTATAAATTCATCTGGATCTTTGCCTTTTGGTACAGTTAGTACTCTAACATCTAATCCTGCATTTTGCAATATCTCAAGTCCACGTATAGTAGCCATTTGCCCAGCAATATCTGCGTCATAGGATATTATTACTCTGTCTACATACCTTTTTAATAATCTAGCTTGATTGTCTGTCAATGCAGTACCTAAAGAAGCAACTACATTAGTAATTCCATATTGATGAAGTGATATACAATCCATATATCCTTCAACTATTATTAATGTTCTTTCCTGTAATCCATGCTTTATAGCAAAATTTAAAGCATATAGATTAGTTCCTTTGTGAAAGACTAATGTTTCTGGAGAGTTTAAATATTTTGGCTTAGAATCATCTAAAACTCTACCACCAAAACCTATTACACTTCCTTTGTAGTCAAATACAGGGAAAATAACTCTATTTCTGAATCTATCATAAAAAGTTCCCTTTTCACTCTTAATCCCTAATCCAGCTGCCTCAATAGCTTCATTACTAAAGCCTTGTTTTCTAAGATGGTTTATGGTATTTTGCCATCCTTCCTTAGCGTATCCAAGACCAAAGCTTTTTAATATATTTTCTTTTATTCCCCTTCTTAAAAAATATTCCTTAGCTTCCTTATTATTTTGAAGATTAGAAAAGTAATATCTAGCAGCTTGCTTATTTATGTTATATAAAACCTGCTTTTTCTTTTGAGATTCGCTTTGCTTACCATCTTCTATAGGTATTATTATATTAGCCCTATCAGCTAACTCTTTAACAGCATCTACAAAATTTAAATTTTTAGTTTTCATAACAAAACTTATTACATTTCCAGCTTCCCCACATCCGAAGCACTTAAATATTTGTTTGTCAGGAGAAACACTAAAAGATGGACTTTTTTCATTATGGAATGGACATAAACCAGAAAAATTTCTTCCAGCTCTTTTTAGTCTTACCACATCAGAAACAACATCAACAATATCGTTCTGCTCTTTAACTTTTTCTATAATTTCTTCTGAAATTCGCAAGAAATCTACTCACCTTCTTAATATTTTTTGACAATTAATTATTATTCGACATCAATTGATAAAATCCTTCTCAAATTTTAAATATAACTTTTTTTTTAAAATTTTTCAAGTGTAAACGCATAATAATTATATTTTAGCAATATTTAGCCCTAATTATTCCAAAAATATTTAATACATCACAAACTTTGGAATATATATTTTATTGAACTCATTTGTACAGTAATCATCTGTCATTCCTGCAACGTAATCCGTAACCCCTCTATGTATTCCTTCTTCTTCACATATATTTCTATATAGATCCGGCATTTCTTCCCAATTATTGTAATAATATTCTATAACCTTCTCTAGTACAAATTCTGCTTTTTTCCTCTCATCCTCTAAGTATTTCCCTAAATATATATTATCAAACAAAAATTTTCTAAGCTGAACAAAGGCATCTCCTATTTCTTTGCTTAAAGATACCCTAGGTTCCCCTTTATCTATGTTATCAATTGTATTAAAAACACAATCTTTAACTAAAGTGTCTATTCTTTCACTACCACTAGCACCTAAGATTTCAATAATATTCTTAGGCAAATCATCTTCTTTCAAAATTCCCGCTCTAATTGAATCGTCTATATCATGATTTACATATGCTATTTTATCTGCAAATCTAACTACTTGTCCTTCAAAAGTTCCTGCTACCTTACTAACATTTGAAAAACCACTATGATTTAATATTCCATCTAAAACTTCTTTGGTCAAATTAAGACCTAATCCATTTTTCTCTATTTTCTTTGCTACCCTAACACTTTGTTCATTATGCTTAAACCCACCTGGAAGAAAATCATTTAAAACATCCTCTCCAATATGAGCAAAAGCTGCATGCCCTAAATCATGACCTAAAGCAATAGCCTCTATTAAATATTCATTTAATGATAGAGCTACTCCTATCGTTCTTGCTACTTGAGAAACTTCTAAAGTATGAACAAGCCTTGTTCTATAATGATCCCCATAGGTTCTTATAAAAACCTGAGTTTTTCTTTTTAATCTTCTAAAAGATTTACTATGAATTATTCTATCCCTATCTACCATAAAACAGGTTCTTATCTCATCTGGTTCTTCTAAGCGTTCTCTTCCTACAGATTCATCTGAGAACTTTGCGACTTTATTTAACTTTATTCTTTCAAAATTTTCAATATTCTCTCTTATTTTCATAGCATCACCTACTATATATATTCTATGTACCTATTTAAAATCCTTTTATAATTCTAGAGATTTAAAACTTTATATTTTTTATAAAACAAACTCTCAATGAATTTTTTGACTTTAAATCAAAGTATTTCACATTTTAAAGTATAATCTAAAGTTAATCATAATATTCTTATAATAAGGAATTTTTTATTAGGAGGTTAATCATGGGAAAGCATTCTAAAAAGTTTAATGAAGCTGATGAAATTTTTAATGCTGTAGAATCCATAGTTTTACCTATGTATAATTTAGAAAACTATTCTATAGAGAATATAAAATTTAAAAATACAGATAAAAATAGAGCTGTTTATAAATTAATTGATGATATTAATAATCCTAAAAATACCTTTTGCTTAAAAAAGGTTTATTATGATGAAGGGACTCTCTTATTCATATATTCAGTTATGGAATGGTTTGCTAGAAATGAAATTAAGCTTCCAAAAATGCTCCCTTCAAAGTTTAATGGTAGATTTGTTAAAGCAAATAATATGCTTTTTATGCTCTGTCCATGGGTTAAAGGTGAAAAATGTAACTTCGATAACTTACAACATATCTTACTATCCATAGAAAATCTAGCTAAAATGCATAATTGTTCAAGAAACTTTAAAGCAATTGAAGGTAGTTTAATTAAAACTGGATTTGATAGTCTCTACATATCCACATTAAAACACTTTAATAAGATTCTTTCATCATTTAATACTGCAACTAAAATGAAACATAAGGACAAGTTTTCATCAATATTTTTAGATGTTTTTGATGAAAATATTTATCTAGCTAAAGAAGCTCTCTTAGTTTCAGGTTCTATTAATGACAAAAATTTAAGTAGATCTCTTTGCCATGGAGATTATGTAAATAAAAATATTTTAATTGATAATACTGATGTTTGGGTAATTGATTTTGATAAAGCATCCTTAAATTATTCTATGTATGATTTATGTTATTTTATGAGACGTTTATTAAAAAGATCAAATACTAATTGGGATATAGACTTAACAAGAAAGATAATTAAAACATATAATTCAATTGCTCCTCTTACAGAGGATGACTTCAAATATGTTTTTTCATATCTAGCATTTCCACAAAAATATTGGCGCTTATCAAAGGACTATTATAATAACATAAAAAAATGTAATAAATCAATGTTTGTAGAATCTCTTAAGGAAGTTTCACTAGATACCTATGCTCAGGTTAGATTTGTTGGAGAACTTAGAACATTGTTTTCTACTGAATTTAAAATTAAAGTTTAAATAAAGGAGTATTCATAATGAATACTCCTTTATTTTATATAATCTTATTTATTATCTTTTATTTTTAACTTGTGCTTGTGCAGCTGCAAGTCTTGCTAATGGAACTCTATAAGGTGAACAACTTACGTAATTTAATCCTAAATTGTGGCAGAATTCAACAGATGAAGGATCTCCACCATGTTCTCCACATATACCTAATTTAATATCAGGTCTTGTTGCCTTACCTTTTTCACAAGCAATTCTCATAAGCTCTCCAACGCCTTCTTGGTCTAATTTAGCAAATGGATCTTGCTCATATATTCCTTTTTCATAGTAATCTTTTAAGAATTTAGCTGCATCATCTCTTGAGAATCCAAAGGTCATTTGAGTCAAGTCATTTGTTCCAAAGGAGAAGAACTCAGCCTCTTCTGCTATCTTATCAGCTGTTAAAGCAGCTCTTGGAATTTCAATCATTGTTCCAACCTTATAATCTAATTGAACACCTTTCTCTTCCATTACTGTCTTAGCTGTTTCAACAACTACATTTTTAACATATTTTAATTCTTTTATTTCACCTATTAAAGGAATCATTATTTCAGGAACTATATTGTATCCTTTATTCTTCTTAACTTCTATGGCAGCCTCTATGACAGCTCTTGTTTGCATTTCAGCTATCTCTGGATAAGATACTGCTAAACGACATCCTCTATGACCCATCATTGGGTTAAATTCATGTAATTCAGCAACTACATTCTTAATCTCAGCTGGACTTACTCCAATTTCTTTAGCTAAGGCATTTATATCTTCCTCTTCACTTGGTAAGAATTCATGTAGAGGTGGATCTAAGAATCTTATTGTAGCTGGTCTTTCTTCTAAAGCTTCATATATTCCTATAAAGTCTTCTCTTTGCATTGGTAGAAGTTTTTCTAATGCAACTCTTCTACTATCCTCATTCTTAGCTAAGATCATTTCTCTAACAGCTAAAATTCTATCTTCAGCAAAGAACATATGCTCTGTTCTACATAATCCAATACCTTCTGCACCAAATTCAACAGCTTGTTTAGTATCTCTTGGTGTATCAGCATTAGTTCTAACCTTTAATTTTCTTATTTCATCAGCCCATCCCATAAATGTAGCGAAATGTCCTGTGATTTCAGGAGATACTGTCTTAACTTGTTCAGCATAGATGTGTCCTGTTGAACCATCTATTGAAATGTAATCATCAAAGGTTAATACTTGTCCATTAACTTCTAAAGTTCTAGCTTCTTCATTAACTTTTAATTCTCCACATCCTGCTACGCAGCAAGTACCCATTCCTCTTGCTACAACGGCTGCATGAGAAGTCATTCCTCCTCTAACAGTTAAGATACCTTCTGCGGCAATCATACCTTCTATATCTTCTGGTGAAGTCTCTAATCTTACTAATACAACCTTTTCACCATTTGCCTTTCTTTCCTTAGCTTCTTCAGCTGTGAAAGCTATTTTACCACATGCAGCTCCTGGTGATGCTGGTAATCCCTTTGCAACTATTTTAGCTTCTTTTAAGCCATCAGATGCAAAAGCAGGGTGAAGTAATGTATCTAATTGTTTAGGCTCAACTTTTAATATAGCCTCTTCCTTAGTTAACATTCCTTCTTCAACTAAATCAACAGCTATTTTTAAAGCTGCTTGAGCAGTTCTCTTACCATTTCTAGTTTGAAGGAAATATAACTTTCCATCTTCTATTGTGAATTCCATGTCTTGCATATCTCTATAATGCTTTTCTAATGTATTAACTATATCTGTAAATTGCTTATATATTGTAGGGTTTTGAGCTTCTAAATGGCTTATTGGCTCTGGTGTTCTTATACCTGCAACAACATCCTCACCTTGAGCATTCATTAAATACTCACCATATAATTCATTATCCCCATTAGCTGGGTTTCTTGAAAATGCAACTCCAGTTCCTGAAGTTTCTCCCTTATTTCCAAATACCATCTCTTGAACGTTAACTGCTGTACCCCATTCTCCTGGAATATCATTTAATCTTCTATAAACAATTGCTCTTGGATTATTCCATGATCTAAATACAGCTGTAACTGCCTCTATAAGTTGTTCTTTAGGATTACTTGGGAAATCTTCTCCCTTTTCCTTTTTATAAAGCGCTTTAAATTTTACTACTAAATCTTTTAAATCCTCTGCTGTTAAATCAGTATCTATTTTATAACCTTTTTCTTCCTTAACTTCGTCTAATAAATCTTCAAAAAGTCTTTTTTCAACACCCATTACAACATCAGCAAACATTTGAATAAATCTTCTATATGAATCATAAGCAAATCTTGGATTATTTGTTAATTTAGCCATAGCTTCTACTGATTCATCATTTAATCCAAGGTTTAGAATTGTATCCATCATACCCGGCATTGAAACTCTTGCACCAGATCTAACTGATACTAATAATGGATTTTCAAGAGAACCAAATTTTTTGCCAGTTATTTTTTCTAACTCAGACATTTTATTTTCAATCTCTTCAATAATATCTTGAGAAATCTTTTTGTCATCTTCATAATACTTATTACATGCTTCAGTTGTTACTGTAAATCCTTGTGGAACTGGTATTCCTAAAATAGTCATCTCGGATAAGTTAGCACCTTTTCCACCTAATAAATTTTTCATACTTGCGTTACCTTCATTAAAAAGATAAACATACTGCTTTTTTTCCATCTCAATACTCCTCCGTTCAATACTATAGTTGAATTTTTATATACTAACAGAGTATTACCCCCGATAGTTACCCATTTAATCTTTCTTTTTAACCATAAATTTAATTTTCTCCAAGCTTAACAAACAACTTTGTTATGTTAGTCTTAGAAATTTTTCCTATGATCTCTAATCTCTCTTTTCCCTCATTTTCTTCAATTCTTTTTACAACTGGTACGGAGTCTATTTCATGTTCTATTATCTTTTTTGCTACATCAAAAGCGCAATCTTCTTCTACAGCACATACTATGTTAGGCATTCTTGTCATTATAACACCAACAGGAACCTTATAAATATCTGTTCCTCCTATAGCGACCTTTAAAAAGTCTTTTCTGGAAACAGCTCCTGTTAGAACTCCTCCATTTTCTACAAACATAGTTCCTACATCATTTAAAAATAGATGTACTATAGCATCATGAAGCATAGTTTCTTCACATACTGTAACCGGTTTAGACATTATGTCTTTAACCTTTATATTTTTTATTTTTTCATAGATGAAACTGTTCGAAGGTTTATCTGAATAAACATACCCAACCTTTGGTCTTGCATCTAATACGCCAATCATTGTAAGTATTGCAAGATCTGGTCTTAAGGCTGCTCTTGTAACCCCTAACTTTCCTGCTAAAGCTTCTGAAGTTATTGGTTGACCCTCTTTTACAAGTCTAACTATTTCTTCCTGCCTCGGTGTTAATTTCAATTTGAATGCTCCTTCCTTAAATAAACTAGGAACAAAAAGGATTTTTTATATTAAAGTGATTTTTTTATATATTAATTGTAACACAACCTAAATCTTTTTAGTATAGCAAATTTTCTGAAAAATCATTCAAATCTGATAATTATCACTTAAAATCATATAGTTTTTTCCTCTTTATTCCATATTCCTTTATTTTACATTTATTTGCTAGTCAACATCATCAAATTTTACCGTATATGTAAAACTTGTTTCATTTTCCAACTTATTATGTTTATGAAATTTGTTTATTTTATTCTCATTTGTTTTTCCATTTTCTCTTTTTTCTTTCATGTCATTTGCTACACTAAAAGCTTTTTCCTTTAGTCCAAATGCTTTCCCCTTAATATCATTAGCTGCATTTTTGACTATTTTATTAACAATCTCAACACTTCCATCAGCCTTAGTTATTTCTATTGTAATCTTTGTTGCAATAGCGGCTACCACACTTAGTGCTAATATACTTGGGAATATTACGGCAATGGCCCCTGCAGCTATCCCAGCATTAACTGGCATATCAGTTAATACTTTTTCATCCTTAAGAATTCTTATTCTAGATACATTTCCCTTATCAATTAAATCCTTTAAGAATTTTTTTATATCTTCAAAGCTTTCTGCCTTTTCTTCCATTACCTTTTCTTCTTCTACTTTACTTTCTTCTTCTCTTTTTTTCTCAATATATATTAATGCATTAACAACATCACCATCACAAGCTTCTAATGCCTCTTTAGCTTCTGCGTAAGTAGCATATGTTCTCTCTATTACCTGGTCTACTTTTTCTAATGTTATTTCACTCATGTAAATCACTCCTTTATAAACTTTAACATTTCTAAACTTTTAGGTTTTCTTGAATATACAGAAGATATTATAAAACTAGTAACCTTAAAAAGTTCTGCTTTAACCTCTTCTGTTAATGTTAATCTATATACTTTATCCAAAGAAGTATTATTTAAGAATCTTAAGGCATTATATGTGGCTTTATTTATGTAAAGCCCATGTTCCTTGGGACATTTATCACAAACGCCTCCAAAATATCTTAAACTAATGTAGTTTGAAACACTTAATTTATTTTTACAAAATACACAATTATCAAATCTTAATCCATACCCAGTGTATTTTAATAATTTAAGCTCAAAAGCTCTTATTAATAGTTCATAACTTATAGCCTCAGTATTTATTAAATAAAGACAGGTTATGAACTCTTTATATAAATTAAAATTTTCTTCTTCATCCTGTAGTGATATATCAATAAGCTCACATAAGTAAGATGCATAAGTAAGCTTTTCTAGGTCAGTTAAAGATGTCTGAAAGGAAGTTCTTATTTTCCCTTCAGATAACCTATATAAACCCTTTCCCTTGAATAATAAATAATCGCCATAGCATAAAGGGTGCGTTAATGAAAAGAGTTTACTTTTACTTTTCTTTGCACCCTTAGCTATAGCTGTTATCTTACCCATTTTCTCGGTAAAAATCCAAAGCAATTTATCGTTCTCTTTATAATCTTGAGCCTTAATGATAACTCCACCACTCTCTATAAGTGCCAGAAGCTATCCCTCCTATTTAAGTTTTTTATAACCTAATTCCTTTAATAGTGAAGTATTATCTCTCCACTCTTTTCTAACTTTTACCCATATTTTTATATTTACTTTTGCTCTTAAGAATCTTTCTAATTCATATCTAGCTGTAGAACCAATCTTCTTAAGTGTTTGACCATTTTTCCCAATTATTATTCCTTTATGAGATGCTTTTTCACATATTAAATCTACTTCTATGTTATACTTACCATTATCATCTTGTTTCATTTGTATAACATCTACAGCAATACCATGAGGAACTTCTTGGCTTAAATTTTTAAGAGCCTTTTCTCTAACTATCTCTGCTACAACAAATCTTTCTTGAACATCTGTTATCATATCATCTGGATAATATTTAGGACCCTCTGGTAAATATTTAACCATAAGTTCTAAAAGTTTATCTGTGTTTTTAGCTTTCATAGCTGATATTGGAATCATTTCTGCAAAGTCATATTCTTTTGAGAATAATTCTAAAGTTTTAGCAACCTTTTCTGGTGAACTCTCATCAACTTTGTTTAATACGAATATAACAGGAGCTTTTTGATTTTTAAGTTGCTCTATTATAAACTTATCTCCTCTACCAACTTCCTCACATGGATTACTTAAAAATAATACTAGATCTACATCTTTTATAGAATCTGTAGCACTATTTACCATATACTCACCTAATTTATGTTTAGGCTTATGTATCCCTGGAGTATCAACGAAAATCATTTGATAGTCATCTCCAGTTAATATTGTTTGAATGTTATTTCTTGTTGTTTGTGGTTTATTAGAAACAATTGAAAGTTTTTCTCCCATCAATAAGTTTGTTAATGTTGACTTACCTACATTTGGTCTACCAACAATTGTTATAAATCCTGATTTAAACATATTTCCTCCTATTTTTCCAGATCCTTTTTAGTGAAAGATCCAGGTAAAATTTCATCTAATGTTGTCTCTATATAATCATCTTCACTTTTTACTATGAATATTTTTATATCTTTATCCTCTGCAAACTCTACTATTACTTGTCTGCATATACCACATGGATATGTGTATGAATTTAAATCTCCTACTAAAGCCATAGCCTTTAAGACTCTTGCTCCTTCTGAAACCCCTTTAAATATAGCAGTTCTCTCAGCACAGTTTGTTGCTCCAAATGATGCATTTTCAACATTGCATCCTGTATATATTTTACCATCCTCAAATAAAGCAGCTGCACCTACCTTAAAATTTGAATATGGACAATATGCTAATTCTCTTGCCTCTAAAGCTTTTTTTATAAGTTCTTTTTTCATAATAATTCATCCTCCATCCTAAAATCTAGACACTAAAAATTTATCAACTAAATATTTTAAAAATTAAAATTGTTATAAGCGTTCCTAATATTGCTCCTGCAATAACTTCCCATACACTATGGACTTCTGAATCCACTCTGCTCTGGGCCGTTATTAAAGCCATTAAATAACTAAGTATAATTATAATATGAGAATTACTTATAAGTGATATAGCCGTAGCTATAGAAAAGGCTATAGCACTGTGTCCTGAAGGCATTCCACCCTTTAATGGGGTTCCTTCTCCAAAATAAGCCTTTGCAGCAACCACAACTATGCATACTATGGCTAATACAATAAATATAATATAAGGCTCTGTTTCTTTTACTCTATCCATAATTCTAAAAGTTATATTGGTAAGCTCATCCCAAAATATAATATACCCCACTAAGACAGCATTTATTGCAGTTATAAGTACTGCCCCAGCTGCTGTGTTTTTAGCTACTTTAGCTAAAGGATGATAGTAATTTGTACTTAAATCTATAGCGCTTTCTATAGCAGTATTAACTAATTCTGCTGCTATTACCATGGTTATTGTTATGGCTAGTATTATAAACTCTATCTTGCTTATATCATAAACAAAACAAGCTGATAATATAATTAAAGCTACTATAAAATGTATTCTCATATTTCTCTGAGTTCTTAAGGCATATATTATACCATCTATTGCATAATTAAAGCTATCAATAAGTTTTCTTACCTTCATAATATTCTCCTAAACCATTCTCATACCTTAGCTTTCCCTTGTTATATTTAACTTACCAAGTAACTCCTCTTCTCTTCCTCTCATTCTAGCTTTTTCTTCCTCTTCCATATGGTCATAACCTAAAAGGTGTAAAACTGAGTGAGTTACTAAGTAGCAAGCCTCTCTTTCAAATGAGTGATTAAACTCAATACTTTGTTCTTTAGTTCTTTCTAGAGATAAAACTATATCTCCTAAGATAAGTTCATCTCCATCAAAATAGCATTTATCAAATTCATGTTCTAAATAAACATCTTTATAAACTTTATCCTCTGGATAATCAATCATTGGAAATGATAAAACATCAGTTGCTCTATCTATTCCCCTAGTTTCATTGTTTATTCCTCTAATTTCTTCGTTGTCTACAAAGACTAAAGAAACTTCACAATCCTCTTTAACTTTTTCTTCTTTTAGCACAAAAGAAATAACTCCTTCTAACTTCTTAGTTAATTCTTCTGTAACCTCAAATTTATTCTGTCTATTATCTATGAATATCATTTTATTTTTTCTCCTTCTTGTTATCATCTGGATATTCTATTCTTTCATGATGTATTCCATTTAATGCCTTTAGGAAACATTTTTTTATCTTACTTATATCCCTAAGAGTAAGATCACAATTGTCTAGTTGTCCAGTTGCTAACTTATCATCAATAATATTATTGACCATTTTTTCAATTTTCTCTTCAGTAGGTTCATTAATTGATCTTACAGCTGCCTCTGTTGAATCCGCTAGCATAACAATTCCTTGTTCTTTACTCATAGGTTTTGGTCCTGGATATTTAAAATCCTCTTCCTTAACCTCATCTGGATTTTCAGAATTATTTTTTACTGTTAAATAAAAATATTTAACTAAAGTCTCTCCGTGATGTGTAACTATAAAATCATGTATAGTCTTAGGTAAATTATATTCCTTGGCTAATTCTGATCCATCTTTAACGTGAGATATTATTATTTTACTACTTACTTCTGGTTTTAACCTATCATGTGGATTTTTCTTTCCAAACTGATTTTCTCTAAAGAAATATGGTCTCTTAGTTTTACCCACATCATGATAATAAGCTCCTATCCTAGCTAATAGCGGATTCCCTCCTACTTGCTCAGCAGCTAACTCTGCTAAGTTTGCTACTAAAATACTATGATGATATGTTCCTGGAGCCTCCATTAGTAATTTTTTAAGTAATGGATTATTAGGATTAGATAATTCTAATAATTTAGCATTAGTTACTATATCAAATGTTGACTCAAAGAACGGTAAAACACCTATTGTAAGTATTCCAGAAAGTATAGCTCCTGCCGCTGCAAATGTACTATCTGCAAGTATTTCCATAAAGTTATTAGTTGTTAAAGTACCAACACTAAAAGTTAATATTGAACTTAAAACTGCAACTGTTATTGAAGAATATAATATATCATTTCTCTGTTGCATTTTTCTTAATAATGTTCCTCCTAAAACAACATTTAAAATAGCAAGGATTATTATATTAGGATTAAATCCCACTGCCCCTCCTATTAAAATTACATTTAACATACTAAATACTAGTGATATTTTATAATTTAGTAGAAGCGTTATAAGCATAGGCATACACGCCAGTGGTATTATATAATTTGACATCATACCAAAAAGTCTAGCTAGTATTACTGGAAATACATTTAATATGCTTATCATAACTATTTTGGAAAACTCTTTATTTATAGCTGGATAATATTTATGTATGTATCCATATTGAAGATACATAACTATTATTACTAAAACTCCTAGAGCAATATAAATATATAGCGCTGAAGCTGAATCGCTTAATAATCCTAAAGTTCCTAAAAGTTCTAATTGGTGCGCTGTAACTGGCTCACCTTCGCTTACTACTATTTGATTTTTCTTTATCATAACTGGTGGAACTTGCTTTAATGTTTCTTTTATCAATTCATCAGTTTTTTCTTTGTCATAGAAAAAGTTTGGTTCTACTACATTAACAAAATTTAATGCAATAGCCTTCTCTGAATCACTTAAATCACTGGAAGATATAAAATCTGTATATTCTTTTTTAGCTTCCTTTAAGTCTTGCTCATTTCCATCTTCAATTGGAGCCTCATATGCCTTATTTAGACCATCTATGCATACGCTTTCTAATTTCTTAGTACTTTGCTCATTCATTGAGGCAATTTTATTTGCCTGTGCATCTGTTATTTTAAATGGTGCTCTCGGAATAAGCTTAGCCTTTTCTTCTTCCGGTTTATCTTGAGCTAAAACTTTTTCAACTGAAGAAAAGAAACCCTTTATCTTTTCTTCACTTTGCTTCTGAACATCTGTCCTTAGAGAATATTGTTTATCAACCTTTTCTTCAGCTTCTTTTTTTCTTGCTTCAGTAGCTGATTCATCAATAATTTCTCTATGTGCCTTAATGTCTGACTTAGGTATATCTCCTACCTTTAAATCATACTTTCTTGTTATTATACCAGTCATCAAAGTACAGTATAAAACTATAAAGGTTATTATATATAAGATTATTTTTTTGTAATCTTTAAATATATCAAATGTTTTTTCCTTTAATTTCCCCATAATTACTCATCTTCTCCTCATTAGGTCCTAATTTATCTAGTAACTTAAAGCTATATTTTGTTCTACTACGAAAAGAACCTTTAATCTAATCTTCCCTTCCCCTAAATCCTCAGTTGTAATTATATTATCAACTATTTTTGATTGCTTACTTATTTCTTTGTTTATTGAGTTTTTCATTAACTCAACAGCTTTATTTATTATGGTTTCCTTATCATCAACTATGTCTTTATCTATTTTCTCATAGTATAAGTTTCTATTTATAAACTTTCCTGTACTTTCTATTTTATCATACTTATCAAACTCTTTAGTAGGCTTTTTTAGATAAATTTTCTTCCCCATTATTTCTAAGTAAATATCACTATCCATCTCTCCGGTTCTCTCCTCTTTTTTACCCTGAACTTGCAATTCTATAGTCTTTTCATAAAAAGTATTCGCAGTAACCTCTCCTTCAGCATCAACTTCATATTCACCGCCTTCTATTCCTTGCTGTGGTATTATTAAAATATCTCCCTTTTTAACCACATCTCCTTCCTTTACAACAGCCGTACCTGAAGTTGTGTATATTCTCTTTATTTCGCCATCCATAGATGCCACTATATTCTTAAACTCTTTATTTTCATTTTCTTCTTTTATTTTTGGACTAACCTTTTCCTCAACCTTTATTTTTAAAGTTCCACCCTCTATACGAGCATTTACCCACATTATGTCTCCATGTCCATTTTCTAATTTTCTTTCTAATCCATAAACATTTACACTACTTTTTTTAACTCCTGGTTTAATATCAAAATCATTTAACATGGTTCTTATCTCAAAAGGAGCTATATTTTTCTTTGTCTCTATATCTATTCTCCATATAAAACCAGAATAGATATATAAGCCTACTAAGAATATTAAAACTCCTACAAATATGCTTATAGACTTTTTAGCTCTAGATAAGAAAAATATCATTCCCTTTGATGATATTATTTTCACCTTTCCATTAAGTCTTTTAACATAGCTTTTTAATTTTCCATAATCAGAATAATCCACATTTAAAGTTACAGTTACTACATCTATTTTCCTTACATTTTCAACATTTATACCATTTCTCCATAAAACATTTAAAAGTTTATTTATATCAAAAGTTTTTATTTCAACTTTTACTTGTCCCTTTTTTAAAAACTCCAAATTCATCTTATGCCTCCTCAAAACTTAAATTCTTAAGTCTTCCTGTTAAGGCAATAGTTTCAGTACCTATGAATCTTATCTCTAACTTTGTTCCTTCGATTATAATAACACCTAGATTGCTATTTATTTTAATTTCATTTTCCTTAAAAACCTCTATACCCTTATGATTTTCTATAATAATTTCACTTTTTCCGTGTACAACTATTTTAGGCTCACCATTTATTATCTCCTTAGGTAAATCTAATTCCTCTGCAATTCTATTAGTGACTTGTCTTAATTTATCACCCATAACTATACCTCCCATAAAATATTTTCATACTAAATCTATGAAAATTTATATTTTTTTATTCTTATATAAAAAAACTAAGAAATATAAAAGGCATATAAATAGCCCTTTTAGCTATGTATATGCCTTTTAAAACAATTCAAAAAATTTTCTTTAAAAACTTCTAACTATTAATAAAATATCTTTTTAAAATTATAAAAATAAAAGAGAGTTCTAATGAACTCTCTTACTTATTTAAATATTCTTTAACTAATTGACTTACAAGTTTACCATCAGCTCTACCAACTGTTTGCGGTCTAACCTTTGACATAACTTTTCCCATGTCTTTCATGCTATTTGCGCCCACTTCTTCAGCTGCTTGCTTTATGATATCTTTTATTTCTTCTTCACTTAACTGCTGAGGAAGGTAATCTAACAAGATTGCAATCTCACTATTGTTTTGATCAACTAGATCCTGTCTATTTCCCTTTTCGAATTCAAGCGCAGCTTCTCTTCTTTGCTTGATTTCTCTTGCTAATATTTCTATAACCTGTTCATCCTCAAGCTTAACACCATCAGTCTTTTCGACTAAAAGTATTGCTGACTTAGCAGTACTTAAAACTCCAGCCTTGAACTTATCCTTAGCCTTTAAAGCCTGCTTCCAGTCTTCTTGAAGTCTTTCTTTAATAGTTGGCATTTGTATACCTTCTTTCAAAAGAAATTATTCTATAAATTTAAACCAAAAACTATTTGAATTTTCTCTTTCTTGCAGCTTCTGATTTTTTCTTTCTCTTTACGCTTGGCTTTTCGTAGTGTTCTCTTTTTCTTACTTCTGAAAGAACTCCAGCTCTAGCGCATTGTCTCTTAAATCTTCTTAATGCTTGCTCTAATGATTCGTTTTCTTTTACTCTGATTTCTGACATTCTTTATCCCTCCCTCCGCTAGCGTAAATTATTAATGTAATTCACAGCCATGGGCTAAATAACACACGCTATATTATACAACATAGTTTTCTTTAATGTCAAGAAGTTAAATCTAAATTTTAGCCTGGTGGCCAATTTAAATTTCTTCCTCCAAGAACGTGGAAATGGATATGTCCTACTGTTTGCCCTCCTTGCTCTCCGCAATTAGTGACAACTCTGTATCCATCCTCTGCAACTCCTTGTTCCTTTACTAGTTTATTAATAGTCTTGAAAATGTGTGCAAATACTTCTGCATTTTCTTCATTAACTTCATTTAAACTAGCTATGTGTTCTTTAGGAATAACTAAAAAATGTACTGGTGCTTCTGGACTTATATCATGAAAAGCTAAAACTTTATCATCTTCATAAATCTTTTTGCTTGGAATTTCTCCAGCTACTATTTTGCAAAAAATACAATCTGACATGATTTTCACCTCCTAAGCAATGAATCTATTATCTATTATAACTCATTTTGAATGTAAAAATCTTCTTTTTATAATACTATTTCACCTTTTGCTACTTCTCCCTCAAAAGAATTAATTTTTACATTTAATATTTTACCTGAAACGTTGCAATCAGCCTTAGAATTTACCTTTATATAATTTCTTGTATATCCAGTGTAAACTCCACTTCCTAATTCAACTTCTTCCTCAAATAAAACATCAATAACTTCACCTATATATTTTTCAGCAAAGGCTTTTTCATTAATTCTATTTAATTCAATAAGTTTTTTACTTCTTTCGTCTTTCTTATTTCCATCAACTTGATTTTCCATATTCTCTGCTCTAGTACCTTTTCTAGGGCTATATTTGAATATGTGAGTCTTTGAAAGAGCTATTCTCTTTAAGAATTCATAAGTTTCTTCAAACTCTTCATCAGTTTCTCCAGGGAAACCAACAATTACGTCTGTTGTTATAGAAACATCTTCTATTTTATCTCTTAAAAGATTTACTATATCTTCATACTCTTTAGCACTGTATCTTCTATTCATTCTTTTTAAAGTAGCATCACATCCACTTTGAAGTGATAAGTGGAAATGAGGACATAGTTTCTTAAGAGCTAATATTCTTCTTACAACATCCTCTGTAAAGAATGTAGGATCTATTGAACCTATTCTAACTCTTTCTATTCCATCGATTTTTTCTATCTCTTCTAGTAAATCAACTAATGTCACTTTTTCATCTAAATCAACACCATAAGATGCTGTATGAATTCCTGATAATATTATTTCTTTAAATCCATGCTCTGCTAAACTTCTTATTTCATCTAAAACCTTCTTAGGGTCTTTTGAACAAACAGAACCTCTAGTATATGGAATTAAGCAATAAGCACAGAATCTATTACATCCATCTTGTATTTTTAAGAAAGCTCTAGTTTTATTATTATACTCTTCAATTTTTAGGTCCTCAAAAACTTTATTCTTTAAAACAGCGCCAACCTTAACTTGTTGCTTGCCTTCATCTCTAGCCTTATTTACATAATAAACTATTTCACCTTTATTTCTTGAACCTAAAACTACATCTACGCCTTCAATTCCTGAAACTTCTGTAGGTGCTATTTGAGCATAACATCCAACTACAGCTATAATAGCCTCTGGATTTTGTCTTCTAGCTCTTCCTATTATTTGTCTTGATTTCTTATCTCCCATGTTAGTTACGCTACAAGTATTAACTACATACACATCTGCCATTTCATTAAAATCTACAACTTCATAGCCTTCTCTAACAAATTTTTCAGTCATTGCTTCTGATTCATATGTATTAACTCTACACCCTAGTGTAGCAAATGCAACTTTCATTAAATATTTCCTCCTAAATCACCAAGCTCATACTGAATAAGAGAAATACAGGTAAATCCTGCTGTCTCTGTTCTTAAAATTCTTGGTCCTAAAGTTACAATATGAGCTCCTTTTTCTTTTAGGGCTTCTATTTCACTTTCTTCAAATCCGCCTTCTGGCCCAACCATTATTCCAACATTTTTTATACTATCTTTATCCTCTATAGAGTTAACCATAGCTCTTATTCCGTATCCTGTAGCATTTTCATAAGGAATAACCATAAGGTCTAATTGATCTATCTTTTCTAAAACCTCTTTAAAGTCCATTGGTTCTAATACTTGTGGTATTACCGTTCTTTTACTTTGTTTACATGCCTCTAAAGCGATTTTATTTAATCTATCTAATTTTTTAAATTCACCTTTTAATTTAACGTCTACTCTATCAGTGATTGTTGGAATTATTTCTGAAACACCAAGTTCTACACATTTTTGAACTATTAAATCCATTTTTGCAGCCTTTGGCATTCCTTGAAATAAAGTAATATTTAAATTACTCTCATTGTTTACATCAAGCTTCTCTAAGATTTTGATAGAAACCTCTTGTTTATTAACCTCTTCTACCTCACCTAAAAACTCTTCACTTTCAAGGTTATTTACAACAACCTTCTCACCTGCTTTTACCCTTAAAACCTTATAAATATGTTTTACATCTTCCCCTGTTATTTTTGCATGAGTGTCTGAAAACATATGCGCTGGTGTAAAAAACTTATGCATAATTTTATACTCCCTTACTAAATTATTTTAACTTAGCAACAATACAGTTCCATTCTCCATCTTTGTTAACTTCCATAACCTCAAAACCTTCTTGTTCTAATTTATCTATAACCATTTGTCTTCTCTCATGTATTATACCTGAAGTTATGAAAATTCCATCTTTATTTAATGCTTTTTTAACATCATCAACTAGTATGCAGATTATTTCAGCTATTATATTTGCAACAACTATATCAGCTTTTCCATCTACAACATCTAAAAGATTTCCGTATAATACTTCTATGTTGTCAACATTGTTAAATGATATATTTTCCTTAGCTGAATCTACAGCAACTGGGTCTAAGTCAACTCCTACAACATGTTTTGCACCAAGTTTAGAAGCAACTAAAGCAAGTATTCCTGAACCTGTTCCAATATCAAATACAGTAGTATCAGCCTTAACATATTTATCTAAAGCTTGAACACACATTCTTGTAGTTTCATGATCTCCAGTACCAAAAGCCATACCTGGGTCTAATTCTACTACCATTTCTTCTCCAGTAGGCTCATACTCTTCCCATATTGGTTTTATAACTATTTTTTCTCCAATCTTTATTGGCTTATAGTATTTCTTCCAGTTATTAGCCCAGTCTTCTTCAAACATTTTTTCTGCTTCAACTGTTCCTTCACCAACATCTAATCCTGATTCTTTTAATTCTTCTACTCTTTCCTTAACATAAGCTATTACGTCATCAATGTTATCCTCTTCTGAGAAATAACCTTTAACAACGGCAACCTTCCCCTTATGTTCTAATATGTTTATATCTGCAAAATCCCAAGTTAAAGGTCCTTGTTCTCTTCCTAATATATCATTTGGATCCTCTATAGCAACACCCTTACAGTCTAATCCGTAAAATATTCCTGATATAGGTTCTAATGCCTCACTTTTAGTTATTACTCTAACTTCAATCCAAGTTCCTTCCATTTATGTATCAATCCTTTCTTATGCTACTTTGACTAATAATTTATTTTACACTTTAGTGTAGTATCTGTCTAGCTTATAAGCATTATTATATTTCACATGCTTTATTAAAATTTCTAAGATAAACTTCTTATCATTATTTTTATTATCACACATAAAAAAAATAAAGGCTATAGTCTATTATTGACATAACCTTTAAACTTAATCTTATTTAACCTCTATAAATATTTAATATCTCTCTCTAATAATTTCTAAAACTTCTTCCTTAGTTAACTTTATAGCTTTCATACTTTCTATAAATCCATCTAATGCATCCTCTACAAGCTCTTTTCTTATGTTTTTTAATATTTCTTCATCTTCTGTTATAGTACTTGGTTTATTTCTTATTGTTTCTATAAGTCCCATAGTCTCCATATCTCTATATGCTCTTTGAACTGTATTAGGATTTACTTTTAACATTTCTGCAAGCTCCCTTCTTGATGGTATATGATCCCCTGGCTTTAAATTTCCAATAACTAAAGATTGTTTTATATGTCTTATTATTTGGAGATAAATTGGTTCTCTATCATTTACTTCAAAAAACATTTTATTTACCTCCTGTTATCTTAATGTCACTTAAATATCCATATTCTAACTCACCTATATAAACTGGATTTCTACTAGGTATATCTATAACTGCCAAGTAAGCTCCACTTACAAAACCATCATCTCTAACCTTAACAAAATTAGCTATAACCTTATTTTCTACAATTATAAATTCACTTAAACCTCTAACATTTACTCCATATCTCTTTAATCTTTCATTTTCTATAAGGTCCTTATAAAATTTAAACTCTTTTGTTTTAGTGTTAAATACTAATACTGAAGTCTTCTCATCTGAGGTCTGTGTAATGTATATTTCACCATATGCCTCAAACATTGTACCACCTTTTCCATTTGCATCAAAATAAGATTTTTTCATCTCATCTCGTATTTCATCATTAGGATTGTATATTTTTATTTCTCTAGTATTTACATTTAATTCAATAATGCTCTCATCACTATATATACCTCTCTTATCAGTATTATCAAGCTCAGTTAATTTATAATATACTTTATCTTCTTCAGTACTTGGTAACATTCCGAATTTTTGTCTTACTGAATTTATATGAGAATAATCTCTATTTAAATCTAATTTCTCATCTAAATTTATTATATCAACTATATTAAACTTCTTATCTGATAAATTTATTTCTCCAAATACTATATTATTTTCCTCGTAATTCATTGAAAATAATATATTTATTTTTCCATCTTTATAAGTGACTTTATCTATATTATTATTTCTAATATATTCATCTACTTTAACCTTAAAAGTTTCATAAGTGTTAGTTTTTTTATCCTTAAATCTAACTTCAAGCTTTTGAATACCATTACCGTATATATTAGTAACATCAACCATTACATCATCATCCTCAAAGAAAGTATCTCTTGTTGGATAAATTCCTCTAAAAAACTTCTTATCTTTAAGTACGTCAATACCATCAAAACGTCTCTCATTAATAACATTTTTTCTATTAATTGTTTCAGCTCCAACAGTGATTTCTTCTCCAAAAATATCTCTATCTTTATAAAAAACTAAATCAACATCTCCAAGTTCACTTCTACTTCCATATATATCTTTAAACTTTATTGGCGAACAATTAATGTAAATAAATATTCCAGAAAAAATTATAAATGCACTTAAAAATATTATTGTTAACACCAAAGGTACTCTTTTTTTCATAATTTCTAATCCTCCTTACACATGAACCTTTTTTTCAAGTAAATACTTAGAATAAAACAATCCGAACAAATTATATAAGATTGATATGAAAACAAACCAAATAAATCTTTCGAACATATAAAAATCCATCTTTCCTGGGAAGATTAAAACTAAGAAAAGAAAAGAACATCCTAATATTACTCCTAATATTCCACCCTTTACTCCAAAACTTCTCTCTAATATTGCAAATAAAAAAGTTAATATTATCATTGCTATAAAAAATAAGCCATTAGTTATTAAATTAACAAAACTAACTGGAATCAATCCATAAAAATTACTTATTGAACTAGATAATATGGTAATTAAACTTTCTTTTACTATAGCATCAGTTGGAACCATAATATTAAATATTATATAATTTATAAGTAATGCTACTATTTGAAAGAAAACTAAAGAAAAATAATAAAAACACGCTGATAAAAACTTGTATATAATAATAAACTTTTTAGGCAATGGCAATGTTAAAAGAGTGTAAGCACTTTTATTTTCTCCTTTAAACTCACCAAGCCATAGATACCAACAATATAAACAAAAGCATCCTAATATTAGAAGAGTTAATATCCTACCATTTATCCTACTAACAAAACTGCTAAAAGGCTCCATAGGCGAAAACATTTGAATAGCACCTATATTCTCTGTTTTTTCTAAATAAATCTTTAATTCATCACTTAAACTATAACTAAAATAGGCAATGTTTAAAAGCATAATTCCAACAGCTGATCCTATTGTTATTTTTAAATCTCTTAATATCTGTAAATTTAAAAGATAACTTAACTTTTTAAAATTCCCCTTACTCACCTTCATGTACCTCCCTTATTTTCTCTACCATTGATAATCCTTCATTTTCTCTTACATCTTCAACATAAAATTCTATTTTAATATTTCCATCACTTAAAAAGACAACTTTATCAACTATATTTTCAACCTCTTTTAATTCATGAGTTGTTAGTAAAATTCCAATATCGTTATCCATATAGCCAATTAAAGATTCTATAAACTTCTCTCTTGTAAAAATATCTATACCTGAAAAAGGTTCATCTAAAAGTAAATATTCTGGGTGTCTAGCAAAACCTAGTATAAGTTTTACCCTTGCTATATTCCCTTTAGAAAGTTTATTTATTTTTAAGTCATCAGTTAATTTAAAATCTTTTAGCATTTCATAAGCTTTATCCATATCCCACTTTTCATACATCATACTCATATATTCAAAGGCATCTTTTATTTTCATATCACCATAAGTATTTAAAACATCAGGTACAAAGGCAATATTTTCATAGGTCTTATAATTTAGCTTTTCTCCATTAAAAAGCACTTCCCCCTCATCTTGCTTAACAAGGCCCATAATTATCTTTAAAAGAGTAGACTTTCCCACTCCATTTAACCCTAGTAAAGCAGTTATTTCTCCCTTCTTTACATTAAAAGTAATATTCTCTAAAACTTTTTTTCTTCTAAACTTCTTTTTAACACCAACCACTTCTATCATTTAATCACCCCTAGATTTATGTTAATATATTTTTGTACTCATGTATTACTTCATTAATACACTAACCTTAAGTGTATTATATCACTAATACATCTACTTGTAAATCATTTACTTTTTTTAAATTTATATAAACAAAAAATACCCTAGTCATTTCTAACTAGAGTATTTTAAATTTACTATTTTTTCTTTTTAAATTTTGAGAAGAATCCTTCATCTTTTTCATCTATATCATCAACTGATTCCCCAGATGCCTTCATAAAGGCTTTTAATGCTTCTTCTTGCTCTTTATTTAGATGTTTTGGAACCTCTACTACCATATGAACGTATTGGTTTCCTCTTCCTCCACCATTAACGTGAGGAACACCTTTTCCTTTTAATCTAAACTTAGTTCCTGGTTGAGTACCTGCTGGAACCTTATATTTAACATTTCCGTCTACAGTCGGAACAGTTATTTCTGCTCCTAAAGCAGCCTTAGCCATACTTATCTTGTAATCATAGTAAATATCTGAACCTTCTCTTCTAAATATCTTAGATGGAGCAACATTTACTCTTATATATAAATCTCCTGAAGGACCATTATTAGCACCTTGCTCACCTTGTCCTCTTAAAGGTATTATGTTTCCAGTATCTACACCTGCTGGTATCTTAACTGTTATCTTTCTATTCTTTCTAACAGTTCCTTTTCCCTTACAATCTGGACATGGATCTTCAATCACTTTACCTGTTCCACCACATTGATCACAAGTTGTTGTAGATACAAAACTTCCTAAAGGAGTTTGTCTTTGAACTCTTATTTGACCTGAACCATTACATTTTGGACAAGTCTTAGGAGATGTGCCTGCTTTAGCACCTGTACCATGACAAGTTTCACAATTTTCAGTTCTAGTTATAGATATTTCTTTTTCACATCCAAATACGGCTTCTTCAAATGTTATATTTAATCTATATTCTAAATCAGCACCTCTTTGTGGAGCATTTCTTCTTCTAGATGATCCGCCACCAAATCCTCCACCAAAGAATGATTCAAAAATATCTCCAAAGCCACCCATTTCTGAGAAGTCGAATCCACCAGCATCAAAGCCACCAAATCCGCCACCACCAAAGCCACCGCTTCCATCGAAAGCAGCATGACCAAATTGATCATATTTAGCTTTTTTATCAGGGTCTTTTAAAACATCATATGCTTCATTTACTTCTTTAAAGTTTTCTTCCGCTTCCTTATCTCCAGGATTTCTATCCGGGTGATATTTCATAGCCATTTTTCTAAAAGCTCTTTTTATCTCATCATCTGAAGCACCCTTTTGAAGTCCAAGCACTTCATAGTAATCTCTTTTAGCCACTGTTATTCACCACCTATAAGTTTACTTATAAAAAGGGAAGACTATTGAGCCTTCCCTCTATTAATTCTTTTTATATTATATCAAAGCTTTAAGTCTTGTGATAGTTTTAATTATTATTTATCATCTTGAACTTCGAAATCAGCGTCTACAACATTGTCATCGTTGTTGTTTGTAGCACCGGCTCCAGCATTAGCTCCACCCATGTTGTTTGGATCGAATCCTTGACCTTGTGCTCCACCATTTTGTTGGTATAATTTTTCTGATACTTTGTAGAATGCTTGAGTTAAATCTTCCATAGCTTTCTTGATAGCTTCTATATCGTCACCATCTTTAACTTTTTTAACTTCTTCGATTTTAGCTTCTATTTCTGATTTTTCTTCAGCTGAAACTTTATCGCCAAGTTCATTTAAAGTTTTTTCTGTTTGGTAAACAGTTTGCTCAGCATTGTTTTTAACTTCTATAGCTTCTTTTCTCTTCTTATCTTCTTCAGCAAATTGTTCTGCTTCTTTTACAGCCTTATCTATTTCAGCATCGCTTAAGTTAGTTGAAGCTGTGATTGTAATGTTAGCTTCTTTTCCAGTAGCTTTATCAGTTGCTGAAACTTTAACTATACCATTAGCATCTATATCGAAAGCAACTTCTATTTGAGGGATTCCTCTTGGAGCTGGAGCAATTCCTGATAGAGTAAATCTACCTAAAGTTTTGTTATCAGCTGCCATTTGTCTTTCACCTTGTACTACGTGAATTTCAACTGAAGTTTGGTTATCTGCTGCAGTTGAGAATATTTGACTCTTTCTTGCAGGGATAGTTGTATTTCTTTCGATTAATGGAGTTGCAACTCCTCCTAAAGTTTCGATTCCTAATGTTAATGGAGTAACATCTAATAATAATACGTCTTTAACATCACCAGTTAATACACCAGCTTGGATAGCAGCACCCATTGCTACGCACTCATCTGGGTTAACTCCTTTTGAAGGTTCTTTTCCAGTGAAGTTTTTAACAGCTTCTTGAACTGCTGGTATTCTTGTTGATCCACCAACTAAGATTACTTTATCTATATCATTTAATGAAACATTACCTGATTTTAAGGCTTCTTTCATTATGTTTATTGTTCTTTCAACTAAGTCATGAGTTAATTCATTGAATTTAGCTCTTGTTAATGTCATATCTATGTGTTTTGGACCAGTTGCATCAGCAGTTATAAATGGTAAGTTGATTAATGTTTGAGTTGATGATGATAACTCAATTTTAGCTTTTTCAGCAGCTTCTTTTAATCTTTGAAGAGCCATTTTATCTTGTCTTAAATCAATTCCGTTTTGAGCTTTAAAGTCTTCAGCTATATAATCTATAATTCTTTGGTCGAAGTCATCTCCACCTAATCTAGCATCTCCGTTTGTTGATACAACTTCAAATACTCCATCTCCTAAGTCTAAGATAGATACGTCGAAAGTACCACCACCTAGGTCATATACTAAGATTTTGTGAGCACTATCCATTTTGTCTAATCCGTAAGCTAATGATGCAGCTGTTGGTTCGTTTATTATTCTCTTAACATCTAAACCAGCGATTCTACCAGCATCCTTAGTTGCTTGTCTTTCAGCATCATTGAAGTAAGCTGGAACTGTGATAACAGCTTCTGTTACTTTTTCTCCTAAGTAAGCTTCTGCATCTGCTTTTAATTTTTGAAGTATCATTGCTGATATTTCTTGTGGTGTATAATCTTTTCCATCTATATTAACTTTATAGTCAGTTCCCATGTGTCTTTTGATTGACATTATTGTTTTGTCAGGATTTGTTATTGCTTGTCTTTTAGCAACTTGACCTACTAATCTTTCTCCGTTTGCTTGGAATGAAACTACTGATGGAGTTGTTCTAGCACCTTCTGAGTTAGTGATAACTACTGGTTCTCCACCTTCCATAACAGCTACGCATGAATTTGTTGTTCCTAAATCTATACCGATTATTTTACTCATTGTTAATTCCTCCTCTAACAATATCTATAATTTAAACCTGTTAAATGCTAATTAAATTATTTAGTTACAGTTACCATTGAATGTCTGATAACCTTATCCCCTCTCTTGTATCCTTTTTGGAATACTTGAGCTACTTGATTTGGCTCTGCGCCTTCTTGTTCCACAACCATCATTGCTTGATGTAATTCTGGATCAAAACCATTTTCTGTAGATATTTCTTCAACTTGAAGTTTTTCTAAAGCATCCTCAAATTGTCTTACTGTCATTTCAACACCTTTTTTAAGATCTTCAACAGTTCCATCTACAGCTAAGGCTCTTTCTAAGTTATCTAATACTGGAAGCATTTTGATTAAAACATCTTCACATGCATCAGTATATATTCTTTCTTTTTCTTTATCTGTTCTTTTTCTGTAATTTTCATACTCTGCAGATATTCTTAATAATCTATCTTTTAAGGCCTCTAATTCATTTTCTAATTTCTTTGTTTTACTTTTAAACATAGTATTTTCTTCCTTTAAAGCCTTTAATTCTTCAAAATCAATAACTTTTTCATCAGCCTTAATATCTTCTGAAACTTCTTCTACCTCTTCATCAATATTAGGATTTTCAGCTTTTGTTTCGTTATCTAATTCTTCTTGGATATTTTCCTTTAACTCTTCGTTAAAATCTTTATTATCCATCATAAAGCAGCCACACCTCTTCTCTTTTTTTACTTACTTATTCTTTAAAGTTTCATTTAACTCTTTCATAACTTCAGTCATGATTGATAAGACTTTAGAATAATTTATTCTTCTAGGACCTATTAAAGCTATTGTACCTAAAGATCTATCTCCTACATGATATCCAGCTGATATTATGGAACATTCCTTTGCTTCTGGTACAAATATTTCATCACCTATTTTTACAGTCATATCATCACTATCACTTATAAGTTCTGAAATACTTTTTTTATCATGTAAAAGCTCTAAAATCTCTTTTGCCTTATGAATATTATTATATTCAGGATAATTGAATATATTAATTGTTCCTTCTAAGAATACCTCAGAAGTTTCATCACCTTTTAAGCTCTCATAAAGAGCAGGTAAAACTGCATTTACTATATCTTCATATCCGCTTAAAGCTCTATTGAGATTACTAATAACCTCTAAGTTTATTTGCTCAATAGTAAGGTTTTTAAGCCTTTCAGTTATTATCTTACTAATTTTAATAAGTTCTTCAGATATAGGAACACTCTTTACTTTTATGACTGTATTTCTTATTACACCATTATCAGTTACTAAAACACATAAAATACTTACATCATCAACTTTTAAAAGTTGAATTGATTTTACAAAGCTCTTATGTACTGAAGGTGCTTTGACTATACAAGTCATTTTAGTAAGTTCCGATAGAAGAGCACTAGTTTGTTTGATTATTTTATCAACTTCGTACAAGGTACCATCTATTATTGAATTTCTAATAAGCCCTTCCTCTTCAGAGGATAATCTTTCGAACTCAATCATTCTATCAACATATAATCTATATCCTCTGCTTGATGGAATTCTTCCTGCCGAAGTATGAGGCTGTTCTAAAAATCCCATATCCTCTAAGTCAGCCATTTCATTTCTTATAGTAGCTGAACTTACTCCAAGATTATATTTTTTAGCGATAGTTCTTGAACCAACGGGCTCTCCAGTTGATATATAGTCTTGAATTATAGCTCTTAATATTTGAAGCTTTCTATCATCTATCACTAATCTCACCTCTTTATTAGCACTCACTATTAACGAGTGCTAACTAGTACACTATTAATATATTACCTACCAAGTTTTTTGTCAATTCCATTTTTTATCATTTCAAATGAAAATTTTGAATTTTACCTTATTTATTCTTTAATATCTTTATTTTTCTTTTATTTGCTTAAATTTATACCATAACCTCTTTTAAATTTTATAATAGAAAATCAGCCATTATTATATTTGATATTTCTATGCCTTTTTCACTTAGAAAAATCCTTCCTGACTCCCTTATTAAAAGCCCTTCACCTATATACTTATTTAGTATTTCTCCATAAACATCATTTATATTCATGCTAAATCTATTTTTAAATTCATTTTCATCTATTCCATTAATTTTTCTAAGCCCCATAAACATAAATTCTTCCATATTATCATTTTTTGAATTATTTATTATTTCTTCTACGGCTTCTCTCTTCTCATTAATAGAATTTATATATTCCTCAACGCTACTTATATTTTTAATTCTTTTTCCATTAATATAAGAAGCTGCTGCTGATCCTACTCCTATCCAGTTATCCATATTCCAATATGCTAAATTATGTCTACATTCTTTTCCCTCTTTAGCATAATTAGAAATCTCATATTGATTAAATCCATTTTCCTCTAAAATTTTCTTTGCTAAATGGTACATTTTTCTCTCTTCTTCTTCAGTTGGTAGCTTTAACTTATCATTTTCATATAAATTATAAAAAGCAGTGCCTTCTTCTATAATTAAACTATATGCTGATATATGTGCTGGATCTAAAGATATTATCTCTCTTAAAGTCTCTTCCCATTCATTTAATCTTTGATTTGGCAAACCAAACATTAAATCAACATTTATGTTATTAAAGCCAACCTTTTTTGCTAATAAAAAATTTTCTTTAAAAGTTTTATAATTATGTATTCTTCCAAGTCCTTTAAGAAGATTATCTTGCTTAGCTTGAAGCCCCATACTGATTCTATTTACACCATACTTTTTCATAACTTTTAGCTTTTCTTCTGTTAAGTTTCCTGGATTACACTCCATAGAGTACTCTATATCTTTTGCCATATTAAGTTTAGCTACTTCTTTTAATAAACATTCTAACTCATCAGCCTCTAAAACACTTGGTGTTCCCCCTCCAATAAATATAGTGTTTATTTCTAGATTATTAAGTTTCTCTCTTAAACTTATTATTTCCTTATTTAAAGCTTCTATGTAGGCCTTTCTTAAATGATCTTTCCTAGCAAAGGAAGGAAAATCACAATAAAGGCACTTTTGAGCACAAAAAGGAATGTGTATATATAAAGAAATTTTGTCCATAGTCACTTACCTCCATGTAAAATAAATAAACTTTTTAACTAATATAAAATAAATTTTGTAGTTAAATACAAATTATTAGTTATGAGTCTTTCTTTCATATTACAATAAAAAAAGTCATGAGTGAATAAACCCATGACTTTTATATGATTCTTTCACAAAATTAAATATCTACCTTTAGATAAAACTAAAATTTTAAGATTTAAGATTAATATTGCCATTTAAATAAGTTTACTAAAATATAAATAAGTTTACTCAAAATATTTTTAGCTTTATATCTCTCTTAAATTTATATTTATAGCATTGTGAACTAATAAATCTCTTTGAACTTCTATAATTGAAGTGTTTATTACTTCACCTTCTAAATTTATCTCTAAATCACTATGATCTCCATGCTTAGCTAAAAACTTATCTAAATCAGAAATTTTAACACTGATAGAAATATTTTCTCCATTTTTTCTATTTATAACACCAGTTGCCTTCCCATTATTTCTAAACTTTCTGCACTTAATTTTAACATCTCTTTTATTAGCATTTAACATAAGAATACCTCTCCTCTACATAACTTTTATTAATTTACTATAAATATATTGAGGATATTTCTTTTTAATGACTAAATAAAAAATATTTATTTTAGAAATTTAAATTCAATATATCTAAAAATAAGCTAATCATAAAAGATTAACTACTTTGCAAATTATATATATATATTAAATTTTTAAAATTAAATAAATGCCCATACTTATAAATATCTTTTATTAAGAGCTATCAAAATGTTTGTATATACTGAAAAAATAACTTACAAACATTTATAAGAATAATCAAAAATTTAATTACTGTTATTAATTGTTTAAAAACAAAAGGCAATGATGAATAATTAATACTATTCATCATTGCCTCTATATAAAGAAATTTAATTAGTCAACTTTTAAAACTGACATGAATGCTTCTTGAGGAACTTCAACTGTTCCTAATTGTCTCATTCTCTTCTTACCTTCTTTTTGTTTTTCAAGAAGTTTTTTCTTTCTTGAAATATCTCCACCATAACACTTAGCTAATACGTCTTTTCTCATAGCTTTAACAGTTTCTCTAGCTATAATTTTTGAACCTACAGCTGCTTGAATTGGAACTTCAAACATGTGTCTTGGAATTATTTCTTTAAGTTTTTCAGCTATAGCTCTACCTCTTTGATAAGCCTTAACTTCTGGAACTATCATAGATAAAGCATCTACGTTGTCTCCATTTAATAAGATATCTAACTTAACAAGTTTTGATTGCTCATATCCTTTTAATTCGTAATCTAATGAAGCATATCCTCTTGTTTTTGATTTAAGAGTATCGAAGAAGTCATATACTATTTCATTTAATGGAATTTCATAATGTATAACAACTCTTGTTTCCTCTAAGTATTGCATATCTATGAATTTACCTCTTCTATCTTGGCATAATTCCATTACAGCTCCAGTGTAATCAGTTGGAGTTATAATTGAAGCCTTAACAACAGGCTCTTCCATGTATGCAATCTCTGTCATTGGAGGAAGGTTTGTTGGGTTTGTTAAATCAAAAGATTCTCCATTTGTCTTAGTTACTTTGTATATAACTGATGGTGCAGTTGTAATTATATCTAAGTTAAATTCTCTTTCAACTCTCTCTTGAATTATTTCCATGTGTAATAATCCTAAGAATCCACATCTAAACCCAAATCCTAAAGCTACTGATGTTTCCGGTTCAAATGATAATGCAGCATCATTTATTTGAAGCTTTTCTAATGCTTCTTTTAATTCTTCATACTTAGCTCCATCAACTGGGTATATACCTGAGTAAACCATTGGTATAGCTGGTTTATATCCTGGTAATGCTTCCTCTGTTGGTCTACCTGCCTCTGTTACAGTATCACCTACTCTGGCATCTCTAACATTCTTTATTGAAGCTGTTATGTATCCAACTTCCCCTGCACTTAATCCTTCTTTTAAAGGCATTAAAGCTGGTGTAAATACTCCAGTTTCAACTACTTCATAAACCTTGTCTGTTGACATTAGTTTGATTTTTGTTCCAGGCTTAACTTTACCATCTTTAACTCTTATATGACATACAACTCCTTTGTAACTATCATAGTATGAGTCAAATATTAAAGCCTTAAGAGGAGCATTCTCATCACCCTCTGGTGCTGGAATTTTTTCAACTATTTCTTCTAAAACATCTTCTATGTTTAATCCAGTTTTAGCTGATACTAAAGGAGCCTCCTCTGCTTCTATTCCAATAACATCCTCTATTTCTTGCTTTATTTCATCTGGTCTAGCACTAGCTAAATCAACCTTGTTTATAACAGGTACTATTTCTAAATCATTATCTAATGCTAAGTAACAGTTTGCTAAAGTTTGAGCTTGTATCCCCTGAGTAGCGTCTACTACAAGAATAGCACCTTCACAGGCTGCTAAACTTCTTGAAACCTCATATGTAAAGTCTACGTGACCTGGAGTATCTATAAGATTTAATATATATTCTTCGCCGTTCTCTCTCTTATAGATAAGTCTTGCTGCTTGAGACTTTATTGTTATTCCTCTTTCTTTTTCAAGCTCCATAGTATCTAATACTTGCTGTTCCATTTCCCTTTGAGTTAATGTTCCAGTTTTCTCTAAAAGTCTATCTGCTAATGTTGATTTACCATGATCTATATGAGCTACGATTGAAAAGTTTCTTATATACTTCTTTTTATCCATATCTAAACCTGCTCTCTAAACTATTTAAAAAGTTTTTGAACAGTTTTCACCCCCACATTGTAGAATAAGTCAAGTTACATTATATCACAATGTGCCATTAAACTGTCAATATACTTTACTTTACATTATTATATAGTTTCCTATAAATTGATTAATATCATTTATTAATTTATTTACTAGGTTAAAGGTACCAATTAGTATGTTACCAAATAATCCTTTACTTAAGTTTAAAGTATGTTCTTTAAAAACTAAATAAACCTCATCTTTATTTTCATATATTTTTACAGGACTATTGTCTTCACTAAATATAGTTAAATCCATACCTGTTTCTTCTTTTATTCTATCATAATCAACTTTTTCGCTTAATTCATAATTTTGATTATTAAATGCCTCTGTATTTTCTATATTAACACCTATAAGCCCCCAAGAAATTATAGAAAAAACTATTATGCCAAGAGTTAGAATAGTCATAAATTTTTTCAAAATAAAACACCCCCATAGATTACTATCTATAAGGATGTTCAAAATTCTTTTATTTTATTCACTTTTTCTGTTTAATTCTTCTGCTATTAATCTAGCTATATACTTTGCTGTAGCTTGAGCCTCTTTAGAAGTATTTACTTCTGCACCAACTTCAATAAGCATTGAATTCTTATTGAAATCTTGGTTAAATGCATTTTGTCCCCTATTATACTTATAGGTTTCCTGTCTTCTTAAAATATCAGGAAAAAGCTCATTGGCTTTATTAATAAATCTATAGGCCAAGGATTCAGCATCATTAAAATATTGGTTATTCCTAGTTGTAACAAACATAACCTTAGCTAAACTTTCTCCATTTATATTGGCAGTTAAATTCTTTTTGTTATGCTCTCCAACGGAATCTCTATGAATATCTATTACCATTTTAAAATCATCATATTCGTTAGTATATTTTTTAACTGTCTCTCTAGATTTATTGTAAGATTGTTCATATGAAGCTGAGTGATTTGTTTTATCATGAATAACTGATATACCATAGTTTTCTTCAAGTTCTTTTGCAACTAAAGTTCCTACTCCAACTACGTTATGTTCTTCATTATTTGAAGTTCTCTCTTCACTATACCCCTCTGAATTATGAGTATGATAAATAAGCACCTCTGGCTTAGACTGATCTAGTTCCTTTTTTAAACTTGAATCATAAACTTCACTATTCTTACTAGCTTCTAATTCTGCACTTTCCTTAGATTCTTCCTCAGAAACTATATCTATACTATCTTTATTTAAATCAAATGAAGATACTTTTTCAGCAGAAACATAATTAACTTTATCAATTGAAGCTATTTTATTTACTGCACCAAAGTAAGGCACTTCATTCATTACTAACTCTATCGGATCTAGAGGCTTTATATTTAAAGTTTCTAAGGCTAAACTTTTTAATGTAATATTACTTTCTAAATAAGCATTCTCATCGTAATATGTTCCCTTTGCAACAGGCATTCCTGCATTTAAAAGTTGTATATATGATAAATTCTCTCTCATGTCTTTACTTGCTGCAATCTTCATAAATCTAAACATAAATATTATAAGTAAAGATAAAAGAACAATCACTCCTATGGGTATCTCTCTTTTATTAATACCTCTCACATTATCCCCTCCCTCATATTTTCATTTATATGAGGATAGGTTAAATATTATGTTACTCTCTTTAGGTAAATATTTAATTTATTCTTCTTCAAATTCACTCATAATTCTAAAAAATATCTTAATAAAACTTTTAATTTTAAACCCAGTCTTAGTTTAAAAATTTATTTATATCCTCTAACACCATATTAGGTTGAAGGGCTATATTAATTCCATTTGCTATTATTTTTGAAACTGATTCTATTATATCATCTATTTCTTTTGGGGTAACCATTAAGTCTCCTACATAAGGATCTAAAAGGCTCTTTATCATCATTCCCTTTTCATTCTTATCTATGTTATTTAATATATTATAAAATTCTTTGCCAGCATCTGCTTGATTTATCATTTCATCTAAAACTAAATCCATGGCATCATTTGCAATAGTAGCTGCATCTACAACAGTTGGTACTCCTAAGGCAATAACAGGGATACCTAAACTTTCTTCATTTATTTGCATTCTATGATTCCCAACTCCAGCACCTGGTGATATTCCAGTATTACTTATTTGAATAGTTCTTGCCACTCTTTCTAGTTTTCTTGAAGCTAAGGCATCAATACAAACTACTAAATCTGGATTTATCTTTTCAACTAATGATTTTATTATCTCTCCAGTTTCAATTCCTGTTATGCCTAAAACTCCAGGTGCTATGGCGCAAACTGGTCTTACTGAATCATCTATTATGTCTGGCATAACCTTCTTTAAATGTCTTGTTACCATTAATTTTCCTACAACCTTAGGACCTATGGCGTCAGGTGTAACATTCCAGTTTCCAAGCCCAACTACTAAAGCAGTTCTCTCCTCTGGTAAATCAATAAGCTCTTCTAAGGAGGCTGCCACCACATGAGAAACCTCATCCATAATGCCACCATCATAATGAGTGTACTCAGGGATATCTATGGTAACATATCTACCTATAGGTTTTCCCATAGCTTTAGCACCTTCCTCATTTAATATGTCAACATTTGTAACTTTAATATCTTCTTCCACAGTCTTTTCTTCAAAAACTACCCCATCAATTTCCCTATTATATCTATGTTTATAAATCTCTCTACTTTCAACAGCTAAATCAGTTCTTACATTGTACATTTTTCCACCTCTTTTTAATTTAAATTGATATATTATATATAATCTCCTTAAAAATGATAATTATGTCGATAAACACGAAAAAAGACTTGAACTTATATATTTATGATGTTATAATTACCTTTGTTAATAATGAACTCGTACGCAGATTCCCCAAAACTGCAGATACGCTATAAAAGTTGAAGGGGGTGAACTAGAATGGCAAATATTAAATCAGCAAAGAAAAGAATAAAAGTTACTGAAAAGAAAACTTTAAGAAATAAGATGATTAAGTCAGCTCTTAAAACTGCTATAAAGAAGTTTGAAGTAGCTGTTGAAGCTAATAACAAAGCAGAAGCTGCAACTTTATACGTTGAAGCTGCTAGAGCTTTAGATATGTCTGCTTCTAAAGGAGTAGTTCATAAAAACATGGCTGCTAGAAAGAAATCAAGATTAGCTGCTAAGTTAAACGCTATGGCTTAATTATATGGGTGTTAGAATTTCTAACACCATTTTCTTTTATTAGAAGTATTTCTTTAAGTAAAAAATCCAGATTAGAATCATCTAATCTGGATTTTTTATATTACAGTGCTCACTATCATAAGTTCTAACTCTGTTTTTTTATTTAAGTTTGAATTACTCTTAAGTTTCTTTTCTGTATATAAACATAGATTAATACATTTATTAAGCTGTTTATTAGAAAACTTCTTACTCTGATTAATAAATTTTTCTATTACAAAGTCAGGTAAATTTACTCTGCTAGCTTCTAAAAAGTCTTTCTTTATTTCATCAATTCTATACTTTTCAGAAAGTCTTATTTTTACCCTGTGTAACTTTTGAAATTGCTCTCTGATTTGACTCAGTATAAATATAGGATCTTGTCCTCTACCTATTAATTCATCCATTAAGTCTATGGCTTGCTTTGCTCTTTTAATTGAAATAAGCTCAACTAAATCAAATATATCGTCCTCATATCTAGGAGGAAGTAGTAAATCTATGTCTTTTCTAGTTATTTCTCTCTCCCCTACATAGTTTACTATTTTATCAACTTCTCTTTCTATAACATCAAAGTTATTTTCTACTGAGTCACAAAAGTACTTTAATTCTATTTTTCCTATGTTTTTATTATATCTTTGAAAGATTCTACCTACTTTTTGTTGTAGTTTTGCTCCTTTTAACTTTTCAACAGAAACTATACAACTGCTCTTCTCAAGCTTTTTTAATTTACTTAATCTATTAACTCTATCCCTTTTATCCTTTAAAGTTGTATATGCTATTAAAACACAATGTTCTGGTGTATTTTGAAAATATTCTACACATTGCTTATATAATTTTTCAGTTTCTTTATCTTGTTTATCCCTAAATATATTAGTTCTATTTAAAACTACTACTTTTTTATCACTCATAAAAGGCAATGTTTCACAAGCATTCATAAAGTCATCAAAATTAAGGTTATTACCATCTAATCTAATTAGGTTTAAATCCTTAAATCCTTCATCTAATACATTATCAATTATATTTTCTATACCTTCTTTAATTAAAAGCTCATCTAATCCAACTAATATATAACTTTTTTCTATCTTTCCTTTTTTCAAATTTTCATATAAACCGTCTAAATCTATCATTAAAATATCAACCTTTCAAATCCCAGCTACTTATTTACATAAGTTAAAGTATATACGCACTTTTCTTTTGAATCAAATCAATTATATCATAATCACTATTCTCTGGCATTAAAGTTATGGTATTAAAATTATCTTCTATGGATATTGAATATCTTTTTGTCAGTTCAAATTGAGACTCTTTTTTCAAATGAATAACCTCATTAACATATTCCTTTTTCATTATTGATTTTTTAAAATAATCACTATTATTGTTTACTAAGGCAACTTTTTTAAATCCAGATTCTATAACTATAGCCTTATTCCATTTATCCTCTACAACTTTAATTTTAGCTCCAAATACATATAAATTTAAAAGCAAAACAGGTATAACTAAATAAACTCCTATTTTAAACTTTTTAAATCCTTTAAGGCTCATGTAAACCCATAAAAACATAGTCATATAAGCAATTGCAAATACTGGGGATAAATAAGGGGTAACCCATACTACCTTATCTAAAAATACTAAAATCCCCCTAAATACCATGAATATTATATTTATTAAAAATACTATAACTCCAATTAAATTTCCACCAATTAAAATAGAAATTAATAGTATCTGTAATAATATTACTATTATTGGAGTTACTAAAAAGGTTGATATTAAAAAGTTAATAGAAAATTTTCCAAAAGCAATTACCAAAATAGGATATATAAAAGCTTGTGCAGACAGTCCTAAGCTTAAGTATTCATTTAACTTTGGTGGTAACATATAAAATCCCTCTAATAATTTTTTATAGAATAAAATTATGCCTAATGTTCCACCAAAGGATAATAAAAATCCCATGCTAAAAAGGTTATAAGGTTTATAAATAAGTAGTATTATTGCCCCTAAGGATATAGAACTTAAGGGGTCATAGGTCTTAAATAGCCTTTTAGAAGACTTTAATAAAGTTATCATAATTAAAGCTCTTAATGCTGAACTAGATGCTCCAACTAAAATTACATAAATAGTACATATACTTAAAGCTATCTTAAAAGAAAACTTTTTATAAATTATTGAAAAAAGTAAGGCTATATGAAACCCTGATATACATATTAAATGAATTACTCCTAAGTCTGATAAAAAATCCTTTTGATTATAAGTTAAATTTTCTTTATCTCCCCATAAAACAGCATTTAAAAGTGCACTTTCAGAGGATGAAAAATTTTTGCTTAAGTTTTCATAATACTTCTTTGGTATATTTTTTATTTTATAGATTAAGTCTTTTTCTCTTTTTAATATTTTCTTTAAGAAAACCTGTCCAACATGACCTCTATCTAAATTAATATTTCTCTTAAATTTACAAACTCCATATATTTTTTCTCCATATTCAATTTCACTTCCACTTTGGTTTCTTACTTCAACTATTCTTCCATCTATCTTTCCTAGTATAACTTTATCTGTAACTTCTATTATTCTTATTTCTTTAGCCCCTTCTTGTTGAAATTTTGGCTCATAATAGATGGTGCAACTTAAAATAGCTATAAGGAAAAATATTATGCCTATATTAAAATTTTCTATGTCTAATAAAAGATAGCTAAACAAAATTAAAGGTACAACTAAAAAAGCTGTACCTATTAAGTTAAAACTACCAAAATAGTATGTTATAATTCCTAAAATAGTAAAAATACAAATTAATCCTAAAGATCTATTTACAATAACTTTCTCAAACTTTTTCATAGAATCTCTCCTTTGAAAAAATTATTGACCTTTTATAGAAATTATAATCATTTATTTAGTTTTTGGATTAAATATTAATGCCATTAAGTAACCAAAGAAAATAGCCGCAGTTATCCCACCTGCTGCACCCTTTAATCCACCAGTAAATGCTCCCATTAATCCTTGTTCATTTACTTCTTTTATAGTTGCCTTAGCTAAGGCATACCCAAATCCTGGTAATGGAACTGTGGCTCCAGCTCCTCCTATTTGAACTAACTTTTCATATATTCCTAAAGCTCCTAATATTGTTCCTATTGAAACAAAGGCAACTAATACTTTAGCTGGAGTTAGCTTAGTCTTATCTATTAATATCTGTCCTATTACACAGATTGCACCACCTACTAAAAAAGCATTTATGTAATCTTGCAAAATTCTCATCTCCTCATTATTAAATTTCTATAACAAAATATTCACACAAAATAGCTAACTTAGTTTAAATATATTCTATAGCTACAGCATGAGCTATTCCTGGTATGCTTTCTCCTTGTAAAGCAGATGTAGAACTTAATAAGGCTCCTGTGGAAACTAATAAAACTCTTTTTAACTTTTTCTCTTTTAACATTCTATATAAATATCCACAGGCTACAACAGCTGAGCATCCACATCCACTTCCACCTGCAAAAGTTCCTTGTTTTTCATTATCAAATATCTTTTCTCCACAATCTATATAAACCTTACTAATATCATATCCATACTCTTTTAATAATTCCTCTGTTAATTTCTTTCCTACAGCTCCTAAATCTCCAGTTGCTATTACATCATAATCTTCAGGTTTTCTTCCTGTATCAACAAAATGCTTATATATAGTATCTACAGCAGCCGGTGCCATAGCAGCTCCCATATTATCTGCATCCTTAATTCCATAGTCCTTAACAATTCCTGTGGTTACATGGGTAACATAAGGATAATCTCCTGACTTTCCTAAAAGCATAGCTCCAGAACCAGTTACAGTCCACTGTGAATATTCTTTTCTTTGACATCCATATTCTAAAGGAAATCTAAATTGTCTTTCTGCTGAACTAAAGTGAGATGATGTGGAAGCAATTGCATACTTTGCAAAATCACCATCCATAATCATTGATGATAAACTTAATGATTCAGCCATAGTAGAACAAGCTCCATACACTCCAAAAAAAGGAATTTTAAATTCTCTAGCAACAAAGTTTGTTGATGTTAACTGATTTAATAAATCACCACTAAAAAGATAATCTACATCCTCTTCTTTTACATTCCCTTTTTTAATTACTCCTTCTATAGCAGTTATCATTAAACTACTTTCAGCCTTTTCAAAGCTTTCACATCCATTACAGTCATCTTGCAATATTTTATCAAAATATTCTTTTAATGGCCCCTGACCTTCTCTAGGGCCAACCACACTATATGTAGCTATTATTCTAGGTTTACTTTTTAATTCTATTGTTTGAGATCCTACTCTTTTTGTATCATTACTCATTCTTATCACCCCACAATTCCAAATCTAAGTAATAAGTAATATATTAGTCCAACTATTACAGAGGTTCCTGTACCATAAACTAAAACAGGACCTGCAATAGTAAACATTTTAGCACCTACTCCCATTACAAATCCTTCTTTTTTAAATTCTATGGCAGGTGATACCATGGCATTTGAAAAGCCAGTAATAGGAACTATAGTGCCTGCTCCAGCCTTAGCCGCTATTCTATCATATATTCCAAGACCTGTTAAAAGAGCTCCTAAAAAAACCATAGTCATAGGTGTTAAACTACTAACTTGTTCTTCTGTGAAGCCATAGTATAAAAAAGTATTTCTCACAAATTGTCCTATTACACAAATTAATCCACCTACTATAAATGCCATTATACAATTTCTAAGAAGCTTTGGTTTTGGTCTTATTTGTTGTTCAAGTTGATCAAACTTAGTCCTTATTTTTTTGTCATTTTCATACATAGCTATATTAATCACCCTTTTCTATTAAAATATACTTATATTATTTGTTCTTATTTTTAATCTATACAAAAAAATGAGCATTATTTTATATGATTACTTTCACATAAAATAATGCTCCTAAAACATTTCATTTATAATCAATCCTCTTCTAATTTTTCTTTCATAATTTTTAGTACCTTTTTCTCTATTCTAGAAACTTGAACTTGACTTATACCAAGCATTTTTGCAACTTGAATTTGAGTTTTATCCTTGAAATACCTAAGCATTATGATTTGCTTACCCTTTGAATCTAATGAACTAATAGCCTCTCTTAAAGCTATTTTATTGACCATGTCATCATCTTCACCCTTCTCACTAAGTTTATCTATTAAGAGAACAGGCGTTCCTTCATCATGGTGTATAGTATCATATAGATATTGCATACTACTTGCTGATTCTAGGGCTACTATTACCTCTTCCTTATCAACACCAGAGTATTCAGCTAATTCATCTACAGTAGGATCCCTATTTAATTTTTTTATTAGTTCTTCCTTATTGTAATGAAGCTTTTTAGCTAAAGTCTTAGTGCTTCTACTTACCTTTATTATTCCATCATCCCTTAAGAATCTCTTTATTTCACCTATAATCATAGGCACAGCATAAGTTGAAAATTTAACATTAAAACTATCATTAAAGTTGTTTATAGCTTTAACTAATCCCATTGACCCAATCTGAAATATATCCTCATAGTCATACCCTCTATTTGTAAATCTCTTGCATATTGAAGAGACTAAAGGAGTATTAACTTCTATAAGCTTATTCATTGCCTCCTTATTTCCTTCTTTAGCCATGACTATGAGAGTTGTATTTTTGTCATAATTAAAATTATCTTTCTCAATACTACTTATATCCATAGACTTTATTCACCTGCCTATGTATTCATTTTTTTCTTCATTATTATTTTTGTACCCTTATCCTTTTCACTATAAACTTCTAAAGAATCCATGAATGTTTCCATAACAGTAAATCCCATACCTGATCTCTCTAATTCTGGTTTAGATGTATATAAGGGTTCTCTTGCTTCTTCTAAATTTTCTATTCCTATACCATTATCTTCTACAGTTATACTTATTTCATCTTCACAAATACTAGCCTCAATAATAACCACTTTGCTCTCATCACATTCATATCCATGAATTATAGCATTTGTTACAGCCTCAGAAACAGCAGTCTTTATATCAGTTAATTCTTCAATAGTCGGATCTAACTGAGCAATAAAAGCTGATACACTCACCCTTGCAAATCCTTCATTTTCAGATTTAGCCAAAAACTCTAATCTCATTTTATTATCCATATCTAACCCTCCATTAACCCACTTTTAGAGCTTCATCCAAATTTTCGTAATACTTTATTATCTTAAATATTCCAGATAACTCAAAAACTCTTTTTATGCTTTTACTTACAGATATTATGTTAACTTCACCTGAACGCATACTTATCTTTTTATACCTTCCAATAATAACACCAATTCCTGAACTATCCATAAAAGTTACACCTGAAAAATCCAATACAAGCTTTCTTATATTTTCTCTACTAATCCTATCATCAATTTTTACTCTTACCTCTTCTGCACTATGATGATCTAATTCTCCAATTAAACTTACAACTAAAACATTTCCTATTTTCTCAAAATCTAACCACATACAATCACTCTTATAGAGTTACACCTCCCACACAGCTTCTTTTCCATATTTTAACATATTTTAATTATTTATGTCAAATAATACTAAAATAAATTAAACCTATAGAAACAAACTCTATAGGCTTAATAAGATATTAATTGTCCTTAAATTTTTTAATTTCTTCACTAATTTTATTTCCTATATCTTCAAGAGGCATAGTGTCATTTAGAAGCAATGTACTAAGAGCTTCATTTATATCTTTCATAAGATATATCTTAAATTCACCCTTTCTCACAGCCTCTTCTATTTCACTATTTAATATAAGCTCATCTTTATTGCTTTCTGGTATTAAAACAGCTTTTCCAATATAAGTGCCAATTTTTTTGCATACATTGAAAAATCCTTCTATTTTTTCATTTACTCCACCTATTGGTTGCACCTGTCCAAATTGATTTAATGAACCTGTTACTGCAATGCTTTGATCTACAGGTATTTTACTTAAAGAAGAAATCATAGCAATTACTTCTGCCACAGAAGCACTATCTCCTTCTATTTTTCCATAAAGCTGCTCAAAACTTAGTTGAAAGTCAACAGGTAAAGCTTCATAAGAATTAAAGAAGCTACTTAAAAAGCCTCTTAGAATATTTAAAGATTTATTATGAATGTTTCCACTTAAATTGCTTTCTCTTTGTGCATCCATAATTTTTCCGCTACCTTTATAACAAGTACAAGTTATTCTCATAGGCTTTCCAAAGCTCATATAACCAAAATCTATAACAGACAATCCATTTACACTTCCAATAATTCTATCTTCTATATCTAAAATTATCTTCTTTTCCTCATACATTTCTAAATAATCTTTTTCAATTTCACTGCATTGATTTACAACCGCTTCTATTGAATCCTTATCTATCAATGACTTATTATTATTTTTTGCCTCTTCATTTCCAAGAAGTAATACTCTCTCTATTTCATCAATATCCCAAAGAATTTTCTTCCTTGTTCCAGCTTTTCTTGCTAATTGTTTTCCAATAGCATTGATTCCAGAAGTAGAGATCTTTATTAAATCATTATCTATTATGACTTTATCAACAAGATCTACCAAAGATTTTTTATTTTCATCTATTCCTATTAAGTTTGAAAATTCAGCTCTAATCCTAAATATTTTCTTGAAGTCTTCATCATGGTTATACAAAATATCATAACTTTCAAAATCTCCTATTAAAATTACATTTACCTTAATAGGTATTGGATCTGGATTTAACCCATTTAATGAAAGCACTTCTAAATATCCTCTATTAAAATCATAATTTATCTTTCCATGAAGTAACGCCCTTCTCAAATAATAATAGCTATTTGCATTATTAACTAAAGAACTTAACCTAAGTATTATGCACCCTTCATTTGCTTCAAGTAATGAACCTGATTTTATAAGTTTTACATCAGTTGAATACACACCATTATGATTTTCATACTCTATAGTTCCTAAAAGATTATTTAAGCTTGGATCTTCTTCAAAAATAACCTTAGGAGCCTCTTGCCCCTTGCTGTTTTTTATGATATTACAAACATACTTTGAAATAATCTCATTTATCTTTTCTTCATCATCATCAAAGTTTATTGTGTAATTATCAATCAATAGGTTTTCTAAACTTTCACAAACATCTATAAGATAGTTATAAGCTTCATTCTCATCTTTAAAATTATCCTTTATTTTTTCTTTAACACTTGCTGATTCATTTTCTAAATAGGTTCTAAGTATCCCCTTTAATTTTTCAATGGAATCTAACTCTATATTTTTTAATTCTTCAAGAACTCCTTCTGCTCCCTCTTTTAACTTGTCAGCCTTTACAGAAATATCCCCTTTACTATTCTCTTCTAGATCATCAAACTCCTCTTCTGTCATAGCTTCTCCATCTACTAAAGGAATAAATGCAAAGCCTGAAGAAGTTGCTTTTAAATCAAATCCTTCTTCCTTTGCACTCTTTATTAAGTCCCCTATATAATAATTTCTCTTTTTTTGTATATCATTTATAATCTCTTCCTTTTCTTTATTTATTGAAGAATTATAAAAAGCATATATTTCATCATAATAAAAAGATTTTAGATATTCTAAAGTTTCATCTAACTTTTCTCCCATTCCATTTTCTAGAAATATAACCTTAGGAACCCTAATATCTTCTAAGGTAACATAACATATATCCTTAGGCTTACCTCTACTTTTCATTTTATCTTCTAGATGTACCATTATGTCTTTAAGCTTTTGTTTTGAAAATTCATCAATTAGGTAAACATTAAATCCTTCTTTATTTATGCTTAATGCTTCATCAATTTTCTTAAAAACCCCTTGATACTCATTACCATAGGATTCTTTCTCACCTATCCCACTAGTAAAATCTTCATTATAAATTACTTCTTTTGGAGTTAACTCTCTTCTCATAAAAATTCACTCATAAAACTAATCTTAGCTTTAATAGAGTAACCTCCTCTTTATAAGTACTTTATTATATTAATATTCTATAACTTTAAAATTAGCCATCATTTTCTATTTTTTATTTATTTTTTTCTTCGACAAAAAAGCCTATAGAAATTTTTCTATAGGCTTTACTAAGTAAATATCTTATTTAATTTAGTTATATATTAATATGTTGAATCTGAAACTTTTCCTTCACATATAGCTATTGAAGCTGATGCTCCTATTCTAGTAGCACCATTTTTGATTACAGCTTCAGCATCTTCTATTGATCTTACTCCACCTGATGCTTTAACTCCCATTTCTGGTCCTACAGTTTCTCTCATTAATTTAATATCTTCTGGAGTTGCTCCACCTGTTGAGAATCCAGTTGATGTTTTAACGAAATCTGCTCCTGCTTTTTTAGCTAATTCACAAGCTTTAACTTTTTCTTCTTCAGTTAAAAGACAAGTTTCTATTATAACTTTTGTAAGCGCTTTCTTATCAGCCGCATCTACAACAGCTTTTATATCTTTCTCTACATATTCATAATCTTTATCTTTTAATCTTCCTATGTTTATAACCATATCAACTTCGTCTGCACCTTTTGCTATTGCATCTTTAGTTTCAAAAGCTTTAACTTCCATAGTGTTTGCTCCTAAAGGGAAACCTATTACTGTACAAACCTTTACTTCGCTGCCTTTTAAAAGTTTAGCTGCTAATTCTACATTAGTAGGGTTTATGCAAACTGAAGCAAAATTGTATTCTAAAGCTTCTTTGCAAAGCTTTTCTATTGATGCCTTATCAGCTTCTGGTTTTAATATAGTGTGGTCTATCATTTTTGCTAATTGTTGTTTATCCATAATACTTCCTCCTAAGATAACATTTTCATTACATATCTAATTATAGAATATAAATTCTAATAAGTCTATAATTTAAATATTTACATTGAATAAATTTAACACTACATGTTTATATAAAATTCTTATTCTATGGGCTTTTGGACACTATCAAAGTATTTTAATATATTTAATATTATGTTATAATACTATCTATCATATAATATGTATTTATAGTAATAATAAATGTAAATTCGTCAACTTAAAAGGAGTTATAATTATGGGTTTCAAAGAAAAATTATCTAAATATTACACTGATTCTTATCTTGAAAAATACGGCGATAGAATGGCTCAATTTCAAGGAAGCGTAATTTCTGAAAAAATCGAAGAAAAAACTATTCTTTGGATATTCCACAAATTAGTTGTTACTTTAATAGTTAAACCTGAGAGAAGTAAGCAAATAATAAAATGCGTATATAAGAAGAATCGTTGGTTTAAAAAACCTACTTTCATAAGTGTGAAAAAAGGAAATAATGTTATAGTTCAAGGACTTAAATCAAATAAGGAAAATGAAAAAGAGTATATTGCTCTAAATAACATACTTAACTTAACTACTAAACAAGATTTAGTACCTGTAGACCATTCACAATTAAAGAAAGCTAGACAACAACAATTTAAACAAAGATAAAAAGCTGTATATTAATACAGCTTTTTTTATTTAAAACTTACAAACATATTCTGAGAATTACTAGATTTCGCTAAGAATTTATAATTATTACTTCGAAGATATTACTAAAACTTCGAAACTTGCCTCGCTTCGAACAGTCTCAGTTTTTAACGTAATATCTTCTGCGTAATAATTTAAATTCTAAAGCTTATCTAGATATTCTCTTCATATTGTTTTAAGTTTTATACACACCATTTTTATATTAAAATTTAAAAATAATAATTTATATATCGTATTAAATTTATTTCTTTACTTTTATAAATAAGTATAAGCTATTTATAAAGAATATTATTGTTGAGAAGAATAAAACTATTAACCAATGATTTATACCTAGTACTGTGGTATGGAATATTCCACTAAAGAAAGGAATGTAAATAATACTTAATAACATAAGTATGGATATAGCTACTGCACCTACTAAGTACATATTAGTAAATAATTTTATTTCAAAAATTGAATGTCTTTCTGATCTACATTCAAAAACATGTAATAATTGAGACATAACTAATGTTGATAAAGCCATAGTTCTACATGTATTTAAATCCATTCCGTATAATCCACCAACAATAAAAGTTAGTAAAGTACATATTCCAATTAAACATCCTCTTACTAAAATTTTCTCAGTAAGTCCTCTAGCAAATATACCTTCTTTCTTACTTCTAGGCTGTTGATTCATTATATCCTTATCAGCAGGATCCACTCCTAAAGCTATTGCAGGAAGTCCATCTGTAGCTAAATTTACAAAAAGTATTTGTATAGGTAACATAGGAGTTGGAAGATAGAATATGGTAGCTAAAAACATTGTTAAAACTTCTCCTAAATTACATGACAATAAATATCTTATGAATTTTCTTATATTATCATATATTATTCTTCCCTCTTCTACTGCTGATACTATGGTTTCAAAGTTATCATCCATTAAAATCATTGATGAAGCTTCCTTTGTAACATCAGTACCTGAAATTCCCATAGCAACCCCAATATCAGCTTCTTTTATAGCTGGAGCATCATTTACTCCATCTCCAGTCATAGCAACTATATTACCATTTTGCTTAAAGGCCTTAACTATTCTAAGCTTATGATTAGGAGTAACTCTAGCAAATATTCTTAACTTATTAACTCTCTTTTTAAGTTCTTTATCATCTAATTTGTCTAATTCTTCTCCAGTTATTACTTGATCTTGAGATTTTGCAATATTTAAATCCTTTCCTATTGCAAAGGCAGTGTTTTTATGGTCACCAGTTATCATTACAGGAGTTATTCCTGCTAATCTACATTTTATAACTGAGTCCTTAACCTCTGGTCTAGGTGGATCTATTATACCTGCAATTCCAAGGAATATAAGTTCATTTTCAAGGCTTTCACTTCTAGTTAAATTTTCTACTTTATATGCGCCTCCTATACATCTTAGTGCCCTATTACTCATATTCTCCACAACATTTAATATTTGTTGTTTCTTTTGAGAAGTTAGTAATTTAACTCTTCCTTCTTCATGTATATATCTACATTTATTTATAAGTCTTTCTGGAGCACCTTTTACATAACAAGCCTCTCTTCCATTCTCCTTAACTATAACTGACATCATTTTTCTGCTTGAATCAAAAGGTATATCAAAAACTCTATTTACATTAGATACTGTATTTTTTAATAGATCTACATTATTAAAATATGCCTTTATTAAAGCTGTTTCTGTAGGATCACCATTTAATACATCATCTAACTTATCCTTTGAAAAGTCATAATTACAATCATTACAATAAACAAAGGCTTTCATTAAAATAGGTGAATTTGGAATTTTATCCACATCTAATCTACAATGCTTTCCATCTACAAAAATTTCTTTAACAGTCATCTTATTCTGAGTTAAGGTACCAGTCTTATCACTACATATAACTGAGGTACATCCTAGTGTTTCAACAGCTGGTAATTTCTTTACTAAGGCATTTCTTTTTAACATTCTAGAAACTCCTAAAGCTAAAGAAACAGTTACTATGGCCGCTAATCCTTCTGGTATAGCTGCAACTGCCAAACTAACACCTAGTAAGAACATCTCTGTTAAATCATTTCCTCTTATAATACCTAATATAGTTACTAAAGCACATATAGCTAAACATAATACAAGTAAAATTTTCCCTAATCCATCCAATCTCTCTTTAAGAGGAGATTTTTCCTCTTCTATGTCTTGTAACATATCTGCTATAGATCCCATTTTTGTACTCATACCTATAGCTGTTACTCTAAATCTTCCTTTACCTTTTAATACTTTAGTCCCCATGTAAATTAAAGAAGCTTCTTTAGAATTATTTGTTTTGTTAACTCCAACTGATTCTCCAGTAAGTAATGACTCATCAATCATAAAGTTTGTACACTCAAAGATTTCTCCATCAGCAGGAACTCTATCTCCAGCCTCTAATATTACAACATCCCCTATAGTTAATTCATTAGCATTAATTACCTTAATATTCCCATCTCTTAATACCTTACAAGTAGGTGCTGCTAAGGATTTTAATGCATCTAAAGATTTTTCCGTCTTAAATTCCTGTACAAATCCTAAAATTCCGTTTATTACAACAATAACAAATATGGTAATAGCATCTGCAACATCTCCCATAAGTCCTGATATAATAGTAGCTCCAATTAAAACCCATATTATAAAATCATTAAATTGTTGTAATAATATTTTTATAGCAGATACCTTTTTCTTTTCTGTTATTTCATTTAATCCAAATTTTTCTATTCGTTGTTTAGCTTCTTGAGTTGTTAACCCTCTAAAGAGTTCTTTCTCATGCATAACTTATTGTTCCTCCTTCTTTTCCTAGCAATCTATTGTAATATATGTTTAAACGACTTGCTTTTAGAACTAAAAAATTTCTTATGTAACACCCTATATTAAGAATAATTCTTAAATTTTACCTCATAGAAAATTCTATTAAACTATGATAAAATGAGTGTTGTTAAACTTTACTTTTCATAATTTAGGAATTAAAATATATTCATGAATTAAAAAATTTCGAATAACAAAGGAGGCAACCTAAATGAAGGATGTTATATACATTACAGGACATAAAAATCCTGATTCAGATTCAATATGTGCTGCTTTAGCATATGCTGAATTTAAAAACAAAACTCAAGACACTCCTGCTATACCAGTTAGATTAGGAAATGTTAGCCAAGAGACTCAATACATACTTGATTATTTTGGTGTAGAAGCACCTCAATTTTTAGAAACAGTTAAACTAAAAGTTGAAGATTTAGAAATGGATAAAATAGCTCCATTAGCTCCAGAAGTTTCATTAAAAATGGCTTGGAACATAATGAGAGATAAAAACTTAAAATCAATCCCTGTTGCTGATGGAAATAACCACTTACTTGGAATGTTATCAACATCAAACATAACTGCAACATACATGGATATTTGGGATAGCAATATTCTTGCTAAAAGTGCTACTTCATTAGATAACATATTAGATACATTATCTGCTGAAGCTCAAAACATAAATGAAGAAAGAAAAGTATTCCCAGGAAAAGTTGTAGTTGCTGCTATGCAAGCTGAATCTTTAAAAGAATTCATAAGCGAAGGCGACATAGCTATAGCTGGAGATAGAGCTGAAATACAAGCTGAATTAATAGAGTTAAAAGTTTCTTTATTAATAGTAACAGGTGGACATACACCTTCTAAAGAAATAATAGAACTTGCTAAGAAAAATAACATAACTGTTATTACAACTCCTCATGATTCATTCACTGCATCAAGATTAATCGTTCAAAGTTTACCAGTAGACTATGTTATGACTAAAGATAACTTAGTAGCTGTATCTACTGATGATTTAGTTGAAGATGTAAAAGTAACAATGAGTGAAACTAGATACAGTAACTATCCTGTAATAGATGAAAATAACAAAGTAGTTGGTTCAATCGCAAGATTCCACTTAATTTCTACTCATAAGAAAAAAGTTATCCAAGTTGACCATAACGAAAGAGGTCAATCAGTACATGGTTTAGAAGATGCTGAAGTATTAGAAATCATAGATCATCATAGAGTTGCAGATATACAAACTGGTAACCCTATATACTTCAGAAATGAACCTCTTGGAAGTACTTCAACAATAGTTGCTAAGAGATTCTTCGAAAATGGAATCAGACCATCAAGAGAAGCTGCTGGACTTTTATGTGGAGCTATAATTTCAGACACATTATTATTTAAATCACCAACTTGTACTCCACAAGACGTGAAAATGTGCAGAAAACTTGCTGAAATAGCAGGAATAGTTCCTGAAACATTTGCTAAAGAAATGTTTAAAGCTGGTACTTCATTAAAAGGAAAGTCTATTGAAGAAATATTCAATGCTGACTTCAAACCTTTCACAATTGAAGGTGTTAAAGTAGGTGTTGCTCAAGTTAACACAATGGACATAGAAGGATTCATGCCTTTAAAAGGTGAAATGTTAGATTACATGAATCAAAAAGCTGAATCAATGGGATTAGAAATGATTATGTTATTACTTACTGACATAATAAATGAAGGTTCACAAATATTAGTGGCTGGAAGAAGTCCTGAGATAGCTGAAGAAGCATTCAAAGTTAAATTAGAGGACTCAACTACTTTCTTACCTGGAGTTCTTTCAAGAAAGAAACAAGTTGTACCACCATTAACTCAAATAATCACAACAAGAGTTAGTAAATAATTTTAATTAAGATAAAAGCAATCTCTAAATAGAGATTGCTTTTTTATTTCCAATTTAAAATCTTATAATCCTTATTATTTTTCTTATAATTTATTAAGTAGCCATTTCCTACTAGATCTAATAAAGGTTTATCTGAAAGAGAATCTGAAAACATATATGAGTTTTTATAATCTACCTCTATATTATTTTCTTGTAAGTATTCCTTAAGCCTTCTAACCTTTTCTTCCCCTTTACAGTTCTCCCCTACCATTTTTCTTTCAAACTTTCCTTCATTAAATGAGAACCTTGTTCCTATTATAACATCCACTTCTTTTATATTATAAAGCTCATTTAAATAAAATTCTGGCGAAGCTGATATTAAGTAAATTTTATATCCTTCTGATTTTAACTTTTTCATCATATCAATAGAATCTTTATAAATTATCTTACTTAAAACCTCATCATAATATTTTTTCACAAGGATTTTTAAATCCTTCTCCTCTACTCCATCTATAAATTTAAGAAATGATTGCTTAACCTTTTTTTCATCATAAAACTTTAATCCATACATAATCCCTGAAAAAGCAGCCCTTGGTAAAAATTTTAAGTTTTTCTTATCTTCTTTTATTAAAAATTTAAATAACTGTAGTAAAGTTTCCTTACTAGTTAAAGTAAAATCAACATCAAATATAGCTAATTTCTCCATGTCATACACCACACTTCAAATAAAATTTATAAAAAATATTATAAACTAAAAAAAAGATGATGTAAAACATCATCTTTTTTTATTATTCAGCTACATTTTCTTCGTAGAATTTAACAACTTCATCAAACTCTTCTTCTGAAGGAAGAACTAATTCTCCTTCTTCACCTTGAGATTTGAATAGGTAAACTGATTCATCAGGATGTTGTACTAAAACGTACTCTTCATCTTTATATTCAAAAGCATCAATAACATCACAAGTTATTGTGTTTCCTTCTTCATCTTCTAAATCTACAACGAAATGCTCTAAATGTTCATCTCCGCATCCGCATCCTTCATGATGGTCATGTCCATGATCGTGACCGTGTCCACCACATCCGCATCCTTCATGCTTTTCTTCTTTTTCGCTTCCGCAACCGCAGTTACCTCCGCAGCATTTGTTTAAATCTTTATCTGACATAATCTTTCCTCCCTTGTGGAAAATTTACTTTATATTAATTGTAACCTTAAATACAAAATAATAAAAGCATTTTCTTTATAATATTTAATTATATTCTTAACATAATATAATATTATAATCAATAGAAAATAATATTTCTAGTAAATATACTTCATAATGGAAAAAACTCTCCTAAAGTTTTTACTTTAAGGAGAGTTTTTTATTATATACTAGTGAGTAAATCCTTGTACTCCTGTTTTAGATTTTTGATTTAAAACTCTTGCGTTATTTAAATCTTCTATAGCTGCTTTTAAGTCTCTTAAGTATAATTCAGCTAAGTTATGGCTAAGGTCAGCACGACAAACAATTCTTTGAATTATTGTATCTTGTAAGTCTGCTGGTAATGGGTAAGCTGGTACTTGCCATCCTTTCATTAATAATCTATCTGCTAGATCATATAATGTCCAATCAACATTTACATCATCTCTTAATTTATAACAAACTATTGGTAAGTTTTCACCATTATTGTATATTTGGAATAATCCAGTTTTTTCAAGTTCAGATGCTAAGAACATAGCAACATCTTTTGTTCTTTGATGTATTTGTCTATATCCTTCAAATCCATATCTTAAGAAGTTATAATATTGACCTATAATTTGGCTAGCTGATCTTGAGAAGTTAATTGCCATTGTTGGTATTTTTCCTCCTAAGTAGCTTACGTCAAATACTAATTCTTGTGGTAAGTATTCTTTATCTCTCCATAATACCCAACCTATACCAGGATAAACTAGTCCATATTTATGACCTGATGTACTTATTGAAACAACGTTTTTAAGTCTGAAGTCCCACTCTAGTTCTGGTTCTATAAATGGAGCAAACATACCACCTGAAGCAGCATCTATATGCATTGGAACTGTTAATTTTGCAGTTTTATTATACTCTTCAAGTTTTTTATCTAATGCTTTAATATCATCATATTTACCAGTGTAAGTAATTCCTAGTATTCCAACTACACCAATTGTATAATCATCAACATAGTCTAAAACTTTATCTACATTTATGCTCATATGTTCTTCGTCCATTGGAACTAATCTCATTTCTATATCCCAGTAAACACAGAATTTTTCCCAACATACTTGGTATCCTGAAGAAATTACTAAGTTTGGTTTTCTTGATGTAACATCCATACCTAAAGCTTTAGCTCTATTTCTCCATCTAAATTTCATAGCCATACCACCAAGCATACAAGCTTCTGATGATCCAACTGTTGAAGTTCCCATGAAACTTTCATCCTTTGGTGCATGCCATAAATCTGCTAATATATTTACACAACGATTTTCTAAATCAGTTGTTTGAGGATATTCTGATTTATCTATAGCATTTTTTTCTAATGTTTCTGCCATTAATTTTACAGCTTCATCATCCATGTAAGTTTGACAGAAAGTACATAAGTTTTGACGAGCATTACCTTCATCTAGTAAGTCATCCTTAATTAATCTATATGCAACTTGTGGTGCAATTGATTTTTTAGCTAATTCATATTTAGGAATAGATTCATTACTTTCCACAGTACCAAATATTGGTGTTTCAAATTGACTACCTAATTCATTTTTTCCAAAAAGCATTTTAAATACCTCCTAATTTAGCTAAAAACCACTCTTAATCTCTTCATAACTTTCAAGAAATTAAGAGTAATTTTTAGTTATATAAATCATTTTATCTATATTGCCTTAATGACTACCTCATCAAGTTATTTATATAATACACCTTTTGGTATAATATTTAAATTCGTCAATTCGTTACATTTTGTTAATATTTTATTATTTATTTATTAACATTTAAATTTTCTCTCTAATGCTCTTAATTTCTTCAATTTTCTCTTTTTTTCTCTATAAAATATTTTAGAATGATTTTTATTAATAAATACTTAAAATAAGCTCCATATTTTTAATTATTTTATTTCAAACAAACTTATTATTTCATATTTTAATAAAATAATGCATATATAACAAAATGTTGATTAAATATATCCTTATATAAAATATATTTTAAAATTTATATTTCATTAACATTTTATTAAATATTTAAGTAAAAAATTTCTTTTCAATAACACCTTAATAGATTCAATATTTATAAACCTTTATTTTCATTAAATATTTATAAAAAAAGAAGTGAATCCTTAAAAATTCACTTCCATAAAATACATAAATTTAATTTGATGTACCACTCTCTAATATTGATACTATGGAGAATAATGTGAAGCATATAGCTCCTAATCCAACCATGACATGTGCTGGTACAAAATATGCCATGTTAACTAATTCAGCCTCTGATAAATATGCTGATAAAAATAAACAAGCTAAGGCTGTTATAACAGGTATTAAAGGAATTCTCTTAGATAACTTGCTCTTTCTTCTCCACACTGAAGCAAGTAATAATACCTTACTTGAAATACTATAGCATACTAATCCTAAACCTATTAATACATATCCCGGTGCTATAAAAGTTTGATTTTTACTAAATAAAAGCACACATACTCCTAATATAAGGTTTATACTTCCTAATGCAATAACTAATATGGACCATTTCCAACGCTCCTTACTAGTAAAAGTATTTTGTATTTGTCTACAAACACTAGCTACTAATGATATTAGACTTCCACAAACTAAAGATATACCAAAAAGTACAAATCCAGCTACCAAACTAGGTACCTTATCTGTATGTCTTAAGAGATTAAATGAAAATATTAGTCCTATTAAAGTACATAATATAGGAATAGCTATAAGTACATAGGACATTTCTTTACTAAAACATCCCTTAGGTTTTTCACCTTCTTTTAAATTTTTACTATTACTTGGTATAAGCAAAAACTTTGTTGATGATAATGCCACTGTAGATACACAACATGCTATCAGTCCCACACCAAAGCCTATGTTTCCAGCCACAAAATATGCAGGATTTCCTCCATTGTTTAAAGCAAAATATAATCCTCCTACCATACTTATTGCTGCACATAAATATCCAATGGTAGGGAGAATAAACTTAAAAAATGAATTATATTTATTTATTAATTGTCTTATTATTGTTGCTGCTGTAGTAAATAAAGCTATACATATGGCAGTAAAAAATATTATTACATGACTGGCTATTATATATCCATTGCCAAATTTATCTCCAAGTGTATATATGTATGATCCATAAGTAAGGCATATTATTCCCATTAATAATGGTATGGCTCTAAATAATATGCTTATATAATAATTCATACTCCTCACCTCTTTTATTACATAGTTAAAATTTCAAAACTTTTAATTATTTCTCTATAAAATGTTTGAAGTAGCCTATACTTTTAGGCTACTTCAAATATAACTCTAATTTATTTCTACTATTTATTCCATTTATCATGTAAAGCATAAATTATAAATGGAATTAAAACTGTTACTATGAAACTTATTGATAGTATAGTTAAATATTCTGATACACTTTTTCCTGTTAATTGTGATGGTGGTACGAATGAAATAACTAAAGCAAATACTGATACAGCGAATCCTGCTATTGCTACTATCATCTTAAATGTTTTTCCACCTGGTACATGATAAGCACGTTTTAAATCTCCATGTTTTAATATTAAAATAATATATCCTATGAAGAATAATAAATATCCAACTAAGTATATAACAACTGTTAATGATATTGCAGTAAGGAATGAAACGTTATTTCCACCACCGCCAAATGTTAAAACAGCAGCCCATATAGTAACTACTAAACCTTGAACTAATACTAATGGAACTGGAACTTCATGATTATTAACTTCAGTTAATTTTTTAGGTAATAATCCTTTTTTAGCTGCTGCATACATACCTTCTGAAGGCCCTACAACCCATGAACTTACTTCTGCCATAACTCCTAAAGCTAATAGTAAAGCTACTATTCTTGTTATCCAATCAAAACTTTCACCTAAGTTTACAACTACTAATTGATGGAATGTTTGAACAACACCAGCACTTAAGTTTAATTGCTCAGCAGGAATAACTGCTGCTACTGTTAAACCACCTACTGTATTAAGAACTATTGCTAATACAACAAGTATAAACATAGCTAATGGATAGTTTTTGCTTGCATTTTCTAATTTATTAACATGTGATGCTGATGCTTCAACTCCCATGTACGCTAATATAAATGATACGAATACAACTAATGTATTTACCTTTGTAAAGTCAGGTATAAGAGCATGTGCACTTAAATCAACGTGTACTGGATTACCTTTTGCTATGTACATTATACCTAATATAAATAATATAATTGCTGGAACTACAACTCCGAAAACAAATCCTGCTTTAGCTATTTTAGCTGTATTTTTAGTTCCTCCAAATTGTGAGAAAGTTAATCCCCAGAATATGATTAAAACACCTATAAATTTTATTAATGGATTACTATTTAATGCTGGCCAATTTAGCACATAAGATAGAGCCCCTAATATAAAATAAATCATTGTAACAAATCCAACTGTTATTTGGAACCATTGGAAGAAGATCGCTGCGAATCCCCATCTTTCACCTAAAGTATTACCTACCCAAGCAAAGATACCGCCTTCTTCCCATCCATCTACAGTTGCCATTTCTGCTGCACATAATGCAACTGGTAAGAACCATAAAAGTCCGCCTACGATTAAGAAAAATACTAAATGAAATCCTGATGTTGCAAATGTAGGGTATTCATATACTGTCATTACCATTGATGCTGTCATAGCAAAGAACCCAAACAAAGTAAGTGTTTTTGCATTTGCACTTGATTTACTTGGCATAATAAACGCCTCCTCTGTTGTTATTGTTTAATTTATAATTTTAGAAACTTAAGTTTAATACTTAAGCTTTAACAATTAACAACTATTACCTAAGACAAAAATTTATCACGCTCTAAATTTTTGTCTTGAATAATAGCTACCAACTATATTTAAATAATACCCTTTGTTAACAATTTATTCAAAAGTTTCATTCTTTCATTTTTCTGTATTAATTATTAATTTATTCTATTAGTTTTATTTTTCTCTAAAATACTTCAATTTTCTTTTATTTTCTTCCTCTTTAACTTAATATCATCAAGAGAGTTATTTAATTAACATTTTATTAAAAATTTATTGAATAAATATAAAAAAGAATATTTATTTATTTAAAATTTTATTTTTTCTAATTGACCATATAATAATTTTATATTTAAAAATTATTAATATTTATCCCTATACAAAATTATTAATATTCATATCTATACCAAGATATTTAATTCTTATTTTAAATTGAGATTTATAGTTTTATCTTTTATAAAAATAGATTATTAATTATTTTCACCTTATAAAATTATTTTTCTTAATTATATAACACCAATATACTTCTTATATGAAAATAAATTTAAACAAAAAAATAAGAGTTAGAGCATAAATACTCTAACTCTTATATTACTTTATACTTCAATCAATATATATTAAACGTAATTAGTTATCTACTACTTACTAGTTTGCAGCAAGTTTTTTGTAGTTTTCTAATCTTTCTTTAGCATCTCTTTCAGTCTTTTCGAATAAAGCTTCAGCAGCTTCTGGGAATGCTTTTGCTAATGCAGCGTATCTAACTTCTCCCATTATGAATTCTCTGAAATCACCAGTTGGTTCTTTAGAGTCTAATGAGAATGGATTCTTACCAGTTTCTTTTAACATTGGGTTGAATCTGTACATAGCCCAGTATCCGCATTCAACAGCTCTCTTCTCTTCTAATTGAGAGTTACCCATACCAGCTTTTAATCCGTGGCTGATACATGGAGCGTAAGCTATTATTAATGATGGTCCTTTGTATGCTTCAGCTTCAGCTATAGCTTTAAGAGTTTGGTTCTTATCTGCACCCATAGCTATTTGAGCAACATATACATAACCATAGCTCATAGCCATCATTCCTAAATCTTTCTTCTTAGTTCTCTTACCTGCAGCAGCGAATTTAGCGATAGCAGCAGTTGGAGTTGATTTAGAAGCCTGACCACCAGTATTTGAGTAGATTTCTGTATCCATAACAAGTATGTTTACATCTTCTCCACTAGCTAAAACGTGGTCAACTCCACCGTAACCGATGTCGTAAGCCCATCCGTCTCCACCGAAGATCCATTGTGATCTCTTAGCTAAGTAGTCTTGGTCTTTTAATATTTCTTTAGCGAACTCGTTAGTTTCACCTTGTAATGCAGCTACAACAGCGTCAGCTCTGTCTCTAGTTCCTTCTCCGTTGTCAACTTCAGCTATCCAAGCTTCTAAAGCTTCTTTAGCTTCTGGTTTAACACCAGCTTCAATTGCTTTTCCAGCAAGATCAACTAATCTTTCTCTTATAGCTTTAACTCCTAAGAACATACCTAATCCGAATTCAGCGTTGTCCTCGAATAATGAGTTAGCCCAAGCTGGTCCATGACCATTGTGGTTAGTTGTGTATGGAGTTGAAGGAGCTGATCCACCCCAGATTGATGAACATCCAGTAGCGTTAGCTATCATCATTCTATCTCCGAATAATTGAGTTATAAGTTTAGCATATGGAGTTTCTCCACATCCAGCACAAGCTCCTGAGAACTCGAATAATGGTTGCTCGAATTGGCTACCTTTAACTGTGTTTTTGTTCATTGGGTTTTTCTTAGGTGCAACATCATTTACACAGTAATCCCAAGCTTCTATTTGATCTTCTTGAGTATGTTGTGGTTTCATAACTAAAGCTTTTTCCTTAGCAGGACAAACTTGAGCACAGTTTCCACATCCAGTACAGTCTAAAGTACTTACAGCCATAGTGAATTGCATTGGCTCTTCAGTTTTTAATGCTTTAGCAGCAACTAACTTAGTTGAAGCAGGAGCATTTTTAGCTTCTTCCTCAGTTAATAAGAATGGTCTTATTGTAGCATGAGGACAAACGTAAGCACATTGGTTACATTGGATACAGTTGTCTGCTATCCATTCTGGTATGTTTATACCGATTCCTCTCTTTTCGTATGCAGCAGTACCTGGTTCGAAAGTACCATCTTCCATTCCGTTGAATGCTGATACAGGAAGTTTATCTCCTTCTAATCTGTTCATTGGTTCAACAATGTTTTTGATGAATGCTGGAACTTCTTTAGCTTCAACAACTTCATCTTTAGCGTTAGCCCACTCAGCTGGAACAGTGATTTCAACGATAGCGTCGATTCCTTTGTCTATAGCAGCGTGGTTCATGTTAACAACTTTTTCACCTTTTTTACCGTATGAAGTTACAACAGCATCTTTTAAGTATTTAACTGCGTCTTCTACTGGTATTATGTTAGCTAGTTTGAAGAATGCTGATTGCATGATCATGTTGATTCTTCCACCTAAACCAACTTCTTGAGCTATCTTAACAGCATTTAAAGTGTAGAACTTAATGTTGTTTTCAGCTAAGAATCTCTTATAGCTTGCTGGTAAATGTTCAGCAACTTCTTCTGGAGTCCAGATAGTGTTTAATAAGAATGTTCCGTTTTTCTTTAATCCATCTAAAACGAAGTATTTGTTAACATATGATTGGTTATGACAAGCAACGAAATCAGCTTTGTTTATTAAGTAAGGTGATTTTATTGGTTGTTTACCGAATCTTAAGTGAGAAATTGTAACCCCACCTGATTTTTTAGAGTCATATGCAAAGTATCCTTGAGCATACATGTCAGTATGGTCTCCGATGATTTTGATAGCACTCTTGTTAGCTCCAACTGTTCCGTCTGATCCTAATCCCCAGAACTTACAAGCTTTAGTTCCTTCTGGAGTAGTATCTATATCTCCAACTGGTTCTAATGAAGTGTTAGTTACGTCATCAACTATTGATAAAGTGAATCCATTTTTAGCATCCTCTTTATTTAAGTTTTCGTAAACAGCAACGATATCAGCTGGTACAGTATCTTTTGATCCTAATCCGAATCTACCACCAACTATTACAGGAGCATTTTCTAATCCGTAGAATGCATTCTTAACTTCTAAGTATAGAGGTTCTCCTGCAGCACCTGGTTCTTTAGTTCTATCTAAAACAGCAACCTTTTTAACAGTTTTTGGCATTGCTTTTATTAATCTTTCATTTGAGAATGGTCTGAATAATCTTACTTTGATTAAACCAACTTTTTCTCCTTTAGCGTTTAAGTAGTCTACAGTTTCTTCTATTAAGTCAGTAACTGATCCCATAGCTACGATAACTCTTTCAGCATCTGCTGCTCCATAGTAATCGAAACAGTTGTACTCTCTACCAGTTAACTTAGTGATTTCTTTCATGTAGCTCTCAACTATTTCTGGAACTGCATCGTAGAATTTGTTTACTGCTTCTCTTTCTTGGAAGTAGATGTCTGGGTTTTGAGCTGTACCTCTTGTAACAGGCTTGTTAGGGTTAAGAGCTCTTCTTCTGAACTCTTCTACAGCTTCCATATCTACTAATTCTTTTAATTCATCGTATTGTAAAAGTTCAACTTTTTGTATTTCATGTGATGTTCTGAATCCATCGAAGAAGTTTACGAAAGGTATTCTAGCTTTAAGAGCTGCTAAGTGAGCAACTGCTGATAAATCCATAACCTCTTGAACTGATCCTTCTGCTAACATAGCGAATCCAGTTTGTCTTGCAGCCATAACGTCTTGGTGATCACCGAAGATGTTTAATGCTGAAGTAGCTAATGCTCTAGCTGATACATGGAATACTGATGGTAATAATTCACCAGCTATTTTGTACATGTTTGGTATCATTAATAATAAACCTTGTGAAGCTGTGTAAGTAGTAGTTAAAGCTCCAGCTTGTAATGAACCGTGAACTGCTCCAGCAGCACCTGCTTCTGATTGCATTTCCATTACTTTTACAGGTTGACCAAATATGTTCTTTAATCCTCTTGCACTGTTTTCATCAACCCACTCTGCCATTGGTGATGATGGAGTGATAGGGAATATTGCTGCAACATCAGTGAACGCATATGATATATAAGCGGCAGCTGTGTTACCATCCATAGTTTTCATTTTTCTCATTGCCATTGAGATGACCTCTCTTTCATTAATTTTGTAGATATATAAATTAAAATCTTAAAAATTATAATATATTTAAAGTAATTAATTAAAATTACTTATTAGCATAAGTATTATTTTATTAATTTTTTTGCTAATTCTTTTGCTGAATTAATTTCATCATCGTTTGGTGATTCATTTACAGCTAAGCTACCAACAACGTCGAATCCATAATCTTTCATTCTTTTAACCCATTCAACCATGAATTCTCCATTATCCCAACCATATGATCCAAATAAGATCATTTTTTTGTTGTTATTTGGAGTTAATTTGAATTGATTAACAAATGGTTCCATATCGTATTGTTCTATTCTATTATTATCCATTGAAGGGCTGCCTAAAGCTACTGCATCGGCTTCTAGCACATCTTCTACTTTAGCGTTTGAAACATGTTTTATTAAAACCTCTGCTCCTAAATCTGTTAACTCATCTGCAATAGTGTTTGCTAATACTTCAACATTTCCACCATTGCTCCAATATATTACTGATACTTTACTCATAAAAACACCTCTTATACTTGATAATATATTTTATCTTAAAGCCCAATATTATTTGATACAAAACTAATTTTACTCGACATTAATAATTATACTCTTTGATAGAAATTTTTCAAGTTTCATATTCCGATATTTTGAAACATATTTTCATAGTTTATTCTTAATTCTTGTAAAACTTCTACTATATGCTAAGAATTATCTATAAAAATTTACATATGTGCCGATTTTTTTATTATATCTATGATATTATTAACACCATTGCCTATTTTGCTCATTTTCATGGAATTTAAGTACTTTTCTCTATTTTTTTCTAAATCCTTTATTGATTTTAATAATAATTCTGAATTAAGCTCTTCTTCTTTTATGACCATAGAATATCCACTCTTTTCAAAGGAATTAGCATTTAAAACTTGATCTCCTCTTGAAGCATTAGCTGATAAAGGTATTAATATATTTAACTTTCTAAGAGCTAATAATTCAAATATTGTATTTGCTCCTGCTCTAGAAATAACTAAATCTGCTAAAGCCATTAAATCTGGAAGTTCCTCTGATATATACTCATATTGTCTATATCCATCTAAGTTCTTTAATGATTCATCTAAGTTTCCTTTTCCACATAAATGTATAACATTATATTCTTTTAATATCTCATTTAAAATCTTTCTAACGCTTTCATTTATAACTTTTGAACCTAAACTACCACCAATTATCATAAGAACCTTTTTATTTTCTTTGAAGTTACAGAACTTTCTTCCTCTTTCTTTGTCTCCCTTTAAAAGGTCTTCTCTTATTGGTGTTCCTGTTAATTCCCCTTTATTATCTTTTATATATTTTAAACTTTCTGGGAATGTAACACACAGAGTATCACAAAATGGTGATGCTATTTTATTTGCTAATCCAGGGGTTAAATCTGATTCATGAGATACCACAGGAATTTTTTTCATTGAGGCTGCTATTACTACAGGTACTGTAACAAAGCCACCCTTTGAAAATATAACATCTGGTTTTTCTTTTGAAAGTATTCTTGAGGCATCCATAACACCTTTTAATACTTTAAAAGGATCTGTAAAGTTTTTTATATCAAAATATCTTCTAAGCTTACCTGAGGATATTGAATAATAAGGTATATTCTCCTTAGTTATTATTTCTTTTTCTATACCATTTTTACTTCCTATATATTTTATTTCAAAACCTAACTCTTTTAATTTAGGAACTAAAGCTAAATTTGGGGTAACATGACCTGCTGAACCTCCACCAGTCATAATTATTTTATACTTTTTCAAAAAATCAACTCCCTTAATAAAATGTGATTTTATAATATTTTAAATAAACTATGGTTTTATAAATATTTTTTTGTAATAACTCCTATAATTCCCTCTCATATTTTACTCTATTCTGCACAATATATAAATGCAAACTCAATTAATAGTAATACAAACTCAATTAATAACTAAGGAGGAATGAAAAATGTCACAACATTTAGTACCAGAAGCAAAAAACGGATTATCAAAATTCAAAAATGAAGTAGCAGCTGAAATGGGAGTACCATTCTCAGATTACAATGGAGATTTAAGTTCTAAACAATGTGGAAGCGTTGGTGGAGAAATGGTTAAAAGAATGGTAGAACAATACGAAAAAGGAATTTAACCTGAACCTATTAAAGTCTACTGTTAAATAAAATTAAATATTAATATTGTATATGATTAATTTATGCCTAATTATATACAAAACATTGGAGCAATATTTTAAAATATTGCTCCTTTAATTTTATAATCTAAAGTATTTTACATTAGCTTGAATAGATTTATTCCCATTAAACTCATTTATGTTTGGGTAATAAATTAAATCAACGCTAAAGTTGCAGTTTCCACCATCTAATACTCTTAATAATTCCTCTTCTCCATATTTATTAGCAAAATCTTCTTTAAATTCCTCAACCTTATTTCCAAAGGCTATGGCATCTATGGTTTTGTAACTATTCCTTAATTTACATCTAAATTTAATTACATTCTGCTCTTTTCCCATTATCCAAACCCTGCTTACTTTAACATCTTTCTCTCCAAAAAGCGGGCTAGAATTTCCTTTTCCAAAGGGTTCTAACTTATCTAAACTATCTACTAATCCGTAATTTAAACTTTCTAAAGGTAATTTAACATCTATTCTAACCTTTGGTATTATATCATAATCTGTTAATTTACAGTTTTCTAATAACATATTTCTTAATAAGGGTATGTTTTTTTCTTCTACAGATAAACCAGCAGCCATTGGATGTCCTCCAAATTTGCTTATGAGCTCTTTACATTTTGATAATTCCTCAAAAATATTATATTCTTCTATAGACCTTGCAGATCCCTTAGGCATATCTTTTCCTTTAGTCATTATTATTGTAGGAACATTATATTTTTCTTTTATTCTCCCTGCTACAATTCCAGCAATACTTTCATGTATATAAGGATTATAAACTAAAATAACCTTGTCATTTTCCATATTATTATCTTCTATTTGCTTTATTACCATATCAACGCTGTCTTTAGTTAATTCCTGTCTTCTTTGGTTAAGCTCAAAAAGCTCCTTAGCTAAAGTATCTGCTCTTTCATCATCTTCAGCTAAAAGTAATTCAACAGATAAGTCAGCTGTTTCAAGTCTTCCAGTGGCATTTATACAAGGGCCTATAACAAATCCTAAGTGATATTGTGCCATTTCCTTTCCTTCAAGACCTGTATATTTTTTTAAGGCTATTAACCCCTTATTTTTAGTATTATTAAGCATTTCCAAGCCATTTTTTACTATTATTCTATTTTCCCCTAATAGATCAACTACATCACACACAGTGGCAATGGCACAAATCTCTAATAATTCTAAAGCTTCCTCCTGTGGAATCCCTAGCTCTTTGTATAATGCACATATAAATTTAAAAGCAATTCCTGCTCCACATAGAGATTTAAATGGATAATTACAATCTTCTTGTTTAGGATTTATAACAGCATAGGCCTTTGGAATTTCTTTATTTATCTCTCCATTTTCATCTTTAACTAAAGGAATATCGTGATGATCTGTTAATATTACATCCATGCCTAAATTCTCAGCTAAATCTATTTCTTCAAAGGCTGCAATTCCATTGTCGCAAGTTAAAATTACCTTAGTGCCTTCTTCCTTTAAAATTTTAACTCTCTTAGAGTTCATACCATACCCTTCATCTTCCCTATCTGGAATATGATAATTAAAGTTAGCATTGCATCTTTTTAACCCTTTATAAAGAATTGAAGTGCTTGATACACCGTCACAATCATAATCTCCATATATGGTTATTTTATCTCCCTTTTCTATGGCTTCTTTTACCCTTTTAACCCCTTTCTCCATATCTTTCATAAGATAAGGGTCATTTAAATTTTCAATTCCACCAAATAAAAATTCACGTGCATCTTTTTCATCTTTTATATTTCTATTCACCAAAAGAATAGATGTTAATAAATCTATATTTAATTCTTCCTTTAAATTTTCTATTTCATCTCTTTTTCTTTGTTTAAGTAGCCACTGCTCTCTCACGCCATCACCTCTTAGTTAATTATTTGCACAATGGATTTCTTTAAAACTCTTTTAATTAAATTTTTCATATCTTTTAAACTTAAATTTTCAACTAAGTTTAATTCTTCAAAAATATATTCTCCTCTATTAAACATAGTTTCATATATAGCCATTCTATTAGCAAGAACTATACTTTTTTCTAAATCCAATGAATTTTTAAGTTTAAATCTCTTTATTAGTTTATTTAATCCCTCTTCACTTAAATAATCTTCTATATCCATAGCCTTTGATATACACTTTTCAATAAGTCCTAAGGCCTCTTCTTCCTTTTCCTTAGAGGTTCCTAAATAAATTTTAAATAATCTTATTCCCTTTTCATACTTAACTTCACTATAAACTTCATAAGCTAGTCCATTCTTAGTTCTAATTTCATCATATAATACGGAGCTTACCCCTTCACCAAACCAAAGATTAAATACCTTAAGTAAAGTTACCTCTTCTATACTTAAATCATTTATATCAAATAAACAGCATATTTTTGCCCCAGTATTTCCCTCTATCTTTTTAGAGAATATGCCACAATTAATATTTCTTTCTAAACTATATTTAGATATTTTTCCTCTCTTTGCCCTATTAAAATTTTTCTCTACAATACCTTTTACTTTTTCTAAAGGAAGAGAAGAAACAACTGAGATAACCATATTTTCACTTAAATAGTTTTTTTCATAAAAATCTTTTAACCCTTGAAAACTTATAGCTTCTATATGATTTTTTTCTCCTATTATTAAGTTTCCTATTCTTTCACCTGGTAAGCCATTCATTAAAGCAAGATCCTCTACATGTTGCTCTAAATCTTCTTTCCACTCATCACTTTCTTGTTTTATAACATTTAATTCTTCTGAAAAACCAAATTCCTCAAGATTTGAATTTAAAACTATATCTGAATATAAAGAAAATCCTTCTTCAAAATCTTCCTTTGCAGTAGTTCCATAATAAATAACATAAGGGAAATTAGTCATAGCATTATTAAATCCAAATAAATCATCTAATTTTTCATTTATTTCATCTTCCTTAAGCTTCTCATTTCCTTTAAATAAAATATGCTCTAAGGCATGTGCCATTCCTATTTCATCTTTATTTTCTGCATTAGCTCCACTCTCTAAGCTTATACAAAAAGATGTATGTTCTATATCTTTAAATTTATATAATAATCTAACACCATTATTTAAAATTATTTTTTGCATATATTTTCCTCCAAATATATTAAATCTTATTATATTTTAACATACCTAATAAGCTTGTAAAAAACAAAAAGAGCCGTATCAAAACTCAAAATAAAATTTATAAATGGAATATTTACTATAAACTTCTTAGTTTAACTAAGTAATTTTCCAAATATGTTTATAAATTTTATTTGTAAGTTATTTTGATACAACTCTCTTTAAATTATAAAAGTTCTACTTACCTTCTTTTTCTAAGAAAAAGTTAATAAGCATTCCCTCTCTTATTTCCTCTGCTTCTTTTTCATATCCTAACTTTTTTAATATTTCTAATCCAAATACTAAGGCAGTTGCAGGTCCTCTACTAGTTATTATGTTTCCATCCACAACTACTGTGTCTTCTTCTACATAATTAACATTTCCAAGTTCATCTTTAAATCCTGGATAACTTGTAACCTTCTTTCCTTCAATAACGCCAGCCTTAGCTAAAGCGATTGGAGCAGCACATATTGCAGCCACAATTTTATTTTCTTTATTATATTTCTTTATTAATGATTGTACTCTCTCATTATCTCTAAGATTTGTTGCTCCTGGCATTCCACCTGGAAGTACAATTGCATCATAAGTTTCTAAATCATCATCTGATATTAATTTATCACAAAGCACCATTGTTCCATGAGCACTATTAACAGTTCTGTTTTCTGTAAGGCTACATGCATGACATGTTACCTTAGCCCTGTTACAAACATCTACAACAGATAATGCTTCTATAGTCTCAAAACCTTCTGCTAAAAATACTAATACTTTCTTCATGACCATACCTCCTACTTAATAATTACGTCCCTTATATAGTCTTCCAATACTAAAATCATTAAACTACTTCCTCTTCCCGCTCTATTTTGTAGTTTAATATCTTCAATATTGACCTCAGCCTTTTCCTTTTGCTTAGACTCTAAAATAAGTTTTTCATAATTACTAGTTAATTCTTTTTTATAGTCATTATACGCCTCTAAAGTTTTATCATCAATACCTTCAGCTAATGGTATAACCTTACCAAATATAACTTTATTGTCATCTTTTAAGCTTATTCCTGTTACCCCTGAAGCCACTCTTCCCATTGGATTAATAGCTGTAGCTGAAAACTTAATTCCCATACCATTCTTAGTTACTAAAATTACTGTAGCATTTTCAAAATTTATATCTACATTTACTAATTCATCCTTTGGAGTTTTAAACTTATAAGCTATTTGATTATTAAATTCTCCTAAGAACTCTCTTAAAGATGTCTTTTTAACTAATCCTTCTCTTGAGAAGAAATAAACAAATAAATCTTCACCTATTTTTCCAAATTCATTTATAGGAGCTACTTTTATTATAAGTTCATCCTTTTCAAATCCATCTACTAAATCTGAAATATTACTTTCCTCTGTATTTTGAAGTAAGTATGCTGGGAATTTAAATACCTTTCCTTTATTTGAGAAAGCAATTATATTTCTAAAGGAATTAACCTTTACCTTTTCATAAGAATTGCTATTCATATTGCTGAAAGTTTTTATATTTCCCTTTTTATTTATTCCTATGATGAATTCTTTATATTCATAGTTATCTACAAATCTTATACTCTTAATTTGGTTACCACTCTTTAATGGTACTAATTGAACTCCTAGTATATTTCTATCTGTAAACTCTAATTCTGGTTCTGAAACAACAAAGTTTAATCCATTAGTTGTTTCAATTTCAACAAATCTTTCTTCATCCTGTGGATCTATTAAAGATACACTTGCTAATAAATCGTCATTCTTAAGCTTTATGGCCATAAGCTTTGAGTAAGCAGTAACAAATTTATCTAAAGTAGTCTTCTTTATTAATCCATTAGCAGTTATAAATTTAAAGCATTTGTTTGGAAGGAAATTCTCAATTGATTCAAGAGCAATAATTTTTTCATCTTCTAAACTTAATCCTCTTATTAAATCCTCAAGTCTTTCTCCTTTATCTTTCCATTTCTTATCTGATACAGAATTACATTTTATTTGATAAACAGTTCCTTTATCAGTGAATATAGCTAAGGTATCCTTAGTATTTGATTTAATAAGGAATTTTAAATAGTCTCCTTCTCTATATTCGATTTCATTTTCATCAACATTTGAACGATTATAAGTCTTAAGAGGAATCTTCTTTATAAATCCTTCATTTGATAGAGTAACCATAACATCTTCTGCTACTATTAACTCTTCTAAATCTATCTTAGCTTCGCTTTCATCTTCTATTAAGGCAGTTCTTCTTTCATCACCATAAACTTCAGCCACTTCTTTTAATTCATCTTTTATAACACCTAAAAGAACTGACTCATTTTCTAAAATTTTTCTAAGTGCTTTTATTTTCTTTGATAATTCTTTATGCTCTTTTTGGAATACTTTTATCTCTAATCCAGTTAATCTATAAAGCATTAATTCTAGAATTGCCTCTGCCTGTAAGTCAGTAAATCCAAATTTTGAAACTAAATTCTCATGAGCATCTTTCTTTGATTTTGAAGCTCTAATTGTAGCTATAACTTCATCCATTATTCCTATAGCCTTTATGAAACCTTCAACTATGTGGAATCTCTTTTCTGCTACTTCTAACTCTCTTTTTGTTCTTCTTGTAACAACATCCTTTTGATGGTTTACATAATGAGATATTATTGTTTTTAATCCCATAGTCTCTGGCTTTCCATCTGCTAAGGCAACCATATTAAAGCTTATGTTACCTTGAAGATCAGTTTTCTTATAAAGATACTTAAGAACCTTATCAGCCATATCGTGATCTACAGCCTTCTTAAATTCTATTACGGCTCTTATACCAGTTCTATCTGATTCATCTCTAATATCCACTATTCCATCTAAAGCTTTAGCATGTCTCTTGTCACCAGTCATATCTGATATTGTTTGAAGTATTCTAGCCTTATTTCTTCTATAAGGGAATTCAGTTATTACTATTCCAAGTCTTCCATTTTCTAAAGTTTCAATTTTAGCCTTAGCTCTTAAAGTTACTTTTCCTTCACCTGTTTCATAAGCAGATAATAAAGTTTTCTCACCAATTAAAACTCCTCCTGTTGGAAGGTCTGGACCTTTTATATAGTTCATTAATTCTCTAGTAGTAATTTCATTATTATCTATATAAGCTAAGGTACCATCTATAACTTCTCTTAAATTATGTGGTGGTATATTAGTTGAAAGTCCAACAGCTATACCAAAAGTCCCATTTACTAAAAGGTTTGGATATCTAGCTGGTAATACCTTAGGTTCCATTTCAGAATCTGAGTAGTTTGGAACCATATCTACTACATTTTTTTCTATATCTCTAAGCATCTCCATAGATATACTAGAAAGTCTAGCCTCTGTATATCTCATAGCCGCTGCTCCATCTCCATCTATACTTCCCCAGTTTCCGTGTCCATCAATAAGGGGAGCTCTTGTACTAAAATTTTGAGCTAGAATTACCATAGCATCATAAACTGAACTATCTCCATGTGGGTGATATTTACCTAGTATATCCCCAACTATTCTAGCTGATTTGTAATAAGGTTTATCTGGAAAAGCCTTTAACATATATGCACCATATAAAATTCTTCTGTGTACAGGCTTTAATCCATCTCTTACATCTGGAAGTGCTCTATCCTTAGCAACTTCTACTGCATAAGGTAAATAGTTATCAGGCATAACCTCTTCAAGAGGCATTCTGATAATATTATTATCCTTAGGTATTTCAATATTCTTCTTAGCCATTTAATCTCCTCCTTTAGAACTCAGCATACTTATACATATAGTTCTTTCTAGGCTGAACAACATCACCCATTAATAAAGAAACCATTTTTTCAGCCTTAGCGGCATCTTCTATAGTAACTTGTACTAAAGTTCTTGTTTCTGGATTTAAAGTTGTCTCCCATAATTGATCTGGATTCATTTCTCCAAGTCCTTTAAATCTTTGAATAGTTGCTCCCTTTCCTACTTTCTTTTTAACTTCTTCTAATTCATCATCACTATAAGCATAAAGAATCTTATCTTTACCCTTACCTGATTTAGCAACTTTATAAAGAGGTGGTTGTGCTAAATAAAGATGACCATTAGCTATAAGAGGTCTCATGTATCTATAGATATATGTCATCCAAAGAGTTCTTATATGATATCCATCTACATCAGCATCACTCATTATTATTATTTTGTCATATTTTAAATCTTCTTCATTATAATTATCTAAAATTCCTGTACCTATAGCAGTATTAAAGATTTTTAATTCCTCAGAAGCTATAACATTTTCTAACTTTTGTTTTTCTGTATTCATTATTTTACCTTTTGAAGGCATTATTGTTTGGAATCTTCTATCTCTAGCTTGCTTAGCTGATCCACCTGCAGAATCTCCCTCAACTACTATGAATTCATTAGCTTCTTTATTTTTTAATGTGCATACTGCAACCTTTCCTGCTAAAGGTGCTGTTCCTTTTCCTATTTTCTTTCTCTCTGCATCATTAATCTTTTTAATTTTTTCTCTTCTAGCAGCTGCATCTAAGGCATTATTTATAATCATAGTTGCAACTTCTTTATTATCCTCTATCCAATGACCAAACTTAGTGTAAGCTAAATCATTCATCATTGTGTAAGCTTCATTATTTCCAAGCTTAGTTTTTGTTTGACCTTCAAAGACTGGATTTGTGATTTTTATTCTGACAATAGCTGTCATACCTTCTCTTAAATCATCACCTTCAAATTCCTTATCTTTTTCTTTTATAAGGTTAAGCTTTTTAGCCCATTCCTTAAAAGCACGAGTCATTCCTGTTTTAAACCCAGTCTCATGAGTACCAGCCTCTGTAGTAGGAATATTATTTACGTAACTAACTATATTCTCTGTTGTTGAATCAGTAAATTGAAGACATATCTCTCCATACATTTGTATGTTATTTACTTCTTTTTCTCCTTCAAATAAAACAGGAGTTGGATGAAGAGGGGTTTTACTTTCATTTAAATAATCTATAAAGTCTAAAAGTCCTCTTTCAGAGTAATATTCTTTACTTACGCTTTCTTCTTTTCTATTATCAATAAGTTCTAATCTTATTCCTTTATTTTGGAAAGCTAATTCTTGTAATCTTTCATCTATTATGTCAAATTTAAAATCTGATGTTGAAAATACTTCTCTATCTGGTAAAAAAGTAACCTTTGTTCCAGTTTCCTTAGATTCTCCTACTACTTCTAATGGAGTTACTGGTGTTCCTGGCATATCTTTTTTAAGCTCTTTGTCATAAGCATATTCAAATCTTTGTCTATATATTTTTCCATTTTGTTTTACTTCAACTTCTAGCCATCTTGATAAGGCATTAACAACGGCTGCCCCAACACCATGAAGTCCTCCAGAAGTCTTATAGTTTTGGTTATTAAACTTACCACCAGTGTGAAGCTCTGTAAATACCATTTCAACACCAGTTTTTTTCTTTATTGGATGCATTCCCGTAGGAATTCCTCTTCCATTATCTATTACAGTTACACTTTTATCTTTATTTAAAATAACCTTAGCCTTATTTCCATATCCATTTGATATTTCGTCTATAGAGTTATCTAATATTTCCCATATACAATGATGAAGTCCCTTGCTTCCTGTAGAACCTATGTACATTCCTGGTCTTACTCTTACTGGTTCTAACTTTTCTAAAGAAGTTAAAGAGGTAACATCATAATTGTTATTTTTATTGCTCATATACATCCTCCCTTAATTCCTCTGAAATCTCTTTATATATTTCCTCTAATTTAAATAATTCATTTTCTATGTCATTTATCTCTAATTCATTTCTAAATGTTTTTTTCTTTGCACTTGTTCCATATCTAGGATCATAATATTTTTCCATAAGTTCTAAGGCTACTTTCTTATAGTCACCTTTGGCTACTAAGTCTTTATATTGTTCCACTCTTTCTTGACTTATATGCTTTTTAAGAACTCCTAAAGCTTCATCTAATTGTTCATTTACATTTTCAAAGGCAGTATATTCCTTAACTAATCTCTCTGCTCTAATCTCTGGATCAGCACTTATTTTAAGTTTTGCACCTTCATACATCTTTTCAAATAAAGGATCTGGTATTAAAATTCTTCCTATTCTTTTACTTTCTCCTTCAATGAATACAATGTTAGAATTTCTATGTCTAAGTTTATCATAAACTAGTGCATCAAATCTCTTTTGAGTATTGCAATCACCTAATCCAACTCCTCCAAGAATTGAACCTCTATGATTTGCACATCCTTCTAAGTCTAAAACATCATATCCCTTTTCTTCTAATTTATATAGCATTTCTGTTTTTCCTACACCAGTATTTCCGTATAATACTATAAAATCAATTTCCTTTGAGAATTCTTCTATTTTATTTATTATAAAACTTCTATATGCTTTATATCCGCCTTCTAATTTATAACAATTTATTCCTAAACTATTTAGTAATGAATGTAGACTTCCACTTCTCATCCCACCTCTTGCACAAAAAATAACAAGTTTTTTACCATGCTTATTTCTATAAAGCTCTTGAACTTGTTTAAATATTTCAGGCAATCTTCTAGAGATGAATTCTATTCCTTGCTCTTTTGCAGCCTCTGCACTTTCTCTAACATATAAAGTTCCAACTACATCTCTCTCTTCATTTAAAAGCACAGGAATATTTATAGACCCTATCATAGGCTCTTCAAAGGCTTCCTTTTGGCTTCTAACATCTATAAAGATATACTCGTCCTCATGTCCATATATCTCCTCATAACTTATTAATCCAAACATTTATATATCATCCTTTCAATTTACTAAAATAGTATAATTCTTTAAAAATACATTGTCAAACATTTGTTCCCGTCGAACATATCTTTATAGTACTTCACGATTATTAATTATATCAAAAGATTTTAAAATACAAAAACTTACCTTATTTAAATAAATATCTTCTAATAATATTGTCAACTTTATACTCCCGTAATCATTTTTACAGCAAAAATATAAGACATCCATTAATGGATGTCTTATAATAATTAAACTTCGTATATTCCGATTTGTCTAACGTGTTTAGTATGTGACCATTCTTTTTTATCTTTATCGATTATACCTTGGATTGTTATTGGTATCCAAGTTAATATGTATAATGGATAAATTAAATATCTATAGAATATTTGGAAATTTCTCTTTCCTAGGAATAATAATGTTCCTATTAAGAATATTCCTATATAAGCCACATTGAATAATGTTAATAACATTATATTGTCTAATATACCTAATTGATTTATTAAGTATGGTTGTATAAATACGTTACATGCATATAGTCCTAAAACTACGAATAACTTTCCGCTCATCTTCTTGTCAAATAGTAAGGCAAATGGTGTTAATAAGAACTGGAATACACAGAATAATTGCCATGCTGTGGCATTGAATAAATAACTTATAACAAATATTCCAAGACCATCTACTGCTCTTATTTGTACAAAAGTTAATAAACCAGCTAATCCAGTTGCTAAAGTAACAAATGGTTGCATTACATATAATGTACAGTCAAAAGCAACTAAGCTTCTATCTTTTATAGATTTCTTTAAAAGTTTCATTCCATATCTAGTAGCAACATCAGCAAATCCTTGCATCCATCTCTTTCTTTGATTCCATGAAGCTTTTAAAGTTAATGGTTTTTCATCATATATTATGGCATCATGTGCCCAACCTACTTTTTCTCCATTTAATATAAGCTTACAACTAAATTCTAAGTCTTCTGTTAAGCAAGTAGCTCCCCAGCCTAATTTTTTAAGAGTTGCAGTATCTATAACGAATCCTGTTCCACCTATTTGAGCTGATAAACCTATATTACTTTTAGCTAATTGAAGCATTCTATTAGCTGATGTAAATGCTATAGCATAAGATTCTGTTATCCATGAATCCTGTGGATTCTTAGAATCTATATATCCTTGAACAACCTTAAATCCTTCACACATTTTATTATTCATTTCTTTTAAGAAATTTTTATCAACTAAGTTATCAGCATCAAAAACTGCTATTCCATCGTAATGAGTATCCATTTTGAATATTTTATCAAACATCCATTCTAATGCGAACCCCTTACCTCTCTTCTCTTTATTAAATCTTTCAAATACATTTGCCCCTGCTGCTCTAGCAATCTTAGCAGTATTATCAGTACAGTTATCTGCAATAACAAATATATCATATAATTCTTTTGGATAATCTAAATGTTTTAAACTTTCAACTAGATTTTCTATAACTACTTCTTCATTATGGGCTGCTACAAGCATTGCAAATTTCTTTTGAGGCTCAAAAGTCTTTGTATCTTTTTTCTTATAGAATCCAAATAACGCTATGAATAAATAGTATAGCATTAGAGCAAATACGCCTATTTGAAAAATAGCTGTTACCCAAAATATATACTTTTCCATAAATTCCACTCCTATAATTTAAATTAACCTCTGACATTATAACAGTTGTTCATATATTTTGTAAAATATATTTTTTGTTATTTTTTAATAAATTATCAAAAAAACATGATAAATGGAATAAAATCATCAATTTAGAATAAATATCATCGTAAAATTTTCATAGCAATTGATTCATAAAACAAAATATATTTTATGAATCAATTGCACCAAAATTTAAAATGTTACTATTTATCTATTTAATATGTTTTAAATTCCTAAAAATTTAGTCTCATATTTTCTTGAAATAATTGCTTTATCTCTTTATTTTAAACAACCATTCTTTTTCAAAGGTTCCTCTTGAATTTTCCTAAGAAATTTTTAAATTTCTTTCTCATAAGCATTTATTATTTTTCTTTTACTAACCATATAATCATCATGTTTTCAGTGTATTAATCTAAGTCTAGAACTTAGCCCCATCTTTTAAACCTTTTACAAAGATTTTTTATATACTCCTATAGTTACATTAACATCACTGTCCTTTAGATTTAATTTTAATTTATATATTTAATCATAATAAACTAAATCTACAAACTTCTTATACTTTCTTAAATCTAAATATATATCTTTTTCATAATATAATTTTGCCATATAACCACCTTATGAATTATTACAAAATTATTAATTTATAAATAAAAACAATGATTACTATAATTTTAGATTTATTAATTTAAAATAATTTTACTATTTATATTTTAAAAAGATAATATATTTCTAAAGCTTTTTGTTTTATTTTTTATTTAAATGCAAAATATATAATTAATATTTTGAAAAGGATTGATTATATATGAAAATAGGTTATGCTTGCACTCCAATAACAACAAATGCTAGAACAAATCGTAGAATATTACTAAAGGACTTTTCTAAGGATAAATTCCTTTCTATTACAAAACAAAATTTAAATGATTTACAAAAAATATTAGAATGGAATATTAAAAATAATATTTACTTATTTAGAATAGGCTCAGATATTATCCCCTTAGGTTCCCATGAAATAAATAATATAAGCTGGCAAAAAGAATTTAAAGATAAGTTAGAAGATATAGGAACTTTTATTAAGAATAATAACATTAGAGTTTCTATGCATCCTGGTCAATATACAGTAATAAATACACCTAAAAAGGATGTATTATACAAATCTATAAAGGATATTGAGTATCACTGTGAGTTTTTAGACTCATTAAATGTAGATTATAAAAATAAAATAATACTTCATATAGGAGGGGTATATGGCGATAAAAAATTAGCAAAGGAAAATTTTTTAAAGGGATTTAATAAACTTTCAGACTCTTCTAAAAAGCGATTAGTCATAGAAAATGATGAAAAAAATTTTTCCCTAGATGATGTATTAGATATTTCTAGTAAAATAAAGATTCCTGTTATATTTGATAATTTACATAATATATGCTATGGGGATAATTCCTATAGTTTAAAAGAAATTTACTCATTTGTTATCAAAACATGGAATAAAGAGTTAGATGGAAATATGAAAGTACATTATAGTGAGCAGGATATTTTAAAAAAGAAAGGTTCCCACTCTCCTTCAATTTCTATAAATAGTTTTTTAGAATATTATGAGGAAGTTAAAGAGTTTTCCCCAGATATAATGTTAGAAGTTAAGGATAAGGATATTTCTTCAATTAAGTGCATAAACGCCTTAAAAGAAATAAATAAAACTTTAGATCATAAAGCTTATATGGAAGAGCTAGAAAATTATAAATTACTTTTGCTTCAATATGATAAAGACTTTCAAAAAAAACTTAACTCCTTTTCTAATGGATTAATAGAATTCTATACTTATTTGGATAAATTATTATTATCTCCTAAGGAGATAATAGGATTTAAATACTCTTTAGAACTAGCTTTTAATATTTTAAAAGATCATATAAGTAATAGAGAAGCACTATATTTTAAAAAGCTAATTAATGAAAAAGAATATGAAAAAGCTAAAGTTTATTTAACAAAGCTAGTAAAAAAATTAGAGTTTCCACCTAAGGAATTATCTTATTATATTTCTCAGTCTTAAACTTACTCACACTCCAAAATTGTCACAATTTATATATTAATAAAATATATTGGAATTAACAGTAAAATTTTGGAGGCAGAAAAAGTGAGCTTTTTAAGTATACTTCTTTTTGTAATTGCTGCAAGTTTAGATATACTTGTTGTTTCTTTAGCATATGGTTTAAAAGACATAAAAATAAATTTTTCAAGTACTCTTGTCATAGCATCCATATCTGCTTTAGGAACTTTTATTTCAATGATATTAGGACAATTTTTGGTGGATTTAATTCCTGTTAAATTAGGAGATATTATAGGTGGTTTAGTTCTTCTTGCATTAGGTTTTTATTCTATATATTCTTATTTTAAAGAGAAAAAAATCCTAACCTCACATAATAGTGAGAACAATTCCTCTCCTACCTTTATATTAGAAAACCCAGAAGTTGCAGATAAAGATAAGTCTGGTAATATTGATTTTAAGGAATCTCTAGCCTTATCCTTGGCCCTAGCTTTAAACAACTTTGGTTTAGGAATAGGAGCCAGCATTTCTGGACTTAATATTGCCTTTACAACAATATCAACCTTTATTATTTCATTGATATTTATATCTTTAGGCTTCTATTTATCAAAAACAATAAAAAGTAAAAATATTTCAAAAAATAGTAACTTAATTGCAGGAATAATAATCATCATATTATCACTATTTATTATTTTTTAGATACAATTAAGTTTTATTCAAAATATAAAAATACATTGCCATACAAAAAATAACTATAAATTCTTAAATAAAGTAACTTTAAATAAAATATAAAAGGCCTTACTCTAGTAGCTTAACTAAAGTATGACCTTTTCATATTTTTTTAGATTAATCAAATAATATTTTTACACTAAACTGTTGTTATATCAACATCCTCTGAATAATCTACTCCCTCTAATCCAAATCCGAATAACTTGAAAAATTCCTTTTTAAAATCTTCTGCATCACTTAATTCAAAAACATTCTCACTAGTTATTTGTGGCCATATTTCCTCAATAGCCTTTTGTACATCCTCAGCCATTTCTAAATCGTCTATTCTAATTCTATTTTCTGAATCTAAATTTAATTTTCCTTCGTAAAGCTCTTTAAACATTCTGTATATTTGCTCAATGCAACCCTCATGAGTACCTTTTTCTTTCATAACTTTATAAAGAATTGAAATATATAAAGATACTATTGGAATAGCTGAACTAGCTTGTGTTACTAAAGCTTTATTTACTGATACATATCCTTCACCACTTAATGATTTTAATACTTCAGTTATCTCTCCTGCAGTTTTTTCTAAATCATTTTTAGCTCTTCCTATAGTTCCTTCTCTATATATTGGATAGGTAACTTCTGGCCCAATATATGAATAGGCTATTGTTTTAACGCCATTTTCTAAGACATTAGCTTCCTTTAAGGCTTCAATCCATAGCATCCAATCTTCTCCACCCATTACTTTTCTAGTACCTTCTATTTCCTCCTCTGTAGCTGGATTAATAGTGATATCATGTATTTCTCCTGTGTGGAAATCCAAAGTTTTACTAGTAAATGAAGCTCCTACAGTTTTTAAACAAGAACTATAAACTTCTCCTGAAACTGGATCCTTTCTCTTTGGAGCTGCTAAGGAGTATATAACCAAATCTACTTTCCCCATATTTTCTTTTATTAAGTCTATAACTTCATTTTTAACTTCATTAGAAAAGGCATCTCCATTTACTGATATAAACTTTTTACCTTCACTTTCTGCAAATTTCTTTAGTGACTCTATGTTATACCAGCCTGCTGAAGCTGTTCTTTTGCCTTTTGCCTCTCTCTCAAATGAAACTCCTAAAACTTCCGCATCACATGCTTCTGAAGCCACAATAGCACTTGCTAATCCATATCCAGTGGAAGCCCCTAGTACAAGTACTCTTTTAGCTCCCTCTATCTTTCCCTTTTCTTTTACATAATCTATTTGATTTTCAACATTTTTTTTACAACCTGTAGGATGTGATGTAGTACATATAAATCCTCTAAACTTTGGTTCTACTATCATTAAGATTTTTCTCCCTTCTTCTTTTCCATTTATTATTTTTAAACTCTCATATTTCTTTAGAGCTTTTTCTATTCTCTTTTTTAATTTCTAAGAAACATTTTGTTTGATTATCAAAATATATTATAATTATCATATTATCATATTTCATATATTTTGTCATTATAATTAATCTAATAAACTTTACTAAATATAAGGGCATAAATATGTAAAAAAAGACACTCTAAGAGTGCCTTTTTACTATTTATTTTCTAATTTTGTTGTCGCAGCTTCTCTTACTGCATCATCATATGCTTTTCCATTAGTTCTCTTAGCTATCTTAGGTAAGATTAAACCTAAGCCTATTAATACTAAAGGTGTACCAATATTCATTCCTACTCTGAAAATCCATTCTCCAGAGAATGCTTCAACATCTGTTGGGAACATACCTAATATACAAGCAAATGCTGTAAATACAAAACACCAAGTACCTATTAACATTGCAAATTTATCATTTTTAACAAATTTGTAATCTGACTTGAATTGGCCTTTTATAGCTTTTCTTAGCATTATGTAAGCTAGGAATACCCATAAATATCTCATTGGCATAACAACAGCATTTAATTTTAATAACCAAGTAAATAATGCATTGAAGTTTCCAATTCCTAAAGCTGGTACTATTATTAATATACCAACTAAAATAGAAGTCATTATATATCCGTTTATTGGAGCTCCATTCTTATTAGTCTTAGTTAATGATATTGGAACGTATCTTGCATCAGTATCTGCTAATAAAACTTTTAATGGAGCATCTATTGAGAATACTAATGCTGAAACTTGAGCTGCAAAGTTTGCTAATGCATATAATATTAATAAAGAATTTCCTATTCCATAGTAATTGCCTAACTTTTGGAATGCATAGTAAGCACCGTTTAACATTAAATCATCAGGAACATTATTTGCATCAAACATCATTCCCATTGCTACTGATCCAAGAAGTGCTGTAACTGCAACCATTATAGCTAAGGCTATCATACCTTTTGAGAAACCTTTTTTAGAATCTTTCATGTTATTAACATATGGAGATATCTTTTCAGCTCCTCCAACTGAGAATACTAACATAGCTATAGTGGTAAAATACGCAAAATCAAATTTTGGTATATAGGTTTTTATAGAAGTCATATTTGGACTTGCTATATGAGTTCCTGTAATAGCTGGAGCTGTTAACATAAGTACTATATAAAGAATAGACATAACGAACATTGCTGTTCCTGCTACAGTACCTATTTTACCTAATGAATTTACTCCTCTCGAAGCAATCCACACAAAGAATAAGAATATTATTAAACATACTACTTGAGTAATTTTAGGATCTATAGTTTTTATAGTACTTCCATCTTGGAATACTGCCCATCCTAATGAAACAAGTACAGCTTGTGGTTTTTGTGCTAAATAAGGTACATGTACTACCCAATAAGTCCAACCTGCTAAGTAAGCTAATGTAGGTCCCATTGTTTTACCTATCCATGAACTTACGCCACCTTTACTATCTCTAAAAGTTGAGCCTAATTCTCCAACCATAAGCGCATATGGTACGAAGTATAAAGCTATTATTAATATCCATGAAGTTACTACGGTTAACCCTTGAGTTGCAAAGTTATTTACTACATTACCAAAGCCCCAAACTGACACGAATGCCATTAGACCAAGGTTATACCACATAAGCTTCTTTCCATCATTGCTATTGCCCATATCTTTTCCCTCCTAATAATTGTTTTCACAATAATTCCCCTATAAATTTTCTTAAAAATACTTGTCCATATTTAAAAGAATTCATAGAAAATCTGTTATAAATTATTTTAACGTTAAATATTACCCATTAATTTTAACATCCTATTAAAATTAAAGCAATATAGTGAAATTTCTTTATTAAGATAGATCTGCTAAATTTAACTCTCCGCAACTTCCATTTTCTTGTAATAACTTACTTTTATTTCAAATGTTAACATTAAAATAATTTTATCAAAAAAAATAAAAATTAATACTCATGCCTATTATCTAAATAAATAAACATGAGTATATATGAAAATAATTTATTATAGATTATTTTATTATTTCAATTTCTATATCTTCTATACTATATCCATTATTAATAAGCTTAAGTTCTTCTTTTCCATCTACAACTTTTATGTCCATATAAGTATATTTTCCCTCTAAATATTCCATAGAATGTCCATCATCATTATAGTGGAATCCCTTAGCATTCTCTCCAAAAACCTTAAGAAGTATATTATTTGGTCTTTCTTTAACATTTCTAAATTTCTTATTATATGTTGGTATTATTGCTCCTTCTTTAACAAAAACTAAAATTTCATCTAATTCACAAGGAAGCTTATACCACTTTCCTCCTTGTAACTTCTCCATTGTGAAATAATTAAACCAACTTCCCTTTGGTAAATATAAAGTTTTACTTCTTTCCCCTTCGTATAATACTGGTGCAACAATCATATTTTCACCTAACATAAATTGTTCTCTCATATTTAAAAGATTCATATCTTTCTCATATTCCATTATCATAGGTCTAAATATAGGAAGTCCTTCTTTATGTGATATATAATATAAATCATAAATATATGGAAGTAACTCATATCTTAATTCAATAGATTTCTTTGCTATTTTTTCAGCTCTTGGTCCAAAAGCCCATGGTTCTTGTCTTCTAGTGTACATATTTGAGTGATTTCTGAATATAGGAATAAATGGCCCCATTTCCATCCATCTTATAAATAATTCTTCACTTGAATCTAATCCAAAACCTGAAACATCATTTCCAACAAAGGAAAATCCACTGATTCCTAAATTAGCATTCATTGATATTGACATTCTCATTTGGCTCCAAAGGCTCATATTATCTCCAGTCCAAACTGAGGAATACCTTTGTCCACCAGCATAGGTAGCTCTAGTCATTGAAAATCCTCTTTCATTAGGATGTAATTCTTCTTGCGCTTCCTTAGAACATCTGCTCATTTCAAAGCCATATCTATTATGAAATTCCTTATGTTCTATAACTCCATTATCACTATTATGAAGACAGGTTTCTAACATTGTTTTATGATCATTATTAAAGACGCAAGGTTCATTCATATCATTCCAAATTCCATCCATGCCATGTTCACTTATGAATTTTTTAAGTTCACTCTTCCACCATTCTCTACAATCTTTATTTGAAAAGTCAGGGAAAGCACTATCACCTGGCCAAACTGCCCCAATAAATATTTCTCCATCTAGCTTCTTAGTAAAATGATTTCCTTCTTTACCTCTTTTAAATACATCATACTCTTCATCTACCTTAACACCAGGGTCAATAATAGTGATAGTTCTTATTCCCTTTTCTTTTAAATCACCAATAAGACCAGCTGCATAATCAAAATTAGGAGTTTTAAAAGTCATAACTCTAAATCCATCCATGTAATCTATATCTAAATAAACTACATCTAATGGAATATCTTTTTCTTCAAAGGTTTTTACTAACTCTCTAACTTCCTCTTGGCTAAAATAACTAAATCTACATTGTTGATACCCTAAGCTCCAAAGAGGTGGCATTTCCATTCTTCCTGTTAAAGCAGTATAATTCTTAACTACCTCTTTAATATTTTCTCCTGGAATAAAGTAATATTGAATTTGTCCTCCTATGGCTCCAAAGAAAATCCTATCTCCCATTTCCTTTCCCATATCAAAATAACTTCTAAAACTATTATCAAAGAATATTCCATAGGTAGCTTCTTCTTTTAAGGCAACATAAAAAGGAATTGTCTTATAATAAGTTATGGAATCATCGTCAGTCTCTGGATCATCAGTATTAAAGTTTTCTGTATAACATCCTTTTTTATTTAAATCTCCACCCTTTTCTCCAAGTCCATAATATGCTAAACAATCATTTACCTTTGATATGTACACATTTCCTTCTTCATCCTTAAAGCTTGGCTGAAAATCTTCATTTATTATATTTCCTTCTAAATCTCTAAAACTTATCTCTGTAGTATTTTTATCTACAAAGGTTAAAACTTTAGTGCCCTTTACAATTACAAAGTTTGAATCCTCTTCTACTATAAATTCACCTTTTCCTAAATCATCTACTACACCATTAGTTGAAATACTTTCTTCATATTTATCTCCAATAAAAACTTTAACTATATCATTTTCAAACATAGTAAGAGTTATTTTCATATTTGAAAAATAAATATCTATATTATTATGATTAATCTCATAATTTTTAAAAACTCTTAATCCACCATTATAAGCTTTAAATTTCATATTTAAATTCTCTCTGTAATTTAATTGCGCCATAACATTTTCCCCTTTTTATCTATATGATTTTTCTTGAAATAATAAGATTTATTTTCTAACAAAAAGAAAGTTATATAATGCTCCTATTAAATTTGAATCATTTTGAAATTTGCATTTTTCAACACTTATATCTAAAGTTGCTATATCACTTTTTAGTAAAGCAAGTTTTTCATTTATTTTCTTATCAAATCCATCCCTAGCACTTATAGCTCCACCAATAACAATTTTTTCAGGATCAACTATATATTGAATATTATATATTCCCCTTGCAAGATCCATATACCATGATTCTATTTCCTTATTAACTTCCTCGTCTCCATCTTCAGCCATTTCAAAAACTTTTTTTCCATCAAGTTCTGATTTTTCTATTCCTTTTAATTTAGATACCCTTGTAACTAAAGCATTAGTAGAGGAAACTTCACTCCAAATTCTATCTGTTAATCCTTCACTATCTCTAGTAAACATATAACCAAATTCTCCCCCATGAAGATGCTTTCCTCTTAAAATTCTTCCATTTATAACTATGCATCCACCTATTCCTGTACCAATTACAATACATGCATAATTTTCTACTCCTTTAGCTGATCCAAGCCATCCTTCCGCTAATCCAGCGCAATTTGCATCATTTTCTATAGAAACCTCTAAACCACATCTTTTTTCTAAAAGCTCTTTTATATTTGGACCATGTATGCAAGGAATGGCACTTCCTCCCCATATAAATCCTGTTTTAACATCTACAGCACCTGGCGAACTACATGCTAATCCAAAAACCTCATTTTTTTCTTTATATGAATCAACAACTTTTCCTATGGATTCAATAAAAAGATTTATATTATCCCCTTCAGTTTTCATGCTTCCTTTTTCTAAAATATCTCCACTTTCAGTCATCAAAGCATGTTTTATACTCGTTCCTCCAATATCAATAACAACATATTTCTTCATATAAAATCATCCCCCGCTATACATATATTTATAATCTACTCCTTAGATTATGTAAGAATACTTTCATAAGTTTTATTTATATTTTTATAAAAGTAAACTCTATGCTTGGCATAGAGTTTACACTTATTTTTAAATTATATTATTTTCCATTCTCAGCTTTCCATGCATCTATTTGACTTTGCATTTCTGAAATTACTTCATCTATTCCAACTTCTTTTAATTTCTTGTTCATTTTGTCTAAATATTCAGCTTCGTTAACTGATCCACTGTATATAGTTGCCTTGAACTCTTCAAGAACGTTGTTTATAGCAGCTATTTGGTTACTTACTTTTTCAGTGTTAAATTTGAATCCTAAAGCAGGTGATTCAACTGATGCATCATTAAATGCTTCGAATTCTTTCCATTTATCAGCTGGTTCGTTATCTAAAGTATAAGTTATAAATAAGTTACCTAAAGTATAGTATCCAACTGAGTAGTCTTTAGCTTTATCAGTTAATTTTATTTGAGTATCACCAGTTTTTTCATAGTGAGTACCTTCTATACCATAGTTAAGTAAGTTTCTTAAATATACGTCAGTGTTTAATAAGTTTAAGAATTCCATAGCTTTTTCTGGATGCTCTGAAGTTTTAGAAATAGCTATCATTGATCCTGTAGTTGAACCATTAGTAATATGAGTTTCCATTATTGGTGATGAAACTACCTCATATCCTAAATCCTTTGACCATAATCCATCAGCATAAGGTTGTCCATCAGCTTTAGTTACAAATCTCTTAACTGCTTTATCATCCTTAGCTGTAGCTGAGTCAGCATTTATATATCCAGCATCATAGTACTTTTGTAAAGTTTCTAATTCGCTCTTCATTTTATCTGTTTCAAACATATTTTTAATCTTTAAGCTTTCATCTCCATACTCAACTCCTACTGGATCAACTAATTGATCGAAGTAAGCTGGTGCTGAGAATCCTTTTGTTATGTATAAAGGTGTAACATCTGGCTCATTTTCATGGATAACTTTTAACCATGGCTCTAAATCTTCTAAAGTATGGATATCTTGATATGGTATGTTGTATTTATCAACATATTCCTTAGTGAATACCCACATAGGTGCAACTCCTATTTCCTTTTGGTTTGGAACTGCATATGTTTTACCATCTATTTTAGCACCTTCCCAGAATCTTTCATCTATAACAGACTTCATTTCTTTACCTTTAGTTTCTAATAATTCGTCTATTTCTAAGAAAGCTCCTTTTCTAGCATTTTCTAAATATGGGTTAGCCCATGAACAAGTAAATGCTAAGTCATATGGTTCTCCTGAATTTATTATAACTCCCATTTTTTGAGTGTAATCACCGTAATCAATAAATTTCATATCAATAGTAGCATTGATCTTTTCTTTTAAATATTCATTAGCTTTTTCTTGAACCATGTCTAAATCTTTTGGTGTTTGTCCAATTGTATACCAAGTAAGTTTTACTGTTTCTCCCTCTCCAGCATTTGCTGTTTTGTCTGCTCCACATCCAGTTAATGCAACTGAAGTAGTTAACATTGCACAAGCTGTTAAAGCTATTAGTTTCTTGAATTTTAACATTACGTTTTCCTCCCTATTAAACCTTTGTTTTTCAAATCCCTTAATATCGTTTACAGGTTTATTATATAGCCCATCTAAACATTTTCATAGTGGAGTTTTTTTATATTTATTTGACATTCTCTATTTATAAATTTAATGAAATTATATACTTTATTATCTCCCCTAAAACATTTCATACTTTTTCTAATAAATACCTTTTCATTAAAAATATTATTACTTTTTTTATTGCTTCAATTGAAAAGTATCAAATTTATATGCCAATAAAAAAATATATGTTAAATTTAAAATATGAACATTTTTTAAACAAATGTTATTATTTACTTATAGTAATATTTCTTAAATTTCTATATAACAAACTTTTTAAAAAATTAAGGAGTGATTTAAATGGAAAAAAGTGCACAAATATTTTGTATATTAGAAGGAATTCTAATGGCAATTGTAGGTATCTTATTCTTTATTAAACCAATGGACTCATTACTATATTTCACAATAGTAGCAGGTATATTAATAATTGGTTCAGGTATATTTACAATAATTAAAGCTTTTAAATCTTCAAGAAAAGGCTTATATATTTTTACAGGTATAATATCAGTATTATTTGGTTTAATGCTATGTTTTGTTCCACTAGAAAGTATTGACGTATTAGTTATATTCTATGGTTCTTGGGCATTAGTTAACGGTATATTCTTACTTGTTGGTGAGTTTACTTATAAAAGCTTTGGTTTTAATGCCACAACACTTTACTCTATATTATTAATAATCTTAGGCTTATTAATATTATTTGAGCCAATTTCATTCTTAATAGCTACACCATTTATAATAGGGGTTTACTTTATTATAATCGCTGTATTTGAAATTTACTTAGGCTTTAAGCTATAAAAATAAACATAGAAAAAGGCTATATCAAAAGTGAACTTACTTCAATTTGATATAGCCTCTTTTTTTATTATTTTAATTTAACCTTAAATGTTTTTATTTCAAATGGATTTATAGTAAACTCTATTTTTTCCCCTTCAAATTTAGCTTCTTCTAAGTTTCTCTCCATTAAGTTACATTCAAAGGCTTCTTCTATTTCCCTTGAGAATTCTAAAGTAGCCTTAGTTCTACTATTAAAGAATTCATACATTCTAATTATTAAATGATCTGTATCTTCAGCTTTTTTAATAACCTCAATCATGATATTATCTTTATTCACTTTTACTAAGCCTAAAGTATCCTCTAATATTCCCTCATGTTTTTCAAAAACCTTTGTATATAAAGGTTGATTTAATTCATAAGCCTTTTGAACTGTATGAGCATCTTTCCATGTACCCATATGAGGATAAATAGAATAAGTAAAGAAATGCTCCTCTTGATCTGTTTCAGTCCATGGATGTGTTCCTGATTTTAATAAAGTAAGTCTCATATCTCCATCTTGTATATCATGACCATACTTACAATTATTTAATAAGGATACCCCAAAGTCTCCCTCTGAAAGGTCAGCCCATTTTTGTCCACAAACTTCAAATCTAGCTTCATCCCATGATGTATTACTATGAGTTGGTCTCTTAACACTACCATACTGAATTTCATAAGTAGCCTCTGTAGCATTTAAATCTATTGGGAATGAAGTTTTTAATAATACTTCATGTTCTTTCCAATCAACATATGAATTAAAATCTATTCTATCTAAATCTTTATAAACATAAATATTTTGAACTATAGTAGACTCTAAGAATTTTCTTTCAATTCTTAATGTGCTTCTTACTGGGCCTTCTTCCACAACTTCAATGCTTTGAACATCATCAACATTCCACATTTTTTCTTTGTAGTATATATCTATATCCCAGTTGCTATATTCCATAGGCTTATCTTCAAAAGCTTGAAGTCTATTTCCTAAAGTTCCTTCTTTTAATACTTCTCTTTCTGCTCTCTTATCAAATAATGAAACTATATTTCCTTCTTCATTGAATTTAATTCTTAAGAAGTCATTTTCAGCTTCTTTTTCATTTAGATATATATTCTCTACTTCTTTATTGGTAGATTCTATTATTTTAAAGCTCTTATATCCATTTGCAGGTATTCCTTTAGCAAAGAAAATTGCTTTTTCTCCATTCTCTATTCTTTGACAAATAATTTCTTCCTCTCCATCTAATACAGCTGGATTTTCTATATCTTCTGGAACATCAAAAGTAGCTATATCATCTCTTTCAAATCCCAGGGAGTTAAATACAACAACACTTCTTTCCTTTAAGTTTATTTCTGATGTTATATTATCTAAAGCTGAACCTACAAAGTTATTTCCTTTTTCAATTAAATCCTTATATTCTTCCTTAGTTACATCATAAACCTCTTTAATTGATGAACCTGGTAAAATATCATGGAATTGATTTAAAAGTATTGTTTCCCAAGCAGCATTTAAATCAGCTAAAGGATAGCTTTTTCCTAACAACATAGCCATTGAGTTAAATTTCTCTGCTGAAGTATATAGATTTTCACATACTCTATTATCTCTCTTATTTCTTCCCATTGAAGTATAAGTTCCTCTATGATACTCAAGATATAATTCTCCAACCCACTTTGGAAGTTTATTATTATCTTTTACAGTTTCCTCTAATTTCTTAAAGTAATCCTTAGCCTTACCTATTTTAACCTTAGGTGCTCCTGGGATTCCCTTAGAAAGTCTCTTTCCATTTTCAAGCATTTCATAAGTAGCACCACCGCCACCATCTCCAAATCCAAAGGCAACTAAAACATCATTATTTATATTTTTTTGCTGATATCTATTCCATGCTCCCATTATTGAACCTGGATGAATATTTCCACAGTATGTTGTCATAGTTTCCTTAAATGGATCTTGATCTGGGTAAGTTGTAGTTATAAAATGAGTTAATATTTCTGTTCCATCTATTCCTTTCCACATAAAAGTATCATAAGGCATTTTATTAATTTGATTCCATGAAATCTTAGTTGTCATAAAATAATTAACATCAGATTTTTTTAATATTTGAGGAAGTGCTGCTGAATATCCAAAAACATCTGGAAGCCAAAGTATTTCATTATCCACATTAAATTCTTCTTTAAAGAATCTTTTTCCATGTAATATTTGTCTTATTAAGGATTCTCCTGAAGTTACATTACAATCAGCTTCAAGCCACATTGCTCCTTCTGGCTCCCAAACCCCTTCTATTACTTTTTCTTTAACTTTCTCATAAACCTTTGGATGATCTTCTTTTAAGAATTTATAAAGTTGAGGTTGAGAAGACATGAATATGTATTCTGGATATTCCTCCATAAGCTTTAATACTGTTGAGAAACTTCTTGCAACCTTTTCTCTTGTTTGAGCTACAGTCCAAAGCCAAGCCACATCTATATGAGTATGACCAACACAAGTAGCTACCATATCTTCATGTCCACACATTTTATCATAGAAATTTTCTTCTATATATTTATTAGCAATTTTTAGGCTTTCATTGTACTCTTTTGTAAATGGTCTTCTTAAATCAATTAAGTTTATTGTGTCATTTAACACAGTTAACATGTCTATTCTTCTCTTATCTTCCTCATGTAATTTAGTTGCTACTATGTGAGGAACACTTAAATTAAAGTATAATTTTCTAGCTTCTTCATCTATTGTTACTAGCTTACCATGTAAAGTTGATTTTTTGCCCTCAATTCTTCCTATATGTGCATGCAAGTCTATATCATAAACTTCTCCTGCCACAGAATTATGAGTTAATATTGTTTCCTGATGATTTACATCTAACCCTTGAATATGTTCTCCATTTACATAAAGGATAAACTGTGGATTTGTAGTATTATCCCAATCTCCTAAAAAAGTATGAAAGCTTAAAGCAATAGTTTGTCCTGCAAATTCCTCTGGAACCTTAACAGAAGTTTTAAACCATCCATGGCTTTCCTCTCCCCAAAGATCCCCTGTTTTAAAATCTATCCATCCTTCTTCAGGTGCATTTTTTATTTCATCTATATTATCATACTTTCCTGCTATAAATTTATAATTATCTATGTTTAAAGTATTAGAATAAACATATCTTCCTATTTCTTCATAAGTCTTTCTTATTCTTTCTGATATAAATCTCATACTAAATTTCTCCTTATCCTTATTTTCTACAAACCTCAAACTTTAACAAAAAGGTTGTATCAAAACTTAAAATAATAAAACTTATAAATAGTATGAAGAGAATATTGGGATAAGCTTTAGAATTTAAGCCATTACGTAGAAGAGTTTACGTTAAAAAGTTGAGACTGTCCGAAAGATCGCAAGTTTCGAAACTTTAGTAAATTCTTCGGAGTAATGACTATAAATTCTTAGCGAAATCCAATAATTCTCGAAATATATTTATAAGTTTTATTTTAAGTTGCTATTGATACAACCCTTTAAAATATCATTCTATTTAATTACTCTTTAACTGCTCCAATTGTTAATCCATTTACAAAGTATCTTTGGAAGAATGGATAAGCAAATATAATTGGTAAAGTTGAAATAACAACTATAGCCATCTTAGCAGTATCCTTTGGCATACTCTTAGTAGCTTCTATAGCATTTGCACCAAGTGATGTTGCATTATTTGCTAAGAACTCCATTGAGTTTTCAAGTCTTATTAATAAGTACTGTAATGGTATTAAGTTTGGTTCATCAATATATAACATAGCGTTGAACCAGTCATTCCAGTATCCTAAAGTTAAGAATAATCCTATTGTTGCTATACCAGGAAGAGAGATTGGTAATACTATTCTTAAGAATAATCTCCACTCTGATGCTCCATCTATTTTAGCTGATTCTATAATAGCGTCTGGTACTGATGTCTTAAAGAATGTTCTTAAAATAATTATATGGAATGAACTTACACACATTGGAAGTATAAGAGCCCATATTGTATTCTTTAATCCTAAAAATCTTGTAACTACTAGGTATGAAGCAACCATACCACCTGAGAATAACATTGGTACAAATATTACTTTAGTAAAGAACTTTCTGTAAGCAAAGCTCTTTCTTGATAAAGCATATCCATACATTGACATTATAGCTAGTCCAATTAAAGTACCTACAATTGTAACAGTAATTGTAACCCCATATGATGTTAAAATCTGGCTACCAGATGAGAATATATATTTATAAGCTTCTAAGCTCCACTCTTCTGGTATGAATCTATATCCATTTAATTGTAATGATTGCTCATTTGTTAATGATATAGCTATAACAAATACGAAGGGCATTATTGCTAAGAAAGCTAATATTGCGAATAAAACATTTAATAAAAAGTTACTCTTTTTTGAGACAGCATTAAACTTGTTTACTTCTTCTTTTGGTTCAGCTTTTTTCTGAAGTCTTTTTTGTTTAATAGTTTCTAACACACATTACACCACCTTTTTTAGAAGAATGCGTTTTCTTCATCTACTTTTCTTACTATAGCGTTAGAAGTTACTATAAGTATTAATCCTACAAATGATTGATATAAACTTGCTGCAGAACTCATACCAATATCTCCTAAGTTCATAAGACCTCTATATACATAAGTATCGATTACGTTTGTTACTGGATATAAAGCACCTGAATCCTTTGGTAATTGATAGAATAGACCTAAGTCTCCTCTGAACATACCACCAATTGAAGTTATGAACATTATGATCATTACAGGTTTTAATAATGGAACTGTTATATATTTTATTTGTTGGAACTTACTTGCTCCATCTATCATTGCTGCTTCATAGTAACTCTTATCTATACCACATATTGAAGCTAAATAAACAACTGTTCCGTATCCAACTGCTTTCCATTGACTCATGAAAATTATGATAAATGGCCAATATTTTGGCTCTGTATACCATGAAATTCCTTTTCCACCCATAGATTGTAAAATACCATTAACATATCCTTTTTCTGGGCTTAAGAATGCATATAAACAATAACTTACAACAACCCATGATAAGAAATAAGGTAAGAACATACTACTTTGATAGAACTTAGCTAACTTTTTATTTAATAATTCATTTAATAAAATTGCTAATGTTACTGGAAGTACTATTCCTAAAATTATAAATACAATATTATATAAAACTGTATTTTTAGTTATTAGCCAAGCATCACTACTTTGGAATAGGAATTTAAAGTTATCAAATCCAACCCATTTACTATTCATTAAACTTTCAAAGAAGCCTCCATGGATTCTCCATCTTTTGAATGCTACAATTACTCCAAACATTGGTAAGTAAGCAAATACTAAAAACCATATTGCCCCTGGTATAGTAAGTAGTAATAATTCTTTATTGTTTCTAAAACGTTTCATTCTATCTTTCATTGTAAGCTTCTCTTTTGGAAGCTTTTTAGCTTTACTCTTCACACTTCTTCCCCCTTTTGTTGTAAACGTTTCTTACAATAAAATCTTATCATTTTATGTGTTTTGGGAAAAGTTGAAAATATTTAGTTTTACTGTATAAATTTCAATTACAAATATTAAAAAAGTTTAATAACAATAGAAAGTCCATAAAATATATAATTTATATACTTATATTTATAATAAAAAAAAGAGTTAGAGGCTAAACTCTAACTCACTTTTTCACATAAACAATTTAAAAATTAAATTCTCCACTTTTTCCACCTAGTTTTTTTACTAGGTGTATATCTCCTATAACCATTCTTTTATCTACAGCTTTGCACATATCATAAATAGTAAGGGCTGCAATAGATACTCCTGTAAGAGCCTCCATTTCAACTCCTGTTTTATGAACTACCTTTGAAGTAGCTGTTATCCTTATTTCATTTTTTTCAGAATCAATTTCAAAATCAATACTAGATCCTGTAATCATAACAGGATGACACATAGGTATTAAATTACTAGTATTTTTCATTGCCATTATACCTGCAACTCTAGCAACACCTAAAACATCTCCCTTTCCTATTTGACCTGATTTTATTAATTCTATAGTTTCACTTGATGCCTTTACAGTTCCTGTTGCAATAGCTATTCTTTCAGTTTCATTTTTATTGCTTACATCTACCATAACTGCATTTCCTTTATTATCGAAATGAGTAAGTTTATTATCCATATATGTTACTCTCTCCTCTTCTCTAAACTTTAAAAATTCTATTTTATTCTCTTAATTATTTTATTATAAGAAAAAGTTAAAATCACTGATATTAAAACTATAAGTATTAATATCTTATTTGCTAAACCTGAATCACCATTCTCAATAGCATAATACATAGCCATAGGTATTGTTTGAGTTTTTCCTTGAATATTCCCCGCAACTAAAATAGTAGCTCCAAATTCTCCAAAAACTCTAGCTATGCTAAGTACAATACCTGTATATAATCCTTTTTTAGAAAGAGGTAAACTTATAAGTCTATAAAGTTTAAAGTTTATTGCGCCCATTTCCCTAGCAGCATTTTTCACATCCTCATTAACACTAAGTAAGGATGTCTTTAAACTCTGATACATAATAGGTATTGAAACAACTATTCCTACTATAACAGCACCTATCCAAGTAAATATAATACTCATATCAAAATTATTGTATAGAAATTCACCTATTACTCCCTTCTTGCCTAATATTAAAAGAATTAAATATCCTACAGCAGAAGGAGGTAAAAACATAGGAAATATTATTATTGTTTCAATAATGTATTTAAACTTAAAATTTTTTTCAACCATAAAATAGCCAAGTAATATTCCTAAAACACAGCTTAAAAACACTGATACTAATACAACTTTTAAGGATATTAATAAGGCTTCCCATATCATTTTTTAGTTCACCTCAAAACCATACTCACTAAATATCTTTTTGCTTTCTTCACCTTTTAGGTACTCAATAATCTTCTTTGCTTCTTTATTATTTTTACTATTTTTTAATAAACATAATTCATATTCTATAGGTTTATGATAATCATTCGGTACCTCATAAACTATTTTACTATTTTTTAAATCTAAAGCGTCTGTCTTATACACAAATCCTAAATTAGCTTCTCCATTTTCAACATATGTCTTAACATTTGTTACACTTCTAGCAAAAACTAATTTATCCTCAATATCCTTATAAACTCCTACTTTTTCTAAACTTTCTTTAGCATACTGTCCTGCTGGAACTGTTGAGATTTCACCAATTGCAATTTTGCCCTCTACATTTTTTAAATCCTCTAAAGAATTTATAGGTTTATTATAATCATTGTTTTCAATTAAAACTAATTGATTATTTAAAATCTTATAGGATTCATCCTTATTTACAAGGCCTTCATCTATAAGTTCTTTGGCATATTTAGTATTTGCTGAGAAGAATAAATCTACATCAGCCCCATCACTAATTTGTTTTTTTAAGGTTCCTGATCCACCTACATTATATTGAATTTTTACTCCATTTTCCTTTTCAAAATTAGAAGCAATTTTTTCCATAGGCTTTTGAAGACTTGCAGCAATGCTAACTGTTAAAGTTTTCTCTTCCTTATTATTAGTACATCCTACAAATAATAATGATAACATTCCTATTGCCATTATTATAGATAGGCTTATTTTCTTGCGCATTCTCTAGCATCTCCCTTCAGAATATCTATTCCATGTTTTAAATCATCTAAAATATAGTCCATAACTTCTCTACAAGCTTTTGGACTTCCAGGCATATTAACAATAAGAGTATCTTTTCTTATACCTGCAGTAGCTCTAGAAAGCATGGCTCTTTTAGTTATTGTCATGCTATAACTTCTTATAGCTTCTGGTATTCCTAAGGCTTCCTTTTCTATAACATCTTTAGTTGCCTCTGGGGTAACATCTCTTTTACTAAATCCAGTACCACCAGTTGTAAGTATAAGATCAACCCCTAGATTATCGGCCATATTAATCATCTCATCTCTAAGCATTTCTCTTTCATCTGGTAATACTATATACTTTTCTACCTTAAATCCTTTTTCCTTTGCAATATGAGCTATTACTAATCCACTTTCATCCTTTCTTTCTCCTGAATATCCTTTATCACTGCTAGTTATTATTCCTAATTTATACATACTTTTAAGCACCTACCTTTTAATTTTAATAAAAAAGTCTATTTTAACTATTGTTGATTTCTAAATATATAGCTAGAAATCAACATTTACCTAAAATAATTATTAATATAATAACTTCCTTCAATTGTTTAAATTTTATCATTCCAAAACTTTGGAAAATGTGATTTTTATCACACAATATATAAAACTTAAGAAGAGTTATAATTAAATATTATATTACTATTTATTATTATTTGCTTAATTCTTGTTTTAAATATTATTTTTTTAACAAAGTTTCATAAAAAAAGCTGTACTCAAAATTTATTTTTGAATACAGCTTAATATTCTCAAGCTTTATAATTAGTAATTTTTTATATTTCTTAAGGTTGATGGACAAACTCCATAGTACTTTTTAAACTTTCTATAGAAATAACTAGTATCTAAATACCCTACTTTTTTAGCTATATCATTTATCTTCATATTTGTATTTAATATAAGCTCCTTAGCTTTCATATTTTTAGTTTTATTTAAATACTCAGAAAATGAACATCCTACTTCTTTAGTAAATACTTGTCCTAAATAAGAAGTATTTATATGATATTTTTGAGCTAAGGTCTTAAGGCTTACCTCTTCATAATAGTTTTCATTTACATAACTTATTATTTGTTGAATTACAGGGCTATATTTTATGGTTGTTGGGTGCATAAGTTCTATAACCTCCCTAATTTCACTGCATAATAAGGTTTTAATATCTTCCCTTGTATCTTCACTACAAAGAGCAACTATTTCCTCTCCTAAGCTATTTCCTGTATATTGTTTTTCAACTTTAAATTCTTCCACAATACCATCTAATAAAAATAGTATTTTTACAGATAAATCATATATATTTCTTGGATTTAACTTTTTATCCTCAACAGTTTCCTCAATGATTTTTTCTGCCCCTTCTATATCTTTAGCAATTATTCTTTTATTTAATTTATCTAAAACCTCACTAAAGTTTATATTCTTCTCATTTATATCCTTAACATCCTCTGTTGTTATACACTTATTATATCCTAAGGTAAGAACATATTTTTTTAAGTTATTTGCTTCCTTATAACTTGAACTAATTTTATAAAGATCACAAACAGGTTCTCCAACACTTAAAAATACATCTATTCCATATTCATTTATTATTTGTTCTTTTAACTTATCATAATATTTTTTAATCTCTTTTTTACTTAAGGCTTCATCCCAAGAATTTATTAAAATAAGTTCTTCATCTAAAGTATATATTATCTCAAAGTTATTTTGAGTGTTTTCCTTTATTACATTAACTATATTATGTAACATTTCCTCACTATCATATCTACTTCTAGTGTTTATAATACATAGAGAATATCTTTCTGAATTTAAATTCATATAAAATCCTTCTTTGTTTTCCTCTATTTCACCTTGAGCCAATTTACCCTTTATAAGTTTAATAAGAATATTATGTTTTCCTAAACTTGATTTATTTTCTTCTTTTTCTTGTTTTATTTTATTTATTGTATTTTTTAAAGTTTTTTCTAATTCTTCTTCATCTATAGGCTTTAATATATAGTTTTCAACACCTAATTCTATTGCTTTCTTAGCATAAGAAAAATCATCATATCCACTTAATATTATAAACTTAACATCAGAATTAATTTTCTTTAATTCCTTTAATAACTCCAATCCAGTAATCTGTGGCATATTAATATCAGTTACCACTATATCAACTGGATTTTCCTTAAATTTATCTATGGCTTCTTGACCATTACTTGCCTTATTTACAATTTCTAACCCTAGTTCTTCCCATTCAATTATATTCTCAAGTCCTTGTAAAATTAAATTCTCATCATCAGCTAGCATAACCTTGTACATATTACTACTCCACCTCTCTAAGCGGGAATTTTAAAATCATATTAGTTCCCTTATTCTCCTCACTAGTAACAGTTAACCCATAAGGTTCCCCATATTTAATTTTAATCCTTTCATGAACATTTAGCATCCCTATTGATTTACCAGAATGATCACATTCCCTAATTCTTCTATTTATATCATCTAATTTCTCCTTAGGAATTCCCCTACCATTGTCTATTACTTCCACAACTATATCTTCTAAATGTTTATAGATATATATTTTTAATTCATTATCATCTCTTTCTAACCTTATACCATGAACAAAATAGTTTTCAATTAAAGGTTGAAGAGTAAATTTAACAATTCCCTTATCATATAAATCCTCTTCACATTCTATTTTGAACTTAAATTTCTCATCATATCTAAACTTAAATAGCTCTAAATATTTATTACAGTATTTTATTTCCTGATCTATTGAAACTATAAGATTTCCCTTTACTTGGCTTCTAAATAAAAATGCTAAGCTATAAAGCATTTTACCTACTTCTTTATCTCCATTACATATTGCCTTCATCCTTATTGACTCTAGTGTATTATAAAGAAAATGTGGATTAATTTGATTTTGAAGTGCTACAATTTCAGCCTCTCTTTGGCGTAATTCTGCTAAGTAACTCTTTCTTATATGATCATTTAACTTTTCACACATTTTATTAAAATTATCTGCAATAAATGTTATTTCATCTCTATCCTTACTTAAGGGAATATGAACATCTATATCTCCTTTTTCAACCTTTTCCATGGCTAAAACAAGAGAATCCATTCTACTACTTAAATTTTTAAATTTTATATAAAGAACACACTCTGCAATTATAAATAAAAATAAACTAACTAAGAATGCTGAAACTTTAAAAAGAAGAGGTACTTTAGTAGCATTACTTACTTTTATTCTCACTACAGACATTAATCCATTGTTATCTGGTAATATATCTACATAATAACTATCTTCTAATAAAATCTCATGACGCCCTACTTTAAGCTTATCAAAGTATGGATAATACTCATAATCATATTTATTTTCTGAGTCATATAAAACCATTCCTTCTTTATTTAATATAAGAACCTCTGAATTTGTATCCTTATATTTTTTTATAACATCACTAATTACCCCTACATCGTAAGTAGTCATAAGCATTCCTTCTGGCTTTAAAGAAGCTGCATCTCTTATTTCATTTATTATACTAATCTCATTTTTATTGTAGATTGCATATTCAATATCCTTTTTGTCTAATAATTCATTTGAATTAAAAGGATAGGTCTTTATTTCTCCCTTTCTATTAAAAACTGATATTTCATTTCTAGAATAACTTATAAAGGATATACTTTTTAAAAAGTTGTTTAATTGAAATGAACTCTTAACAAAGCTTTCTATACCATTATAATAAAGTTTATCACTTGCACTATAGTAATCTAATTTGCCTTTTATATAATCAACTAAATCTGAATTTAAATACTTTATAACATCATTTAACCTAAAGTCATCTTCATAGAGCATATTCATTATTCTTCTTGATGTGCTGCTATTATACTCTAGGGTTTCATTTACATCTTGCAGTATTTTATCATTTAAATAAAGATTATTTCTCTTAATCTCTTCAGAAGTTTTACTTAAAAAGTAAATGCATAAAATACTAACTACGGATAATATAACTATTGTATATGTTATAAACAGTCTCTTATAAAGATTTGACTTACTAAACTTCATTTAATTCTCCTCTTCACCCACATTACCTTAGTCAATTTTTATTAAATCATATTCTACCCTATCTGAAAAGCTTATCAAATTATGATATTTTATTGTTTTTATGTATTTTTTATGGTTTCATTTAAATTTCATGCATATTTAAATTGTTTTTACCCTCTACTTATCTTAAACTATAATTACAAATTAGTTAAACCATTACATTATTTTATGGAGTGATAAAAATGAGTGAATTTTTTAATCTTGAAAAACTACTTACTTTTTTTAATTATATCTTTTGGTTTTTTATGCTTAATATATTTTTCTCTATATTAAATATACCTGTAATCTTGTTCTTCTTATTTGTAGGACTTAGTAATATAACAACATATTTACCTTTATTTTTAGTTTCTCTAATTCCTTTTGGAGCAAGTTTTACAGCACTGCTTTACTGCATGAGAAAATTAGTAAAATATAAAGATTTAGATTTATTTAGTGACTTTCTTAAAGGTTTAAAATATAATTGGAAACAATCTACCTTAATGTGGTGTGGAGAATTATTTTTAATATTCCTTTTAAGTTTTAACTTAAGAATATTTTCAACTGTTTACTATAGTTTACCTCTTACTTGTGTATTTATAGTATTAATGGTCTTAACACTATTAACTACAACATATATTTTTGTATTAATCTCAAGATTCTCTATGAGTTCAATGGATATTTTAAGAGCTAGTGTAATTTTAACTTTTACTAAACCAGTAGTTTCTATTGGAAATATAGTTATATTTTTATTTTCACTTATGCTATTTGAAATTAGTCCTGGAACAACAGTAATTTTTATGGCAAGCATAGTATCTTATTTAATAATGTTTTTAAATAAAAATCTTTTAGAAAGTTTAGAAACCAAGAGTTCACAAGCTTAAAAAAATGCTATATCAAAATAACTTTTAATAAAACTTGCAAATAGTATTAAGAAATCTCTAGTAATTTCCTGATACATTTGTAAGTTTTATTATTAGCTTTTGATATGGCATCTTTATTTTTTACAAAGCTTACATAAAGCCCTAATATTCCTGTATAATAGCAATGTTACACTTGAACAGAAAATTATTTCATATTACAATATACTTATTATGTCTTAATGTATATATATGTTTAGAACTGATGAAGTTTAAGGAGGAAACTAAATTGTATAAATTTGTAGAAATAAATTCATCAGAAATTGATAAATTTAATGAATCTGATAGAAAGGGTCACATATTCCAAACATCTTATTGGGCTGAATTAAAAAAAGATTGGAAGAAGAAATTTATAGCAGGATATGATAATGATAATAATATGGTTATCACAGCTACTATACTTTTAAGAAAAGCACCATACATAAATAAATATATGGGATATATTCCAAGAAGTTTTACATGTGACTACAACAATAAAAAATTACTAATAGAATTTACTGAATATCTAAGAGAGTTTGCTAAAAAGAATAATATAAGCTTTATAACAATAGATCCAGATATCCATTTAAAAGAAAATGAAGAGGCTCTTTCAGAAGGTACTGAAATAAAGAACTTCCTTAAGAGTTTAGGTTACAAAAACACAGATAGCAAAAACTTTGAAGCTATACAACCAAACTTTGTATTTAGACTTCCACTTCCAACTGAAGGGAATAAAATGGATATTAAGAAGGCTGTATTTAAAAAATTCTCTAGTAAAACTAGATATAACATAAAAGTTGCTGAGGAAAGAGGATTATCAGTTGAGGTTTATGATAAAGAAACTTTAAATGAAGATGTATTAGACAGATTCCATGAAATCATGGTTACAACTGGTAAGAGAGATAACTTCTTAGTAAGACATAGAGAATATTTTAAGGACATGATAGATTACTTATATCCACATTGTAGATTATACATGGTTAAGTATAGCTACGAAAATGACTTTAACAGATTATCAGAAAAATTAAACAAGCAAGAAGAAGCTAAAACTAAGGCTATTAACAAAATAGAAGAACTTAAAGTAAAGCTTGAGGCTGAAACTGATGAAGATAAGAAATCAAGAATTGAAAAGAAATTAAATGACCAAGATAAGAGACTTAAAGAAGCTGAAAGACAAATAGAAGGCTTTAAAAAGAAAATATCTGATATAGAACCTTTCAAAGGTCAAGAAATATATCTTTCAGGATCAATATACTTATACTACGGAAACAAAGCATGGTATCTTTACGGAGCTTCAGAAAATATATTAAGAGATACAATGCCTAACTTTGCTATGCAATGGTCAATGATTTGTGACTCTATTGATCTAGGTTGTGATGTATATGACTTTAGAGGTGTTTCTGGAGACTTAAATCCTGAAAATCCATTATATGGACTTTATAAATTCAAAAAAGGATTTAACGGAAACTTCGTAGAATTTATAGGAGAGTTTGATATTGTTGTTGATAATGGAATATACACACTTTATAAAAAAGCTTTCCCACAATTCAAAAAAATAAGAAATGCTATAATGAATAAGAAACAATAAAAAAGAATGCTTATGCATTCTTTTTTTATTTAAAAACTTTATATAAAAAATTTCTCTAAAAAAGTTTCTATACATACTTAAAATTAAATAATTTTTATTTCCTAATTTCATTCTTTTCCCTAGTATAACCCTACCTTTTAATCAATATTTTAACTATTTATAACAAATACTCCTTATAGTTAACTTTATATAATCTAATTAAACTACAAGACCATTTTACATTAAATTTTAAGCATAATACCATATATTAATCTTTTGATTTGAAAGAATTAAGGAGTATAATATAATAGAAAGCATTAACAGTAATCTATTTTCGATATCGTATTTATATATATATTTATTTGTTATAGGAGATGACCCCATGCAAGAAAAAGTTTTAAGAAAATTATTTTTAGGTTTTATACATATCCATATATTACACCATGCAAAAGTTGAACCTTTTTTCGGATCAAAAATGATTGAAGAACTTAGGGAACATGGATATTCTATGAGTCCAGGAACTTTATATCCAATACTTCATAATATGGAGAGAGATGGTTTACTATTAAGAAAAGATAGATTAATAGATGGTAAGATAAGAAAATATTATAGTATTACATCAGAAGGTAATGAGATATTAGAAGAAGCTAAAAGTAAAGCATTTGAATTATTTAAAGAAATAAAATAAAAAACTATAGTGGTATATATTAATTTTCTATACCACTATAGTTTTTTTAATTAACTATAAATCTTTCAAGAAACTGTTTTGTTCTTTCATTTTTAGGATTTTTAAAAATTTCCTCTGGAGTACCTTCCTCTAAAACTATTCCTCCATCCATAAATACAACTCTATCTGCTACATCCCTTGCAAAGCTCATTTCATGGGTAACTATTATCATTGTTTTATGTTCCTTAGCTAAATCTTTTATAACAGCTAATACTTCTGCTACCAATTCTGGATCTAAGGCTGATGTAGGTTCATCAAAAAGTGTAACATTTGGATTTATAGCCATAGCTCTCGCTATACTAACCCTTTGTTTTTGTCCTCCTGATAAGGTATTGGGATAATTATCCTTTTTATCAACCATACCTACCTTCTTTAAATTTTCTAAGGCAATTTCTTCTGCCTTTTTCTTATCCATTTTTTCTACTACAATCAATGCTTCCGTAACATTTTGTAGAACTGTTTTGTTATTGAATAAATTATAATGCTGAAATACCATTGCTGATTGTTTTCTTAAGTCATTAATTTCTTTTTTACTTATTTTTTCAGCATTTACTTTCACGTGACCAACTTGGATTTCTCCCTTATCTGGTGATTCTAAATAATTTAAACATCTTAGGAAGGTTGATTTACCTGAACCTGAAGGTCCTATTATAACAACTACCTCACCCTGTTTAACTTCCATGTTAACATCTTTTAAAACTTCTAAATTTTTATAGCTCTTTTTAAGATTTTTAACCTTTATCATGACTTCTCTCCTCCCCTCTTAATAAACTGAAAGTTTTTTCTCTAAAATCTTTTGTAGGTAATTAAAGAAGCCTATGATTATCCAGTACATAATTGCAACTACCACATAACTTTCAAAGAATTTATAACTAGCTGCCGCTTCCATTTGAGCCTTAGCTAATAATTCTACAACTCCTAAAGTAAATGCTAATGAAGATCCTTTTACTGTATCTACAAATATATTACCTAAAGGAGGTATTGCTATTCTAAATGCTTGTGGTAAAACTACTCTTTTTAAAGCTTGAGCCCTTGTCATACCTAATGATAGACATGCTTCCATTTGCCCTTTATCTATGGCATCTATTGATGATCTTAATATTTCTGCTATGTAAGCTGATGCATTAAGTCCTAAGCCTATTAATGCTGCAGTAAATGCACTCATATTTTGAAGTGAAGGTATTACCTGTGGCACACCAAAATAAAGTAAAAATAATTGTACTAAAAGAGGTGTTCCTCTAAAGAATGATATGTAAACCTCAGCTATTTGCTTTAGTACAGGAATTTTGTAAACCCTTATCATAGCAAGAGCTATACCAACTATTAATCCTAATATCATACCGAATACTGATAAAGATATTGTTACGTTAATAGCCTTTAATAACATAGGTATTAAATCTAATGAATACATAAAATCAAAACCTATACTATTATTTTTATTATTATCTATAATATTATTACTATTTTCTTGGTTATTAGGAACACTTACATTCATTCCTAGCCATTTTTCAGAAATAGATTTAAGAGTTCCATCTTTCTTCATTTCATCTAAAGCTTTATTAACATTTTCTGATAAATCTTTGCCTTTTTCATCCTTAACAAAAGGATAGGCATTTTCTATTTTATCTATTGGTTCTCCAGCTAGCTGTAAATTTAAATCTTTTTCTTTTATGGCAGCTATAGCTGAAACCCTATCTATTACTACAGCATCTATTCTTCCAAGTAAAAGTTCATTGAAAGCAGCATCTGTATTTTGATAAGTTAATATTTTTATCTCATTATTTTTATCTTTATCCTTAACTATTTTCTCATAGTTACTTCCAAGGTCAACTCCAACTTTTTTACCCTTTAAATCATCAAAGGATTTAATTGAATCATTGCCTTTTTTAACTATTATTTGAGCCCCACTATATACATATGGCTCTGAGAAATAATACTTTTCTTCTCTTTCTGGAGTTACAGTTATTTGATTAGCTATTGTATTAACCTTTCCACTTTCAAGCATTCCAAATAATCCACTGAAAGAAGCTGTTTTAAACTCAACATCATACCCTAATCTCTTTCCTATTTCATTCCATACATCAACTTCAAACCCCTTAAGTTCTCCACCCTCTAGAAAAGTAAATGGATAATATGTTCCTGAAGTTGCTACTATTATCTTTTCTTTATTAGTGCTATTTTTTTGAATGTTATTACTATTATTGCTACAACCAACTAATACCATCATTAAAATACTTATTGTTAGAAATAATAACATTAATTTTTTCTTCATTAGCTTAACCTCTTTCCATTTTAATATAGTTCCAATTATATTAATTCCCATCAAAATTGTCAACTTTGATTTTTATTTCGTATTAATTATATTTAGCCTTTATATAGAAATTATGTATTTTTAATATTAAAATGAATATAATGAATTATTTTTTAATAAGGATGGATATTATATGAAGAAAAATTTAATATTTTATTTTTCAACCTCAGGTAATTCACTTTACACAGCTAAGGAAATAGCTAAACATCTAAAGGATGCAGAAATAATCTCCATAGTAGATGCTTTCTATAAAAAAGAGTTTAAATATGAAGCAGAAACCATAGGCTTTGTATATCCTATTTATGCCTCTGGCCTTCCTCCTATGGTAAGTGAATTTATCTCTAAATTACAATTAAATAAGGATTCATATATTTTTGCAGCTGAATGTACTGGTGGCGGAAAAGGCATAACCTTCTCTATGATAAATAAATTACTTTATCCTAAGAACTTAAGTTTATCTAATGGGGAAAAGTTTTTACTTAACTCAAACTATGTAAGAATGGGTAGAAATCCTAAGGTAGGAGAAGATGCAAAAAAAGTAATTGATTCAAACAAGTTTAAAATAGAAAATTTTACTCTTTCAATATTAAATAGGGAGTCTAAAGACTTAAAGGAAAAACATACTAGAATTAATTTACTTTTATATAAACTTTGGAAAGATGGTTTTAAAAATAAAGATAAGAATTTTAACACCAATGAATTTTGTACTGCTTGTGGAATTTGTGCTAAAATCTGTCCAAATAAAAATATAGAAATTATAGATGAAGGACCTAAATGGAAAGGAAATTGTTGTGATTGTATGGGATGTGTAAATAACTGTCCTCATAAGTGCATAAATATAGGAAATAAAACTAAAAAGAAGAATAGATATAAAAATCCATATATATTAACCTCTGAGCTTCTTAGAAAGTAAGAAATACATCTCTTAAGCTCATATTGATTTCTAGATAAGGGTAAGAAAATTTCTTAATAAAGAATAAAAACTATAAAAAAAATTAAGTTACTTCTAACCCTGTCTAGAAATCAATATTCATTTTAAATATAACTTTATTTTAAATTATCTAAGGATTTTTTTATATTTTTTAGCTTTATTATTGTCTTTTTTAACTCATTAAATATGAATTCATCTTCTATAGAAGCATACATGAAGGTAAGTTTATCCTTTAAATTCACAAGCTCCATATACTCTTCAAGTTCAAAATCTCTTATTATATTTTTTTCCCTAAGAACTTTAAAAGTTTTCTCTATATTCTCTGGCATATCCCATCCATTAGAAATAACAGCATAGTTTGATAAATCTAAAACTGCTTCAATAGAACTTCTTAATAAGTACTTTGTACTATCCACATTTTTAAAATCTTTTAAAAACGCCTCTTCTCCTAGTCTATTTAATATTTCTAACTTTTTAATATTTTCACAAATAAACTTTAAATCTTGATTTATTCTGTTTTTATCTACTGACATGTATTTCACCTACTCATTTGTATTTGTTAAATATATTATATATCATAAACCTAAAATTTATTTTATAAGTAATTAATATTTAAATTTTCATCACAAAAATTTTTATTAATTTATATTTATTTTAAGTGAGTATTAAGTTTAAAATAACTTTAAAAATTAAAAAGGGATAAGTTATCAAACAACTTATCCCTTCTCTTAAATAAAAATACCTAATAACTTAAGCAAACTCATGTAAATTAAATTACCTAATACCTTTATTTAAGATAAAACTCTAAGATTACTATAAGATATCAAAGAGCTTTTTATTAGAATATTTAATCTTAGTTCAGTAAAAGTAATTATCTCTTCTGATTAAGATTTATATTCTAAAATTTTAGTTACGCCACTTCCGTAAGAAAAATAATTCTTACCTTGCCATACACTAAAATTTTTTAAATGTAACTTTCGGTAGAAATCTTTAAGTTATCTCCTCCACGTTACATTATTATATTGTCCTTTTTATTAATTTATATACATAAATCTTTTAATTTTATTTCTTCTTTTACTTTCTTTTTCTTTAAATCTACACTATAGATTTTACTTGGATACTGACTGCCCCACTCTTCAGTTCCAGTTAAATAAATCTTATTATCTACAATTCCTATAATACTTTGAACATGTTGATTTTTTGAAAGATTCACACTCTCCCAAATTTCTTCATTAAAATCATACCATCTTAGTTCCTTATATCTACTATGCTCCTCTGAAAACCAATTTATTTTTCCTGGATCTCTCCTAATAAAAAAGAAAATTTTATCTTTAACTATCTTGCTATAACTATATTCTCCATAAGTTTTTTTAGCCATATCATCCTTATTAAATTTGTCTAAATCAACTTTAAACTCTTTATTATATGCTAAATCAAAAAACTGCCCTTTTCCATTTCCTAAATCCTCATATTTATAGCCATTAACATATTCCCTTTCATCTATGTCCTCTTTTGTACTTTCATCTCTTATACTTTCATCTTTTAAATTATCACACTTTATTTTTTTAACTTCATCCTTTTCAAATACTATTTCATACTTGTCTACAATTTTATAATCATTATTTCTTTTTTGTAGGTATAATTTTTCATCATTAATAACTAATTCACAAGAAAAATATTCCTCATCTTCTGCTTTAAAATTCAATTCATTTTTAGTCTTACATTCACTAGTAAATTCTTTTATGGTTTCAGAATTTACAAATTTACTAATAGTATTTTCTCTAAAAAACATAATTAGAGTAATTAATGTTATTAGTACTAAACTAAATAAAATTCCACCTAAAACCTTTCTTTTTTTCATAAAATCCCCTCACAAATTTTACTGACTTAATTCTAAAACTTTTATATTTGATATTTTTATACTTCCCTTTTCTTTTTCTGCTATGATTAAATATTTCCCATCATTACTCCATAAAATCTGTGGTGTTGGATCAATATAATCCTCTCCATACTCCTTTATAAGAGCAGCTTTATTATATTCATAATCATAAACTTTTCCTTCAGCTATGGTTTTGTTATTCCCTATCTTTAAAGCCTTAACCTCCATGTTTCCTCCATTTTGAGAAAGATAAAAAATCTTATCTCCTGAGGGAGCTACTTTCTGAGATAAAAAGAATCTTTCTATGTCTAGATTAGATTTATATAATTCTGTGGTGACTTTATTTCTTAAATCTATCATTTTAACTTTTTCTCCCTCACTACTTCCACAATGAAATAAAATTTTTTCATTATTTAAAAAAGCTAAATCGTAGTAAGCTTCCCCGTTTTCTAATAAATCAACTTCATCTTTTAAAACTTTTTCTTTTAAATCTAAAGAATATATTTTACTTGAAAATTGTTGACCTTTCATATTAATTCCTAAGATAAAAACTTTATTATCTACTACACCTATTAAAGTTCTCTCTAAATAAACTTCTTTAGGTACTTCAATACTATCCCAAAGTTCATTGTTAAAGTCATACCATCTTATTTCTTTATAATCTCCATCTTTATCCCAAATTCCTTCTCCTAAATCAAATCTTCTCTTCATAAAAAAAATCAAATAATCTTCTAAAACATAATATTCTTCTGATTCCTTTAAGGTCTCTTCTGCAAAATTATTTTTATTAAACTTCTCTATATTAACAATCTCTTCTTTTTCATAATCTTTACTAAAAACCTTCCAATTGCCATTTCCTAAATCTTCAAACTCACAGTTATCTAATATAAATTCAATATCTCTAAGATTTGGAGCTTCTTTTAACTTTTCAACTTCAACCCTCTTAGAATTATTTCCTTCAAAAATAATTTCCTCTGTTTTTAAGAGCTTTCCATCCCTATTTCTGCTTTCTAAATAAAGTTTTTCATCCCTAACTAATAAGCTTTCATAGTCATAAAGTCCTTCTTCTAATTTAAAATCATGCTCTTTAATAACCTTTATTTTATTATTTTCTGAATCCTCAGCAGCATTATTAGATAGTATATATAAATCTCCTCCATACTTATTAGTACTTTTATAAATTATAAATGAACTTATTAAAAGTCCTGTAGTAATTACCCCAGCTAAAACCCAAATTAAAATTTTACCCCTTTTCATAAATACTCCTTTCAAAATCTTCTTATAAAATTACTATTTGCTTTTATTTTACACAGGAGTTTTTTCTAAAAAATTAAATCTTATTACCAAAATATTTCCAAAATTAAATATATAAATTATTTAAAAACAATACTAACCTTTACCTTCCCGTTATAATAATTAAAGGAAATATCTCCTCCATATTTTTTTACTAGCTCTGAGCATATATAAAGTCCTAAACCATTTCCCCCTAACTCTCTAGATTTTTTAGTATTCTCTCTATAAAATGGCTCAAATATTTTTTCTACTCCCTCACTACTAATCTCATCACTAAAATTCTCTATCTCTATATGTTTTTCTTCCTTATCTTTAAATAGACTAATATTTATTTCACTACCCTTTATTGAATACTTTATGGCATTATCTAAAAGATTTATAATAATTCTCCTTATTTCATCTTCTCTACACATAAACTCAATATCTTCTAAATTATTAGAAATGCATATTCCTTGTTTATCTCCCTTAACTTTAAAATCTTCACATAAATCCTCTATTAATGTTTTTAGGTTTACATTTTCTATTTCTCCACCTTCTATGTCGCTTTTGTTTTTTGAAATTTCAATCAAACTTACTATAAGTTCATGCATTCTTTTGCTTTCCTTGTTTATTCTCTCTAAAGCAAATTTTCTAAAATCACTATCATGAAAATCTTCCTCACTCATAATTTGAGCATATCCTGAAATATTAGTTAATGGAGTTTTTAATTCATGAGTAATATTGTTAAAGAACTCTGTTCTAGTTTTTTCTAATGTTAAAACCTTTTCCTTTTCTTCATTTATTTTTTCAATCTGTTCCTCAATTTTATTTGCCATTTTATTTACTCCACAGGCTAAATCTCCTATTTCATCCTTTGAATTAACTTTTAAGTTTATTTTAAAGTCACCATCACCAATTCTTTTAAAAGAATTTTTTATATAATTTAAAGGATTTATTATTCTCTCAAAAAGAAAATATGTGAAAATTAATATAAGTAAAAATGTTATTGAAACAATGAATTTTATATTGCTCATTAAATCTCTTAACTCTAAATATTCCTTTGAATAATCCTTGCTTAAAAGTATATTTCCTAAAAAACTATCATCAACATAAACTGGAAAAGCTAAGTATGCTTTAACAGCATTTTCATCTCTATAAATATTTAATGCAGCCTTATTCTTATTTGCCTCTTTTAAAACATCATAGCCCCCATCCTTTTCATAATCAAAAGAAAAATCATCTAAATAATAACTATATTCCTTTTCTAAATCTTCATTAAAAACATCAATTTGGCACTTTCCTTGTTCACTAATATCATTTGATATTTTAGGAATATATCTATTAAAATTACCCTTGTTTCCTTCCAAATTGTTTACTTGAAAATATAACCTTAAAATACTGTAGCTACTTTTATATAAAGAATCCATTTCATTTTTAATTTTATTTTCATGATAATTAATAAAAGCTTTACCTAAGAAACAATTTAAAATTATAAATGCAATTAGAAATATTATTAAAAATCCTCCTGAGAATTTATGTTTAACTTTCATGTTTTTCACCTTTAAACATATATCCTAATCCAAAAATAGTTTCTATTATTTCTTCATTATTAAGCTTTTGTCTTAATCTTCTTACATGAACATCAACAGTTCTAAAATCTCCAAAATACTCATCTCCCCATACCCCATCTAATATCTGATCTCTAGATAAGGCTATATTAGGGTTATCTAAAAAATATAGTAATAGTTCTATTTCTTTTGGCTTTAATCTTATCTCTTCTTCATTTAAATAAACCTTTCTTGACTGCCTTTTTATTTTAATATGGCCAATTATGAATTCATCTTTAACTTTACTTTTATTGCTTTCCTTTAAAAATTTATCTTTTCTTCTTAATGCAACCTTTACTCTTGCTACACATTCTCTTATATCAAAAGGTTTAGTTATATAATCATCTGCTCCTAACTCTAGTCCTAGAACCTTGTCCACAATATCATCTCTAGCTGTAAGCATTATAATATTTGCATTTAATTTATTTAACTCTCTACAAACATCAAATCCACTAATATCAGGTAACATCAAATCTAAAATCACTAAAGTAGGATTAAACTCTTTAAAGATCTCTATTCCAAGCCTTCCTTTATCAACACATCTAACTTTAAATCCTTCTTTCATAAAGGAGTATCTTAAAATATTTTGTATATCTGGTTCATCCTCAATTATTAAAATCTTTTCTTCCATCTCTTTCTCCTCTACCCACATAGTTAAATTAATTTTACTATATTTTTCAAATTTAATTGTTATCAACTCTTTACCAAAATAAAAAAAAGGCATGTATCAAATAAATTTTAAAAAACTTAAAAAGCATTCTCTTCATATTATTTGTAAGTTTTTATTAGCTTTTGATACAAGCCTCTTTTATTAATTTAATTTTAATCCTTTTATTGATATATTACTCCATCAATATTAGATAATATATCATCAATTTGATAATCATTTATATTTATATCTATATTTCTACATCTTAATTTTGCTATTAATTCATTTTTTTCATCTTCAAATATTGATGATTGCTGAATACTACATATAAGGTCTTCTAGCTTATATAAAATACATAAACCTTCATATGCTCCTAAAGCTGTACATATATTCTCTGTTGATTTCCACTCTGTCATATCATATTCTGAATAATCTACTTTATCACAATAAGAAGTGATTTTTTCTTGATAATATCTGTTTATGTATGCCTGTGCCATATCACTTTCTTCAAAGCCTACTACACTTCCGTCAGGCATAACTAAAATATAGTTATTTTCTGGTGCTTCGTATGGATTCATACTAATCGCCTCCTACTCTTGTTTATTTTATTTTAGTTTCCCCTCACCTAAAAGCCTTATACTTATATAGTTTTGGAATATACTTTTCCATTTTCAGCATATATTATAAATTTAAAATTTATTTTCTTAACTTTATTTAAATATATAATTATCACTTTCTATGTTTATAATTTCTGCATCTGTATTTTCTTCTACAAAATCTATTAGATTCTCTAAGGTTGAATCAACTTGCTTTTGATCTCCACAAACTGCTGAAATTCCTATAACTATAATCTGATGAATATCTTGTTCATGAACCTCTCCAACAGAAACATTAAATTTATTTTTTAATCTTTGAACTATACTTTTAACAACCATTCTTTTTTCTTTTAAAGAATGTACCCAAGATGCTCTTAAAGTTATTTTTAAATTTAAAACTCTCATAAAATCACCTATTAAATTCTCATAAGAATATTGTTTATTTCTTCACTTACAGTAAGCCTTTCATTTTCAATCCACTCTAAGTCAAAATTTAAATTAAATCTCTTGCTAAAAGAATAATACATATTTACCATTTGATAATAAGTTTCTAAGTCATATAAAGTTCCTGAGTAACATTGAGGTTTAAATAGTTCTTCTTGATAATTTATAAATAGCTGATCAACGAAATTTAAAAATTGATTCATTAAGTCATCTTTAGATATATCAAAAGGAATTTTTAAAAGCTCCCATTGAATTTCTTCAAGAAGTTTATATGATTTTAATCTTTCTAATATTATTAAATATTCACTTATATCCATTTTTCTGTAGTATGGAACTTCACATTTCTTTGTGCTCCATAAAGCTAATTTTTCATTTAAAGGAAGATTATCAATTTCTAATATTGCATCTGAAGGTCCTAAAACTGCTCTTTTTATACTAATATCCTCTTCCTCTAATCTCTCTTCAATAAATTCTTTATTATCTCTATAAGTAGCTACATATCCAGTATCATATATGCCTTTTCTTCCTGCTCTTCCTGCAATTTGTTTAACCTCCTGCGAAGTTAACTCTCTCATTTGTTCTCCATCAAATTTACTTATTGATAAGAAAATAATTCTCTTTATAGGAAGATTAACTCCCATTCCAATGGCATCAGTTGTTATTAAAATTTTATTTTTTCCAGTTATAAATTCTTCATACTGCTTCTTTCTAACCTCTGGTGGTAAATCTCCATAGATTATTGAGCATTTAATTCCCATCTGTGAATATTGCTCAGCCATTTGAAGAACTTTTTTCTTTGAAAATAAAACTAAAGCATCTCCCTCTTGAACATTTTTAGGATGAAAACTTTCATCTTCTACAATAAGTGGAATATCTCTATGATATTCTATAATCTCATAGTCATCTCCACAATCTTCTATAATCTCTTTTAATATATTCTTAGCATTAAAGGCTCCACATATATGTATTTCAGTACAATATAAACCAAGTAAAGCTCTAGTCCACGCATACCCTCTTTGTGAATCATCTATCATTTGAATTTCATCTATAACTGCCACATCATATCTTTCATGTATATTAGCTTTTTCTATGGTACAAGATACATGTGTTGCATCTTCAAATAATATTTCTTCTTCTCCAGTAAGAAGATTGCATTTAACACCCTCATTATTTAATCTTTCAAAGTTTTCTAAGGCTAAAATTCTAAGAGGAGATAAATATACACCTTTTCTAACCTCTTTAAGTCTCTGCATAGCAGTATAGGTTTTTCCAGTATTCGTTTCTCCTAAATGCAGATAGAACTTTCTTTTAAGTCTTCTTGTATGAAGATATTCATCCTTTGGATTTGCTGGAAACTTCTCATCAAATTCCTTAGATATTAACTCTGGAATATGATGTTTTACAAGAAGAGTCATAATTCCTGAATTAAGAAATACATTATAATTGTTTCTTAAAACTTCATAAAAATCAAAATTAGTATCATTTTTCTTATTATAATTTTCTAGTATTCTCTTTCCTACCTCTTCTAATAATTCTTCATATCTATCATAAAGAGATTCATATCCTTTTAACCCTTGATCTTTCATCTCTTTTAATTGCAATATTTTTTTTCTTAAGGTTGATTCATGTTCAAAAAGTGCTCCTGCTTTTGAATGTCTTACTATGTTTTCTATTTGATTTATTTGACCTGATAATTTTTTATACTCCCTTTGAGCCGCATTTTTTTTCATTAAAATTCCTCCGAGTTAAAATTCTATAATGATTTAACCTATATATTCTCATTGTAATCTTTTTCTATAAATATCTCAAACAGTTAAAATTTTTCTCTCCCTTTTCTTATTTTCTTCAAAATATATTTTAATATTAGTCCCTTTATAAAAGTAAATATTTATTTTATTGAAAGCTTAATCTTAAATAAAACTCCTCACTAATTCTAATATGCTATAATCTTCTTATACATAATTAAAACTTAATATAAGGAGATACATATATATGTTTATAATTACTTATAAAATGCCAAAGGAACTTGTTGATGAACAAATAGAATTACTTCAAATCAATGATATATTCAATGTTTATTATGAGTCTCCACTAGACATAACAACAGATATGTTTGGATATGGCTATAAAGAAAAGGAAAATGTTATTGTTGATTTAAAAGTAGCCTTTGATGGTAATCTAGAAGACTTTGAAAACTTTAAACCTCAAGTTTCTTCATTACTTAAAGAAACACCTTCTTCAATAGATGAAGTTAAAAATGAATTTGAAGAATTTTATATTGATCCAATTCATTTAAATGATCAATGGGTTTTATGTGCCCCAACTGATAACTTTGAAAATAAAAAAGAAATTTTCTTTACTCCTCAAGGTGCCTTTGGAACTGGATTACATGAAACTACTCAAGACATATTAAAATTCATAGTTGAAGAAGATTTTGAAGGAAAATCTCTTCTTGATTTAGGAACAGGTTCTGGAATACTTTCTATAGCTGCTGGAGTAAAAGGAGCTTCAAAAATAGTAGCAGTAGATATAAGAGATGTGGAAGATGAAGTTCTTTTAAATGCTTCTTTAAATGAACTAGAAAATATAGAAGTAGTAGTTGGAAATGTTCTTCATGAAGATTATAAATTAGATGAAAAATTTGATTGGATATTTATAAATATTGGTGGAGAAGAAACTGCAATGTTTATGGATTTTATTGAAGAACATATAGAAAAGACTGGAAAGCTTCTAGTTTCAGGCTTAGTTGAATGGAGCTTTGATTGGGTTAAAGAAAAGGTTGAGAATAAAGGCTTTAAATTAAATAAAAAATTCCAAACAAATGAATGGTGTACTGCAATATTCTCAAAATAAAATAACTAGCTTTAAAGAGATTAGATAATCTTTTCTTTTACAGAAAATTATCTACTATCTTACTTTATATTGGGCGTGTATCCAAATAACTTTTAATAAAGCTTACAAACAATATGAAGAGAATATCTAGATGAGTTTTAGAATTTAAATTATTATGGAGAAGATATTACGTTAAAAAACTGAGACTGTTTAGTATCTTAGGAATACAATCTCACAAAGTTCGATTGCATAAGTTCAAAAATCCAAATTGAAAATTTGGACTTTCACTTAAGTTTCGAAGTTTTAGTAATGTCTTCTGAGTAATAATTATAAATTCTTAACGAAATCTAGTAATTCTCGGAATATGTTTGTAAGCTTTATATATTTTGATACAGCTCCTTTACTAAAAATATGTACTAAGAAAACTACAAACTATTTGATATTAATCTATTTATAACTTTATTAGTTATCATATATTTACTTAACATCCCTGTAAATACTCCTGTTATTACTCCACTTAAAATTAAAACTGGTAAATAATATAATACACTTGTTGTTTGAAAAAGAATCATTGCTATAATAATTTGTCCTATGTTATGAGCTATTGCTCCACCTACACTAACAAACCATACTCCCTCTTTCCCAACTATTTTCATTAAAAGGATCATAACTAATAAGCACATTAAGCCACCAGATAAACTATATAATAAACTTACTACTTGTCCAGAAAACATACTTCCTAAAAGTATTCTTATAATAAGAACTGTTGAAGCTTCTCTAATTCCATATAAATATAATACTATCAAGGTTATTATATTAGCCAAGCCAAGCTTAACTCCAGGTATTGGTACCAAAGGAGGAATGTGAAGCTCTATCATAAATATAGTTAAAGCAATGGTGGTTAATATTGATAATCTAACTATTTTATTAATATTATTCATAAATATCCACCTTTCCTTTAATAAGTTTTTGTATCCACTTCATTTTCTTCTCCTCCTTCAATTTTTATTATTAAATTATTTGGAAGACAAGCTATTGGTAAAAGAGAATCATGTATTTCTCCAGTTTCCATACAAACTTTATCATGACAAGTAGCCTCAATTACCTTTACTCCTGTTTTACTAACTTGAAGAATATTATAATGCTCTTCATCCCCTATTTTAATTTCATAACTCTTCTCTACTTCACTTAAATCAATAGATTTTATAAGTTGTCCATCTTTATATATCTTAGCTACTGGATTCTTAACTTTTTTATTATGTATAAAAAAACATAACAAAGTAGATAACAATAAAATCGTAAAAATTATTACCACCTGAACTTTTTTATTCATTTACATCCCCCTAAATCCTTTGTTATCCAAGTTGCTTGTTTCTATGAAGTCCATATTATCTTTTATAAATAATGCCTCTACCCAATCTAATCCTTCAATAAGTTTCTTAGCTTTTTCTGCCCCTAAAATATAAGTAGCTGTTGATAAGGCATCTGCATCTATTCCATTTTTAGTGATTATTGTTGAACTTATAAGTCCCTTTTCAGCTGGATAAGCAGTGCTAGGATCTAATATATGATGATATCTAACTCCATCTTTTATAAAATATCTTTCATAATTTCCTGATGTTACCACAACTTCATCATTAATTTTTACAGAAGCTGAAATCTCATTCTCTTCCTTAGGATTTCTTATACCTATGCTCCAATTTTCATTGTTTATCTTGTTTCCTAAGGCAACCACATTTCCCCCTAAATTAAGTAATGCTGAATTTATTCCCTCTTCCCTTAAAACTTTTCTCATTTCATCTCCAGCATATCCTTTGCCAATAGCTCCTAAATCTAATTTTATATTTTCATTTAAAAATCTTATTTCCTTAGTTTGAGGATTTAATTCTATATTCTTATAGTTTTTTAAATCTTTATACTTATCAATTAAAGTTTTTTCAGGTATATTAGCATGTTCTGTTCCTATTCCCCAAGAATCAATTACATGTCCAATAGTTGGATCTAAAGCTCCCTCAGTTAAATTGGCATAATATATAGATTTTTCTATAACATAATATAAATCATCTGATAACTTAACATTTTTATGAAAAGCTTCAGAATTCACCTTACTAAGCTCACTATTCTCTATATTTACTGACATCATATTCTCAATGTCCTTTGCTCTATTAAAAGCTTTTTCTAAGGCTTCTTTAGCATTATCTCCATATGCTACTCCACTAACTACAGTACCTAAAATCTTTTCTGTTTTTTCATAGGAATTAACTTCTTTATTATTGCTTTCTGCTTTTTTTGAATTATCACAAGATATTAATCCCATAGAAAGTATAGAAACTAATAAAATAATAATTGCTCTCTTTTTCAACATATATTTTGACTCCAATAAATATCTCTTAAAATTTTAATACACATTTAGATTAAAAGATGACTTTGATTAAGCAAAATCATCTTTTAAATCTAATTAAGTAAACTTATCTTAAATAAGTTTATTTTTCTTCCTAACCATAACTATTTTTTATTAAACTTCCAAAAATATTTCTATTTAACCAAGCTTATCTTTCCATCTTTTATTATAAATGTACATTCTTTATATCCTTTTGATTTGATTTTTATGATATTTTCATCCTGCTTAAATTGATTAGCTCCTATAGTTAAAGTGCTATCACTTTCTAAAATTTTATATGCATTATCACCAAAAATTAAATATGATTTTTTCTCATATTCAACATCATTTACATAAACACTCTCTACATTTTTAAGCCATTCATCCTCTCCTAAAAACTTAAGATCGTATTTATCACCAAAAAAGCTTTTAGTTATTGTTGGAATATTACCAGAGAAATCTTTCTCAGCAGACTGTTTATTTTCTTCAACTTCTTTATTTTCTTTTTCTACGTCTTGCTTCTCTGCTTCTTTCTTAGAATCCTCTTCTTTAACTTCCACTTTTTCTTCTACTTCCTTAGCTTCTTCTTTATTTCCGTCCTTATTTTCTACTTTTCCATTCTCTTTTTCTTTAGCATCCTCTTTATTTTCATCTTTGTTTATTGAGGATTCTTTGTTTTCTCCCTTTTGAGCTTCTTCTTTTTCTTTTATTTCTTCTTTACTCTCTCCCTTTTTACTTTCCTCATTTTTAACTGCTTCTTTATTTGTATCTTCACTTTCAACTTTCTTTTCATCCTGAACTAAAGTTATTTTTCCACCTTTAATAATAAATGCATATTCCTTATATCCCTTTGATTTAATCTTAATAAGATTCTCACCTTCATTATTAAAGCTTTCATATCCTATGGCTAAAGTTTTATCGGCTTCATATATAGCATAACGTTCTTTTGATTCCCACCATGAAAGCCCTGATTTATATGGAACTTCGTTTACTGAAATATCTGTTATATTCTTTAACCATTCTTCTGAATTTAAGAATTTAATATTATATTTCTTTATAAGTATTGATTCTTTGCTTATGCTTATATTGTTAGTAAAATCTATCTCTTTTTCCACTTCTGATTTTTCTTCAATATTAGCACTTTCTTTTTCTTCTTTATCTAATACTATTTGTCCATCCTTAGATATTATAAAAGTAAAATCATTATAACCCTTAGCTTTAACTTTTATTATGTTATCTTCATTTTGTTTAAAGCCTTCATATCCTATTCCTATATTATTATCACTTTTATATACAGCATAACGGTCTTTTGAATCTCCCCATACAAGACCTGATTTATATTCAACTCCATTTACAGAAACACCTATTATATTATTTATCCATTCTCCTGAATTTAAGAATTTAATATCATATTTCTTCATAAATGTTGATTTGCTATCAATTTTTACATCTATTTTAGGTAATTCTTTTTTCTCTTCTATAATCTCAGTTTTTTCATCACCTTTTGTAATGTTAAATTCCAATTCCTTTTTACCATAATATTTTGAGTCTATTTCTAACTTATAATTTTTATCTTCTTTAAATAAGCCTGATTTAAGTGTTAATTTATTCTCTGAAATTTCATAGTATGTATTTCCAGAACTTCCCCCTTGTTCTTTAGTTAGTAGAAGTTTTCCATCTAACTTTATACTATTGATATTCTTAATAAAGTCTTCACTTAAACCTGTAACTATTACATCTTCCCCTGTTTTATATTCTTTTTCTAATTTTAGGCTTATATCATCTAAGATTTTTTCAAGTTTTATCTCAATAACCTTATCCTTATAACCAGTAGCTGAAATTAAAATTTTTATTTTATCCCCTTTAACAACTTTACTATTTATTATTAATTGATTGTCCTTTATAGAGTATAAACTCTTATCTAATTCTTTTATGCCCCCATTTATTGTTATGGATTTTATATTTTTTAAATAACTTTCATCACTACTTTCAAGAATTAAATCCTTATCCATAACTGCACTCTTAACCTCTAAACTTGGAGTTTCTAAACCAAGCACAGTTCTAAAGTTTTGGGCATCACCTAAAAGATTATCCTCTAAAACTTCTTTTACGTTATATGGTCTATTTTTATATTCTTTACTATTTTCATTCTTTAGGTATTCATCATAAGTTAGATAATTACCTTTTAAAGCTGCATCCTTTACGGCATTTAGATAATCCCTAAAATCATTTATGTGAGTTCCATCTTCATTAATTACCGCATCCCAAGAAATAGTATTCAACTCAAATCTTTTAGCTATTCCCTCTGATTCCTCTGTTCCAAGACCTAATTCATTTAATATTAAAGCATTTGCAAGTAAATCATGGTTATAAATTAAATTTGTTTGCATTATAATACTTGCACCTGATGTTTCCTCAGAGCCAGAATTATCTGCTCCCTTACTTGAGCCAACACTTGCACTACTTAGGGTATCTACAGATGAAGGCTTAATCTCTTTATGTGTTATCTTTGAAGTTACAGGTTTTATTTTAATATTATCCTTAGAATTATTTTTCTCTGATGCCATAACTTCATTTTTAATTACTTCAAAATCCTTCTCTGCTTTTTTAAATCCATCAGCATATATTTCTAAAGTGTACTTTCCTGGCTCTAAAAGATTTCCTTCTTCAGTATCTACATTTTCAGCATAAACTGTAAGATACTCTGAAATAACATGATAATCCTTAAACTTAACTAGCTCTTTTCTAACATTGTTATGTGTTAAAAATACTCTATTAACTGGATTTAAAATAGCATAGTTAAAGTTATCAAGCTTAAATCTTACATCCTCTCCAGTTCTAGGATTCATAGGATAAGATACTAAAACCTTAATTGGCTCAGCTTGTACTATGTTAACAGAAATTGAAGCCCAATCTTTTCCTTCTGAATATATTTTTATAGTATGTAATTTATTATTATCTAAAGCCTTTTGATTTCCCTTAATAATAATTTTATTTTCACTCTTTTCAAATTCTAAGTTTCGCTCTAAACTTGGATTCTTTGTTGCATCCTCAAGGGTTACTTTATTTATTTTTTCAAACCAATCTTTTTGTTCATCAGTTTTTAATTCACATTGAATATTTATTGGTGAATTTAATTCAGCTTCATCCACCTTAAACATAGGAATGTAACTAGCCTTTTCTTCCTCATTATTTAAATTAAATGTAGTTTTTGCAGTGCTAATTCTAAGATTTCCATGCTTATCATAATTTCTTTGATGATAATCCCAAACAGGCATATTAGTAAAAGTTAATATTTTACTTGGTGCTGCACTAGCTGTTTTTGAAATTGAACACGCTGATATTGCTATAATAGCTGTTAATATACTTAGTTTTTTCTTATTCATTATCTTCACCCCTTACTTTACAAACTTATAAGTTCCTTCTTCTCCAGTTTTCTTACTTTTAACTTTTATTGTATTGTAGCCTAATTTATCTATTTCCCATTTAACAATTTTTCCACTGTCATCAACATTACTTGGATTTATAAGTTTGTAATTTCCATTATCTAAAACATATAAATCATAATCATTTATAGTTCCTTGATTAAAAGTAACTACTATATACTTAACCCAACCTAAATCAACTAATTTTGTATATTTTTCATTTATAGCTTTTTCTATAAATGAACCTGATTTTGTACTATTGTTACTAGTTAAATCCTTTATACTATTATGTTTTTCTTCTTTAGAGGCACTACTTATTGCATCCTTACCACTATTATTTTCTACTTTACTTACCACTTGATTATTTATGTTATTTTCTTTTGAATTTGTTCCATGATTATTTTCTGAAGCACTACTTACTGTATCTTTTTTCACATTATTTTCATCTGAATTTTTAGAAATAAGCTGATCTTTATTTATAGCTCCATCTGTTTTGCTAGAATTATTAGACTTTACAGAAGCACTGCTTATTACATCTTTACTTGAATTATTTTTATTTACTTTGCTAGAACTAGGTTGACTTTGACTTATAGCTTCAAATCCATTTTTAGAAGTATTAGTTTTTATTGAAGCACTACTTATTGCATTTGATTTATTTTTACTTGAAGTTGTACCTTTAGAATTTATTTGACTTGAAATTTTTGATTTACTATTATCTTTACTTGATGCACTACTTAAGGCATCTTTTTTATTACTATCTGTATTATTTTTAATATCACCGTTTACATCTTCATCACTTTTAGATGCACTGCTAGTTGTATCATCATTAGAATTTTCTTCTTTAGTCATATCTTTATCTTTTTCATTAGCTTCTTCACTATTCTCAGAGGCACTAGAAACAACAGCTTCCTCCATAACACTATTATTTTTCACATTCATTTTTGATTTAGCAGCAAAACCTACGGCAATTAAAACCAAAAATGAGGCTAATCCTATAATTATTTTATTTTTATTTGACATGTTTATCCCCCTTAAAATTTTTATAAAATTAATTTGTTCCCCCCTAATTTAATTTTACCTAATTGATAATGATTTTCATTAATATTATATTACACTTTGGAAATATGTCAAGTTTTTTAACTTATTAGAAATTATATGTTAATAAACAAAAAAATAAGCGTAAATTAGCACTATTACTAATCTACGCTTATTCGTAATTTCTATATTAAGGGTCTTATCATAACCAAAACTTTATTTTCTATATCTCCTGATTCTACCCTTTCTTCTAACTTGAAGAATCCAACTGACCTATAAAAATTTATTAATTTATCATGTTTACCATCTGCTAATATCTTAACTCTTAAAAGCTTATAACCTTTTTCCTTGTAAAAGGTTGCTACATTATTTATAAGCTCCTCCTCAAATCCCTTCTCTTTATATTCATCTAACATTTTTATGAAATAAATATCTGCTGATTCCTCAGTTAAAGATTTCATTGAAAGAAATCCTATTTCTTTCCCTTTTTCTATATATGCATAAAATGGAATTTGCTCTATTTTCTTTATAATTCTCTCAATAATATTTTTATTGTAAACTTCATTCTCAAAATCATTTATTAAGTTATATGCTAAATCCTTCTTTAACTCTATATTATCAATACTCTTTATCATAGCTTCTCCTCCCATGTTTATAGCTATATTACTTTTCTTATATATTACACCAAAATTTATATTTTAAAAACGATTTTTTACATTAATTCCGAATTAATGTTAATTTTATTTTAAAAACTTATTAATTTTCTATTTATGTTAATTTTTTACTTATTCAATTATTACTTTAATTATTATTCTATATATTTTTTTCTTAATGTATTTTTTATTGTTTTGATTTTTTTATCTATAAAGAGTTATTATTAAATTGAAAATTTAAACAAATTTATAAAATTGGGGGAATTTATATGGAATCTGGTTTAGTTAATCTAATTACAAGCAAAGATGAAAACTGGGACAAAAGATGGAAGTATAACTGTGCAATGTTTATATTATGTTATATTTTCATGGGGGCTGTCACAGGAATAACTAATGACTCTTATTTATCTTATTTAAACATCACTGTTCCTAATGTAGTTAAAGCACTTCCTACCTATGCATCAATTGGAACATTCATAATAGCAATGCTTTTACTATTAACTCATAAAGTAGGATTCAAGAAATTAATATTACTTGCACCTATTCTTTCCGTTCTTGGTTTATTGGTTTGTATATATAGCAAAAATGGTTTAATCATAACCTTTGCATATATAGTTGTCAATGTTGGTTTAGGAATGTTTGACTGTATTTATCCTGTAATGTTTACATCATATACTCCTAGAAAAGAAAGAACTAAAATGTTCTCTAGAGTTATGTACTGTAACCTTATTAGCCAATCAATTTTAACATTTTTCAATGGTAAAATTGTTGTTTGGAAATTTGCTAAATCTTTAGGTGTCTCTTATGATAATGCTTCTGTTTTATCAGAAAATCAAGATGCCTTAAGTTCTGTTCAATTAATGGCATATTCAGATTCATATAAATTTGTACTTTGGATTGCAATAGCCTTAACAGTAATAGCTTCAGTCTTTCTATTATTCTTAAAAGAAAAAAGTGAAGATTATAGAGAAACTCCTGAAGAAATTCAAGCTAGAAAAGGAGAAAAAGCCTTTGATTTCAAATTATTCGCTAATAAATATGTTATCTTATGGATTCTTATATTTGGAATAGTAAGATTTGGTGCTTTATTGGTAACACCATTCTTCCCAATTTATTTAAATAATTTCTTACATATAAGCAGAGGTACTGTATCATCTATCATAACATTCCAAACAGTATCTATGGTAATCGGTTACTTCTGTACCCCTTACCTAGAAAAGAAATTTGGTTCAATAGTAACCATAGCCGCAACTACTATACTTTGTGTACCACTTATGTTATTAATGGCTAACGGTGCTATGTTTGGAAGTAATGTTGCTATGATAGTAGGTATAATACTATTTTTAAGATCTGGTATAGCAAATGTTTCTGCTCCAATACAAAGTTCTTTACCATTAACCTTTGTTCCTAAAAATTTAGTTTCAGCTTATAATTCACTTATATTAGTTGTTAATTCACTTATAGGAATTGTAGCTGGTATCTATACAAGATATTCTTTATTAAAGACAGAATCTGGTTATGGAAAAGCTTACTATATAGCAGGTGCTCTTTATCTAATATCTAGTATATTACTTCTTATAGTATTTACTAAAAAATATAATAGAGCTAATAATGATTCTGAGGTAATTGAAGCTGATGCCGAAACAGCTGTATCCTCTGTAGATGATAGTATAGAAGAAACTTTAAAATAATTATAAATTAAATACTCTGATTAAACTTATTCATAAATCATATGTTTAATCAGAGTATTTTTTATTTTTCCTATCTAATCTAATATAATAAGTTTTCAAAATATATTTTATATAATAAAGTAAATTAATTAGTAAGATTAAACATATTAAATATATCAACTATTCCATATCCCCACTCTGGATTTGGATAAGTATCCCCTTTTCTCTTTCTTGTACCTCTTGCAATAAAAGCTTTTAAAGTTTGAGAGAACATATAGGGATAATTTCCTTCAACTATTCCCCATTGAAAAAGTAAAACACAAATTCCAGCTACTATAGCCGCTGCAACACTTGTACCATTTGCTAAAGTTGTCTTATTATCTGGTGCAACAGTAAGTGCATCTACCCCACCTGCAGCCACATCTATTATATCAATATAATTATCCTGAAATCCTCTCCCTGAATAATTTAACTGTGTATTATTTAATTGATTATATGCAGCTACTGTTATTACAGAAGAGCTAGTACCTGGGACAGTTACTGTTCCATATGGGTCAGAAGGTATCATCTTAGTTGCAGCTTTACTTACTCCCCTTGGAGGTAACCAAATATCATATCTTCCCTCTATTTCCTTTAACCCCCTAAATTTAAAACTCCATGTTCCAGCTTGAACATTGTCTAGTATAACTAATATGAGAGAATCTTCATATATTTCTTCAGGTACATAATAACTTACTAACACCGTAGTACGCTCAATTGTAAAATCATACCTATCTCCTTTTCCAAAGAAAGGTTGAATTATTCCTGTTGTTCCTCCAGTAGGTGAAACTATTTCTATGGAAGCAATACTAGGTATTTGTACCCAAACTTCAATAATAATCTTTTTTTGATTTTCATCTATATTAAATTCATGAGTAGTTACTTGACCATCAGGTTTTATAGTTCCTGATCCATGTAATAATGCAGTTCCTTCATTTCCAGCACCGGTAACTAAAGCAATTCCTCTATTTATTAATATAGAGTCTAAAAATTCTTCTAACATACTTGTTCCTTTATGACTTCCTCTATTAGTTCCCAAAGGTAAATATATAATCATACTTTGAGATCCCTTTAAAAAGTATGAATATAAATATTGTATTCCTGTAAATATCTCAGTTATATTATAAATAGGTATGTTTATTTCATACTCTTTTTTATAATAAAGTGACTGTGCAAGCTTTACAACTAAGAACTTACAATCTGGTGCAACACCCTTTAACCTAGGATTTTTTCCTGATGATCCAATTATTCCTGCCATTGATGTTCCATGACCTACTTCATCTCTTGATGGAACTATTGTATATGGATCTTCTCCTTCTCTACTAAGTCTTATTGCTCTATTTATATCTTCTTCTGAATAAAAAGTTCCATAAGGTAAATTATCATTACTTGAACTCTCACTTGAAATTGTTTGATCCCAAATTCCTAAAATTCTTGTATTACCATCTGAATCCATAAACTCTTCGTTTAAATAATCTATTCCAGTATCTAAAATTCCAACAATAACCCCTCTACCTGTTAGATTAAAGTATGATTGTATTTGAACATATTCAACATTTGCTGCCTCTAAAGGGCTTATTTCCTGAAGTACATATCCTTCTGGATTTTTTATATAAGTAATGCTATCTATTTCTACATCTCTTCCATTTTCTTTTTTATATTTAATCATAGATATATCATTTTCATATTCCTGTAAGTTTTTATCAATAGTTATTATGGCATATCTATTATTAATTAAGGTTGCATATATTCCATTTTCACCACTAAACTCTCCTATAATATCACCTTGATACTGAACTAAATAATTTAAATAATTTTCATTATTAAATACATTCTCTGGAGCTGAAGACTTAAATTCCATTTTATTCCCCTCCATAATAAAAATCAGAAGGCACGCTAACTAACATCCTTCCACAATAATACTCAGTATAATCTTCATTAACCTTAGCACTTCTATAAGGTGCTAAAGGAACCGCTATTATATTTTTAAATATTTCATATAAATCTAAATATCCATATCCAGTATATTCATTAGGATATGTTTGCCCAGGAATTCTAGTAGCACCATATATTAAATAGCTTCTTAACTTACTAGAATTCATTGTTCTATCATTTCCATTTATAATTCCCCATTGAAACAATAAGGCACATACCCCTACAATTATTGCCGTTGCTGGAGAACTCCCTGACATTCTTCCAACTCTATCGCCAGGAAACATGGTCAAAATATCCTTACCTGCAGTGGTTATATCTGGATTTATCCATCCATTAATATTAAAACCTTTTCCAGACTCTGCTAATAAAGATTGAGTTTGACTATTATAATAGGCTACACTTATTATATATCTAGCAGTAGATGGAACCATAAGAGTATTTAATGGATTAGGGCTAAGAAATTTTGTATTTTCAGGCAATAAAGAGCTTGGAGCTAACCATACATCATATCTTCCATTAGTTATATAATCTCCTCTTAACTCAAAAGTCCATATTCCAGGCTTAATATCTTTAAAATCTATATAAATAAGTTCATTTCCTGTAAAGGTATCAGGAACATAATAGTTAATATTAACACTGGTATCCGTTAATATAAATTTGAATGATCTCTCTAGAGAAATTTTAGCATCTATGAATGAAGATTCTTCTCCACTAGGAGATTTTATATTTAAGGATACTATATTAGGTCTTTGAATCCAGAAAGCTAAGTTAAAATTTTTTATTTCTCTCGGTATTGATAATTCAACTTTTTCAACACTATTTTCAAGTTCTATAACTCCAGAGGCATGCCCTTGTGCACTTCCCTCATTTCCAACTCCAGCAACTACAGCAACTCCTCTTATTGAGCCAATTGTAGTTAAATATCTAGAAAAAAGTCCTCTTCCATCATGACTTGCTTCAGTGCATCCTATTGCTAAACAAATTACTAGTGGTCTCTTAAGACTAAAGGCATAATTTTTAAGATACTCTATTCCAGCTATAATTTCAGCTTCATTATAAACTGGAACATCCTCTATTCCATTTTCTCTAAAGGCTTTTTCATAGCTAAGTGAAGTTAATAGTTTTACAATAGCAAAATCACAATTAGGTGCAATACCTTTAATATTCCTATTATATCCACGGGCTCCTATTATGCTAGCCAGTTTAGTTCCATGTCCTATCTCATCTCTACTATCAACAATAGCATATGGATCTCCTCCATCTGCCTTACTTTTAATAGCATTATTTATGTCTTCATTATTAAATATGGATCCTACATAAACTGAATCATTAGGTTTTTTAGTACTCTTTTGGTCCCAAATAGTAAGTATTCTAGAGGTATCATCTTCCCTCATAAATTCCTTATTAAGATAATCTATTCCCGTATCAACTATTCCAACTATGACTCCGCTTCCATCAAGTCCTAAATAAGGATTATTTACAATTGTGGAGATATTATCAGTTTCTTGTGGAGATACCTCCTGTAAAACATAAGGCACTCTTGTCTGTATATAAAGAATTGATGGAACATCTTTTCTTAGTTGTTTTAAATACTGTGGTGGTGTTGAAACAACACCTAAGGTATCAGTAATCGCGTCTCCACATGCATAAGGAATTTTTTCTAACTCTTCTTTTAAATTTCCTCTATATTCAACTAAATAATCTGGAGAATCTTCACTTAAAAAGTTTGGACATTGTACTGATTCTATGGCTCCTCACCTCTTAAAATTAACTCTTATTTTAATTTACTCTATAATTTAAATAATGTTACAAATAACACTTTTCTCTCTGCCTAATACTTTATAAAAAACCTATAAATTTCACATTAAACTTTAAATTCAAATTACTATATAAAAATATTTCTACAAATAAAAAATTGCCACCAATAAACTTTTATCTAGTTAAATTGGTAGCAATTTATTTATCAAATCATTCTATTTATGCTTATAAAATAATTTATTTCTTATTTAATTTTACAACTGTCTCTACGTGAGGAGTGTTAGGGAACATATCCATAAGTAAAGTTTTTTCTATTTCATATCCCTTAGCTTCTAAAACTTTTAAGTCAGTTACTAGAGTTTTTGGATTACATGAAACATATATTATTTGTGGAGCATTAAATTTTATAACGTAGTCTAATGCCTTTGGATGTACCCCACTTCTTGGTGGATCTAAAATTATTATGTCTGGTTTATCCTTAACTGTTTTTATAACCTCAGCTACATCTCCAGCTATAAAGTTACAATTATTTAATCCATTTAATTTTGCATTCTCATTAGCTGCCATAGCTGCCTCTTCTATAAGTTCAATTCCAATAACCTTAGAAGCTTTTCCCGCTGCTATTTGACCTATTGTTCCTGTTCCGCAATAAAGATCAAATACTACCTTATTGTCCGCAGCCCCCATAAAATCTCTCACTATGCTATATAGCTTTTCAGCTCCTAGTGAGTTTGTTTGGAAGAATGAGAATGGAGATATTTTAAAGTTTAATCCTAAAAGATTTTCTGTTATAAAATCATCACCATATAGAATGTTTACTTTCTCTGGTATAACAGCCTCTGATAAAGCATCACTTTCTGTATGTATTATTGATTTTAATTTTCCTTTTAAGTTTAATCCTTTTATAAGCTCAGTAAACTCTGTTAAATCAAAATCTATTTGAGTTGTAGTAACTAAATTCACAAGAATTTCTTCTGTCTTAACACTTTTTCTTACTACTAGGTATCTTAAATACCCTGTTCTAGGCATTATTTTATAGAAAGGTAATCCTTTTTCTCTGAAATATTTAACTGTTGTATCTAGTATATTTCTAAAATCTTCATCAACTAATACACACTTATCAACATTTACTATTCCAAAAGATTTTCCCTTCATATGCATTCCAAGGGTAAGTTCACCACCTTTTTCTTCGTCTCCAAAAGTGTATTCCATCTTATTTCTATATTCCCATTGAATTGGACTAGTTTCTATACCTAAAAACTCTCCTGTTGGAACCTCAGCCTCTTTAAATAAATCTTTAACTTGTTCAACCTTAAGCTCTAATTGTTTCTCATAAGGAATTGTTTGAGAAGAACATCCTCCACATACTCCAAAGTGTGGACACTTTTGGTCTTCCTCATAACTAGCTTTTTCTCTTACTTCAGAAACTCTAATTTCTGCATACTCTTTTCTTTTCTTAGTTACTCTACCAAAGACTTTTTGTCCTGGGAAAGTATTTTTAGCATAAACTTTTAATCCATCTACAAAGCCGAATCCTTTAGCAGGGAACTCTATTCCCTCTACTAATAATTCTATTTCATTACCTTTTCTCATTAGTTGTCTCCCTTACTAATAAATTATTTATTTTCTAAAAACTTTTTCACCTAATGTTAATTTGAACTTTCTACCTTCCATTATAGCTCTGTAAAGTATGTTCATAATAACAAATATTACAAAATAAAAAGGAATTCTTCCTTCTAAAGATATCTTATAGCCAAAAGGTCTCATTAGCAAATCTACTATAAAGAAGGCTGCTAAAGATAATAATAATACTACTGTTTGATCTATAATTCCTTCTAATATTCTTTTAAAGAAAGAAGTCTCTTTCTCACCTTTTTCACCAATATCTTTTTTGTCTTTATCTTGTTTATTCATAAATTCCTCATCAATAGCCATAGTATTGGTATCTAATGATATACTCTCTAACACCGCTGCTTCTTTTTCATATGAGTCCATTTTCTCATTTGTTACTGATGTTTCATCACTTTTTAAAGCATTTTCTTGCTCTTTAGTGAATTTGTTATCGTCCATAATATCCTCCTAAAAGCATTAAATATTATTCTGAAATACATTAATTAAATATACTATATTTATTATCTTATGTAAATCAAATCTATTTAATTATAGTGTATTATTATGGCAAAACTATTACATTTTAATTATGAATATAAGAAAGAGAAGCTTATAAGACCAAACTTCCCTTTTAGAACTCTCTATTTAATTTAAAACTCTCTTATCTTCTACTCTTTTAGTTATTTCTTCATTGTCTAAATACTCTAAAATTGCTACTAAATACTTTCTAGAAACGCCTAAAATCTCCTTAGTTTCTCCTAAAGTAATAGAACCATTTTTATTTAGCCATTCTATTATTTTTTCTTTAACACCTTGTAATATCTCTTTGTGCATTACAACATCTTCTGGAAGTTTAATTAAAGTTCCCTCTTCAATTAAAAGGTTATATATTTTTATATATTCCTTTTCTAACTTTTTATCTTCAATGATCTCTTTTATCTTTGGAGAAACTATTCCACTTTCTAAATAAGCTTTTAATATTTTTTCCCTAATTGCCTTTTGAGCTTTTGTTAGTTTTATCTCAAAATCCTTTAGTGAAATTATATTAACCCCTTCCTTTATAATCTCTTTTTCCTTCATAAGTTCTAAGAAACTTTGGAATATTTTTTGCTTAATCTTATTTGAAAAACTTTTACTTCTAAGTTCTTCTTTATTCATCCCTACTTTTAATGGATTTTCTTCATGAAATCTTCTTAGAATTTCATAAATTTCTTCACTCTTTTTAGTGAAAAATTTATTATGAATAAATACTTTAGATTTACCATTATCTATTCCTATAATTTTCTTATCATCACAAAGCTTTTCCAATATAAAATCTATATTTTCTATATTTCTTCCTAGTCCTTTTATGACCTCTTGTGAGTTTGGGAAGGTTTCACTTAAAGATAGTACTACATTTTCAACTATGTCCTCTATGCTTCCTTTTTCCATAAGCTTTAATTCATTTAAATAATCCTCTTTAAATCTTTTAGCTTTTTTAGGTGTAGGATTTATTATTTTACCTCCCCCTAAGGTTGTCATAGGAGAATAATTTCTTATAACTAAGTTATCGCCTTTTTGAGCACATATTTCACTTTCTAGTCTTAGCTGTATATATGCTTCTTCACCAGGCTTTACCTCTTCTTTATCAAGTAGTACTATTCTTCCAAATATCTCTGATGTACCATGATATATTCTTACTCTCTGTCTATTAACTAAGTTTTTTTCATTGGACTTTAGGTATCTAAACTTGCAATCTACCATGTAAGATGGCTCAATAGTATTAGAAGTACAAACAACCATTCCTCTAGTTACTTCCTCTTTAGTAACTCCTGATAAGTTTAATGCACATCTTTGACCAGCTTCCCCTATTTCAACATTCTCATCATGAACTTGAATATTTCTAACTCTAGCTTCTACTCCACTTGGATTAATTTGAACTAAATCACCTAATTTTACACTTCCACTTAATATAGTTCCTGTGGCTACTGTTCCAAATCCACTTACTGAAAAGCTTCTATCCACAGCTAGTCTAAAATGGCCTTCCTTGTCCTTTTGCTCTATTTCTTCTACTGCACTATCTATCTCAGTTATTAATTCATCAATTCCTTCTTTAGTTTTAGAAGAAACTTCTATCATGGTTGCATCTTTAAAACTAGTTGATTTTAAATAATTCTTTATGTCTTCTTTTATCATTTCTGCCCATTCTTCATCAACTAAATCCCTTTTAGTTAAAGCAACTATACACTTTTTAACTTCTAAAAGTTCTAATATTTCTAAATGTTCCTTTGTTTGAGGCATTATTCCTTCATCTAGGGCAATAATTAGAAGAACTACATCTAATGATGTAGCTCCTGCTAACATATTTTTGATGAATTTTTCATGCCCTGGAACATCTATTATGCCTGCTCTTTTTCCTGAAGGCAAATCAAAGAAGGTAAATCCTAAGTTAATTGATATACCTCTTTTCTTCTCCTCATCAAGCTTATCAGTTTCCCTACCTGTTAAAGCCTTTATAAGAGTTGTTTTACCATGATCTATATGCCCTGATGTTCCTATAATCACATGTTTCATCTATTTTTCACCTATTTCCTTTAAAGCATTAAATATGACTTCATAATCATCTTCTAAGATTGTTCTAAGATCTATATAAACTGCCCCTTTATAAACTCTAGTTATTATAGGTATTTTATATTCTCTTAGCTCTCTTTCTAAATTAACTTCATTTATGCTATCTGAATCTATTCTAAGTAAATAAGTACTTAATTTACTATCTGGCATTGAACCTCCACCAACTGTTGATTCACCTTCTTCTATAGAAAATTTATAGAACTTATTTAATCCTTCTAAATTCTTATAAAGTCTATTAGCTCTTTCTTCTATTTCCTTTAAATCTAAAGTCATCATATGAAGAGTTGGTATTTTTTCAATTGCCTCTTTTTCATTTAAATAATGTTTTAAAGTAATTTCTAAAGCAGCTAAAGTAAATTTATCAACTCTTAGAGCTCTAGTTAATTGATTCCTTTTTATTTTATCTATGAATTTCTTTTTACCTACAATAATCCCAGCCTGCGCTCCACCAAGCATCTTATCTCCAGAGAATGTTACAACATCTACTCCATCTTCTAAACTTTCTATTACTGTAGGCTCTTTTTCTAATCCATATTTGCTTAAATCAATTAAAACACCACTTCCAATATCCTCTATTACAGGTATATCCTTTTCCTTTGCTAAGTTACATATCTCATTAGCACTTACACTCTTAGTAAAACCTACTATTTTAAAGTTTGAGCTATGAACTTTTAAAAAGGCTCCAGTTTCTTCTGTTATGGCATCCTCATAATCATATAAATGTGTTCTATTAGTTGTTCCCACTTCTACAAGCTTAGCTCTTGAAAAATTCATAACTTCTGGAATTCTAAAAGAGCCACCTATTTCTACAAGTTCCCCTCTAGAAACAATTACCTCTTTATTTTCACAAAGAGAATTTAATACAAGCATTATGGCCGCTGCATTATTATTTACCACTAAGGCTTCCTCAGCTCCTGTAATATCTTTTATGATACCTTCTATAAGGGAGTATCTAGATCCTCTTTCTCCCTTTTCTAAATCATACTCTAGATTGCTATAGCTTGAAGCGGCTAAAGCAACTGCTTCAGTGGCCTCTTTGCTTAACAAAGATCTTCCTAAATTAGTATGAATAACAACACCTGTTCCATTAATAACCCTTTTTAAATTTCTTTCTCTTTTTTTAAGTAATCTATGCTCACATTTACTCTTAGCTTCTTCCTTAGTTAAGGCATAATCTACCTCTTCATTTAGAATAGCTTTCCTATTTTCATTGATTATATCTCTTAAAGCACTTACAACTGTTTCTCTCCCATTTTCATTTAAAAAGTCCTCATTAAAAATACCAAGTATTTCATCTATCTTAGGCAAAGCTCTAAGAAGTTCTTTTGTCATGTTATCCTCCTAAAAATTACTCTACTACTATATATGCATCATTGAAATCTTCAACACGTCCTATAACAGCACTTTCTACCTCTAACTTTTCTAATCTAGTTAGTATGTCTATGTAATCTTTCTCTTTACAACTGATTAATAATCCACCTGATGTTTGAGGATCAAATAATATATCTTCCATCCAACTTTCAACATTATTTAGAAGATATTTTCCTTCTAAGTATCTTTTATTCTCATAACACCCAGCTGGTATTAATCCCATACTAGCATATTCTTTAGCTTCTTTAATAAATGGAATTGCATCTTTAAAGATTCTAAAGGTTTTTTTAGATGGTTCTGCCATTTCATATGCATGCCCTATTAGTGAAAATCCTGTTATATCCGTACATGATGTTATATTATAGTCAGTTATTATTTCACCTGCATACTTATTTAAATATGCCATTACTTTTACTGCTTTTTCATAAGCTTCCTTAGAAGCTATCTTAGCCTTAATAGCTGTATTTATTATTCCAAGACCAATTGGTTTAGTTAATATTAAAATATCACCTGTCTCTGATCCATAGTTTTTAAGAACTTTATCTGGGTGAACAATTCCTGTAACAGATAAACCATATTTAGGTTCATCATCTTGAACGGTATGTCCTCCAACTATTACAGCTCCAGCCTCTAATACCTTATCTGCTCCCCCTCTTAATATTTCACCTAATATATTCATATTTAGACAATTAGGAAAACAAACTATATTTAATGCCACTATAGGCTTTCCTCCCATGGCATATACATCACTTAAGGAGTTTGCTGCAGCTATCTGTCCAAAGGTATATGGATCATCTACTATTGGAGTAAAGAAATCTAATGTTTGTATTGTTGCCATTTCATCATTTAATTTATATACTGCTGCATCATCAGATGTATCTATTCCAACAATCAAATTCTTATCATTCATCTTTGGTAATTTACTTAAAATTTCTGAAAGAGCCCCCGGCCCTATTTTGGCTGCTCAGCCAGAAGTCTTTGATAGCTCTGTTAATCTTTTTTCTATCATAAAACTCCACCTCTTTTCTAAATAATAATATTCATTATATCATATTACTTTATAGAAATTTTATCTTTTATCTTCTCTAAGGTTTTTTCTCCTATACCACTTACATTTGTAATATCATCAACACTTTTAAATCCACCACTTTCATCTCTATAATCTATTATGGCCTGTGCCTTACTTTCTCCTATTCCATTTAAGGTCATAAGAGTTTCTTTAGAGGCAGTATTTATATTTATAACTGAACTTTCATTTTTCTCACCTTTGTCACCTGATGAATTATCAGGAATATTATTAGAAACTTCAGTATTTAAGCTTTCATTTAAATTCACCTCTTCACTTTCAACATCATTTATATTTTTAATTACTATACATTGCCCGTCACTTAAATATAAAGCTCTATTTATATTACTTAAATCCGCTTCATCAGTTGGTCCTCCCGCTTCTTCTATAAGCTCATAAATTCTACTTCCATTTTTTAATTCATAGACATTAGGCTTTTTTACCTCGCCCTTAATCTCTACAACTATTTTTTCTTCACCTAAGCTAGTTTCTTTTTCTTCTTTTTCACTTTCTATATCACTATCTTTTTCTAATTTGCTATTATTAATCTCTTCTTTCTTTGAACTTGATTCTTTTTCATTAAAATCTTCTAATTCATTATTCTCTTCTGATTCCTCTCTATCTAAAAATAGTTTTTCCATATCACTATCACTTATTTTTTTATCATTTGTCTTTGAGTAACCAATAAATAAAAACAAAATAGCTATTACAGCAATTATTAAACTACCTATAATTTTTTCTTTTCGCTTCATGACTCCTCCATATTATATAATTCTTTAAGTTTTATTAAAAAATAAAGTTTCAAATCAATAAATTCTCATATTTCTTTAACATTATTGACAATTTCTCCATTTTTGAGTACCAAATTAATACAAATTTATAGAAAATATACTCTATTATTGTTATAATAATTATTGCAATTAAAATTAAAAATTTTGGAGGCTCTATGAGTATAAAGTTTAAGAATTTAAAAATAAAACTTAATTTTATAATATCTATGGCTTTTATCTTCTCTTTAATTTTAAGTACTAATGTTTTTGCTGAAAGTAATGTACCGGAAATTAAAGGTGAAGGAATGGTTCTTATGGATGGGACTACAGGGGAGGTTTTAGCTGAAAAAAATGCTAATGAAAAACTTGCTCCTGCATCTACTACTAAAACTATGACAGCTTTACTTACAGTAGAAAAAGCTAACTTAAATGATGTTGTTACTATAGGAAAGAATCCTCCTTTAGCTGAAGGAACCCGTGTTGGTCTTCAAGAAGGAGATAAATATACAGTTGAAGAATTGCTTAATGCATTATTAATACAATCAGCTAATGATGCTGCTGTAGCTTTAGCTGAACATATTTCTGGCTCTGAAGAAAAGTTTGCAAAGCTTATGAATGAGCGTGCAGAAGAATTAGGAGCTAAAAATACTCACTTTGTTAATGCTAGTGGACTTTTTGAAGAAGATCATATGACTACCCCTTATGATCTAGCTCTAATAATGAATGCAGCTTCAAAAAATCCAATAATTGATGAAATTACAAAAAAAACTGTTTATGAAATGCCTAAAAGCATTGTAAGTGGAGAACCTATATGGGCAAATAATAATAATCAACTTATTCACCAAACAAGCCCATATTATAATAAAGATATTTTTTGTAACAAAACAGGATATACAACTAAATCAAGGCATACATTTACTTGTGCAGCTAAAAGGGGTGATAGAAAATTAATCCTTACCCTACTAGGTTATGACACTAAGGATCAATACTATGAAGATACAAAAAATCTTTTAGATTATGGCTTTGATAATTTTTCTTTAGTTAAATTATATTCTAAAAATGATGTTGTAAAAGAATATTACATTGATGATAAGAACACCTTATCTTTAGTAGTTCCTGAAGATATTTATAAAACATTTAAGAACTCTGAAATAGAGAATTTATCTACAGATGAAATAAAGAAAAATTTAAACATAGACTTTTCAGTAAAAGCAACTAAACCTATATCTAGGGGTACTGACATATTAAAAGATAATGATTCTTTTACTGGAACACTTATGATCGGAAATACTCCTTATAAAACCTTAAATCTTTTAAACAGTAATGATATAACTTATACAAGTTTTGAAAAACTTATGTTTAAATTAAAGGGTTTTAGTGGATTTTACATAGCTTTAGGTGTTATAGGTTTAATATTTTTAATAATCTTAATACTATTTATGATTAGACTTATATCAACTATAAAAAGAATAAGAAATAGAAAAAAACGTAATTCATATTTTTATAATTAAAAAACAAGTAGTTTTAAGCATTGGCTTAAAACTACTTGTTTTTTAATTTATTTATTAACTCTTTCATATCCTCTGGAAGATCTGCCCTTAAGCTTAAAGGCTTCTTTGTCTTTGGACTATAAAAATCTAATCCATAAGCATGAAGTGCCTGTCTTGATATAAAATCTTCATCCTCTGTTCCATATAAAGAGTCTCCAAATATAGGATGACCTAAACTACTTAGATGCACTCTTATCTGATGTGTTCTTCCTGTTTCTAATAAACATTCAACTAAATCGGCACCATTATAACTTTCTATAACCTTGTAGTGAGTTATGCTCTCTTGCCCTCTTTCATCTACAACTCTTTTTATAGTATCCTCTGCTGGTCTATAAATTGGTCTATTGATAGTTCCTTCTTTTTCTTCTAAATTCCCATGAACTATAGCTAAATATCTTTTTTGAAATTTATCAGTTTTCATTTCATTAGATAAAACCATGTGAGCATATTGATTTTTACCTATGATTATAAGCCCTGAAGTATTCATATCTAATCTACTAACTAGTCTAACTATACAATCTTGATTACTCTCTTTAAAGTAATATAATATACCATTAGCTAAAGTTCCATTAGGATGGCTTCTTGTAGGATGTACAACCATAAAAGGCTTCTTATTTAAAACTAATATGTCACTATCCTCATAAACTATTTCTATATCCATTTTTTCTGGTTCAATATTTTGAGATTCCTTTTTTGAAAGCTCAATTTTTATCTCTTCCCCAGTTTTAACAACATAGTTCATCTTTACAGCAACCCCATCTACCTTAATTCTCTTGTCTATAGCTGCACTTCTTATTAATCTTGAAGATAATCCTAACTCTTCTTTTAAAAATTCTCTTATTTTTCTTTTATCATACTCTTTAGTTATTTTACTTTCTAAAATACTCATTTCATCTCTCCGAAATTTTTAAAGTCTTTTCCTAGTAATATTACTACATCATAAGTTCCATTTCCATCATACTTAGATGAAATTCCCTTTTTAATACTCTCTATCTTTAAATCATTTTCCATAAAAGCTCTAGAACTTTCATCCTTTATCAAAATCTCTGATTTTTCTATTGGATCTCCATTTCCAACATCAACTTTATCATATCCGTTTTCATTTAATTGTTTTTGTACATTTGCAGCTAAACCATTTATTTTTGTACAATTTAAAACTTTTATGGATAAATCTCCTCTAGCAGCACTAGGAATAACATTTTTTCTTCCACTTAAATTACTACTGTTTAATTGACTTCTTAATTCTTTAGTAGCCTTTTCATCAGGAATATAATAAGAAACATTTCCAACATATTTACCTTCTCCAGGTAAAGTCATCATTTTTATATTATTCTTATCAGTCTCTAATCCTTTAAGTCCATATGCAACAGTAACATCTAAAGGAATATTAGTTTCTATATTTTTATTTAAAATCTCTGCTATACTATCTATCTTTGTTATGGTAGATACTGATAGAACCTTATCTATTACAGCATTTATAAACTTTTGTTGATTTTTTATTCTATCAACATCTCCATTGGCTAATCCTGTACCATCATTATTTTTTCTCCATCTAAAAAACTCTTCAGCTTTTTTACCATCTAGGTGTACAGTTTCTCCCTTGTTGAAATGTATGTGTAAATCCTGCCCTGGATCATCATAGTTCATATCTTGCTCTATATACATGTCAATTCCACCAATGGCATCTATTATGCCTCTAAAGCCTTCATAATCAACTTTAACAACATAATCAACCTTAACCCCTAATATATTTCCAACAAGCTGTTTAACAAGCTTTTCTCCCCCAATTGGGTAAGCAGCATTTATTTTTTGAGACTTTCCTCCAATTTTTACTCTAGTATCTCTAGGTATAGATATTAACTTAGCCTCTTTTGTTATAGGATCAAAGTTTGCTAAAATTATGGTATCTGTTCTTTTAGCATCTTTATTTGATACATCACTTGTATCACCAATATCCATTCCTAATAAGAGTACATTAATTGGCTCTTCAACCTTTATTACATCCTGTTTTACGTCTTTAACTATATTAAAAACTTCCCCTAAAAAACTGCCATATTTAAAATAAAAATATCCAAAAATACTTATAAAAAAAATAAGAATAAAAGCTAAAGCACCTAAAATTATTCTTTTTAACAAGCTTTTTTTATTGATATTTTTCTTATCTTGTCTTTTTTCAAATCTATTTTCTTCATTCCCCATATAACCCTCTCCAATTATTTGATTATTTTTCTTGCATTATTAAGAAATTTCTTGCTTCTATAGTTAAGGGATGTATTAAATTGCCTTGTTTTATTACAAATAAAATTGTATTTTCTAAGCCTTTTAATACTCCTTTATCTAAATCTTCTCTTGTTATTTCTCTTAATTCTTCAACCCCTGGGAAATCTCTACCTGGCTCAATATAGTCAGCTATATATATTATTTTTTCTAGAGTACTCATATCTTTCTTGGCTAAAGTATGATATTTAACAGCATCTAAAACCATTTCATCCTCTATTCCAAACTTTTCTTTAGCTACTATGGCACCAACAAATCCATGTAAAACTTGAGGTGATTTTAAGGTTATTTCATCTAGTTCATAACCATGCTCTTCTAATATTTTTACTTGTTCATCTACAGGAATATATTTTGCTACATCATGAATTAATGCAGCTAATTCTGCCTTTTGTATATCTTCTCCATTTATTTTAGCAAGTTCTTTAGCAGTTTCAACAACCCCTAAAGTATGTGAGTATCTACTTCCCTTAATAGTCTCTTTAACATAATTATTTATTTCCTCTAATGACCACATAGTTACTCTCTCCTATACAAATTATATTTATCTATTATATCCACTACACCTGGCGGTAAAAAGAATTTAACTTCTAGAGAATCATGAACTCTTTCTCTTATAAGAGTAGAACTTATCTCTATATTAAGTAAATCTAAATATACTATATTAGTACAATATTCTCTATCAAACTCTTCTTTCCTCTTTAATAAATCATTTTTATCAAATCCAGGTCTATTAAAAACCACTAAATTACTAAATTTAAAAATTTCATTTATATTTTTCCATGAATTTAGGTTTATAAGACAATCTGCTCCGGTTATGAAATAGAGCTCTACTTCTTTAAAACTTTCATGTAAATATCTTAAAGTTTCATAAGTAAAGCTCAATCCTTTTTTCTCTATTTCATAGTTATTTATGGAAAAAAAGCTATATGGCTCTATAGCTTTTTTAACCATTTCATATCTAATTATTTCATCAGTTATATCTTTCCACTTCTTATGAGGTGGATTGCCTGCTGGCATGAATATAACTTCATCTAGTTCTAATATTTTATAGGCTTCATAAGCTATATAAATATGGCCTATGTGTATCGGGTCAAAAGTTCCACCAAATACTCCTATTTTTTTCATATTACTTCCCTTTTTTAGGTAATTCTATCTTAGGATTATTTTTTGATGCTCTGTAAAGAACTATTTTGTTTCCTATAGATTGAACCCCTTCACATCCTAATCTTTCACAGATGAAATTTGAAGCTTCTCTTGTCTCTAATCCACTATTTTCAAGAACATTTATTTTTAAAATCTCTCTTGCTTCTAAAGCATCATCAACTTGCTTTAAAAAGTTATCTTCTATTCCGTTTTTACCTATTTGAAATATAGGAGTTAATTTAGCACCTAATCCTCTTAAATATGCTCTTTGTTTTGTTGTTATCATTATTTATCCTCCATTAATTATAGTAAGTATTCAAACTCAAAGTCGTTTAATCTTACCATATCTCCATCTTCTATTCCCATTTCTCTTAACTCATGGAATATTCCTTTATTATTAAGAACCTTATGGAAATATCTTAATGAATCAGGATCATTTACATTAACAGCTAATAATAATCTGTCTACAAATGAACCTTCTACTACATAAACCTTTAATCCATCTTCTTCTATTGGATTTATAGTATATGTAAACTTCTTATCCTCTGGAATGAATCTTTCATCTTCTGGGATTTCTAAGTCAGTAACAGGAATATCTTTAAGCATTCTAGCTGCTTCTTTTATTACTTCCTCTACTCCTTGTGAAGTAGCTGCTGACATTTTAAATACCTTATCAAATCCCATTTTATTAACTTCAGCTTTGAAGTTTTCAAAAATTTCTTCATCAAATAACATATCGCATTTATTTGCTACTACTATTTGAGGTCTATCCCAAAGTTTAACACTGTAGTTCTTTAATTCTTCGTTGATTCTCTTGAAGTCTTCAACTGCGTCTCTTCCTTCAACTCCTGAAATATCAACAACATGTATTAAAAGTCTTGTTCTTTCTATATGTCTTAAGAAGTCTAATCCAAGACCTACACCCTCTGAAGCTCCTTCTATAATACCTGGTACGTCTGCCATAACAAATGGCTCTATTCCTGGTACAGCAACAACTCCTAAATTAGGTTTTAAAGTTGTGAAGTGATAGTTAGCTATCTTTGGTTTAGCCTTAGTTACCACTGAAAGTAATGTTGATTTACCAACGTTAGGGAATCCTAAAAGTCCTACGTCTGCTAATAGTTTTAATTCTAAAGCAACCCATCTTTCTTCCCCTGGCATTCCTGGCTCAGCAAAAGTTGGCGCCTGTCTTGTAGGTGTACAGAACTTACAATTTCCCTTACCACCTTTTCCTCCTCTACAGATTGTATATGTATCATCTCTATGAGAAAGGTCTGCCATTACCTTATTAGTTTCAACATCTCTTATTATAGTTCCCATTGGAACCTTTATTGTTAAATTTTCACCATCTCTTCCGTAACATTTAGAACCTTGACCGTCTTGTCCTCTGCCTGCTACGAATTTTCTCTTATATTTGAAATCTAAAAGAGTTGTCATTCCTGGATCTACTACAAATGTAACATCTCCACCTTTTCCACCATCTCCACCATCTGGTCCACCAAGTGGAACGTATTTTTCTCTTCTAAAAGAAACAGAACCATGACCACCATCTCCAGATTTCACAAATATCTTGGCCGTATCTATAAACATGTTTTCTCACCTTGCTTTCTCTATAAAATGTTCCTTTTTAGTATATTATAACCTTACTTTAATATAAAAACACAGCTTTTTTAATGCTATGTTCTCATATGGTTAAATTTTTTTATTATTAATCAAAAAGCACCCTAAGTAAGGGTGCTTTTATAAAACTAAATATATTATTCAGCTATAACTTCTTCTACGTTTACTGGGTAAACAGAAGCTTTTTTCTTGTCTCTTCCAAGTCTTTCGTATTTAACAACACCATCGATCTTAGCGAATAAAGTATCGTCTCCACCTTTACCTACGTTAGCACCTGGATGAATCTTTGTTCCTCTTTGTCTTACTAAGATGTTTCCAGCAAGAACGAATTGTCCATCTGCACATTTAACACCAAGTCTTTTAGCTTCAGAATCTCTACCGTTCTTTGAGCTACCAACCCCTTTTTTATGTGCAAATAATTGAAGGTTCATTTTTAACATAGTCTACACCTCCTCTTTTATTATCTCTATATATTTACAACGCGTTTTCTTTCCTAAACTGCTATCCAGCCCTAGGACTAGACTCGCTAAGCTCATTTCAAAAGTTTTAAGTAAAACTTGAGCTTCAACTATTTCTTCATGGGTAAATCCATTTAGATCTAGTTTTAAATATCCATCACTCATTTCATAGTTTACATTAAGTTTTAAAACCTCATCTAAACCAATGATTGCACTTTGAGATAATACTGATACGGAATTACATATCATATCGTACGCCTCTCCAGCTAGAATAGCATCTCTGCATTCCATTGCGTGTCCTTTAATAGTGAAGGAAATTATGTTATCTTCTTTTGATTGAAATTTAACTCTAATCATATCAGAAAATTAAGCTTCGATCTTTTCGATAACGATCTTAGTGTAAGGTTGTCTGTGACCATTTTTTCTTCTGTAGTCTTTCTTTCTTTTGTATTTGAATACAACAACTTTCTTAGCTTTTCCTTGAGCTAATACTTTTGCTACAACCTTAGCACCCTCAACTACTGGTGCACCAACTTTGATTTCTCCGTCTTTAGCGACTGCAAGAACTTCTGTTAATTCAACTGTTGAGTCAACTTCAGCGTTAAGTTTTTCAACGAATAATACGTCTCCTTCTTGAACTCTGTATTGTTTTCCTCCTGTAGTTAATACTGCGTACATTAAAACACCTCCTCATAACGGTCTCGCCACTTAAGGTAAACTAATTAAAGTTATTTTTAAAACCTATTCGTGAGCGGTTTACAAAAGCCATTCTATCATAGCCAAAGCCTTTTGTAAAGCTAAATTTAATATTTTTCGATATTCTTCACCAAATACTCTTTTACGCTTTCTATTTGATTTTTAAAGATCAATGATTCTACTTTATAAAAGTCTTTAGATTCTTGAAAATTCAAGTAAATATTTAAATCTAATGCTCCAATTTCTTTTAAAAACTCAAAAATATTTCCTCTAATATCTTTTTCATAAATAGAGTTTATTTCTATATGGAAATCTTTTATCTTTCCTTCTCCATTTTTCTTCAAAATCTCATTTCTTAAAAGAAGATTTATATAAGATAACTTTAATCTCTTTCCATGACCATTACATGCTAAGCAATTTTCTTCTATATATTCATAAATACTTTTTCCTTTTCTATATCTTGTTATTTGTACTAACCCAAGTTCTGTAAAAGGAAAAATTTTAGCTCTTTGGCTATCACTTTTAAATTTATCTTTTAATATTTCTAATATTTTCTTCTTGTTTTCTTGTGAATACATATCTATAAAATCAACTAATATTATTCCACCTAAATTTCTAATTTTAATTTGTCTAGCAATTTCTATTGCCGCATTTTTATTAGTTTCATAGGCAGTTTTTTCTTTATTTTTATGATTTGTATTCTTACCTGAATTAACATCTATAACATACATAGCCTCTGTTTTTTCTATAACTATGTCTCCACCACAATTTAAATTAACTCTATTATTTCTAAGGCTAAGAATTTCTTTTTCAATACCATAATAATCAAAAAGACTTCTAGCATCATCATAAAGAATTACTTTTAAATATTCAGAATTAGAAATACTATCTTTTATTCTTTCGTAATCTTCTATAGAATCAACAATTATTGAAGAAGTATAAGCATCAATGTCATCTCTAATTATCTTATTAATAAGGTCTCCTTTACCCAATAATCTTTTTGGATTTAAGGAAAATTTACCTTCTCTAATAACCTCTTTATAGTTTCTATATAGTTCTTCTATTTCTTCTTGAATCTCAAAAATACTAGCTGATTGAGCTTTTGTCCTAACAGTAACCCCTAATTCACTTGGTTTTATCAATGAATTTTCAAGTTCTTTTTTAAACTCTAGATCTTCTATTTTTCTTGAAATTGAAATATCATTTCTTGAAGTTTCTAAGACGCAATATCTTCCTGCTAAAGATATTTTTGAAGTAACTTTTGCCCCTTTACTTCCAAGCTGCTCTTTTAATACTTCAACGATTATTCCATCTCCTTGTTTTAGATCTTTTTCCTCTTCTCCAAGTATCATATAGGCCTGTTTACTATACCCAATATCTATAAAGGCACTCTTTATTCCTGGAACTACTCTTTTCACTATACCTTTATATATCTCTCCTTGAACAGGTTCTAGACTCTCTTCTTCTATATAGCACTCACTTAAAAGATTATTTTTCTTTATAGCAACCCTTAATAAATTTTCTCTTCTTTCTACGTATATATCTCTCATGAATTCACTTCCTAATTTAGATGTATTTATATAGAGGAACTAATGTATCCCCTTTGTATGCATACATCTCAACTCTTTTTATTTCTACGAAAGCTTCTTCATTAACATTTGATGTATTTTCTTTTATAACATTTGCTAAAAGATCTGCTGAAAGATTTTCTCTACTTCCACAGCTTATAGTTGTATTTACAATTAAATAATTGTCCTTAGTCCAACATTTAAAATCTTTTATAAATGGTTTTATATCCGCTTCTTTTTCACCTTTTTTAGTTCTTTTTATTGTTATTATTTCTTTTTGAGCCATTAAAGCATTAACTTCTTCTTCAGCCTTAGAAATATCATTATATCTTATTTTTATTGTATAATTTGCAGCATCTAAAAGAGCCATAGCTGCTGGCAATCTCTTAACATTGTGTATAACTGGACTCTTTGAAACTTCTAAAAATCTAATACCATTTGCTGAGAATTCATTTAACTTTTCTTTTACTGCCTCTTCATTCATATCTTCAGTTAAATTTAAGTCTAGATAATCTCCCTCAGAATATACACCAACTGATAAAGGTTGTGCTATTGCTAAGGCCATATGAGGGTTAAATCCTTTTGAATATTCAACTGGAAGCTCAGCTCTTCTTACTATTCTTTGAATTGTTCTCATTAAATCTAAGTGAGAAACAAATTTTATATCTGAATCTTTAGTAAATTTAATTAAGTATCGCACCTTCAAAACACTCCCCATCTTTAAAGTTTATATTTACTCCACAACCTGTACATCCTTTTCTACAGTTTTGAGTAGGTTCACCAGTTTTAGCTTTTTCATTTTCTCTTTCAAGATATTTTCTTGTTACTCCAATATCTATGAAATCCCATGGTAAAATTTCATCGTAGCTTCTTTGTCTGTAAACATAGAAATCTCCATCTACATTACACTCAGCTAAAGCTTCTTGCCATAATTCAAAGTCAAAGTATTCTGACCATCCGTCGAATTTAGCACCTTTTTCATAAGCTTTTATTAATACATCACAAAGTCTTCTATCTCCTCTAGCTAAAACAGCTTCCATATATGATGTTTTTTGCTCATGATAGTTGTAAACTATGCTTCTTGATTTTATAGCACCTTTAACAGCATTGATTTTCTCAGTTACAATGTCCATTTTTTCCATTGGTGCCCATTGGAATGGTGTAAATGGTTTTGGTACAAGAATAGAAGTACTTACAGTAATTCTAAGTCCTTTATTTCTTATATGTTTAGGTACAGCAAAGTATTGATCAGCTATTTTTTCTGCTAATAATCCTATTTCTGCAGCATCCTCAACTGTTTCATAAGGAACTCCAAGTATAAAGTATAATTTTATTGTACTCCATCCTGATTCAAAAGCATTTTTAGCTGCTTCTAATATTCTTTCTTCTGATAATCCTTTATTTATAACATCTCTCATTCTTTGAGAACCAGCCTCTGGCGCAAAAGTTAAACCAGTTTTTCTAACCTTTTGAATTTCTTTTAATAGATCAACTGAGAAAGCATCTACTCTTATTGATGGTAAGGCAACACTTACATTATTCTTTCCGTGCTCTTCTATAAGATCTTTCACTAAACCTTGAATATCAGAATAATCACAAGTACTTAGTGAAACTAATGAAACCTCATCATATCCTGTAGCTTTAAGCATTTTTCTAGCTTGATCTAATAAAGTTTTTCTGCTCTTTTCTCTAACTGGTCTGTATATCATTCCAGCTTGACAGAATCTACATCCATTAGTACATCCTCTAAATAATTCTAAAACAACTCTATCATGAACTATTTCACTGTAAGGTACTATTAAACTTTCTGGGAAATCAACTTGGTCAAAGTTATTTATGATTCTCTTTTTAACCTTTTTAGGCACATCATCGTACTTAGGTATAAATTCTTTTATTGTTCCGTCTTCGTTGTATGTAACATCATATAATGATGGAATATAAACACTTGGAATATGACTAGCTTCTCTTAAATAAGCTTCCTTATTAAAGTTATCTTTATGTTTTTGATAAAGATCTAAAAGATCATTTAATCCTTCTTCACCTTCACCTAATTGGAATATGTCAACTATATCATATAAAGGCTCTGGATTATATGCACAAGGTCCACCAGCTATTACTAAAGGATCCTTCTCTGTTCTTTCTGATGCTCTAAGTGGAATTCCACCCATGTTTAGCATATTTAATATATTTGTATAACTCATTTCGTATTGAAGAGTAAATGCTAAAAAGTTGAATTCATTTATAGGATCTTTAGTTTCTAAAGCGTATAAAGGAATATTATTTTCTCTCATAAGCTTTTCCATGTCTGGCCATGGAGCATATACTCTTTCACAATATGTATCTTTTCTTTGATTTAAAACATGATATAAAATTCTTGATCCTAAGTGAGACATCCCTACTTCATAAACATCTGGGAAGCAAAATCCAAATCTTATATCAACTTCTTTTGGGTCTTTTATCACTTCATTAAGTTCTCCACCTACATATCTAGATGGCTTCTCAACTCTATATAAAATATCATCAGTTATTCTTACCATTTAGTTTCCTCCTACATTTTTATAAAATATTAAAGCTAATATCTATAATAAAAAGAGAAGTATACCTCTTTATACTTCTCTCATATTAACAATTTCTATTCTATCACAAAGAATAATTATAACCAATATATTTATTCTTTTCTATACTTAATGTAATATTCTCTTAAATTAATGTTTCCAATTGTCTTTAAAGTCTCTATTATTTCATTTTCTCTTAAGACATAAAGCAAATTCATTTCTTCATCTAAAACATAAAATATATTAAATCTATTTTTATCAATAATTCTAAGAAGATTAACCATATCTTGTTCACAATATACAGAAGTTACTCTACTGTCTATGTATTTCTTATTAATTAATCGTTCCCTCTTTTTCGTTATATCACCCATAATTATATACATTACCTTTCTTCTCTCATTATAACTTAAATAGATTATAAATATTCCTGCTAATATACTAGTTATATTTATTTCACCTAAAATCACAATTCCTAATATAGATAACAAAATAAATGCTATTCCAAATGAATAGCTTATCTTGATCAATATATTATTGACATCCTTAAAAATCATCTTCTCCTCTAATATTGCTCCTAATATTTTCCCTCCATCTAAGGGATAGGTAGGAAGCAAATTAAAAATAAATAAGACTAAATTTATTTCATAGGTAGAATAAATATATTCACTTTTTAAAATTAATTTATAAATGCAGAAAAAAATCATGGCAACAATTCCATTTAAAATAGGACCTGCAAAGCATACTATTAATTTTTCTCTTGAACTTAAATCTTCATAATCTTTTATCTCTAATCTAGCTCCTAGAATATGAAGTTTAAATTTCTCTGACTCTATATTTAATTTTAATAAAACAAAATAATGAGCTAATTCATGTATTATAATCCAAAAAAAAGCTAAAGCTAAGTTAAATTTAAATCCTAAAATAAAAAATGTAACAAGCTGTATAATTATCTTTTTATCGATTTTCACTGCTTATCTCCTAAAAACCTCATGCTTTCTTCTGGATTAACATACTCATTTTTAAATAATACCTGAATTATTACACCTTTTACTTTTTCATTCTCAGATGAAATACCTATTTTCTCTCCCTCTTCTATACTGTCCCCTTCTTTTTTTACCACATCTTCTAAATTGTGATATAAAACTTCTAAGTCATCATAATAATTCATCTTCACAGTATATGTTCCATTTTCATTTTTCACTTCACTTATGGTTCCTTTTAAAAGACTTTTCACCTCTCCCTTTGAACCACTTAAATAAAGATTTTTTTCCTTTAAATTATTATTTTCCAAAGTTTTGACTTCTCCATTAAAAGGAATTACCTTACTTTCCTTTAAAAAGTCTATAGATTCCTTCTCAATAACCTGAAAATTATTAAAAGTACTTACTTCCCCACTATTTTCAGATACCTTTTCTTCACTAGCTTGTTTAGGTTCTTTTTTTAAATTAGAATTCTCTAAATTAAAACCATCCTTTATTCCACTACTAATAGTAGCTACTATTTTACTTTCATTTAAATCTAAGTTTTTATAGTATCCATCAGTTGATATTACCTCTTTAAATTTTCTACTTAATCCTACTAAAAATTCATTTTCTACTTGTCCCATTAAAAAAAAGCTAGAAAAAATAAAAAAGCCTAAAATTGATGAGAAAACAACTTCCTTAATTACGTATTTTCCCAAACTATCTTTCTCTCTTCTCTTATAAGAACCTTTAGTTTTGAAATTCACCTCATGATTAGGAGAAGTTTTTCTTGTCTTATTTATTTTTCTATAATACTTCTCATATTCTTTGTTATAGCTACCCATTTTTTCTTCTCCTTTCTAGAAATCTTTAATTATACTTAATATATATTTTTTTTATGCACCTTATAGAACTTTTATTACAAAGTGAAATATAATAGATATAAAAAAAAATAAAAGTATTAAAATCATTATTGATCTTAATACTTTTATTCTTATTAGAATTTTAACTTTTTCTTTCTCATAGATATGTTTAAAACCAAGGCTATACTCACTATAGTTGTAAGCAATGAACTTCCTCCATAGCTTACTAATGGTAATGTTATTCCTGTTATAGGCATTATACCTATTGTCATTCCTATATTTTGTAATATAGCAAATATAAAATAAGAGGCAAATCCAACACATATTATGGAGCCAAATATATCCTTAGAGGTTTTGGCCGTCATTATTATTCTATATATCATTATTGCGTATAATAATAATAGTACCATTCCTCCTACGGTTCCCCAATGTTCACCTATTACAGCGAATATAAAGTCTGTTTGCCTTTCTGGTACGAATTCTGAGGAATAACCACCAACTTCTCCATTTAAATCTAACCCAGTTCCAAAAAATCCTCCAGATCCAATCCCTATTTTCGATTGAGTTAATTGAAGGTTTATACCTAACTCATCTCCATCAGGATTTAAGAATCCAACAAGTCTATCCTTTTGATAGTCTTTTATAAGCCCTGAATTCCAAACTAAGGCTATTGCCACTATTATTGATAAAAGCCCTGCACCTATTACTTTCATATCTAATCCTGCTGCAAAGAATATACCAAGTGCTATAAAAAATGAAACCATAGTCATACCCATGTCAGGTTGTACAACTATAAATATCATTGGTATTATTGCATACATGGCAACCTTAATAAAATTTCTAAAGTCATTTATTCTTAAATCAACTTGTTCCATCTTCTTGGCCAGCATAAGTATCATGGCCGTTTTGGCCAGTTCCGAAGGCTGAATACTTACAGGACCTAATACAATCCATCCTCTAGCACCATTTATTACACTTCCTGCAAATCTGGTTATTATAAGTAGAACTATGGATCCCCAATAGAATATCTCAACATAATTATAAATTATGTTATAATTCCAAAGTAATATTATGTACAATGCAGCCATTGATATTATAAACCATATTAACTGTTTCTTAGCGAAAAAAAATCCTCTTTGAGACTTTGTCCCTAAGTATATGTTCAATATTCCAAATAGTACTATTAATATCATAGATACTAAAAGCTTATAATCAATTTCTCTTCTTAGTTTACTATCTAGTTTTAGTCTACTAAGCATTATAGTACCTCCATAAATTTTATTTATTTAACATAACTATTTATATAATACTTTATTTTTACCTATTTTCAATTACAAAATTCTGAACTTTTTAAAAGACTAATAAAAAGCTATCTCAAAAAATTTGAAATAGCTTATATTTTTAAATTATCTAGCTTTACCTTTTATATTTTTTATTGGTATATTTGCTACTAAAGATGGTGATTCCCCTTCTATTGGATTTGACTTTGTAACAGTTATGTCAACATCCTCATTTTCAATCTCTACATATTTAGAAAGTACATCTAATATTTCAAGTCTTATTTTATCTAAAACTTCATCTGATAGTTCCCCTCTATCATGGATTAAAATAACCTTTAATCTATCCTTAGCAACTTGTTTCGGCGTAGGTCTACTAGAAAAAACATTTAAAAAACTCATTTTCTCTCACCTACCCTCTTCTAAACAACTTTAATATAGAACTAAATATTCCTTGATGTTCTGTGTTTAAATCCATTATTGGAACATCTTCTCCTATTATTCTTCTACCTATATTTCTAAATGCTTGTCCTGCACTTGCTTTTTCATCTAGTACTATAGGCTCTCCTTTATTAGTAGAAACTGTTATATTTCTATCATCTGGAACAACGCCTAAAAGTTTTACAGAAAGAGTTTCTATAATATCTGAAATGTCTAGCATATCACCTTTTTTAGTCATTTCATAATTTAATCTATTTACTATAACCTCATGATTTTCTAATCCCTTAGCATCAAGTTTTCCAATAACTCTATCAGCATCTCTTACAGAAGTTATTTCTGGATTAACTACTACGATAGCTCTATCTGCCCCAACTATGGCATTTTCAAATCCTTGCTCTATACCAGCTGGGCAATCTAAAATTACATAATCAAACTCTTCTTTTAATTCATTTACTAATCTTAACATTTGCTCAGGACTTATATCATTTTTATCCTTAGTTTGAGCAGTAGGTAATAAGTATAAATTATTAAATCTCTTATCTCTTATTAAAGCTTGCTTAGTTCTACATCTATTTTCAATTACATCAATTACTGTATAAACAATTCTATTTTCTAATCCCATTAACACATCTAAGTTTCTTAGACCTGTATCTCCATCAACAACGACTACCTTTTTCCCTTGTGCCGCTAAAGCTGTTCCAATGTTAGCTGTAGTAGTTGTTTTTCCAACTCCACCTTTTCCTGATGTTATTACTATCGATACTCCCATTACTTTCCCTCCATTAAATTATGTAATATTAATAAGAATATTTATCCGGTAAATAAGGCTCTACAATTATATTATTTTCATTCAATCTAGCCACCTCCGGATATCCTGTTTTCTCAAAATCATCCGGTGATATTGTTATTTTACCTGATATAGAAATTAATTCTGGTTCTAAAGAATAGGCCGCTATTATGGCATTTTCATTTCCATTATCTCCAGCAAAAACCTTTCCTTTTAAGTCACCTAGCACAATTACATTTCCATGTGCTCTAACTTCTCCCCCATTATTAACATCACCAATTATTATCAAATTACCTGCGTAATTTAAACATTGACCACTTCTAACAGTTTTTCTTACAAATTTTGTTCTTCCCTCATAAACTCCCGAAAAAACACTACTTTGCTTTTCTAATCGTTCTTCAAATATACAATCCTTTATAAGTATCTCATCAAAAAGTACATCTTTTAACTTTGATATTTGTCTTTCATTTATATATTTTAAATCAGTAGTTACAGTTAAAGTAGCCCCTTTATAAAACTTTTTTCCTCTACTTAACTTCTCTACTAAAGAATCAAGCATTTCATCAAAATTACCAAACTTGTCCATATTTATTATGGCATTTATTCCTAGTTTATTTCCTTTTATAAAAATTCTATCATCACGCATAGTAAATTACTATCCTCCAAGTATCCAACCCCTTTTATTCTTAAGGTAAATTATACAATAAATTAATTCTCACTTTATATTATATAAAGTATTTTTAATTTATAAAAGGACTTTATGAAATAAAGTAGTAAAATTTTGAAAAAATCAATCGTATTTTAAAAACCTATTTATAATTTGTTTAATTATTTAATTAAAATAGTAATAATAATTTAAAAACCCACAGAAATTAATTCTGTAGGTTTTATATTAATGAGCTTTATTTTCATCTACTTTAGTTTTATCATTTTGATTATTGTTATCTTGATTATTATTTTGAGATTTATCATCCTCTTTTTTATTTTCAGAACTATTATCTTGTGATCCTTCAATTGGTTTTCCTGAAGAATCTAATTCTGCATTTTCTACCTTACTATTTATATTTGAATCCTTTATAGCTTCTAAAGGTGGATTCAATGAATAATCATAAGCAGCTCCATCAAGATTTGTTGGCGTATACCCCGGATAATCCTTCTTTAACTCTTCTCTAAAATAAGTTTCATAAATAGTTCTTGCTATAAATGATCCATAATATCCATGACCACCATCATAAAGAACTGTCGCCACAGCAATCTTAGGATTATCTAGTGGAGCAAAGGAAATATAAACCCCGTAGTCTGTTCTTCCATAATCTGATTGATCATTTCTGAAAGTAGCAGTACCAGTTTTACCAGCTGTAACTATTGGAAATCTTGACATTATATACTGTGCCGATCCTACAGCATTAACTCTTCTCATACCTTCTTTAACAGCATCTAAAGTATCTTTTGACATATTAACTTTATTTAAAACTTCTGGTTTAAATTCTTCTACTAAGTTTCCTTGAGCATCAGTTATTTTATCAACTAAATGTGTTTTATATCTTGTTCCTCCATTTGCTAAGGTTGCCACATAACTTGCTAGCTGTACAGGAGTAAAGTTACTTATACTCTGTCCTATAGCAGAGTCAGTAAGGTTTCTTGGTGAAACTATTTGGTAAGCTATATCTCCAACAACCCAAGCAACTATTCTTTGAACTGTTAAGTTTATTGCCTTATCAACTTTTTCATCTTCATCCTTACCTTTTATTCCATTAAAGTTTTTAATACTTTCTTGATAGGCCGAATCTAAATTATATAAAGTTTTAAAATCCTTTTTTAAAGACTCACTTAAAGCTTTTTCATCAATAGTATTTCCATCACCAAGCTTATTTAAGGAATTCTCTATATCTTTTTTTATAGATTCCTTAGCCGCTGCTAACTCTTTAGAATCCCTATCATTAACCCCTATATTCACCTGTGGAAAATCAGGAGAAGGAGAATTAACAAAGGTTCCCTTTTCAAGAGAATCAACTAAAGTAAATCTCATAAGAGCTATTGTTTGATTTTTAAAAGATTCAAAATTATAAACCTGACCAAAATTTTCAGATATTTCAATTCCTGTTGAAGCCTTTTTATCTGAATTTGGATCAACACCTAATCCAAACTGCCATGCATATTTTGCAATAGAATCTAAAGCTTCCGTACTACTCTTCTTATATCTTCCATCTCCATATGGATCTCCACCATTTTTATAATACATCTTTACAGCAGAGTCAAAATAATATGAGTTTGATGAATGTTCTAATGCAGTATATAAATCTGCATATCCTGTATAGTTTTTATCTCTTGGCCAGTTTGCAGGATTTTTACCAAATATCTCTGGATATGTCTGACCAAAGTTTTGCCCATTAGCATAAACTGTTGAACTTGGAGTTATAACCTTATCCTCTAAGGCAGCCACACTAGTAACAGGTTTAAAAGTAGATCCTGGTGGAATCATCCCTAAAGTAGCATAGTTATAGAATCTTTTTGGATAAAGATCATATAAATCTTCCCTTAATCCAGTTTTTGAATTTTTAGGGAAAAGATCATCTACTGTTTTATTTAAAGCATTTCTAGCTATAAACTGCTGTGCAAAGGCTTCATAGTCTGGTTGGAAGTATTCCTTTGCCACAACTGGATCTAATTCTCCCTTAGCAAACTCATTTGGATTAAATCCTGGATAACTTACTAAAGCTAAAACCTTTCCTGTATCTACTTCTATAGCTACTGCCGCTCCTCTTGTTGCATTCTTAGTATTGGCATCTGAATCTAAGGTATTTCTTGTTTGAAGAAAATCTAAAAGATACTTCATTGAAGTTTCTGCTGAATATTGAATATCCTTATCTATAGTTAAATGCACATTATTTCCTGGGTAAGATTCTAAGTCATAAAGTTCCTCTTTTTTTCTACCAGAAGAGTTTACCTTAACTGTAGTTCCTCCCTTAACACCTTTTAGTTCATTTTCAAAAGCTGCTTCTATACCAGATTTTCCTATTAAATCAGTAGAAGCATCATATCCTCTTGCTTCATACTTAGCTTTTTGATCTCCATTTATAGAAGCTACATATCCTAAGAATGAAGACCCTAATTCATTATATGGATAGTATCTCATTGGCTCTATGCTTACATCTATCCCTGGTAAATCATTAAGTCTTTGATAGAATATAAATGCAGTTTCTTTGTTTATATCCTTAGCTATTGTAACTGGTTTATATCCTGAGAAACTTTGCATTTTCATAGCATTTTTAACAAGCATATATCCTCTTATATCTTGAAGAGAATATTTCTTTAACAATATATCTGTTATCTCTTTTGGTTCCATATTTTTATATGACTTAGCCTCTTCCTCTGTAGGATTTAAAACGTCATATAATTGATATTCCTTTACTAAGAAATTAAAAGCCTCATCTGGAGTAATCTTTAGAAGTTCTTTATCTATTTGATCTTCTTCCTCAGCAGTTAAATCTCCTTCTTTATTCTTAAAAAGAACATTTTTAACTTTATCACCCATTCCAATATCTTTTAAAAGTCTTAGTTTTTCAGTATCACCTGAAACATCAAAATAAAGTTCTCCATTTTCATTAATTCTAATCTTAAAATTATCTAATATACTTTGATTATTTTCTTTTAAAATAGAATAAACTTTATCTATAGTAGTATAAAAGTTTTTCTTAGATTCATCTGTTTCAGTAAATGTTAATGTGTATGTTTGTCTATTAGTAGCTAAAATGTCCCCATTTGAATCATAAATTTTACCTCTTGGAGCCTGTTCTGATAGAAATCTCATAGATCTAGTATCAGCTCTTTGTTTAAATTCTTCATAATTAAATACTTGAAGATAAACTAATCTTGCTACTATAGATACAAATACTATTATCATTATTCCTATGAGAATTTTATATCTATCTATAGGCGTTTTTCCATTTATTGAACTTCTCATGTAACCACCTATTTTTCACTTATTTTCCATTCTCTTTTCATAAGATCTCTGTTGCATAATTTATAAACCCAATTATACATAAAGAATCCTATAACTACGTTATAAAGTACCATAATCCAAAAGCTTAATAAGTTTATTCTTATATTAATTAAATTTAATATAAATGCCACTATAAAAAACTTTATTATGGTAAGTAAACCTACTGATAGTACCGGAATTGTTTTTTTATGCTTAAATACACTTTCCCCAATATACGCAGCTATTAAGCACACTAACATATTTACTAACATATTTACCCCAAAGACATTTACAAAATAAACATCTTGAAGGAAACCTGATAAAACTCCTATAAATACCGCTTCCCAATACCCACTCATAAGAGCATATAGTACAGCAAAGGTGAATAATAGACTAGGATAAACACCTTTTATAGAGAAAAAAGGTACCAGAGTATTATCTACTATAAATAGTAAAAGACATATTAATATTAGTATTAATCTTTTCACTTTACTCCCTCTTTTCTAATACTTAACTATACCATCTCTCTCTGATGGTGGTACAACAACAAATAATTCTTGTAAATTATTAAAATCAACATATGTTTTTAATATAGCGGTTTTCATAACTTTAACATCATCTGATTGTACTGATGTTACTTCACCAATTCTTATTCCTTTAGGATAATATCCTCCAAGGCCTGAAGTAACTACTGTCTCACCTTCTTTTATTGTAGAATTCATAGGTAAGTTAGTTATCTCTGCTTGCATCTCACTACCATTTCTATATCCTTTAACTATTCCGTCTCCTGAATTGCTATCTCCTTCAATAGTTGCCGCAACAGCTACGTTTTCATTTAATAAAGTTTGTATTTTTGACCAGTTTGAGTGAACTTCTGTTACAACTCCCACTAATCCTTCTGGAGAAATCACTATGTAATCTTTTTTAATCCCTTCACTTGATCCTTTATCAATAGTGTAACCTTCTACAAAGCTATTTCCGCTTTTTCCTATTATGTTTGTACCGATATATTTATATTGATTATTTTCCTTAGAAAAATCAACTATTCCTCTTAAAACATCATTTTGACGCTTTAACTCATTGTATTCAACTAATTGATTTTCTAATTCTAAATTTTTCTTTTTTAAATCATTATTTTCATTCTTAACATCTGAAAAGTTATAAAAGAAATCAAAGACATCATGAACTTTATCACTTATTGTGTATACAACCTTCTGCACAGGGTTTAAAACAGTACCAACTCCACCTGAAATTGGATTTTTAGAATCACTCTTAACAGTAAATATAATTATTCCTAAAAAGGCAACTGACAGTACTATAACAGTTACTGCCAGTTTATTCTTGAAGAATTTCATATTCTATCCTCTTTGTTGTTTAACTATTAAATCAAACTTATCTAAAGCTTTTCCTGTACCTAGTGCAACACAGTCAAGAGGTGATTCTGCTATATGAACAGGCATTCCTGTTTCTTTATATATAAGTTCATCTAGTCCTTTTAGGAATGCTCCTCCTCCAGCAAGCATTATTCCTTTATCCATGATATCAGCTGCTAATTCTGGTGGTGTTTTTTCTAGAGTAGTTTTGATTGATTCTATTATTGATGAAACTGGCTCTTTTAAAGCGTTTCTTATTTGTCCTGCATCAACCACAACAACCTTAGGAAGTCCTGATATTAAATCTCTTCCTTTTATGTCCATTGTTTGTTCTTCTTCATTCTCATCAACTTTGTAAGCTGATCCAATTTCCATTTTTATTTGCTCTGCTGTTCTCTCACCTATCATTAAGTTAAATTCTCTCTTAATGTAGTTTATGATTGATTGGTCTAACTCGTCTCCAGCAACTCTTAATGATTTACTAGTAACTATTCCACCTAGTGATATGATAGCAACCTCAGTAGTACCTCCACCGATATCAACTATCATACTTCCTGTAGGCTCATCAACTGGAAGTCCTGCTCCGATTGCAGCAGCCATTGGCTCTTCCATTAATATTACGTCTCTTGCTCCTGCTTGCTTAGTAGCTTCTTCTATTGCTCTTCTTTCAACTTCAGTTACTCCTGAAGGGAAGCATACTATTATTCTTGGGCTTGTGAATGCACTTTTGTTTGTTATCTTTTCTATGAATCTCTTAAGCATTGTTTGAGTAACATCGAAATCAGCAATAACTCCATCTTTTAATGGTCTTATAGCCACTATGTTTCCTGGTGTTCTACCTATCATTTGCTTAGCTTCAGTACCAACAGCTAATGATTTTTTTGTTAAGTTGTTTATAGCAACAACTGAAGGTTCTCTTAATACGATCCCCTTTCCTTTAACGAACACTAGAGTATTTGCAGTTCCTAAATCTATACCCATGTCTTTTGTCATTCCAAAATTAAATAAACCCATTTTTAATCCCCTTTCCTAATCACAATATGTCTTTTTCTTTAAGACTTATGAATCTGTTATCTCCTATTATTAAATGATCTAAAAGCTCAATACCCATCATTTTTCCACACTCTTTTAGTCTTGTTGTTATGTTTATATCATCTCTACTAGGTGTTGGGTCTCCTGAAGGATGATTGTGACATATAATTATAGATGCTGCGCTATCTTTAACAGCCTCTCTAAATATCTCTCTTGGGTGTACTAAAGAAGAATTTAGCCCACCTTTAAAAATTTCTTTTTTAGATATTACTTTATTTTTAGTATCAAGGTTTATTAGAATCAACACTTCCTGACGTAGCATTCTAAGTTCATCTAAAACCAATTTTGCTACATCTGATGGCTTTGAAATTTTAACCTGCGTTAACTCAGAAACCTTAAATCTCTTATATAATTCACACATGGCTAAAATTTGAGTTGCCTTAGCTTCCTTAACACCTTTTACCTCCATAAGCTCCTTTGCTGAAGCTTTAAAAAGTCCATTCAATCCACCAACACTATGTATTATTCTATAAGACAATTCAACCACATTTGAATCCTTATTTCCAGTTCTAAGAATTATAGCTAAAAGTTCCTCATTAGATAAAAACTGAGCTCCATAAAAAAGTAGTTTTTCTCTTGGCCTCTCACCAGATGGAATTTCATTAATTCTTATATTTTTAGACATATTACAACTCCTTATTTAGAAATTAACATGCCCATTGAAAGTAATTTTAAAGTATTGTTATGTCATAGTTTTCTAATGCTTTATATAGTTTATTCAAGGGCAATCCCATGACATTGTAATAACATCCCTTTATTCCCTCTACAAAAGCACCACCTAAGCCTTGAATTCCATAAGCTCCTGCTTTATCCATAGGCTCACCAGAATTTATGTAATTTCTTATTTGTCTAGGATTTAATTCTGAAAATCTTACTTCTGTACAGTCGCAATCAGTCACTACAGTATCATCATAAGTATTTATTAAACAAATACCTGAATATACCTTATGAGTATTACCACTTAATGAAGATAACATACTAAAAGCATCCTCTTCATTTTTAGGTTTTTCCAAAACTTTTCCATCTTGAAAAACAACTGTATCCGCAGCAATAACTATAGATGGCTCATTAAGTCTTTTTGAAACCTCTATAGCTTTATTTCTAGACAAATCTTTAACATACTTTTCAATATCTCCCTTAAAGTCTATAGTATTTTCATCAAAGTTTGACTGAACTACTTCAAATTCTTTAACTATTTTTTCAAGAATCTCAACTCTTCTTGGAGATTTTGATGCTAAAATAACCTTCATTTTTCCACCTTACCTTATATCTAAAAAACTTTTGAATAATCTTATTTTTCCTTAAATAAGGTCTTGTATTCTTTATCCTATATAGTTTATCATTTATTATTTTTATAAACAAGTATAAATGTACGTGTATAGTAAATTATAAAGAAAAAAATGAAAGAGAATTTAACTCTTTCATTTTCATTATAATTTAAAAATATATTACTATAAATTAAAAATAAATTACAATTATTTGTTTACTTTAAAATTATTTAAAGTATTAAACACTATTTGGTAACTTTCTTCTATATTTTTTTTAGTTATTTCATCTGGAATTTTATTTATACCATCTTTTAATTCTTTAAACACTTTAAAATACTCAGAATCACTGTGTTCCTCTAAGCTATTAACCCATTCTTTAAACTCTGTTGTCTTAACACCCTTAACAGAATCCTCTTTTAATTTATTTATTATATTTACATAACCATTTACTATCTCTATAATCTCATTACTACACACATCAGTCTTTGGAATCATAAATCTTCCCTTTGTATTACTAACACCTTTTTCATTTAACTCATTAGAAAGTTTAGTAGCTTCTTCTTCATTTCCAATGTGGACTATTACCCTATAATTTTCCGCTTCACTTAAGGATACTGCAATATAATCATCTTCTAATTGAGCCTTTACATTATTTGCATTCTCTTTATTTGAGTAGAAACCACATTGAATCATTACATACTCTTGTCCACCTACACTTTCAGCCATTACTTTATTATCTTTCGGCTTTTCATCTTCTTTTGCTGCTTTGTTATTTTCCTTATCTTTCTCACTTGTCTCTTTATTTTCTCCAGAAGTTGCTTCTATTCTTTCCTTTTCTGCTGTTTTCTTTCCTTCAGGCCATATAAACTTAGACATTGCAGTTGATATTACAAGTGCCACAACAATTACCCCAATAAAAAGTAATATAAAGCTTTTACCATCATTGTTATTATTGTTGTTATGTCCATTACTCCTTTTTTTATTCTTTACATCAATTCTAGTGTACTTCACCCTTCCCCCAACCTTTCTTTTAATTTAACTTTACTAAGCATTTTTCTTTTTACAAATTATGTAAAGCCCCTCTTTATATATTTATTTTACATAATTTGTAAAATTCCTTCTTTTAATTTTATTTTTCTTAAATTTTACATTTTAATAATAAATAAAAAGCTTTATTGAAATTTGCTTTTAGAATTCAAATCAATAAATTCCATAAAGCATTATTTTCAATAAAGCTTAAAAACTAAACTAATATATTATTTTAATAACAATTTATTTATCTAACAAATCATATTTTGCATAAAACTCTGGTGTTCCTAAACTTCTCTTAGATATAAGTCCTCCGTGATAATCTGATCCACCTGTTATTATTAGATTATTTTTTGTACAATAATCTACTAAGTATTTTATTGTATCCTCATCATGATGCGGATGATAACACTCTATTCCATCTACACCCCAGTTTTTAAATAATTCTAACATTTCATCTAATTTAAATTGAGACTTTCCATACTTAGGATGAGCTAAAACAACGATTCCATTAGCTTTTTTTATAGTTTCTATAACTTCTTTAGGATGAGGAAAATCTGGATATTTCAAAGCTCTTTCACCAACAAATATTTTATTAAAAAACTCATCAATATTTTTGCATATTCCTCTATCAATTAAAAAGTTAAGAGTTTTCCATCCCCCCTTTGAAGGATCATGTTCATAAGCTAAATAATCTTCAAAATCTATATCATATCCAGCATCAATTAATTGCTTTATTGAATTATCGTCTTTCTCTTGAAGCAATCTATCATTATTTTCTATTAAACTCATTAACTCTTTATTGTTTTTATCAAAATTATAAGCTAATATGTGAAACTGTTCTCCATTTATTATGCTTGAAACCTCTACCCCTGGAATGAATTTAATATCCATTTCTTCAGTTAAATCTTGCATTTCCTCTAAGCTTCCTATGGAGTCATGATCTGTAACTGAAAATAGTTTTATGTCTTTTTCTACTATTTCCTTTAATAACTCCTTTGGTGTAAGTGTTCCATCAGAAGCTCTAGTATGCATATGTAAATCAGTTCTTACTAAATTCATGTCTATATCCTCCCATAGTCTAATATGTTTATTATTTACTATTTTATTTATTTATTCTTTTTATATATTTATTTATATCTCTCTATAAAATAATAAGGCTGTATCTAACCTTAATTGTAAAACTTATAAGTAATATTATAGATAAAATTTAGAATTTAATTCTCGCCATAGAAATTATAGGCTTAAGCTAAGTTCAAAGCTTTATAAGGATTTATTAGAAACCTTCAATAAATCCTTATAAAAATCCAATAATTCTAAAATATATTTATAAGTTTTTTAGGTAATTTAGATACAACCTTAAATTAATTCTTAATTATTTTATGGCTTTTAATATTTCAACTAAGAAATCCCAAACATTTTTTACTGAAGATATGCTAACATGTTCATTTGGAGTATGAACATCATACATATTAGGACCAAATGAAATCATATCTAATCCTTCTATTTTTTCTCCTAATAATCCACATTCTAATCCAGCATGTATAGCTATTATTTCAGGATCTTTTCCTGTCATATTTTTATATACATTGCTGCAAAGTTCTCTTATTTTTGAATCAGGATTATATTGCCAAGCTGGGTATGGTGCTTGTATTTCAAATTCTCCACCTAATACTTCTGCAACATCAGCTATTTCATCTAAAAGTTTAGTTTTTAAAGTTTCAACTGAACTTCTTGTTGAACTAGCAAAGACAATTTTATCTCCTTCTGTAGTAACAACACCTAGGTTTGTTGAACTTTGAACTAATCCTTTCATTTCTATACTATAAGTATCAACTCCATCAGGAATTAAGTTCATTATTTTTATTGCCTTAAATGTAGTGTCTTTAGAGAATACTTTATGATTTTCTTCTTTTTTAACTAAAGTTACATTAACTCCACTATCATTAGCATGGTATTCATCCTTTAATATTGAATCCCATTTTTGAATTAATTCTTCTAATTTTTTAACATCTTCTTTTTTAACAGCTAGTAAAGTATCACATTCTCTTGGAATAGCATTTACCTTAGATCCACCATTAATTGATATTAATCTAATATCACAGTTAGCATTAATATCATTTAATACTCTTCCCATTAACTTATTAGAGTTTCCTCTTTGTTTATCTATTTCCATTCCAGAGTGACCACCCTTTAGTCCTCTTAGCATGATTTCATAAACTTCAAAATCTTTTTCCATTTCTTCAAAGTTTATTGGTAAAGTAACTTCACTTCTAGCTCCACCTGCACAGCTTACTAAAAGTTTTCCTTCTTCCTCTGAATCTATGTTTAAAAGATATTTACCTTTTAATAAAGTTCCATCTAAAGCAATAGCTCCACCCATTCCAACTTCTTCATCAGTTGTAACTAAAAGTTCTATAGCAGGGTGTGCTATATCATTTGAAGCTAAAACAGCCATTCCATAAGCTACTGCTATACCATTATCTGCTCCTAATGTAGTTCCTGTAGCATATATATAATCTCCATCTACTCTAAGTTCAATAGGATCTTTTTCAAAATCATGTATAGTATCTTTATTTTTTTCACATACCATATCCATATGACCTTGTATTATTACTCCTGGTGCATTTTCATATCCTGGAGTTGCAGATTTTCTTATTATTACATTTAATGATTCATCTTGTATTGTTTCAAGTCCTAAACTTTTTCCAAAGTTAACTAGGAAATCACTTATTCCCTTTTCATTGCCTGATCCTCTTGGAATTTGTGATATTTCTTCAAAATATTTTAAAACACTTTGTGGTTCTAAACCTTTTAATACATTCATTTTTTACCCATCCCTTCCTATTATTGTGGTAAAATATAATTAATTTAATAATTTATTCTATTATATCAAATATATCAAACTTTTAAAGCAATCACTAAACTATTTTAGTTTAAACAAAATGAGGTGGTTTTTATGCAAAAAACAAAAATGATATTTACAATTGGTCCTGCAAGTGATTCAGAAGAAATTCTAAGAGAGTTCATAAGAATTGGTATGAATGCAGCTAGATTAAACTTCTCACATGGAGACCATGCAAGTCATAAAGAAAAGATAGAACTTATTAAGAGACTTAGAAAAGAAGAAAAATCAGCTACAGCTATCTTATTAGACATTAAGGGTCCTAAAATAAGAACACATAATTTTAAAAATGGCGAAGCTGAATTAAAAAATGGTGATGAATTCACATTCTCTTGCGGAGATGAAATATTAGGTGATAACACTAAATGTTCAATCTCTTATAAAGAACTATATGAAGACATAAAACCTGGTGGATCAATACTTGTTGATGATGGACTTTTAGAATTTAAAGTAAAAGAAGTCCGTGGAACTGATATAATATGTGAAGTTATTGAAGGAGGTACTATAAAAGACCATAAAGGTGTAAATGTACCTAATGTACCAATCAAACTCCCTGCAGTAACTGAAAAGGATAGATCTGACTTAATATTTGGTTGCGAAATGGAAGTAGACTTTGTAGCAGCTTCTTTCATAAGAAAACCTAAGGATGTACTTGAAGTTAGAGAAATTCTAGACTCTCATGGTGGAAAAGATATAAAAATAATATCAAAAATAGAAAGCCAAGAAGGTGTAGATAACATAAAAGAAATAATTAAGGTTACTGATGGTGTAATGGTTGCTAGAGGTGATATGGGAGTAGAAATTCCTATAGAAAATGTACCTATAATTCAAAAAAATATAATTAAGAAATGTAATCAAGCAGGGAAAATAGTTATAACGGCAACTCAAATGTTAGATTCTATGATAAGAAATCCAAGACCTACTAGAGCTGAAGCTTCTGACGTATGTAATGCCATATTTGATGGTACAGATGCCATAATGCTTAGTGGAGAAAGTGCTTCTGGTAGCTTCCCTATAGAGGCAGCAATGACAATGTCTAGAATAGCAAAAAAAGCAGAAGCTAACTTAGACTATAATTATCTTTTAAGAAGATTAAAGGATCCAAATCCAAATCCAGATGCCTTTGCAGATGCCATAAGTTATTCAGCATCAAAAACAGCTAGCAAATTCCCTACAAAAGCTATAGTAGCAGCCACTCAGACTGGTTCAACTGCTAAGATATTATCAAAATATAAACCTAGCTGTCCAATAATAGCTATTACTCCATATGAAAAAGTTAGAAGAAGCTTAGCTTTAAACTTTGGAATAATTTCTAAGAAATGTGCTTATTTTAATAGCACAGATGAGATCATAGAAGAAGCTAGAAAAGTAGCTAAAGAATTCCAAATAGCTGAAACTGGAGATAATATAATGGTAGCTGCTGGATTCCCAACATCAATAACTGGTGGAACAAACATGCTAAAAATTGAAAAAATATAATTTAATATAAAAAGGATAGTACTAAAAGTACTATCCTTTTCTAATCTATAAAGCCTATAAATTCTTAATGAAATCTATTATTTAATTAAATCTATAGTTTTTATTTTTAAGAACTATAGATTTAATCCTTTGAACAAGTCAGCTAATGAATAACCTTCCTCTTCATCATTATACTGCATATATTCATTTGAAGTTTCTACAGCATCTTTTATGCTTAAGCTCATTTTTTTGTTTTCATCATCTATATTTAAGATTTTAACCTTAACTTCTTGGCCTATTTCTAAAATATCTGATGGCTTAGCTATATTTTCATCAGTAATTTCTGAAATATGAACTAATCCTTCTATTCCTGGTAATACTTCAACAAAAGCTCCAACCTTTATAAAATTAGTTACTTTTCCTGAAACAACATCACCAACTTTTAATCCTTCTAAGGTTTCCCATGGATTTTTAATAACATCTTTTAATGAAAGTGCTATTCTCTCTCTATCCATATCCACTTCTGATACAAATACTTCTACTTCATCTCCAACTGATACAACCTCTTCTGGCTTATGAACTCTTGACCATGACATATCACTTAAGTGAACTAATCCTTCTACTCCACCAATATCAACAAAAGCACCAAACTTAGCTAATCTAGTTACTTTTCCCTTTCTTTTTTCCCCTTCTTTAATTGAAGACCAAAGAGCTTTCTTTTCATTATTTCTTATTTCTTCATCTATTACTCTTCTTGAAACAACAACTTTTCTATTCTCTTTATTAAATTCTATAACTCTAACTTCTAAAGTTTTTCCTACTAATTCTTCTAAATTCTCTATTCTTCTTCCTGCACATTGAGAAGCTGGCATAAATACTCTAAGACCATTAAAATCTCCTACTATTCCACCTTTAACAACTTCTTTTAAGGAAACTTTTATTGATTTTTCTTCTTCAAATGCTTCTTTTAAATCATCCCAAACCTTTATTGCATCTGCTCTTTTCTTTGATAGAAGAACATTTCCTTCTCCATCATCTCCACTTAATACCATTACAAATATATCATCATCTACATTTATTGAATTTATATCAAAATTCTTATCATTTGAAATTTCATTTCTTGGCACCACACCATCTGCAAAATGACCAATGTTAACTATTATTTCATCATTCTTTATACTTATAACTTTTCCTTTAACTATTTCACCCTTATGAAAATACTTTAACTCAAAGCTATCCATTAATTCTGACATTGTAAGATTTTCACTCATATTTACATCTCCTTTATTTAAGGCTTACTTTATAAAATATTTTACATAACTATATGTTATAAAACAAGTAGGCATATAGCTTATTGTAGTTTTATATAAATAAAAAATTACCTAATAACATATTGCCATTAGGTAATTAAACAATTTAATCTTCAATTGAAACTAATTCATAACCAACTTCTTCTAAAGCATCTCTTAAAGTATCTTCATCAACTTCAGTATCAACAACAGCTCTGCCAACTTCTACTTCTAAAACATCTACTCCATCAACGTCTAATAAAGCTGCTTCAACGTGTCTAACACAATTTGAACATGACATTCCATCAATCTCTAAAATAAGTTTGCTCATAAAAAAAATCTCTCCTTAAAATTTTAATTTATATTATTTATTTTAATTTTATATAATAATTCATAAATATTAACCCTTAAGTTTTTAATATCTATGATTTTTAGCTAATCTCTAGTAAATACCCATGTATCTCCTGCAGAAAGCCTCTCATTAAATTCATATCCATCTAAATCAAAGTTTTTTATGTCTTCTGATTTAGTAATCCTATTCTTCGTTATGTATCTAACCATTTGTCCTCTTGCCTTCTTAGCATACACCGTAACAACCTTATATTCAATACCTTTTCTTTCTTTAAATACAGGGGTTATAACTCTAACTTTTTTCTCAATTTTCTTTATAGACTTATAATACTCATTAGAAGCTAAATTTATAATAACTTTTTCCTTATGATTTTCTAAATCTTTTAAAACAGCGTCCATTATTTTATTTCCCCAAAAGTCATAAAGATTTTTAGAGCCATCAATTGAAATTTTTGTTCCCATTTCTAATCTATATGCCTTTGTTCCATCTAAAGGCTTTAATGCCCCATAAAGTCCTGATAATATTCTTAAAGAGTCATTACAAAATTCTAAATCTTCTTTAGTAAAATCATCTGCATCTAGCCCTCTATAGGCTTCCCCTTTAAAAGATAATACAAAGGGTTTTTCATCACCATAGTAAATTGTATTCCAATCTTGAATTTTGGTGAATGTTTGTACTCCTAAATCTTCACTTATTTTCATAAGTGGGCATAAATCTTGAATTTCTAATTCCTTTAAATTATTCATGATTACTTCAGCCTCACTGATAAAAATAGGTTTGCTTGTTTCTATATTTAAATTTGGTTTTGTTAAATCTAAAGTTTTTGCAGGTGATAATAAAGCTATCACAAGTATCACCTCTTTCTAATTTTGTTAAAAACATTATATAATAAAATAATTTTATTTAAAACTACTCTAAACATATTATTATAGAATTATTTAAATATACTTAATAATAATACTTTCAGAAGATTCAATCAATATATTTATAAAAAAAATTAAGGCCAAAAGACCTTAATTATTTTTATATAGACTGTTATAACAGTGATTTATTATATCACTTCTTTTTATTATTCCTATAAATATCCCATTATCATCAACAACTGGTACAAAGTTTTGAGAGATTGCTAATGATATTAAACTTTCCATATTTTCATTAATACAAACACTTTTATGTTTAACTCTTCTTGGTATTTCCTTTACACTAACTGTGTTAGTATTTTTAAAATTAAGCTCTGGATTTCTTTTTAAAGTCCAAAGTAAGTCCCCTTCTGTTAATGTACCCACATATTTTCCTGTTTTATCTATAAGTGGAATAGCTGTATATCCATGATGCTCCATTCTTTCGATAACTTGTCTCATTGTTGCATCAGTATATTCATATGCTACTTCACTTTTTGGTGTTAGAAAAAAAGCAATATTCATAATATATCAGTTCCCCTAATTTTTTATAGTAATTGTTATACTTTTATTTTATCATATATATGTTTTTTTAAGTGACAATCTATTGTCATTTAGCTAACTTTTTAAATTTATAGTCAAGATCAATGTATTCTGTGTCATTTATTAAAGAGTTTGTAGATTCATAAACTAAATTACCTGATAAGGTCTTTTTTAGTACAACCTCTTGTCTAACATTTCTATTGCATTTTGGACATTTTCCTATTGATACAAATCTCCAACTAAATAATCTAAAAGGATGGTCCATTTCAACTTTAATATTACATTTAGGGCATTTGAATTCTACATCTTCACACTCTAAATTATAATTCTTTAAATCTTTAACCCTTATAGAAGGCATATTGTAGACATCTTCTACTATATACTCTTTTACCTTTTTACCATTATATAATCTTTTAAAAACCTCTGCCGTATAAACAGCATCATTTAGTGCATCATGTAGTTTACTTTTATCCATTTTTATCTTTAACTCTTCTAAAGCATGTTTTAAGCTTAAAGATTTTTTATGCGCTAATATCTTTGTACAATATTTTTGTATATCAATATATTTTTTTATCCAACTTATATTCTTGTATGAATGATACTTAGCATTGTTAACTATGTGAACAATGTCATCAGTAGCCCAAGAACAAAGTATATCATCTTCCCCAATAAAATCTTTAAGGTTGTCCATGGCATCTTCGAATTTAATTCCATCTTTTAAATGATCTTCAGTTATTCCTGTTATATCTATTATCTTTGGATTTAAAACCTTAAATACTGATGGTTTAATATATGTCTTAAACTCATCAACCTCTTGCATGAACTTATTTAATTTTATAGCCCCAATCTCTATTATTTCATTATAGGAATCTAATTCCTTTAAATCTTTCTGCTCATTATAAATATTAGGATAAAATTTTGTAATATTTTGCATATTATTAAATTCTAGGTCTATTATTACATACCCCATTCTCTACATCCTCTCACTATCTATATCCATATATAATTATGCCATGAATTTTGGATTTTTTCATTAAAATTGATTTATTATTTACTTACTACTTTTTCTAATAATAAATCTTAATTATCCTATCTAATAACTTTTATTTTATTTAGTTAATTCCTAATTTTCAATAGACAAAACTTAACTTTTATTTAAATAAAAAAGGGGGCTGTATCAAAATATAACAATAAAAGTTATTTTTGATACATGCCCTTTTAATTTCTAAAACTTAGTCCAAAGTTCTAATGCTCTATTAACTAAGCTTTCATGTCTATCTTTTAATGAATCCATGTTCCAATCAGATAATTCTAAAACTTCTTTAGTTATAGCGAAATCACTTTTCTTACTTAAGTATTGTTCAACTTTTTCAGCAAATGGTTTATTGTTAGCTCTAGTATTTTTAGCTCCTGTTATTATAACTAAGTTACCAAACTTATTAGCCCAGTTTCTTCTTTGATCAGCTGAGAAGTTATCTTTCCAATAAGCTTCTTTAGCATTTCTAGGAAGAACATGCTCTATCATAATCTTATCGCTATAATCTAAAACTTCATTAGCTCTCTTTTCCATATCAAGTCTTACGAAGATATACTTAGGTATCATCATTCTACCCTTACTATAGAAATCTATATCATTTAAAGCATTTTCAAAGTATGCAGTTGTTCTCTCTAAGTCATATAAGAATACTGGTGCTTCTTTTATTTCTTCTAAAGAATCTTTTTCTTCTATAGCTTCTAAAATTCCATAAACTCTATTTAATCTATCAGCAAATGAATTTCCGTTTACCCAATCAATAACAAGTCTTTTTTCTAAAACTTTAACAAATTCTAAAACTAACTTATCATCATTGAATTTCTCAGCAAATCTAATAACTGCTGCCATCCAATCATCATATGGTAAGAATTCTCTCATTATGTTTATTAAATTTTTATAATAAGATTTTTCTTCCTCTGATACACCTTCAAGATTACCGTCTATTATATACTTATCATATAAAGCTTTTACAGCAGTTAAATGATTTACAAAGTTAACTCCTAGATATTCTGGCTCATTTCTAAATATCTTTTTGCTAAACTCTTCATATACGCTTTCTTCAACTTTATTCTTAAGCTTCATTGTTCTCATGAAACCTATGATTTGATCTAGTTTTTCCTTACCTAAATCTTGCTCATGACTTTCCCAAATATCAGTGTACTCTTTTCTTATTTCAGGATTCATAACTCTTAAGTTTTCACTCTTTAAAAGATCTGAATCTGTTAAAGGTAATCCTCTTGCATTTATTACATTGAATAATCTAAATGCTGAAGTAAATGATTCTGTTGTTATTACAACTAGTACAACTTTTTGAAGTAAGTAAACTATAAACTCATTTAACTTTTCTTCTAAAAGTTCTCCATTTTCATTAAAGAAACTATCTCTAAATACTTCTATTGCATTAACCATATTTTGTTTAGCTTCTGAAAGTTCTTCCATGTCTAAATCTTTAACTAATTCTGTTCCACCATTAGTTAATATGTACTTTTTAAAGAACTCTTCTTCTTTTCCTCTAGCCTTAACTCTTATGCTCTCTTTAATTCCCATAAGAACATTTGGCTTTTGATATATTAAATCAGATAATACTTTTTTATACTCTTCATTATCTATTAAATCTCTTATTGCAGCAATTAACATGATTATAGATGTAAGTCTTTGTTGTCCATCTATTACATCATATATTCCACAGCCGTCATCCTTATATTCCTTAGAACATAAAACAATACTTCCTAAGAAATATGGCTCATATTGATCAAACTCTTTATTTCCTCTTGCTTTATTTAGTTCTACTGACTCCCAAATATCCTCAACTAATTGTTTTAAATTTTCTTTAGTCCAAGAATATGCTCTTTGATAATCTGGGATTTCAAATAAGAACTTATTACTTAATAAATCCTTTATGTAATATTCTTTTGCTTTTACCTTTTCTGTAAACAAAATATACATGCCTCCTAATTTTTTGCTATTTATTCTAAGTCCTCTTTTACTAATAACTCTACTCATGAAAAAAAGCCATTTAAGGCTTTTTCACTAAATACATCATTTGTTTATTATATCAAAATTAATTTAATTTGTCTAAAATTAAGTTATTTTGCTGTTTATATATAGAAGTATAATTTTATTCAATATCTATTCCAGCCATCTTCATTAAATATCTAGCATTTCTTGTTTGTGAAACACCTTTTCTTAAAATATAATCAAACTTTAATTTATTATCCTCATAATATTCTCTAAAATTATAATTTTGTATAGTAGAATCTTTTTTCTCCATATCACAAAGTTCAAAATCATGAGTTGAAACTAATCCTAAGGTATTTCCTTCTAAAAGCTGATTTATTAATATCTCTGCTCCCTCATGTCTATCTAAGGAGTTTGTTCCTTTAAATATTTCATCTAACAAGAATAAAATCTTTTCTCCTCTTTTTACCCCTTCAACTATAATCTTTATTCTAAGTATCTCTGCATAAAATGAAGATATACTCTCTTCAAGATTATCTCCAGTTCTCATACAGGTATAAACTTTTAATATTGGAGCTTCAAAACTTTCTCCTTTTACAGGAAGTCCTAGATAAGCTAATATACAGTTGAATCCAACAGTTCTTAAAAATGTACTCTTACCAGACATATTCGATCCTGTTATTAAGATTACTCTCTTATCCTTATTAATATCAAAACTATTTCCAACGCCCTTTTCTCCTAGCATAGGATGGCTAAGATTTTTCCCTTTTAAAGTATAGTCATCATTTATTTTTGGTGTAGCCCATCCATGATTATTATAAGTAAATCCAGCTAAAGAAACTAAAGCCTCAAAATCACCTAAAGAAATCATCCATTTATAAAACTCATCTTTATTAGAACTCTTCCACTTTTCAAGCTTTGATAGAATTTGATAATCCCAAAGTAAATAACAGTTTAATAAAAGATAAAAGGCATTTCCCCTATCATAAAGCCAGCTAGTTATCTTTTCTAAGCTTTTAAGCTCCTTACTAGCACTTTTACCATTCATGTCTAAATTACTTTTTGTACTTTTTATTATATTAGACTGGAAATTCTCTTTTTCTATTAACTCTAAAGCCTCTACATAGGTTTTTATTCTATATTTTAAATCTTCAAATATATTTAACCCTTTAATAACTTCCTTATTGCCAAGCTTCAAAATACCATAACTTATAACAAGAGAAATTAATAATATTTGCCATGAAATAATATTCATACCAACTATAATAGTAATTCCAATATTTATTACTGGCATTATTATTCTAAGAATATTTAATAAAGGTGATATGGATTTACTATCTTCTTTTAACCATTCCCCTAAATACTTTTCTTTTTTTCCTTTTTTATCTTTTAATGAAGCTATAAATTCATGTCTAAAATCTACTTTTTTAGAAAGCTCCTTTAAAGCTTCCTGTCTTAATAAAATTTCTTCTTTGTTTGGAAGTTCTTCTAACTTTAATAAATTACTTAATTTCTCTCTTCCATAAACAGTACCTGTTTCATTTATCCATTGAAATAAAGAGTTTTTTCCGAATATATCTAAGTCATTTATAAAAGGATGCTTATTATCTAAATATTCTTCTCCTAAGTCATTAAATTCTCTCCACTTTCCCTCTAACCTAAGAATCTCTTTTTTATTAACCTCTATAAGAGCTTCTCTTTTACTTATTTTATTTACTATCCCTTCATGAACCTTTGCTAAATATAAAAATAATATAGAATTTAGCAAAAATAATATGATTCCAAAGCTTATTGATCCTATGCTATAAGCGTAGTAAATAAAAAATAAAATACTTAAAGAAACTACTAATCTTAATGCGCTGATTATATTATAGTCTCTCTTTAATCTCTTTAAAGCACTTGAATACTCTTCTATTCTTTTTTCATAAATATCTTTTCTATTCTCCATATTTATCCTCTCAAAACACTTTTTTAATATTATACCATAGTTAACATATTTTAATGCAAGACTATCCTTTAAACTATGACACTTTCTAAACTTATATGAAAAAATGATTTAAATCTCTTATAAATAAAGTCTATATAACAATAAACAAAGTCTATATAAAAATTAAAAATATACTTAAATTAAGCTTTAAAATTAAAATAAAAAGGCCATATCAAAACCTAATAATAAAATTAATTTTGATATGGCCTATTTTTCTTATATTTTTGTATTTCTAAAATTTTATCTCAAACAATTAACTTATTTTTTTATTAAATTTGATTTTTCTACTTTTCTCCCATGCCATTCATAATTTCTCTAATTTGAGTTTTAAGTATATCTGATTTTCCTCCAAATATAGCTTGAATATTTTCTCCAACTTGCATTACACCAGCTGCTCCAAGCTCTTTTAATCTTTCTTTATTAACTTTGCTTGAATCATTCACTGTAACTCTTAATCTAGTTATGCAAGCATCTAATTTATTTATATTGCCTGCACCACCTAAAGCTATTAAAATTTCAGCAGCTAAGTCATCATTTACAGTTTGGTTATCCATATCATCAAATATATCATCATCTTCTCTACCTGGAGTTTTAAGATCAAATTTTCTAATAAAGAATCTAAATAAGAAATAGTAAATTACAGCAAAGCCTAATCCTACAAGTATTACTAACCACCATCTAGTTCTATTTGGAATTACTCCTAATAGTATAAAGTCTAAAAGTCCACCTGAGAAAGTCATACCTATTTTAACATTTAATAATTGCATTATCATAAAGGATAAACCTGCTAATACACAGTGGATTGCAAATAATACTGGAGCAACAAATAAGAACGCAAACTCTAAAGGCTCAGTAATTCCTGTTAAGAAGGAAGTTAAGGCAGCTGAGAATAAAATACCTGAAGCTATTTTCTTTTTACCTGGTTTAGCTTCATGATACATTGCTAAGGCTGCCGCTGGCAATCCAAACATCATAAATGGGAACTTACCAGTCATAAATGTACCTGCTGTAAATGGAACTCCATCTCTTAATTGGGCAAAGAATATTTGATTATCTCCCATTATTAATTGACCTGCTTTATTTGTGTATTCTCCAAATTGGAACCAGAATGGATTATACCAAATATGATGTAATCCAAATGGAATTAATGCTCTTTCTATTATTCCAAATAATAAAGCTGATAGGGTTTGATTAGCACTTATCATATTTTGTGAGAAGTACAATAAGGCACCTTGTATTGGAGGCCATACAAATACCATTATTCCTCCAATAATTAAGGCAGAAATAGCAGTTATTATTGGGACAAATCTTTTACCTGCAAAGAATCCTAAGTATGAAGGTAATTCTATCTTATAGAACCTTTTATATAAAGCTGCGGCTATAACTCCCATAATAATTCCACCAAATACTCCAGTTTGAAGTGTTGGTATTCCAAGAACTGTGGCATACATACCATTTTTAGTACCAGCAACTATGTCGGCAGTTATTCCTCCACCAATTCCCATTGTTACATTAAGTATTAAAAAACCAACTATTGCTGCAAGACCTGCAACACCGTCTCCTTCTGATAATCCTACAGCTACCCCAACTGCGAATAATAATGCTAAGTTTGAAAATATTATATTACCTGCATCAGACATTATTGTAGCTATTAATTGAAACCACCCTGCATTTAATGCTGGCACTAAGCTTAAAAACTGAGGATCTTGAAACATTGATCCAAATCCAAGTAATAAACCTGCCGCTGGTAATAAAGCAACTGGTAACATCAAAGCTTTACCTATTCTTTGTAAAACTCCAAAAGCTTTCTTCATCTTAATCTCTCCTTTTAAATGATTTCTTTCTTTATAATTCCTAAAATACACAAAAAATAAAGACTTAAATTTATTATTCCTATAAAACACCTATTTTATTATTAATAGGTATTAGAATAATAAATCTAAGTCTTGCCTTCTAATTAAGTAACAATCCTAAGTATTCTCTTTTATTTTTGTGATGATAAGGCATTATATATTTTTGAAAGATTTTCTTTCATAGCATCTATATAACTTATACCATCTTCATTGCTTTCTAGAGTATATATTTTTTCAATTTTTCCACCAACTTCATTAGCTAAAGTTTGAGAAATTTTTTCACTTGCTAACTCAGGCATAAAAATTGTTTTTATATCATTTTTCTTACAGAACTCAACTATCTCTTGCATTTTTTGAGGAGTTATTTCTCCTTCTCCAAATAAGTTTTCTACACTAACTTGTTTTAATCCAAATTCTCTACATAAGTATCCAAAAGCAGCATGACCAGTAACAAAATCCTTATTAGCTAATCCATTAAACTTTTCTTTGTACTCATTTGCTAAAGAATCTAATTTCTCTGCAAACTTTTTAAAGTTTTCTTCGTAATAACTTTTATTATCTGAATCAACCTCAACTAAAGCATCTTTTATGTTTTGAGCTTCTATTTTAGCTCCATCTAAGCTTAACCAAAGATGAGGATCTACCTTATCTCCTTCTTTTAATACTTCAGCCCCTTTAGAAGCTTCAACCACTTTTACATCTTTATTTTCTATTGTATTAAGAACTTGCTCTTTCCAGTGTTCCATACCTAATCCATTATAAACAAAAACCTTAGCCTTATTTAACTCTAATAAATCTTGAGTTTTTGGTTCAAAATCATGTGGCTCTGTTCCATTTGGAACCATAGTCTTAACATTTACCTTATCTCCACCAACTATTTCAGTAAACTCTCTTAAAGGTTCAATACTTACAGTGACATCAACCTTACCGTTATCCTTTTTATTTTCTGCTGTTTTAGTACTTTGACACCCAACAAAAAAAGCAGCCATTGTTACTCCTAAAAAAATCGATACTAATTTCTTTCTCATACTTCCTCCTGTTTGCAAATGATTCGCATTATTATAATATAAACTTTATATTACTTTTCTATTATTGTCAATATTTATAATAAAACTATCATAAAAATAAAAAAGGACTAATCAAAATATATTATAAATAAAACTTATAAACATATTCCTAGAATTACTAGGTATAGCTAATAATTGTTTGTGATTTATTTTGATATAAGCCCTTCATTTTAAATTAAAGCTCTATTATATTTACTTTTTCCTTATCTTTGAGAATATTTATTTCTCTTTTTTGGCATGTAAATAAAATTATTTGATTTTTATAAACTCTCTTATATATTATGTCTAACATAGTTTTTAATCTATTATCATCATATTGAGTAAAACTTTCATCTAATATTATTGGAACTTTTTTATCTTCAAATATTATGTCGATTATGCCAAGTCTCAATGCTAAATATATTTGGTCATATGTTCCACTACTTAAATAAGAAGCATCCATAATTTTATTGCTTTTTGTATCCTTAACAACTAAGTTATAATCTTCTGATACTCTTAAATCTTTATAAGCACCCTTAGTTACATCTTTAAATATATCCTCTACCTTTTTATTTATAACAGGTCCAAAACTTTTTTGAAGTTCCTTAAAGGCTTTTTCCATGTAGTTTGTTGCAATCTCAACCCCCTTAAGTTTTTTCTCTAAGGACTTAATTCTTTCCTTAACTTCGGCTATCTCTTCATCTATTAAAAATAAACTTCTACAGGTTAACTCTTTGCTACTAATTAAATATTCTACATCCTTTATTTCTTTTTCAATATTTAACAAGTCATTATTTTTTAATTTTATTTCATTTAAGATTTCTTCTTCACTATTATAAACTTCATTTTTAATCTCTGATTCCTCATATGAAAGTCCATTTTTAACTTCTAAAATATCTCTTCCCTTAAGTAATAGATTGCAATTTTCTTCTACACTATTTAACTTATTTTTTAAGCCTTCCTTATATTCTATTTTAGCTTCTATTTCTTCTAATCTAGAATATACTTCATCTAAAGTAATATTTTGTAGTGATGTATTTTCTAAATAAGCTTTTATTTTTCCTTCTATTTCTAATCTTCTATTATTTAATTGATTTAAATCTTCATTAGCCTCATTAAACTCTGATTTTTTTCTTATTAATAAATCTTCCTGGCTTTTCTTTTCCCTTGAAAGTTCTAAGATTTCATCTATAGAACCTGCCCCTGTAACTCTTAATAACTTATCTATAAAAGCTTCATTACTTAATATTTTTTCCTTAGTTTCATCTTCTTTTAATAAAACCAAACTTTTCTCTTTTTCCTTAATTTCTACATAGAGAATATCTAACTCTTTTTTAATAAATCTATAATCCTCTAAAGTTTCTTTAATAGAATACTCATCTTTTACCTTAAGGAATTGTTTATATTCATCAATTTTACTTTTTAATACTTCTATTTCTTTTTTCTCATTTATAAGCTCATCTATTTCATTTATTCTTCTGCTTATATTATTTTTTTCTTTTTTATTTAAACTACTTTTAGCTAGTAAAAATATAAATAATAACATGCCTAAAATTGAAAGTGCTAAGGTCATTATATTTTCACTCTTGAAATAGGATATAAATAAGAAAGCACATAATAAAATACTTATTACTTCTCCAACTCTAAAAAGAAAAATTTTTCTTGAAAAGCTTTTACTTTTCTCTTCAATAATATTCTTCTCGTCTTTTAAGTTTGCATTTATTGAAGGATATATTTTTTCATTATTATATTTTTCTAAATCCTTTTCTATTTGTAACACCAAATTATCATTTAATTTTAGAGCATTTAAATGACTTAAAAAATCATCTTTCTTTTCATTTAGCTGATAAAGCTCTTCCTTTACCTTTTGAATAACCTTGTAATTTTCTCTTAATCTATCATCTTCAATTCTAAGCTCTATTAATTTAGTTTCTAAATTATTTGATATTTCATTTAAAATTCCATAACTCTTTAATTTTTCATTATACTCATAAATAGATTCTTTTAGCTTATCTATTTTATCTTCCTTTTCTTTTAGTGATTCTTTTAAAAACTCATAATTTTTAAACTCATCTCTTAAGTTATTTAACTTTTTTAAATCACAGATAGCTTGTACACCTTTTAACTCTTCTAATAAAACTTTTAATTCCTCTTCTAATTTTTCTTTTTTATTTAAATACTCATTTATATTTTCATACTCACTTTTTAATTCTGATTTTTTTAAATTTCTCTTATGTAATTCTAATTCTTCTATTTTTAAATTTAAATCAGTTCTTTTTTCTTTTAATTCCTTTAAGTAAAGCTCATTTTCTATATTTTCCTCATGAATTTTTACTCTTTTATATCTTTCTTCTAAAAGCTCACTTTCTTTAATTCTTAATAAATCAAGTTTTCCTGTTTTTCTTGAATTAGTTAAGGACTTTTTATTTTCCTCTAAATTATTTTTTATTTTTTTATAAGAAACCTCATCAGCTCCACATTCTAAGATATTAATAATTTTATTTAATACATCATCCTGCTTTGAACTCTCTACAGTACACCCCATTTGACTTATAAACAGAGTATTCTTAAATCCCTCGCTAGAAAGATTAAATATATCCTTACCAGGTTCTTGCCATGAGTATTTATTTATCTTTTCTCCAGTTATATTATTTAATATATTTCCCTCATCATATTTTTTTGTTTTCCCAAAACTTCTATCTATTAAAATTTCTTCACCATTATCCTCTACAAGTAACTCTCCTGAAAAACTTCCTTCCCCTAATGGTGTGTACTTTGCTCTATCTGATAAAGTTTTTTTGCCTCTTTTATTACAAACACCATATAACATTACCTTTATGAAAGATTGTAATGTACTTTTTCCACTTTCATTTTCACCATATATTATGTTTAATCCATCTTTTAATTCTATTTCTTTATTTTTTAATTTTCCAAAGGACTTCACATTTATTTTCTTAATTATCATTTAAATTCACTTCTCCATCTAAAATACTCTCCATACCAATTCTAAAAGCTATATCTAGTATCTCTTCATCCTCTTCATTAGATTCTAAAGCATCCTTGATTAAAGAACAAAAAATACCCTTAATTGAATACTCATTGCTCATTTCATCAATATCTATTTTCATTCTAGTAGAATTTACAATCTTACAGTAAAAGAATTTATCTCTAATTAAGTTTTCTATTAAATCACTATCTATTTTAAAAGACTCTTCTATATTCCCTTTTAAGATGATTTTAAATAGATTTTTTTCTCTTGATTCTTTTGAAATAGTATTAAGTATCTTATCTATAACCTCTTCTTTAGTTTTACAATTTGATATATCAATTTCCTTAAGAAAATACTCTCTTTTATTAGTCTTTATAAAATCTAGGTCTACAACTCCAAGGGATACCTCTCCTAATATTATTCCTTTATCTCCTTCTTCATCAAATCCTCTTCCCTCTGGACATCCTGAATATGCATAATAGGTATTACCGATTCTTTTTATTCCTGAAAATTTATGAATATGTCCTAAAGCAATATAATCCATCTTACTCTCTTCTATTTCCTTAAATAATAAGGGATTATACTCGCCTGTTTCATTATTCCCTAAATCACCATGTAAAACCATTATTTTTACTAAATCCTTATCCTCTTCTTTTGGAGTAAACTCCTTAAGATTTGACTCTTTTATATATTTTTCCTTAAAGGATGCTCCATAAACAACAGTATTTAATTCAGGTATTTCTATTCTTTCAATTTCATCCTTAAATATATGAACATTTTCCCCTAAGTTAACCATATTATAAAAAGATTTTTTATTATATGGGTCATGATTTCCTGCTGAAATAAATACTCTTATATTATGTTTTTTAAGTTTATCCATTTGATCCTTTATAAAAGTAAGAGTACTCTTTTCTATAGTATCATTGTCAAAAAGGTCTCCCGCTAAAAGAACTAAATCAACTTTTTCATCAATTCCTCTATTTATTATTTTACTAAAGCTTTCTCTTAACTCAGCTCTCCTCATTGTACCAATTTCCTTTGGTAACTCTTTAAAAGGAGTATCAAAATGAATATCACTACAATGCAATATTTTTACCTTTTTCACCAATATGACACCTCTCTTATTCCAATTTATTCTAATTTTATCATAGAGATTGTCAAAAAAAAAGACTACATAGAGGATATAAATCCTCTATGTAATCTTTTTTGCGGTAGAAGTTTAAGCATCATGTTTTGGCGGTTTACCCTCCATAACACTTTCTCCTGTTATAAATTTTTAGAGTCATAATATAGGATTTTTATAATGGTTATTTAATAATCATTATAATTATTCCTATTTTTTTAATGAATCTTTTTTCTTTAATTCAGTATTAGCGAAAGGTTTGTTATTTTATTTGACTTTCGTAAGCTTCTACCATTCTTTTTACCATTTCGCCGCCTACGGAACCACATTGTCTTGAACTTAGGTCTCCATTGTAATCTGAGAATGGTACACCTAATTCTCTAGCTACCTCGTTTTTGAATTTACTTAATCCATTTTTTGCTTCTGGAACTAATGATTTTGACATTTCTAATTCCTCCTTTGGCTTTGGTAATTTGTAAGCTTGAAATTTGTTTATCTCTTGCTTACACTATTATATTAACCATAATTCAGATTATAAACCTATGAAATAGAAGGATTATTAACCACTTTATTCCAGAAGAAATCTATTTTTTATTTTTCTTTTTTAATATTACACCTGCACCTAATAATAACATACCTATTTGTGACATAGCTTCTGCACCTATAGGAGATCCTGTGTTAGGAAGTTTATTTTCTTTTTTAGAAACTTCCTCAATGTTATTTTGTTCATTATTTTTTTCATTCACTTCTTTAGATTTACTATCTTCTTTAACTAAAGTATTATCTTCATTTGAATTATTTTCTTTATTATTTTTTTGTTTTTCTATGTTTTCCTCTACTTTAGGCACGTCTTTTTTACTTTCTTCATTAACTACTTGATCCTTATTATTTTTATTATTAATAGAATCTAAGTTTATATTTTCCTCATTTTCTTTAGATGTATTATTATCTGAAGGTAAATCTTTTTCATTTATTGATGCTATATTAGTATATTTTCCGTCTTCTGATGTAGGTATTTTTAATTCTCCTGAATTAACTAAATCTCTAACCTTTTTATAGTTTTCTGAATTTGGATCTATTCCTAATAGACACCAATTATTTTGTTTTTTTGCATTTATAAGGCCATTTTTAACATTTTTAATATAATCTATAGCTAAATTTCTTATTGTTCCTTCTTCTTCTCCATAAGCTGTCTTAGAATCCCAAAGTTTTTTAAATTCTTTTCCTTCAAAGATTCCTCCTTTTCCTTGTAATTGTCCAAGTCTATATGAATTCATTCCTAATTTTAAAACATCTGTATCCTTAAGTTCTCTTCCATCTTTATACTTAACATCTTTAATCCTATTACCTTCTTTTTCTCGTAAATCAATTTTGTAAGTTATTCCTCCAAACATATCATTAGTACTATACTTTGACGCTCTTCTTTTAGGATTAAAACTTGGAGTAATATCTCCTGGATTTAATGTATTAAAATAACCAGCTGCCCATTCCATATATTTTTTTAAGTCTTTTCCAGTTACTTCATAAACGCTTATTTCTCCACCAGTATATCTATAGTTATAAGCTATATCTTTCTTTTTTATATCACCTACATTTAACTTAGCCTTATCATTATCTATAGATAAAGCTATTACATCTGCTTTACTATAATACTTCCCTACTTCATGAAAGAAATCAATTAATGGAGTATCTTCTATATGTATAGTAGGTATTCCTTTTATGTAATCTTCATCTACCATGTTAACCCCTTCAAGTCTTCCAATAACTGAGTTAGCATCTTTACGCAATTCCTCATGGAAAGGTTTTAATAGATTTTCTATTTCTTTATCTGATTCTACATTAGCTACTGAGATAGTATCTGCATTTTTATTTTTAAGTACATTTTTTCCATTTTCTTTTTTAAATGTTAAATCTATTTTTGATACAGCTTGTCCATATTTTCCTGGTTCAGTTATAATAACTCCATTTACAACCTCATTTTTAACTAACTTATGCATATGTCCTCCTACAATTGCTGTAAGCTCTGGACATTGATTAGCAATATCTGTAACACCTGTATTGGAAATAGCATTTTCATTATCTAGTCCCATATGCATAACTCCAATCATGGCATCAACTTTTCCATCTAATTCTTTTATAATCTTTTTTGTTTCTTTAACTGGATCTCTAAATTCAATTCCTTTTATATTATATGGTTTTTCAAACTCTTTTATCATTGGAGTATCCATACCTATAATACCTATCTTTATACCATCTCTTTCTATAATAGTATATCCATCCATAAATCTTGTTCCATCATCATTATAGATATTACCAGCTAAGACCTTTCCTTCAAATTGACTTGTTACATGTTTAAGCACATCTAATCCAAAATTAAATTCATGGTTTCCCATTTCCCAAACATCATATTTCATCTTATTCATACCTAAAACCATAGGTTGGTGAGGTCCTTTATTAAAAGTTTCAACAAAGTTATCTTGAATTGAATCACCTGCATCTACAAGAATTAAATTTGGATTTTCATTTCTCTCCTTTTTAACAATTGTTGATATTTGTGATAAACTTCCTGATTTATTCTCCGTATCTGATGAATATTCCCAAGGAACAAATCTTCCATGTATATCTGAGGTTCCTAAGATGGTAACCTTAGTTTCATTAGAAATCTCTTCCCCCTTAACAACCTTACCATTAAAAAAACATAAATTTAATGATAAGAACATCATTGTAGCTACACTTAATGGTTTAATTAGTTTTCTCACTATTTTTCATCCCCCTAAATTTTAAACTTTACCCTTAACATTATACATCGTTCTGAAATTGTTTACAATATTTATATATAATTTACATGTTTTCAGAATATAATCTTTCATTTAAAATTAAGCAAAAAAAAATCAGTGAATTAATTCACTGATTTTTTGGCAGGGGCAGTAGGACTTGAACCCACAACCAATGGTTTTGGAGACCACTACTCTACCAATTGAGCCATACCCCTATAATATTATGTTATTTATTGTGTTAATTGGCAGGGGCAGTAGGACTCGAACCCACAACCAATGGTTTTGGAGACCACTACTCTACCAATTGAGCCATACCCCTGAACACAGAATTTATTATATATTAAAAATAAACTTAACGCAAGAGTTTTTTATGTAATTTTTTATTTTTAATAAAAAATCTATATTAATCCCCTAATAAAACAATATAATATTTGATAATAAAAAAATATATTTAGCTAAATTTAAAGTAATTATTTCATCATTTCACTATTATCTTCATCAATTAAAATAAAGCATATATAATATAAATTTAAAAAATCAATATTATATATGCTCTATACTTATGTGTTTATAATAGTTTACTATGCTAATTTAAATCCTGACTCTTTTAATTTCTTTTTAATATTTTCAACATCTATGCTTTTAACCCTCACTATAACCTCTTTAACATCAGTTAAACTCTTTGTATCTACAATAACTATGCTTAATATATCTCCATCTTCTTCAGATATTGTCTTAGTTATTTTTGATAATTGTCCTGGAACATCATAAGATCTTATTACTATTCTTTCTCCTTTATTAAGTCCAAAAGCATTGTTAAATTCTCTAAAAACTGCCTTATGAGTTAGTATTCCTTTGAAATTATCAAATTCATCTACAACAGCCACAAAAGAAATTCTCATTCTTTCTAACATGGATACTGCCTTTTCTATATGTTCTGATTTATTTATTATAGGAACTTCTGTTTTTAATATTTCACCTACAGTAATATTATTTAACACTTCATCTTTGCTTAAATTATGTTTAAAGTAATATTTATAGATAGAGCTTTTAGCCACTGCGCCCCTAAACTTATCTCCATCTACTACAGGAATTGATAAAAACTTATTATCCTCCATGATTTTTAGTGCATCTTTAAGTTTAGTATTAGAATCAACTAAATCTAGATTTTCTTTCTTTGTCATAATAGCTTTTACTAACATACAAATCCCCCAATTCCTAAATTTACATACTATATACTATTATTATACTATTATATTATTACATAGTTATCCAATTATATTAAATTTATCAAAGTATTAATTAAAGATACTTTTCCCCTTTTATTGTTAATATTATAATAATTTTATAGGTATATGTTTTATTAAATATTAGGAGAATTTTTAACTATTTAAGAAACATAATAAAACTTTAAATACCTTATTAAATCTACTCTCTCTTTTCTTTTTCTTTAAATTTGGATAGAATGATTAAAGAGTGTTAATTTGAAAGGAGTTCTTTATGGAATTTATAGTAGATAGTGTAGATAAAACTATGCATATTGGAAGACAACTTGGTTCTCTTGTAAATAAAGGAGATATTCTTTGTTTAACTGGAGACTTAGGAACTGGCAAAACTCATATAAGTAAAGGAATTGCAGAAGGATTAGGAATTGACGAGCATATAACTAGTCCAACTTTTAATATAGTTAATGAATATCATAGCGGAAGATTAACTCTTTATCATTTTGATGTTTATAGAGTTAATGATCCAGATGAAATTGAAGCAATTGGCTTTGATGAATATATCTTTAGTGATGGAGTAAGCTTAATTGAATGGGCTAATTACATAGAAGAACTTATTCCTGAAGAGTATATACATATAAAAATAGAAAAATTACCTGATATGGGTGAAAATTTTAGAAAAATAAGTATTAATGGTTATGGTGATAGATATAACTACATAAAGGAGATAGAAGAATGTTAGTATTAGCTATTGATTCATCTTCTAGCACAGCTACTTGCGCACTTGTTAGTGAAAAGGGAGTTCTAGGAGAAATAAACTTAAATGATAAAAAACAACATTCCGTTTTATTAATGGACTTAATAGATGATTTACTTAAGTATAATAATCTAAAGATTAAAGATTTAGACGGATTTGCTATTAGTGAAGGTCCTGGTTCATTTACTGGACTTAGAATTGGTATGGCAACTGTTAAAGGATTAAGTTTTGGAAGTAAAAAACCTTCTGTTTGCGTTTCTTCCCTTGATGCTTTAGCTTATAATATTTCAGGATTTAATGGAATAATCTGTCCTATTATAGATGCTCTTAGAGGAAATGTATATGCTTCTCTATATAAAAAAGAAGGAGAGAAGCTAATATCTCTTAGTGAAAAAGAATGCATTTCTTTAACTGATTTAATTGAAAAAATAAAAGAAAAAAATGAGGATGTTATCTTTGTAGGAGATGGAATAAGCAAACACAAAGAAGCTTTAAAAGAAGCTCTTCCTAATTGCTCTTTTGCCCCTAGTCATTCATCTTATCCAAGAGCAGCATCAGTTGGAGAATTAGGATTAAGATTATTAGAGTCAGGAGTTTCTCACGATTTAAATACATATGCTCCTATATACTTAAGAAAATCTCAAGCTGAAAGAGAATATGAAGAAAGAATGAGATTAAAATAATGAATTCATATAAAATAGAACCTATGAATTCTTCCCATGTTAAGGGCGTTTTTGAAGTAAGTAAACTTAGTCTTGCAGAATCTTGGAATATAGATTCTATAGAAAAAGAACTTTCTAATAAACTAGCAAAATATCTTGTTGCTTTACATGGAGATAAGGTTATTGGCTTTGTTGGAATGTGGATTGTTTTTCATGAGGGAGATATAACTAACGTAGCAGTTCATCCTGAATATAGAAAACAAGGAATTGGAAATCTTTTAATAGATAATATAATTACTTTATGTAAAGAAAATAATATAAATTCTCTTACATTAGAAGTTAGAGAGTCTAATATTCCTGCTCAATCCCTTTACAAAAAGCATGGATTTAAGGAAGAAGGGATAAGAAAAAACTTCTACAATAATCCAAAAGAAAATGCCATAATAATGTGGAAACATGATATTTAGACTATATTTTTAATTAGTATTTATTTTTATATTAGAGCTTTATCAAAATACAATAAAAAAACTTACAAATATATTCTGAGAATTACTAGATTTCGCTAAGAATTTATAATTATTACTCCGAAGATATTACTAAAACTTCGAAACTTGCTTCGCTTCGAACAGTCTCAGTTTTTTAACGTAATATCTTCTGCATAATAATTTAAATTCTAAAGCTCATCTAGATATTCTCTTCATAATATTTGTAAGTTTTATAAAAAGTTGTTTTGATACATACCTTTCTATTATCCTAAATTTTCTTTCATTTGTTTTGGTTTATCTAGCATAGGTTCAACCTTAAATATTGATACAGAAACCTTTTTATATAAAGCATATGTTATTCCACAAACCAATATAGATTTTATTCCGTTAAATGGGATTAATCCAACTGTTACATATTGCATTAACTCTGCTTTTGACATAGCCATACCGTATGCTGGAAGCAATAAATAAACATTAGCTAATATTCCTACCACTTCTATACATAAAAATCCTAATACCATTCCTAAAATAGCATTTTTCTTAGTTTTATTTTTCTTATAAACTAATGCTGCTGGCCATACTAAAGCTACTCCAACTAAGAAATTAGCAAACTCACCTACAAATCCTGTTCCAGTTCCTTTTACTATTAATATTAATAAATTTTTCATAAGTTCTATTATTACCCCCGCTAATGGACCAAAAGCAAAGGCTCCCATAAGTGCAGGCACATCGCTTAAATCAATCTTAAGCCATGGAAATATAGGTATTACTGGAAAGTCAATATACATAAGTATTACTGCAATTGCAGATAAAAGTGATAATTTAATGAATCTGTTTGTGTTTAAGGTTTTTGTTTTCATTTTGTCCCCTCCCAAAAGTTACTTCCTCTGGGGCTATTAAGTCTTTAATGATTTTTTTCAAATAAAAAGCCCTGATACATATACTTATATCAGGGCATATAAATTCAGAATTTAAATCATTAAACACTCATCTTCTTTCATCCAGACTATACTGTCGGCCTCGGAATTTCACCGAATCATGCTAAAAACTAGCTCGCGGGCTTTACCGCCGGTGGGGACTTACACCCCGCCCTGAAGACTTTTTTTATTTCATTTGTTATAATTTTAACTCTTTTTTATATAAATTTCAATATATTAAATATTTTTATCTACTAAAATTTTCACTTATTTTAATTAATTTTCTAACTTAACCTTCTTTTTTCATTGATAATGAAATTCTCTTTCTTTTTAAATCAACATCTAATATTCTAACTTCTACTACATCTCCAACCTTAACTATATCAAGTGGATGTTTAACAAATCTATCTGCCATTTGGCTCTTATGAACTAATCCATCTTGGTGAACTCCAATATCTACAAAAGCACCAAAATCAGATACATTTCTAACTGTCCCCATTAAAATCATACCTGGTTTTAAATCTTTCATTTCTATTACGCCAGACTTAAATATTGGTTTAGGTAATTCCTCTCTTGGATCTCTTCCAGGCTTTTTAATTTCCTTTATAATATCATTAAGTGTTGGTTCTCCAACTTCTAATTCTTTTGCTAAGTTAGAAATTCCTTTTGCTTTTACTCTCTCATCTATATCTACTAATTTTCCATTTTTTAAATCTTCTTCTGTATATCCTAAAGTTTTTATAAGTTCCTTAGCTACCCCATATGACTCTGGATGAACTGAGGTATTATCTAAAGCTTCTTTACTTTCCATAACTCTTAAGAATCCTGCACATTGTTCATAAGCTTTTTGTCCTAATCTTTTAACTTTTAAGAGCTCTTTTCTACTTTTAAACTTACCATTTTCTTCTCTATAATCAACAATATTTTTAGCTATTGAAGCATTTATTCCTGAAATATAACTTAATAATGATGGAGTTGCTATATTTAAATCTACTCCTACATTATTAACACAATCCTCAACTATCCCAGCTAAGGATTCATCAAGTTTTTTCTGAGTTACATCATGTTGATATTGTCCTACTCCTATAGCCTTAGGATCTATTTTAACAAGCTCAGCTAATGGATCTTGAAGTCTTCTTCCTATAGAAATTGCTCCTCTTACAGTTACATCTAAGTCTGGATATTCCTTATTTGCAAGTTCTGATGCTGAATAAACAGAAGCTCCTGCCTCAGAAACTATAACATAGAATAACTCTTTTCCTGTTTCATCTTTTATTTCCTTAAGCATTTTTGCAATTACTTCTTCTGATTCTCTTGAAGCTGTTCCATTTCCTAAAGAAATAACTTGAACTCCATGTTTCTTAATAAGTTTTTTAAGTGTACTTATTGTTTCATCAATTCTATTTTGAGGGGCTGTTGGATAAACTGTTGTATTCTCAACAAATTTTCCTGTTTCATCTAAGATTGCTACCTTACATCCTGTTCTAAATCCAGGGTCAAATCCCATTACAACTTTCCCCTTAATAGGAGCTTGCATTAAGAGAGCTTTTAAATTAGCCTTAAATATATCAATTGCTCCTTCTTCTCCCTTAGAGGTTAATTCACTTCTTATTTCCCTTTCTATTGAAGGATATATAAGTCTTTTAAATGAATCCTTAATGCTTTCTTCTAAATACTTATCAGTAATTTTATTTCCCTTTAAAACTTTTTTATTTAAATAATCTATAATTTTATCATCATTACAAGTTACTTTAACAGAAAGAATTTTTTCCTTTTCTCCTCTATTTATAGCTAATATTCTATGAGATGGAATTGTTCTAACAGGTTCCTTATAATCATAATACATTTCATAAGGTGTTTGTTCTTCACTGCTTCCTTTTACCTGAATTATTCCATCCTTTTGAACAAAATTTCTAATCCATTTTCTATAATCAGCATTATCAGATATTATTTCACTTATAATATCCATAGCCCCTTGAAGAGCTTCCTCTTCATTTTTAACACCTTTTTCTTCATTAATATATTTATTAGCCTCTTCTACTATATCACCATTAAACTCTCCTGATAGAATAAGCTCTGCTAATGGCTTTAATCCTTTTTCAACAGCCATAGTAGCTCTTGTTCTCTTTTTAGCTTTAAAAGGTCTATATATATCTTCAACCTCAGTAAGAGTAGTAGCTTTCTCAATTTTTAATTTTAATTCTGGAGTTAATTTTTCTTGCTCCTCTATTATTCTTAAAACATCTTCTTTTCTACTTTCTAAATTTCTTAGATATGTTAATCTCTCATTAAATTTTCTTAGAACCTCATCTGTTAATCCACCAGTTCTTTCTTTTCTATATCTAGCTATGAAAGGTACTGTATTTCCTTCATCTAACATCTCTATAACACTTGTTACCTGTTTTAATGAAATACCAAGTTCCTTTGATAAAATATGATTTATATTGTCCATAATGTCCTCCTATGTTTTATCTATTAATTTAATATTAATAGTAATTTTTTGAATAAACATAATTTAAATCTCATACTTTTAATTATAACCTAATTATTTATGGAGGATAATATGAAAAAATTATATATAGCCACAATAAATATACTTCTTTGTACATTTATTTTGCTTATACAACTCTCTCTAGTTTATAAAAATAGGCTTGATCCCTTTGAAAAAGAAGGTGTTTTAAAGAATATAGAATACTTAACCTCTGATGAATTAGAAGGAAGACTTTGCGGAAATGAAGGTAATTACTTAGCTCAAGAATTCATTGAAAATTCTTTTATTAAATCAAACATAAAAAAACTTAATTCTAGTTATCTTCAAGATTTCAATGTAAAAGCCCCTATTTTAGTTGAAGGAGAGCCTTATTTAAAAGTTTACGATAAAAATAATAAGTTAGTATCTTCATATAAATATGGAGTAGATTTTAAGGAAGCCTTTATAAACTTTAGGGTAAATCATATAACTTTTGATAATACAAATGAGTTTAAAGTTCTTCCTACAATAATGAAAGGAACTTCTTCATCTAATAACAGTGTTGTATTTCTTGCCTCTCCAGTAGATTCTTTTAATTTTAGAAGCTCTTTTATTGAGGATACACCTTGTGACTTATATGTGGTAGTAGCTCCAAATCTTATAAAAGAACTAGAGACATATTTAAATAAAGGTTACAAAATAGACTGTTTTATCCCTTATGAGGTTAAGGAGAAAGTTGTTAATAATGTTACTGGAATTATAAAAGGTAAAAATCCATTTTTACCCCCTTTAGTCTTAACAGCTCATTTTGATCATATGGGAAAAGGACTTTCTGGTGAAATTTATAGAGGTGCTTTAGATAATGCTTCTGGTGCTTCATTTTTATTAGAATTAAGCTCTTTTCTAGCTTCTCTTCCTCAACCCTCAAGGGATATAATAATAGTCTCTCTAAATGCTGAAGAATTCGGATTACTAGGTTCTAAAAATTTTGCTAAAGAAAATAAAGACTTATTAAAAAATGCTACAGTTATTAACTTTGATATGATTGGAAGTGATAAAGATATTCCACTTACATTTATGGCAGGAGAAGATACTTGTTTCCACAGTGATTTACTAGATAGGCTTTGTGAAATTTGTAATGAAAAGAACATAACTAATATTATAGAAAATAAAGATTCCTCTGACCACGCAAGCTTTATTAAAGAAGGTTTTGATGCAATAACAATAAATGATGGTGATGTAACAAGAATTCACACACCAGAAGATAAAATTGAATATATAAGTCCTACAGCCATAGACAGAAGCTTCTCTGTGGTGTGGAGCGAGATATTTGACTCAGCTTACTCATCCTCTGGATTATTCTTATTAGACTCAAAAGTTCTGATATTACTAATATTATCAGCTTTAATTTGTTTAATATTAAAGTTAAAGAGTTAAATTATATAATTAAAAAATATAAAATTTAAAAATGCTTATAAAAAAATAACTTATAAATAGTATGAAGAGAATATGTGAATAAAAATATTCATTAATTCTCATAATCTATTTATAAGTTTTTTATATAGTCACCTTTTTATGAATTTAAATAGGCAATTATAAAATTATCTATATCTCCATCCATTACTCCGTTCACATTAGATGTCTCAACATTAGTTCTATGATCCTTAACCATTGAATATGGATGGAAAACATAACTTCTTATCTGACTTCCCCATCCCATATCTTTTAATTCACCTGTTAAATCTTCTATTTTTTCCTTATGAGCTCTCTCTTTAAGTTCTATAAGTTTAGACTTTAACATTCCCATAGCAGTATCTCTATTAGAAAACTGGCTTCTCTCATTTTGACATTGAACTACTATTCCAGTTGGAATATGAGTAATTCTTACTGCTGACTCAGTTTTATTTACATGCTGACCACCAGCTCCACCGGCTCTATAAGTGTCTATTCTTAAGTCTACAGGATTTATTTCTATATCTTGATCTGATGTTAACTCTGGTAAAACTTCTACTGAAGCAAAGGAAGTTTGTCTTTTACCATTAGCATTAAAAGGTGATATTCTAACTAATCTGTGAATACCCTTTTCAGCCTTTAAATATCCATAAGCAAATTCACCTTTAACTTTTAAAGTAACACTTTTTACTCCTGCTTCATCTCCAGGTAAATAATCAATAGTTTCTAAGGAATATCCCTTCTTTTCACACCATCTTGTGTACATTCTAAGAAGCATTTCTGTCCAATCATTAGCATCGCTTCCACCAACACCTGTATGAAGTGTTAATATGGCATCATTTCTATCATATTCCCCAGAAAGAATTGTCTCTATTTTTAATGTATCTATCTCTTTACTTAAAGCCTTAACTTCGCTTATTATCTCCTTAGCTGTTTCTTCGTCATTTTCTTCCATAAGCTCTTTTAATACTTCTACATCATCTATTCTTTCATTTAAATTTTTAAACTTATCAATTTTATCTTTTACTCTTTTTGCTTCTTGGGTTACTTCTTGGGCCTTTTGGACATCATCCCAAAATCCCGCTTCTTGCATCTTAAGCTCTAATTCTGTACTCTTCTTCTCTAAAGATGCTAAGTCAAAGTGAAGCCCCCATTTCCTTTAAATTATTTTTTAGTTCATGTAACTTTGATAATTGATTTTCAAGTTCCATAATCATAAAAACTTCACCCCTAGCTTTAATTATTTTGATATTATAAAGTATATCATTTTATAGCTATTTAAAACAATAAAATCATATTTAGTAAAAAATTTAAATATAATCTTAAAGTTCATAAAAATATTTTTAAAAAAATTGAATATCAGTAGAAGTACAAGTTATTCTAGCTTTATATTTACAATTCATAGCATAGCATTTTTATCTATTAATAAAATTATAAAAAAAAGCCTCTGCAAATAATGCAAAGGCTTTTAATTATATTAAACTACTTCTCTTCCACAACATGATTTATATTTTTTTCCACTTCCACATGGACATAAATCATTTCTACCTACTTTAGGCTCTTTTTTAACTGGTTTTTTCTTTACTTCTTGAGAGTCTCCACCATGACTTGCTCCTGTTTCTTGAGCAACTCTCTCTCTTTGTGGTTTTTCAGCTTCAACTTTTACATGGAATAAGTATCTTACTGTGTCTATTTTGATGTTATTTATCATTTCATCAAACATAGCACTACCTTCCATTTGGTAAGCTTGAGTTGGATCTTGTTGTTTGTAAGCTCTTAATCCAATACCTTGTTTTAAGTGATCCATATCATCTATATGATCCATCCACTTAGTATCAACAACTCTTAAGATTATAACTCTTTCGATTTCTCTCATTTGCTCTGAGCCAACGAACTCTTCTTTTTCCTTATATATTTCCCTAGCACATTCAATGAATTTTCTAGTAATTTCTTCATTTGAAGAAGTTTTTAATTCTTCTACAGTGAATTTACCATGTGGTAACATTATATCTTCTAAGTATTTTATTAAATCTCCAAGTTCTTTTTCAAAATCATCTTCATCAATATTTCCTAAGTGAGCTTGAACAGCACCAGTTATAACATCTTCAATCATAGCTTGAACGCTGTCTTCTAAGTTTTCACCCTCTAAAACTTGTGATCTTTGCTTATAGATAACTTCTCTTTGTTTATTCATAACATCATCGTATCCTAATAATGTTTTTCTTATATCAAAGTTGTTACCTTCTACTTTCTTTTGAGCATTTTCTATTGATTTAGTAACCATTTTACTTTCAATAGCCTCAGTTTCTTCTAATCCTAATCTATCAACAACAGATTGAAGTTTTTCTGAGCCAAATATTCTCATTAAATCATCCTCTAAAGAGATATAGAATCTTGAATGACCTTTATCTCCTTGACGACCAGAACGTCCTCTAAGCTGATTATCTATTCTTCTTGATTCGTGTCTTTCAGTACCTATGATTTTTAAACCACCAACTTCTAAAACACCTTCTCCAAGTTTAATATCAGTACCTCTACCAGCCATGTTAGTTGCAATTGTTATGTTACCTAACTCACCTGCATGAGATACAATTTCAGCTTCTTGTTCATGATATCTAGCATTTAAAACCTTATGTGGAATTCCTTTTTTCTTTAATAAAGATGAAAGATATTCTGATTTTTCTATACTAGTTGTACCAACTAAGACTGGTTGACCTGTCTTATGAGTTTCTATTATTTCTTCCACTATGGCATCATATTTTCCTTTAGCAGTTTTAAATACTAAATCTGAATGGTCTTCCCTTTGAACTGGTCTATGAGTTGGAATAACAACAACGTCTAGTCCATATATTTCTCTAAACTCAGTTTCCTCAGTAAGTGCAGTACCTGTCATACCTGCTAATTTAGTGTACATTCTGAAATAGTTTTGGAATGTTATAGTTGCTAAAGTCTTAGATTCTCTTTGAACTTTAACACCTTCCTTAGCTTCAATAGCTTGGTGAAGACCATCTGAATATCTTCTACCTTCCATAAGTCTTCCTGTAAATTCATCAACTATAGCTATTTCATCATCTTTAACCATGTAATCTTTATCTCTCTTCATTACATAGTTAGCTTTTAATGCTTGAGTAATATGGTGTTGTAATTCCATGTTATTAGCATCTGCGTAGTTTTCTATTCCAAAAGCTTTTTCTGCCTCTGCAACCCCTTTATCAGTAAGCATTGCAGCATGTGCTTTTTCGTCTATTGTATAATCTTCTTCTTCTCTTAATTTCTTAACAAAGAAATCAGCTATCTTATAAAGATCTGTTGATTTACTTCCAGCTCCTGAAATTATAAGAGGAGTTCTTGCTTCATCTATAAGAATTGAGTCAACCTCATCTACTATACAGTAGTGTAATGGTCTTTGAACTCTTTCTTCTTTGTAAATAACCATGTTATCTCTTAAATAATCGAATCCAAACTCATTATTTGTTCCATAAGTTATATCTGCATTATATGCTTCTCTTCTTTGGTCATTAGTTAATCCATGAACTATAACCCCAGTAGTTAGTCCTAAGAATTCATATAATTGACCCATCCACTCTTTATCTCTTGTTGCAAGATAATCATTAACTGTAATTACATGAACACCTTTGCCGGCTATAGCATTTAAATAAACAGGTAAAGTAGCAACTAATGTTTTACCTTCACCAGTTTTCATTTCTGCTATTCTTCCTTGGTGTAAAACTGTACCCCCAATTAATTGCTCTCTATAGTGTTTCATTCCTAAAACTCTTGTTGATGCTTCTCTACAAACAGCAAAAGCTTCTGGAAGCATATCATCTAAGCTTTCTCCTTTAGCATATCTATCCTTAAATTCAAATGTTTTTTGCTTTAATTCTTCATCAGATAGTTTTTCCATTTCAGGCCCAAGCGAATCTATTTTGTCTACAATAGGTGTTATTCTTTTAACTTCTCTATCGCTATAACTTCCAAATATTTTATCAAATAATCCCATTATAATATCCCTCAATTCTACTTTCTTATATGCTTAATATTCTAATAATTATCTCATTATAACACATATATACATTATTCTAAATTTTCCAAAAAAAATTATTTAAAATAATTCTCATTAGATTATACCATTTATAGTAACCTATTTTCAATAAATGTAATAATTTAGATAAAACTTTTACATAAAAATAAAAAGATGTAGGTAAAAACCTACATCTTTCTTTTATATTTATTCTATTATTCTTCGCCTAATCCTGGTTCAATTAAACCATAATTACCATCTTTTCTTTTATAAACTACATTTAGTTGATTTGTCTCTGGATCTTGGAATACAAAGAAGTCATGTCCTATAAGCTCCATTTGTAAAACGGCTTCTTCAGCTCCCATTGGCTTAACATCAAATCTCTTAGTTTTTACTATTTTTGCTTCTTTTTCTTCTTTCATATCCTCTATTGGATCTATATGAGCAAATCTTAATGAATCATATCTATTTTTCTTTGATAATCTAGTTTTTTGTTTTCTTATTTGTCTTTCGATTTTTTCTTCAACTAAGTCTATTGACTTATACATATCGTCTGTAGATTCTTCACCTCTTAATAATATTCCATTAAAAGGAATCATAACTTCTATGATTTGTTTATTTTTCTCTACGCTTAAAGTGGCCTTTGCTTCAACTCCTGGTTCAAAATACTTGCTTAACTTGGATATTTTCTTTTCTACACAATCCTTTAAAGCATTTGTTAACTCTATATTCTTAGCATGTACTGTTACTTTCATATCGTCAGCCCCTTTCAAAAAAACAAGTAACCTTAAACAATGTAAAGGTTTAAATATTATACTATAATTGTACTCTGTTAAAGGATTTTATACAAGTTTTAATTATTTTAATTAACTTAATTTTTTATAATATAGATCTTAATTGTCTAATTAAATCTTCTCTTTACTTAATTTATTTATAACAGATGTAACTTGACAAAAAATAAAAAAGGACCATGAAAATCATAGTCCCTTTTTATAGCTAGTTGACCTGGTCTTTGACCCCACACTCGCCTACTGGAGCTTTCGCTACCCGGAGTTAACCTCTCACTACTAACCCTCTCAGCCTTTATTGGCTGGTAGGTCTTACTTCTAAGCCGCACCATGCTCATTAAAACTTTGTTTAACTTACGTGGATCGTTTCGCCTGCGACTGGCATCGACTTTCAACCACAAACCTAGCTACATTACTATTATATATTACTTTTAGCAATAGTCAATAAAAAAATTTTAATATCTTTAATTTTTTTTAGTTCTCTTACACAGGCCTTTAATGTGGAACCTGTAGTCATTACATCATCTAAAAGTATAATACTTTTTCCTTCTAAATTCTTATATCTTTTAAGCTTAAAAGCATTTTGCACATTTTTTTCTCTTTCTTCTTTAGATAATGACTTTTGTTCTTTCACCTTATTTTTCTTTTTTAAAGTTTCTATGTATTTAATCCCTAAGCGCTTTCCTAATTCTTTTGATAAATATTCACATTGGTTAAATTCCTTCTTTCTAAGGGAATCCTTAGCTACGGGAACATATGTTATAAAATCAACATCTAAATTTGATTCTTTTATTTTTTCTTCTAGTAACATAACTAATATTTCACCAGCATGAAAATCTCCTTTATATTTAAGTCTTAATATTAAATCCTTAACTATAAAAGAATAATAAGAACAGATTAACATTTCACATTCTTCAATAATCAGAGTTTCATTTGCCTTTTGTATTTTACCTTTGCATTTATCACAAATTATTTTTTCTCCATCTTTATTGCATACATAACACTTTTCTTCTGTTGGATAAATAGCTTCTAAAAAACATTGAAATAAATAATCTACCTTATCTCTGACTCTCTCCATAAAGTTTTATTAAAGCCTCTTGCTAACCTCCTAGCAGTTTCTATGTTATCTCCCTCTTCATTACTTAATAATATTACTTCTCTTCCAGTGCATTTATCTTTGCATAAAGCTCCACAGGCAAATATTATTTTTTTGTAATCAACAATATCTTTTTCAAAAGAATAAATCACCATATCACATTCTGGAATAGAATCAAAATATTCATGTAATGAATCTGTTATAAAAATAATCCCTTCTTTTTTAAATCTACTTTCATTTACTATATTTAAAAAGGAATTCTTTTTATCTTCTTTTACTATTTTAACCTTATTTTCTAAATTTAAATCCTCAGTATAATATTCATAAATTTTATTTAAGTTAAATTTATTTGGAACATATACAACCAAGATTCTCTTTTCTCTTATAAACCATTCAATATAATCATATAAGGTATAAGGCATTGAAGTTTCTAAATTAACTCTAGTTGTTATTAGTCTTGGCTCTAAGAAATGTGTTTTTCTTTGATTATTTAATATTTCTATGTGCTTTATATTATTAAATACCTTATCTACTGAACATATTACTATTTTCTTAGATAGGCGTTTTAAGTACATTAAATCCTCGTTGCATTCAATACTACTCTTATTTGAATATAAGCTTACATCATCATATATTATTAAATCAAAATTCTTTTTTATATTAAAAATATTATTAAAATTTATAAAATCAAAATTCATAGAATTTAATTGCTCATTCTTACAAACTTTTCTACTCTTACCTACATACAAAACTTTTTCATTATTTATTAAACAATCACCAATTAAACTTTCAATAAAGTTCAACTTTTGATAGGGCTCACATATCAAATTTATAAACCTATCATTGCTTTTTACATACCATTTCTTTAATATATGACTATATCTATTCTCAACCCTTAAATTATTGCCATATAAGCTCACTTTTAAATCCCCCTAATTTAATCTTGTTCAAAAACCTCATTAGATATTACTTCTTTTATTCTCCAATTTAAAGAGGAATAACGTTCCATACTCCTTGTATTATCAACCATATATTTTAATGCTTTAGGTATTCCAACTACTACAACCATTTCTTTTGCCCTAGTTATTCCTGTATATAATAAATTTCTATTCATAAGTAATGGTGCACCCATATATGCAGGTATTATTACTACAGGGAATTCACTTCCTTGACTTTTATGTATTGTGATTGCATAAGCTAAATCTAATTCATCTAAATACATAAAATCATAAATAACTCTTCTTTCATCATCAAAGATTATAGATAGTTTTTTCCCTTCTAAATCTATACTTTCTATAAATCCCATATCTCCATTAAATACACCCAAGCCTTCATGCTCACCTTTTCCAGCTATTCTGGTCCATTTTAGAGAGTAGTTATTCTTTATCTGCATAACCTTATCTCCCTCTCTAAATACCATACTTCTAAATTCTTTTTCTTTTTTATAAGGAGCCTTTGGGTTTAAGACATTTTGAATTCTTTCATTTAAATTTGTAACTCCTAATACACCCTTTTTCATAGGAACTAAAACCTGTATACTTTTTAACTTATCCCAATTTGAGTTAAACTTAGGCAACCTAGTATTTATTAAATCTATAATAGTATTTAATATTCCCTCTTGAATATCATTTCTTATGAAGAAGAAATCAGTACCTTTTTCATTTAACTTAGGCATCTCACCTTTATTTATTTTATGTGCATTTACTACAATCATACTCTCTTTTCCTTGTCTAAATATTTCCTTTAGACGTACAACCTTTGTAAATCCACTCTCTATAAAATCATTTAATACATTTCCAGCTCCTACTGATGGAAGCTGATCAACATCTCCTACTATTATAAGCCTAGTACCTACCTTAATAGATTTAAGTAAAGCATTCATTAAAGTTATATCAATCATTGATGCCTCATCTATTATAACCACATCAGCCTCTAAGGAATGTTCCTCTGCATTGGTTACAAAAACACTTTCTTCCTTTTCAAAGACTCCCATATCAAGCATTCTATGTATTGTGGTAGCTTCTTTTCCTGTAGACTCACTCATTCTTTTAGCCGCTCTTCCAGTAGGTGCTCCCAAAAGAACCTTTAATCCACAAGTTTCAAAAATTTCAATTATACACTTTATTATAGTGGTCTTTCCTGTTCCTGGTCCCCCAGTTATTATCTCTATTCCATTTTGAAAAGCACTTATTATAGCATCTTTCTGTGATTCTGCAAAAGTTATATTATTTTTCTTTTCAAATTGAAGTATTAGGTGATCTACATCTACACTTATATCTTGGAAATTGCTTATAGCTAAAGTTAAAATCCTATTAGTTATTCCAAGCTCACAATAATAATTAGGTATTGTGAAAACACCTTCTTTATCATTAACTTTCTCTAACTTTATCTTTCTATCTAAAGCTGCATTTTTAATATTTTCTTCTATTATATCTCCACTTACAGTTAATACATTACTTGCTTCCTTTATAAGTTCATCCTTTGGCATAAAAGTATGCCCGTTAGCACAAAATTCATTTATTACGTATCTTATACCACTTTGAATTCTAAAAGGTGAATCAATTTCTATTCCTAAACTCCTAGCAATCTTATCAGAAGTCTTAAATCCTATTCCTGAAATTTCATCACAAAGTATATATGGATTATTTTTAACTGTATCAACTGAGCTAGCTCCATATTTTTTATAAATCTTCAAACATTGATTTACACTTAATCCATGGGTTTGCAAAAATATAGTTATATTTTTTAATTCTCTTTGTTCTCTATAAGACTCAATTATGGTCTCTAACTTCTTTTTACCTATTCCTTCTATTTCTTTTAATCTCTCAATATTATTATCTAAAATATTAAGAGTATCTTCTCCAAATTTATTTACAATTTTTTTTGCCGTAACAGGCCCTATCCCCTGTATTATCCCAGAAGATAAATATTTTTCTATTCCATCCTTTGAAGTAGGTAATATCTCTTCACATTCTTCTACCTTAAATTGTTTTCCAAACTGGGAATGGTTAACCCAACTTCCTGTAATTTTTAAATTTTGACCTTCTTTTACATGTGGTAAAACTCCCACTGCTGTATGAATAATATTATTTTCTCTAAATTTTATAACTGTATACCCTGTATCTGAGCTTTTAAATACTATACTCTCAACTATTCCATTTAATGCTTCCATATTACCTCCTAAAAGGTTTCTCTTGAATTGTTATTACTATTAATTATATCACAATTATTAAATTTAAATCATAGTGCTTATTTTGTTGACTTACACAAATTAAAATTTTAAGATTATTATGAGGAAGGTGATTCGTATGTTAATAAAAAACTGTAATATAGTATATTTAGATAAGATTGAAAAAGGAAATATACTTATAGAAAACGGAAAGATAAAGGCTATAAATCCTAAAGAAGAATGTGATTGTGAAGTAATTGATGGAGAAGGCTTATTCCTATCTCCAGGATTTATAGATGTTCATATACACGGTGCTGGTGGTCACGATACTATGGATGGTACTTATGAAGCTATAAATGAAATATCAAAGGTTATAGTTAAACATGGTACTACTTCATTTTTACCAACAACAATGACTGTAGCTGCTGAAGACGTATGCAAATCAATGGAAGCTATTCATAAAGCAAAAACTGAAGGAACAGATGGAGCTAATGTTTTAGGTGCTCACTTAGAAGGACCATTTATAAGCCCAAGTGCAATAGGTGCTCAAAATCCTGATTTCTTAATCCCTCCAACAAAAGAAAACTTCTATAAATTAGTTGGAGAACATGAAGATGATGTTGTTTCAATAACTCTTGCTCCTGAAGTAGAAGGCGCTAAAGAACTTACTAAATTCTTAAGTGAAAAAGGTATAGTTGTTTCAATGGGACATACTAAAGCTACTTATGAAGAAGCTATGGAAGGAATAAAGTGTGGATGCTCTCATGCCACTCATTTATTCAATGCAATGACTCCATTTACTCATAGAGAACCTGGAGTTGTAGGTGCTGTTTTTGATAGTGAAATAACTACTGAAACAATCTCAGATGGTATTCACATAGCATATCCAAGTTTAAGAGTTGCCTATAAACAAAAAGGAACAGATAAGGTTTTATTAATAACTGATGCTATGATGGCTTGCTGTATGCCTGATGGAATGTATTCATTAGGAGGACAAGATGTTGAAGTTAAAAATGGAGCTGCAAGATTATTGAGTGGCTCTTTAGCAGGATCAATTTTAACTTTAGATGTGGCAGTTAAAAATATATTTAAAAACACTAATTATCCTCTTAATGAAGTTATAAAAATGGCTACTTATAACGGAGCTAAACACTGCAAAGTTGATGACAAAAAAGGATTAATTAAAGAAGGCTATGATGCTGACTTAATTCTTTTTGATGATAATATAGATATAAAATATGTAATAGTTAATGGAAAATTAGTTCATAAAGCTTAATATAAAAAAAGCACTTTGATTTTTCAAAGTGCTTTTTTATTTTATCTTAATTTTAAAATTACTAGTTCATCTTAAAATAATAAATTTATATAAAAATAAAAAGCTTAGGATATAAAATCCTAAGCTTTTCTCTATATTAAAGATATTTCTTTATTTCTTCAACTTTGTTTAAGTTTTCCCATGGAAGATCTAAATCTGTTCTTCCAAAGTGTCCATAAGCAGCTGTTTGTCTATATATAGGTCTTCTTAAATCTAAATCTCTTATTATAGCTCCTGGTCTTAAATCAAAGACTTTGTTTATTATATTAACTATTTCTTCGTCTGATATTTTTCCAGTTCCGAAAGTATCTACTATAATTGATACTGGTTTAGCAACTCCTATAGCATAAGCAACTTGAACTTCTAATTTATCTGCGATTCCTGCAGCAACTAAGTTTTTAGCTACCCATCTAGCAGCGTATGCAGCTGATCTATCAACTTTAGTTGGGTCTTTTCCTGAGAAAGCACCACCGCCGTGTCTTCCATATCCACCGTAAGTATCAACTATGATCTTTCTTCCTGTTAATCCAGCATCTCCTTGAGGTCCACCGATAACGAATCTTCCTGTTGGATTTATATAATACTTAGTATTTTCATCTAATAACTCTGCTGGTATAACAGCTTTTATAACATGTTCCATTAAATCAGCTTGTATTTGTTCTTGAGATACTTCTGGACCATGTTGTGTTGAAATTACTATTGCATCTATTCTAACTGGTTTGTCATTTTCATATTCAACAGTAACTTGTGTTTTTCCGTCTGGTCTTAAGTAAGGTAAAGTTCCGTTCTTTCTTACTTCTGTTAATCTTCTTGATAATCTATGAGCCATAGCTATTGGTGCTGGCATAAATTCTTCAGTTTCATTAGTAGCAAAACCAAACATCATTCCTTGGTCTCCTGCTCCAACTGCATCTATGTCAATTTTTTCTCCAGCTCTTGATTCTAAAGCTTCATCAACACCCATAGCGATATCTGATGATTGCTCATCTATTGTAGTCATAACTGAACAAGTTTCACAGTCGAAACCGTATTTAGCTCTATCATATCCTATGTTCTTTATAGTTTCTCTAGCTATTTTAGGGATATCAACATAACAATTAGTTGTTATTTCTCCCATTACCATTACTAATCCTGTAGTAACAGCTGTTTCACAAGCAACTCTTGCGTTTGGATCTTTTGCAAATATAGCATCTAAAACTGCATCTGAAATTTGGTCGCATATTTTATCTGGATGCCCTTCAGTAACTGATTCTGATGTAAATAATCTTCTCATGGCTAAGGCTATCTTACTATCATAATAAGATAGCTAATTCACCCCTTTCATTTTTATTTATTCCAACCCTGTTTATTTAAACAAATAACTTAATTTATCTTCCCACGATTCAAAATAATATCTTTAAAGCTTAATTAACAAACTTTATTTTAATGCGCGCCTTTAAAATATTTTTGTTAATAAAAAAATCTCTTCTCAAACCTTTAAAGATTTAAGAAGAGATTTTAGTTATACACTAAATTTATCTTCTCTCATCTTGTAAAGAATTTCTTTACCGGAATTGGCACCGTAGTGATTTCTCACTGGTTGCCGGGTTTCATAGGGCCTTTTTCCCTCCACCTCTCTGGATAAGAGTATATAAATACTAATTATTCTATTTTATTAAGATATTATTTTAATAAAGAGACACTTAATTAATAGTGTCTCTTTCTGGTGGTGGAAGAAGGATTCGAACCTTCGAAGTCGTCCGACAACAGATTTACAGTCTGCCCCCTTTGGCCACTCGGGAATTCCACCACTTATGGAGCTGATGATCGGACTTGAACCGATAACCTGCTGATTACAAGTCAGCTGCTCTGCCAATTGAGCCACACCAGCACATTTATTATTTTTCTCTGTCGTTTTGGCTCATCGCCAATCGACAAGACTTAGTATATATTGTTATGCTTTTTATTTCAAACTCAATTTTAGGCTATTTTCAAACATTATGTTAATCTATTTTTAAATTTCTCACAATTTCTTTATTTTACTTCTTTTTTCATTTATATTTTCTCTTCAATTAACTCAATATTTATGTATGGACTTAATATATCTTTCATTTCTTTATATTCTTTCTCTTCTAATTTATCCTTAAGTATTTTAAATATATCAATAGCAGCATCTAACTCATCATTTCTCTTAATATGCTCTAATAAAACTCCGTAATCAGTTAAAGATAAATTCTTAGCAATAGACATTAATTTAAACTTATCTGCTTTATTTATCTTTTTAGGAATTGAATATTTATCTACTTTAAATACTTCTTTGCTTTCTTTTGATGATTTCTCCTCAGCTACCTTTTCTTTAGACTTTTCATTTTTTTTGATATTTGTAGCATTTTCTTTAGACTTACCTTCTATTTCTATTTCTTTTTCTTCTTTTAATTGAGATTTATCTAAATCATTACTTTGCTTATTGTTATTCTCACTTATATTTTCTTTCTCTCTATCTTCTTTTAACTCTTTTTTATTGTTTTCTATAGCCTTTTGTCCATTTTCCTCTTCATTAATATTTAAAATTTCATTCTTTTGATTTTTTACACTCTCTGCTTTTAATTTAGCTTCTTCATAATTTAAGTTAACAAAATACGTCATTGCTCCCATTATTAATGTAGTAAAAAATAGTACTAAAAAACTTAAAAGCCCTTTATTCATAAGTATATTCACCTCCATTTTAATAATTACCACCTAAAATCTTTTTTATACTTCCATTTAATATTTCTAACACTTCCTTCATATAATTAATGAGGAGGTGAAGCCTTGAATAAAATAAAAACTTACTACAAAAATTATTTGGCATATTACGAGATTTCAAATTTTTTAAAAAATCATATAGATGAAAAAACCATTATAGTATGTATAGGAACCGATAAATGTATAGGTGATTGCTTAGGTCCATTAGTTGGTACCCTACTAAGAGAAAAATTCTTTCCTTTAAAAGTATTTGGTACACTTGATTCTCCTATACATGCTCTTAATCTTGACAAAAAAATAACTGAAATATTAAAAACTTATCCTGGTTATAAAATACTAGCCATAGATGCTTGCCTAGGAGATTCTAACTCTATTGGTGAAATTCATGCTAGAAATGAACCTATTCACCCTGGAAAGGGCGTTGGTAAATCCTTAAGAAGTGTTGGAGATATGTCTATAATAGCTATAGTTGATTCCTCCGAAAATATAGACCTATTTACAAGTAGACCAATTAGGTTAAGCTTTATATTAGATATGTCTAAAGTTATTGTAGATTCTTTAATTCACTCCTATTATTTAAAAAACAAAAAAAATTAACTATATATCTCTTAATATTAAGAGATATATAGTTAATTTTACTCATCAATTAATTTCACTTCTAAATCATCCATACCTAAATTTAATTTTTCAAATGTTTTCAATACTTTACCTGTTCCTTCAGCTACGCATTTTACAGCATCATCAGCAACTCTAACCTTAACGCCTGTCCTTTGTTCAATAAACTTATCTAAGCCATTTAATAAAGCGCCTCCACCAGTCATAAGAATTCCTTCTTCTATTATATCAGCTGCTAACTCAGGTGGTGTTTTTTCAAGAACAGAATGTACGGCTTCACCAATTATGCTAACATCATCTTTTAAAGCAATTCTAAGTTCTTCACTATCTACTGTTATTATTCCTGGTAAACCTGTAACTAGATTTCTTCCCTTTACTTCCATACTTTCTTTTCTATTGCCTTCAACAGATGTGGCAACATTTATTTTTAATTCCTCTGCTGTTCTCTCACCAATCATAAGTTTATATTTACTTCTAACAAATTTAATTATAGCTTCATCAAATCTATCTCCAGCTACTTTTACAGACTCCCTTATAACAATTCCGCCTAAGGATATTATAGCTATATCTGCAGTTCCTCCACCTATATCTACAACCATATGTCCACTAGCCTTTGATATATCTAATCCTGCTCCTATTGCAGCAGCTAAGGGTTCTTCTATAAGATATACGTTTTTAGCTCCTGAATTCTTTGCAGCGTCTATAACTGCTCTTTTCTCAATCCCAGTCGCTTGGCAAGGTATACATATCATTACTTTAGGGGCAGATATTCTTCTATTTCCAACACCCTTCTTGATAAAATACTTTAACATAGCTTCTGTCATCTCGTAATCTGATATAACACCATTTCTCATAGGTCTTAATGCTACTATATTACCTGGTGTTCTTCCTATCATCTGTCTTGCAGCTTCTCCTACTGCTAGAACTTTGTTCTTATTTTTGTCTATGGCTACTACTGAGGGCTCTTTTAAGACTATACCTTTATCTTTCATATAGACAAGAACAGTTGCTGTTCCAAGGTCTATACCCATATCTGTACCTTTTCTCCAAAACCACATGTTTACAACTCCCTAATATATAATAATAATTATTAATTTCTATAAAAATATACATAAATACTAACTTTTATTATATAAGGAATATTTTCATCATTCAACAACTTTATATTTTAACTTAGTTGCCTTTCCACCTCTAATATGTCTTTCAGCTTTATTTAAATCTAATATACTTTTTGCTTCTTCAGCTATATCAGGATTTATCTTAGGCAATCTTTCAGTCATATCTTTATGTATAGTACTCTTGCTTACACCAAAAACTTTAGCTGTTTTTCTTATAGTAGCCCTTGAATAAATAATGTACTGAGCCACTTCTAAAACTCTCTCCTCAATATAATCTTTCAAGAACCTTACCTCCTTAAAAATATTCTTAAATTTTTAATCAGCTGCTTTTTATAAGCAGCTGATTATGTATTAAATTATTCTTTTACAGGAATATCTTTTAAGTATTTTTGTGGATCTACTGGCTCCTTAGAATTTTCCATATGGAACATTAAATAATTTTCAGAAACTCTATCACTTGGACTATTTTGAATAGTTTTTCCAATCTTACCTATAGAATCTCCTTTTTTAACATTATCCCCTTCTTTAACTTTAATCTCTGGATCTAAGTTTCCATAAAAACCAACAATACCGTTTTGATGCTCTATTTTAACAAAGCAACCTTCTTTTGAATTTCCTTTTCCAGCCTCTACAACTTTACCATCACCAATTGCTAAAACTTCAGTTCCTTCAGCAGCTTCTATATCTATTCCTTTATAAACAGATGCACTTTGACCTGATTCATTTAATCTAGGTTCTAAGTTATATAATCTTGTTATAACTCCACCCTTAATTGGTGATGTAAAACTTTGACTTTGGCTTGAAGTTGCAACTGACTTATCAGCATTATTTGCTTCTGGTTTTGTCTCTTCACCATTAGCTTCATTAGATGCAATCTCTTCTGAATCATTTGCTATATCTGTTTTTCCTTCAACTAGTTCAGCATCATCAAAAGTATTACCAGTTGTGGTGCTATTATCCTCTGTATTTTCTATAGTGTTTTCTGCTATATTTTCTTCTACTGTGTTATTTGCACTTTTATTTGCTACCACTACTCCAACTGTTGCTACTAAGCATAGGCAAACAAATAAAACTACATAAAATCCATCCTTTTTAATAAATCTCTTAAATTGGTCTTTTTTATTCATTTTCAACACCTCCGTTTCTAATTCTGTCCATTTATCCTAAATTAATACACCTATATAAATCTTTTTTTATAAAAAAAGAACAAGCAAAATTTATTTGCTTGTTCTTCTTATTACTCTATTAAAATTTTATTACTTTCTTCAATTTTACTTCCTTTAAAATAATGTTCTAATATTTCATCATATTTACTGCCTTCCTTTGCCATTACATTAGCTCCCCATTGACTCATGCCAACACCATGTCCATATCCTAAACATTTTATTTTTATGTTGTCATCTAAAACTTCCAATGTAAAATTGGCAGAATTTAGTCCAAATATTTTTCTAAATTCCTTCCCCTTAATGGTAGCTTTCCCTATTTTTATGTCATTTACAGTTCCTCCTGTGTTCCTATTTAATATTTTAACTTCTTCAGTTATATTATTTCCTAAATCACTATTAGGAATAGATTTTTTAATTTTACTCTTAAAATCACTTATAGAAATACTGATTTCACTCTCATATTTAGGTGATATTTCTTCCCCTGGACTTTCAACTGACTTTAAGTAAGGTACATCTTCTGAAAATACAGCAACTGCATCCTCTGTATTTCCTGAACTTGTAGAAAAATATTGAGGATATTTTACTAACTGATCATTATATGATAGAACTTTCCCCTCTGTTTCTTTAACAACTTTTTTTAATTTTTTTAAATATTCATCCCCATCTTTACCCCAAGCTTTTTTCTTTTCATTAATATTTAAATATGCTTGACAATGAGTAGTATCACATATATTTCCTTCCTTTATATTGTTACATCCAGTAATTAATTTATTTATAACAAATGTCCTTGCTAAAATAGACTGAGCTTTCAATGCCTCTTCATGAAAAGTAGCTGGCATTTCACTTGAAACTACAGATAAGACATATTCCTCTAATGGTACTTTTTCTACTTTATTTTCTTTAGATATGTAAACTTCAACTTCCTCTAAGTTAACTACATCAACTAACTTTTTATTTTTAACTTTCTCTACTTTATTATTACTTTCAGCCATACTTGAACTAGATAAAAAACCAAAAAGTATTGGTATAAAAACTATACTCACTATAATTGTTACAATAAAAATTACTGATTCTAAAATTTTTCTATTTATCATAAATCCTCCTAAAACTTATTAATACAGTTTATGTATATGCTAAGTTTTCTAAAACTCGAACTTATAATAAAATTATTTAAAGTAAAAAAAGTCAACAGCACTGCTGTTGACTTATATTCTACTTATGTCAGCACCTAAGGCCCTGAACTTATTTTCTATTTCAACATAACCTCTATCTATATGATATATATCAGTAACTATTGTCTCTTCCTTTGCTACAAGTCCAGCTAAAATCAAAGCAGCTCCTGCCCTTAAATCAGTTGCCTTAACTTCACATCCAGTGAGGTTATCTACTCCTTCAATTAAAGCCGTTCTTCCTTCTACTTGTATGTTTGCACCCATACGTCTTAATTCATCTACATTCATAAATCTATTCTCAAAAACACTTTCAGTTATGATACTACTTCCTTTTGCTATGCTCAATAAACTCATCATTTGTGATTGCATATCAGTAGGATATCCTGGATAAGGCATTGTTTTTATATTAATTGGCTTTATTTCTTCATTACCCTTTACTATTATACTATTTTCATCATTATGGACGTCAAAAAACTCTGTTCCAGCTTCTTTTAACTTAGATATTATAGCTGAACAATGATCTTTATTTACTCCATTTATTTTTATTTCTGATCCTGTTATTGCTGCTGCAACCATAAATGTTCCAGCTTCTATTCTATCATATATAGGAGTGTACTCAGTTGAAGTTAATGAATCAACACCTTCTATTATTATTTTACCTGGTTTTTCAATATAAATTTTAGCTCCCATAGAATTTAAAAAATTAATTAAATCAGTTATTTCTGGCTCCTGAGCTGCATTTTCAATTACCGTAGTCCCTTTAGCCATAGTTGCTGCCATCATTATATTCTCTGTTGCTCCAACTGATGGAAAGTCTAAATATATTTTACTTCCTGTTAATTTTTTTGCCTTTATACATACAAATCCATTGCCACAATTACTATCTTCAGCACCTAATGCTCTAAGCCCTTTCAAATGTAATTCTATAGGCCTAGAACCTATATTACATCCACCTGGCCTAGCTAATTTAAACTCTCCATATTTAGCTATCATTGGCCCCATTATTAAAAATGAAGCTCTCATTTTTTTAACTAAATCCTCACTTGGAATTAACGGATCTTTATTTAATGGTGGTACAATTAATTTATTTTCTTTCTTATCTATTTTCAAATCATATCCTAATTGCTCCATAACATTACAAATTGTAAAAACATCTTGTAGCATTGGTAATTCATTTATTAGTACACCATCAGTAGCTAATATACTTCCTGCGATTATTGGTAAAACTGAATTCTTAGCTGTATTTATATTTACTTCTCCTTTTAATTTCTTTCCACCTTTTACTACTATTTTATCCATATTATCCTCCATTAAAATTATTTTAATATGTTGTGAATATAATAGGAGTTCCTAAAATCAACTTCCTATCTTCCTCATATGTCATAATGGAGTAATTAAACTGGTAATCACTCTTAAGATTAATTATTCCTGTAGTGCCTTTCTCTAGATTTATTCTTTTGATTTCCTTTACCTTACTCTTATCAATCGATTTTATAAGTTTTTCTTCAATTTCATCTATATTATTATTCTCTCTAATATTCCCTTTTATATAAGTATAATATTTTATATTTTTCATGTTTTTATTATGAATAACTTGAAAATATTCCTTAATATTATTAAAATAAATTCTATTTTTAGAAACAATTACTATTTGAACTCTACTTTTTGAATTTTCTTCTATTAGATTAATATCTAAATTAAATTGCTCTTTTGAAGTATTTAAATATATCTCATTTTCTTTTTCTACTATACTATCAAAATCTTCAATTTTAATATAATCACTAATATTGTTAAACTGATCTTTTATACTTTCATCTGTAATATATTCTATTTTCATACCATACTCTTCTATATTACAAATTTCCTCTTCCACCTTAGAATAAACTTTGTTATCTAAGTTCATAGTGCTTGGACTAAAAATAAGCGAGAAACAAAATAATGCTGCTATAAAAATATTATTATTCATTAATATACCACCCCTCCAATCTAATTATTGTCAAGAGTAGTATTTTTATACATTTACTTCCTGTTATATTATCAATATATTATAATAATCTGAAAAAGTTCTATTAATTACATAAAAATATTTATTAAGAAGAATAATCATAATAAAAAAAGCATACAGTTTCCTGTATGCTTTATATAAATTACATTTCTTTTAACTTTAATCTAGACATAGCTCTTGCTAAGGCTAACTTAGCTCTCTTTTCATCTAGTTCATCAGTCTTATTTTTTAATCTTTCCTCTGCTCTTTGCTTAGCATTCATAGCTCTTGCCTCATCGATTTCTTCAGGCCATTCTGCTGAATTTACACAAAAAGTAACTTCATTATTTTGAACCTTCATTAATCCTGTTGAAGTAAATAAGTATTTACTTTCACCATTCTCATCATCTATTCTTGTAACAGTAGGAACAGTTGCTGTTAAATAAGGTTGGTGACCAGCTAATATTTCAAACTCACCAACAGCATTTTTACATAAGACTCTTGAAACTTCACCTGAAATAAGAACTCTTTCTGGTGTTGTAACAATTAACTTAAATTTATTCATTTTTATTCACCCCTTTTATTGGGCCATTGCTCTAGCTTTTTCTAGTACTTCTTCTATTGTTCCAGCAAATAAGAAAGCTGATTCAGGAACATTGTCATGTTTACCTTCTAATATTTCTTTGAAACCTCTTATAGTTTCTTTTATTGGAACATATCTACCTTGCATTCCAGTAAATTGCTCTGCTACTGTGAATGGTTGTGATAAGAATTTTTGTATTCTTCTTGCTCTAGCAACTATTAATTTATCTTCATCTGCAAGCTCATCAACACCAAGGATAGCGATGATATCTTGAAGTTCTTTATATCTTTCTAATATATGCTTAACTTTTGAAGCAACTTCATAGTGTTCTTCTCCAACAACTCTTGGGTCTAATATTCTTGATGAAGAATCTAGAGGATCAACAGCTGGGTAAATACCTATTTCAGCTATACTTCTTGATAAAACTGTTTTAGCATCAAGGTGGTTGAATGTTGTAGCTGGAGCTGGGTCAGTTAAGTCATCGGCTGGTACGTATACCGCTTGAACTGATGTAATTGATCCATGAGTAGTTGATGTGATTCTCTCTTGAAGAGCTCCCATCTCTGTAGCAAGAGTTGGTTGGTAACCAACAGCTGATGGTATTCTTCCTAATAAAGCTGAAACCTCTGATCCAGCTTGTGAGAATCTGAATATGTTATCTATGAATAATAACACGTCTTGACCTTGGTCTCTGAAGTACTCAGCCATAGTAAGTCCTGTTAAAGCAACTCTCATTCTTGCTCCAGGTGGTTCGTTCATTTGTCCAAATACTAATGCTGTATTTTTTATAACTCCTGATTCCATCATTTCATAGTAAAGGTCATTACCTTCTCTTGATCTTTCTCCAACTCCTGTGAATACAGAAAGTCCACCGTGCTCTTTAGCTATGTTGTTTATAAGTTCTTGTATAAGAACTGTTTTACCAACACCTGCACCTCCAAATAGACCGATTTTTCCCCCTCTTTGGTAAGGTGCTAAAAGGTCGATAACCTTTATTCCTGTCTCAAACATTTGAGGAACAACTGATTGTTCTTCAAATGATGGAGCTGGTCTATGAATTGGATATTTTTCTTCGTTATTAACTTCAGCTCCACTATCTAGTGGTTTACCTAATACGTTAAATATTCTTCCTAATACGCATTCACCAACTGGTACTGATATAGGTGCTCCTGTATCAACAGCTTCTACACCTCTTCTTAGTCCTTCAGTAGCTTCCATAGCTATAGTTCTAACTATATCGTCTCCTACGTGTTGCTCTACCTCACAAACTAAGATTTTTCCATCGTCCATTTTTATGTGTATTGCATTAAATATATTAGGAAGTTCATCATTTGCAAATTTTATATCTACAACTGGTCCAATAACCTGAACTACTTTACCTATATTATTAGACATTTTGAGTACCTCCTTATTTTTGTGCTTCTGCTCCACCAACGATTTCTGATATCTCTTGTGTTATGATACTTTGTCTTATTCTATTGTACTTAGCATCTAATGAGTTTAATAAATCATCGGCATTTTTAGTTGCTCCGTCCATTGCCTGCATTCTAGCACTTTGTTCACTAGCTTTTGAATTAAACATAGCATTCATGAATTTACCTTTTAAGTATGATGAAACTAATGAATCTATTATTTCATCCTCATCAGGTTCGATTAAGAAAGAAACTTTACCTTTTTCTCCAGTTAAGTCTAGTGGTAATAATTTTTCTTCAACAACCTCTTGCTTAACAGGTGAAAAGAATTTAGTATAAACTAAACTTACTTCTCCAAAATTTCCATCAGTAAATTCTTTAACAGCTTTATTCACTATAGTTGATGCATCACCAACGTTTGGTGTATCTCCTAAATCAACATATTCTGCTAAAGTAGAAATCTTGTTTTTCTTAACATAATGGATACCTTTTTTTCCTACTACTACTGCTTCTATGTTTTCAAGATTATTTTCATAGTTATCTCTTACAAAAGCCGCAGTATTACCATTAAATCCACCACATAATCCTGAATCTGATGCTAATAATATTATTAACTTTTTAGGATTATCATTGGGTTTAAGTAAAGGATTATTATTGCTATTTAATGATCCGATTAATTCTCTAGCAATTTCATCTAGACTACTAAAATATTGATTGTTTTCAGTTAGTTTTTGTCTAGCTTTTCTTAACTTAGAAGTGGCAACAAGTCCCATAGCTTTTGTTATTTTTCTTGTGTTTTTGATACTTTTTATTCTTCTTTTAATTTCTAAAAGTCCTGCACCTGCCATTTAAGCTCCACCTCCATTCTTAAAAATGTGGGCATAGCTTTAATTAAAAAGCTATGCTCTTATTTTACATTAAGAATATTTTTTTAAATTCTACTATAGCACTTTCTAAAGCAGATTTTAATTCATCGTCTAAAACTTTCTTATCTAATATAGCTTTACCAATTTCTCTATGATGAGTATCCATATATTCTAAGAATTCTTTTTCAAATCTCTTAATATCTGAAACTTTGATATCTAGTAAGAAATTGTTAACTGCAGCGTATATTATCATAATTTGTTTTTCAACTGCCATTGGCTTATATTGATCTTGTTTTAAGATCTCGATAAGTCTCTTACCTTTTTCAAGTCTTGCTTGAGTATCTTTATCAAGGTCTGAACCAAATTGAGCAAATGATGCTAACTCTCTATATTGAGCAAGTTCTAGTCTTAATGTACCAGAAACTTGTTTCATTGCTTTTATTTGAGCGTTACCTCCAACCCTTGAAACTGATATACCAGGGTTAACAGCTGGTCTTTGTCCTGCGTTGAATAACTCAGTTTCTAAGAATATCTGTCCATCTGTTATTGATATAACGTTAGTTGGGATATATGCTGTTACGTCTCCTGCTAATGTTTCTATTATTGGAAGTGCTGTTAATGAGCCTCCACCATTTTCTTTTGATAACTTAGCAGCTCTTTCAAGTAATCTTGAATGGATGTAGAATACATCCCCTGGGTAAGCTTCTCTTCCTGGTGGTCTTCTAATTAATAGTGACATTGTTCTATAAGCAACTGCGTGCTTACTTAAGTCATCATATATTATTAATACATGCTTACCTTTATTCATGAAGTATTCACCCATTGTACATCCTGAATATGGTGCAATGTATTGTAATGGAGCTGATTCTGATGCTGATGCAGTTACAACTATTGAATAGTCCATAGCTCCTTCTTCAGTTAAAGTGTTAACTATGTTAGCTACTGTTGATTGTTTTTGTCCAATAGCAACATATATACATATAACATCTTTACCTTTTTGGTTAATTATAGTATCTATAGCTATAGCAGTTTTACCTGTTTGTCTATCTCCTATAATTAACTCCCTTTGTCCTCTACCTATTGGTATCATTGAGTCAATTGCTTTGATACCTGTTTGTAGAGGCTCATTAACAGAACTTCTTTCTAAGATACCTGGTGCTGGTACTTCTATAGCTCTGTATCCATCATTTTTAATAGGACCTTTTCCGTCTATAGGTTGACCTAATGAATTAACAACTCTACCTATTAAGTCCTCTCCTACTGGTACTTCAACTATTTTTCCAGTTCTTTTAACGATGTCTCCTTCTTTTATACCTTCTTCAGATCCTAAAAGAACGCAACCAACGTTATCCTGCTCTAAGTTAAGAGCCATACCGAAAACTTGATTAGGGAATTCAAGAAGTTCACCTTCCATACACTCTTCTAACCCGTAAACTCTGGCAACTCCGTCACCTATCTGTATGATAGTACCAGAATCAACAGTTTCTAACTCTTTTTCATAGTTTTTTATTTCATTCTTGATTATAGAAGTTATTTCTTCTGGTTTAATATGCATAGACTCACCTCTATTCTCTCTTAAGCATTATCTGTTTCATATCGTCAAGTCTAGATTTAACAGTACCATCTATAACATCATCGCCAACTCTGACATAAAGTCCTCCAATGATACTTTTATCTATTTCTTGCTTTAATAAAATTTTCTTTGAGTATTTATTTTCTAACTTCGCTACAAGTCTTGTAACTTCATCTTCTGTTAATGGAACAACACTTTTTACTTCTGCAAGTAAAGTATTGTTTCTCTCTAGATGAATTTTTTCCATTTCTTTTAATTTTTCTCTTAGATAAAGTATTCTATCTTTTTCTATAAGAACCATTAAAAATGAAAGTAACTCATCATCTATTTTTCCTTCAAATATGTTTCTGAAAGTCTTTTTCTTTCTTACAGTACTAATTTGAGGATGTTTTATTATTTCATAAAGTTCATTATTTCCATAAATGATATCACAGATTTCTCTTAAATCATTTAAGTATTCTTCAACTTTATTCTTTTCTTCTGCAACTTCATATAGAGCTAAGGCATATCTACGATCTAAATATTCATACATAATTAGATACCTACCTTTTCAATAAAATCATTTATTAATTCTCTATGTTTAGATTCATCAATAGATTCTCCAAGTGCTTTCTCTGAAAGCATTACAGAAATATCAACTACTTGTTGCTTTAACTCGTATTTTACTTTTTCTTCTTCTCTTTGAATTTCAATATTAGCTCTATTTATTATAGCCTCAGCTTCTCTATGAGCATCATCAACTATTTCTTTATAAATTCTATCAGCTTCTTTTTTCTGTTCTTCTCTAAGCTTTCTGCCTTCTTCTTTAGCAGATTTAAGAATTCTTTCATTATCTAATCTTAATCTTCTTGCTTTTTCTGCATCTTCATCGGCCTTTAAGATAGTTTCATCTATAGCCTCTTGTCTTGCATCGATGGCTCTTTTGATTTTGTCCCAGAAAAAATGTTTTAGTATAAGAATTAATATTATAAAGTTAATGATTGTAGCTAATATTCTCATAAAATCTATTTCCATATATCAATCACAGCCTCCCTTCGGAGTCAATTATATTAACTCTATTATCTTTATTTATTAATTACTACAAGTTCTTAATAAAAAGTACGTAATTTGATATTAAGCAACGAATAATAAGATTATTGAAACAACTAATCCATAGATAGCTGTTGCTTCTGAAAGACCAGCTCCCATGATGAATAAACTTTGAATCTTATCTGATGCTTCTGGTTGTCTTGCAGTTGCCTCTAATGCTCCTGCAGTTGCAATACCTATACCTATTCCTGCTCCTATACCTGCTAATACAGCGATACCTGCTGCTAATAACTTCATATCCATTAAAAATTCCTCCTTTTTCAAATCAAATAAAGTTACTTTGATTTGTTTAATTAACTTTTCTTAGTGATCTGCTATAATTTTAATATTTACCATAGTTAACATAGTAAATACTATCATTTGTATTGTTCCATCAAATACATCGAAGAAACCATGTGCTAGTATTGGCATACCTAATTGAGCAAACCAACTTATGTGTCCTAAACCTGAATACATTAAGTCTATTAATAAGGTAGCTGCTAGCATATTACCGAATAAACGTAGTGCAAGAGATACTGGGAAAATAATTCTCTCCATTAAGTTTAAAGGTAACATTAGTGGATAAGGCTTAAAATATCCTTTGATATATCCTCCAATATGACATCTACGTATAGCATTAACATGAACAACAACAAAGGAAGTAATTGCTAATGCCACTGCAACACTTAAATCTTGAGTAGGAGGTGCAAGCCCTATTAACCCATAAAAGTTTAATACAAGTAGGAATATTGCTAAAGTTCCTATATAAGGCACAAAACCAATATAACTTTCCCCCATGTTGCTCTTTACTAAGTTATAAACTGTTTGATAGATTGATTCTAAAACAACTTGTAACTTACCTGGTTTATTTTTAAGATTTCTAGTTGATAATAAAGCAAAAACTATTATAAGAAGCATTGCTGCCCATTGAAAAATAATTGTACTGCTTATTGTCAAACTACCAATCTTAACTGTAAACAATGGTGCAAAGATATCCACGGAATCACTCCCTTTCTATCTTAGTATTAATTTATATATGTATATAAATATTTATTTATTGTTTTTTATAAGGCCTTATTTTTTTTAGTATAAATAAATATTGATATCTGGTGTAAAATGAATCCTATTAAATAAAATGCTAATTCCTTAACATCTCTCATAAAGATTAGTGTAAATAAAAGAATCAAAAGCATTCTTAATACAAAACTTAATTGTATCTTTAAAGCTCCTCTTCTATTACTTATGACTTTGTTAATTACAATTGCATTTGCTGTAAAATTAATTGTTGCAATTGCACTTCCAACTAAAAAAGCCACCCCAAATCTAAAATTAAATAAACTAATTAATAGGGTTGCTATTATTGTTAATAAAATGTTAGTCTTCGTAATTGAAAAAACTAAACTTTTAATTTTAGCGTTCACATATAACCTCCATAGTTCCGCAATGTTACTTTACTAATTATATTCCCGAATCTAATATTAATAAAATTTAAATTTTGGTTGAATTTATTAATATTCTGATATTTTAAAGTGATTTTAACTATTTCCTTCATTTTTACTCTTAAAAACTCTCATTTACTCTTTTACAAATTATTTATGAATGTTTTTGAATTTATCATTTCATTTTTCTGAATTTTTAAATTACTATATAAGAACTTAAATTAAATTTCGATTACTATTTTCGATTTTGAAATCCTTTTTTAAAAGTTTTTGTTATAAAATTGTATATTTTATAGGGTTTTTTATCAAAAAAATTTTAAACCACTATTAAGAATAAAACATACAACTTAAAAGGTTTTGAATAACCTTTTTAATATTTATTCACATTTTTTTATTTTTTTTTTTCAAAATCTAATATTTTAAATATTTTTCTTTACTTTAATCCTATTTTTTTCTATTCTTCTTACTATTATTCATGTTTTTTATAGGAAATTAAATAAATTATCTGTTTTCTAATATGAATTTTTATTCTCAAATTAGTGCATTTTTTTAAATATATTTTTAAACTTAAACATGAATTTTAAATAATTTTTCACAAAAAAAGATACTATCCCAAGATAGGATAGTATCTTTAAAATATATATTATAATAATGGTAAACTTATTATCTTTCTACTATTAAAGCAGTTCCCATTCCTCCACCTATACAAAGTGTTGCTAAACCTCTCTTAGCATCTCTCTTCATCATTTCGTGAAGTAATGTAACTAATATTCTAGCCCCTGAAGCTCCTACTGGATGTCCTAAAGCTATAGCTCCACCATTTACATTAACTTTACTCATATCAAATTCTAAATCTTTAGCAACTGCTAAACTTTGAGCTGCAAAAGCTTCATTTGCTTCTATTAAGTCAAGATCTGCAACTGTTAATCCAGTACCTTCTAAAGCTTTTTTAGTAGCATAGAATGGTCCATAACCCATAATTGAAGGATCTAATCCTTTTGAACCATAAGAAACTATTTTACAAATTGGAGTTACTCCTAATTCTTTTGCTTTTTCAGCACTCATAACAACTAATGCAGCAGCACCATCATTTATACCTGATGCATTACCAGCTGTAACTGTACCATCTTTTTTGAATGCTGGTCTTAACTTAGCTAATTTTTCAGCAGTTGTTCCAAATCTAGGGAATTCATCAGTGTCAAATACTATTGGATCACCTTTTCTTTGTGGAATTACTACTGGAACTATTTCATCTTTGAATTTTCCAGCTTTTATAGCTGCTTCTGCTTTAATTTGAGAATTTGCAGCAAATTCATCTTGCATTTCTCTAGTTAATCCCCATTGTTCTGCTATATTTTCAGCAGTTATACCCATGTGGTATCCATTAAATGCATCTGTTAAAGCGTCATTGACCATAGCATCAACCATTTTTCCATCGCCCATTCTTTGACCAAATCTTGCAGTTCTTAAAACATATGGTCCTTGTGACATGTTTTCCATACCACCAGCTACTATTACATCAGCATCTCCTGCTTTTATCATTTGAGCTGCTAAAGCTACACATCTTAAACCTGAACCACAAACTTTATTTATTGTCATTGAAGGAATTTCAACTGGTAAACCAGCTTTCACAGCTGCTTGTCTTGCAGGGTTTTGTCCTAATCCAGCTTGAATTACATTTCCCATTAAAACTTCATCAACACATTCTGGTTTTACACCAGCTTTATTTAAAGCTTCTTTAATAACTAAAGCTCCTAAATCTACAGCAGGAACATCCTTTAATGAACCACCAAATGAACCTAATGCTGTTCTTACTGCACTTGCAATAACTACCTCTCTCATATCAAAAACCTCCCATTTAGGTAAAAATTTATCAAAAATCTATATTTTTTCTAACTAATTTAATTATAACCATAAATTTACTAGCTTTCAATATTTTTTGTTAAATTTTAAACAATCTTTTTTATTATTTTTTCTCTTTTCGAAAAAAAAGACAGATAATTTAGCTTTATTATAGAAGTCTTTTATTAAAATTTCTATAATATTCTAAATATCTGTCTATTTATACCATTTATTCAAATTATATTTATTAAACTTTTTAACAAAGTCTTATTTACTTATAAATTCTTCTACTTCTTCATTATCTTTTCCAAAGTAATTTAAAATAGCTTTTACTATTCTTTCAGAAGCTTTACCATCTCCATATGGATTTATAGCTTTACTCATTTTGGCATAAGCTTTTTCATCATTTATAAGTGAATTAGCTTCTTCTAATATTTTTTCAACATCAGTACCAACTAATTTAACTGTTCCTGATTGAACAGCTTCTGGTCTTTCTGTAACATCTCTTAAAACTAATACTGGTTTTCCTAAGTGAGGAGCTTCCTCTTGTAATCCACCTGAATCAGTCATAACCATAAAGCATTTATTCATTAAGTTATGAGTTTCTTTTGTATCAAGTGGTGGTAAAAGATGTACTCTTTCTTTACCATCAAGATTTTTATAAACAACATCTTTTACAACTGGATTTAAGTGAACAAGATAAACTAATTCAACATCTTTATTATCTTCAACTATTTTATTTAAAGCTGTACAGATATTTTCTATACCTTCTCCCCAGTTTTCTCTTCTATGAGCAGTTATCATTATAACTTTTTTGTTTTCAAAATCTATTTTATTTAATTCATCATTTTCAAAAACATAGTTATCTTCTACAGTATGTTCCATAGCATCGATTACAGTGTTACCTGTAATTTTTATGTCGTTTTCATTTATTCCTTCTCTTAAAAGGTTAGCTTTTGATCCTTTAGTTGGAGCAAAATGTAAATCAGCTAAAGCACCTGTTAATTTTCTATTCATTTCTTCTGGGAATGGGAAATATTTATCAAAAGTTCTAAGTCCAGCCTCAACATGGCCTACTCTTATTTGTTGATAGAATGCTGCTAATCCTCCAGCAAAAGTTGTTGTAGTATCACCATGTACAAGTATCATATCTGGTTTTTCTTCTGTAAATACCTTTTCTAATCCCTCTAAAACTCTATTTGTTATTCCAGTAAGAGTTTGACGATTTTTCATTATGTCTAGATCAAAGTCAGGTTTTATATCAAATAGTTCTAAAACTTGATCTAACATTTCTCTATGTTGAGCAGTTACACAAACTTTTGATTCTATTTCCGGTCTTTTTTCTAATTCTTTTACTAATGGAGCCATTTTTATAGCTTCCGGTCTTGTTCCAAAGATAGTTAAAACTTTTATCTTTTCCATGAATCATTTACCTCCAAAAATAATTAATAGCTACTTAAAATAAGTAGCTATTTAAATTATAACTATTTTGTTCCAAATAGTCTATCTCCTGCATCACCTAATCCAGGAACGATATATCCATGATCATTTAATTTCTCATCAATACATGCAACATATATGTCAACATCTGGATGAGCCTTTTGTACAAACTCTATTCCTTCTGGTGAAGAAATTAAACACATAAGTCTTATTTGCTTAGCTCCTCTTTTCTTTAAAAGAGTTATAGCATCTGCAGCTGAACCACCTGTAGCTAACATTGGATCAACAACTATTATGTCTCTTTCAGCTATATCTTGTGGTAATTTGCAGAAATATTCTACAGGTTGAAGAGTTTCTTCATCTCTGTATAATCCTATATGACCTACTTTTGCTGCTGGGATAAGTTGTAGCATACCATCTACCATACCTAATCCGGCTCTTAATATTGGAACTATAGCAACTTTTTTACCAGCTAAAACTTTACATTTAGTTTTACAAACTGGAGTTTCTATTTCTATTTCTTCCATAGGAAGATTTCTTGTTACCTCATAAGCCATAAGCATAGAAACTTCACTTACTAGTTCTCTAAAATCCTTAGACCCTGTATTTTTATCTCTTATAAACGCTAACTTATGTAATATAAGTGGATGTGTTATTTCTGTTACTTTACTCATTGTATCTTCCTCCTAAAATCTATATAAAAATATTTTTTATCAAATTATTTTGAATACTTTTCTTCAATAGCTGTTATTTTATCTATTCTATTTTGGTGTCTTCCACCTTCAAATTCTGAATTTAAGAAAGTATCAACTATATCTAAAGCTAATCCTGGTCCTACAACTCTCTCACCCATAGCTAGAATATTTGCATTGTTATGTTGTCTTGTTGCATGAGCACTAAATGTATCAGAACATAATGCTGCTCTTATTCCTGGCACTTTATTTGCTGCTATAGATATTCCTATACCAGTTCCGCAGATTAATATACCATATTCAAATTCTTTTTTAGCTACAGCTTCTGCAACCTGTATAGATATATCAGGGTAATCACAAGAATCTGTGCTGTATGTACCAAAATCTTTTAACTCAATACCTTTTTCTTCTAAATGTTTTATCACTGTGTTTTTTAAATTAAATCCACCATGATCACAACCAATTGCTATTTTCATTTCATTAACCTCCATTATACCTGTTTGTTTTAATATATTATTTTAAAAAAAGTGCTTTTTCAATGACTAATAACACTACTTAATTTAAAAAATTAAATAGTAAGTCAAATAAAAAAGCACTTTTTTTATTAACTGGAAGAACACTAAATAAAGGTATTAAACTTTCAAAAAAAACAAATATAGAATTTTTAAAAAATATAAATTCAAAACAGTTCCTTTTTCTCAAAAGTTTCATTTTTATCTAGCTCCTTCCATATATATTCTTAAACTATTGTTATGTCAAATCCACAGGATTTTTTTAATCTATTCATTATGGCTACACCTAAATCTTTTTCCTCAAAAGCCTCAGTTATTATAACATCTACCCCTAAGTCATCAAAAGCTCTAAGCATTTCAAATAAATTTTTTGTTACAGAAGTTAAGTCTTCTCTAGTTCCTAATGATTTTACTATTCCTTCATCATACATAGAAATTGTTTCATCAGTTGCCATAATTCCGACTTTTAAATCTTCATCTATGTAATTATGCACTATTTCTTTAATTTTTTCAACCATTTTATTTATTGGACCTTGAACCATTCTAACTTTTGCCTTTGGTGCATAATGTTTATACTTCATTCCAGGTGCCTTAGGTTTTGTATCTTTGTCTAAAGTAGTTAATATAGCTTTATCTATATATACTCCTTCATCTATGTCTTTTAACATTTCTAAAGTTATGCCTCCAGGTCTTAAAACGCATAAATGCTCACCAGTTGCATCTACTATAGTTGATTCTACTCCTATTTCACTTTTTTTAGCTCCTATTATAAAATCAACTCTTCCATTTAAATCTTCCTCACATCTTTCTATATCTGTAGGACTTGGTCTTCCTGATATATTAGCTGATGGCGCTGCTATTGGAACTCCTGATAGTTCTATTAGCTTTAAGGCTATTTCATCATTTGGCATTCTAACGCCAACTGTATCTAAACCTGCTGATGTAACATCTGAAACTATATCTTTTTTCTTTAATATTATTGTTAAAGGACCTGGCCAAAATTTATCCATTAACTCCTGTGTATATTTAGGTATTTCAGCAACATATTTATCTATATCTTTTTTATCAGCTATATGTATTATTAAAGGATTATCCTGCGGTCTTCCCTTTGCCACAAAAATCTTTTTAACAGCTTCTCCATCTAAAGCATTTGCGCCTAATCCATAAACTGTTTCAGTAGGAAATGCCCCAATACCACCATTTTTTATTATTTCAGCGGCTTCCTCTAAATATTTTATATCTTTATCTATATCTTTTATGAATTGTACTTTTGTTTTCATAAAACAATATCACCTTCATCTTTTATAAATTCTTCTGACCTCTTGCGATCTTTATATTTTCAATACTATCATTTGTATAAGTTGCTGTAACACAATTTTTATAAATGTCATCTAAAAGTTTAAATTTCTTTAAAGCCCCTCTTTTTATTATTATATAATACCATTGTGTTTCCTTGTTTAATTTAATCATCTTATTATAATCCTTGCTTAGTCCAGGATGAACTTTACAAAAGTACTCTCCTACTTGCTTTCCAAACTTACCTTTTCTTCCTTTGTTAGCAAAGACAATTATAATTTTCATATCTTCAAGTTCATTTTCTGTATGAACTAAACCTACTCTATCGCAGTATATATACTTATATTTAGATAACACATTAGGTTTTATTCTTAGAATTCCATTTTCACAAGTATATTCTAATCTTATATTATTAAAATTTTTAATCATAACAATAACTATAAAAATTTCTAAAAAGATCAAATATACTATAAGAAAATCCTTATAAACTTCAAAAAAACAAACCAAAAGAGGTAATAATATTAGAAGTATTACCATAACAAACATGAATCTTTTATATGATTTTTTTTGTTTTTTTATAGCTTTATCTATATCCATAATTATATTCCTCTTTAATTACCATTTTAAAACTATGTATTTTTAAAGCCTTACATTATTCATGTAAGGCTTTGTATATTAAAATTCAGTATTACCCATTGCTTTCATCTTTTGAGCTTGATCTTCAGTAATTAGAGCATTTAATATTTCGTCTATGTCACCTTCTAAGAAACTATCTAATTTGTATAAAGTCATGTTTATTCTGTGATCAGTTACTCTTCCTTGTGGATAGTTGTAAGTTCTTATTCTTTCACTTCTATCTCCAGTACCAACCTGACTCTTTCTATCTTCAGCAATACCAGCTAATCTTTCAGCTTCAGCTTGCTCGAATAATCTTGCTCTTAATACTTTCATAGCTTTTTCTTTATTTTTAAGCTGTGATTTTTCATCCTGACATGAAACAACTAATCCTGAAGGTAAGTGAGTTATTCTTACAGCTGAATCAGTTGTGTTAACGCACTGACCACCATTACCTGATGCTCTAAATACGTCTATTTTAATATCTTTATCATTTATTTCGATTTCTACATCATCAACTTCTGGTAAAACAGCTACTGTAGCAGTTGAAGTATGTATTCTTCCTGAACTTTCTGTATCAGGAACCCTTTGAACTCTGTGTGCTCCACTCTCATATTTAAGTTTTGAATAAGCACCTGCTCCTTTTATCATGAATACAACCTCTTTGAAACCTCCAATGTCAGTTTCATTTGCACTCATTAGTTCAACTTTCCATCTATTCTTTTCAGCGTATTTAGTGTACATTCTGAAAAGATTAGCTGCAAATAGTGCTGCTTCATCTCCACCAGCACCACCTCTGATTTCAACAAATACGTTTTTATCATCATTAGGATCTTTTGGTAGTAAAAGAATTTGTATTTCGTCCTCTAATTCTTTTTTTCTTTCTGTTAAGTCCTTGATTTCAGAGTTTATCATCTCTCTCATTTCTTGATCACTTTCTTCTGAAAGCATTTCTTTGTTAGCTTCTAACTCTTCTGTCGCTTCTTTGTACTCTTTGTACTTATTAACTATAACTTCTAAGTCAGCGTGCTCCTTACAAAGCTTTCTCCACTCTTTTTGGTTAGCCATTATTGAAGGATCACTAATCTTAACTGAAAGTTCATCATATTTATTTTCAATAAAATTTAATCTATCAAGTATCATCTATTATCACTCCGTATACAGATTTTCATATTTTACAATTATAGCACACTACTATGCTATCTTTCAAGGCTTACTCTTCCTATAACACATCTATCTAAACCAGCTAAATCTTTTATGACCTTAACATCGTAGTATCCTTTTTCAATCATAAGATTTTTAACATCCTCACCTTGATCATGTCCTATTTCAAAAGCTAATATACCATTTTCTTTTAATATTTCTAAAGATTCATCAATAATTCTTCTATAGAATATTAAACCATCTTCTCCCCCATCTAAAGCTAAGTGCGGCTCATAATCTTTAACATCTTCCATTAAAGTATTTATGACTTCCGTTCTTATATATGGTGGATTAGAAACTAGAATATCATACTTATTTCCTTTTTTAATGACTTCACTTAAAAGATCACTCTTAATAAAGCCACATCTTTTTGATAATTCTAATTCTCTTATATTTTTTCTTGTAACTTTTTCTGGTATATCATCTATATCTACTAAATCTACAATAATATTTTTTCTATAATTAGCTAAAGATAAGCCTATAGCTCCACTTCCACAACATAAATCACATACATTAATCTCTGCATCTTCATCTATATTGTTTAATACTTCCTCTACAATTATTTCAGTATCTCCTCTTGGAATTAAAACTCCTTCTTCTACATAAAAATCTAATCCCATGAATTCGCAAGTTCCTAAAATATATTGCATAGGCATCTTTAATTTTCTTTTTTCTAATAAATTTAAGAAATGTATTTCATCTGACTTTTTAACTTCTTCACTTTTATTCGTTATAAGCCATATTTTATCTTTTTCTAAAACTTTTCCTAATAATAATTGGGTATCTAATATATATGTATCTATACCCACTTCTTTTAAAGTTTCATTTCCTAAATTTAATAATTCTCCAACTTTTTTATTTGGTTCTTTCAATCCTTCAGCCCTCCTTAAAGAAGCTATCGCTACTTCAATTTGTGAATCATCAGGCTCCCTTGTAGTCAATTTTTGCAATTGTAATCCTGGCGCTGCTATTATCTTTGCAAAATTTCCTTGAGATTTGCCAAGCCATCTTATAAGTTCATAAGTTATTCCTGATATTACTGGTAACATTGCTACTCTTATAGCCGTTCTCTGAGCAACTGAATCCCATTTAGTAAAGGAAAATATAAATATACTTACAATAGCAACTAAAAACAGAAAGTTTGTTCCACATCTAGGATGAAATCTAGGATATTTTCTTACATTTTCAACTGTAAGTTCATCTTCATTCTCATAACAGAATATAGTCTTATGTTCTGCTCCATGATATTGAAATACTCTTTCTATATCATCTACTTTTCCCATTAAGTACATGTATCCTAAAAGCATACCAATACTTATGACTCCCTCAATAGCACTTAAACTCCAATCTGGAAGATTAAGTTTTTTTAGTAAAAAAGTAATTCCAGTTGGTATTGCTACAAATAAAATTATGGCAAATACAAAGGAAAGCATAATTGTAAGTGTCATTATTACATTATTAGCTTTTTCACCAAATTTATTATTTAACCAATCTTCAAATTTAGACGGTTCTGTATCATCAAAAAAACTTGCTGAATAATTTAATGATTTTAATCCTACAATTAAAGACTCTATAAGAGTTACAAATCCTCTTATAAAAGGTAGTCCTAAAATTTTATTTTTCTTTGTATATGGTATAGTTTTTTCAAAAGAAACCTCTATATCTCCCTCTGGAGTTCTAACCGCTGTGGCTGTTCCTTTTGATCCCCTCATCATAACGCCTTCTAATACTGCTTGACCGCCTACTTGGCATTTTCTCATAATTTGAACCCTATCCTTTCATTAACTACTTATCAGAATCCTTACCATATTTATATTTAAAATAGCATTGTCCACATAGAGATTGATATTCTACATTATCAACTAAATCTATAGCCACTTGTTCTCCTTCAAATGTGAACTTTCCATTTATCATTCTTCCATTTAATATAGCTTTTCTTCCACATCTACATATAGTTTTCATTTCTTCTATACTGTGTGCTAATAATAAAAGTCTTTCACTTCCTTCAAACCCATTCATTTGGAAGTCTGTTCTTAATCCGTAACAAATTACTGGTATTCCCTTACCAACTGCAATTTCAAATAATTCATCTATGTGATGAGCTTTTAAAAATTGAACTTCATCAACTATTATACAATCTATTTTTCTTCCTTTTTCAAGTCTATCTTCAATTGTTTCTATAATATTCTCATCATTATCTATTAAAATATCTACAACTCTCTCAACACCTAGTCTTGAAACAACCTTATCTCCACCTTTTTTATCAGTAGATGGTTTAATTATTATAACTTCCATACCTCTTTCCTCATAGTTATGTGCTACTTGCATAAGGTGTGTAGATTTACCTGAATTCATAGCTCCGTATCTAAAATATAATTTGCTCATTTTAACTTTAAACTCCTTATCCTTTTATAATATTCTAAATATGATTATAACTTAAATAAGAAAGCTTTTAAACTATTGACGATTAAATATCCCCATGATATACTTGTTAATAGTTGTTTAGCAACATTTTTTTATTTTTGAAAGAGGTGAATTACATGAGACAAGGCATACATCCAGAATACCATCACGATACAGTGGTTAAGTGTGCATGTGGAAACACTTTCACAACTGGTTCAGTTAAACCAGAACTTAAAGTTGAAATATGCTCTAAGTGCCACCCATTCTTCACAGGAAAACAAAAAATCGTTGATGTTGGCGGAAGAGTTGATAAATTCAACAAGAGATTTAATCTTAATAAATAATTTCTTTATGGGAAAGACTCAAATCTTTCCCATTTTTGTTTATAAGGCATATTTTTCAAATAAAGTTTGTTTTTGCAAATAGATTTTTAGTAAAAGTGAGTGGATATGATGAAAAAAGTTCTTATTTTAAGTACATCTACTGGTTATGGTCATAATCAAGCAGCTAACTCTTTAATGGAACTTATAAAGAATGATGATACAGAAATTCTTGTACACGATTTTCTTAAGGAGAACCGTTTCTTTGATAGATCAATAGTAAATGGATACGATTTATGTGCAAGTTCCCTTGGAACTCTTTATGGTCTACTTTACAAAATTAGTAATATAAAATTTATAAATAATTTAGTTAGTTTTTTATTTTTGCCAGTTGCAAATAAATTAGCTAAATTTATTGATAGTTTTAATCCAGATTTAATAATTACAACCCATCCTTTATCAGTAAGTATTCTTTCTTATTTAAAGAAAAGACAAATTATAAAAGTACCAGTTATTTCTGTTGTTACTGATTTTAAATGTCATTATACTTATGTTTCTAAAATAATTGATCATTACATAGTTGCTTGTGATTTTACAAAAGAAAATCTAGCCTCAAAGGGAATACCTAAAGAAAAAATATCTCCTTTTGGTATACCTGTAAAGCAAGATTTTTATAAAGAAGATTACCATAACTATGTAGAAAATATTATCCAATCACCATTAAATATTCTTTTAATGGGAGGCGGTATGGGGTTAGATAACATATCTAAAGTATTAAAAACCCTAATCAAAAATGAGAACCCTTTAAATTTAACTATTGTTTGTGGAAACAACGCTGAGTTAAAGAAAGAATTGTGTAAAGAATATGGGCATATAAAGGGTAATAAAAATTTAAACATTTTAGGATACACAACTGAAATACCTAAGATAATGAAAAGTTCGGATTTAATTATTACAAAACCTGGTGGACTAACTACTACAGAATCACTTTTAAGTCATTTACCAATGATAATTCCATTTATAATTCCAGGTCAAGAAAGTGAAAATAGAGAATTTTTATCTAAAAGTAATTGTGCAATTACTATCAACCACTTGGAAGAATTAAATAAGGTAATTAATGATTTAAATAAAGATAATAATAAATTAATTAATATGAGAAAAAGTATTTTAGATGTGTTAAGTTCTTATTCTCCAGAGGAGACAATTAAACTTTGCACTAATATGCTAAATGATTCTTATAATAAAAGAAGATATTAAAGTTTATAAACTTTAATATCTTCTTTTGTTTTGAAACTTATTTAATTTTCTAAATTACTTTTTAAAACAACTTGTAAAAACTCTTTATTATTTTTTGTTTTTGATAATAAATTTATAAGTTTTTCAGCTACATCCTCTATATTATTTTCTTTTTGTAATACTCTTCTTATTTTATATGAAGCTTCTCTTTCTTCTTCATTAAATAATAAATCTTCTTTTCTAGTACCAGATTTATAAATATCTATAGCTGGGAATATTCTTCTCTCTTGAAGCTTTCTATCTAAGTGTACCTCCATATTTCCAGTACCCTTAAACTCTTCAAAAATCATATCATCCATTCTACTTCCTGTATCAACTAAAGAAGTTGCTAAAATTGTTAAACTTCCGCCCTCTTCTAAATTTCTAGCTGCTCCAAAGAATTTCTTAGGCATTATAAGCGCCCCTGGATCTAGTCCCCCTGATAAAGTTCTTCCAGATGGAGTAACTGTTAAGTTATAGGCTCTTGATAATCTTGTTAAAGAATCCATTAAGATAACTACATCTCTTCCTTGTTCAACCATTCTTTTAGCTCTTTCTAATACTATACTTGAAACTTTAGCATGGTTTTGTGGTTCTTCATCAAAAGTTGAATAGATTACTTCTCCATCTATACTTCTCTTCATATCCGTTACTTCTTCTGGTCTTTCATCTATTAAAAGTACTATAAGTTTAACTTCAGGATTATTTTTTGATATGTTTTGAGCTATTCTTTTTAAAAGAGTTGTTTTTCCAGCCTTAGGTGGTGCAACTATCATCCCCCTTTGTCCCTTACCTATTGGACAAATTATATCCATAAGTCTTGAACTTAAATCTCTTCCATTTTCAGTCTCAAGTCTTAATCTCTCTTTTGGATATATTGGTGTTAACTCTTCAAATTTTTTTCTTCCAACTGCTTTTTCAGGACTTTCACCATTTACTCTCTCTACATAAAGTAAAGCTTTAAACTTTTCTCCATCCTTTGGTATTCTAACTTTACCTTGGACTTCGTCCCCAGTTCTTAATCCAAATCTTCTTATTTGTGATGGAGAAACATATATATCATCTTCACTTGTTAAATAATTTCTACATCTTAAAAAACCAAAATTATTATTATCTAGTATTTCAAGTATTCCCTTAGCAGAGTCTGATGAACTTATCATGTCCTTTAATTGCTCTTTTTTTCCTTCATCATTTGAATTATTATAATTACTATTATTGTTATTATAATTATTGCTATTTCTAACTACTCTTTCACCAGAAAAACTTTCTTTATTTCCACCTTGCTCTTTTTGAGATATTTTTTCTCTTAAAATAACACCGTCTTTATGTATTACTTTAGTATTGCTATTTTGTTTATTGAATTCAGCTTTTAATTCCTCAATTAATTCGCTTTTTTTCTTTTTACTTATATTTTTTATTCCTAATTCTTTAGCCTGCTCTTTTAGCTGAACTAAAGTCATATTTTCATATTGTTCTATATTCAATTTAAGCACCTCCTGCTTTTTTAATTAATGGAATAAGGTAAAGAAAAGTTGTTTTAGATTGCCTTAAGACTTTTATATATAGAAACTTTCGAATATCCTATTTAAAAATGTATAAATTTCTTATGTTAAATATTTATATTATTATCATATCACATAAAATCTAATCTATATATAGTATATTTTTATAAGATTTTATTTCTAATATTATTAAATAAAAAAAGGACACCTAACATTTAAGTTAGATATCCTTAATATTTCTAAAATTATTTATTGTTTAATGCAGCACCAACAAATCCTACGAATAATGGGTGAGGTCTGTTTGGTCTTGATTTTAACTCTGGATGATATTGAACTGCTACGAACCAAGGATGATCCTTAACTTCTACACACTCAACTAATCTTCCATCTGGTGAAGTACCAGCTATAGTTAATCCGCTTTCTATTAATTGAGTTCTGTATTCATTGTTGAACTCATATCTATGTCTATGTCTTTCGTAGATTAAATCTGAAGCATAAACATCCTTACAGAATGTATTTTCTTCTAATTTACATGGATATAATCCTAATCTCATTGTTCCACCTAAATCCTCAACATCTTTTTGCTCAGGCATTAAGTCGATTACTGGGAATGGAGTTTCTGGATTTAACTCTGATGAATGAGCTCCTTCTAATCCTAATACGTTTCTAGCGTATTCTATAACAGCACATTGCATTCCTAAGCATATTCCTAAGAATGGTTTCTTGTTTTCTCTAGCCCATCTTATAGCTTCGATTTTTCCTTCTACTCCTCTGTCTCCGAATCCACCTGGAACTAGAACTCCATCTACTCCACTTAATAATTCATCAACATTTTCTTTAGTTACATCTTCAGCATTTATCCACTCTATTTCAACATTAGTATCATTGCTTAATCCACCATGATTTAAAGCTTCAACTACTGATATGTATGCATCATGTAACTCAACATATTTACCAACTAAAGCAATCTTAGTTGTATGAGTTAAGTGAGTTATTCTATGAACCATGTCTATCCATTCAGCATTATCTATGTCTCTGCATCCAAGACCTAATTTTTCACAAACTAATCTATCTAATCCTTCTTTGTGTAACATTAGAGGAACAGCGTATAAATGCTCTGCATCTAAGTTTTGAATAACTTCGCTTGCATCTATATTACAGAATAATCCGATTTTCTTTTTGATATCTTCTGATAATTCTTTTTCTGATCTACAAACTATTATGTCTGGTTGAATTCCTATACTTCTTAACTCTTTAACTGAGTGTTGAGTTGGTTTTGTTTTTAACTCACCAGCTTTTCCTAAGTAAGGTACTAATGTAACATGTATGAAACAAACATTTTCTTTACCTACATCATATTTGATTTGTCTTATAGCTTCTAAGAAAGGTAATGATTCGATATCACCTATTGTTCCACCGATCTCAGTGATTACTACATCTACATCTCTTTCTTTTCCTACTCTATGTACTCTATCTTTTATAGCATTAGTTATGTGAGGTATAACTTGTACAGTACCTCCTAAGTATTCACCTTTTCTCTCTTTTGATATTACTGACCAGTAAACTCTACCTGAAGTAACGTTTGAGTTTTGAGTTAAGTTTTCATCTATGAATCTTTCATAGTGACCTAAGTCTAAGTCTGTTTCAGCACCATCATCAGTTACGAAAACTTCTCCATGTTGGTATGGGCTCATTGTACCTGGGTCAATGTTTAGGTATGGATCAAATTTTTGAATACTTACACTTAATCCTCTGTTTTTTAATAATCTTCCTAATGAAGCAGCTGTTATTCCTTTTCCTAATGAAGAAACAACTCCACCTGTTACAAATACATACTTAGTATTTTTGCTCATATCTCTTCCTCCTAATGTAAATTTATTCTTGACATCGTTCTTTATTTCATTTATAATGATAATTACCTCATTTAGAATGGGTTTTTTATTGCTTGTTTTAATAACATAGTAGATATTCTATCAAAAGTTAATGTAGAAGTCTAGTACTTTTTTTGTGTTTTTTAAATTTTTTATTTATAGAACGTTTACTATTTATATTTTGCTCACATTTAATAAAATTAATTATTAATATTGGAATTCATAAGTTGAAATTAGTTTCAACTTTTTTTATTTTAAAAATAAATAATTTATAAAAATAAGGCTGTACCAAAAGGTACAGCCTTATTTATCTATTTATAGACTAATCTTCTACTTTTATTTTCATATCAAGATTTGTTTTTATAGGTTCTTGTCCACCAGCTATTAGATGATATTTTATAGAGATATTTCCTCCCTTTTCATTAACATCTAAATCTAACTCTTTTGTTGATGTCTTAAGCTCTAACATTCCATAAGGAGTATTATAAAGAGCCACTTGTGTATTATCCTTTTGGAATTCCATCTTTGTGCTAGTTGTTCCTTCTCTATGTAATACAACTTTATCGCCCTTTATTTTTAGAGTTGTTTTTGTTCCTTCCATTCCTGATATCTCAGTTTCATCATAAGTAGCTATAAATTCATCTCCATTAATAGAAAATTCTCCAACAGTTACAACTTCTATTTTTTCTTTTTCTCCAATATCTTGAGTACTACATATTGATATTATAGCTTTTTTACTCATAATAATATCCTTTCTAAATCAATTATTGATTTATCATATATTTTTTAAGTTCTTCATCTTTAAATGGAGTTATTGTTATTGTATTAATCTCTCCATTTTTCTCATAATTTATTTCAACAGCGTCGCTATCTTTTTCTTTGCAATATCTTCCGCATATTCTAGCAGCAGTTTCTAAATCTTCTTCATTAAATTCTCCTCTTAATATAACAGGAGCCCCAGTAGAATTTTTAGATGTTACTAAAATATCATCTTCTCTTTTAAACTTAACTATTTCTTTCCACTCTTCACCATTTCTAGCTACTATAACTTTATTTTTTGGTGATATTCTCATATGTCTACCATACTTAAGAACTTCAATTTCATCCTTAGCTACTGTTTCTTGATTATCAAGTAAATCACTTAATCTTATTGCATATCCAGGCTCTGTTAATTTACATCCCCCTGCAGGTGATGGATAATCAACTATATTCCACTTTTCAGCAAGCTCCATTTGAGTCTTTCTACTTCTACCTGATATTTTTAATAATTTTTCTCTATCTACTAAGCCATTTAACTCCATCTCTGTAGGCTCTAAGTTTAAAGCACATAATGGTCTTAAGATTTTTTCACTAAATCCTGATTCTTTTTTAACAGTATTTAATGCTTGTCTATTTTGAGACATTGGTCTTTGATTTAAAACTTCACCAGTTATTATAAAGTCAGCGTCAAACTTTTTTAATAATTCTCCTGAATATCTCATCATCATTGCATGACAATCTATACATGGGTTCATATTCTTTCCTCTACCATGTTTAGGGTCCTTAACCATTTCAAAATGTTCTTCTGAAAAATCTACTACCTCTAAAGGCATATCTATTTGTTTACACATTCTCTTTGCATTCTCTTCATTAAAGAAATAAGATTTAAAACATATTCCTATTACCTCTATTCCTTGATCCTTTATTAACTTTGCAGCTAATATACTATCTAATCCACCTGAAACCATGGCTAATGCTCTAGTCATATTTTTTCCTCCTAAAAATCACTTTATTATCATATGTTAATTCTTTTATTTAAATAAATCAATTACCTTAAATTCAAAATTTACGTTATTTTCCTTTTTATTAACACTCTTAAATTCTTCTTCTGATAATACATCCTTCATCTTTTTCTCTGTTTCATCATAGGCAACTTGTCCCTTAGTAACATCTATGAAGCATAAAGGTGGAAACATAACACACCACCAATTTTGACCTTTTCCTTCGCCAATTAGTATTCTATAAGCCTCATATTCTCCTTGTGGTAAAACTATATTGCCATATTCTTTAACAGGAAAATTTTCTCTTGTTAATGTTGTTTCAACAGTATAATCAAATCCCTGTGATTTAATATAATCTTCAGCTATTTTTATAATGTTTTTATCTTCTCTTTTTAATATTTCTCTAGATTCCTCTAAACTTTGTGATTCATTCAATATAGGTGAAATATATTTTAATACCTCATCTTTAACTCTAAGTTTTAAGTCTTGATCTATATCACTATCACTATTGGCTAAAACATGAAATCTTATTAACTTTTCACTTATATCCTCAACAACATTTTCCTCTGTAACACCTAAAGCTTGTCTAGTATTTAAAGAACTTCCTACTATAAATAAACATATAACTCCTAAAAATAAAACTGATAATATTTTTTTCATAACAAACACCCCCTGATACCTTGATTATTACCAAGGAGTATTTTTTATATACAATAAAAAAATATTTTTTTATAAATTATTGCTATTTATAGTTCTTGTTATATATACATCTGAATATTTATATTTTCCTTTTAAAAATTCAAAAGCTCTTTGAGCTGTTAGCATATCATCAAAAAAAGCAAATACAGTAGGTCCACTACCACTCATCATTGTACCTAATGCTCCACTTTTTCTCATATCTTCTTTTATATTTTTTAATATAGTATGCTTCTTTAAAGTTACATTTTCTAAAACATTTTTCATATTTTTTGATACATAATCTAAATCATCATTTTCCATAGCTTGAATTAAGCCTTCTATATTAACATGTTTTCTTATCTTATTTATATCTAAATTTGTATAAACTTCTTTAGTAGATACCCCAAAATTAGGTTTTAATACAACTAATATTTTATTTTCAAAAGGTTTTAAAGGTGTTATAATCTCTCCAATTCCTTCACATAAAGCAGTTCCACCTTCAATACAATATGGAACATCTGCTCCTATTTTTAGTCCTATTTCTTTTAACACTTCTAAACTAGCATTTACATTAAAAAGCTTATTCATTATAACTAAAACTGCCGCCGCATTAGTACTTCCACCAGCCATCCCTGCAGCTACAGGTATATTCTTCTTAATATTAATTTTTACACCATCTTTTATATTAAATTCATCTCTAAATAACACTGCCGCTTTGTATGCTAAGTTTCTTTCATCTGTAGGGACATAATGCTTATTACAAGAAATGCTTATATTACTATCATTACTTTTCTCTATATCTATAACGTCATACAAATCTACTGTTTGCATTATCATTCTTAATAAATGATAGTTATCTTCTCTTTTTCCAATAGCATCTAAGGCTATATTTATTTTTGCATAAGCCTTCATTTTCATATAATCACCCTTCTTACATTAATTAAAGCTAAATATAATTATATTATTTTCTTCTAAAAACATAAAGAGTTAATTAAAATAAAGAGAAATCTTCTAAATTACCTACTAGAAGATTTCTCTTTTAAATTATTTTTACTATATGCTAGCACTTTTTAAATCTTTTGTGCCCTTATTTTTAAATTCATTTATTATATCATATAGAGATTCGTAATCTTCAAAAAACATTATAATAGTTTCACCTTTTTTAGCTAACTTTAAAGTTTCTCTAAGTGCTTCTTCCTCTGACAATATGATTTTTACATTTAAATCTTTTCTATTTGATGATAATACCCCTTCGTTTATTATACTAGCAACCTCACCTTTATCTTTTCCTCTTAAGTCTTTATCCTCTTTTATTACTATGGAATCAAAAAAGTCTCCACTTATTCTACCCACTTCTTTCATAGTATTTAAATCTCTATCTCCAGGAACCCCTATTATTCCAGTTATATTTTTCAAACCAAGATTTTTAAGAGAGTCTATAACCACCCTGTATCCATCAATATTATGACCATAATCTAATATTACATTTACACCATTAACGTCAAACATATTAAATCTTCCTCTGTTGTCTTCTTCACAAGATTTAAACTGTTTTAGTCCTTTAGATATAATGCAATAATCAACTTCTATTCCAACTAAGGCTGCACAAGCTGCCATAGCATTCTCTATGTTATGCTTTAGTTTACCATTCATAGTAAACTTCATTTCCTCTGCAGAAGCTATTTTGTATTCTTTACCTCTATTTTTTACATATATAGTTTCATCCCTATAAAACACAATAGGATTTCCCAGTTTTAAATTTTCCTGTAGATATTTATTATTTTCATTCATTGAAAATAATATTTTAGGCTTTTTAATTCTATCTAGAACTTTTAAGCTCCATTCATCATCAGCATTTATAACTGAATATCCATTATCTTTTACAGCTTCACCAACTAAAGATTTTACAAAAGACAAATCTTCCATATCATTTATTCCATCTATTCCTAAATGATCCTCTCTTATGTTAGTTATTACTCCTACATCTGCTAAATCATAAGCTAATCCTCTTCTTACCAAGCCACCTCTTGCACTTTCTAAAACTGCTATATCAACCTCTGGATTTAATAATACAGACCTTGCACTATTATATCCTGTGTCATCACCTTTATGTATATACTTATTTCCTATTTTAACTCCGGAAGTCGTTGTACACCCTACATTAAATCCAATTAAATTTAAAACATAAGATATTAATCTTACTGTAGTAGTTTTTCCATTTGTTCCCGTAACTGAAATAACAGGAATATTAGAATAATTCTCTTTAAACATATTATCTAAAATTTTTCTTCCTACATTTCTTTCTTTGCCTATAGTAGGAAAATGATGCATTCTTATTCCTGGGGCTGCGTTAACTTCTAAGATTATTCCATCATTTTCATATAGAGGTTCTGCTATCGATTTTGCACAAATATCTATACCACATATATCTAATCCAATAGTTTTAGCTGCTCTTTCACAAATTTCAATATTTTCTTTACATATTAAGTCAGTATAGTCCTCAGCACTTCCACCTGTAGAAAGATTTGCATTTCCTCTTAAGGTAACTTTTTCTCCATACTCTAAAACTGAGTTTAAAGAATATCCTAGCTTGCTTAATCTATTTATTAATTCTTCATCTATTTTAACCTTTGTTAAAGGTTTTTCATGCCCTTCTCCTCTTAGTGGATTAGCATTCATAGCTTCTATTAAATCTCTAATATTTCTAACTCCATCGCCTGTTATATATGGAGGTTTTCTTAAAGAAACTGCTACTACCTTATAATCCACTAACATTACTCTATAGTCATTTCCAACCTTATATTCTTCTATCATTATTTCTTTACATTCTTTTGTGATTTCAGCATAGGCTCTTAAAAGTTCTTTTTCACTATTTATATTTACAAAAACTCCATTACCCTTGCTTCCCCATTGTGGTTTTAATACTACAGGATACCCAATTCTATTAACCACTTCAAGAAGATGTATTGTGTTAAATACCTTTTCTCCTCTGGCAACAGGCAAGTTCTGTATATCTAAAAGTTCTTTTGTAAGCATTTTATCACAGGCTATATCTATAGCAATTCCCTTTGTATTATTGCCAATAGTGGCACTAAACCTCTTTCCTGCTTTTCCATAACCTATTTGGTATAAATTTTCGTTTCCTACTGTAATTATAGGAAGGCCAACTTCTTTAGCCGCATCACATATAGCCTTTGTTGATGGTCCTATGCTCTCTTCCATAATAACTCTCTTTATTATTTCTATTCTTTCATCAAAGTTAATCTCTTTTTTCTTTATTATTGAATTTATCAGATCTATGGCTAATTCAGCTATTAATATTGCTGTTCTTTTTAATTTATATTCAAATATTATGTAATAAAAATCATCCTTTATTTCTCTTGCTTTTCCGTATTTTATATCTATACCTAGTTTATTATGTATTCCTATAATTGTATGTTCACAAACATGAGCTAAGTATGTTCCCTCTTTTAAACGCTGAACAAATCCACCTTCTATGTCTATTCCACACCTATGAGTATATAACTCTGGAACATAACTTAATAACCTTTCATTGAATCCATCAATATCTTTAGTAGGAGTTTCACAATATCCCTCTAAATCAACATCTAATCTAATACATTTTCTATGTGAATATATGTTTCTTCCCTCAAAGATACGTTGATTATTTATCTTCATTTTTATTTCTTTCCTCCTCAAAAGGCACCCTAGTTGATAAATTCATTTTTTTGCCTGCTGTTAATACATGTAACTTTATATTAAATATACTAAATACCTCATCTTGTCTTTTCTCAGATACATTTGTATATTCAATATTTCTTCCATCTACAAAATAAACTGCTCCACTACCAATTACAGTTAATTCATCATCATTAATTACTATAGCAGTATCTTCATCTATACCTACCCCTAAAACTTCAGGATTTTGGCACACTCCTGATAATAATCTACCTATCCTTCCTCTTTGAGCAAAGTGTTGATCTATAAGAGTATTTTTAATCAAACCTAATCCTGCAGACATATTTAGTGTACTCTTTTTAGGTGATTCCTCTTCTTCTCCACCAACTATCATAACATCACTCATAACAGAAGCCCCTGCTGATGTTCCTACAAAGTAACATCCCTCATTACTTCTTTTTTGTAATGTATCATAAAGAGGAGTTCCCCCAATTAAACTAGTTATTCTAAGCTGATCTCCTCCAGTAAAAAATATTACTGAAGCCTCATTTACTAAAGAAATATTATTTTCATCAAAAGCTTCTTCTCTTTCTATGACACGAAGCTCTTTGATTTCTCTTATTCCCATACTTGAAAATATATTTTTATACTGTTCTATGACTATATTAGGTGATTCTGTAGCTATGGTTGCAATCAACATAATTCCTTCAGATTCTTTAAATTTATCTGCTACAAAATTTAATATAATCTTTTCCCCTTTCTTATCTTCTGCTCCACCTATTATTATTAAATTTTTTTTACTACTACTTTTCAAATTATTCACCTCAAATCATGCATTTCTTATTTTTGCCATAAAATTTATATTTATTCATAAAAAAGAGTTTTACGACATAATATCGTAAAACTCTTTTTTTTATAAAACTGCTCTTCCTGGAATCATAATTTTATCGCCAGCATATATAGAATCTGGATCTTCTATATCATTTAATTTAACTAAAGTATCTATTGTTGTCTTGTATTTTTTTGCTAAATTCCACAAAGTATCACCTTTTTGAATTGTGTATATAGTAATGGATGCTTTCTTTTCAACAGTGTCATCATTTTGTTCAATGTCTTTAACATATTCTTTATCAAAAACATCTGAACATTTAGCATAAAAATATACTACTGCTTTAACTGCTAAGCTATTTCCTTCTATACTACATTGTAAATCTTCTAAATTAGCCTTAGTATCAAAAGTCATACCAGACTGAGAATTTGGCATATCTAAAGCAACTTCAAAAGGAATTTCTCCACTTACTTTATTAAGTCCCTTTTCCTCATCAGTTGTCTTGTATATTGATTCAACAGATAAATTACCTTTTATAACAACCTTTTGATCCATAAAATAGCTTTCCATATCTACTATTTTACCTTTACAATCAACTGTTTGAGTAGCATCTACTCCATTTTTTCCTAAGTCTATATTTCCTTTTATTACTGATTCATTTGAATTTTCACTAACAGCCATATTAATCTTGCAAACTTCCTTTAAAGGCATTACATTTTGCGTTGGTGAATATAAGTCCTCAACTGTTTCTGCAAATTCTAATTTTGATATTGCAACATTTGCATCAACAGATAAATTAACATCTATTATTCTACTTTCTCCTAAATCATTTTGAGAAATCTTAACATCATGACCTTTGATTTCAAAATATCCATTACAATTCATATCTGAATTTACACCTACAACCTCTTCATCATTAGATAAATATAAATCCTCTTCTAAAGCTACAACCTCTCTAGAATCATATGCTCTATAAAGAACATTGATTTTAGCTAAGCAAGATGCTTGTACTTTATCTTCTCCTAATTTTATCTCTTGTCTATGAAGCATATATCCACATTTTATTATTTTTCCTATTTGAGGTTTATCCATACCTACGTTTATAGGTAATTCTCCACTCATTGAACAAACCATATTTGTAATATTTTTCTCTATACTTTCTGGTTTTCTTTTTATTTGTAAATCACCTAAACCATCTAATTCTTTAACAACATCTATTTTTTCTTCTTTATAAACCCTGTACTTGGTTCTTAGTTTTCCTTCTACTCTTATCTTTCTTTCATTGATTATGTTCGCATCGATATGTTCTAAATCACATTCCATATCACACATCATACTATGTTCAGCCCCAGCTATATCAATAAAGCTAGAATTTTTTTCTTTATAAATAACGCTATTTATCCCTAAACCTTCTTCTTCTCTAGCTAAGTACATAATATTACACTCAACTTCATATTCTAATAATACTCTATCACTTTGAACTTCTCTGTTAAGTACATATACTTTAGTATCAACTGAAAGTACATCATGAACATCTGGTTGAGTATCTGGTATTAAGTATTCTTCTCTAAAAGGTATATCTAAAGAGTTTTCACTTAAGACCTTCTCAAACCCAAGACTTTCTTTAATAATATCTAAATTAACCAAATGTATCCCTCCTAAATAATCTAATACTATAATATATATGTATGATAATTAATTTATGATAATTCTTATTATTGATACTTTATTTATTTTTTTATTGAAACCCATATTTTATAAACGTTTACATAACTTTTTAAAGTAAAATTAAAATTTTTTATCTTTTTTCGACATTTTTTTATTAAAAGTGTTGACATACTAAAAAATATGTCGTATTATAAAGATGGTTATTGACCATATAACCTCTCATAAATTCTCAATACCCTTTTATACCATAGTTGAAAGATGGAAACCCACCATCTTTCTTTTTTTTGTTAAATAAATAAAACAAAAAAGTTAGCTAATTAATTAGCTAACTTTTTTATTTAACCAACAAAATCTAGTTGAACCGTTTTTGTAAGTACATCTGAATAACTGTATGTCACTTTCCTTTGGGTGTCTTTTTGTAATCTAACTACAAAAATACTTGGGTGAACACTTTCTAGTATTCCTTCATTTTCCAAAATCTTTTTTCTTCCACCATTAGCTCTTAGCTTAACTTTCTCACCTACGTGATCTTCTATGCTTTTTCTGATGGAATTCAATGTAAGTCTGGTACTCATTTTAACACCCTCTTTCTATTATACATTATACACTAAAGGGGATGTTTTTTCAATAAATAAATAATTTTACTATATAAGTCCATGTCTTGTCAACAAAAATATACTATATTTAAACTAAAACATCCAATTATATTATTAACTTAAATGTCTTATTTTATTCTATTAATTTAAATATAGGGATTTTGGATAACCTTCTCTATATTTTCCTCTAGTTTGTAATCCACCAACTCCCTTTATTCCAGTTATTGTATTTTCTATAACATCTTTTATTGAAACAATTTCATCTATTCTTGTATATGCAACTCTTTCACATACTAAAACTGGATCTAAACAATGTATAAGTACCCTATTAGGTGAACTTGCAAAATTAGCACCTGCTTCTAAAATACTTTCATAACAAGATTGGCAAGCACCAGCAAAAATAACAAGCTCATCATAACTTGAATTATAATTTCTTAAAATTTTTACAGATTCAATAAAATACTTTGAGTTTCTATAATTATTTAAATCAAGCATTCCCTTGGAATCTTTAAGAACTCCATCATGTCCAGTTAATACAACTATATCTGGATTATATTCCTTAACTAAAGATAAAATTTTTAAAGGTTGTTCTCTTTCAGATACTGATATTCCTACAGCATTTAAGTTTAATTGCTTGTACGCCTTTAAGCAGGTTTCCATATATGATGGATCTCCATCTATATGAAGTATTCTCCCAGGTCTTCCAAATACCAACCCTTTTTCTTTTTCTGTCCTTTTTAAATTATCCTCTTCACTTCCTCTTGTCATTAATTGATTATTTTTCTGTTCCCTACTTAAAATTACTTTTTTAATGATATCATTCATTTTAGAATCAAAGGATTTATCTTTATCTCCAGCAAAGTCATCCTCAACTTTTTCTAAATCCTCTCCCTTAGAGTCAGCTATTATCCTTATATGAAGCCCCTTTAAAATATAAGTTATTCCTTCCTCATTTTCTTTAATATCTATAATTTTAAAAGTTATATCCTTACTATATGATTTTCTTACTACTAAATCTCCAACTTTCATATACCTTCTCCTAACTTATATAGTCCTATTATCATAATATGAAGATTTATTTGTAAGTGTGATGATACTATATACTCATGTAATTTATTGTTTTTTTATTTAAATTAAAAAATATCTATTAAAAATCCAATAAAATTAATATTAAATCAACTATAAAGCAAAATAAAAAATGGTGCCTAATTAGTAGGCACCTAAAATATAATTATCCAACTTGATTATATTTACTTTTAAATTCTTCAATAAATTTCATATAACTTTCTTTCTCATTAATTATGTTGTTTATTTTATTTATAAAGATATTTTGTCCCCACATAACTTCATTGTAATAGTATCTATTTGCAAGTCTCCAATATCTTTGTGGAAATAACAAGTATGCATATAATACCTCATATTCTTCTTCTCTTAATGGACTTACTGTATTATAAGCATCTATTATGGCCTCTGCATATTCAATATTCCAGTCAACTCTTTTTAAAACCTTCTTCATGAAGTTAGCTATGTCATATGTTCTTATTTCTCTTTTACAATAATCAAAGTCTATTATATATACTTCATTATCATCTCCAATTATTATATTGTGATAAGTATAATCATGATGACAAAATACTTTCTCAGCCTCCGCTTCCTCACATAAACTTAAATACTTTGAATTATTTAATATTTTTGTGGCTCTTATTGCTAACTCCTTATAAAAATCAACATTTTTTATATAAATAATGTCAAAATCTTTTTTTAAATTTTTCTTTCTAGCCATTCCTCTCATTTTTTCTAAGGCTTTTCCTCTCTTCTCCATAAGATATGGCCATCTTCCTAAGTCACTTTTTAATTTTGAGTTTTCTGGTGGATCATATCCCTTGCTGGCTTCATGTAATTCAGCTAACTTTTTAGCAGCTAATTTAACCTCTTCTATGTTAGTAAAATCACACTCTCTTCCTTTTATCCAATTTGAAAGAGTATATAAATCCTCATTTACTAGAGCATAAGGTTCATCCTCAATATTTAAGAAATATCTATCTATATGTTCAAATCCATTTTTAGCTAAATGCTCCTTTGCTCCATAAACGAAAAGAAGTTTTTGAGTTCCATAGTTTATCCTTTTTAAACACCTGTCACCCTTATTACTCTTTAAATAATATACACCCTTATTAGGTTTTAATTTTTCTATTTTAATATCAAATTGTCTTTCTATTTCAAACTCTCTCATCATATCTATTCACCCCCTACCATATTTATATGTAACAACCTCTTGTTTTATTAACATTTTATTCCATATATAAATATAATAATATATATTTATACTGAAAGGACATATGCTATGAAAATATGTATTGATGGAAGGGCAGCTACCTTATACCGTGGTACTGGAATTGGTAACTACACTTATCAAATAATAAATAATCTACACCAAATAGATTTTTTAAATGAATATAACATACTTACTCCAGAAGCATCCTCTCTAAAATTACCTAAAAAGAATAACTTTAATTATTTATCTTCTAGTACAAATGATAAGAAAAACTTTTGGGAATTTATAAATACAAAAAATCCCAAAGAAAATATTATAGGTGATGTATATCATATTCCTCAAAATGGTATAGGCTTTTCAAAACCTAATGATATAAAGACCGTAATTACCCTACATGATATTATCCCTATGAAAATGCCTGATACAGTTAGTGAAACCTTTTTAAAAATTTTTAATGAAAATATACAAAATATTTTAGATAACACAGATGGAATTATTACAGTTTCTAACTTTTCTAAAGAAGATATAAGTAAAACTTTTTCCTACCCAAAGGAAAAAATATTTGTTACTCATTTGGCTGCTGAAGAAATATATACTCCATTAAATAAATTCCACTCATCTCAATATCTAAAAAAACACTATGGTATAGATAGGGATTTTTTATTATATGTAGGTGGTTTTAGCCCTAGAAAAAATATTTTAGGACTTATAGAGGCCTTTAACTTAGTAAAAAATTCTTATAAAAGAGATTTAAAGCTTGTCATTATAGGAACTAAGGGACCTTCATATGAAATTTACAGAAAAAAAGTAGATGAGTTAAATTTATCTTCATCTGTTATTTTTACTGGATTTATTCCTATAGATGATATGCCTATATTCTATAGTGCTAGTAAAGCATTAGTTTATCCTTCTTTTTATGAAGGCTTTGGACTACCTCCTATAGAATGCATGGCCTGCGGAACCCCTGTAATAGCATCTAATTTAACCTCAATGCCTGAGGTATGCCAAGATGCTGCTCTTTTAGTTGATCCTTATGATGTTGATGAAATAAAGGAAAATATACTGACTTTATTAAATAACCATAAGTTTTATTCCCTTATGATTTATAAAGGGCTAAGTCATTCAAGTAAATTTAATTGGAAAAAGACTGCTTATAATACACTTGAGGTCTACAAACATATTTCTTCACAAATTTAAAATATACCCTCTAAAATTTAGTTTTAATATGTCTTATAAAAAAATTTATTATTTTAAAATGAAAAGGTACTGTATAAAAATTTAAACATAAAACTTATAAACTTTAATAGAATTTCTTACTTCTAAGAATCAATTTATAAGTTTTATTAGTTATTTTATACGGTACCTTTTTCTTAGTTTTATTATTTATTTATATGATTTAATAAAATTTCCTTTTCCTTTGTATACTCTAATTTTCTTTCTAATTTATTTAAGAAGGATTCATATTTCCAATCCTTTAATTTATAATAATACTGCATTGAAACAGTATAAAAATCATGAGGGAATCTTAAATATATATACATTAACTCTTTTTCTTCCTTTGATAAGTTATTTAACTTATCATACTTTTCTATAATAGAATCATACATTTCTAAACTAAATCCAAATCTTTTTATACTCTTAATTATAAAATTACATAAGTCTATAATTCTTAGATTTATATTGCAATAATCAAAGTCTATAAAGCTTACCTTATTTTGATTAAATAATATATTATGATAGGCAAGATCATTATGACATAAAGTTATTTTTTCTTTATCTCTACACAAATCATCATATTTACTCTTTTCTAATAAATCTATACACTTCTCTACATCACTTAAATGATAATCTACTTCTTTTATAAAGATTTCATCAAATTCATTTTTATACTTATAGCTCTCTACTATTTCCTTTAGTCGTTCTAAATCTTTTTTACTATTTTTAAAATAATCTTTTAACTTAAAAAGCTCACTATTTTTTTCATTCATTTCCTTTGAAGTAGCCTCTTGAATTCCCATTCCTGCATTATGAAGTTTAGCTACTGCCTCTGTTATTATTTCTAATTCTATTGGATTAGCTATATTAAATTCAGTTCCTTCAAAGTAGTCTAATAATATATAATCATTTCCCTTCCACTTAAATCTCCACTCTCCATTTGGAAGCTTATTTATTTTTAATATACTATCATATCTTTCCCTTAAGTACTCTGTTGAATGGATTATGAAGTTTAATCTGTCATCATCATAATTTATCATCTTTAAAATCTTCTTACCTTGCTTTGTATCTAATAAAAATACATTTCTATTTGGTCTTAAATCAAATATATCTAGTCCTAAAGCTTCAAATAATTTAATATCTAAATCGTATCTACATAAATATTTCTCATCTTTATATCTAATCTTATTCATAAACCGCTCCCCCTACTATATAAGATAATCCTTAACTAATAATTCTTCTAATTCATTACTTTTAATCTTTAAATCCTTTATATAATTATTTTGCAAATACCTCATTGAATTATATGGATACTGAATCAATGAGTTTATATAAACATAACTTTTAAAATCTAAGTTTTCTTTCTCTACTACTTCAAGAAGTAAATCCTTTAATTCATCCTTATAGTTTCCTCTTATCTTTTTTAAGTAGTTATAATAATCCTCTTCCACCATATTAAATTTTATATCCTCTGTATTTTTTATAAAAATCCTTTTCTCCCCATTCTTAACTTCATAATATATCCTACCAATACATACTTCTTCCCTTTCCATAGCTCTTATTATAAGCTCTTTATAATTAATATTATAAATACATTCTAAGCTTTTTTTTGAGGCATCTAAGGCCTTATTAATCAATCCATTACTTTCTTCTATTCTCTCTACTCTTCTACTCCAAAGTTTAAGAATTTGAACCTGTTTCCACACTTCATTTCTAAATTTAAATTTTATCCTATTCTCTTCTTTTAAAAATTCCTTGTGAATCTCACTTAGTGTATTTAAATACTCTAATGGATCATAAAATCTTAATTCTCTTTTTTCTCTTTCTATTTCTTTTCTAGGTAATACCTCTATATTATTTTCTCTTAAAAACAATTCTAATTTTTCACTCAAATTTAAATCACCTCAAAGTAAAATTGCTTAATTCATCAACAAAGTTCTGTCTAAACTCTCTATCTTTTTCGTATTTACCTAGTTTCTTTAAAAAATGTTCTTCTTCCCAAGGCTGTTGTTCCCAATAATATTGAAGTCCTAATTGCCAATAAGCTTGAGGAAATTCAATAAAAGAAGCCATAATAGGGAAATCTTCATTTCTTACTTCTTTATTCTTTGAATAACTCTCTATTATATATTTAAATAAATTTAAGTCCCATCTCCCCTCTTTCATTGTTCTAATGCATAGGCTACTTAAATCATGTAAGTGAGAATCTAAAATACAGTAATCAAAGTCTATTATATTTATTTCATTATTTTCTAATAAAAGCACATTATGATTTGCATAATCATGATGACAAAAGCCTAATTTTTTAACTTCCTTTTTCATATAGTCAAAATATCCACTAGTTTTTATATGAAAAAGTGTTCTCTCAACTCTTTTTAACTCCTCATCCATAATAGAAAGATATAACTTATCAAAGTCTGACATATATGCTTTCTGATATATTCTTTTTTTAAAATCAAGAATTTCTTCTCCCCTTGTCTCAAAGATCTTATACCACTTACCCCATGCTATTCTAGGCTTAAGATCTCTATTTATAACAAACCCTTCACTACTATTATGTAGTTCACTAAGCTTTTTAGCTGCTAAGCTTAAATCCCGCTTATTTTTATAATCACATTCTCTACATTTTACCCAAGGAGTTAAATAAGCTAATTTATCATCTAGCCTTATATAATCTTTTCCGTAAACAGTATCTAATATTTTAGGAATTGATTTAAAGCCATTTTTCATAAGATGCTTTTGAGCAGAAACTATAAAATAAAAATGAGGATATTGATACTTTATTACCTTCAAACAATACTCCTCATCACTGGTTATAATTTTATATGTGTTTTTCACTTTTATTACTTCTTTGACTTCTATACCATAGTTAAGTAAGATTTTATCCTTTATATAATCATGTTCCATAAACTTACTCCTACTGTCACTTTTTAATTAGTATATGTTCCTTAAATTCTTCTTGTTACATGCACATTTTATATTATTTATTAATATTATTAATTATAATGATTATTTTTCTAAGGAGTGGAATCTTAATGTATAACTTAATAGATGCAAGAGGTGCAACTTGGTATAGAGGGACAGGTATAGGAACATACACATATAACCTATTAACAAACATATTAAAATTAGATAAGGATTCATCTTATGATTTATTATGCTCTGGAGAAAAAATACCTGAGTTTGAAAGTGAAAATACTAAAATAATAATGTCTTCTAGAAAACATCAACGTTTTTTTGAAGATTACTATATACCATCCTATGGAATAAAAGAAAATATAGATTTGCTTCACCTTCCTCAAAATGGACTTGGACTTTCCTCTGAAGGAAACTTTGCAAAATTAGTTACTATTCATGACTTAATTCCTTACATTTTACCTGAAACTGTTGGTAAAGGTTACTTAAAAAAATTTCTTCAAAGTATGCCTGAAATAATTGATAATTCAACAGGAATAATCACTGTATCAGAATACTCTAAAAGTGATATTCTAAGATTTTTTCCACACTTTCCTGCTGAAAATATTTTTGTAACTCCACTGGCAGCTAATGAAAATTATAAACCTTTAGATAAGGAAAAATGCCTATTTGATGTTAATAAGAGATTTAATTTCAATGGACCATTTATTATGTATATAGGTGGCTTTAGCTTAAGAAAGAATGTTAGAGGACTAGTTGATGCCTTTAACAATATTCATAAAAATATTGATGAAAATTATAAACTTCTAATTGTAGGTGGATTAAGAGACGAGGGATTAAAATTAAAGGCCTATACTGAAAGTTTACCTATAAAAGATAAGGTTATTTTTACTGGATTTATAGAAGATGAATATTTACCAACCTTGTATAACGCAACTACCCTCTTTGTTTATCCTTCTCTATATGAAGGTTTTGGTTTACCTCCTTTAGAAGCTATGAGTTGTAAGACTGCCGTTTTAACCTCAAATATAACTTCTATTCCTGAAGTGGTTCCATTTAAAGAAAGCTTAGTTGATCCAAATAACCCTAAGGAATTATCTTCAAAACTAGAAAATCTATTAAATGATTCAAAGCTTAGAAATAATTTAGAAGATATATGTTTCGAAAGAAGCAAAGAATTTACTTGGGAAAAAACAGCAAAGAAAACATTAGATGTATATAAAAAAGTAATAGAAATCTCTAAAAACTCATTGATAAAAGCATAAAAATTTATTTTTTCAAAAATTATAGTTAATAAATAAAACTTATAAATATATTAGGAGAATTAATGAATTTTAACTAAAAGTCTAAAGTTTAATTTAAAACCTTTAAAAGAATTATTTTATAAACTAGCTTAATGTCTAAAATTCATTTAAATATTCTCTTAATATTATTTATAAGTTTTTATTTTCATAAAGATATTTTAATTGATAACTTTATAATTTTTCCTAAAAGCAATTTAATTTGCCATGTTTCTATTGTAATCTAAGTTATTTAAAGCTTTCATATGCTTTAATAGGTAGTTAGCTGTTATTCCAATAAAAATGCCAGTTCCTATACCTGCTATAGATAGAAAAGGAAGATAACTTAATATGCCTATATTTTTAATTACAATAGCTGTAACAATTAATTGTCCTAAATTATGAAAAACTCCCCCAACAGTGCTAACTCCAATAGCTGATACCTTTTCTTTTAATATATTCTTAGTTAAAATCATTCCTAAGAAGCTTAAAATCGTTCCTCCTAATCCAAAAATAAATGTAGAAACTGATCCCATAATAAGGGTTGATAAAATTAATTTCAAAAATATTAACCATAGGCATTCTTTATAATTGTCTAAGGTATATAGTCCTATAACCACTATTAAATTAGCTAATCCTAACTTTGCTCCTGGAGTAATAAAAGGCATAGGTATCATACTTTCAAAAATATATAAAACTAAAGCTTGTGCAACTAATACCCCTATATAAATTAACTTTTTAGTCTTCATGATATATAACTCCCCTTTTTAATTATTAATACTCCAATTAGAATTTTATTTTATTAAATACCTCATTGTCTTAGCCATCTTATCTGTTGCACCTTATTAGAATTCTATTTTATTAAATACTAAATTTTTTTACTAAAATTCTATAGTATTATAAAATTTAAATCCTAAGCTTTTTGATTTAAACTTAATTTCTTAGTAAGATAATATGCACTCTCCTTCTTCATCACCTTTAATTTCAATAAAAACCCTATTAGGTAGACATACTATACTTTCTCCTATCTTACTTATCTTTCCTTGTCTCATACACACTTTATCTGTACAATTTGAATGATTCATATATACCTGTCCTTTATTTATACAAATCTCATTAACCCCTAATCCCTCTTCAATTTTAATAATCTTATTAAGATTTTCCTTTAGCTCTAAACTTTCATATTCTTCTCCATTAACACTTATAATTACTCTTTTTAAATCTCCACTATTATTATTTGAAATAAGAAGTCTAATAGGCATTAAAGATAGACTTATTAAAACTATAATTATAATCAAATCCCACTTTTTCATAATAAACTCTCCCCTATTAACAGTTCCTTGTTATGTATATATGATTTTAAAGTTAAAATTATTTGTTTTATTACTCTTTAAGGAATTTTTTTAATATTAAAAAGTATATTTATAGTAACAAAATTATTTAGGAGGAATTTATGAAAAAGAAATTTTTTGCTCTTATATTATCTACTTTAGTAGCTTCTAACTTTATTGCTTGTGGAGCTTCAAACAACTCTAAATTAAAAGATGGGGACTATACTGTAGAAACTGCTAAGGCTGATGACCATGGCTATAAAGCTAAACTAAGCATAAAAGTTTCAGATGGTAAAATAACTGAAGCAAAATATAATGAATTTAATGGTGAAACTAATGCTATGAAACGTGAAGATAAAGATTATAATGAAAAAATGACAGGAGTTTCAGGAATTGGACCTGCTGAATATGAACCTCAACTTGAGAAAGCCTTAATAGAAAAACAATCTTCTAACATAGATGTTATTACAGGAGCAACAAGTTCTTCTAATCAATTCAAAAAATTAGCTGAGAAAGTATTAAAGAATGCTGAAGAGGGAAAAACTGAAGCAACTTTAGTAGACTAGGTAAAACATATTATCTTATTTCTAGGAGGGTAAAATGGAGAACTTAAGACATATTTGTATTTTTCTATGTATGGTTTTAACTTTCACTTTAAATGGATGCTCCATAAAAAAAGAACCTATAAGCAAATCTAGTTTTTTTATGGGGACAATAGTAAATATAACTTTATATGATAAATTTGATGAAGAAATCATAGATAAGGCATTTAATAAAATAAGTGAAATTGAATCATTGTTAAGTTTAAATATACAAAACTCTGAAATTAATAAAATAAATAAGAAGTCTGGCATAGAACCAGTAAAGGTTACCAAAACCGCCTTTGACATAATAGAAAAATCACTAGAATACTCTAAAGCTTCTAAAGGAAATTTTGATATAACCATAGGACCTTTAGTTAAACTATGGGGAATAGGAAGTGAAGATGCAAGAGTTCCTGATGATAATGAAATATTAGATACTATAAAATTAATAAATTATGAAAATATTATTTTAGATAAGAAAAATACCACTGTATTTTTAAAAGAAGAAAATATGGTTTTAGACTTAGGTGCTATAGCTAAAGGATATATAGCAGATCTTATTTCAGATATATTAATAGATGAAGGTGTATCTAAGGCTATTATTGATTTAGGTGGCAATATTTTTGCCCTAGGTGAGAAAAATAAAAATGAAAATTGGACAATAGGAATACAAAATCCTTTTGAAAACAGAGGTGCTCCCCTAGGAACTTTAAGTATATGTAATAAATCAGTAGTTACCTCTGGGATCTATGAACGTTATTTAGAAATTAATAATACTAAATATCATCACATTTTAAACCCTAAAACTGGATATCCCTATGATAATAATTTAGCTTCTGTAACCATAGTTTCTTCAAAATCTATAGATGGTGATGCCCTTTCAACCTCAACCTTTGGTATGGGCCTTTCAGATGGCTTAGAGTTAATTGAATCACTTCCTGAAATAGAAGGTATTTTTGTAACTAAATCTAAAGAAATCTTCATATCAAAGGGACTAAAAAATAATTTTAAATTACTTGATAATTCTTTTAAAATAGCAAATTAAACAAAAATTTATATAAATTATTAAAACATAGCTTTTTATTAAAATTAATATTTCCTTTAAATAAAAAGCTATGTTCTAATTACATGTTTATTTTTAAAAATTATAGGACTTTACCCTTAAAAAATTAAGATTCTAAAACTTTAATATTCTCTTCACTTTGACTTTCATCATTTAAATTTTCTTCTGTCTTTCTATGTACAATTAACGCTACAACCATGGCAGTTATACCAGCTATTAATTTTGATGCTATATAAATATTTATAATCTCAGGTGTCTTAAGAGATACAAAACCTAGCTGTCCTCCAATTACAAAGGCTCCACTTACGCTAAAGGCAGTTAAAGCTATTCTTCCCTTAGAACTCATCTTATTAAAACTTTGGAATAATATTATATTTGAAGCAAGAGTTCCTAAAAAAGCCGCAATAGAAAACTCATCTATATTTATCTTTTCTCCTATTTTACTTAAGACCTTTGAAAACTTTTCTGTTATAAAATTAATTAAAGGATATGCTCCTCCTAAGAATATAGCTATTTTACCAACCACACTTAAAGCCTCATCTATAGGTAAAATACTTCCTATAGGCTTTATTCCTATAATAGATAAAAATCCTAAAACTAAAAGCCCTAATATACTAACAAGCTGTATAAGCTTACCTAATTTAATAAAGAATTTTACTGTCTTATCTTTAAACCTATTCATAAAAACTGCTAATAATATAGCAAATATTATTAATGGCAAAATATTAAATAATAATAATTTAATATCAACTCCTAAAAATAAACCTGCAACTATTGGCGCTATAGGTAAAGTCATTATTCCATATAATAAACCTGTTGTTAGGTCTTCAAGATATTTCTCCTCTATAATTCCTAAAGCTAAGGGAATAGAAAAGCTTATGGTAGCCCCTAAAGTCGAAGCTATTATTACCCCAGAAATCCAATACATGTGAATATTTGATGATAAACTTTCTGCAATTCCTAGGGCTCCCATATCTACAGCTAAAAACATTGATGGAAATATGGATGAATCAATTCCTAGAAAATTGCTTATTGGAGTTAATAAGAATCCTATGCCTTCTCCTATTAAAGGCGAAAGAGAATATATCCCTACCATGGATATAGCTATTGATCCCATAGATATCATTCCCTCTTTAAATTTATCTCCTAATCCCAATTTATTATTATTTATGTAATCAAATCCACTAATTACAAAGAAAATACCTATTATACCAAGCACTAATTTCTCCAAATACTCTCCTCCTTAAAACCTCACTATTTTTTTAGTATATTTGACTAACTTATTCAATTCAATATATATATATTTAAATTTTCAATTTATTAAATATATAAATAAAAATCGTATAAGGCCCTTTTTAAAAAGACTTCTTATACGATCCCCTATTGAAATTTCTTACAAATTATTTATAGATAATTCCTTATTATCCATTAGTGCTAAGGCTTGATTTAAAATCTTATTCCCATTCATGGTTCCATAATCTGCACTATTTATAAGAGTTATTGGTATATTACTATCTACTTTTTTTCTTAAACTATTAAATAAATACCTTACTTGAGGTCCTAACATTATTATATCTGCCTCTTTTTCATATTTTTTAAGCTCATATTCTCCTATTGCAACTATAGAACACTCAATTCCTAATTCCTTTGCAGCTTTTCTCATTTTAGAAACTAATAAAGATGTAGACATTCCTAGTGTACATAATAATACTACTTTTTTCATATATAATCCTCCTAAACTAATACCATTCTTTGCTTACACCATGTATTTTTATTTTAGATAAAATATATATTTAAAATGACTATTACTACTATTCTATAGTCAAATATAATAATTAACAATGAATTTCTTTGAATATATTTGATTTTTATCTAAAATTTTACATTTTATTTTCAATAAAAAAGATGTATATCAAAATAATAATAAAATTATTTGATATACATCCTTTATTAAACTAATTAGCAACTAATGTTAAATTCAAGTTTACTTTCTTACCATCTCTAATTATTTCAACTGGTACTGAGTCTCCATCATTATATTGACTTTTAACTTGATTTAATTCTTCTAAAGTTTTTACTCTTTTTCCACCAAATTCAACTATTAAGTCACCTATTTTTAATCCTGCTTTTTCTGCTGGACTAAACTCTTGTACTCCTACAACATAAACTCCTTCTTCTAGCTTATTTTCTTTTGCTAATTCTGGAGTAACAGTTCTAGCTGTAATACCAAGTTTTAATATTGGCTTTGATAATGAACCTAATCTTGTTTTAACTTCATTTATAGGAATTGCAAATCCTATACCTTCAATATCTTCACCAACTTTTTTAGCAGTGTTTATTCCAATAACTTCTCCCTTAGAGTTTATTAATGGACCACCACTGTTACCAGGGTTAATAGCTGCATCTGTTTGTATATAATCTAATACATTTCCGTTTTCAGTCTTCATCTTTCTATTTGGTGAACTTACTATTCCTTTAGTTACTGTTGAACTAAATTCTTTTCCTAGAGGATTTCCTATAGCAATTACTTCTTCACCAGCCTTAACTGTAGATGAATCTCCTAATTGAGCTATTCCAGGCATTTTAACATCGTCTGTTATTTTTATTACTGCAATATCTCTTTCTGCATCGTAATTTACAACCTTAGCATTTACTTCTTTTCCATCAGAGAATATTACTTTAACTTCTTGAGCTCCATTTATAACATGGTAGTTTGTAACTACATATCCATCTTCATTTATTATAAATCCAGATCCTAATCCTTCTTGTTCTTTTACATTAAAGAATTGGTCTCTTACTAAGCTCTTTGTGGATACTCCTACAACGGCAGGTGTAACTTTTTCAACTACTTGTGGAACAGTTAATGCTCCATCTTCCCCTTTAAAGGCTGGTGGATTAACTGAGGTATTACTATTATTCTCTAGTGTACTTACTGGTATGCTATTTTTAAAAGCATAATAAACTCCGCCAGCACCTATAGCTCCTCCTAGTATAGCAACTATGACAGCACCTGCTACTAGAGCTATTCCTCTTTTAAATCCACTCTTTTTCTTTACTTTTTTGTTTTTACTATTATCATTAGATTCTTTTGAGCTTTTTGATTTTACGTTAGAGAAGTTTTTATCATCATCTTTTTTAACTTCATCTTTCGAATTAATTTCATTATCTATATTTAATTGCTGAGTTTCATCTATGTTAGTTTGCTTCGTATCATTATTTGACTCTATATTTTCTTTGTCTTTTATGTCCTTATCTGAATCTAAAGTTTTATTTTCTTTATCATCAAAACCAAAGTAGTCATTTAAGTTTTCATCTTTTTTATTGAAATCACTCATTGTTCATACCCTCCTAAACATTTGTTTTCCACATGTTTATAATAACCATTTTTTGTGTCATTTATATGTCATGTTTATGTCATTTCTATGTCATAGGATATGTCTATATTCTTAGGCTAATTCTGCTCTTCCAAGCTATTATCTTGAATAAATCTTATGCTATCTAAAAATAATTCTGGCTTTTCTAAAGGTATAACATCTGTCTTATTCTTAGCATTTATTATTTGAACTTTATTGTCTAAAGTAAGTTTCTTTAAACTCTCTTGCTCCTTAGTAAAAGCATTGTCATTAACTATTATGCTCAAAGGTTTACCATTTAATAAACCAGATTTTTGTGAATTACTACTTTGCTCTAAAATATTTGTAAGCTCACTATAGTATCCACTATTATAATCACTTTTTGTTCTTAAAATATTATAAACCTTAAGATTTTCATTACTTAAATTTTCCTCTAAACCATTTGGATTTTTTAACATACCAAATTTATTCATTATTGATGTTAATCCAAAGTATGAACCATACTTTTGTATAAATCTACTGATTTTTTCACTTGAATACTGTTTCATATAGTCTTTATTTTTACTTAAAGCTTCTTCACTTATTGGATCTACGAGAATAACTCCTTGAACTAAGTCAGGATAAAGTTCAGCAAAGTTACACATTACTAATCCACCATATCCTTCTCCAACAAGTATGTATGGTCCACCAATCCCTGATTTTTTAAGAATCATTCTAAGATGCTGAGCTTGTTCTTTAACACCATCATCTTTTACTGATTCTGAAAAACCATATCCTGGTCTATCATAAGAAAAAGTTCTATACCCATATTCCTTTTCTATAAGCTCTTGAACCTTACTCCATTCACTTAATCCTAAGCCTATATCAGAACTCATTATTATAGTTGGTTTACTTTCTCCTTGGAAATTATAATAATTTTTTTTACTATCAATTCTTACATACTTGTTATCTGGTTCTATTTTTTTACTATCGATTTTGTTTAATATCATTTGATAAGCAAAGCCTATAAATACTAGAGCTAATATAAATATAAAAATATTCCTAATTACGTTTATAGGCTTTATTTTTATATTCTTGTTCATTTTATGAAATCCATTTGAGTACGGAATAAACCTCATTGATAATTCAGCCCCTATCTTTCTCCTAATCTTAAATTAGGTTTTGCGTTAAGACTCATTTCAGATACATTTCCCTTTAATAATTCAAAATATGCAGCACTTCCTATCATGGCAGCATTATCTGTACAAAGTATTGGTGATGGGAATAAAACCTTTATTCCTCTCTTTTCTCCTTCTCTAAGAAGATTTTCTCTTAAAGCGCTATTAGAAGCAACTCCACCTGCAATGGCTATTTTATCTGCCTTTCTCATCTTACAAGTTTTTATTGCATTATCAGTTAATACTTCAACTACGGCCTTTTGGAAACTAGCTACAACATCAGCTTTATTTATTTCTTCATTTTTCATTTCCATCTTATTTAGATAATTTAAGACAGCTGATTTAACTCCACTAAATGAAAAATCTAAGGTATCATCATGGAAATTAGCTTTTGGGAATTTTATAGCATCACTATTTCCTTCCTTAGCTAATTTATCTATTTTAGGTCCTCCTGGATATCCTAATCCTACGGCTCTTGCTACCTTGTCAAAAGCTTCTCCTGCTGCATCATCTCTTGTTTCGCCTATTATTTCAAACTTTCCATAGTCTTCAACATGGACTACAAAAGTATGTCCTCCTGAAACAACTAAGCAAACAAAAGGTGGTTCTAAATCTTTATGATCTATAAAGTTAGCACTTATATGCCCTTCTATATGATTAACTCCTATTAATGGTTTATCTAAAGAGTATGCTAATCCTTTAGCATATTGAAGTCCTACTAAAAGTGCTCCAACTAAACCAGGACCATATGTAACTGCTATTGCATCTATGTCATCAAATGTTACTCCTGCAACTTCTAAGGCTTCCTCTACTACTGCATTTATAGCTTCTATGTGTTTTCTTGATGCAACCTCTGGAACTACTCCACCAAATTTTGTATGTATATCTATCTGAGAAGATATTATATTTGATAAAACTTCTCTACCATTGACTACTACAGCTGCCGCTGTTTCGTCACAACTACTTTCTATTGCTAATATAATTTTTTTATCCATTTTTATCCCTCTTAATTTTAATTTTTCATGTAAACATAGAGTATTATACTTTATCTGTTAAATACTTTCAAGAAATGTAAATACATAATGTTACATTATGATATAATCTATATTATTATATCATATGATTGGAGGTTTACTATGAATTCATACGCAAAAGTTATAGTAAAAGGCTCACCTATTACTAAATCAAATTTTAAGCTATCAAATGCACAGGGTAGAGCAATTTTACCATCCAATTCTGGAAAATATCATGATAGATATGCATTGTATGAAGAGCAAATTGCTTACGAAGCAAGAATTCAAAATCCTAATGTTATTTTAGAAGAATCTTTAATAGCTGTATTGAAAGTTTATTATAAAAGTTCTAAGAGACATCCCGATACAGGTAACATAACAAAAAGTATCTTCGATGGAATTGAAAAGAGTGGATTAATAATAAATGATATGCAAATAAGAAGAATAATAACAGAGGAATTTTATGATAAAGAAAATCCTAGATTTGAATTAGAACTTTTTGGTGAAAGTTCTTATAGTTTTAATTATGAAATAAATAAACGTGAAGAAAAAGTTGAAAAACTTCTTTATTCACCACCACCTAATAAAAAAAGAAAAACTACTAATACTAATAAAGAAGAAAAAAGTTCTTCCATAAATAAAGAAACTTCAAATAAGGTATGTGCTATTTGTAATAAAGCTATTATTTCAAATGATTTTGTTACAGCTAATAAAGGGACAACCATTATTTGCAAAAAATGTTTACTAAGAATGTAGGTGATTATATGAATATAATTTGTATAGGTGACTCTCTTACCTTTGGCTATGGTGTAGGACAAGAAAATTCTTGGGTTTCTCTTTTAAATGATGAAAAAAACAAATTCATAAACAAAGGGGTTAATGGTGACACTTCAACTGGTATTTTATCTAGAATATATGAAATCTTAAAATCAAGTGATTCTAAGATTTGTTTAATTATGTGTGGCTCAAATGATATTATAATGAATAAATCTATTAGTTCAATTATTGATAATATAAGGTTAATGACTGATGATTGTAATTCACTTAATATAAAACCAATAATTTTATCTCCCCCTAAAATATATGGTGATTTAGCTATTAAAAGGTGGGATTCTTCTATTGATTATGAAAAATGTAATTCTAAGCTAGAGAATTATACTAGAGAATTAAATTTATTCTGTGAAAAAAACAATTTGTTATTTATAGATTTAAACTCTAATCTTCCTTTTGATTCTTTAAATTATACTGATGGATTGCACTTAAGCATAAAAGGAAATATATTAGTATCTAACTTAGTAAAAATGAGTTTAAAAAATTATCTTTAATTCTATACCTTTGAAATTTTGAAAATTTCACTAAAACAAATATTTCTTTGTAGTTATAACATTGTTTAAAATATAAAATAAGACTAAAATTCAGAATTAACTTAAATATTAATCTGAATTTTAGTCTTATTAAAAATTACTTTTCAAGATACTCTTTAATGGCATCTCCAACTTTAAATCCTTCTTTTGTTGCTAAGTCAGATAGTTCATAGGCATGCAGAACATTTCCACAAGCAAATATTCCACTTTCTGATGTTTCAAAGTTTTCATTTACTAAAATAGTTTCGCTACTATTAGAAATTCTTAATCCCATCTTTTTACCTAAAGCACTTTCTGGTATCCATGGAACTGATATTAAAAGTGAATCACATTTTATAAAACTTTCCTCTTCTCCACCTTTGCTTATAATTACTCCCTCTACTCTTTCAGTACCTAAAACTTCATTTACTGTATATCCAAGTTTAACAGGAATATCAAAGGCTTCAATTATATTTTCCACAATATATTGAGAAGAATTTAAATAGTCCTTACTTTCAATTATGGCTTCTACTTTAGCTCCCTCTATAATAAGCCTTCTAGCTACAATCATATCACTATCATGTGAACCTATTATAACTATCTTTTTCCCTGGAAGATAACCATAAAGATTTATAAATCTGTGAGCAGTTCCTGAAGTATATATACCTGTAAATTTGTTTAAAGGAACACTTACATTTCCCTTAAACTTTTCTCTACTTCCAGTAGCTAGAACTATTGCCCTAGTTTTCATCTTTTTCATACCTTCATCTGGATTAACATAACTTATTTCTTTATCTTTACTTATCTCTAATACAGTAGTATTTAATTTAACATCTATGCCTAGCTTATGAACTTTATGAACTAAGTACTCTACAAATTCACTTCCAGTAACAGCTTCTCCTAAAATTTCTTTTCCAAATCCGCAATGTATGCAGTGATTTAAAACTCCACCTAAAACATCTTCTCTTTCAAGAAGCAGAACTTTTCCTATGCCATTTTCTTTTGATCTTATAGCTGCTGCCATTCCACTTATTCCGCCACCAACAACTACAACATCATACTCACATAAAATATTCTCCATACTCTAAAAATATTTTCTCCTCTCAAAAGTATTATAACTTTATTACCTTATTAGAAGTATTCATATATTCAACTATAGTGTACATATTGCTTATTTCTCCTATAGCTAAATCATCCTTTATTCCATAAAAATCTAAGCAAGTTCCACAACTTAGTATCTTAACTCCACGCTTTTCTAAGTTTTGTAATGATTCTAAAACTTCTGATCCTTTAACAGTAAGCTTAACTCCACCATTTAAGAATATAAGTTCCTTAGGTATGATATCACTTTCTGATAAGGTATATAGGTATCCTTTCATAAGTATAGTACCTAAATCATCATTACCTTGACCTAACTTATCAGTACCTACTACTATTACAAAGTCATCTTCCTTCTTTTCTATTTTATTCTCACCATTTTTTTCTATTTTAATTATATAATTTCCCTCTTTTTCTGAAGCATCAAAATTATATCCACATCCTTCTGCATACTTACAGATATTATTTTTTGCTACTTCATTATCAACTAATACTTCTGCAACCCCTTCTTCTATTGAATCAAAATATTTTTTTGTATTTATAACTGGCATTGGACAAGCCATACCTAAACAATCTATTTTTTTCATGACCTCACCTCTTAAAATAATCTATATTATAAAGATATCACATTTTTGTAAATTGAGAAAATCAAAGTTATTCTAAAAAAGTTCTTTTTAAACTTTTTTGTAATAATTCCTTCATACTATGAACATATTGTTTTATGATATAATATTAACAGCTTTGAATAATAAAAGAAGGGGTGTTTCAATGCAAGAAAAAGTTAAATTAAATAACGGGCTTTCTAAATTTAAGGAGTCTCTTAATAAAAATGCTTTAATAAGACTAGGTTTTTACATATTTACTCTTATAGCCATAGTTTTAAAAGGAGCACTTTTTTTAGGTTTCTCTTTAAACCAAAACCTTTACACACTTAATTTTGGTTTAGGATATAGACAAGCTTCTTATTTTATTAATTATTACATAGCATTTGCAGCAATATTTGTAAGTATATGTTTTTTATTTAAAAACAAAGGTAAATTTTTCTCATTAATAATTGTAGATTTATTTATAACCTTAATTACAGTAATGGATATTTGGTATTTTAGAGGATTCCAAACAGTTCCATCAGTAATGCTATTAAAACAAACTGCTAACTTAGATAATCTTGGAGATAGTATTTTTTCAATGGCTAGTCCATATGACTTACTATTCTTCGTAGACTTCATTATTTTAATAATAGCTTTTATAATTTTTAGAAAAAGCTTTAAAAACTGTAAGTCTAATTGGAAAGGTACTTTAATTGTTTTACTTGTATCAATTTGTTATATAGGCTATGTTCCTTTTAACGTTAATGTATTAAAAAGAGAAAATGTTAAAAATTCATACTTATTTAGTAACTATGATCCAACTAACACAGTAGAATACTTCTCACCAATTGGTTATCATATTTTTGATATATATAATGTTTATAAGAATTCTAAACCTTATAAAATGACAGCTGATGATGAAGCAAAAATAAAAGAATATTATGATTTTAAAAATGAAAATCTTCCTGATAATGAATTTAAGGGAATTTTCAAAGGAAAGAACTTAATAGTAATACAAGTTGAGTCCCTTGAAGACTTTGTTATAAATAAAAAAGTAGATGGACAAGAAATAACTCCAAACATAAATAAGTTATTAAATAATTCAATTTACTTACCTAATATATTTGAACAAGTTAACGAAGGTACAAGCTCTGATTCTGACTTAATGGTTAATACTTCTATGTTACCATTAAGACAAGGAAGTACTTTCTTTAGAAACCCAGCTACAACTTATAACTCATTACCTAATATCTTAGAAAAAGATGGCTATAGCACTATTGCTATCCATTCAGATAAAGGTTCTTTCTGGAACTATGCTCAAGGTTTAAATGGTATAGGTTTTGATAAATTTGTAGATTACTATTCATTTGATCGTGATGAAAATATAGGTCTTGGATTAAGTGATGGAAGCTACTTTAGACAAATTGAACCAATGATTAAAGAATTAAAACAACCATTCTATGCATTTACAGTTACTTTAACAAGCCACGGACCATTTGATTTACCAAAGGAATACCGTGAATTAAAACTTAGCCCTGAACTTGATGACAATGTTTTAGGAGGATATTTCCAAAGTATTCATTATACAGATGCTAAAATAGGAATGTTCATAGAATCACTTAAAAAAGATGGTCTTTTAGATAACACTGTTATTGCAATAGAAGGTGACCACACTGGTCCTCATAAATACTATAACAGTAAGATAGAATCACTATCTAATCCTGAATCTTGGTGGTTAGACAATGGAAATCATACAGTTCCATTAATTATCTATAATCCAAGCATTAAGACACCTGTAAAAGACGATGTTTACGGTGGTCAAATAGATATAATGCCAACTCTTTTATATCTATTAGGCGTAGATAATAATGTATATCAAAATACAGCTTTAGGTAGAAATCTATTAAACACTAAGAGGTCTTACGCTGTTTTAACTGATAAAACAATTAAAGGTGAACTTACAGATAAAGAAAAAGAAATAGTAGGAAATGTATTAGATCTATCTGATAAAATGATTAGAGCAGATTATTTTAAAGATAAAATACCTAATGATAATTCTAAAAATAATTAAAAAAAAGAGAGCTGATTTTATATCAGCTCCTTTTTATTTTCTAGAGACCTAAAACTAAAAAAACAGTAGATAGTTTTGTTTTTTACACCAAACTATCTACTGTCCCATATTTATACTTTAATAATAAATTATTATATTCTATTCACTTATTTTCTTAGCACCATATACATTTTCAACAGTCTCATCCCAATACTTTACATAATCTCCTACAGCCCATTCAGCCATTACAATCTTTTCATCGTTATTTATATTTATTTCACCTAATCTTTCTCCAATTCGTCCATCAATAACTTTATATATTGATAACTTATCTTTAGCTAATGTTATGGCTATTTTTCCATTTGGTGCTGTAACAACATCTCTAACCTCTCTTCCAAGAGATAAAACCTGACTCCATGGAACTGCCAAAGTATCATAATTCACTAATATAGGAACTGGATTTATATTTATATCAAAAGTTTTAGGGTAATCCATTGAACTTTTTTCGTTTAATATTCCTTCTAAATGCCAATTACCATTTTTCCTTTGAAGAGTTATATTTGAGTATTTATTTTTAGAATAATACTCTCTTCCATCAATATCATACTTTTGAATAGCATTCTTTTCACTTTTATTAAAATTCTCCTCTTGTTCTTTTCCAAATAAATTTACTATATCCATACTCTTATGAGTATCCATAGTATTAATAGGAATTATACTATACTCATTAAAAGTACCTCTAAAATCATCACTTCCAGAATAAGACTCTAATCCTATATAGTCATTTCCTACAAAGGTTATTTCTTCATATATTCCTTCAGTATTTTTCTCACCCTTTATTTCAGTCTTATCATTAGGATCTTTCTTTTTACTTGTAACCTTAAGTTTATTTTCAAATTTACCATTATCTAAAGTTGAACTTAAACTTATATTGGAGAATCCATTTATTCTTGGTAATAAAAGAGAATTATCTAAAACCATTATTGGCTGTAATTCATTATTAATTACAGAAATCCATAAAGTTTTATAAGAAGCTTCCTCAAAATCATCATCTTCTATATGTGCAGGTTCCTTAAGTCCAAGTAAAATTCCTACATCCTTTTGATAATACTCTGGACTTATAGTGTTTTCTCTTTTAGTATTCTTATCGCTATCTGATTTCTCTGATTCACTAATCTCTTCTTTTGTAACAACATTAGAAACTTTTTTTAGTTTAATAAGATTATCAGTTAATAATAAATATGCTTCATCATCATTAATTGAAATAATACTTAAATATGTTTTATTACTATCATATATAGAATTCACATCTATATATTCACTTTTTATTGCATCCTTTATTTCATTTTTTATTGATATATTATCTATTTCTCTAAAGAATACCTCTCTCTCCATTCTCTTTAACTTAAACTTTGGATTAACTATGCTAATTCCATTTGCAACTACGCCATCCTTACTTATATTAACAATATCATCTTTCTCTAAGTGAAAAGCACCACTTACGCTACCTGAATTATTTTCATCACTATCATGTAACTTACTTACTACTTCCCATTCCCCTAATATCTTTATATTATCTGACTCTGGTGGAGTTATTTTAGATATATCAAAAGATTCTTTTTGAGAACATCCCATCATAAAAAAGCTAATAATAGTAAAGAAGACTAAAAAAATTTTCTTCATAAAACACCTCTTTTGATTAATTTAAATCATCCTCAACACTCCTGATTAATTTCTTAGGTAAATATATAACCACTTTCGTTCCCTTACCTAATTCACTATAAATCTCCAAAGTCCCTTCATGCAAAGCTATAATTTCATCACATATTGATAATCCTATTCCATTTTGTGACTTTGAATTTTTACCCTTGTAAAACTTCTCTTTTACTCTAGGCAACTCTTCTTTACTTATTCCGCATCCAGTATCAATTATGTTTATATATATTCCTTCATCAGCATATACAAACTCTATTGTTATCTTTTCATTTTCATGAGTGAATTTAAAAGCATTATCTATTATGTTTATAAATACTTGCTTTAATCGGTCCTTATCTCCTACAATTATAAAGTCCTCTGTAATCCCTTTTAGTATAAGTTCTTTATGTTCTCTTTCTGCCCTAGGATTCATATATAACCTTAAGTACTCTATAAATTCTTTTAGGTTTATTTCTTCATATTTCAATTTTATTTTTCCGCTAACAAACTTTGAAAAGTCTAATAACTCCTCTACCATATTACTTAATCTATCAGCTTCTTTTTCAATTATGTCAAAGCCCATCTTTAAGGTTTCTCTATCTGTAAAATCATTATTTAAAGTTATTGCCCAACCTTTTATTGATGTTAATGGTGTTCTAAGTTCATGAGAAACTGAAGAAATAAATTCATTTTTTAATATTTCCCTATTTTCAATTTCCTCTGCCATTATATTAAGACTATCAGCTAACTTTTCAATTTCATCATTAGTAACAATCTTATTTCTTACTTTTAAATTTCCCTTAGCCATTTGTTCAGAAACTTTTATTAATTCTGTAATTGGATTTACTATACTATTAGCTAAGAAGTAACTTAAGATTATACCAATAGCTAAAACTGTTAATCCTATTACTAAAAATACTAAAAAGAAATTTAATATAAAATTATCCACATTTCTAAGTGAACTTATATATCTAATAACTCCTACAATTTCATTTGAAGAATTTCTAAGTGGTGCTGAAATTGCCATTACTTTACCAGTATAATCTGGTACAGTCCCCACCCACTTTGCTGTATCTCCTTCTAAGGCTCTTTTTACATCTACAGGAGTATTATACTCTTTAGGCTCTAAACCTATAGAATCCATTATTAACTGCCCTTTTAAGTTATAAATTTGAACTTGAGCATCTGTTTGCTTCCAAAATATATCTACATCTTCATAAACATTTTCTTCTAGACTAACATTTGATAAATATCTTTTATAAAAATCTACAGATATATTAATTTGACTTAATAATATTTCCTCTGTATTTTGATAATAATATCTAGAAATAAAAATCAAAAACATGGCTGAAACTATAATAATAGTTGATAATAAAAGAACTAAAAAGTTTTTCATTAGCCTAGTCTTTATACTCTTCATAAAATATGCACCTATCTTTCACCTATATATACTAAAAACTTAAAATATAAGTTTTAATTATTCACTCTATACCTTATATCTCTTTATAAAATTTCTATGAATACTGTAATATATAGATTTATCCTTTCCATCTAAATCCTATTCTAATCATAATGTTTTAGGATTTTCACAAAAACAGATTTATCTCTTCCACCTATATCCTGTTCCCCATACAGTTTCTATGTATTTAGGTTTTGAAGAGTTTTCTTCTATTTTAGATCTTAATCTCCTTATATTAACATCAACTATCTTTGGATCTCCAAAAAAGTCTATTCCCCATACTAAATTCAACAATTCATCTCTAGTAAAGGCCTTTCCTGGGTTTTGCATGAATATTTTCATTAGTAAAAACTCTTTAGGTGTTACATCTATTTCTACATTTTCTTTATATAAACTTTGAGAATATAAATCTAATTTAAAATTATCTACTTCTATGCAATCACTATTATTTTCTTCATTTATTCCTTCTAACCTTCTTATTAATGCTTTTACTCTTAAAGTTATCTCTAGTGGATTAAATGGTTTTAAAACATAATCATCTGCTCCAAACTGAAGCCCCATGATTTTATCCATATCTTCACCTTTAGCAGTTAACATTATTATTCCCATTCTAGGAAAGCTTTCTCTTAACTTTTGACATACTTCAAACCCATTCATGCCAGGTAACATAACATCAAGTATTGCTATATCTGGCTTTTCTATTAAAGCCTTTCTTACTCCTTCCTCTCCACTTTCACATTCTATAACTTGAAAGTTTTCTCTTTGAAAATTTATTCTTAAAAAGCCTCTTATACTTTCTTCATCTTCTACTAATAAAATCTTCATCTCTATTCTTCAACTCCTTATATATACTTTTTAAATTTAAATATATTAAATTCTTTAATTACATTAATTATGTAATAATATTGCGTTGTTCCTTTTTAATTATACCAATACAACTAAAGTTTTTTGTTAATAAAAAAAGATATTATTTTATCCTTTCTTAATTATATACAATATCACACTTTCTTTAATTACAAATAGCTTACACTAAAAATACTAAATTAAATAAAATTTTCTTTAAATACAAAAAAAGCTATAAATTAATATAACTATTAATTCATAACTTAAATAATCTATTTTAAATTAAATTTTTGCAAAAAAAATGGCTCCTCGGAGAGGACTCGAACCTCCAACCTATCGGTTAACAGCCGAGTGCTCCACCATTGAGCTAC